>SCPN01000539.1_pt1 | contig 130671 bp, 148 predicted proteins | sample 6106831 | NCBI WGS metagenome assembly SCPN01 (sample SAMN10720447, study PRJNA508395) | human gut metagenome | isolation source: Participant 1, 0 month | reverse complement strand
CAATATCTATCCGTTTTGATTTCGCCTTACATGTAGAACTTCCGCTCATGGAGCTGACCCGGAGGCGAAGGAACGGCTGGACTGCGGTCGTATGCCATGACTAATGAGGAAGACTGCCAAAAGCGGCCGAGTTTATGGAACAATGGCTTCGGCTCGTTTTGACATGTATTGCCTCCGCGACGGAGCCTACGTGAGCCGTCTTTTGAAAGAACTGGATTCTGAGAACGGGATTATGGAATTTCTTTACGACGGGGATAGCCTGGCAGGTCTTAAGGCAAGCTGGGGAGAAGGCCGCAAGGTCCAGCGTCTTCTTTATACAGATGAAACCAATGTCGGCGTGACCGGAAGGAAACCGATGATTATGGCACGTCTGACCTGCACGGAAGCATTTCTGTCATTGTTTACCCTCCGTGAGCCGGGAGAAGAATTACAGCTTAAGATACGGATTGAAGACGGGCTGATGGAGGCGGTGAAGGGGAATTATGTCTGACTGTTTCGGCGGAAAGCTCGTCGGCTGTTAAGACGGCAGAAACATGGGACGCGGACGATAGGGATGTGTTGACTGCGGCACCGGGTGAACTGATACGATGGCTCTGCGGATACGAAAGGCCTGAGGAAATCTGGCCGGGGATTTCGAAAGAGAAAGCCGGGCGTCTGGAGCTGATAGACACGGTCAATAACGTATTCATAGACGAAATAGTATAGAACCTGAAAGTCTTTGGGCTGCATCAGGGAAAGGGGAGAATTCGGAATGGATGAAACGGCAGCTTTACAAAAATGGATTGAAGAGAGCAGCAATATTGTGTTTTTTGGCGGAGCCGGAGTGTCGACAGAGAGCGGCATCCCAGATTTCCGAAGTACGGACGGCCTTTATAACCAGCAGTATGATTATCCTCCGGAGACGATTATAAGCCATTCTTTCTATGTAAAAAAGCCGAAGGAATTTTACCGGTTTTATAAAAATAAGATGCTGTTTCCGGAGGCAAAGCCGAACCGGGCCCATATGGCTCTTGCCAAACTGGAGAGAGAAGGAAAGGTCAAAGCCGTGGTGACCCAGAACATTGACGGCCTCCACCAGGCGGCGGGCAGCAGAGAGGTGCTTGAGCTGCACGGCTCGGTACACCGTAATTACTGTACCAGGTGCGGCAGATTCTACAGCCTTGATGATATCTTAAAAGCGGATGGAGTGCCGGTCTGTGACTGCGGCGGTGTGATAAAGCCGGATGTGGTTCTCTATGAGGAAGGATTGGATCAGGATGTTATTCAGCGTTCGGTCGAATATATCAGCAGGGCGGATGTTTTAATCATCGGGGGGACATCCCTCACCGTTTATCCGGCCGCCGGACTGATTGATTACTATCGCGGCTCCAAGCTGGTTTTGATTAATAAATCGGTTACCTCCAGGGACGGCCAGGCAGATCTTGTGATTTGTGACAGTATCGGCAAGGTTTTGGGTGATGCGGCGGGGCTGGATCAATGACGTCTTTGAAATAACGGATTAAAATAAAATTTGTCAGAGGGAGACTTTTGAATGATATATGAAGTAGGAGATGTCGTGAAACTGAAAAAACCGCATCCCTGCGGCAGTTATGAGTGGGAGATACTGCGCATTGGTGCGGATTTCCGCCTGAAATGCATGGTGCGGCCATCAGGTCATGATGGCCAGAACCCTGGTGGAAAAGAGTGCGAGAGGACTTAAAAAGAAGGAAGCATAAGCCATGGGCTGTTATATCAGTTGTGTAAACTGGTATAACAGCCTTTTTGCTGCTTTGGGGACTGGTTCAGAAGGCTATTTGAGGGGCTTCTTTTACATAAGCTTATGTCCGGCCAGTTCTCCGGCAATATCAAGAGCATCTTTCGCAGAAACATTTTCATGGACGATGGCTCTCAGGCCTTTGATAACGGCGGCCGGATGCGGAGTGGCCAGATATTGCGTCCGTATGTAATGCCTGCGGCTCCGGCAACCATTCCCTGCTGTGTCATTTCAAAGCATTCCAGAAGAGTTTCGCATTTTGGCCCTCCTGAAATCACTACTTTGGCGGGAGAGCCTATCTCAACAATTTTGGCAAAGCTGTCCGGATCGCCCGTCCAGAAGCTTTTAATGATATCTACCCCAAGTTCCAGGGAGACTCTCACTGCATATCCGACATTCTTTATGCCGTACCGTTCACTGTCGTCAAGTAAGCAGCCGCTTGGATAGCTGTGTGTAACGGTCGGGATGCCATACTGTCCCGCCGCCTTAATAAAAGCAGCGGCCCGTTCAATTTCCCGATCTTCCTCTTTGCTGCAAAGTGTCAGGCCCACCGCTATGGCATCCGCTCCCAGAGTGACGGCCTCCTCCACGGTGGCAATTGCCGTTTCTTCAGGAGAACGGTATCGGGTGGCATTCGTGCATTTTAAGACAAGAGCAGTTCTGCCGGCGAACAGATCGGTATAGTGCATGGCAATTCCCTTGTGGATGGTTAATGAGTCCGGTCCTCCCTCCATAATCTGTCCCAGTGTCCTCTCCATATTCTCTATTCCTTCCACGGGTCCCAGTCCTAAACCGTGATTGACGGCAACCATAACTGCTTTCCCGTCATTTCCAAAAATTCTGTTTATCCGTGTGGTTTTCCCCACACCTGAAAAAGTAGTCAGCATATTAAATTTGTTCTCCTTTCTCGATTGATTTCCAGCCGTCCCAGGATTCAATCCGGCCGGAAATCCATGCCTGCATATAGCTGTCTAAAAGAACAAGATCCGGCATGGAGTCGGAACAGCTTTTCCCGGATATAGTGATTGACGCGGCGGCGGCCGCATATTTTAGTGCCTCATCAATCGGATGTCCATTCATCAGCTTGGCAATAAATGTACCACAGAAAGAGTCACCGGCCCCCAGCGTCTTATAAACGCGCGCCGGCATCACAGGGCCGTGGAACTGCCTGCCGTCCGAAGTAAAGACGTTTGCGCCGTTCTCGCCGTGCTTGATACATACAAGGGAGGCGCGGTGATTCAGATAAGCTTCTGCGGAGAGGCGGTCATCGTCATTACCTGGATGTGTGAGTGACTCCAGTATATCAAACTCTTCTCGTGTGGAAATGATGATATCGGCATATTTAGCTGCCTGATGATAATAAAGTGAGGTCTCCTCCAAGCTGTTCCATCCGTCTTTCCTGTAGTCGGGATCAAAGATAATCCGGACGCCGCTTGCCTGCGCGTATTCCATGGCAAGAAGCACCGCCTCCCTGGCCGGGCTTCTGCAGAGAGAAGCGCCGGATATAAGCAGCGCTTTAAACTGGGAAATGAATGCTTTATCTATATCCTTCATGTCCAGGTACAGATCCGCCGGATCCTGACGGTAAAAAAAGTAGCTGATCCTGCCGCGCTCCGGCTGTTCCGCAATGGCAAGACTCTGTCTCTTCTCGCCGCTTTCCTCCATCGTCAGGTGGGAGGGGTCTACCCCCACCGAGTTAAGATAATATTTTACATAAGCACCCAGGGGATCCCGGGAAATCTTTCCGATAAAGGCGGTATCAAGCCCCATCTTAGCGGCCTGAACAGCAGTGTTGGCAGGAGATCCCCCAACGTGCTTTGTAAAAGAGATTACTTTTTCCATCGGCGCGAATTGCTGGGGGTACAGATCTACCCCGGAGCGGCCCAGGGCTGCCAAACCGCGGGATTTTGACGGATCAAAGTTTAGTTGTTTAAACATTTTATTCCTCCTGCTATTATAAAAATATGTTTATCATCATATGGATGCAATCCGGTCTATGAGCCAATTAAAAGATTCGGCAGTCCAACCGTGATGGCAGGGAAGACGATTATGAGAATCAGGCAGAGTATCAGTGTTCCCACTATATAAAGAATATCCGGGAATGTCTCATCTATCTGGATACCCAGAATCCGGCAGGCAGTGAACAGACAGACCGCCAGGGGCGGGGTAGTGCCGCCGATAGCCAGATTGAGTATCAGGATGACGCCGAAATGAACCGGACTGAAACCGAGTTTTGTGACAACCGGCAGCAGCATCGGTGTCAGCAGGACAATAATGGAGATAGTCTCCATAAAGGTTCCAAGGAATAATAAAAGAACCGTAATGAGCGCCATAATCACGACCGGATTGGTACTCAGGCCTAAAATGGCTTCAGTTATAATATTGGGAACGTTATTTATGGCAAGCAGCCAGCCGAAGGGAGCGGCGCAACCGATAATCAGCATAATTACGGAGGTAGTGACGGCCGCCGATGTAAAAAGGTTCAGCAGGTCCTTAAGCTTTAGTTCCCGATATACGAAAAATGCAAGTATAAACGCATAGACAACAGCAATGACGGCTGATTCGGTCGGTGTCATAATACCCAGGAGTACGCCTCCCAGGACAAGGAGAGGCATCATAAGCGAGGGAATGGCATCAATTATAATATGCCGTTTCTCCTCCTTCGTATAGTTTTCAGCCTGTCCTCCATAACCGCGGCGGCCGGAAATAATGCGATTCATAACCAGCAGGCAGCCGATTGCCAAAAGGCCGGGGACAATGCCTGCCATAAAGATATTCCGAATGGAAGTTCCGGAGGAAGTGCCGTAAATTACCATCGGAAGGCTGGGCGGTATTACGATGCCGAGAGTGCCGGATGCGGCGATCACAGAGGCGGTATACCCCTTTTTATATCCGCTTTTAGCCATTTCGGGACCTACAATTCCCCCTATTGCTGCTGTACATGCCACTCCGGAACCGGAGATAGCACCGAAAAATGCGCTGGCAGTGATGCCTGCTGCACATAAACCACCTGGCTTTTTACCCAGGAACAGGTTGGCAAGCCGCATCAGTCGCGGTGTACATCCATAGGACATAATTTCACCCGCCAGGATAAAAAACGGCAGTGCCAGCAACGGGAAGGAGTTAAGCCCGTCCACCAGCCGCTGAGCCATGATGGTAACAGGCGTGAATTGGCTGACTGCCAAAAACGACATGGCGCTTATTCCGATTGAAAATCCCACGGGTACGCCGATGAACAGACAGAGAACCAGAATAATGAATAGTACGGCTATCATGGTTTATCCTCCTTTTTATCGGTGCGGAAGTTTTTAACAATATCTGCCAGGAAATACAGGCTCATCAGGATACCTCCCACAGGAAGGGACAGATATACCACGCCCATTGGGATTCTGACTCCGGTGCTGATATTCTTCATGGCAATAGCTATGACATCACCGCTTTTTACAGTAAGGATTGCGAGGAAAAGTATGCACAGTAAGTCGGAAAAACTGTTCACATATCTTCGCAGCCCGCCGGGCAGCAGGTTCACAAAGAAGGTGATACGCGTATGATCATTTCGGGACTCTGCAATGACTGAGCCGAGAAATACAAGCCATATCATGGAAAAGACCGCCATTTCTTCTGCCCAGAAATGAGCAATGCCGAAACAGTATCTTGATACGACCTGAAAAAAGATAACGGCAACCATCTCAATCAGTAAGAACATACAAATCCATCGAATACACACAATTATTTTATCCAGCATTTTCAATAAGTCCGCCTCCTCTTTTGTAAAATTTCACCGCTTTGCATGGACACAAAGCGGTGAGCAGACAGGGATTAATCATTATAAGATACAGCCAGATCGATTAATTCGGAGCCGTTCTCTTTTTTGAAGGTATCCCACACAGGCTGTACTGCCTCCACAAATGCGCTTTTATCGACTTCATTCACTTCCATACCTTTCGACTTCAGACGCTCTACCGCATCATCCGATTCTTTTGCGTTTAACTCACGTTCATAGTCGCGGGCTTCATTTGCAGCATTGATGATGACTTCCTGCAGTTCAGGTGAAAGGCTGTTCCATTTGTCAGGATTGAAGGCCAGGACTGTGGCATTATAAATATGGCCTGATAAGGACAGATACTTTTGCACTTCATCAAAATTTGAGGTTTCAATCAGAGGTATCGGATTTTCCTGCCCCTGTACAGTACCCTGCTGGAGGGCTGTGTACAGTTCGCTGAACTGCATAGGAACAACGCTGGCGTTGCATGCCTCAAACATTTTAATACGGATCGGGGAATTGGCGGATCGGAATTTAATTCCCTTCATATCGGACGGAGTGACAATTGGGCGGACATCATTGGTGAAATGTCTCATACCGTTCTCCCAGTAGTTGATTACTTTAGTACCGACAGGTTCCAGAACTTCTTCGGCAAGTTTAACCCCGTATTCGCCGTCTAAAGCCTTGTGGGCTGATTCTGCACTTGTAAATAAAAACGGAAGGTCCTCAATACCAGCGCGGGCGTCATATCCCTGGTACATGGCTACGCCGGACACCATATCACAGTCTATAGAGCCCTGGATTAACTGCTTAAGCTGTTCATTTTCACCGCCCAGAACGCTGTTGGGATAAATTTCAACCGTAACGGCTCCACCGGTGTTTTCATTTACGCGCTGGGCAAACAGCTCCATTCCTTTGTGGATTGGATGGCTTTCCTGAAAAACATGGGCAGCTTTCAAGGTCATGGTTTCAAACGTGCCGTCCGCCGGGACAGATGCCTCAGCTTCGGGTGCAGCAGCATTACTGCCGGAAGTATCTGGTTTTGTGGCAGCACTGGAATCTCCGGCAGAAGCACATCCGGTAAAAAGAAGCATACCGCACAGCATAACAGTAGGTGCTAAAATTCTTCTGTTCATAAAATAACCTCCCATAAAAACGTATACAATGTTATCTAAGGCTATGTTAACACATTATGGTGATGTTTTCAATATATTATTGTAAAGTTATTAATATATTTTAGTGAAAATATAGAAAACTACTCAAGCGGAATGAGTATATTACCAAAAATTACCAATATCCTTTGCCGATGAGCAATCCGTATCTTGGTTCTCCCTTTTGGAACAATAAAATATAAAAAGAAAACCTAATCTCTCAAAAGCGGAGATTAGGTTTCAGCCTGAAAACCTGCTCCGGCAATTAAGCCAGAGCAGGTTTTTGTTTTAAACAAAAGCGGAAAAACAAAAAGCACCAACAGCACACTTTTCCCCCATCCTGTTTGTTTTCCGCCATCCGGCGCCGGATGGCGGCCATTCCATTTCCAAATGGCCAGCTTTTTCAGATTCATGGCAGCAAATTTAAGCTTCACCCAGTTTGTCACCTGGGCCAAGCCTCTGTACTGCGTGTAACGCATCCCGTGTTTTTCCTTCGCATCGGCAAACACACGCTCAATCTTCTCTTTTCGCAGCCGGTACAGTTCTTTGTACACCGCCATATGCCGGACATGCTCTGCCATCTCCACATAGTCCTGCCAGACATGGCGCAAGACTGTTTTCTCGCACTTGGCGTTCTCGGTGCACATCCCTCTGGTGGGACAGCTCTTGCAAAGATAGCCTCGGCTCTTGTATTCCCGGTAGCCCTCCCGGTTTGTGGTGGAATAATGCAGCGCACGGTATTCCGGACAGATCACATCGTCAAAGTATTCGTCATACACATAGGCCCACCAGGGGTGGCCGTTTTCTTTGGTCTTGGGGCGGGTATAGCAGGTGGAAAGGACGCGGCCGCTCTCAAAAATACGCTTGCAGATCCAGGGTGTTTTGTAGGCGCTGTCCGCCACCACGGTTTTGTGCTCGGGGTAATACTGGCATACTTCATCGTACAGAGGATCAAAGGCTACACTGTCGTGGATATTGCCGGGAGTGACGTGAACACCAACAACAAAATTGTGCTTGTCATGCGCTGCGCTTCGTAGGCAGCACTTTTGTACCCCCTTGTGGAATACACCGCTTTCCGGGTCGGTGGTGGACACCACCGTTTCCTTCTCCTCCGGCGGCTTTTTGTCGCTGTCATCCGAGAAAGGTTTCTTGCCGTGTTCCTCCCGGTCCTTGTTCACTTCATCGAACAGCTCTTTTGCGTACCGCTTTGCCTGCTTGGGGACCGCCTTTTTGGCCTGCTTTTTCAGATTGGCACTTGCCTTAATGTGGGTTCCGTCCACAAAAATCGCTTCTGTGTCCAGATACCCTTCCCTCTGCGCTTTCAACACCCAGCGGAACACATATTCCACCGTGGCGTGGTTGAATCGGTGCTTGAAGTTGTAGCTCACCGTGGAGAAGTGCGGCACTGCTTCGTTCAGCGGATATCCGATGAACCACCGGTATGCCAGATTCATGCTCACTTCTTCCAGGGTTCGGCGTAGGGAAGAAATTCCATAAATATGCTGGATCAGCACGATCTTGAACAGCACCACCGGGTCAACGCTGGGCCGGCCGTTGTCCTCGCAATACAGATCCTCCACAAATTCGTAGATTTTCTTGAAGTCGATGGCGTCGTCGATTTTCCGCAGCAAGTGATCCTGCGGGACCATGTTCTCCAAACTTACAAATTCCAGCTGCTCTCGATTTTCTGCATTCTTTACCAGCATTTTTATCACCCTACACCATTATACCGCATTTTCTCTCTCAATACGAGAAAAAGGCCACCAAAAGGTGACCTTTTTCGACAGGCTGAGGCTCCTGTTTCAGACAGGAGCCTTTTGGTTTGCATGGACCGGCGCGTGCCGCGGACCGGTGGGGAGACGGGGCACGCGGGACGCTGTCCGGTCAGGGGCTGGAACACAGGGTTATTTGTACATCGCCATGTACGGGCCGTGGGCCTCGATCAGCTCGTCGCACATTTTCACGATGTCGTCGATCGAGAGCTCGGCGGCCGTGTGTGGGTCGAGCATCGCGGCGCGGTAAATGTCCTCGCGTTTGCGCGTGCGCGCGGCCTCGATCGTCATGAGCTGCACGTTGATGTTTGTCATGTTCATCGCGGCGAGCTGCACCGGCAGGCGGCCGACGTGGCAGGGATTGACGCCCATCCGGTCGATCAGGCACGGCACCTCGACGCACGCGTCGGCGGGCAGGTTGTCGATCAGGCCCGCGTTCAGCACATTGCCGCCGATCTTGTACGGCACGCCGGTGAGGATGGCCTCCATGATGTACGAGGCGTATTCCTCGGAGCGCGAATGGCTGACCTGGCCGTCCTGCAGAATCGAGGCCTTTTCTTCCTTCCAGCCCTTGATCTGGTTGACGCAGCGGCGCGGGTACTCGTCGAGCGGGATGTTGTACGCATCGATCAGCTCCGGGTATCTGGATTTGATGAACAGCGGGTTGTATTCGGCGTTGTGCTCGCTCGACTCGGTGCAGTAATAGCCGAGGCGGCGGATATACTCGTAGCGCACCATATCCTTGTGCTTTTCCGCGGCGTTTTTCTCCGCGGCACGGCGGCGGATCTCGGGATACAGGTCGTTGCCGTCCCTGTCCGTGATCTGCAGGAGCCACGCCATGTGGTTGATGCCGGCGATGAGCTCGCGGCGGCCCTCGAGCTTATCCTCCATGCCGAGACCCTTCAGCAGGTCGCGCGAGCAGGTCTGCACGCTGTGGCAGAGGCCGACGGTCTTCACATTCGTGTAGCGCTGCATATAGCCGGAGAGCATCGCCATCGGGTTCGTGTAGTTGAGGAACCACGCGTCGGGGCAGACCGCCTCGATGTCGCGGGCGAAGTCCTCGAGCACCGGTATCGTGCGCAGGGCGCGCATGACGCCGCCGATGCCGAGCGTGTCGGCGATCGTCTGGCGCAGGCCGTACTTCTTCGGGATCTCGAAGTCGATGACGGTGCAGGGCTCGTAGAAGCCGACCTGGATCGCGTTGACGACAAAGTCTGCGCCGCGCAGCGCCTCCCCTGCGGTTTTCAACGCCGCAGTAGGTCTTGAGCGTGGCCCGGTCCTGGTTTGTGTTGTGGTTGATGGCGCTGAGGATGATGTAGGACTCCTCAAGGCGTTCCGCGTCGATGTCGTAAAGTGCGATTTCGCTTTCGCAGAGCGCGGGCGTGCACATGCAGTCGCCGAGCACATTGCGCGCAAAGACCGTGCTGCCGGCGCCCATAAAGGTGATTTTTGGCATAGCGATTCCATCCTTTCCCCAAAAAGATCGTGATTCATAAAATCTTTTTGTGGCTTTATTATAGTGGGGGAACGCGCGCGTTCTCAATAGCTTTTGTTTCGGAAAATTGTTGTTTTGTTGTATTTTTGCCGGAAGTATGGTATACTGGAAAAAACGCAGGGGGGGAAGAACATGAACGCCATCAAGCACCGCGCTGAAAACCTGAACAACGGCGGCTCCGTGACCGTCTATTCGGCTATGAGAAATGCAGCGAGGCACTTCTGGGGGCCGGCCGTGCGCAACCAGTATCTGCTGCACTATGTGATTTCCGGCTGCGGCAATGTGGTCGGCGGGGAGACGTATACGCTGCACGCGGGCTCCTGTTTTCTGATCCGCCCGGGGAGCGCACGCTGTACACCGCGGACCGCAAAGACCCGTGGGAATACATGTGGGCGTTCGACGGCTTCTGACGTGCTCGAGATCCTGCGGCGCACCGGCCTTGTGAACCGGTACGTCGTCGCGGTCGAAACGGCGAGGAATTCGCGCGCTATCTGCGTGAGATGATCGAGGAGTTCAGCGGCGGCAGCCTGTTCAAGGTGATGAGCTGCTTTTACGGCGCGATGTCCGTGCTGGAGAAATCGGCGCACGGCGGCGCCTATACGCGCGAGCACGAGTACGTGAACAAGGCGATCGGCTACATCAAGAGCAATTACGGCTACCCGATTCAGGTCAGCGACCTCGCCCGGTATATCGGCATCGACCGCACATACCTTTACCGCATCTTCTTCGCTTCGGAGAGCATGTCGCCGAAGCAGTACCTGATGCAGGTGAGCATCAACGCCGCCAAAAGATGCTCCTGAGCGGCGCGTACACCGTGGGAGAGACCGCGCTGTCCTGCGGCTTTTCGGACGCCTCCTCCTTCTGCAGCCGCTTCAAGCGCTGCACCGGCATGACGCCGAAGGCGTTTATTTTGAATAGTCGGAATTCGTCCCAAAGTAGCGTGGAAGGGGAATGACAGTGCGTGAATTCAACAATTTGCAAATTCCAATAACGGATATTGAGAATGCATGGAACGGATCGAAGTCCGGTGGAGAGAACTCCGCCGCTTGGATGCGGGGATGACAGCGAAGTGTCCGCTTTGCAATGGGCTGTTTGTCATCAAAATCCCAAACGGCCATCTGTGCGCGTGACACAGCAAAGAGAATTTGTATATTCCTTTCTCAAACAGTATGATTTACCTGCCTTGATTCCGGAAGTGATTTTTCAATGCAACGAATTTAATGTTATGTCGTTTATCCCCGGAGAAAACTTTGGCTTTCAAGAATATGCTTTGCTTTCCGAAAAGGAAAAAGAAGCGCTTGCTTCAGATATGGCGATATTTTTGCGGAGATTGCATGGTATATCGGTGCCGCTTTCAGAGAAACCGTTCTGTGAAATCTTCGAAGATAAACGCAAAAGATATTTGGAAGACCAAGAACAGCTGCTTGAAGTGCTCGAAAACCGAAAACTCTTGAATGCACCACTCCAGAAAAATATCCAGACGATATATGAGCATATCGGTCAGAATCAGGAACTGTTTGACTATGCGGCCTGTTTAGTTCACAATGATTTTAGCTCTTCCAATATGGTGTTCAGACATAATCGTCTGTATGGCGTGATCGATTTTGGAGATGTAATTGTCGGTGATCCGGACAATGATTTTTTATGCCTTCTGGATTGCAGCATGGATGACTTTGGGAAAGATTTCGGGCGAAAGGTTTTAAGACATTATGGCCATCGGAATCCACAATTAGCAGAAAGAAAAGCAGAAATCAATGATGCTTACTGGCCGATACAACAAGTCCTGCTTGGTGTTCAGAGAGAAGATCGGTCGCTTTTCTGTAAGGGATACCGTGAACTTCTGACCGTAGATCCAGATGCCTTCATTTTATAAAAACACAGCAAGGATCCTTGCTGTGTTCAGCCTGTCGAAAAAGTCCAGCAAAAGCTGGGCTTTTTCGCATGTATAAGATATAATGGAAGTGGTGGTGAGAAAGATGCTGAAACGAGGAAAAATGGATCGGGATGTAGTGGAGATCGTGGGGATAGACAGCCTGGTGCCAAAGGAGCACCTGCTGCGGAAGATAGATAAGGCAGTGGACTTTAACCGTTTATATGAAATGGTGGAGCCGCTGTACTGTGAGGACAATGGCAGACCCAGCATCGACCCTGTGGTGCTGTTCAAAATGGTGCTGATCCAGCACTTGTATGGATTGCCGTCTCTGCGGCGGACAGCGGAGGAAGTAAGCGGCAGCATTTATTACCGCTGGTTTCTGGGGTACACCTTACAGGATGAAACGCCCCATTTTTCCACGGTGAGCTATAACTTCCGGCACCGGTTTACCGAGGAGACGGTAGACCAGGTCTTTCGTTGGATCCTGGAGGAAGTGGCGGAGGCGGGATACCTTTCCCCCAAGGCGGTATTCATAGATGGCACGCACATCAAGGCCAACGCCAACACGAAAAAGCAGGTGAAGGCGCAGGTTCCTGCCGCATCCAAGCACTACGCCAAGGAACTGATGGAAGAGGTAAACGCAGACCGGGAGGCCCACGGAAAGAAGCCCTTTGACGATGATGACGAACCTCCGGCCCCAGCAAAGAAACGCCGGGACAACACCTCCAAGAAGAAGCTGGCCCGGCGGAAGAAGGAAAAGAAGCGTACGGTGACCCGGAGTGTAACGGATCCGGACAGCGGCTTGTTTGTGAAGGGAGACCACAAGCGGCAGTTTGCCTATGAGGCCCACACGGCCTGCGACAAACATGGATTTATTCTGGAGACCGTGGTTACCCCGGGGAATGTCCATGACAGTGTGGCTTTTGATGAGGTCTATGACCGGGTGACAGAGGCATTTCCAGAAGTAGAGACGATTGTTGCCGATTCCGCCTACAAAACGCCGCATATCTGTAAAAAGGTATTTGAAGATGGCCGTGTTTTATCCACAGCCTATAAGCGTCCGCAGACCCTGAAGGGCGGGCACGAGTGGTGGAAGTATGTGTATGACGAGCATTATGACTGTGTGCTCTGCCCAGAATACCAGGTGCTGGCATACCGGACCACCAACCGGGACGGATACCGGGAATACCGAAGCGACCCGAAGATCTGTGCCGGCTGCCCCACCCGCCATCTGTGCACCCATTCCAAAGACAGTGTCAAAACAGTACAGCGGCATATCTGGAAGGATTATGAAGAATTGGCCGACGACGCCCGCTACACCCCAAGGTACAAGGAACTGTACAAGCGGCGCAAGGAGACCATTGAACGGGTCTTTGCCGACGCCAAGGAAAAACACGCCATGCGCTATACTCAATACAGAGGCTTGACCCAGGTAACAAACTGGGTGAAGCTTAAATTTGCTGCCATGAATCTGAAAAAGCTGGCCAGATGGCTGTGGATGGAGAACTCTCCTTCCTTCTTATCTCGACTCTTTCTTTTGCTTTACGCCGGAAACCCGGCCTACTCATATAGGTAGACCGGGTTTCTCGACTAGGCTGAAACCTAATCTCTCAAAAGCGGAGATTAGGTTTTTTTTTTATGTTTTTATTCTGACTGGCCGGCAATCAGTATTTTATGTCTGTCGTCCTGATAGGCGCCGGTGATTTCTTTATCCGGCAGCCGGTCTGTGATCAGGTAGTCAAAAGTGTTCAAAGGTGCATAACTTTTGATTGTCACCCTGCCAAATTTAGAATGATCGACAAGAAGGTAGCGGATCTGGGCCCAATTCGCAGCGGTTGATTTACAGGCGGTTTCGGCGAGACGGGAGTTCATGGCACCGTATTCAACGGTGACTCCGGTCGCAGAGAAAAAACCTTTCTTAAAATTATAATTTTTAAGCATTTCAGCGCCGATTTCATCCAGGGCAGAAAAGGACATAATATCCCGCTCAAGGATTCCGCCAAATACGATGATCCGAATATTTTTATAGGGCAGCGCCTGGATAATGAAGTCGAGATTATTTGTGACTACGGTAAGCTCTTTCTTATCTTTGATAAATTCGACAAGACTGCCGGTGGTGGTTCCCGCATCAACAAAAATACTGTCGCCGTCTTCAATCTGTTCGGCAGCAAGTCTGGCAATGGCCCGCTTTTCTGCCATATTATCAGCGGAGCGCAGACTGTAGCTGGTTCTGGGCGGTTCTTTAATCTCCGGGGTGATAAAGCTGACTCCGCCGTAAATTTTTTTAATCGTCCCGGTTTTTAATACTTCGTCAATATCGCGCCGGGCTGTATTTTTTGAAATTTGAAAAACTTCACATAATTCATCGAGTGAAACGCTTCCGTTCGTTTCTATATATTTCAGCATTTCTTCCAACCGTTTAACTCTTACCATATGATCCTCTCCTGCGGGGTATTTTAAGGATATTACAAATATATAACAAAAATATACCATATAAATACCCAGCAAACAAGTCTTTTATAAAATGTTTCATTCATATAGGTAGAAAGAATTAAAAAGAAAATGGCAGAAATACAGAGAAAATAAGAAAAAAACCTTGCAAATAACAGGAAAACCTGATATCATAAATATTCGTGATATATTAACTAAAATCCTTACTCCCTGCTGGAGTCAGGGGGTCAGAGACCACAAGGAGGTAAAAAGAGCATGAACAAATACGAATTAGCAGTTGTTCTTAGCGCAAAACTCGAAGATGAAGAGAGAGCAGCAGCAATCGAAAAGGTGACAGGTTATATTACACGTTTCGGCGGCACAGTTGTTGACATTGATGAATGGGGTAAGAAGAGATTAGCTTACGAAATTCAGAAGATGAAAGAAGGATTTTACTACTTCATCCATTTCGAGTCTGATTCCGTATGCCCGAACGAAGTTGAGGCACACATCCGTATCATGGAGCCGGTAATCAGATACTTATGCGTAAGACAGGATGCATAAATAGAGAAAGAGTGATCGTATGAATAAAGTTATTCTTATGGGCAGACTGACCAGGGACCCGGAAGTGAGATACTCCCAGGAGAACGCGCTATGGCGATTGCCAGATACACTCTGGCTGTTGACAGAAGAGGCCGCAGAAGCGGCGGAGATGACGGCGCACAGACAGCAGATTTTTTATTACATGTATGTCGCATTCGACAGAGCAGGAGAGTTTGCTGAAAAATATTTCCATCAGGGAACCAAGGTTGTGGTAACCGGAAGGATTCAGACTGGCAGAGCTACACGAACAGAGACGGTCAGAAGGTATATACTACAGAAGTAATCGTAGAGGATCAGGAATTCGCAGAGAGCAAGAATGCGGCAGGCGGAAATGAAGGCGGTTACCGCCCGGCAGAACGTCCGGCCCCATCCAGTGCGATTGGCGATGGTTTCATGAACATTCCTGACGGAGTAGAGGATGAAGGTCTTCCGTTCAACTAAAGACGGGAATCGGTCCCCTGTAAGTTGGACGAGGGCTGTATGAACAGCTTATTTGTGAAGGAGGTAACTTAAGTGGCATTCAATAAAGGTGATAGAGCAGACGCTTCCAAGATGAGAAGAGGCGGCATGCGCAGAAGAAAAAAAGTTTGTGTATTCTGTGGAGAGAAAAACGGAGTAATTGACTATAAAGACGTTAATAAATTAAAAAGATACGTATCTGAGAGAGGAAAAATCCTTCCGAGAAGAATCACAGGAAACTGTGCAAAACATCAGAGAGCTCTTACAGTAGCTATCAAGAGAGCACGTCATATCGCTCTTATGCCGTACACATGTGAATAATTTTAGTCTTTCCTGTGATAGGGCATTCTATTAAAACACAGAGACATTGCTGCAGGACCGGTTATCCGGTCTGCGGCGATGTCTTTTTGCGTTTTCTTCGTTGACGCCCCGGTTTTTCTATGATACGATTAAAAAAATATTCCAGGCCGAAAGATTCGCTCTGACGGTGAGGATGATAACTGAAAGAATTAAGATGTTGCGCTGACACAAAGAGGATTCTGAAGTGAAAGAGGAGCAGACAGCGGTATTTTTGCACCCTATTTTCAGGGTGCTTTTTTTTAACAGGAAAGTTCTCCTGTTAAAAAAACCGCTCCGCGGAGGAACGCACTGCGGCGGCAGGGAATTATGTCGCCGAAGCGACCCGCCGCAGGCGGAGAATCCCGAAGCGGGATTCTTTCTTGATTTAACAGGAAAGTTCTCCTGTTAAATAAAAACCGCTCCGCGGAGGAACACACTGCGGCGGCAGGGAATTATGTTGCCGAAGCGACCCGCCGCAGGCGGAGAATCCCGAAGCGGGATTCTTTCTTGTTTAACAGGAAAGTTCTCCTGTTAAATAAAAACCGCTCCGCGGAGGAACGCACTGCGGCGGCAGGATGGACCAATGTTTGTTTGGCACAGAGAGGAGAAAATATGGATTCAAGAGTTGCACTAATTGGAATTATGGTGGAGAAGGAGAACTCGGTGGAGGAGCTGAATAAACTGCTTCACCAATACAGCGGTTATATCGTGGGCCGCATGGGGATTCCGTATCATAAGAGGGGTAAATATAATCAGTGTTGTGATTGACGCTCCCGCAGATGTTATCAGCGCTTTGTCGGGAAAACTTGGGATGCTGGACGGGGTGACATCCAAAGCCGTTTATTCAAAGACATCCAGACAGGGAACCGGTTCCAGGGAAGGCGCGGAGGAAAAAGCGTGATGGGTAAACAGGAATCGGAGAAGACGGTGACAGGAAGTGACGGATCCGGCAGATACGAACGGAAAGCTTTGATTGACAAGCTCTATGAAACACAGGAACTGAGCAGGGAGGAATGGATTCGCCTGATAGAGGGGCGGACACCGGAGCTGTCGCAATATTTGTTTGAAAAGGCGAGAGCCGTGCGGGAGCGCGAATACGGAAAAGCCGTTTATATCAGAGGACTCATTGAATGCAGCAATTATTGCAGAAACAACTGTTATTATTGTGGAATCCGCCGCGGGAATCAGAATGCGCAGCGTTACCGTCTGACTGCGGATGAGATTCTCTCCTGCTGTGAAAATGGCTATAGTCTGGGATTCAGGACCTTTGTGCTTCAGGGAGGGGAAGATCCGGCAATGACGGATGGCTGGGTGGCAGACGTAATCCGGAGGATTAAAAAAGAATTTCCGGACTGCGCCGTGACACTTTCTCTGGGGGAAAAAAGTGAAGCAGCATACCAGTGTTTATTCGACGCGGGAGCCGACCGGTACCTTCTCCGGCATGAGACGGCCGATGCAGACCATTACGGCAAGCTTCATCCGGACGGTCTGTCACTGGCTCACAGAATGGAGTGCCTGAGAAACCTGAAACGCATTGGTTTTCAGACCGGGTGCGGCTTTATGGTCGGTTCTCCGGGCCAGACACCGGAGTGCCTGGCAAAGGATATGGCATTTATCAGGGAGCTGAATCCCAGATGGTAGGAATCGGCCCTTTTATTCCCCAGCATGATACTCCGTTCAGGGATGAAAGGGCGGGGGCCTTCGAAGAGACATTATGGCTTTTGGGATTAATCCGCCTGATGCTGCCAAGGGTGCTTCTTCCGGCGACCACGGCGCTTGGAACCATTCATCCAAAGGGAAGGGCTGGGAATGCTGGCAGGCGCCAATGTGGTGATGCCGAATTTATCACCTCTTGGCGTCAGGAAAAATACCTGCTCTATGACAATAAAATCTGCACGGGAGACGAAGCCGCCGAAAGCCTGAATTCTTTAAAAGAGAGCATGAAGGCTATCGGATATGAGGTGGCAGTCGGCCGTGGAGACTATAGATTGTAACTGTTACAATAAATTGGCTAAGGAGAAAGGCCGGGAGAGTTCCGGGATTCCTGACTCCAAAGAAAGGAAAATCATATGTATAATCCATCATCAAACAAAGCAGGGGAGTTTATCAGCCATGAAGAAATCATGGAAACCCTGGCCTATGCAGAGGCCAACAAAAATAACGAAGAGCTGATAGACAAAATAATCGGTAAGGCGAAGCTTAAAAAGGGACTGAATCACAGGGAGGCATCCGTCCTTCTGGCCTGTGAAATTCCGGAGAAGACCGCCGAAATCTACGAACTGGCAAGGCAGATTAAAGAAGACTTCTACGGAAACCGGATCGTCATGTTTGCGCCGCTCTATCTTTCTAATTACTGTGTCAACGGATGCGTCTATTGTCCTTATCACCTGAAAAATAAGCATATTGCCCGCAAAAAGCTGACGCAGGAGGAGATACGCAGGGAGGTCATTGCGCTGCAGGATATGGGCCATAAGAGGCTGGCGCTGGAGACTGGCGAGGATCCGGTGAATAATCCCATCGAGTATGTCCTTGAGAGCATTAAAACCATTTATGGCATTAAGCATAAAAATGGGGAAATACGCAGGGTCAACGTCAACATAGCGGCGACCACAGTGGAGAATTACAGGAAATTAAAGGATGCCGGTATCGGCACATATATTCTTTTTCAGGAGACCTATCATAAAGAAAGCTATGAAAAGCTCCATCCGACAGGGCCGAAACACGATTATTGCTACCATACGGAGGCCATGGACCGCGCGATGGAAGGAGGAATTGACGATGTGGGCATCGGAGTTTTGTTTGGCCTTGAACTGTACCGTTATGAGTTTGCCGGACTTTTGATGCATGCGGAGCATCTGGAAGCGGTACACGGAGTAGGGCCCCATACGATCAGCGTGCCGAGAATCAAGAAGGCTGATGATATTGATCCGTCCCAGTTTGATAACGGCATCGATGATGATATATTTGAGAAAATCGTGGCCTGCATCCGGTAGCGGTTCCTTACACGGAATGATTATTTCCACCCGGGAAAGCAAGAGCTGCCGCGAACGCGTCCTGAAGCTGGGAGTCTCCCAGATTAGCGGAGGCTCAAAAACCAGTGTCGGCGGCTATGCAGAGGAAGAGCCGGAGGAGGAAAACTCATCCCAGTTTGATGTCAGCGATAACAGAACACTGGATCAGGTGGTGCATTGGCTGATGGATCAGGGGTTTATCCCCAGCTTCTGTACGGCCTGTTACCGGGAGGGAAGAACAGGAGACCGTTTTATGAGCCTCTGTAAGAGCGGACAGATCCAGAACTGCTGTCATCCGAACGCCCTGATGACACTGAAAGAATACCTGGAGGATTATGCGGCGCCTGATACACGCGAGATAGGCGGGAAGCTGATTATGAAGGAGATTCAGAACATACCCAGGGAAAAGGTTCGCGAAATTGTACTGAAAAATCTGGAAGAGATAGAACAGGGCAAACGTGATTTCAGATTTTGACAGAAGCGGAACCACCATGACACAGGCAGTAGAAGGAGGCGCGTAAATGGGACTGAATGAAACCCCGTCAGGGGAGAGAATACATATTGGCTTTTTTGGAAGAAGAAATGCCGGAAAATCAAGTCTTGTCAATGCAGTGACGGGTCAGGAGCTGGCGATTGTTTCCGAGGTTAAGGGTACGACAACGGATCCGGTCTGTAAATCCATGGAGCTCCTGCCTCTGGGACCGGTCATGATTATTGATACGCCGGGTATTGACGATGAAGGAGAGCTGGGGGAAAAGAGAGTCGGAAAAAGCCGTCAGATACTGAATAAAACAGACATTGCCGTTCTGGTAGTCGATGCGTCGGCCGGGAAAGGGGAGCAGGAAGACCGTTTGATCCGGATTTTCCGAAGGAAAAATATTCCATACCTGGTAGCATATAATAAGACGGATCTGAACGGCGCAGAGGGGACGGAAGGCGGCCGCCATGAAATATGGGTCAGCGCGGCCACCGGCTACCATATTCATGAATTAAAGGAACGGATTGCCGCTCTTGTCTCGCCGGAGGGCGACGGGCGGAGGCTGGCCGCTGATCTGATAAAACCGTCGGACCTCGTTGTTCTGGTCATTCCGGTTGATAAAGCGGCTCCGAAGGGGCGTCTGATCCTTCCCCAGCAGCAGGTAATCCGTGACATTTTGGATACAGGCGCATCGGCTGTTATGTGCAGGGAAGACGAGCTTAAGAATGTGCTGGCGTCCCTGAACCGGGCGCCCGGACTGGTGATAACGGACAGCCAGGTGTTTGCCGATGTGGATAAGATTGTGCCGGAAAATCTTTTGCTGACCTCCTTCTCCATTCTGTTTGCCAGGTATAAAGGCGATCTCGGTCAGACATGCCGCGGAGTAAAGGCGCTGAAAACCCTGGAAGACGGAGACAGAATCCTGATTTCCGAAGGCTGCACCCACCACCGCCAGTGCGGTGATATCGGCACAGAAAAGCTGCCTGCCTGGATCCGGGAGTTTACGGGAAAAGAACCGGAATTTGTATTTACATCAGGCACGGAATTTCCGGAGGATTTATCAGGGTTCCATCTGATCATCCACTGCGGCGGCTGTATGCTGAACGAGAGGGAAATGAAGTACCGTCTCAGGATGGCGGTTGACCAGAATATACCGATGACAAATTACGGGGTGGCAATTGCATATATGACCGGAATACTGGAACGGAGCGTCCGTCCGTTTATTACTCTGATTTCATGAGAGGGTACCGGGCCTGATGCTCCAATCAAGGCGAAAATATTGGAAAAAATTTAATGTTAACCAAATTATAAAATATAGTTGACAATTGGAATCCGCCTGTTTATAATAAGCAGTATCGAAAGGCGGAATTACAATGAGTATAAGAATAGCAGAAGAGATAATAAACGGAAGACGTCTGAACAGAGAGGACGATTTAGCTTTTTTCATGGAAGAGGATTTAGATTCTCTTTGCAGGGGAGCAGATGAAATCCGGCGCAGGCTGCGTGGAGACAGGGCTGATTTATGCTCTATCATCACAGCCCATGCGGCCATGAGAGGACTGCAAATTCTGTGCCCAGTCATCATGCCACAATGCAAAGATAAACGAGTATCCTTTTCTGGAACCGGAGGAGATTCTTGAGGATTGCAGAAGGCATGAGAGACAGGGAGTCGGCAGATACTCCGTAGTCACGGCCGGCAGGGCCCTGAACGGCCGGGAAATGGATCTGGCTCTGGGAGCATACAGAAGCATGAAGGAAAATTGCAAGATTGAACTGTGCGCATCCCACGGACTGCTTTCCCAGGAGGACTTCTACAGGCTGGCAGAAGCCGGAATTTCCCGCTATCATGCGAATATAGAGACATCGAGAAGGAATTTCCCAAATATCTGTACCACACATACATATGATGATAAGCTGGAAGTAATCCGGCGCGCCAGAAATGCCGGTCTGGCCGTCTGTTCAGGCGGAATCATCGGAATGGGGGAGACATGGGAGGACAGAGTCGATATGGCATTCAGCCTGTATGAGATGGAAATAAAATCAATCCCAATCAATATTCTCCAGCCAATCCCGGGAACGCCCTTCGGGACGCTGCCGCCTCTGAGCGAGGAAGAGATTCTTCGTACCATTGCAATGTTCCGCTATATTAATCCGGATGCAGAGGTCAGGCTGGCAGCAGGGAGAAATTCAATGGAACATTCCGGCAAAAGGTATTTACGGCCGGGGCCAACGCGGCGATTACGGGGGACATGCTGACCACATCGGGAAATAACATTGCAGACGATATGGCGATGTTGACATCAATGGGATTTGAGGTTTAGGAAAGGACAGAGGACAAGAACCATGGAAAAGACAGCAAGCAGCTCAGTGAAAAAGAGAGCTTTATCGACAAGTCAGATGGCATTAATAGGAGTTATGACGGCGGTAACCTGTATTCTGGGTCCCTTTGCAATCCCGATTCCCATCAGCCCGGTGCCGATTTCTTTTACGAATCTGGCAGTCTACCTGACGGTGTATGTGCTGGGAATGAAGGCCGGAACGATAAGTTATCTTATTTATCTGCTCCTTGGATTTGCCGGACTTCCCGTATTTTCAGGCTTTACAGGCGGTGTGGCAAAGCTGGCGGGGCCAACGGGCGGCTATCTGGTTGGATTTATTTTTATGGCAGTCATAGCGGGCTGGTTCATTGATCACTTTCAGGGCAACCGGATAGCCCATGTGGCAGGGATGGCAGCCGGTACGGCGGTATGTTACGTCTTTGGTACGGTCTGGCTGGCCGGCCAGCTGGGAATCAGCTTTACGGCTGGGCTGGGAGCCGGTGTCATTCCGTATCTGCCGGGGGATGCCGCCAAAATAGCGCTGGCTGTATTGATCGGGCCGACACTCAGGAAGGAAATACGGAGGCTGAGCAGACAGTAGAGGCGCAGCGTATTGTAAAAAGATACGTTACCGTTTACACGGCTGTATGCCGCGAGGTGTGAACAATAATAAAGATACAGAAAATTTCTTGATACAAGCCATAGTTAATTGAAAATTGTCTCCTGTTATGGTATTATATAGGTAAGAATTGCAGTATTGAATTAACGCTACAGTTCGGAAGGAACGATAGCGAAGCGCCTGTTGAATATGGGAGGAGGCCTGTATTATGGGAAAAAAGATAATCACAATCAGCCGTGAATACGGAAGCGGCGGCCGCCAGGTGGGACTGACCGTGGCAAAGAAGCTGGGAATGGAATTCTATGACAAAGAGCTGATTGATGCGGCGGCAAAAGAAATTGGCTTTCCTACGGAGATGATCGCTGACAGAGAGCAGAGATTGACCAACAGCCTGCTTTATAATTTTGCTATGGGTACTCTTTATGGGATTGCCTATCCGAGGGAGCCTAAGGTTTCGGAGCTTCCGCTGACAGAGCAGATTTACCAGGCACAGAAGAAAGCGATCGAGGAGGCGGCCAAACGGGGTTCCTGTATCTTCGTGGGGCGCTGCGCCGATTACATTCTGAAAAGCCGGCCCGATGTTCTGCGCGTATTTATTTATGCAGACCGGGACATCAGGAAGAGAAGGGCCATTGAAGAATACGGTGAGATAGAAGAATATATTGATGAATTTATGTACCAGACAGATAAGAGAAGGCGGATCCACTATGAGAATTATACAAATCAGAAGTGGGGAAGCCGTGAGAACTATGATCTGATGCTCAACAGCGGAGATTTGGGTCTTGATAAGTGTGTGGAATTATTATGTGAAGCTGTTAAATGACGGCAGCATTGTCAGTGCAGCCCTGAACAGAACAGTGTATGGCAGGACGGCCCGGTTAAATGACGGGCCGTCCTTTTTGGTGGGAGATTATCCCTGAATCATCCGGTTAATGTGTGAGAACAGGGAAGAGCGGCGCAGTATCTCGAGAAGAACCACGGCCATGGCCGTTCCGCATACAGTACTTGTCAGGAATGGTACGACATAGAAAAAGAGTGCGATTTCTTTACCCATTAGGAGGACTGCCACCGGATAGCAGAGCATTGCCCCAATGATTCCGGTTCCGATTATCTCGCCGGCATAAGCTAGAACAAAGCGGCCGGTTTTCCGGAAGAGAAATGCGCCCAGGAACGCTCCCGCCATGCTGCCGGGGAAGGCCAGCAGACTGCCTGTACCCATGAGATTCCGGATCAGAGAGGTGCAGAAAGCCATGGCGACGCCATATAACGGCCCAAGAAAAACTCCGGCTATAACGTTGATGAAATGCTGGATAGGAAAGCAGCGGGAGGCGCCGATCGGTACGGAAAAGCCGGACAGGGCTACGGTCCGAGCGACCAGCATGCCTCAATTACAGTTTTTCTCAGACTCAGGGCATTGGAGGATCTCGTCGGAGTGTGCGTGGGAAGAGCAGAATCTTTTTCATCGCCGCAGAGGACTGTCATATGATTTTTCATTACGTATTCTCCTTATTTGCATGAATATATGTATAATTCCTTCAAGTATAAGCGATTCTTTTATTCGTCATAGATGCTGACAATCTCTCCGTCGAGGATACGGTTCATGTTTTTTACAGCGCAGAAATTACCGCACATGGAGCAGGTGTCTTCTTTTTCCGGTTTCCCTGTGGCGCGGTAACGTCTGGCCTTCTCCGGGTCAATGGACAGGTCGAACATTTTTTCCCAGTCGAGCCGTTTTCTGGCCTCACTCATTTTCTGATCCCAGTCGGAGGCTCCTCTGATACCTTTGGCAATATCGGCCGCATGAGCGGCGATTCGGGAGGCGATAATGCCTTCCTTTACATCGTCGAGATCCGGAAGCCGCAGATGCTCGGCCGGAGTTACATAGCAGAGGAAGGAGGCTCCTGACGCTGCAGCGATAGCGCCTCCGATGGCAGCCGTGATGTGATCATAACCGGGGGCAATGTCTGTTACCAGGGGCCCGAGGACATAGAAAGGCGCGCCTTTGCAGAGCGTCTGCTGGATTTTCATGTTTGCGGCAATCTGATCAAGAGGCATATGGCCCGGGCCTTCTATAATGACCTGGACATTCTTGTTCCATGCCTTCTGGGTAAGCTCACCCAGGGTAATCAGCTCCTCGATCTGGGAAATATCGGAAGCGTCCGCGATACATCCGGGCCGGCAGGCGTCGCCCAGACTGAGGGTTATATCATATTCCTGGCAAATCTCCAGGATCTCGTCGAAATGTTCAAAGAACGGGTTTTCAAGACCGGTCATTTCCATCCAGGCGAAGATGATGGAACCGCCTCTTGAAACGATATTTGTCAGCCTCTTTGCCTCTTTGAAGCGGTCTGCCGTATTTTTATTGATGCCGATATGGATGGTCATAAAATCCACGCCGTCCTCAGCATGCATTTTCACAATATCAATCCATTCTCTTGAAGTTATTTCCTTTAATGGCTTATGGTAATAGACGACAGCATCATAGATGGGTACGGTGCCTATGATGGCCGGACACTCGGAAGTCAGTTTGCGGCGGAATTTGCCCGTATCTCCAAAGGAACTTAAATCCATAATCGACTCGGCGCCCATAGCGACAGCGTCATTCACCTTTTTCAGTTCCATGTCGAGATCACTGCAGTCCCGGGAGGTTCCCAGGTTTACATTAATCTTTGTTTTCAGCATCGAACCGATTCCATTCGGCTCAAGACAGGTGTGGCGTTTGTTGGCCGGGATGGCCACCTTGCCTTCTGCGACGAGGCGCATCAGTTCCTGCGGGTCAAAATTCTCTTTTTCCGCCACGGCTTTCATTTCTTTAGTCAGGATGCCTTTTCTGGCGGCGTCCATTTGTGTGGTGTAGCTCATTTGCATATCCTCCTTTTTTCTGGAGGGATCAGGGATATAATTATAGAGCCTGTCCCGGCTGTCACCCACTCCGGAGCGCGTCCGCTTTAGCGGTCATACGCCTGAGTACGCAGTGCGCATTTTCCGCGGAGCGGGATTCTCCGCCTGCGGCGGGTCGCTGTGGCGACATAATTCCATCCCGCCGCAGTGCGATCCTCCGCGGAGCGGTTTTTATTTAACAGGAGTCTTTCCTGTTAAATAAAAAAACCTGGGACCAACAGATCCCAGGCTCGAATAGTTATATATCCGTCTTGTATGATCCCTACGTTGGCATTATCCAAATCAGGTTATAAAGGTCGAAGTTAGATTACTTCCTCTCAGCCCGCCTACGAGCTCCCTATTGATGGTGAGTGTAACACTATATTGACGGATTGTCAATACTGGAATGGAATTTCGCACCACGCCGATTTCTGGCGGGGTGTGAACAGTAACGGGGGAGGGCAACAGCGCCGGGAACACCAGAGTTTATTTGATTATTTCCAATTCCATAATAAAGTCTTTATGTTTTTTATTATTTGTTTATCCGCAGGTCAAACTTTTGACACAAATTTCCTGTATAGTAATAATCAAACAGGACAACAACCTTTTACATAGACTTTTCATACTCATGCCGGCGGGAGAATCCAGCCGGCCCCCCCAGGGAAGTTTTTATAATCGTTTTACTATTTAAAATAATAATATTCTATCTGCTGCTTCGCGATCGTCATACTGGGATTCCCCAGAGAAACCCGCAATTCCTTGAGTACATTTTTTAAAGAGTTCCAGAAAGTATCGGTATCGCTGAACTCAACAGGATTTCTGACGACTGTGATGATATGGGCGTATTCGGCTAATTCGCATCCTCTTATTGTTCCGCACACCAGGCTTCTCTTATCAACAAGCCCGGTGATAAATTGACGGCTTTTTTGATATTCATTTTCAGTACAAGTTTTCCAGATATGTGAAATGTATTCATCAGTATAGTACTTCGCGTCAATTCCAAATATAGTGATTGTATACCTTTCAGCATGCATAGGAGTATACCTTCAATTTCCCATTACTTATAGTATATGACGCGGCAACGGTTTTGCTCATTAAGGTTGTCACGTATTCAAGTTGAATCGGGCCGGTTGATATGAATTTCCTGATTTTGTCAGAAAGTCTTAATCCTTTTTATGGTTTGTTTATTTCAGGGTCAAACTTTGGTCACAAATTTCCTGTATAGTAATAATCAAACAGGAGAACAACCTTTTACATAGACTTTTTCATACTCATGCCGGCGGGGAGAAATCCCGGCCGGCTCCCTCCATTTAATGGGGAATATTATTCTAATCTGTATTTTCTATCTCATAAATAATTCTTTGTGAATTTAAATATATTTATTGATTATCATTTCAATTCAGTAAGTTCCCGACCTATGAACAATATGATACTTATAAATAATGAGAGCCCCGGAACAATATATGTTCAGGGGCTCCTTATTGATGGCGGTGACCTGTGCGCGTTGCGTGCAGGTTATCGTTATACGATGTACCGTGAAAGTCAATACCGGCTTTCTTTTTTGTGTGAAATCATTAGGAACATATCAGCAAAAAAATTTTACTGATAATAGCCGTAATCAAAGGTTTCGGTTACGGTTTCCAACAGTTTGGTATCTTTATATGCTCTGGCGGTTACTTTTAAGCGATAGCTGTAATTTTTTGCGATGCCGTAGGTTTTCTCCATCAGGAAACCTGTACTATCCCTTGATTCCGTCCAGCTCTTAATTGTTTTCCATGAGCCATCGAATTGCTGAAGCTCAGTGGTTACCTTAACTTTATTAGCCTCTGCTGAGCTGCAGTCACATACCACGGAAATGAGGGCTTTATTTTCTGATTTGATTACTATTTCGCCACTTAACATCGTCCAATGGGACCATCTGGGTGTGCCTGCGAAAGCTGTAAAAGCGAGGCAGGATACCATAGTGACAGCGACAACAAAAGTTACAATTGCTTTTTTAAACATGTTTTTCATATTAAAGATTCCTCCTTTTTATTCATTCAATAAACGTTTCAGGAATCTAAAATATAACACAATATTAAATTATTTTATGCTTTCCAAAATTTTGTAAGCTTCTTCCAGTGGAATAGAGCCTCTTAGATAAAGCTGATGCATGTTTTTGTACATTAAAACTCGTACTTCATTATGTTTTTCTACAGTATATACTTTGTTTCCATAAATTTCTGTTTCCACAACATCTGCTTCTTCAGTATCCATAGTCTTAGTTGAAAGATTGTCAAAATAATAGAAGTAGTATTCCTGACTATTGTCTTCATTAAGATATCGTATAAAAAAAGACATCTCCCCTTCATCAAATTCAACAACAGTAAAACCACTTGGAATATAAGGTGGTACATAGCCCGGAAAATTTTTACTTAGATTGAAGTAGTTTTCTCCCTGCATATTAAGCTTCGTTGACTTTTCCCGTATCTCCGAGAAAAACCGTATCAAAGGCAGACGAAATGCTTCCACACGCGTCACAGTCAGAGTGCTGACAGACAGGATAAGGATGATGCAGGCAGCAGCCTGAAGACGTTTTCTGCGATATTTCTTCTTGTTCTCTTCTCTTTCTGCCCGTTTTAATATATCTTTTATTTTACGGTTATGCTCATCAGAAAATTCATGGGGACGTTCATTGCCGGATTGATAGGCCTGCATTTCTCCGTCATTTTCAAGCTGTTCTTCGAGGGCTAATTCTAATAAATAATCACTTTTCTTTCGTTTTAAATCGTCACTCATTTTAACACCTCCCTTAACAGCTCTGCCAGCAGCCGTTTTGCACGCAAAAGACGAGTGTTCACGTTAAATTCGCTTATATTCAATATTTTAGCCGTTTCTCTGGCGCTCAGGTGGTGAAGGAGCCTTAACCTGAGTACCTCTGTATATTTTTCGTCCAGTTTGTCTATGCATTGGATTAACTTTTTATAGTCCTCCGTCTCGATGTAGAGATCCTCCGCACTCCGGCTGGTATCTGGTTTTTCAACTGTTTCAAAAGGGATTGGCGCATGACTGGCTTTGCGTAAATGATCGATAGCGGTGTTTTTTGTGATAGTAATCAAGAGATTTTTGCAGCGTGACCGGCCTATTTCCTCTTCTTCTATTCTGTATAATATATCAATCAGCTTTATCAGAGAAAGCTGTACCACGTCTTCCGCGTCATGTGTGTTCTTCGTGATATCATAGGCAACCCAGTACATCATGTTTTTATACTGGTCATAAATCCGCTGAAACTTCGATAAATCTTTTTCATTCTCAACCATACTGAATAATAGCATAAGCGATAACCCTCATTTGTAATTTACCCGATTTCTCTTTGTCTGCCTATTATATCAGATTTGACGTCATATTGCAAAAGCAGCAGGTTAATACCCGGCGGAATTTTGGTTTCCGCAAGGAGTGATCAGTAACTAACTGTTACCGGCGCCGGACCCGGTTCCAATCTATTTCTGGACTAACAGATTTGTTTATGATATAATGTTGAGAATAGGTGGGCGTTTTTTCACGGGAGACAGAGAATGAGAGAAAATACAAAAATAAAGGGCCAACTGCGTTTTTATCTGCAATGGCCGGTAATATTGTCGGTTTTTTTGATGGCGGCAAACCTGGTTGTGGGTGCGATCAGCTCCAAGGCCGGCTTTGCTATGTCTGGATTTACCTTGCTTTATATTGTAATTGCCCTGTGGCTGTTCCTGTACAGGAGAAAACGGCTGATGGGCGGACTGGTGGAGTTTTCGACGGAATATGCATGGGTGCAGAAGCAGCTTCTCTCTGAGATGGCGATGCCATATGCGATAGCTGATTCGGAAGGCCATCTGATTTGGATGAACAGTGCCTTCGGGGCTGTTGTGAAAGAGGACAAAAGCTGCAGAAAGAGCCTGACGGCTATTTTTCCGGATATTACAAAAGAAATTCTGGAAGATATGGAGGAACGTTCCAGCATCCATTCTTCTTTTGACGGGAAATTTTACCGGGTTGATATCAGGCAGATTTATATGGATGAGAATGAGAGCCTGAAGCTGGAAGAAGCTCAGGGGATCACGGAAGAGACCTTGCTGGCTATCTATCTGTTTGATGAGACGGAAGTACTCTCCTATAAGAGGGAGATTGATAACCAGAAGCTGGTAGCGGGCCTGATTTATCTCGATAATTATGAAGAGGCGCTGGAGAGCGTGGAAGAGGTGAGACGCTCCCTTCTTTCTGCACTGATTGACCGTAAGATTAACAAATATATCTCCAATATGGATGGGATTGTTAAGAAGCTCGAGAAGGATAAATATCTTTTTGTCATCAAGCAGCAGTATACGGAAGAGATTCAGGAGAACCGTTTTTCGCTTCTGGAAGATGTTAAGACTGTTAATATCGGGAACGAGATGGCGGTTACGCTCAGCATCGGTATGGGTATGAACGGAACCAGCTATATAACGAACTACGAATATGCCAGAACCGCCATTGACATGGCTTTGGGCCGGGGCGGCGATCAGGCTGTAGTCAAGGACGGAACGAGAATCCGCTATTACGGCGGAAAATCCCAGCAGCTTGAGAAGACGACCCGTGTTAAAGCCCGCGTCAAAGCGCATGCAATGCGGGAATTGATGGATACAAAAGACAAACTGCTGATTATGGGTCACAAAATTGGCGATATCGACTCCTTCGGCGCGGCCATCGGGATCTACCGGATAGCCACTTCGTTTAATAAAAAGGCCAGAATCGTCGTCAACAGCGTCAATTCTTCCGTTAAGCCGATGATGGCAAGATTTCAGAACAATCCGGATTACCCGGAAGATCTGCTGATGACGGGTGAAGAGGCGGCTGAGTGGGCTGATGCCAATACGATGCTGTTTGTCGTTGACGTCAACAGGCCGAGTATTGCCGAAGCTCCGGAACTGCTTAAGAAGATTAAGACGATTGTGGTGCTGGATCACCACAGACAGAGCAGTGAGATAATCGACAACGCAGTGTTGTCCTATGTGGAGCCGTATGCATCTTCAACATGTGAGATGGTGGCTGAGATTCTTCAGTATATCGGAGACGGCATTAAAATCAAGCCGGCAGAGGCTGACGCCATGTATGCCGGAATCGTTATTGATACAAATAACTTCATGAACCAGGCCGGAGTCAGAACGTTTGAGGCGGCGCTTTCCTGCGCAGAAACGGCGCTGATGTGGTCAGGGTCAGAAAATTGTTCCGCGATAAGCTGGAGGACTATAAGGCGAGAGCCGAGGCAATCCAGAAGGCGGAGATATTTAAAGAGTATTTTGCCATTTCAGAGTGTCCGGCTGAAGGGATTGAGAGTCCGACCGTGGTCGGGGCCCAGGCGGCGAACGAGATGCTCGATATCGTCGGAATCAAGGCATCTTTTGTACTTACTCATCTTGATGACACGATTTACTTCAGTGCCCGTTCCATCGACGAGATTAATGTCCAGATTATGATGGAAGATGGGAGGCGGCGGCCACAGGACGATTGCCGGAGCCCAGTTAAAGGGAGCAACGATTGAGGAAGCCAAGGTAAAATTAAAAGAGATTATTACAGACATGCTGGAGAAAGGGGATATATAGACATGGAAGTTGTATTATTGGAAGACGTAAAAGCATTAGGAAAAAAGGGACAGATTGTAAAGGTGAACGACGGTTACGCCAGAAACTTTATTCTGCCTAAGAAATTGGGAATCGAAGCAACTTCAAAGAACCTTAACGACTTAAAACTGCAGAAGGCCAACGCCGATAAAATCGCTGCGGAGCAGCTTCAGGCGGCAAAGGATCTGGCTGCGGATCTGGCGGAGAAATCCATCACACTTTCCATCAAAGCGGGAGAGGGCGGAAAAGCGTTTGGCTCTGTTTCATCGAAGGAAATTACAAAAGCGATCCAGGATCAGCTTGGAATGGAAATTGATAAAAAGAAACTGGTGCTTCCGGAACCGCTTAAGACGTTCGGAACCCATGAGGTGCCGATCAAGCTTCATCGGGATGTAACAGGAAAACTGGCTGTCAAGGTATTGGAAAGCTAAGAATCCGGCAGAAAAAAGGAAATTCTGACAAGCCGGTAATTGTTCAGAAATCGGAGGTCTACAGATGGATGAAGCGCTTATAAAAAGGGTACTTCCCCACAGCGTAGAAGCAGAACAGTCGGTCATCGGCTCGATGCTGATGGATAGAGAGGCAATTATTTCGGCGTCTGAGATAGTCACAGGCGCCGATTTTTACCAGCACCAGTATGGTGTGATGTTTGAGTCCATGGTGGAGCTGTTCAATGAGGGCAAGCCGGTAGATCTGGTAACACTCCAGAACCGCTTAAAGGAAAAGGACGTCCCGCCGGAGGTCAGCAGCCTGGAGTTTGTCCGCGACATAGTCACAACGGTACCGACGTCTGCCAATGTTAAAACCTATGCGAATATCGTCAGGGAGAAAGCCGTACTGAGGCGGCTTATTAAAGTAAACGAAGAGATAGAAGGGCTTTGCTACGCAGGCAAGGATAAACTGGAATATATTTTGTCCCATACGGAGAAAGCCGTGTTCGATCTGCTTCAGAGTAAAGGCTCGGGTGAATTTGTGCCTATCAGGCAGGTCGCTTTGAATGTATTGGAAAAGATTGAGACGGCATCTAAGAATCAGGGAACCGTCACCGGCGTACCCACCGGGTTCATCGATTTGGATTACCGTACATCCGGTTTTCAGCCGTCGGATTTTATTTTGATTGCGGCCCGGCCGTCTATGGGTAAAACAGCGTTTGTACTCAACGTTGTTGACCATGTAGCGGTTAAGAAGGGACTTCCCTGTATGGTTTTCAGCCTGGAGATGTCAAAAGAGCAGCTCGTAAACCGAATGCTTTCAATGGAGTCTAATGTGGATTCACAAAAGCTGCGTACCGGTACCCTGACAGATGCCGATTGGGACGCGGTGGTGGAAGGCATCGGAGTAATCGGAAATTCAAAGCTGATTATCGATGATACACCGGGTATCTCCATCATGGATCTGCGCTCCAAGTGCCGTAAGATGAAGCTGGAATATGGTCTTAGCGTTGTAATTATCGATTACCTGCAGCTGATGTCCGGCAGCGGCAAGGGCGGTGAGAACAGGCAGCAGGAGATCTCGGAGATATCGCGATCACTGAAGGCACTGGCCAGGGAACTGAATGCGCCGGTAATTGCGCTGTCCCAGCTGTCGCGAGCCTGTGAGACCAGGCCGGATCACAGGCCGATGCTTTCCGATCTTCGAGAGTCAGGGGCGATCGAGCAGGATGCCGACGTTGTAATGTTTTTATATCGAGATGATTATTATAATAAAGATACGGATATGCCGAATATTGCAGAGGTAATTATTGCAAAACAGAGAAACGGTCCGATAGGAACCATCCAGCTTATGTGGAGGCCGGAGCTGACAAAATTTGCAAACCTGGCAAAATAAAGACAGAGCAGAGAGAACAGGAAGACTGTTTAATCTGCTCTGTTTTTTTGTACAGGTGAGGCCGCCGCAGGCATCGGACGGGGTGGTGGAGTGTATATGAGTCTTTCGTCCCCGGCGAAAACCTGACCCGAAGTAGGCGGAATCAATTGCGGAGGGGACATGGGAGTCCGCCGGTGCTTAGCGAGGTCCCTCACGAGCTTAGCACTGCTGCGCGCTCCAAAGAGTGCAAACGGTCCCCGCCAATTCTTTCCGGCCGGATTCCCCCTCACGACACCCTTCAACCGGGGACGGAAGAATCAGCCAGCCCCCCCCCCACCACACCGGACATGGTCCGTTCCAGACGCGTCCTCCCAACCTCAGTTAAATTTAAGTAACAGCGTCCTGTCTGAACTGTTACATTTTGCATAATGCTTTTATAATTGAAGTACAAAAAAAATAGTTGCACACTCAACCATTTGGTGTTAAACTAATAGTTGAGTGTGCAACTATTGTGACGGAGGAAACAGATGATGAGGCAGACCATATCAACTGAATAAGCTGATATCCATTATACATCGGCATGGACAAAGGTTTTTTGACAGGGAGTTATTCGAAGGAGTAAAGAGCGGACAACAGTTTTTTCTGGTTCGAATCTATGAGAATCAGGGAATCAGCATGCAGGAATTGGCGGGACTGGGATACTTCGACAAGGGGACGGTGACCCGGGCAGTCCAGCAGCTGATCGATAAGGAGTACATAATAAAAGAAACGGATGCGAAAGACAGGAGGCTCTGTCATTTATATACCACTCCGAAAGCCCTGCCGCAAGTGGAGGAAGTTTACGAGGTCGGGAGACACTGGAATGAGATATTAATGGATGGTTTAACGGAGCAGGAGAAGGAACAGGCGGCAAAACTGCTTGGGAAAATGGCTGAAAATGCTTATCAATCAATAAAAAATAAGAAGGTGTATTAATATTGGAACAATTTGCAGTAAGAAAAGAAAACCCGCTGGAGTATAAGCCCATCGGTCTGCTTCTGGTGGAATTTGCGGTACCGGCGACCATAGCGGTTCTGGTAAATGCGGTTTATAACATTGTAGATCAGATTTTTATCGGCCAGGGAGTCGGTTATCTGGGAAATGCGGCTACCACCGTATCCTTCCCGGTCATGACAATCGTTATGGCCTTTGCCACCTTAATCGGGTCGGGCGGAAGCGCTTATGCGGCAATTAAACTGGGGCAGCGGCAGGAGGGGGAGGCTGAAGATGTCCTGAATAATATGTTTATCATTGGGCTTTTATCCGGCATTTTGATTTCGGCAGCGGGGCTGATATTTTTAGATCCGCTGCTGCGGCTTTTTGGCGCGACGGATACGATTATGCCCTACGCCAGGGATTACGCCTCCATTATTCTGGCGGGAGTTCCGGCCAGCATATTGGGACCGTGTCTTTCAAACATGGCAAGGACGGACGGGCAGCCGAGGCTGTCCATGTACGGAGTACTGATTGGCGCAGTTCTTAACACAATACTCGATCCGGTCTACATATTTATCTTCCACTGGGGCGTAAAGGGAGCGGCGATTGCCACCGTTACATCACAGCTTATCTCAGCCGCGGTTCTGGCATGGTATTTTATCAGAAAAGGTTCAATACGCCTGAAGCTCAGTAAGATGAAAATCGTTCCGCGTGTGGCAGGACGAATCGTTACTCTGGGAATGTCTTCAGGTGTGACACAATTAGTTGCCTGCCTGATGCAGATTGTCATGAATAATTCACTTGTTCTTTACGGTAATCAGGTATCTACCGGAGGGGATGTTGCTCTAAGCGCGATGGGAATTATAATGAAGCTGGCAATGATACTCGCCTCCATCTGTATTGGTATCGGAATCGGTTCTCAGGCTATCTGGGGATATAATTACGGAGCCGGACATTATCACAGAATAAAGAAATTGTTAAAATGCGCGATGACGGCAGCCACAGTTTCCGTAGTAATCGGCTGGCTGGTATGCCAACTGTTTCCAAGACAGATTATACAGTTGTTTGGCGGAGGTAATGAGATTTTCATGGAGTTTGCAGTGAAATGCATGCGGGTATATCTCGGAGGTATTTTCTGCGCAGGATTTCAGATTGTAGCGACAAATTATTTCCAGGCCACGGGACAGCCGCTGAAAGCAACGGTTTTATCCATGCTGCGCCAGCTTCTTCTGCTTGTCCCGCTGATACTGATACTGCCTCTCTTTTTCGGCCTGGATGGGATACTTTATGCAGGACCGGCCGCCGATGTCGGCTCTGCCCTGGTAGTTGCCTGCTTCATTGTACCGGAAGTTAAGAAACTGAACAGGCATGTTGCGGAAGAAAAAATTACTAAATAGAAAGAATCATGCTCAGTGTCCGAAAAAGGCATCAAACAGCTGATCCTGCTCCGGATTGTGTACTACGTAACCGATTGCAATTTTATTATGGGTAAGTTCAATAAGTCGCGCGCCAGAAGGCCGCCCACAGCCTGACTGCCCGAACCCTCTTTTCTCAGTTCCTTGGCTTCGAGCAAGCCTCTTCGAAGCTGCGGACTGTGTAGATATGGGTGGACATTGTCTCTTTCTCAAAAGATGCCTGATGTACATCAGGATTATAAGCGTCACTCATAAGAATAAAAGCAAATTTTTTCTTCATGATCTTAAACCTCCCCGAAGTTCAATAAATTCAAACCTACTTCTTCATCAAAACGGCGATCGACGCTGCCGTCTATTATAGTTATGACCATCTCACAGGTTGCACTCACGACAGCCCTGTTCAGATGACCGCCGAACACTTCTCCTTTTTCATTGCCGGCGCTCATATGGATATGGGTGTAAAAACAGCCGTCCATCGTATTTATGGTTCCGGTCAAAGATACAATCTCAAAATTTCCTTTGAAATCATTCGAATCATACTTCTTTTCCAGCGTTTTAAACACCCCGGCCGTGAAATCATTGATAGCGCCGAGAGCGGTAACCTCGGCTAATCTGATATCCTCTTTTAATGATATTTCTTTAATCTTTTCCAGTATCTCTTCGCCTTTATCAATCCTCGCTATTATTTTATTACCGAATCGTCTGTAGTCCATATTTTTCCCTCCGAAAATGTTGATATGATTTAAAAGCGCGTTTAATTGAATTTTAGTCTCTGCCGGCTTAAAAGTCAAATGCTGTGAGAGATGAAAGCATTCAAAAAGGAAATTTAAATCGGCTTTTTTATGCTGCTTTTCATACACGGATTTCGACGTTTTAAACGCTGTTTTGGGCAGTTTGCACAAGGTCCATTGACCATGGTGTTAAGAAAATGTAAAATTAGCTCATAATTATTAAATAATTATAAAAAGACAGTAAACAAATAAGAAAGAGGGTAAGGAATATGAAAAAAACAATGAAAGCAATCGTGGCATGCATTACCTGTTTGTCAATGGCGGCGTCACTGACGGCCTGCTCGGGAGATTCGGGGACTTCCGGTTCCAGGCAGCACGGCAGCACCGGCACCGGCGGCGGAGTCCGGAGGCGAAGGGGAGGGTGTTCAGGCGCCTTCTGTGGATATAGACAGAGCCACGGAATTTGTAACCATTGCAACCGGTCCTACCAGCGGAATTTATTATCCGATTGGCGGAGCTTTCGCGACGGTGCTCGGCAATGCGGGGTACAAGACCTCCGCGCAGGCGACGGGAGCTTCGGTTGAGAATATTAACCTGATTACCGCAGGTGAGGCGGAGCTTGCAATTGCAATGCAGGATTCCGTCATGCAGGCGTATGAGGGATTCGGCGCTTTTGAAACGCCAAATACGGAACTGCGCGCGGCTATGCGCCTGTGGCCGAATTACGTTCAGCTTGTAACGACGGCAAACACAGGAATCAAGAGCGTAGAGGATCTGAAAGGGAAACGTGTCGGAGTCGGCGCTCCCAACTCAGGAGTAGAATTAAATGCCCGCATGATTTATGAGGCATACGGAATGACCTATGAAGACAGCGAGGTTGACTATTTATCTTACGGTGAGGCTATCGACCAGATGAAAAACGGACAGTGCGACGCCGCTTTTGTTACATCGGGACTTCCAAACTCTACGGTCAGTGAACTGGCGTTCAGCTATGATATGGTAATCGTACCGATTGACGGAGACGGAAGAGATAACCTGATTAATAAATACCCGTTCTTTGCGGCCAGCATAATCCCCGCCGATACTTATAATAATGAGGAGGATGTGGAGAGCGTTTTTGTATATAACATTATGCTGGTCAACAAAGACCTTTCCAATGATATGGTATATGACATGATGGACTGTATCTTCAATGATATCGGCAGCATTAAAGCCTCCCATAACACAGCCGATCAGAATATCGACGTGACCTTCGGTGTAGATGACGTTAAGATCCCACTCCACGACGGCGCCGCTAAATGGTGGCAGGATCATGGATATGATACGCCGCAGAACTAAGCTATTATTATCCGCAGCTATTCTGCTGATTCTTTCAGCTTTGTTTGTTTTTTCTGCCGCAGCGTTCCGGCTGCGGCAGAGAGAATACCTGGTCATCAGGAACCAGGAGTCGGGAGACACTTATGTGAGAGTGCCGGTGGAGACCGGAGATGAACTGACCTTTGGGTGGGAGCACTCTTTTGAGCATATCCCGTGGAATGAATATTATGAGATTGAAGAAGACGGAAGCTTTCTTCTGCATACGATTTCGGTAGCCGGGTTCGGCGCGGGTATTCCTGCGGAAATGGACTGTACCTACCGCTATGAGGATGGACTCATTTACATGGACGATATAGAGAGCGAATTTCCTCAGTTTAACTGGATTAATTCGCAGACGGCATTAAAAGAGATAGGATTAAACGGCCGCCTTTTGATCCGGGGCAGTGATATGCCCCATCATCAGAAAATCGTACTTTGTATTGAATAGGGCAAGGAGGATATGAAATGGTCTGGAAGAAGAAAACGGCGGATACAGCCGTACCGGAGGAGAATGCTGAGGCAGCAGCCGGGGAAGACAGGGATAAAGAGATAACGGAGGCCGACAAGCAGGAACTCCTTGAGAAATTTGATAAAGAAAGTAAGACGCGTACCTTTGTATCACCGGCGGTTGCCATGGCATATAAGATATTCGCAATTCTGGTTACGCTGTATCATCTTGTGTTTGCATCCGGTTTCTGGATGCCTGAGACACTGAAGCACCGGTCACTTCATGTGTCTATGATTCTGATACTGGCTTTTGCCATGTATCCCGCAACAAAAAAGGCGAGCCGGAAAATAATTGCCTGGTATGATTATATCCTGATAGCACTCTCGGCCGCTGTACCGCTGTACATGTGGCTTGATTATTTCAACATCATCAATCGGGCCGGAAAGCCCAACTCCATGGATGTTATAATCGGAACGCTGCTTACGCTGCTGGTGCTGGAAGCAACGAGGCGGGTGTGCGGCATGGCGCTTCCTATTTTAGGCGTAATTTTTATTTTATACAGCCTGATGGGAACAAAGCAGGGCCTGATACCGGTTAATATTCCCGGCATATTCCTCCACAGGGGATATACGTGGCAGAAGCTGATGAGCCACTTCTTTGCCAATACAGAGGGAATATACGGCTCATCTGTCAATGTTGCGTCAACGTACATATTCCTGTTTATCGCATTCGGCGAGATTATGAACAAGTGCGGCATGGGTAAATTCTTTAATGATATTGCCAACGCGCTGGCAGGAGGAAGCAAAGGCGGGCCTGCAAAGGTGGCCGTTGTGGCCTCCGGACTACTTGGAATGATTAACGGCGCTGCCGTTGCGGTCGTCGTGACAACGGGTTCCTTTACCATTCCGCTGATGAAAAAGACGGGCTACGACAACGAATTTTCAGGAGCCATTGTGGCCACCGGCTCTGTCGGCGGACAGCTCATGCCGCCGGTTATGGGCGCGGCCGCCTTCATCATGGCAGAGACTCTTGGCATAAAGTACAGTACGCTGCTGGTATCGGCCATTATTCCTGCCGTAATCTACTATATGGGAATCCTGCTTCAGATTCAGATGCGTGCGGAGAAAATGGGAATGCAGGGTACGCCGAAAGACCAGCTCCCGAAAGTCGGGGAAGTAATGAAGGAGTACGGCCATCTTGCCATACCGCTCGTCTTCCTGATCTATATGCTGTTCTTCAGCGGGAAAACGGTTATTATGGCCGCATTTTACACAATTCTGTTTACAATCGTCGTTGCACAGCTCCGTCCGAATACCAGGATGAGCCTGAACGATATTATTGATGCTATGGTAGCCAGCGCCAAATCGACTGTCTCGGTTGCCATTGCCTGCGCCTGCGTCGGAATTATCGTAGGAGTTTGCAGTATCACCGGTTTTGCACTCAACATGGCAAGTACGATTATTCAAATCGGCGGACAGAGCCTGATGTTCACATTGATGTTTACAATGGTAACGTGTATGATTCTCGGTATGGGACTTCCGAGTATCCCGTCCTATATCATCACATCCACGATTGCGGCTCCGGCACTTGTGACACTGGGGATCCCCCCGATCGCGGCCCATATGTTCTGCTTCTATTTTGCAATGTTTGCAAACCTGACGCCTCCGGTTGCCCTGGCAGCCTTTGCCGCGGCAGGAATAGCGGGAGGAAGCCCGATGAAGACCGGATGGGCGTCGGTCAAACTGGCCCTGGCCGGCTTTATTCTGCCTTATATGTTTGTTTATAATACGGAGCTTCTGCTTCTCGATACTCCGATTGCCAAAGGAATTCAGGTGGCGATTACCGCTGCCATCGGCGTATTCCTGATCAGTGTGGCAGTAGAGGGATTCCTGTTTCGAAAGGTCAATGCCGTCTTGCGTATTCTCTGTTTTGCCGGCGCCTATCTGTTAATTGACAGCGGCCTGATTACCGATATTATCGGTATTGCAATCTGCGTTGGAATTGTTTTATTACAGAAGACAATGGCAAAAAAACATGGTACAATAGTTACGTAAAAAAACCGGCATAAAGGGATGCTGCGGGGCTGCACGGAAGCCGCAGCATCCTTTTTATCATTGAAGGCGGTGACCTGTGCGCGCAGCGTGCCGGTTATCGTTAATCAGATAGCGCCGGGAATGGGGGAATCAGTATGGTTTATGACGTTATTATGAGTATCTGTATGAACATCTCTCTGCTCATTGTTCTGGCCCTTATGCTGACTAAGATAGAATTTGTCAAGGTGCTTCTTTTGAACGGGGAAGAGGAGGAACGCAACGATCGCAAAACCGGAACCAGAAAAGTCCGCAACCAGCTTGTATTGGGAGGCATTTTCGGAATATTCTGTGTTATTTCCGACTATATAGGAATCCAGGTGGAAGGGGCGCTTCCCAATGCCCGCGTAATCGGTGTGCTGTCAGCCGGGTTTCTGGGAGGGCCCGTATCGGGAATGACGACGGCCGTCATTGCCTCTATACACCGGTACCTTATATTTCCGGAGCGTATCAGTACCCTGGCCTGCGTTTTGGCGGCTATACTCCATGGGGTGATCGGCTCCTGGATTGGATATGCAAAAAAGGACAACAGGCAGTATTCCAACTGGTTCCTTCTTGTCAGCACTTTTGTGGCCGAAGCGATCCATATGATACTGATACTGATTTTAACGAGACCGTTTAACGAGGCGCTTGTAATTGTGAAGATTGTGCTGGTGCCGATGGTTATCATTAATTCGGTCGGTATGGTCATCTTTTTCAGCGTGTTTAAATCCATATTCAATAATGAAGACCTGAAGGTAGCGGTTAATGTATCCCTGGCGCTCAGAACAGCGGAGCGGTGCGCTCCTTATCTCGGTGATGCCGAGACGAACAGGGAAAGCATGCAGAAAATAATCGATATTGTCATGTCCGAGCATAAATGCGTGGGTGTGGCGGTGATCAGGGAGTATGAATTTCTGGGACGGAGCAGCGCCTTCGATTCGATTATACTGGATAAAACCTCCTATCCCCGTCTGTTGGCAGCCACGAAGACTTACAGAACCACGAGAATCAGCCGGGTTCCATTGCCGGAGGATGCTTTTTATCCTCTCTATGAGAAAAATGTGATTATTTCCGCCCCAATTGTCCGCAGCGGGGAGGAAGTTCTTTCTTTTGTCATGCTGGCCAGGAAGAATGCATATTCCTACCGTGCGGATATTGAATTTGGAACGGGTATCGCTAATTATTTCGCAACCCAGTTAAAGCTGGTGGACATGGAAAAACAGAAGGAACATCTGAGGAAAGCGGAGATTAAGGCGCTCCAGTCGCAGATTAACCCTCATTTTCTTTTTAATGCGTTAAATACAATCTCCTGTTTCTGCCGGGAAAAGCCGGAGAAGGCGAGAGAGCTTTTGATGGCGCTCAGCTCCTATTTCCGCAATATGCTGGACGACATTGACAGCAGCGTGACACTGGAGACGGAGTTAGAACATGTAAAAGCCTATCCGATGCTGGAGGAGGCGCGGTTTGAGGAGCATCTGAAGATTCGAATCGAAGCGGAGCCGGAGGATCTGACCTGCCGCGTACCGAACCTTATCCTGCAGCCGATTGTAGAGAATGCAGTGCGCCACGGCGCGATGAAGAGGGATAAGGGGCAGGTGACAATCCGTATAAAAAGAAGAAAAATCGACGATGATTGATGTGATAGACAATGGTCCCGGAATGGATAAGGAAATAGTAGACCGGCTTTATGAAAACGGCAGTTCTCAGCTCCCCCATCAAAATGAAGGGCATGGAATCGGCATGCTGAATGTGCAGCGGAGGCTGACGGGTATATTCGGAAAAGGAGCCGGTCTTCAGATTATTTCGGGAGGGTCAGGAACTATTGTGCGAATGATTATTCCAAACCAGAAAGAGAGGACAGATGAGGATTGCGGTAGTAGATGACGAACGCCCTGCAAGAAGTGAACTGGTATATCTGATCAGGCAGTGCAGTCCGTCGGCGGAAATCACGGAGGCCGACAGCAGCGACAGGCTGATGGATTCTGAATACGGAAGTATTTGACGTCTGCTTTGTGGATATCGATCTTGGGGGAGCAAACGGAACAACGCTGGCATCGATGATAAAAGCAAGGTTCCCGAGGCGCAGATTATTTTGCCACGGCTTACCGGGAATATGCGGTAAAAGCATTTGAGCTGGGAGCAGCTGATTATCTGCTTAAACCATTTGATTTGGACAGGGTAAAAAAGACGATGGGCAGGCTGGAGGAGAAGAGAGCCGAGGCGGCAGGCGCGCGGGAAATGGCGATTAATAAAATCATGGTCAATGCCGGAGCCAGCTTTCAGGTTCTCGATGTATCGGATATTATATATATTGAGACGGAAAAACGCTCCTGCCGGATTCATACGGCTAAAAAGTCGTATCTTCAGAATGAGTCTCTGAATTATTATGAGACGAGGCTGAAAAACTGCCGGTTTTTCAGAATACATAAAAGTTATCTGGTGAATCTGGATTATGTTCTTGAGATGGTGCCGGCATTTAATAACGGTTACAGCCTTAAGATGAAATATCATGAGAAGGTGTTACTTCCGATTGGAAGGACACAGGTGAGGGAATTCCGGCAATTATTTGCCAGGTAATATGTATGCCACGGAAAAACGCCCTGCAGAGAATTATGTTCCCTGCAGGGCGTTTTGGGCTATTGTTCACACGGTTGTATCCCGCGAGGCGTTTGATATTAACGCCGGATTTATCAGGTGGTATAATATCCGTCAATCCGCGCGCCTTCAGGCAGTTCGAAGACATCTTCAGGAGCCCCCATGATCCAGCCGCTCTCGGAACTGTGATGGTTTTCCATCGCACCGGCGAAGTGGAGCATCGCGATTCCGGCATTCAGGCGCGTATCGTCAGGTGTGGTCAGTTCATCGGGAAGAGTGACAAACAGTATCCTGTTTCCGTCCATAATAAAGCGGTAGGACTGCAGGTTTAAGTAGGACGGGGCGCAGCAGGCGGCAATGAAGGCCTGGTACAGGCTGCTGTTGAGGGGTAGTGAGGATATCTCCGCGCTCTCACCCCAGTTTTTTGTGTATACGGCATGGTCGACAGACAGTTTTGGAGCAACGAAGCCGGTACGTTTTTTTATGGTTACATCAGAGATGCTTTTGATGTCCAGTCTGGAGGAGGGCAGCATGACAGTGGCATTGCCGAAGGCAATCAATGCACATGGTTCCATATTTTCCGGAAGGCTAAGGCGCTTTTTCGTCTCGGTACTGTCTCCGACGGTGATCCAGCAGGACTCCAGTTCCAGTTCCGTCAGTTTCATGACGAGATCCTCACCGATATAGCCTGCATTTTCCAGATAATGATCCATCTTCGGGGAGGAGATGAGAAGATAATGGGGCGCCTCGATCATAAAATTATGGTATCCGGCACAGCCTGAAAGGATTGACTGGGTCTCCGGTCCCAAAAGTTCAATTGTAACCGGAATATCCTCTATCAGTTTCCTGCACTGCAGAAAATAGTCCTGAAGTTCTTCGAGCTGACGTTCTAAAACCGGTTTTTTCTTAAAACTCCTTGTAGATTCACGTTTAATTGCAAGATTGTAATAATCCATCATAAAGCCACCTTTCTAAAATTTTTCCTGTAAGAGATTCTTTAACACAGATGTATATGGAATCTGCTTATACTGAAATTCTACCATTTGTCTGGGGTAATTGTCAAACATAAACAATTGTTTTCCATCAATAGACAGAAATTGCCTGTTCAAATAAGAAAAAACATATGTTAAAATTTTCCCCTGATATTCATATTCCTTCTGAACCCGGCATATAGTAATAGTAAGCTACGAAATATTGTGGACTAAAGGAGAGGATTTATTATGGCTGAGATACATTATCTGATTTCAGATGCGTCGAAAAAAGTGGATGTAGAAGCACATGTGCTGCGTTACTGGGAGGAAGAACTGGAACTTCCAATTCCCAGGAATGATATGGGACACCGATATTATACGGATTTTCATATCCGTCTTTTTAAACAGGTAAAAGTGCTGAAGGAAAAGGGATATCAGTTGAAAGCGATTAAAACTGCGCTGGCAAAATCCCTTCAGGACGGTAAGGTGATTATTCCCAGTGAGGTCCTGGAAGAGGATGTAATTGCCGCATTGAAAGAAACAGGTATAGGAGAGCAGGACATGAAAGAGCAGAAAGGGAATGAAAACAAGAACGGCGAAAAAAGGGCAGATGAAAAAGTAAAGGATGGACAAGCAGGTGAGGGCGGTGGAGAGGCCGGACTTACGGCTCTCGATAAGGACAGTGTGGAGGCATTGCTGGCCGGAGAGAAGATGGAGCAGTTTCAGAAGGTAATGAACCATATAATTGGACGGGCTATGGAAGAGAACAGCGAAAAACTGAGCCAGGATATCAGTTATCTGGTTCATGATAAGCTGATGAAAGAGATGGAATATCTGATGCGGGTTTCTGATGAGAGGGAAGAGGAGCGGTTTAAGCAGCTGGACGAAGTGATCCGTGCTTATCAGAGGGACAACCAGGGCAGGGCGGAGGCGGCGGCCTCAGTCACCGGCTTTCCGTTTTTCCGCTTTAAAAAGAAAAAATTCGGCCGAAACGGAAACAAGCTTTGACTTGTTTCTGCTGCGGCCGATTATTGAAGGCGGTGACCTGTGCGTGCGGCGTACGGGTTATCGTTGGAGCGCACTGTAAAACTCCGCTGTAACCTCTGAAGCGGAGTTTTGCTGTCAGGCTTTCCGGCAGGCCTTTATAAAAGCGGAGAAAAGACGGTCGGCATGTGAATACTTTCCGGCCAACTGCTCGGGATGCCACTGGACCCCGAGCAGAAACGGGTGTCCGGGCTGTTCCACCGCTTCGATGATGCCGTCCGAAGCACGGCCGCAGACCGTCAGGCAGGGGGCGACATTGCGGATGGCCTGATGATGAAGGCTGTTGACTTCCAGCGAGAGGGATTCCGATATCTGCGCCAGCCGGGACCCGGCTTCGACCGCTACCCTGTGGGCCGGATGCGTTGCGTTAAACGGCTGCCGGTGGGCAATCGGAATGCGTCCTGAAAGCTGTGAAAAAATGTCCTGGTAGATATCTCCGCCAAGGGCGATATTAATGAGCTGGGCTCCCCGGCAGATGCCAAGAACCGGCTTTTTCCTTTCGTAAACCTGGGAAAGCAGCAGCAGCTCAGAGGAGTCGCGCAGCGGTGAAAAATCTCCGCAGCCGGCCAGTGTCTCTTCACCAAATAGAAACGGATGTACATCAGGGCCTCCGCTGAACAGGAAACCATCCAGCGTATCGGCCAGCTGACCGGCCTCTTCTTCATCCAGTGTGAGAGGGAGAACCAGCGGTATAGCTCCATTTTTTCTTATAGCATCGATATAGAAATGTCCCATTTTTAAATCATCTGTTAATAAATCATGGGAGGCCGTCAGGCCGATAACCGGTTTATTCATATAATACCTCATCTTTTTTATAAACATAAAAAGACTGTCATCTCTGACAGCCTCTTATGTATCTTAAGCGTTCCGCTTAATTATTCCTGTTCGATAGCGCCTGTTGGACATGAGCCAGCACAGGAACCGCAGTCGATGCAAGTATTTGCATCAATTTCGTATTTGCCATCCCCCTGAGAAATAGCGCCTACTGGACAGTCTCCAGCGCAAGCGCCGCAGCTTACACATGAGTCAGTAATTACATATGCCATGATTAAGTACCTCCTTTAGATTTTGACGTTTGCGTTTATTTTATACTATTACTGCAAATTATTCAAGAAGAAATTACTGTATTTTATGTTTAAAAATTGAAGCAAAGTACAAAATATAGAGTACAGGCAATTTTTGTTACTCACAGCCCGCCTAAAAGGTAACAGTTCAGACGGCATGAACTTTACGGCATCCGGCTAATTAAAGCGCTGCTCGGAGGAATAACAATTTTATTTCTTGCCAAGTCTAAGGAAAAGTATTATAGTATGGATATATGTAACGGTTTAGCAGGATACATTCCGCAAGGTGTTACGGATATATTACAAAAGGAGGTTAATGGAATATGCAGGTTAGTAAAGATATGTTAATCGGCCAGCTTCTGATGGTAGATGAGGGCGTCGCTCCGATTCTGATGGGTGCGGGCATGCATTGTCTGGGCTGTCCTTCCGCACAGGGAGAATCTCTGGAAGAGGCATGCTTTGTTCATGGAATTCAGGTTGATACGGTAGTTAATGCCATTAATGAATACCTGGCCGCTAAATAGCAGCAGGCATTGAACGATAAAAAAGACTTCCGCCGCGGGACGAGTTCCCGATTGGGCGGAAGTCTTTTTATTTAAAAGGAGAATTCTCCTTTTAAATAAAAACCGCTTCGCGGAGCGTGCAGGTTATCATTTCCTCCGGGCCGGGCAGGTATGGCATTACAGTTTCGAAAGTGTCTGTAAGGCGCGATCTTTTACGATGACTTCAAAATGCTCCTGATAGTAGGCTTCGGCAGCCGGGTCTGTCTTCAGAGCGCTGCCGTATTCCGACAGGAGATTGCAGATCCGCTTGAAGGAATCACTGCCAGTCTCAGGTTCTCTGACAATCAGATAATAACGGAGGTTTTTCGGGTTTTTATAAAGTGAATTGGACCCGTCAAACACTTGTCCAGCTATTCTGGCGGCGTCACACACCTGATCCAGGCTATCGAATGTAAAACCGGACAGAGGGCTGACTGTCGGAGGAGCTGCTTTCCTGATTCTTCAGTCCGGCGGCTCCGGCGGTCGGGGAAGAGGCTGTATCACCGGCTGTCTTCACAAACAGCTCCAGAAGCCCGTCGGCTCCTTCCAGCAGTTCACTGGCCAGTGAAGACAGGGAATCTTCATCCTCTGCCATTGGAGAAAATTTGGAAAAGCGGGTGTCCAGTTCTTCGGGATCTTCTATCTTTGTAATGATAAGCATAATACTTTCGTTGGAGAGCGGAATTGCTTCCACCATTAACGGAATATCCTCTGCTTCAAAACCTACTTCGTTGGAGGCCTTCTGAATCATCTCACGGAAAAGTTTTTTTGCTTTTTCGCGCCATAGGCTAATTCTCCCAGATTCAGGTCGCGTACGCTTAAGTCAAAGCTCGACAGCGTGCAGCGGATCTGGTTTTCATTGATTCGTTCAATTTTCATAGGCTCACTTCCTTGTCTTTTCAGGTCTGAGTTTAAAAGCGGGAAACGTTTATTTTCGTTTCTGCGCAGTGTTGTTAAAGCCACTGCCTGCGGCAGCGGATAATTACTTCAGCTTACATATTCAATATACTATATAATATAAGCAATTGGCAATTCATATATGAAAAAAAATTATTAAAATTTATGGAAGCAGAGCTTAAAAAGGGTAAAAACCTGAAATTACCTCGCGGGGCATAACCGTGTGAACAGTAACATTTCCGTTCTTAGGATTATAACAATTTTATTTTATCAGTTGAAAAAATGAAAGCAATATATTATAATGAAACTCTGAGAAGTGATATTTCCGAAAGGAGGTGTAGAAGCAGAAAGCACCATATTATTTGGAAAATATCAGATATGTCGGGTGATCGGCAGCGGAAGAAGCGGTACCGTGTTTCTTGCAAAGCATCTCGGGCTGGATGAATTCAGGGCAATTAAGAGAGTGGCAAAAGAGGGCAGCGGTTTCCTCAGGGAGACGGCCGTACTGAGAAATCTGAGACATCCGGGAATCCCGATCATATACGACATGGAAGAGGATTCAATTTTTTACTATATCATCGAAGAATATCTTGAAGGTGAGTCCTTATATGCTCTGGTCAATCGACAGGGCAGTCTGACAGGGACAAAGCTCATTTCTTTCGGAATGGAACTTTGTCAAATCATGGATTATCTGCATTCGTTTAAACCCAATCCAATTTTGTATTTAGATCTGCAGCCTCATAATATTTTAATTTGTCGGGGAACGCTTAAGTTGATCGATTTTGATCAGGCAGTATCGGTTTCTCATACCGGAAAAACGGAAAAACGCTATGGAACACAAGGCTTTGCAGCCCCGGAACAATACACAGACGAGCCGATGGATGTAAGGACCGACATCTATGCCATCGGCGCCCTCCTTCACTATATGTTTACCGGAAAATCACCGGATATGCAGGCCATTGTGACGCCGGGAAGAGAACCGGCCGATTTAAAAAGCGCCGGTACGGTAAATTCCGGGTGGGAAGAGAAACTGAGAGCCATTATAGGGCGGTGTCTGCGCCGGCACAAAGAGGAACGTTATGAGAATGTCAGGGAGGTACTTGAAGAGCTTATAGAATTAAAGCAGGGTGTTTTCAATGAAGAGAACATATCACTTCTCAGAATTGCTGTAGCCAGCAGCAGTCACGGCATGGGAGCAACCCATGTGTCTTTAGGCGTGGCGGCTTATCTGACGGGATACGGAATCAGAAGCCTGTATCAGGAGAAGAATGATTCACGGTCGGTATTGGCAATGGCAGAGTATCTTGAACAGAGCCCGGATCAGTATGGGATATATCATATTGGAGCATGGGAGCTGAAACCGGGATACGGCTGCTGCGTCAGATTGGAACAACCGGTATATAATGCTATCGTCGAGGACTGGGGAACCGGACTCCAGCCGGTTTCGGAGAAGGATTATGATTTACTGATTCTGGTCTGCGGCGGTAAGTGGTGGGAACTGGAAGATTCCATAAGAGCAATACGCCTTCTGGCGCAGAGTAAAAATCTGCGTGTCATTTTTAATCATGTTTCTTCCGATATGGATATTGTCCTGCCGGAAGATATCACAAAACTTTCATTTTACAGAATGCCCTGGTTTCCGGCGCCGGAAGACAGAAGCTTCGGGAACTTTTTTGAAGAGCTGTCCCGGAAGACGGAGTGCGGGCAAAAACTAGAGAAACTCATCGAGAGCCGTACGGCGGCATTTGGGAAAGGAAGAACGGTACGGGAGCGCATAAAAAGACTTTTTCACTTCCCGTCAAGGGGAGGCGGCAACAGATAAATGAAGATGTGAAGCGCCGGAAACCGGAGCTTATCGGAGTGGCCGGAAGCAGCCCCGGCGTGGGAGTGACCCATTTTACAGTCCTTCTCGGCAACTACATGACAGGAGTAATGGGCAGAAAAACAGCAGTTCTGGAATGGAATACAAGCGGAGCTTTCGGGGAAATACAGGAAATTTATTCGACAAGAACTGTCACAAACAGACAAGATCAGACGTTTATTACCTATGGAGTCTCTTATTACAAAAATGCCGGCAGAAAAGAATTGCTGGAATGTCAGTTGAGGTTTGATACGGTGATCCTGGATTTTGGGACATACAATGGCAAAGTGGAAGAAGAACTTCTGCGATGCGACAGGAAATTTTTTCTGGGTTCCTTCAGCGAGTGGAGACTGAGAGCCTTTTCGGAGCATATATCCGACAAACGGGTAAGGGACTGCGGTTGGGAATATTTTGCGGCTTTTGGGAATAAGGAGACTGCGGGTATGATAAAACGGTTTTTAAAAGTACAAGTCAGCCTTATACCGTGGCTGCCGGATGCATTTGTCATAACGGGAGAAGCAATGGCTTTCTTTGAGAGACTCCTGAAATATAAGCGGGACGGGAACTGATATATCACGATATACTTCCTGAAGGTTTCTGGAAAAGACGACCGTCCCTCAAAATTCGAGGGGATAGCAATGGACGAAAGAGAAAAGAGGCGAATTGAAAAGGAAAGGCGTGAAAAGGAACAGCAGCGTATCTTTGTAGAAGGCCTTAAGAAATACAGGGAGAGGGGGATTCCGATCCTGATTGACGGCAAAGAATGCACACCTGAAGAATATGCAAAATTATTTGAGCTGAAAGAAGACGGCTCCTTTTATATGGGAGACTATATTGGCGCCGATACCGGACTGCTGATGGAAATCCACTTTGACCGGGTTTATTACAAGTAAAACAGGAGGTTAATACGGAAGAAACTGAATTGCCCGATTATAAGGTTACTGTCCACACCCCGCCAGAAAGCGGCGTGCTGCGAACAATAACACGCCTCGCGGAACAGCACCGTGTGAACAGTAACTTATAAAGAACCGTAAGAAAAAATTCAACAATCCTCGGATAAGGTGTGATATACTAGCTATATTAATGATAGAAATATATAGACATGAATAAAATACCGGAGGATGAGATGAAGAGAAGAAAATCGCCGCTAAAAGCCGTATTTCTGGTCCTTTTGCTGCTGGTGGCATGTGCAGCCGGAGTTTACGGCTATAAACGATATATGCCTACTAATGAAAGAGCCGACCTGAGCCGGATTTACGACAGCCGTGATAATGAAGTCACTGTTTTCCTGAATTATGAAAAACAGAAAATCCGGGGGATTTACGAAGACGGCCAGACTTATCTGCCGGTAGACTGGGTAAATGCCAATCTGAATGAGCGTTTTTACTGGGATAACAGGGAGAAAGTACTGGTGTACGCCCTGCCGGAGGAAGTGGTCACGGCCGACGCCGGGACGACCGGTAGCGGAGGTAAGAACATACTGCTGGAGCGTGGAGATAAAACGTATCTGGCGCTGGGCCTGATTCTGAACTACACGGATGTCAGGATGAATGTCTATGACAGCGGCAGCGCATAAACGGATCTATGTATCGAATACCTGGTCACCCGTTGCGGTTGCCACGGTTAAAACGAATGGGAAGCTTCGCGTAAAGGAAGGAGTAAAAAGCCCGATTATTACGGAGCTGGTAAAGGATGAGAGTGTTGTAGTCCTGGAAACGATGGATAATTGGGCCAAGGTTATGACACAGGACGGCCATATCGGCTATATGGCGAACAGGAAACTTGATAATCTTCACGAGGAGACTCCGGTCAGTACATTTACAGAACCTGAATACAAGAGTATATCACTGGACGAAAAAATCAATATGGTCTGGCATCAGGTGACGATTGATGCCGCTAACAATGCAATGGAGGAATTGATTTCCGCAACGGAAGGTGTGAATGTTATTGCCCCGACCTGGTTTACACTGAGTGATAATGAAGGGAATTATGAATCCCTGGCTAGCAGAAGCTACGTGGAGAAGGCTCATGCGATGGGACTTCAGGTCTGGGCGGTAATCGATAATTTCAGCCGTGAAATTACAAAGAATGTTCAGTCGGAGGAACTGCTGTCCAAAACCTCCGTCAGGAAAAAGCTGATTGACAGCCTGATGGATGAAGCCGATACATACGGCTTTGACGGAATCAATCTCGATTTTGAGAGTCTGAAGGAGGAGGCCGGGGTACACTATATACAGTTTATCAGAGAGCTTTCCGTGGCCTGCAGGAAGAAGGGCCTCGTGCTGTCGGTAGACAATTATGTTCCGGCCCCTTATAACCGTTTCTATAACCGCAGAGAGCAGGGAATTGTAGCCGACTATGTAATTATTATGGGCTATGACGAGCATTATGCGGGCGGAGATGCCGGTTCGGTCGCTTCCCTGGGATATGTTGAAAAGGGAATTAAAGATACCCTGGAACTGGTGCCAAAAGAAAAGCTGATTAACGGAGTCCCGTTCTTTACCCGCCTCTGGACAGAAAAAGACGGAAAATTTTCATCCAAGGCCATGGGACTGGGCAACGCGAAAAAGTGGACTGAGGATAATGGCATGCAGCTCACATGGGACGAGACCGTGGGGCAGTATTACGGTGAATGCGATACGTCCGCCGGAAAGAATTATCTTTGGATGGAGGATGCAAAATCTCTGGGACTCAAGATGGATCTGATCAAAAGTATGATCTGGCCGGTGTTGCAGGCTGGAAGTTAGGTCTGGAGACACCGGATATCTGGGATGTGGTAAGCTGGAAGTAGGATAATACGGCAGCATTTCAGACTGATTTTTAGAAGAGTGGGAGGCCCTGCTGCAGGTTTGTGCGGCAGGGCCTTTTAAATGGGGGGTTAGTTAAGCAGGTGAGGACGCCGCCGGTACGGCCAGCGGACGGGGTGGTGGGATTGTTTTATGAGTCTTTCGTCCGGGGAAGATTGTCGTGGTTTGGGACTGCGGGCGAAGATAAAGTCTGCGGAGCACACTCCCGCTCTGTGAAATGCATCGGCTGCTAAGCTCGTAAGGGACCTCGCTAAACCCCCATGCCTCTGATGCGGCACCACCATAAATGAAACTGCGAGGGCGGCAGGTGATTGAAATTGCTGTTGATTGAGCTTATACTGACATTAACGGCAAAATCGGCACTAATTTGGGCCTGTAGCCCGTTCGCTAAACTGATTTTAGGTACTCTCATTTGCACCACCATCTGTCCAGCCGCTTGCGGCAGAAGGACGTACAGTAAAATAATAATAGACAGAGTACCGTGCCGTAAATTTTATTTTGGAGGTAACCATATGGATAAAGTTTACGACAAATGTTGTGGTATTGACGCACAAAAGCTCATCGTCGCCTGCTTTAGAAAAGCGCAAAGCAGGAGTTACGGAACTTTGTGCAACAACCAGAGAGCTTCTTGAATTAGCTAACTGGCTTCAGAACGGTGGCTGTGAAATGGTTGCCATGGAAAGCACAGCGTCCTATTGGAAGCTCTGTATAACATCCTCGAGTCTTCTGAACTAAAGGCTATGGTGGTGAATGCCAGCCATATGAAAGCAGTCCAGGGCGGAAACCGATACAAAGGATGCGGAATGGATTGCGGAGCTTCTTCAGCACGGATTATTAAAAGCCAGTTATATCCCGGATAAACAGCAGAGGGAGTTAGGGAACTGGTCCGCTACCGGAAAAGCCTCGTGAGTGAACGCACCCGGGAATTGAACCGACTCCAAAAGATGCTGGAGGGTGCCAACATAAAGCTGTCCGGTACTGTATCTGACATCAACTGCATGAGTGCGCGCAACATTCTGGAATACCTTCTCACCGGAGAATTCTTCGACGAAGCAAAGTATGATGAAATGTATAAACAGAAAATCATTGCCCACAATCTCAAAGCCAGCAAGGAACAGATTATCGATGATTTAAATGGTGTCATGACCCCATTACAACGTCGAATGATGAAAGAGCTGCTGTCCCATCTGGATGAACTCAATGTTCATATCAACAATCTGGAAGATGAGATTGATAACTTTATGAAACCGGAAGAAAAAAAAGCGACACAAGCAATCCAGGATGTAACTGGTATCGGAAAAAACAGTTCCCAGGCCATTATTTCGGTGATTGGTACAGACATGAGTCGTTTTCCAACCGCCGGTCATCTTGCTGCATGGGCAGGACTATGTCCCGGCAATAACGAGAGTGCCCAAAAGAGGAAGACCGAGAATATACGTAACTTAACCAGATCATGAATATTAATTGATAGATCCGATTATTCCACGAATTAATGCGTACCTGAAGTTAAAAGCGCTTGGGTGGGAGGTTCCGGTAGTTGCCGCCTGAGAACCTGTTAGCTGAGTTCAAAATAAACGTCAAAAAGGTTGATGGGGGAAGTCTGCGCTTTTTTGGCTTCCCAGAAGTTAAAGTTTCACAGTAATCAGCGATGGATTTCAATGGCATCCGCAGACTTTATCTTCCCCTCCGCCCCAAGGCCAGGTTTTCGCCGGGACGAAAGACTCCGCCGGGGTATCGGCCCTGTCCGCGGCCTGCGGCCGCTGAATGTCTCACGCGTTAAGTGCGGGGCGGACCTTGTCGAGGCCACTCAGCGCTACCGTGTACGGGAAATACGATATGCCTTCATTGCGCCTTTATGAAAGAATTGCGCAAGGTTTGATATCGGCCTGCCGGAAACACGTAGTGGCCGCGACAAGGCCCTCCCCATTTAAGGTTGAGACAATCAGCGCCGGAACGGACCGGGTGTGCGAAAACCTCCGCCTGAGTCTTCCGTCCCCGGTGAAAACCTGACCGGGGAAGTAGGCGGAATCAATTGCGGAGGGGACATGGAGTCCGCCGGTTTAGCGAGGTTCCTCACGATTAGCACTGATGCGCACTCAAAGAGTGCAAACGGTCCCCGCAAAGAATTCATTCCGGCCGGATTCCCCTCACGACAACCTTCAACGGGACGGAAGACTCAGCCATCCCCACCACACCGGACATGTCCGTTCCGGACGCGTCCTCCCAACCTCCGTTAAATCTCCATATAGAATTGAAAAACCCCGGCCAATATTATATACTAACAGAAAGAGATGCCCATAAGAACGCATTTAAAGGGCATCCTCCCGGTATCATACCGGAACAAAGCGGGTGCGAGTATGGAAAAGAAAGTGGGAATTCAATACAATTCAAAATTATTTGTCCAGGGCTGTATTCTCGCTCTTCTGGGAGTGGCGGGGCCGGCTATTATTATGGAGAGCCGTCTGGGCATCTACGAGACACTTCGGGCGGGAATGATGGAGGACAGAGCCAGTTTTCTGATTATTGCCGCGTTAAAGCTGGTCATGATGAACGTCATTCGTGCGGTTCCCCATTATCTGGGGGCTTTCCTGATTAATGAGTCGGTACATATATATCTTTATGGAAAAAAGAGATTTGCATTCAATATTGTATTTACTCTGTCCCTGATTGTATTAATTTATGACGTGATTTACAGAATATATGGGATACGCTATGACCTGGGAATACCGGCTCTTTTGTTGATTGGATTTGTTCTCCAGCTTTCATATATGAACCTGTTTTCTGTCAGTATGCTTAATAAACTGCTGCTTGTGGCCTCACTTCTGATGAGCATTCAGTGGCTGGATGTTATCCCTCATCTCTCTGATTATGGATTTGGACGCGGTGAAATTTCAAGGGATGTGAAAATAGCGGCTTCCATTATGGAGGAGAAAAATCTGCTCACGGTATTTGCCATGAGTATGTTTTTGGCTTTTTTATATGCTTCTCTGATACAAGTCCAGCTTTTGTACAAAGAGCATAAGCTGAAGATTTCCAATGAAAAGACGATGCAGGTGGAGAAGGAACTGCACCAGACCCAGATGGAGGCCCTGAAGCTGAGAAATTCCAGTGAGGTTCAGAGTCTTGTTCATGACTTGAAAAGCCCCCTGACAATTGCGCAGGGGCTGGTCAGCCTTGCGGAGATGATGGAGAAGGATGAGCTGATTCAAGAGTATTTTAAGAAGATATCGTCCTCTCTGATTTCGATGAATATGATGATTTCAGAAATCCTTTATGAAGACAGATACTCCCCCATTATGATGGAGGACTTGATGAAGATGGTTCTGGCCCAGGTTTCCATACTGGTTCCGAGGGAGATGCTTGACTATGAGATTACCTGTCCCCGGACTGTTATAAACGGCAATAAAATACGCCTTTCCAGAGCCATTATTAACCTGATAACCAATGCGTATAATGCAGTCAGTAAAGAGACTGGAAAAATACATATCATGGTTGAGGAAAAGGAGGCGTTTGTCAATATCACAGTGACCGATAACGGAAGCGGAATTGAGGCGGGAGATATGGAGCATATCTGGGATTTGGGATATTCGGATAAACAGTCCACCGGACTGGGGCTTCCGTTTGTAAGGCAGGTAATAGAGAACCATAAAGGAGCAGTACATGTAGAAAGCGAGAAAAACCATTACACTAAAGTGATAGTTTCTCTACGGAAGGGGGAGCAGACGGATGGAGAGTGTGAAGACAATCCTGGCGATCGATGATAACAGGGATATCCTCTATACGCTGGAGCAAATTTTTAATTTTCAGGGATGGAGACCTTTGCTTGCAAATGGTTATGAAGAGGCGGATAAGCTGATTAAAAAAGAGAAAATAGATTTAATATTGGTGGATTATCATATGCCAGGAGTGGATGGCATATCTGCGGTAAAGGAGATCCGCAAAAAGCTGCCGAAGGTACCGATTATTGTTCTCACAATTGAGGAGGAGGATCGGATTGTATCAAAATTTATGGCAGCCGGAGCGGATGACTATTCACTGAAACCAATCAAGGCTGTAGACTTGATATCGAGAATCAAAGTACATCTTCAGTACCATGAGAAAAGCCAGTATTATGAGAACTATGATAAGGGCATCAGCAAGGTGACGCTGCAAAAGATAGAGGAACAGATGCAGAAAATTACGGAATTTATGGATATTGACATGCTGGAGGAGGTAACTCAGATTAAAAAGAAGACATTATACCGTTACCTTCGTATCTGAGAAGAAGGCAGGATACGGGCGTTAGTATTCTATGGGGATATGGGCGCGGCCCAGAACCCTGTATAAGTGGAAACAATAGTAAAAATAATCGGAGAAATGCCGCCCACATTCCACGGGCGGCTATAAAAAGCGGTAAAGCGTTACGCGGGTCACCCACTATCCCGATTTGATTTGTATTTCAATCTGTGTGATATAGTCGTTGAAATCATCAATTACCGTTTCATTGATACCCATTTCATAAGAATATCCTGTCAAAGATAATCCTTGCTTTTGAGCGTAAGCAAGGATTTCTTTGTATCGGTCCGGCAGCCTGTCCCAACTTCCTTTGCAGAAAGCCCGCAGATATTTCCCGGCGGGTTTTATATGCAATCCTTTTTTTGATGCAGGGTTGGGAAGTTCAAAATATAAAGCAGAATAATTCTGAAAATCACCACTGTACAGAATTTCAACTGAAATCATAGAACCGTATGCAGCATCATGCAGACGGTGTAATTGGTATTGCTTGGTTTTGTTAATAATGCTCTCGATTTCTGTTTCGGCACTTGCGTCTGCGGTTGTTGGAACAGTGACTAAATATGACTTTTTCTGTTCTGTAATACAAATGCCGGATAAATCAATTTTAGGATTCATTGACATATCTTGATGACGGCTTACCAGTGCTTGCTGAATACTTTTTAAATTAGAAATTGTATTATTTAACTCTGTTATTTTTTCTCGTAATAACTGTTCCATATTCTCCGCAGAACGGTTGGACAAAAAGGTCAGGATTTCTGGAATTGACACATTTAATTCCCGCAGCATTAAAATTATTTCCAATGTCGGGCTTTGAAAGTAGGTGTAGTAGCGATACCCATTCTCTCCAATGACAGCAGGCTTTAATAAACCGATTTCGTCATACCACATCAATGTCTTTTTCGTTACTCCATGTATGGCTGAAAATTGCCCGATTGTAAATAATTTATTATGTTCTGAAAACATTTCAAAACCCCTTGACTATCCTGTTACAGTACAGTTTATTATAGTTCATGCAGAAAGAAATAACAAGCGCTTTGCTGGTGTTTTTGCTGACAGGAATGGGAAAGGAGTATTTATCATGGAGATAAAAAGAATTTGTCAGAGCCAATGGAACGATGTGAAAAATATTTATATGGAAGCCTTTCCAAAATCAGAAAGGAAGCCGTTTTTTTTCTTAAAATGTGCTGTACAAAAAGGAAAATCGGAAATTTGGGTAGCATCGCAAAGTGATGTAGTTGCCGGATTTATCGTACTGATTCCTTATTACGATATGGTTTTGGTTGAATATTTAGCGGTTTCCAACCAGATACGCAGTAAAGGGAGCGGCAGCAAAATACTCGGTGAAATATGCAGGCAGTATGATGATAAGCGTATCCTGCTGCTGATTGAAAAAATTGATGAAACTGCCAATAACCTTGAACAGAGGATTGCCCGGAAACGGTTTTATTTAAAAAATGGATTTGAATCCTCTGGAGTTTTAATGCAAGGGGTAAGCGGGGATATGGAAATATTGTGTCATGGCGGGAGTATTTCGGGTGATGAATTTATCGCTGTGCAGACTTACGCACTCGGCAGGATACTGTTTGGATTGTCCAAGACAAAGGTTATAGCAGAAACAGACATTAAAAAATAAAATGGAGATGGAAAATAGAACGAAATGAGTAAATCAATTATTTTTCGGGCATTTGAGGAATCTGACTACCCGGCACTGGAACAGGTAATCCGGGAAACGTGGTGCTATGATCGCTTCTGCACGCCGCAAACCGCCGCCCAATTAGCCAGTGTGTACTTAACCAGTTGCCTTGCGAATCAGACTTTTACACAGGTTGCGTTAGTTGACAATGTTCCAGTTGGAATTATCATGGGAAAAAACAGGGCTACTCATAAATCATCCTTTTCTCTGCAATTAAAAAAGATAAAATCTATTGTCAAACTTATGATTTCAAAAGAGGGGCGCAGTGTTTCCAAGATTTTTGGTTGTGTAGACGGGATTGATAAGGAACTGTTAACCCGCTGCCCCACAGATTATCAAGGGGAACTGGCGTTTTTTGCAATCAGCCAGAAATGCCGGGGAAAAGGAATTGGTAAGGCTTTATTCCAAAAAGTTGTAGAGTATATGCGCTCTCAAAAAATTCAAAAATTCTATCTGTTTACCGATACAAGCTGTAACTATGGGTTTTATGAGCATCAGGGAATGAAATGCAGGCAGGAAAAGAAACATCATTTTGATGTCAATGGCCTGCCGGGAGAGATGACATTTTTCCTTTACGATTATATTTGCGATTAAGTGAAATAGCAAAGCCGGCCGGAGCAGTCAACGGCCAAGATGAACGGGCTGTGAACTGCGCCCGCCGCTGACAGCCACGTCCGAAAACCCGTCCCGCCTCTTGCGCCGCTTTTTGCTATTCCGGCAATAAAATCCCTCTGCGGCAGATGCTACAGAGGGATTTTTCTATGTGGATACTTTTTGGCGGCCCATATAAGAAGCACCAGGCCGGTTAAAAGCAGGCCCACGGCCAGGGGAAGATGATACTGCCATGTGTCATAGACTCCGCCTTCCCCGGCGGCCGGTATGGGGGATGGGTCAAAGGGGAGTCCGTAGGCCGGAAGTAGCCCTTTCATGTTGAGAAGGTGGATGACAGGAACGCCTCTGTTCAAAAACAGGGGAATCAAGCCGTGTCCCTTCACCGGGGATTTGCCAGGCAAGATGATTCCGTTAACGGCGGATACCATCTCAGTTCCGCCTCCAAAGCCCATGAGATTTCCGCCGGCGTTGATGAAACAGGCCGGTTCGGCTCCGGCTTCGTAGATAGACTGTCTTACGGCTATATTTTCATCCAGATCCTCGTAGTACAGAAATTTATATCCGAAGCCGGAAAGTCTGGATACGATTGCTTTTTTTGTTTCCTCCGGCATTTCCTTTCCGATATCATCCTGGCCCCCAGAGAAAAAAGGTGCTGTGGTTTGACAGATACTGGCGCTCCACAAGAAAATGCTCCATGTCCAGATATGTGAAATCCGGGAGATTGGCGCCATAGGTGGAAGCCCCGACAGAGTTGATAACAATCCCTTTCAGCTCCATTGCATCCAGTGCGCAGAGGACGGCAAGATTGAGGCAGGGAAAGGAGGAGGACAGGTTTACGGCAACGTTATCGCCCTTTTCTGCTCCGCATTGTGTCAGCATATCGACTACCATGGCAGCGGTATTCGGATTAGCTGTGGAGCGTTTGGCCTCCAGGTTGCCCAGTGTCGTGGTAATCTCTGTGTAAGGCTCCCCTATCATGCCGGTTTGATTAGGATCATCTATCGGGGAGATTTTATAGCCGCGGTTCAGTCTCTTCCCGGACAGCCGCCATTGCAACCTCCATACGCCGGGAGGCGTTAAGCATTACAGGCCAGTTATCCTTTCTGGCAAGCGTTTTCGTCTGTTCGAGAATCAGAAGGGAAACGAGCAGAAACAGGAATACGGCCAGGAAACGCCAGTGATTTTTCAGTTTCATTGCGCTACCTCACAATTATGTAAATAAGACGGATTAAAAGAGTCACGATTCCCAGCGCTATCAGTGTTTTCGGTATGCCCTGTTTTTCCATATCGCGGCCCAGAATGCCGGGAATCAGACTTCCGATGGAGAAAGATACGCCGGCTCCCATGGAACCGATCAGGAATTTCAGGAGTACGCCTGTCATGATATACACCGCGTACCGTCTCCGACCGTACAGAATCATGTATTTGGACATAAAGTGGACGATAAGCATGCACAGCAGGGCAAGGATGATCGTTCCCAGCAGGCGTTTCCAGTCGTAGGCATACATGGCGAAATAGGCAGGAACAATGATTCCCCCCGGTGAAAGGTCGGTCAGTTCTGTGAATATCAGGCTTAAAAAGATTCCCAGCAGAAGGATATCATTCATCGGAGCCACCTCGTTCTTCTAAAGTTTTTATCATTTCGTAACCGGGACCTTTTATATTACCGATCCCGATGAGCAGAGAACCCTCCGGCAGATCAAGGCAGTCCCTGTAATCGGGAGTTACCCTGAGATCAGTGAGCCCTGCGCCGGAAAAAAGCCGTTTGGGAAGGAATGCTCCTTTGCCGGTCAGGAACACGGTATGTTCTTTGTAATGGGGAAAGAAATATCTGGCAAACAAAAGCGCCCGGTCAGGCCTGTCTTCCCTGTGATTGTAGAGAAAGTACAGATTGCTGTAGCCATCCCCGGCGTCGTCCACGTTATTCTTTGTGGATTGTGGATCGTTGGCTGAAAAAAGGTTAAGAAAGTGGAAAACTTCCCCGTTCCTGTTCTTCATCCGGTAGATTCTGCGCGTTCCAAAGTCCTCCCTGACGGCGGAAAGGCTCCGGTTAAATTCTTCGCCTGTGACTCCCAGGGACGCGGCAACCTCCCTGGCTATGGAGATATTCTCCTGAGCCACCGATTCGGCGGGACAAAGGACAAGACGGCAGTCTTTTTCCCCGCATTTTTCACGGAACAGGGCGGCGGCGCGGCTGTCTGCCGTGTACAGCGTTCCGCCCTGCGGAATCGTTGAGGAGAGGGATTGGGCAATCTCTTCCAGGGTATCGCCCATTTCAAAAACATGATCATACCGCACGTTGGTAATGACGGTAATGCTGCTTCTCACTATCTGCTCCTGGGCAATTTTTTGCAGCTCCGGATTAACGGCCATACATTCGAGGATAAGGATTTCAGGCCTTCGCGGCGCGCCTTTCTGATTATGCGAAGCTGTTCATGAATGTTGGCAGGGCCGAGCCGCCGGACGGGAGTTTCAGTTCCATCCGTATGAATCATCATGGCATCGGTTCCCGTTGTTTTTGTGAAAACCTTATATCTGGTCCGGAGTGCGGCATCGATGCAGCGGCAGGTGGAGGTCTTTCCGCGAATGCCGTTGACATGAATCACTGTTTTAAAAGAAGCGAGACAGGCTCGGTTTACACGGTTTTCAATGAGAAAATACAGCAATATAAGAGTGAAAAAAATAATGAAAACATACATAGCTTTTTCCTCCAAAGAAGGCGGTTCGTATTTTGTTAACTCAATCATAACAGCATAAGAGGCAAAAATCAAAAAAATCAGGGCGTTTTTCAGAGAGAAATATGAGAAAAAATAATGGGGATTTAACGGAGGTTGGGAGGACGCGTCCGGAACGGACCATGTCCGGTGTGGTGAGGGGGATGGCTGAGTCTTCTGTCCCCGTGGGAGGTTGGTCGTGGAGGGGGAATCCGGCCGGAATGAATTGTGGGGACCGTTTGCACTCTTTGAGTGCAGCAGTGCTAAGCTCGTGAGGGACCTCGCTAAGCACCGGCGGACTCCCATGTCCCCTCCGCAATTGATTCCGCCTACTTCCCCAGTTCAGGTTATCGCCGGGGACGGAAGACTCAGGCGAAGATTTTTGCGGCACCGGACATGGTCCGTTCCGGGCGCTGATTGTCTCCAACCTTAAATGGGGAGGACCCTGTCGCGGCCACTACGTGTTTCCGCAGGCAGATATCAAATCTAGCGCAATTTTTTCATAAAGGCACATTGTAGGCATATCATATTTCCCGCACACGGTATCACTAAGTGGCCGCGACAAGGTCCGCCCCCGCACTTAACGCGTGAGACATTCAGCGGCCGCAGGCCAGCGGACGGGCGATACCCTTGGCCTTGAGTCTTTCGTCTCGGCGAAAACCTGCCCTTGGGGCGGAGGGGAAGATAAAGTCTGCGGATGCCGCCTAAATCCATCGCTGATTAGCGAGGTCCTGTCGAGCTTAGCAAGGATGCATTTCACAGAGCGGGAGCGTGCTCCGCAGACTTTATCTTCGCCCGCAGCCCCAAACCACGACAAACACACCCGGGACGAAAGACTCATATAAACACCCCACCACCCCGTCCGCTGGCCGTACCGGCGGCGTCCTCACCTGCTTAACTAAATCTCCATAATTAAAGTTCTCCGCGAGAAAAATGGGAAAAAATAGACAAAAAGGTTTTGGTTTATTATCATAACTTTAGCAACTTTTTAATGGGAAGAGGAAAAGGAGGAACTTATATGAGAAAGTCTAAGAAACTTATTGCCCTTTCAATGGCGGCCCTTATGACGGCCATGACAGGATGTTCCGGCGGCCAGACGGCCTCAACACAGGCTGAAAGCGCGGCAGAGACACAGCCGGCCGGCACGGAAGCAGAGAGTGCAGGAGCTGGAGAAGAGGCAGCTGAGACCGGGAACCGCGTGACTGACGGAGAGGGATGGTATCTCTGGGATGAGAACGGCAATCTGACGCTGGAAGGCAGAGGCGCGGAGGGAAAAACAGCAGTAGTTTCATCCGGAAAATATGAGGCGTCCAAGGCCGGCCTTGAAGTTCTTCAGGCTGGAGGAAATGCGGTTGACGCAGCAGTAGCGGTATCGTTTGCACTCGGTGTAACGGAACCGAACTCTTCCGGTATCGGCGGAGGCGGATTCATGACAATCCACAGCGCAGACGGAGAAGACGTATTTGTAAACTTCCGTGAGAAAGCGCCTGCGGCGGCAACGCCTGATATGTGGCAGCTTGATGCTGAGGGAAACGTTATCGGCAACCAGAAGGCCATCGGCGGAAAATCAGTCGGTATTCCAGGCAACGTAAAGGGAATGGAATACGCTTTTGAAAAATACGGTTCCGGGAATGTGACCTGGGAAGAGGTAATTGCTCCGTCCGTTAAGCTGGCTGAGGAAGGATATATCGTTACCCCCACTCTTTATAACGACATGTTCGGTTCCTATGATGCAATGGTTAATTATCCGGAGTTCGGAAATGTATACCTGAATGCTGACGGATTAAATTATCAGGTGGGAGATACATTTAAGAACCCGGATCTTGCCAAAACGCTGAAAGCTATTTCTGACGGCGGAGCAGATGCATTCTATACAGGTGCAATCGCCCAGAAGATGGTTGATACGGTTAACAAATACGGCGGTTTATTCACTATGGATGACCTGGCAAATTATGAAGTGAAGGTAATGGAACCGGTAACCGGCACATACCGCGGATACAAGATTATTTCTTCCCCGCTTCCGTCCTCCGGCGGCACGCACGTAATTGAAGCGCTGAATATCATGGAAAATTTTGATATCGCCTCCATGGGATTTGACTCTGCGGAGAAGCTTCACATTATGACCGAGGCGTTTAAGATGTGTTTCCATGACCGTGAAGAGTTCATGGGAGATCCTGACTATGTGGAAGTTCCTGTAAACGGGATTCTTTCTAAAAAACGTGCAAAAGAGCTGGCAGCACAGATTGACCCGGCTGTAGCAAGCAAATATGAGCAGATCAGCCCATGGCAGTATGAGCATGAGGATACCACACACTTCTCCGTAGCCGATGCGGAAGGCAACATGGTTTCCGTAACACAGACAGTTAACGGCCTGTTTGGCGCCAAGATTATTCCGGACGGATACGGCTTTGTATTAAACAACGAGATGGATGACTTCTCGGCAAACCCGGAATCCCCGAATGCAATTGCAGGAAATAAGGTTCCGTTAAGCTCTATGAGCCCGACTGTAGTTCTGAAAGAGGACGGTTCTCCATTTATGGTATTAGGTTCTCCTGGAGCAACAAAGATTATCACAACCGTTACACAGATTATCAGCAACGTAATTGACTTTGACATGTCCATGCAGGAGGCAATTGACGCACCGCGTCTCTATAACAATGCGACAAGTGCGATTCAGTATGAGACACGTCTTAATGCCGACTCGATTAAGAAACTGGAAGAACTCGGAAATACGGTAGAGCCGAATGATGAGTTTAACCGTTCCTTTGGTTCTGTAAACGCCGTAATGTACGGTGAAGACGGAACACTGCTGGGCGGAGCAGACCCCAGACGTGACGGCAAGGCTCTCGGCTATTAATCGGCAAGATGAGTACATAATTATTTTAAAATATTAAACATTCGAAACAAATCAAAATATCTAGTCAATGAAAAAGGAGACAGGACAATGAAAAAGAAATTAGCAGCAGCATTAATATGCCTTCCATGGCGCAGCTTCCTGATCGGCCTGCGGCGGCGATACAACATCTACACCTGCAGCGACACAGGAGGCGGCAAAAACTGAGACACCTGCAGCCGGCGGTGAAGCGGCATCCGGAGACGTTAAGAAAATTACGGAAGCCATTGCGGAAGGACCGATTATTCTTACAAGCGTGGGACAGAGCGCCGATGTCAACGTAGTTCAGACACTTCTTAAAAAGTGTGAAATCGACAGCGACTTAAATGCTACTGTTACGGCAGACGATTTGGGCAGCTACAAGACTCTGGTTCTGGCTATCGGCGGAAGCTCCAAGGGTCTCGGCGCCGCCGGAGTTGATGAGAATCAGGAATTAGACCGTGTAAAAGTGTCATTGCAAAAGCTGAGGAGCAGGGAATGACGATCATAGCGCTTCATATCGGCGGCAGCGCAAGACGCGGTACCTTATCTGACAAATTCATCCCGGATGCTTTAGCGGCAGCCGATGCGGCAATCATTGTCTCGGAAGGTGACAGCGACGGTTTTATGAAGGGTATCGTAACAGAAAACGGCGTTGCAACTGCATTTATTGACAATCAGGTTGGAGCAGTAGAGCCTCTGAAGACTATTTTCGGTAAATAATGTAAAGTCTGTCAAACGGGGCCGCAAAAATTCAGCGGCCCCATTTACATAAGGGGACAGAAAGGAGTAAAAAGTGACTCACGAACTTATTATATTCATCGTAATGATTGGTATCTTCATGCTCGGCTGTTTTTTGGCAAAGCTACCGGTAGGCGTGTCCATGATGCTTTCTGCAATCGGCGGCTGCCTGGCAGGGGGGGAAGGACTTCCGATCCGCCATCTGGTAGAAGGTACGTTCTCTTACATTGATACGATTCTTGTTATTGCAACCGCCATGGTATTTATGAAGGTGGTAGAAAAATCAGGTACTCTGGACGCATTGAGCGCCGTTATCATTAAAAAGTTCCATAAACATCCGGCAATTCTGCTGATTCTCATCATGGCGGTTATCATGTTCCCGGGTATGATTACGGGTTCTTCCACAGCAGCGGTACTGTCTGCGGGCAGCATTATGGCTCCGGTTCTTCTGATTATGGGACTCGATACGGTGACGGCCGCAGCTTTGATTGCCATGGGCGGCCTTCTGGGTATGATTGCGCCTCCGGTTAACCTTCCGGCCATGATTATCGGCGGAGGTATTGACGTTCCTTTCGTCGGATTTGGCGCTCCTCTTCTGATTCTGACCATCCCTGTGGCTATTTTCTCGGTTTTGTTCCTGGGACTGAAACAGGCGAGGAATATGGATTATGAAAAAATGGAACCGCATCTGAACAAGGAAGTGGCTGAAAAGTACGGGTTCCGGATTTACATACCGCTGTTCGTACTCGTGATTCTGATGATGCTTACAAAGATATTCAAGATAATTCCTGATATCGGAATGCCTCTGATGTTCCTGATCAGTGCAATTGTAGGCCTGTTTACAGGCCGCAAGGTGAACCCGGTGGAGACGATTCAGGAGGCGCTTCACAGCTCTCTTCCGGTTATGGGTATCCTGATGGGCGTTGGCATGTTTATCCAGGTTATGACACTGACCGGCGTACGCGGATTTATCGTTATGACGTGTCTGGGACTTCCGGAAAGCCTGCGTCTGCTGGCAGCCGGCGTATCCATCCCGCTGTTCGGCGCCGTATCTTCCTTTGGCGCTTCCTCTGTACTCGGCGTGCCGTTTGCACTGGCATTCCTGAATATGGATACCGTATTTACGATTGCGGCGCTGTCCTTCATCGCAGCACTTGGCGACATGATGCCGCCGACTGCTCTGGCCGGCCTCTTTGCGGCTAAGATTACCGGTGTTGACAACTATGTAAAGGTTCTGAAGAGATGTATGGTTCCGATGGCAGTAATGCTTGTATACGGAATGGTATTCATCTATTTCTCAAAGACAATTGCAGGATGGTTTTAAGGTAGTGTCAAGTGATTTATGAAAACCGATGGCTGGGGAACCCGGCGTAAATGAACCTTGTAAATTACAGATATATTTAGAAACTGGCAGTGTCCGCCACCCTTGACGGCACACCAAAACAATGCTCTGAACGTCTTACCGACGGCGAAGAACTCAGGAACAGATAAGATTTCACCGTCTGCGTCACAGCATGATAGCATTGTTTTGGCGTGCCATCAAGGGCAGGTCCCTTCGGGATGGCTGCATTTTACCTCTGGCCCGGAATCTAAGAACAGATTTAACCGGCAGCCTGCTGTTCCTTCAGCTGGAGGATGGTCTGCTGACCGAGCAGAATCAGGAGCTGCCACTCCCGGGCATGTTGTCAGCCCTCCAGCATACCGACTGGATTGAGCACCCGATAGTGGTTGTGCTTATGGGGACGGAGAAAGTTGTAGTAGGCGACCCAGAGCGCCACGTTATAGTTGGCGCCATTGTAATTGTCGTAACCGCGCTGACCCGGTAAGTGGATTTAAACGTGCGGTTAAGCCGTTCGATCATCTGCTTGTAGGGCGGAACTCCTTAGAGACCGCATCATTGTTTGTGAGTCCGATTACCTGGGTAATGTCAAACTGGAAGCTGTCTCCCAACTCCTTACGAACTGCTGGGCGGCCAGAGGATAAGCACTATAGCCGTCGGCAATGAACCGAACCTTCCTCGGGGAGTCTTTTTATGCCCCGGAAAGCCATGCGCATGGCGAGGATGCATGGCCCGACAGAGCGGTTGTCTGAAACCTGGTAGCCGAGGATGGAGCGGGAAGCGGCATCCATGATGAACCAGATGTAGCCTTTGATGCCCCGGACTTTGATATAAGTCTCATCTGCCGTAAAGACGGAGGACTTTGATATTCATAGTGGTCAACAAAGGGTTTAATGACAATGGCGGCCGTTCTGGCATAGTTGGCGACCTGCTGATGAGATCCTGATTCCGTAAAGGTCATACAGAGCCTGAGCCGTTTTACGGAGGGAAAGCTGGAGGTTCATGCATGGTGAGGACAGGGACATGATATGAGCGTTATGTTTGGAAAACTTCAGGGAGGAGGAATTCTCAGGCAGGAGTCTAAGTCCATGCGGAAGAAATCCACCGCGAATTCCCGGTAGAGGTAGTGCGCTTATACTTGTTTTACCGTAATCCTCATGCAGATGGTCCTTATCAACCCTGGAGAGGTTGTGAAGGTAGAAGGAACACCTGGGTTGACGCATTTATGGATGCGGAAAAACTTCCGGTCCTTATTAGGGACGAGGGAGTGGCCGCAGTAAGGGCATACAAAGCGGAGAGGCGAGGTGTGACAACCTCGCCGGTGACAAGGTCTGCCCACAGACTTTGCATTGGAACTGCCCATTGCCGCCATTATTATCGTAGAGATAGTGGTGAGGTGCCCCACAAAGAGGACAGAAGGTATCTTCAGGGATGGATTTACCATTGCGACGCTGAACGGGTCTGACGGATTTGCCGTACTTCCAGAGATAGTATTCAAGGAGAAACTGCCAGTCCTGTTTGATGAACGGCTTGAGGAGCGGGAGGCGGTCGGTAGTAAACTTCTGGTATTTAGGGGAGTGGGAACCATCAAAGGCCCACTGCTTGAGTGGAATATATTTGCAGATAAAGTTCAGGAGCCAGCAGATAGTTTTGTATTGTTCTTGAATTATAGTGAGTAAATAGAGTATAATGTTATCCATAAGCAATGATTTATCCTTTTTAGGTGATGGTTTGTGGCGAACTCATTATACCAGAAAAGGGGAGGTCATTGCTTTTTTATTTTCAAAAGTGGTGTAATCCCTTAAAATACAAGGTTTTTAATAAAAAACGGAGTGTCAGACTTGACACTACCGGTTTTAAAAGGGGGATACAAATATGATTACATTGATTTACAGAGCCATTGCGCTTTTGTTCCTTGTATTTACAGCAATTGACATGTACAAAGAAGATGCTCCGTCAATGAAGGTGAACGCTTGTATGGTAATGGTACCTCTTTTACTGCGCGTCCTGATGATTAAATAAGGAGGACTGAAAATGGAATTTTTTAAGACACATAAAAATCTCGTTACAGCAGTCTGCGCCGTAGCAAGTATCGCCGTTGCCGTAGTCGCCGGAAAAGATTTCTACGATTTCAGACATTATCAGGAAGTAATTATCCCCGGTGAAGGGGTGACGTCAACTTTCCAGTTAAGCGAATATAATGAGAATTTAAAAGGTACATTCGGCGATACAACTGTCTATGTGATGCAGGGTGAAAAAGAGGGAGGTTCTTTCCTGGTACTTGGCGGGACTCATCCCAATGAGCCTTCGGGACATATGGCGGCAATCACGATGATTGAAAGCGGTAAGGTGGAAGCCGGTACGGTTTATGTAATTCCCAGAACCGACAACAGTGCATTCACACATAATGATCCGCAGGAGGGCTCTCCCCATTTCTATCATTTTGAGACAGAGAGCGGTACGCGCCAGTTTGTATACGGCTCGCGTGCCTCCAATCCGATTGACCAGTGGCCGGATCCGGACGTATATACCCACACGTCGGGACAGACGCTTTCCGGAAGCGAGATGCGTAATATCAACCGCGCTTATCCGGGCGTAAAGGACGGCACGCTGACGGAACAGATTGCCTATGCGATTACGAATATGATCAATACGCTGGATATTGATATGGAGATGGATCTCCATGAGGCATCTCCTGAGTATCCGACCATCAATGCAACCGTTGCCCATGAGAGGGCAATGAATATGGCTTCCATGGGAATCCTGGAGCTGCAGATGGCAGGAATCAATATGTCGCTGGAGCCGTCACCCGTTTCCCTGCACGGCTTAACACACCGTGAGCTGGGGGATCACACCAATACGCTGGCTCTTCTGATGGAGACGGGAAACCCGGCTCAGGGACGTCTCCACGGAAAGATTGACGAAGCTCTGATTTTAACCGGTAAAGATAACTGTTATATGAAGGCATCTGAGCTTGGCTATCTGTATATCCCCTACGATGAAAACGGAGTTCCTCTGGAACAGCGTGTCGGAAGACATTTACAGGGATGCATAGAGTATATGAAAGCTTTTAATGAAGTATACGGAGCTGAAAAAGGGGAGCTTATCATGACAGGCATTCCTACCTATGAAGAGCTGACAACAGGCGGCCATAAGCTGGGTGAGTACCTGAACTGATAGCAGCCCCGGGAAAAACCAGGCGCGATTTACGGTTTGCCTGCATAACAGACAGATGAAAGAGCATTCTTCGAAACGGGAATCCCGGGCCGAAAGAATGCTCTTTCTCCGTATAACCAGGCAGCAGGAAGTTATAAATCTAATTTCATGTAGATTGATGTATCCATGGGGCTGTTATTGTAGCCGGAAATTTCATAAAAACCCTGCTTTTTATACATGTGTATTGCACTTTGCAAAAACGGCAGCGTATCCAGCAGCATATGGGAATAGCCGATTTCCTTAGCTTCGCGTATAATCTGCTCCATGAGCAGGCGGCCGATATGTCTGCCGCGAAAGGCAGGACGGACATAGAGGCGCTTTACCTCACAGTTTTTATTATCAATTCTCTTTAACCCAATACACCCGGCAGGCTTTTTATCGGAATAAGCCAGGTAAAGCCGTCCATAAGGCAGGCCGTATTTTGTTTGTAAATCTTCTAATTCCTCATCGTAGTTCTGTAGTTCCAGATAATTTTTAATATCTGAATCTCCCTCGATTAACATATCCGTGTATTCTGTCAATAACTCTCGGATTTCCTCCTGGAAATTGTATGCGGGTACTATTTCTATACTCATTCCATCTCCTTTCAAACTGCAGGTCTTATGCTCTGTGAGCAGAGGCTTTTGCAATGTATAACAGTCTGATCATATCTCTTTTTGTTCATCCCCGTCAATAAAAAGTTGAGCCGATCCGGAATCTCCTAACGCCATTGCACCGGGTAAGACGCCATTGTCCCCGATGAGTCCCACGGTGGTGCTTAAGGAGGTTCCCCGTTCATGGTGCTGGGTACGCCGGGAGCGACAAGAATTATCACGACGGTAACGCAGCTTATCAGCAATGTCATCGATCACGGCATGACAATACAGGAGGCAATTGATGCTCCAAGAATCTTTAATACCTCTACCAGTGCTGTCGCATATGAAGGCAGAATAGATAAGAGTGTGATAGCTGAACTGGTGGAAATGGGGTATGAGATGGATGAAAAGGAAGAGATAGATAAATATTTTGGAAATACCAATGCGGTATATTACGGTGATGACGGAAAACTGTATGGAGGTTCCGACTTCCGCCGTGACAGTAAGTCGTTCGGATATTAAGCGAAAAATAATAATATATCAAGGTGATCAGGGGACTGAGAGGTGCCGAGAAGCTTCCGGCACCTCTCTCAGAAGATAGAGAAGAATTGATTACCCCAAATCGGTTACACGATTGCAGAGATGAAAAAACAATAAGAAACAGAGTAATAAAATAAAAAGCTCATTTTTGGGCGTTGAAAGCTCATTAATGGGCATATTAATTGACCGAAAATGAGACAAAAGGACTTACATATCCTGCTCATGGGTATGGGACCCTTTATGTTTCAAGGCTTTTTACTTGATTATGGCAGAGCGGTAAAGTTGGCACGTAAATTGCTTATTATATAGCTATAAGAAAATACTGCAAGGCGCCGGCAGAAAAAAATAGAATCTAAGTGGAGGAAGAATCATGAAGTTTGGAGTATTGAAGGATATCAAGGTTGGAGAGTACCGCGTTATCGCAACACCGGCAGAGGTGAGCATGATTGCATCAGACGGACATGAGGTTTACGTTCAGAGGGGGGCGGGAGAAGGCTCCGGCTTCAGCGATGAGGCTTATGCGGCAGAAGGTGCAAAGCTGGTTGATACAAAGGAGGAGATTTACGGCGAATGCGATTTTGTTGCAAAGGTGAAAGAATTTGAACCTTCAGAATACGGCCTGCTCCGTGAAAATCAGATTGTGTTTACCTGTATTCATCCGGCAGCCCATCCTGAGGAGGTACAGGCTCTTTTGGACAGCAAATGCATTGCCTTTACAGCGGAGGATTCTCACCGGTATGGCTCGCCAAACTGCGAGGCGGCCGGCAAGCAGGGCGCTTTAATGGGACTGGATTCCCTTCTGGCGATTCACGGCGGCAAGGGCAAGTTTGTCAATGGACTCGGCGGCGCTCCCGGTATTAAAGCGCTGGTTCTGGGCGGCGGAATTGAAGGCAAGTCCGTAGCCTCCGTGCTCCACTCGCTTGGCGCCTGGGTGACTGTGATGGATATTAATATCGGAACGCTCCGGGAAATCGGAAAGCAGTTTAACGAAGAAGTTAACACCCAGATTTCCAACCGCTATAATATCAAAAAGCTTCTTCCGGAAATTGACGTGGTTTATAATTGTGTAAAATGGCCGAAAGACGCCAAAGAATTCCTGATTGACCGTGAAATGGTCCGTTCAATGGAAAAGGGGTCCGTTATTGTCGATATCAGCAACGACGTGGGCGCAATAGAGACATTCCATGAGACGACTCATGACAATCCGCGCTATATTGAAGAAGGTGTCGTCCACTATTGTGTCAGCAACATTCCGGGAGCCATTGCGCAGTCCACTTCCATAGCTTATGCGGCCTCGGTGCTTCCTCATTTCAGAAGCATCATGAAGAACGGTGTGGCGGGGGCCTGCGAAAGAGACGGTTATCTGAGAAGAAGCCTCACGACGTATAAAGGATTCCTGACGCATGAGGAGACGAGCGCGATTCAGGGAAGGCCGTGGATCCGGCCGGAGGATGTACTTCAGATAGCAGATCGCAGACTGGATCCGGCACCGCCTGCCACAGGAACAAAATCCGGCAATTTTATTCAAATGTAATTGCATGCTGGGTACGGTAAAGCGTTATAAAATGAGAGGAGGCCTGACATGAATCATAATCTGGACTTTTTATTTCTGTCTGAGGCGGATGCAGTTAAAGCGGGAGCCGGTGACATACATACCTGCATCCAGGTAATGGATGAAGTATTTGACCTGCTGGGTCAGGGAGATTATCTGATGGGGGCTCCCAACCATAATTCCCACGGAATCAAGATCTATTTCCCGAAGGAGACACCCTTTCCCGGGATGCCGGTCAAAGGGCCGGATCGGAGATTTATGGCCCTGGTCGGGTACCTGGGCGGAAGATTCCATGTATGCGGTGAAAAATGGTATGGCTCTAATCTTGCCAACCGGGAAAGGGCCTGCCGCGTTCTATCCTGACCACGGTGCTGAATGACCCGGACACGGGAGCGCCTCTCGCCATCATGTCAGCCAACGCGCTGAGCGCTGCGCGGACGGGAGCAATACCTGCGGTCGGAGCCAAGTATTTTGCCAGAAATCAGGCGGAGACGGTAAGCGCCATCGGTATCGGAGTAATAGGCAGAGCGTGCCTGGAAGCCCTGATGGATGTACTGAAATCGATCCGTGAGATCCGTCTCTGCGACATCGATGAGGCAGCCGCAAAGCGGTATGCGGAGGAATTAAGGGAAAAATACAAGGTGAGTGTTAAAGTGGCCGCCTCTGTGGAAGAAGCGGTCAGAGGGAGCGACGTAGTTAATGTAGCCACATCGGGCAGTGTCTCCCCGCGGATAGAGGATGAATGGCTGAAGGAGGGGGCTCTCCTTACCCTTCCGGCCAGCGCGGACATCAGTGAAACCTTGATGATGGATTCACGGATTGTAGTTGACAACTGGGAGATGTACGAGGCATATGCGGAGGAATTAAGAAATGCAAAAGGCGGCTTTGGAAAGAATCTGAGCGGCATCTGCGGATTCATGATGGATCTGGTCTGGGATGGGAAAATCAGGAAAGAGGATATTACCGGTCTGGGAGATGTGGCGGCAGGCAAAGCCGAGGGAAGACACGACGACAAGGAAAAGGTGATTTTCATTATGGATGGAATGCCGATCGAGGATTTGGCCTGGGGATATACCATTTACCGGAATGCCCTGGAACAGGGCATTGGAAAGCGACTGAATCTTTGGGGAGACTTGACGTAGGACAAAAGGCGGAGGGCCGGAAGCGAAGGGGTGATTCCGGCCCGTAAGGTGTAAATGCAGGAGGGTTATATGAGTGTAAATGATTTTTTACTTGATTTTGCAATAGCTTCACTGTTTATTATGATTGGACAGCTCATCCGGGCAAAAGTGAAAGTGGTTCAGAAATTTTTCGTTCCTGCCAGTATGATAGCCGGCTTCATTGCGCTGGCTCTGGGAAGCCAGGGGCTTAACATCCTGCCGTTTTCAGAGGCCATCGGCTCTTATGCAGGAGTGTTGATTATTGTGATTTTTGCGGCAGTGGGAATCAACGGATTTTCCTTTTCAAAGAATGACTTTAAGGCAGAGGTGGACCGCATCGGCTCATATTTCTCCTACAAAGTGCTGGCTCAGGCAATCCAGTTCAGTCTTGCTCCGCTGTTTTCAATCCTTGTAATATCTAAATTGTTTCCGGACATTAATTATGGATTCGGGCTTCTCCTGGCATCCGGATTTTCCGGAGGACATGGAACGGCTGCAGCGGTCGGCTCCACGTTCCAGAGACTGGGCGATACGGATGCAATGGATATTGCCATGACCTGTGCCACTGTCGGCATCCTGGCGGGCATATTCGGAGGCCTGTTCTTCATAAAACTGGGAACAAAGCGGGGCTGGACAAAATATGTCAAGAGTTTCCAGTATATTTCCGGCGACTTAAAGACAGGGCTGATCCCGGATGAAAAACGTAAATCCATGGGGCAGGAGCCGGTATCCTCGATGGTACTGGATCCGCTGGCCTGGCATCTGGCAATCCTCCTGGTTGCCTCCGGGGCGGGAATGCTTTTAAATAAGTGGATATTTAACGTGACCGGACTGGATCTGCCTACATATCTGGTAGCTTTTCTAATCGCCATTGTCATGTTTCTTGTATTTAAAAAGGTGGGAGTCAGCAAATACGTGGACGAAAATGTAATCAGCCGTATTTCCGGTACAGCCACGGATTATCTGGTGTTTTTCGGAATTGCCTCCATCAAGATTTCGGTAATTGTTAAATATGCGGTTCCTCTTGCGATGCTTTTGCTCTGCGGAATTGTTATCGTTGTTATGACACTGATGTTCTTTGGACCGGCCATGAACAAGGGAAGCTGGTTTGAACGTTCGATTTTTGTTTTCGGCTATTCCACCGGCGTTTTTGCTATCGGATTTATCCTGCTGCGCATTGTGGATCCGGAAAACCTGTCCAAGACATTAAATGACACGGCCTTTGCCGCGCCGTTTACGACGCCGATTGAAATGTTTGCATGGTCGATGGGACCAATGATGCTGCTGAACGGAAACCACTGGAAGTTTATCGGTCTTTATCTTCTCGTTATGGCGGCCTGCGTTATAGTCAATGTCATATTCAAATGGTGGTGGCTGAAGCTGCCGCTTGACCGGCCGGCCGAAGGGGAAATCTGACGTTACTATTCACAGCCGCTATTCCGCGAGGCGTTTTCACTCGCATTTTGAGTGAAAATCCCGAGTTATACGGCGCGAAACGGAGTTTTTACCGTTTCTGTGCATCGCGAAGCGTGTTACTGTTCGTAGAACCGCGTTTTTCAGCGGGGCTGTGAATAGTAACAATCTGACGTATTGTAATCCCTTGCAATCTTTGATACTATTTCTTTATACTTATGCTGCCGTTCTATAGGATACGGCGGTGCAGAGAAATGGTGAAAGAGGGGGCGGGATAATGGAATTAATGAAGAAACTGTTCCACGGAAAAGGTTATATTGACGGCATTACAATTATCAACCTGGAGGGTGAGATCCTGTTCACAGCCAAACTGAACAACAAGCTCTCCAGCCAGGAGGAACCATATGAGCTGGTGGGACAGAAATTTTTAGATGTATATGAGAATCTGATCCGAAGACAAGCACTACCATCAAAGCTATGGAACTGGGACTTCCGGTCTATATTGAGAACCAGCTTCTGAAGGCCCAGGGCAAGGAGGAAATCCGGATCACCTCCCTGTCCATTCCTATCAAGAGCGGAAAACAGATTGTGGGAGCCATTGATCTGTCCATGCAGGAGTCGGAGGAAGAGCTGGAACAGAATTCGGAGCGGGTGGAATTAAGCTATTCCAGTTTTCCCGTCAGCAGCTCAGGAAAGCTGGTCAACCGGAACACGGCTTTCTTTACAATAGCGGATATCATTGCCGTAGACGAGAAAATGAAGAAAGCAAGGGAGTACATAAGCGTTGTGGCCGCCTGTGATCTGCCTGTCATGATATGCGGCGAGACGGGGACGGGCAAGGAAGTGTTTGCCCAGGCAATCCACAATACGAGCGCAAGAAGGGATAAGCCTTTTATTGCCCAGAACTGCGCCGCCCTGCCGGATACGCTTCTTGAGAGTATTCTTTTTGGAACCTCCAAAGGGGCTTTTACCGGGGCCACGGAAAATAAGGGCTTATTCGAATTGGCTGACGGCGGGACACTTTTTCTGGATGAAATCAACTCGATGCCGATTCATCTCCAGTCGAAGCTGCTCCGTGTTCTTCAGGACGGTCACTTCAGAAGCCTGGGGGCAAGGGAAGCAAAATCCGTAGATGTGAAAATCATCGCAGCGATTAACACAGAACCTTTGAAGGCAATTGAAGAGGGGCAGCTGCGCCGTGATATTTATTACAGGCTGAGCATGATGTCCATTACGATTCCGCCTTTGAGGGAGAGGAAGAAGGATATCGCCCATTTTGTTAAATTTTATGTAAACAAGCATAATGTTACATTTAATAAAAATGTACAGTATGTTTCAAAAGAACTGTTAGCAAGACTGGAAGAATACGACTGGCCCGGCAATGTCCGTGAGCTGGAGCATATCATCGTATACGGAATGAGTATGGTCGGGGAAAACAGCAATATGCTGAAGTTCGAAGATATCGAAGATAAGTTTTGCGAAATGAAGAGCAGTGTGAAAAAAGAAGCGGAGGAGGGAGATACCCTCTGTCCGTCTTTGAGAGATGCCGTCGGCGAATACGAGAGGGGCATTATAGCCAGAACAATGGCCGTCACGGCGGGCAATATTTCGGAGGCTGCTAAAATTTTAGACGTGCCCAGGCAGACCCTTCAAAGAAAGGTAAAACAATACGGAATCCTTCTGTAAATACCTTCGGAAAGATTGGTTTGCCGGGAAGAAAGGCATAAAAATGAGTGGAAGGATTAACAAAGAATCAGTAAGAGATATGCTGCTTCTGGTGATAGGGGCATTGATATACAGTGTCGGGACCCAGAGCTTTATCGTGCCGGCCAATATTGCGCCGGGCGGAGCAGTGGGTATCGCCCTGATGATGAATTATGTCACCGGCCTGCCGGTGGGCAGGATGACGCTTCTGGTGAACCTGCCGCTGCTGGTTCTGGCCTGGTTTTATCTAAGCCGCCGTTTCGCGCTTCGGACGGCGGTGGCCTGCGGTATTTGTTCCATTATTCTGGATTACGTGGTGGCGCCAATCTGTCCGGTTTATGCGGGAGACCGGATGATGAGCAGCCTCTACGGCGGAATCCTGGTGGGGATTGGAATGGCATTTATCTTTTTGTCCGGGTCAACTACCGGAGGAAGCGATGTGGCCGGATACCTGTTTCAGAAAAAATATCCCCATGTCCAAATCGGGCGTGCTCTCCTGATCATAGACGGGATTATCCTGTCCCTTTCAATTTTTGTTTTCCGCAATGTGGACGCAGCCCTGTTCGGCATGATCAGCCTGTATGCCCAGACAAAGGTGATTGATACGATTATTTACGGGAGCGATGCGGGAAGCAAGGCGTCGATTATCACCGCACATCCCGATGAAATTGCCGGGAGAATCATAAGGGAGCTGGATCGGAGCGCAACAATACTGCCGGGAAAGGGAGCTTACAGCGGCCGGGAGACTTCGGTTGTACTTTGTACGGTCAGAAAGTCGGAATTTGCAAGGCTTAAAAGAATTATCCACGAAACAGATGAAAATGCATTTGTCATGGTGACAGAGACAACGGAGGTAATTGGACTGGGATTTAAGGATTTCTCTGACGCGGTGCAATGATAACCTGCATGCGCCGTGCAAAGGCCACCGTCTTCAAACGATAACCTGCACGCTCTGCGCACAGGTTGTCTCAAAAAAATACCGGGAAGCAGCAGCCGGAAGGCCGCTTTTTCCCGGTATTTTTTTCTTTAACAGCAGGGCAGCAGGGAGCGCACTGCGTAATTACCACAGGAATAAATATGGACGTACAGGTTTGTCTGACTCTAATGTTAACTAAAAATAAAAATAGGTTGACAATTGAGGCCCGCACAGGTATATTTAATTCATCACACAGTCAATAGAGGAGGATGTATGAGACAGAAATTAAACGTAAGAGACATGACGGTCTGTGCCCTTTTTACCACACTTACGGCGGTGGGAGCCTTTATCAAGATTCCGGTTCCGGTAGTTCCCTTTACGCTCCAGTTCCTTTTTACCACAATGGCGGGATTGCTGCTGGGCAAACGTCTGGGGGCGCTTAGTGTTGCCGTCTATGTGGCGCTTGGACTTGCAGGCCTGCCCATTTTTGCAGAGGGGGGAGGCCTTGGGTATCTGTTCAGACCCAGCTTCGGCTATCTGATAGGTTTTTGCGCAGGAGCCTGGGTGACAGGCGCGATTGCGGAAAAAGGCGGAAGGAAGCCGGGCTTTGGCAGGCTTCTTGCCGCAAACTTCGCAGGCCTGTTTGTGGTATATCTGTTCGGCATGGTGTATTACTATGTGATTGGAAATTATGTAATCGATTCGCCGATAGGAATCTGGCCGCTGTTTCTCTACTGTTTTCTGCTGGCTGTACCGGGGACATTGCCCTGTGCATTCTGGGGCGGCTCTTGGCGACGGATTATCCCGGTTCTCGGTATTGAAGTGAGAAGGAACGGGAAACAGGCAACGGCCGGTTTAAAAGAATAGACAGGAGAGGAGCTGACAACAGATGGACAGACAACAGAAGAACGGTCAACAGGCAGGCGGAGGATTATTTATAACAGCAACGGGGACTGACGTAGGAAAGACATATGTGACGGGCCTGCTGATAAAGAAACTCAGGCAGGCCGGTTATAATGCAGGGTATTATAAAGCGGCTCTAAGCGGCGCGGTAAGAGTGGGCGGCAGCCTGATACCAGGTGACGCAGATTATGTTAACAGGGAGGCAGAGCTTGGGGCGTCGGCTAAAGAGATGGTGCCCTATATTTATGAAAATGCCGTTTCTCCTCATCTCGCCGCACAGATTGAAGGAAACCCGGTGGAAATGAAAACGGTCGTCGATGGCTTCCTCCGTGCGGCAAAGCAGTACGATTACCTTACTATGGAAGGCAGCGGAGGAATTGTCTGTCCAATACGGTATGACGGGCCAAAGAGCGGTGAAGTTAAGATATTTCTGGAAGACCTGATCAGGGAACTGAACCTTCCCTCCGTCATTGTAGCGGACGCAGGGCTTGGAACTATCAATGCCACAGTCCTGACGGCAGAATATATGAGAAACAGGAATTTGGAAGTAAAGGGAATAATACTCAACCGCTGTCATATCGGAAGCAGAATGGAAGAGGATAATAAAAAAATGGTGGAAGAATTGACCAAAATCCCGGTTATTGCATGTGTCGGGGAAGGCAGCAATGAGCTGGATACCGACGCCGGATTTTTAGCTGCTCTATACGGGAGACAGTCTGAGAAAAGAGAGGAATGGAAATAATGGCAGGGCAAATGACATTAGAGGAGAGGGATTTAAAGCATATCTGGCACCCATGCTCCCAAATGAAGGATTATGAAACGTTAAAACCTATTGTTATAGACAGGGGAGAAGGCGTCCATCTCTATGATATATATGGGAAAGAGTACATAGATATCGTCAGTTCCTGGTGGTGTAATCTGCTGGGGCACTGTAATCCGGAGATAAACGGAGCGGTAAAGAGTCAGCTCGACCGGCTGGAGCATGTAATATTTTCAAACTTTACCCACGAACCTGCGATAAAACTGTGTGAAGAGCTTGTGAAGGTGATCCCGGCAGGTCTGACCCGGTTCAACTTTTCCGATAACGGTTCGGCTGCCGTCGAGTGTGCCCTGAAAATGAGTTTTCAATACCAGTATCAGACAGGCCATCCCAAACGGCAGCGGTTTATGTGCCTTTCAGAAGGATATCATGGAGAGACAATCGGGGCTTTATCGGTCGGGAGCATGGATTTGTATGCGAGAATCTATAAACCGATGCTGATGGATACTATTCAGATAAAAGCGCCGGATTGCTACCGCTGTCCTTATGGCAAATGCAGGGACTGCTGTCAGGCGGAATGCTTTGCTGAGGCAGAAACGGCATTTGAACGGTACGGAAAGGAGACATGCGCGATCATTGTTGAGCCTCTGCTCCAGGGAAGCGCCGGCATGAGGATTTATCCTCCGGTTTACCTCCAAAAACTCAGAAAGCTCTGTGATGAGTCGGGAATCCTGCTGATAGCGGACGAGATAGCTACCGGGTTTGGCAGGACAGGAAAAATGTTCGCTTTCGAGCATGCCGGTGTCAGCCCGGACATCATGTGCATATCCAAAGGGCTGACAGGCGGCTATATGCCGATGGCTATCACCATTACGACAGAGCAGATATATGAGGCATTCTATGCCGACTATAACGAGGGAAAAGCATTTATGCACAGCCACACCTACAGCGGCAATCCTCTTGGATGCTCGGCCGGTCTGGCGGTTCTCTCCATTCTTCAAAAGGACCGGGTTCTGGAAAAGGCTGAAAAAAGGGCCTCCTTCCTGACTGAAAAGCTGGCGGAACGTCTTGGCTCTCATCCTCATGTCGGTGAGATACGCCATATAGGGCTGATTCATGCGCTGGAGCTGGTGGAGGACAAAGCTTCGAAGAAGGGCTATCCCCCGGAAGAGAGGGTAGGCTACCAGGTGTATAAAAAAGCTCTGGAGCGCGGGCTGATTCTCCGGCCTCTCGGCAATGTGCTTTATTTTAATCCTCCGTTAATTATCAATGAGGATGAACTGGAGCAGGCTGTCACGCGGTGCGTTTCAGCGATAGAGGCGGTTGAGAGGCTCCGGTAATCAGAAGAAAATTCATGCCCCGGCAGACTCCGCGCTGCAGCGGCATGAATTTTCTGCCGCTGCAGCGGGCCGCCTCAGGAAAAAAATCCCGGGAACCGTTTTCTCTGATGCAGACAGTCTACCGCTGGTTTAAATACTCCATAATTCCCATATGTATCGTCCATGCCACCCGATCCTGGTAATCCTCCGAATTCAGCATCTTTGACTCACTCCAGTTGCTCAGAAAGCCGCATTCCACAATCACGATGGGGCATTTCACATGCAGGAGGAGATAGTAGTTGTCATTCGCCTTGGCAAGTCTTGTATTTTTTTCACCAAGAACATAATCAAACCTTTTCTGTATTTTTTCGGCCAGCTTCTTACCCTTTTCCGAACCCTTATAGTAAAATACCTGACCGCCGGATATTGCTTCCTGATGGTAGCTGTTTTGATGGACGCTTACGACGATATCCGGATCCGTCTCTGCAATTGTCTGACAGCGCTGTTTCATATCGGCCATTTTTTTTTTTTTCACTGGACTTATAGAGGCCCTTGTCGTCGTCCCTTGTCAGGATTACCTCCACATCGGACTGTTCCAGATATTCCTTCAGTTTCAGTGTAATCGCCAGGTTGATATCCTTTTCCAGGCTGCCGTCCACACCGACTTTACCCGGATCATTTCCGCCGTGGCCGGCATCCAGGACGACTACCGGTTTTTCTTTTCCAATATGTACACTGGTTCCGGACACCGACAGTCCGGCGTACCGCGTCATCATAAATACCCCGGTCAGCAGGACAAATCCGGCTGCCGCTTCCACTGTGAGCCGTTTTACAATCCGTTTTAACACATTTTCACCTGAAATCAATTACGGTTATAAAAAGTATATTCGCAGAATCAGGGTTCATGCCGATTTTGAAATGGAGATTTAACTGAGGTTGGGAGGACGCGTCCGGAACGGACCATGTCCGGTGTGGTGAGGGGGATGGCTGAGTCTTCCGTCCCCGTGGGAAGTTGGTTGTGGAGGGGGAATCCGGCCGGAATGAATTGCTGCGGGGACCGTTTGCACTCTTTGGAGTGCGCATCGGAGTGCTAAGCTCGAAAAGGGACCTCGCTAAGCACCGGCGGACTCCCATGTCCCCTCCGCAATTGATTCCGCCTACTTCCCCGGGTCAGGTTATCGCCGGGAACGGAAGACTCAGGCGAAGTTTTTCGCACACCGGACATGATCCGTTCCGGGCGCTGATTGTCTCCAACCTTAAATGGGGAGGGCCCTGTCGCGGCCACTACGTGTTTCCGCAGGCAGATAAATCTAGCGCCTTTATAAAGGCGCAATGAAGGCATATCGTATTTTCCGCACACGGAAGCGCTGAGTGGCCGCGACAAGGTCCGCCCCCGCACTTAACGCATGAGACATTCAGCGGCCGCAGGCCAGTGGACGGGGCCGATACACTTGGCGGAGTCTTTCGTCCCGGCGAAAACCTGACCTTGGGGCGGAGGGGAAGATAAAGTCTGCGGATGCCGTTGAAATCCATCGCTGATTAGCGAGGTCCTGTCGAGCTTAGCAGCGCGATGCATTTCACAGAGCGGGAGCGTGCTCCGCAGCCTTTATCTTCGCCCGCAGCCCCAAACCACGACAATCTTCCCCCGGGACGAAAGACTCATACACACACCCCACCGCCCCGTCCGCTGGCCGTACCGGCGGCGTCCTCACCTGCTTAACTAAATCTCTATAACGAGAATCTGGTGAGAGGCTCAAAGAGCTCTTGCGCCGGTCACAGGCGTGTGCTATGATAAAAAACGAAAATGAAGATTATACATAACAGCTCATACTGTCTGAACTGTTACGATTATACATTAATATAGAAAGAAGACGCAGAAGTGGATACTAAAGTATTAAAAGTGTCAGATGAAGGGAATTTTACCGCAAAAGAGAAGCAATACCTCGAGGAAGCGGCGGAAATATTAAAAAACGGAGGTCTGGTTGCCTTTCCCACAGAGACGGTGTATGGTCTGGGGGCCAATGCCCTGGATGAAAAGGCGGCCAGGAAGATATATGAGGCGAAAGGAAGGCCGTCAGATAATCCCCTGATAGCCCATGTGGCGGATTTTGAGGGTCTCAGGCCCCTGGTAAGCCGGATACCGGAGAATGGAATAAAGCTGGCCAAAGCGTTTTGGCCGGGACCGATGACACTTATTTTTCCAAAAAGTGATCTGGTTCCCCTGGGGACGACTGGAGGACTGGATACGGTGGCTGTGAGGATGCCGTCTGATCCGGTGGCGAGGGAGCTGATCCTCCTGGCCGGCGTACCTGTGGCGGCTCCGAGCGCCAATACGTCCGGACGTCCCAGCCCCACCAGGGCGGAGCATGTCTTTCAGGATATGAACGGCCGGATTGAGATGATTCTGGACGGCGGCCCTGTGGGCATCGGCGTGGAATCCACGATCGTCGATGTGACGGAGGAGATACCGGTTATGCTGAGGCCGGGCGCGGTAACTATGGAGATGCTTCACGAGGCGGTGGGAGAGGTACGGATTGATCCGGCTATCCTGGGGCCGGTCAGCCCCGGCAAAGCCAAAAGCTCCCGGAATGAAATACCGGCACTATGCCCCAAACGCCGATCTGACCCTGGTTGAAGGGGAAGAGGAAAAAGTGGTTTGTGAAATCAACAGGCTGGCGGCCGAAAAGCTGAAAGAAGGATATAAAGTAGGGATCATCTGCACCGATGAAACGCGGGAATGCTATGGCGGAGGCCTTGTGAGAAGTATTGGGGAGCGGGCAAAGGAAGAGACGGTAGCACATAATCTGTATGCCCTTCTGCGCGAATTTGACGATTTGGGCGCACAGTATATTTATTCGGAGGGATTTCCGGAGGACCATCTGGGACAGGCAATTATGAACCGGCTGAGCAAAGCGGCCGGATATAGAATACAAAAAGTGTAGGAGGACGGTTACAGTGGAAGAAAAACAGGTTAAGATACGGGGAGGGCTCCATATGTCTGAAAAGAGAAATGATTATATTACCTGGGATGAGTACTTTATGGGAGTGGCAAAGCTTTCAGCCATGCGCTCTAAAGATCCGAGCACGCAGGTGGGGGCCTGTATCGTCAGCGGTGATAATAAGATATTGTCCATGGGATATAACGGCTTTCCGAAGGGATGCTCCGACGACGAATTTCCGTGGGGAAAAGAGCTGGAGACAGAGGACCCATACAATGCCAAATATTTTTATACGACACACAGTGAACTCAATGCGATCCTGAATTACCGGGGCGGCAGCCTGGAGGGCAGTAAGCTGTATGTAACCCTTTTCCCCTGCAATGAGTGCGCGAAGGCCATCATTCAGGCCGGAATCAAGACGCTGATATACGACAGCGACAAATACGGCGCAACACCGTCGGTGCGTGCATCGAAACGGATGCTGGATTCAGCCGGGGTCAGATATTACCAGTATAACCAAACGGGAAGAAAGATAGAGGTTTCATTATAAGATGAAATTTTTACTGGCGGCAGTCAATGCAAAATATATCCATTCCAATCTGGGCATCTACAGCCTGAATAAATATGCTCAGGAAAAGCTTGAGACCAGGAGGGCGCAGGGGGAAGCGTTTCCGGGGATTCAGATTGAAATGGGGGAATATACGATAAACCAACAGATGGATTTGGTATTACAGGATATTTACAGACGCAGTCCAGATGTAGCGGGATTTTCCTGCTATATCTGGAATATTCTTTATGTAAAGGAACTTGTAAGGGATTTGAAAAAGGTGATGCCGCAGCTTACCATATGGCTCGGCGGACCGGAGGTGTCATATAACGGGGAAGAAATGCTCAGAGAGCTGCCGGAGGTGACGGGAGTCATGGCCGGCGAAGGGGAAGAGACATTCTTCCGGCTGGTTGAAAGCTGCGGCATGTCGTTCATGGAAAGCAAAGAGGCGGGAAAGAGATGGAACCATTCCCGCCTGGAGGAACTGCTGAAGGACAGGCCGGGATTTATTTTCAGAAAAAGTGACGGGACAATATCGGCAGGCGCACCGGCTCCGCTGACGGAGCTCAGCCGGATTCCTTTCTCCTATGGGAGTCTTGAGGGGCTGGCGCATCGGATTATCTATTATGAGAGCAGCAGAGGCTGCCCCTTTTCCTGCTCTTACTGTCTTTCCTCAATCGACAAAACCGTGCGTTTCCGCGATTTAGACATGGTAAAGAAGGAACTGTCTTTTTTTCTGGAAAAGCGTGTCCCGCAGGTGAAATTCGTGGACAGAACCTTTAACTGCAGGAAGAGCCACGCGATGGAGATTTGGAAGTTCATCCTGGAGCATGATAACGGGGTGACGAACTTTCACTTTGAGATATCGGCTGACCTTCTGGATGAGGAGGAACTGGCTTTGCTGAAACAGATGAGACCCGGCCTGATCCAGCTTGAAATCGGAGTCCAGACGACGAACCCCGAAGCCATACGCGAGATCAGGAGAAGGATGGATTTGGAAAAGCTGGAACGCAATGTGCATGCTGTAAACAGTTTCAGGAATATCCATCAGCACCTGGATTTAATCGCCGGGCTGCCCTATGAGGGATATGAAAGCTTCAGAAAGTCATTTAACGATGTATACCGAATGGAACCGGAGCAGCTTCAGCTTGGTTTTTTGAAGGTACTGAAGGGCTCTTATATGGAAGAAATGGCCGGGGAATACGGTCTGCTTTATAAATCACAGCCTCCCTATGAGGTGCTCTCCACCAGATGGCTGGGTTACGATGATATCATACGGCTTAAGGGCGTGGAAGAGATGGTGGAGGTTCATTATAACAGCGGGCAGTTCAGAAACGTTCTGAAGGAGCTGGTTAAGGAATTTGATACGCCCTTTGATTTATACCGGGAGCTGGCCGGTTACTATGACGGGAACCGGATTACCGGGATCAGCCACAGCCGCCTGGCGCGGTATGAAATTCTATACCGGTTTATCAATGAAACCGTTCTGAAGGGACGGGAGGAAGAAAAAAGGGAGCTTTACCGCGACCTGCTGATGTATGATCTTTACCTGAGAGAAAATGCCAAGAGCCGTCCTTCCTTTGCCAGGGAACAAGCGCCCTTTAAAGAGGCTGTGAAACAGTTCTTTATTAAAGAGGCCAAAATACCTTCGCTTCTGGAGGGTTACGAAGATTATGATTCACGCCAGATAAGCAAGATGGCTCACGCGGAGGGGATGAGGGATCAAAGTGTGATTCTGTTTGACTACAGGAACAGGGATGCCCTGTTTGGCAATGCCCGGGCGTTCAGGCTGATTCTCAGCGGGGGAGAGCTGGTGGGAAGCGAGCGGCTCACTTAAGGAAGACAGTAAGAGGAGGAAAGAGATGCAGAGAGAGACAAAAGCGCAGAGGGATGAGCGGGTCAATCGGATTTTGGCCCTTCTCGATGAAGAATACGGTACGGATTACCGCTGCTACCTGAACCATGATACACCATGGCAGCTTCTGATAGCGGTGATCATGAGCGCCCAATGCACCGATGCCAGGGTCAACATCGTGACCGCGGATCTTTTTAAAAAATATGATACACTGGAGAAATTTGCAAATGCTGATTTGAAGGAGCTTGAAAAAGACATCCATTCAACCGGTTTCTATCATATGAAAGCAAAGAACATCATAGCCTGCTGTAAGTCACTGGTGGAAAATTTCGGCGGCGAAGTGCCCCGGACGCTCGAAGAACTGACGTCCCTGGCCGGAGTGGGCCGAAAGACTGCGAATGTTATACGGGGCAATATCTATAATGAGCCGAGTATTGTCGTGGACACCCATGTGAAGCGGATTTCCAGGAAGCTGGGGCTGACAAAAGAGGAGGACCCGGAAAAGATCGAATATGATTTGATGAAGGTGTTACCGAAAGAACACTGGATACTCTGGAATATCCAGATTATTACGCTGGGAAGAAGTATCTGTATTGCCAGAAGTCCTAAATGCGGGGAGTGTTTCCTTAGAGAAAATTGTCCTGGGGCGGAAAAAAGGAAATAACGTAAGAAAATTTCGGATTATTGGAGAAAGCAGGAATAAAAATGGAAGAAACTGCACACATAATAAAGGTAGAAACGAGCAGGCGGGGAACCGCTCAGGAAAAGGAAGCCGATTCATACGTGGCAATCGATTTAGAGACAACAGGGCTGGATCCGAAGCACGATAAAATTATCGAGATAGGTGCGGTTTTAGTAATTGACGGAGAGATAAAAGAGACATTTTCCACCTTTGTCAACCCCAGGAGGGAACTGGACGGCCGTATCCGGGAGTTGACGGGAATTACCGGGGAGATGACGGCCGGTGCCCCGGACATTGGGGATGTAATTGGCCGGGTTGTTGAATTTTGCCGGGATCTGCCTCTTCTGGGACATCATATTATTTTTGATTACAGTTTCTTGAAACGGGCGGCGGTGAATAAGGGGCTGGTTTTTGAAAAATCAGGGATTGATACCCTGACACTCTGCCGCAGGTTTATGCCGGAGGAAGAAAAGAAAAACCTGGAAAATGCCAGCCGTTATTACGGAATTAAGCAGACCGACGCCCACAGGGCGCTGGCGGATGCGCTGACGGCGCACCTTCTGTACCGGAATGTCAAAAGGAGCCATTTTTCGTCGGCACCGGAGGCGTTTCGATGTAAACCGCTGGTATATAAAGTAAAAAAAGAGCAGCCGGCGTCAAAAAAGCAAAAAGAAGTCTTGCGGGATTTACTAAAATATCATAGAATAAACGTATCTGTGCAGATCGATTATCTTTCCCGGAATGAAATTTCGAGATTGACGGATAAAATCATACTACAGTATGGAAGAATAAAAAGAGGTGATAGGAATGTTTAATTTCAGTGATAAGAAGACAAGAAAAGTAATTTCATCAGTCGTTATTATCGTTATTGTACTGGCGATGGTTGGTGGAACAGTGCTTGCAGGTTTATCTATGGCGATGTAAACCGCCGGCTTTGACAGGGCGCAGAAAAACGACGTAATTACGTTATTTGAATAGGGGCATATATATGAAAAAGAAATTTTGGGTTGCCGGCGCCGCTGCCTGTGTACTGGCTGCCGGAATACTTCTGGTTCCTCCGGAAGCTGTGGAAGCAGGTACACTTCCGGCAGGAATCACGGTTGGAGGTGTTGACCTTACCGGAATGACCGGGGAGGAAGCAGATCAGAAGATTGAGCAATACGTGGAGGACATGTCAAACCAGGAGATTACACTAACGATTGACGGAAATGAGATTACCACCACGGCAAAAGAACTGGGATTTACCTGGACCAATCAGGAAGAGATCGAAGAAACGGCGGACAGATATGCAGGAGGCAATTTGCTGGAACGTTATCTGAATTTAAAGACCCTCGAGAAGGAGCCGCTGAAGCTGGATGTGGAGACATCCGTAGATGCAGTGAAAGTGGCGCAGTTTGTTGAGAGCAAATGCAGCGCCTTTATAAGAGAAGCGAAGGATGCTGAAATTACAAGAGTGAATAATGCATTCCAGATTACAGAGTCTGTAGTGGGTCTGGATGTGGACATAGATGCCACTAAGAAAGCGCTGGATGAGGCATTAAAAGGCGGGCTGAAGGAGCCTGTGACGATAGCGGCGGTAGTGGCCGAGGCGCAGCCGGCGAGAAAATCGGAAGATCTGGCTATGATTCAGGATGTGCTTGGAACCTTCAGCACGAACTTCAGTACAGGCAATATATCGCGTTCCAAAAACCTGACCAATGGCGCCTCAAAGGTAAACGGCTGTGTGCTGATGCCGGGCGAAGAATTTTCGGCTTATGTTTATCTGACGCCGTTTACAATTGCAAACGGATACGCGGCGGCGGGGTCTTATGAGAACGGGCGTGTGGTCGATACGATTGGAGGAGGAGCCTGCCAGTTATGCACCACGATGTATAACGCGGCGCTTCAGGCGGAGATGGAGATAACGCAGAGACAGAACCACTCAATGGTGGTGGGGTATGTAAAACCGTCCCAGGATGCGGCCATCGCCGGTACAATCAAAGACTTGAAATTTAAGAATCCGTATGATGCGCCTATATACATTGAAGGAGCTGTCAGCGGAGGTACTTTGACATTTACAATCTATGGAAAAGAGACAAGGCCGGCGAACCGGGAAGTGAAGTATGTATCCGAGACACTGGGAGCATCCGATCCGGGAGCGCCGACTATCAAGGTAGATCCGTCTCTCAGACCTGGAGCTAAAGTCCTCGAGCAGTCGGCCCACAGAGGCCTGCGTTCCAGATTGTGGAAATATGTGTATGTTGACGGTGTGGAGACGGAAAAAGAAATCCTCCACACAGACACCTATATGGCGTCCAAGGCTATTTACCGTGTCGGACCGGAACTGCCTGCCGTAGCGCCTGTCTTACCGCCGGAACAGCCGGCTGCGCCTGCGGAAACTCAGCCTGCAGTACCTTCCGGCCCTGCCTCCGACGGCCCTGCATCGGAGATTGCACCTCCGACGGCACCGGCGCCTGTTCCGGAAGCACCGGCTGCGCCTGCCGCACCGGAAGCGCCTGCCGCGCCGGCAGATCCCGCGCCTGTTCCGGGCGGCGCGGAGGCCGGAGCCTGATTATGAGGGAGAGAGTCATTACTGCATCCGGCCTGATGGAAGCCGGACAGGATTTGGTGGCGGCAGGGTACATAGCTTTAAAAGGTACATCGGCCGTTGCAACACAAAGAGAAAAAGAACTGTTGCAGCGCTTTACGCCGCAATTTGTAAGGCGCTGCCAGAACCTATACGAAACCCGGGGACTGTTAAAGCTCCCCGGTCTTTCTGCTTCGGAAGGAGCCGGGATTTTCCGTAACGCCGGGCTGTGTCCTGGTGCTTTGCCGGAGAGGGCGGCATTATGGCGGCCCTGTGGGATTATTTTGACGAATTTGGCCTGGGGTTTGAGATGAAGCTGCGGAAGCTTCCGTTACTCCAGGAGACGGTAGAAGTCTGCGAGGTGTTTGATGTAAATCCTTACAGGCTGCAATCGGAAGGATGCGCTCTCCTTACGGCCGCAAACGGCGGCGCACTGGTAAGGGAGCTTGAGAAACAGGATATTCATGCGGTAGTACTCGGGAAAACGCAGTCAGGAATTAAACGCCAGATACTGAACGGCGGGATAAGAACATTCCTGGACCGCCCCAAACCCGATGAACTATATAAAGGTTACTGTTCACAGCCATGCAGAACGCGCGGTTAAAGTGTAACGTGACAGATTAAAGCCCAACTAACAGGAGGTAAACTATGAGAGAGAGAATTTTAGCGGTCATTGAAAAGAACAGCAAAATCAGCGTTAAAGAGCTGGCGGATTTATTAGGTGAGAATGAAGCCGCGGTCGCGGCCGAGATCGCTGAGATGGAGAGTGAACATGTCATCTGTGGTTACCATACACTGATTAATTGGGATAATACAGATGAAGAAAAAGTGATTGCTCTCATCGAGGTGAAGGTAACGCCTCAGCGTGAAATGGGATTTGACAAGATCGCAGAGAGAATCTACCAGTACAGTGAAGTGAAATCAGTATATTTGATGTCCGGCGGTTATGATTTTACCGTTATGCTGGAGGCGAAGACCATGAGGGCGGTGGCTCAGTTTGTATCTGAAAAATTGTCTACGATAGACTCTGTTCTCAGTACGGCCACCCATTTTGTACTTAAAAAATATAAAGACCATGGAACCGTACTCTGTGACGGCCCGCAGGATGAAAGGATGATGATTGTACCGTGAGAAACCCCTTATCAGATATAATAGTGGATATTCCGCCTTCCGGAATACGTAAATTTTTTGATGTTGTCAGTGAGATGAAGGGAGCAATCTCCCTGGGCGTGGGAGAGCCGGATTTTGACACTCCGTGGCACGTCCGCGAGGAGGGAATCTACTCCCTGGAAAAGGGACGCACCTTCTATACGTCCAATGCCGGACTCAAGGAATTAAAACAGGAGATTGGCAAATACCTGAAACGCCGCATGCATATAGATTATGACTATAATACCGAAATCCTCGTGACCGTAGGCGGCAGCGAGGCCATTGATATTGCGCTGCGCGCGATGCTGAATCCGGGAGAGGAGGTTCTGATCCCGCAGCCGAGCTACGTATCCTATGTTCCCTGCGCCGTACTGGCAGGCGGTAAGCCGGTGATTATCGAGCTGGAGGAAAAGGATCAGTTTAAGCTTACAAAAGAAAAGCTGCTGGAGAAGATTACTCCCAACACGAAGGTTCTGATTCTTCCGTTCCCGAACAACCCGACGGGCGCCATCATGGAGCGGGAAGATTTGGAGGAGATAGCCAAAGTAATTGAGGAAAAGGATATTTTCGTGATCAGCGACGAATTATATGCGGAGCTGACCTATAAGGGCGAACACGTTTCCATAGCTGCAATTCCTGGCATGCGGGAGCGCACCGTCCTGATTAACGGCTTTTCAAAGGCCTATGCGATGACCGGATGGAGAATCGGTTATGCGGCCGCGCCGGAGATAATTCTCACCCAGATGCTGAAGATTCACCAGTTTGCCATCATGTGTGCCCCGACGACCAGCCAGTATGCGGCTGTGGAAGCGCTCAAGAACGGTGATGAGGATATTGCCAGAATGAAGAAGGCATATAACGAGAGAAGAAAGTACCTGATGCGTGCGTTCGCAGAACTGGGCATGGACTGTTTTGAGCCGTACGGCGCATTTTATATATTCCCGTGTATCAAACGCTTCGGCATGAGTTCCGATGAATTTGCAAACAGACTTCTTCAGGAAGAAAAGATTGCAATCGTCCCGGGCACTGCCTTTGGCGACAGCGGGGAAGGATATCTGCGCGTGTCTTATGCCTATTCTCTGGAAGACCTTCAGAAAGCCATCTCGCGGATCCGGCGGTTCGTGGACAGGCTGGATGGAAAGGCGGCTAAGTAATTGTGAATATTGTTTTATATGAACCTGAAATGCCGATGAATACGGGCAATATCGGCAGAAGCTGTGTGGCGACCAAATCGAAGCTCCATCTGATTGAGCCGCTGGGATTCCGTCTCAGTGACAGGGAGATTAAGAGAGCCGGGCTGGATTACTGGACCCATCTCGATGTGACGGTTTACAGTGACTACCGGGATTTTCTGGATCGCAATCCGGGAGCAAAGATTTATATGGCTACGACAAAAGCGCCCAATGTATATTCCGATGTTAAATATGAGCCGGACTGTTATATTATGTTTGGCCCGGAGAGCCGGGGAATCCCGGAGGAAATACTGGTGGAAAACCAGGAGACATGTGTGAGAATCCCGATGTGGGGGGAGACACGTTCACTGAATCTTTCGAACTCAGTGGCAGTTATCCTTTATGAGGCCCTCAGACAGAACGGATTTGAACAGATGACGATGGAAGGCCATCTTAGGAACTTTGACTGGAAGTAAAGAATAGTAATATAATGAGTTCAGACAGGTCTGCGCACCGGCTGCGCTGACCGTGCGAAAATGTAGTGGCAGCGGGCAACCGGCTCATCGCGTAGCGGTTTAATTAGCCGGTTGCCGTAACAGTTCATGCTGTCTGAACTGTTACATATAATGACAGAATACAGGAGGCAAGGATATGGTAATACAAAGTGAAAGAGTCTGGATGGCAGGGCAGTTTGTGCCGCTGCAGCTGGAAATTCAGTCCGGCGTGATCCAGGCGGTCCTGCCGTATGGAGAAAAAGAAGCAGATGAGGACTACGGTTCATACCGGATTGTCCCGGGCTTTATAGACGTTCACACCCACGGCGCCTATGGATTTGATACAAATGACGGCGAACCGGAGGGACTCCGGAACTGGATAAAACGGGTGCCGGAGGAGGGAGTGACGTCGCTTCTGCCGACTACGGTAACCCAGATGCCGGACGTACTCACAGCCGCTCTCAAGAATGTGGCGGAAGTGATGGAAGAGGGCTATGAGGGAGCTGAAATTCTGGGAGTTCACTTTGAAGGGCCCTATCTCGATATGGATTACAAGGGCGCCCAGCCGCCGGAGGCGATCGCGCCGCCATCCGTGGCCCAGTTCCAGGAATACCAGAAGGCGGCAAAGGGGATGATACGCTATATCACTCTTGCGCCTGAGCATGACGAGGGCCTGTCGCTGACAAAGTACTGCGGAAAGGCCGGCGTGGTGGTCAGCCTGGGGCATTCCTCCGCAACCTATGATCAGGCGCTTCTGGCTGTCGCCAACGGAGCTTCCTCGATGACCCATGTTTATAACGGGATGACACCGTTTAGCCACAGGGCTCCGGGCCTGGTGGGAGCGGCCCTGCGCATCCGCGATATTTACGGTGAAATTATCTGTGACGGCTGCCATTCCCACCTTGCGGCGTTAAATAATTACTTTACGGCGAAAGGCAGGGATTTTGCCATCATGGTGACGGATTCTTTACGCGTGAAATCATGTGAACCGGGCGGACGCTATGATCTGGGCGGCCATGCAATTGAGGTCGGCAAGGACGGCCTGGCGAGGCTGAAGGAGTCGGGAACAATCGCCGGCAGTACGCTGAAGATGAACATAGGTCTGAAGATACTGGTGGAGAATGCCTTAGTGCCCTTTGACGCAGCCCTAGGGGCCTGTACAATCAACCCGGCCAGATGCCTCAGGGTGGATGACAGAAAAGGAAAATTGTCGGCCGGATATGATGCGGATATTGTAGTGCTCAGCAATGAGTATGACGTGCTTCAGACTTATTGCAGAGGAACCAGACAGATATAAATATGAGTAAATTTTAAAAGACCAGGCAGTGTGTCATTTCCGGCACCTGTCTGGTCTTTATTGAGGATTCTTATGTAAGAGCGGTCTATTTTAATTTAATAACCTTGTGCAGAAGCTTAACCGATAAAACCGCCAGAATGACTTCCGTACACAGAGTGGCATAGGACATTCCGTACAGCGGTACAAAATAATTCAGCAGCACGAGTGCGGGGATTTCCAGCACGATCTTTCTCAGGAATGCGAGATAGAAAGATTTTTTACCGTCTCCTATAGCCTGAAAAACACTGACGCACATATAATCGACACACATAAAAGGCAGTGCAAGAAGAAAGCCGGGCAGGAGTGCGGCGCCGTAATGAACCACGGTGTCTGTCTTGATAAATAAGCCGACCAGGCTGCCGGAAAAAATGCTGCCGGCAATCACAATGACAACCATCAGCAAAATCATCCGTTTCAGAAGATACAGGATAGATTTTCTCATCCGTTCATAATTATGGTTCGCAAAATTGTAGCCTACGAACGGCATGATGCCCTGTACTGCGCCCAGGGTGACCTGCATCGGGACCATCTGGATTTTCTGTACGATTCCCATAGCAGCTACAACCTCCGAACCATATGCTGCGGCAGAATTATTGTAAACCGTCATACTCGTGACGTTCAGCAGATTTTGTATTGCCGCCGGGATACCGACACCGAATATGTCGGCTGCGATTGTCCGATCGAAAGAAAACTTTTTAGGATTAAGGCATATGCAGGTGGTCCGCCGTTTGATATAAAGCAAGACCAAAAAGTACAGACATGCAACGCAGTTAGAGAGGAAGGTTGCAAGACCGGCTCCGGCCGCCCCCATATTAAATCCCCACGGCATGATAAAAATGGGATCCAGAATGATATTTAAAATACACCCGCTCATTGTTCCGATACTCGCATGGAGAGAAGAACCGTCAGACCTCACGAGAAAAGCAAATACAACATTGAGGATGGAGGGGACGGCTCCGCAGGTAACTGCCCATCTCATATATTCGGAGGTCGCCGCCGCATTTTTTGCTGATGCGCCGAGAAGTCCAGCAGCGGAGTCCTGAACAACCCGGTAAAAACGGAAAATAAGACTGAACTTATGAATGCGCAGTATAATCCAAATACGGAGCAACGTCGGACCAGATTGGAATCACCGCGCCCCAGAGCGCGGCTCATGGCGCTTGAAGTTCCGACGCCGAACAGATTATTGATAGCGTTGAATGCGAGAAGCGCAGGAGCGGCCAGTGTGACGGCCGCTGTTTGGACAGGATCATTGAGCAGGCCTACAAAATAGGTGTCGGCCAGGTTATAGATAACAGTGACAAGGGAGCTTACAATAGTAGGGATAGCCAGCTTAATGATTGCCGAGGATACAGATTCTTTTTCAAATATATCATTTGACGCCATATTCGCAGTTTTCTCCCTTCGGAATTTCTTCATTCGTATTTTTTTGTTCCAGATTCGCTGCGATCCGTTCAAAGCACGTCTTCAGAGCCGCTATTTCGGAGTCCGAAAAACCCCGGCAGATTTGATTTAGGAAGTCCCTCTGCTTTTGTCTTCCAACCGCAACAATAGGTTCGGCCCGGGGGGTGACCTCAAGGCGGATATTTCTTCCCTTTTCAGGGTGCTGGGTCAGGTACCCCTTTTTGTCAGCTCTTTAACTGCCAAAGATACATGCGACTTTGTGGCTCTTTTAATCCGGATTATGTCACTGGCTGTTTTGGCAGACGGATTATTGGATAAAAAAAGCAGAACACCGAGTTCATTCATCGTTAATCCTGTTTTTTCCGCCGCTTCTTTTATTACAGAATTGTATTCTTTATCGAACAGGGAATATAAATCCCAGAATGACAGCTGCATCTGTAAATCCTCCTTTTAAGTTCTATTTTGAACATAAATATTGTAGTTCAAAATAGAACTTAAGTCAAGCTGTATTGCCGCCGCCGTAACTAATTGACAACCAATGAAAAACAACGATATAATCAGATTAGTAATAAGTCGGGAAGACTGCGAATGGGGATGAGGGGAAATGGAGCGTACAATTATAGTAGTGGACGATGAGCCGATAATCCGCCTGGATTTGTGCCAGATGCTGGAAGAACTGGGCTTTGCAGTTGCAGCCGAGGGTGCGGATGGGTTTGACGCCGTCGAGCTGTGCAGGCAGAAGCATCCGGATATCGTACTACTGGATCTGGAAATGCCGATTTTTGACGGGATGACGGCTGCCGAGACGATTATTGGGGAGGGGCTGGCCGGCTGCGTCGTGATCTGTACGGCGTTCGCAGATGAAGAATTTATTCAGAGGGCCGGCCGCGCGGGCGTTGCCGGTTATCTCGTTAAACCGATTGAACCGAGGATGCTGAAGCCAACACTTGAGGTAGCGCTGGCCCAGGGACGGCTTCTGCAGCAAACCCGGGCGGAGGCGGCGGATGCCTGCCGGAAACTGAAGGAGAATAAGGTGATTGAACAGGCCAAGGGAAAACTGGCCAAAGAAAAGCAGATTTCCGAGTCGGATGCATACCGTGAGATGCAGAAAGCAGCCATGCAGAAACGAGTACCGCTGGCGGTAATTGCGGGGGCAATTCTGAACCGTGAGATTAAACGCGATACGGCGGTGCGTGCAAAGGAGCTGCTGATGAAGCAGAGAAAGCTGACGGAACCTGAGGCGTACCGGCTGCTGTCGCAGGAGGCTGCCAGACAAAAGATTTCCATCCGTGAAGCAGCCAGCCGGCTTTTGGAGCAGGAGGGATGACATGAACAGGGATGAGATAAAAAGCCGGGCAAGGCTGAGTGATTCAGCCGTGGACAAGCTCAGCCGGATTGAGTCCGTTCTGCCGCTGATGGCTGATCTGGCCGGGGCGGATTTATTCATCGACTGTATGCAGGAGCCGGACGGCCGGATGTTTGTTGCAGCCCAGGCCGGACCGGGGCATATGCCTTCGGCATACAGGAGCCGTGTAGTCGGCTGCTATGCAAAGCGGGAGGATGAGCCGGCTGTTTACCGCGCTATGGAGACGAAATCACCGGTGCGCGATATCAGGGCAGTAACACAGGAAGAACGCACCGTACGCCAGGATGTTGTTCCCATATCCGACGATGACGGCCGTCTGATAGGCGTGCTGATAGGCGAGAGGGACATCAGCGACGACATAAGACAGGAGCAGAAGTACGAGGCGCTGGTCCGCCGTGCAGAAAAAGGAGATTTCATCCATGTGTCTCCGGAGGATGCGGCCCGCCGGGAGGTTCACCACCGCGTGAAAAATCATCTTCAGCTTATCGCAAGCATCATGAATATCCAGGCACGCAACACGGAAAGTGAGGAAGTAAAGCAGGCATTCAGGGAAAATACGGCGCGCGTGCTGAGCATTGCATCCATCAATGAGCTTCTGGCTTACGGAGAAGGCGGGCCGGTCGCCCTGAAACCGTTCCTTGAAAAGCTCAGGCAGAATCTGACACAGCTCTATGATAATGAAGCATCCGTCAAGCTCCTGCTTGAAGGAGATGACCTGACGGCGGATCAGGAGAAGGCAACCGATATTGCACTGGTAGTGAATGAACTGGTCTCGAATGCCTTTAAGCATGCGTTTACAGGATTAACAGGGGGGCAGGTACGCGTGATTCTGAAAAAAGGGGAGCTGTTTTCCTCCATCACCGTACAGGACAATGGAAACGGCTTTGACTTTAACGGCAAAGAGGGCCTGGGCTTCGGCATGTCGCTGGTCAAAATGACGGTCCGTGACAAGCTGGGCGGTAAACTCTATCTGACGTCGGACAGGGAGGGAACTTCCGTTACTTTCGATTTCCGTTAATTGACAAGCGGAACCAGAGAATAGTATAATCGAAATAATATTGTAAACAAATGAAGAAAGAGAGCGATTATGTTGCCCGGAATAGACACAAAGATCGAGAGAATTGAAAAAAATGAGTTATACAGCTCTAAAATATACAATCAGCTGAAGCTTCTGATTATCACCGGCCAGATAAAGCCCGGTACGATCATTAATGAGAGGGAGTACTCAAAACTTCTGGATGTCAGCAGGACACCTCTGCGTGACGCGCTTCGTCTGCTGGAGAATGAGGGATGGATTGAACAGGTTGGAAAGAACCGTAAAATTGCGGTTCTTATGTGGAAAGACATTCTGGAATTATTTGAAATCCGTGAGCCTTTGGATATTCTCTGCTTTGAGCTTGCATTTCCTAAGGTGACGCCGGAACATATCGGCCATTTACGGAAAATTATCGAGGAAATGGATATTTTTGCGGTCCGTAATGCAAATGATTATTATACGCTGATGAAGATGGATACCAGCTTCCACAATTACTTTGCCCTGATTACCGGCAACAGCCAGTTAATAAAGATTCAGGACAGCATCAGTGAGAAAGTGGTCCGTTCATCTGTGTTAAGTATGAAATACAGCATGCATGGAGGGCGGAATTTCGCTGCCGACCATATCGGAATCCTGCAAAGCGTGGAGGAAGGCGATTTGGAAAAGGGCAAAGAACTGCTCCATATCCATTATGGCTCCTGGAAGAAACGCCTTCTTGTAATACCGGAACGCCTGAACTTCGACCCGCAGGATGGCGATGCGGAAATTAAAGAGGAGTTTATTAAAAGTAACTAAAATTGAATAGAATATTTTGTCTAAAATGGAGAAAACAGCTATTTTCTGAAACTTTTGTAGAAAAATATAGTTTTTTAGTATATAATGTCTACAAACGGAAACGAGCTGTTTCTTCTTTTATTTGCGATATTTTTGGTATACCGAGTACCGTACTCCAAAAACGAGATGAAACGAAAGAAATATTCCGGCGCGGGGATTCGCAGTACCGGGCATCCGGACAGGATGTGAGCAGCGGTTTTCCGGCTATAACAGGGAGAAGAGTGAGAGCACTCCCGTGATATTTAACAAAAGAAAGGTAGGAAGAGGTATGAGGAGAGGTTTAGCATTAACACTTACTGTAGCGATGCTGGGGAGTTTACTGGCCGGATGCGGAAGCAGCGGAGGGGGGAGCGCTCCGAAAGCAGATGCGACGGCTGCGGCTGCACCTGCAGGGGGCGGGACAGAGGAAGTTACTACGCCTGATAAAGTATTGAAATTTACGGATCAGAATGCGGAGGATTCCCCGGCCGGAATGTGGGAGCAGAAATTCGCGGATCTGGTGAAGGAATATACGAAAGGCCACATCGAGGTGGAGCTGTATTTCAATAACACGCTGTGCGGCTACGATATTCAGCCTTTGCAGGCGGGGATATGCGATTTTATCCAGTATGTCCCGTCATCCGCGGGAGATCTGGACAGCCGTCTGGGAGCCTTCGACGCACCGTATATTTACAGGGATGCGGATCACAGGCTTGCCGTGTTTGACCCCTTTAACTCGGAACCGCTGAAGGTGATTAACGAGGCATTGAAGGACGACGGTGTTATGCTGCTCAGCAGCTTCAACTCCGGCTACCGCCAGATAACCTGTAACTTCCCGATCCGGAATCTGAGTGATATGAAGGGCGCTAAGATCCGAGTGGTTCCTTCCGACTTATACCAGCAGTTATTTACCGCATTCGGCGCGGCGGCTACGCCGATGGCATTCTCAGAGGTGCCGACAGTTACGAATGTAATTGACGGTCAGGAGAATCCTTATTCCGTAATCGTCAGCAGCGCATTATACGAGGTGCAGAAGTATTGTATGGAGACAAATCATCTGCCGACAAACCATGGGCTCTGGATGAACAGGAATACCTATGAAAGCCTGACGCCGGAACAGCAGGAGGCGGTATTAAAAGCGGCTTATGACGCTTCGGCCTATATGGACAAGTACATTCTTGATAAGGTGGAAGAATACAAGAAAATCTGTGAAGACAATGGAATGGAGATCATTGATGCGGAGAACGGACTTGATATAGACGGATTCAAGGCAGCCGCAGAGAATGTCTATGACTATTTTGCCGAGGACTGGGGAGATATGCCGGACCTGATCCGTGCCGTACAGCCTTGAGAAATGGATTCCCCCATTTCTCAGGCAGCGGAGAATGATAAATTTAATTAGTTCAGACTCACATTGCTGCTTCATATGAAAAGGAGAAATCAATATGTCTATATTGGGTAAAGTGTGGAATACATTTAGAAACTTTATCGGCGGCATAAGCGGGATTTGGTGCATTATTATCATTGCGGCTCTTGATATTCAGATTTTCTGCCGCTCCTTCTTGGGATTTTCGACAACCTGGAGTGAGGAGGTTGCGGAGTTGTGCTTTGTCGGACTGATTTTCTGTTATCTGGCACAGTGCGAAAAAGAAGGAGCCCACCTGCAGCTGGAAATACTTTTCCAGATATGGCCGAAATTAAAGTTTTACATGGATGTGGCCGGAAAATCAATCTGCATTATTTACTGTGCATTTGTTATTTACAGTGAATCCCTGCTGATTCCAACCACGATGAAACTGACGACTGCCGCGTGTCATATCCCGATACGCTATGTGCATTATCTGATTGTACTTGGCTCCGCCATGTGGATTATTCAGGAATGCATCAGCCTGTATGAGATATTTAAGGAGAGGAGGGCACAGAAAGCATGAATATGATTCTACTCCTGATTGATTTGTGGGCCTGCTGGCCGTAGGAGCGCCTATCGTGGTCGCCATGGGCCTGCCCGCGATTATCTACTATATTGTATCGGGGACTTCGCTTTCACTGGTAGCCTACTCGTTTTATCAGTCTACTATGTCCTTTTCCCTGTTGGCTGTTCCTGCATTTATCCTGATGGGAAATCTGGTAAGTGAGCTGGGGGAAACGGCAAGGGCATTTGATTTTGCCCGCGCCCTTGCAAAGGAAAGCGTGGATATTCTTCCCGTATCGCAGTTGTATTAAGCCTTATTTTCGCCGGTATGTCTGGCGCTGCGATTGCCGGTGTCTGCGGCCTGGGGCCTATTTTCGTGGATTCCATGGAAGAGGAGGGGTATGAGAGGGATTACGGAGCGGCGCTTACGATTGCGGCCTCCACCGTTGGTCCTATCTTTCCGCCCAGTATACCGCTCGTTCTGTATGCGACGATTGCACAGATTTCCAGCGTCAAGTCTCTGCTGGGGGGCGTGGGACCCGGCATCCTGATGTCGGCCATGCTGCTGTTTTACGTTCTGCTGGTCGATAAAAAGAAGCTGGTAAACCCGCCGATGGCAAAAGCGATGATGAAAGAGGAACGCTCCATTCGGGAATTGTTCTTCCGCGCTCTTCCAATCGCCATTGCTCCTCTCCTGATTCTGATTACGATGCTGTCCGGAATCTTCAGCCCGGGCGAGACAGGAGGCATGGCTGTGCTCTATATGCTGCTTTTGGGAATCTGCCACCTTTCGCTGACCTGGAGCGGATTCTGGAGATGTGTAAAAGAGACATGTAAATCGGTCAGCTCGATCATGGTCATTATGACGGCGGGCGGCATTTTTACAAAGGCCCTGATGCTTGAGAACCTTCCGGCCAAGATTATCGCCCTGCTGGGCCCTGTGGCAAATATTCCGCTGGCTGTAATCCTGATTGTCAACATTATTCTGCTGATTATGGGAATGTTCATGGAGAGCAACTGCGCCCTGATTTTAACAGCCCCAATCGTGCTGCAGATTACCCAGGGATTCGGAATGGACCCGGTTTATATCGGCGTCATGATGGTTATGAACCTGATGATAGGGCTGAGCACGCCTCCCTTCGGACTATGTATATATGCGGTCTCGCGGGTTGCCAACGTGCCTTCGGAGAAGGTTATCAAGTCGGTGGTGCCGATGTACATACCGCTGGGAATTGCGCTGATACTCACTTCCCTGATTCCGGCTGTTTCGACTTTTGTACCGAATACGATTATGAGTCTTCTGGCAGGGGGATGACAGAGAAGAGATGCCGCATATTGCATGACTGCGTTCATGCTGTGACAAACATGAAAAGAAGTAAATATAAAATAAATAAAATATGAATGGTAAAAGAAAGGATAGAAAAATCATGACTCAGAATGAATTATTTGAAATTGCGCTTACAACGGACCCGGCTCAGATCGGACATCATGTACAGGGGGGCTATATGACCGGCATTTACCCGATCAGCGATGACATTAAAGCCATCGGACCGGCATTTACAATACGACTTCCTGGAACCGACAATGCAATGCTCTATTATGCGATGAAACAGGCTCCCAAGGGCTCCATGATCGTAATCGACAGAATGGGAGACAAGAGAATCGCCTGCCTCGGTGAGATGGTGGCGTTGTCCGCAAAGACACTGGGCATGGCCGGAATCGTAGTTGATGGGCCAAATACGGACACCAGGGCCATCCGGGCAATGGGATTCCCTGTATTTTCCACAGGCCGCGCCTGTGTGACAAACACCTTTAAGGGACTCGACGGCGAATACGGGGTACCGGTCAACTGCGGCGGCTGTGTGGTCCGCCCCGGCGATATCGTGTACGGTGATGTGGACGGCGTAATCTGCGCTCCGGCGGATCAGTTTGAGGAACTGGTGAAGGCGGCAAAAGCGATGGATGCCAATGAAGTGAGATGGAGAGAAAATTTCGCAGAAGGCGGATATGTAGATAAATTCGTGAATCTGGAGCGCCTTGTAAAAGAAGGTGTCAAAGGGGCTATCGGAGAATTGAGCAAGGTGGAATAGAAAGCGGATTAGCAGAGAGGAAGAGAGGGTAAGTATATGGTACAAGTAGCACTTTGCCAGATGGGAAGCGTCGGAACACCGGAAGAAAATATGGCGGAGATGGAGCGGCTGTTTTTACAGGCTGTAGAAAATTCAAGAGCAGAACTGGATTTAATCGTATTTCCGGAGTACTGCTATTACACACCGGTTGACAAAGATGATGCCAGGCGTATTGCCATTGATGTCAGCCGTCCCCACCCGTTTATCGACCGCATGAAGGAGCTGGCCAGGGAGTACCACGTGAATCTGATTCCCGGCAGTTTTGCCGCGGTGGCGAAAGACGGAAAGGTCAGCAACCATTCCACCATGCTGAACAGGGAAGGGGAAGAGATAGGATTTTATGATAAAATCCACCTGTTTGACGCCGCCGGATATAAAGAATCCTCCTACGTGGAGGCAGGCAGCAGGCTCTGCCTGGTTGATTTTGACTTCGGTAAGGTCGGTTTTGAGGTATGCTATGATCTGCGTTTTCCGGAACAGGCCAGAACTATGGTTCTTCAGGGGGCCGACATCATCGTCGTATCCTCCGAGTTCCCGGCGGGCCAGCCCCTGCCGCCGCGTACCAATGACTGGGATCTGCTGGTGAGAAGCTGCGCTCTGACCAATCTGACCTATGTTGCTGTCTGCAACCAGTTCGGCGCAGTGCATGACGATCACCCGTTTGGAATGTCCATGGTTGTGGATCCGAGGGGAATTGCTGTCAGCTCGGCCCAGGGACGCAACTGCGTCGTGTACGGTGAGATTGATCTGGAGTATGCGCGGACTACGAAGAAGAACCTGGCTGTGTGGGAGAACAGGCGGCCGGATGTATATGAACTGGAGATTTAACTGAGGTTGGGAGGACGCGTCCGGAACGGACCATGTCTGGTGTGGTGAGGGGGGCTGGCTGAGTCTTCCGTCCCTGGTTGAAGGTTGTCGTGAGGGGGTGAATCCGGCCGGAATGAATTCTTACGGGGACCGTTTGCACTTTTCGAAGCGCATAGCCGTGCTAAATTCGTGAGAAACCTCATTAAGCACGGATGGGCTTCCATATCCCCTCCAGAATTGATTCCGCCTCCTTCCCCCGGTCAGGGTTTCGCCGGGGACGGAAGACTCAGGCGGAGGTTTTCGCACACCGGACATGGTCCGCTCCGGCCGCTGATTGTCTCCAACCTTAAATGGAGAGGACCCTGTCGCGGCCACTACGGGTTTCCGGCAGGCCGATATCAAATCTAGCGCCTTTCATAAAGGCGCAATAAAGGCATATCGTATTTCCCGCACACGGAAGCACTGAGTGGCCTCGACAAGGTCCGCTCCCGCACTTAACGCGTGAGACTATCAGCGGCCGCAGGCCGGCGGACGGGCGAACCTCTTGGCCTTGAGTCTTTCGTCCCGACGAAAACCTGGCCCTGGGGCGGAGGGGAAGATAAAGTCTGCGGATGCCGTTGAAATCCATCGCTGATTAGCGAGGTCGTGCCGAGCTTAGCAGCGCGATGCATTTCACAGAGCGGGAGTGTGCTCCGCAGACTTTATCTTCGCCAGCCCAAACCACGACAATCTTCCCCGGGACGAAAGACTCATATACTCACCCCACCATCCCGTCCGCTGGCCTGCGGCGGCGTCCTCACCTGCTTAATTAAATCTCCTTATTGACAGATCGCGCCCCCAAGTTATATAATTTAACAAAAGAAGCAAATATCCCCCGCCTCAACAGGCAGAGGGAAGAATTGCCAGTAACAAACTACATATTTTCACCATACAACAGGGTATGGCGTGACAGCAATAAGGCTCAGGTGAGGAATGGATAATTCCGCACTCTGGGCCTTTTTTGCTTTTTTACGGGAAAGTGCTCCCGCCGAAGCGATCCGCTGCAGGCGGAGAATCTCGCTCGCGGGATTCTTTCTTCTGGAAGGAAAGGAGAGTGGGGATGGAACCTACCCAGATGCTCAGTGTGGGGATTGATATCGGGACATCAACTTCACAGGTGATTTTCAGCCGGCTGACGGTTGAAAATACAGCCGGCTATTTTTCGGTTCCCGCTGTCTCGATTATCGGAAAGAAAGTGGTTTATCAAAGTCCGGTCCACCGCACGCCGCTGATTGACGAGTCACTCATCGACGGGGAGGCTCTCCGCAAAATGATAGAAACGGAGTATGCATCAGCCAAAATTACGGCAAATCAGGTTGAGACAGGGGCCGTCATTATAACGGGAGAATCAGCGCGCAAGGAAAATGCGCGCATGGTGCTGGAACTGTTGAGCGGTTTTGCCGGTGATTTTGTCGTATCGACGGCCGGGCCGGATCTGGAATCCGTGATTGCCGGGCAGGGAAGCGGAGCCTGGGAGTTTTCGGAGGAAAATGGGACTGTAGTCGTGAACCTGGATATCGGTGGAGGGACGACGAATGTTGTCTTGTTTGACGGCGGCGAAGTGCGGGCCAGGGGCTGTCTGGACATTGGAGGCCGTCAGGTTACTCTGGACAGCCGGGGGAGAATTGCCTATATCAGCCCCAGCGCCGGACGGATTGCGCAGGCTTGTCATCTGAATCTTGTAAAAGGGGAACCGGCATCTGTAGAGACATTGAATAGGCTGTGTGACAAAATGAGCGAGGTGCTGGAGCAGATGCTGGGAGTGGCGGAACCGACGCCGCTTCTGGAGGAAGTCAGGACGCAGGGGTCTGCATTGTTCAAACTTCCGGCGGACCGCCCTGTCCGGTTCGTCTGTTTTTCGGGAGGTGTGGCAGACTGTATCTACCAGCCGGGGCGGGAGCCGTTTGCTTACGGCGATATCGTTGTGCTTCTCGGAAACGCGGTGCGGCGCGGCCGCCTGTTTCAGGCATTCCGGGTGCTGGATGCGTCGGAGACAATCCGGGCTACGGTGATTGGTGCGGGAAATTACACAACTACAATTTCCGGCAGTACGATTTCTTATACGGAGGGGCTGTTTCCGATGAAAAACGTGCCGGTCCTGAAGCTTACGCTGAGTGAGGAGGAGAGATGCTGGGGCGGTGACAGCAAATTCCTGTATGAAAAAATAAAATGGTTCCTGGCTCAGAATGATGCGGCCTGCATGGTGCTGGCAATGGAAGGGAGAAGGGATCCGGATTATCAGGAACTGAAAAAACTGGCGGCCGTGACGGCGGATGCTCTTGACCGCGCGCTTTTGCCGGAGGTCCCACTGCTTTTGATGGTGAGCTCCGATATTGCAAAAGCGCTGGGGCAGATAATACGGCAGAAGCTGTCGGGGAAACGGCCGCTGGTGGCGGTGGATGCGGTGAAAGCCGAGTTTAATAATTTTGTGGATTTTGGCCGCCCTATCATGAACGGGCTTGTCATTCCGGTGATTGTTAAGACGCTGATTTTCGGTTGAGAGAAAACATAACAGTTCATGCTGTCTGAACTGTTACGAGAGAACGGTAAGCCAACTTGGAGGTAAACATGAAATATAAGACAATACTATCGGGACAGACTTTCGTGTTTGATTCGGTAAAGGAAGTCCTGGCAAAAGCGGGGGAACACAAGTCGGGCGATGTCCTGGCCGGTGTGGCGGCTCAGTCTGATATAGAACGGATAGCCGCAAAGGAGGTTCTTGCGGCTATGACGCTGAGGGAATTGTACGAGAATCCTGCGGCGCCCTATGAGGAGGATGAAGTTACCAGAATTAATATTGACGGGCTCAACCAGAGGATTTACGAAAGGATCCAAAACTGGACGGTCAGTGACCTGCGGGAGTGGCTGCTGTCCTATGAGGCGGATGAAAGCGCGATCCGCCGCATGTCGAGAGGACTTACGGCTGAGATGATTGCGGCTGTCTGCAAGCTGATGACAAATCTGGATTTGATTTATGGCGCGCAGAAAATACGCGTCACGGCCTGCTGCAACACAACGGTCGGCGAGCGTGGAATCATGGGCACGCGGCTCCAGCCCAACCACACGACGGATAATGTGGAAGGAATCACGGCATCCCTGTTTGAGGGGCTGTCATACGGCGCGGCGATGTGCTGATAGGCCTGAATCCGGTAAATGACACGGTATCCAGTCTGGCTGAGGTTCTGAAACGGTTTGATGAGGTGAAGAATTCACTTGAAATCCCCACCCAAATCTGTGTGCTGGGCCATATCACGACCCAGATAGAGGCCCTCAGGCAGGGAGCGCCCTGTGATATGATTTTCCAGTCTATAGCCGGAAGTGAAAAGGGGAACCGCGCGTTCGGATTCTCCTCGGAGACGGTGGAGGAGGCTCTGGCGCTTCTGCGCACCCATGGCACGGCGGCCGGGCCAAATGTAATGTATTTTGAGACGGGACAGGGGAGTGAGCTTTCCTCCAATGCGCACTGGAATGCGGATCAGGTGACAATGGAGGCCCGGTGCTATGCATTTGCAAGGCGCTACCATCCATTTATGGTCAATACGGTTGTGGGCTTCATCGGTCCGGAATATTTGTATGATTCCAAACAGGTGATCCGCGCCGGCCTGGAAGATCATTTTATGGGGAAACTGTCGGGACTGCCGATGGGCTGCGACTGCTGCTATACGAATCATATGATGGCGGATCAGAACGATATCGAAAATCTGGCGCTTCTTCTGGGAGCTGCCGGAGTCAATTATATACTCGGCGTGCCTACAAGCGACGATGTGATGCTGAATTATCAGACGAACGCGTACCATGATATCGGTACAATCCGGGAAATTCTCGGTCTGCGTCCCATACCGGCATTTGAACGCTGGCTGGAACGAATGGGGATTATGGAAAATGGAAGACTGACGGAAAAAGCCGGAGACCCAACTGTATTTATGAGGAAAGGACGGTGAGCATATGCTTGGACAGACGGAAATAGAGCGGATTGCAGATGAAATCCTTTCCGAACTGCAGGCCGGAGACAGGACGGAAGCAGGAAGCCGTGCCGGAGCGCAGGAAGCCGGACAAGCGGCCTGTGTTTATGGGACAGGAGGCCGGCCAACAACGGATTTTATGATATCCTCCCATGCATCAGGTGCGGATATCAGGCGTTCCATTCACCGGAGTTCACAGGGAGCCGTGCCGGAGGAAGTAAGAACCGATATGGCTCCGGCCGGAGGCGGTAAAGGAGAGGATCCGGGAACACAGCCCTCTGCTTTTGAGGATAGGGAAAGGAATAGAAAGATTCCGCTTCTCGTACATCCCGAGGATCCGGATGCACTGAGGCGGATGATGACGAAGACAACAGCCCGTATCGGAGTGGGCCGTTCCGGCCCCAGGTTAAAGACTATGACGCTTCTGACTCTCCGCGCTGACCACGCGGCAGCCAGGGATGCCGTGCTCATGGATGTCGGTGAGGAATTAACCGGTCAGCTGGGGCTGCTTGCCGTCACCACACGCTGTGCCGATAAAAATATTTTTCTGACCAGACCGGATCTCGGGAGGGAGTTTGACGAAGAGACAGAGGCACTGATTAAAGAAAAATGCATCCAAAACCCGGATATACAGATTATTATCAGCGACGGACTTTCTTCCTCCGCGATTGAGGCCAATGCGGCGCGTATCCTTCCCGTGGTGGAGGAAGGATTGAAGGAAAAGGGACTGACTACTGGTACTCCGATATTTGTCAAATATGGACGCGTGGGGGCGCAGGACCGCATTTCGGAGCTGGTGGGGGCAAAGGTGGTCTGTTCGTTTATCGGCGAACGTCCCGGTCTGGCGACGGCGGAAAGCATGAGCGCCTATATAGCCTACCATGCAAAGGTGGGAATGCCGGAGGCGGAAGGACGGTTGTTTCCAACATACATAAGGACGGTGTCCCGGCAGTGGAAGCAGGAGCCTATATTGTAGAGCTGCTGGCGCTGATTTTGGAAAAACAGGCCAGCGGGGTGGAACTTAAAAAGTAGGCGCCGGTTTGGAGTATGGCCGGAACAGCCGCTGTAAATCGTAACGGAGGTGAAACATGGTTTCAAGACAAGTCGGCACGCGGGTGCTTGGCGTCCGCATTCTGCCGAACGCCGATCCGGCGCTGCGGGAACATCTGGATGTGCGGCCCGGCGACCGGAGCCTGGGGATTTTTACGACAGACTGTGATGATGTGTCATATGCGGCGTTGGATGAGGCGACTAAAAAGGCGGATGTGTCCGTGGCTTACGCAAAAGTATGTATGCAGGAGCTGCCAATGCCAGCACCGCTCTGGCCGGTGAGTTTATCGGGATTTTATCCGGACCGGATCCGGAGGAGGTGCGCAGCGGTTTGGATGCGGCGTTTGCTTACATAGAAAATGAGGCGCATTTTTATACGGCCAATGAGGACGGCTCCGTGGTATACTTCGCCCACTGCATTTCACGGACCGGTTCGTACCTGTCCGCCCAGGCCGGTGTAAAGAAGGAACGGCCATGGCCTATCTGATAGCGCCCCGCTGGAGGCTGCGGTAGGTCTGGACGCGGCGCTGAAGGCGGCCGACGTGGAGCTTAAGACTTATTACGGCCCCCCGACCGAGACAAACTTTGCAGGGGGACTGCTCTGCGGAAGCCAGGCCGCCTGCCGGGCTGCCTGCGAGGCATTTGCGGAGTCGGTGCGCCGGGTGGCGGGGACGCCTCTGGTATATTAACAGAAAGGACGTGATCAAATTGACATTGGATCGTGATTTGCAATCGATACAGGAAGTGCGGGAGCTGGTTGCCCGCGCGAAGGAGGCGGAGAAGATTCTTCAACGTTTCCGCAGGAAAAATTGGATGATATTTGTTCATCCGTAGCGGACGCATGTATGGAGCATGCAGAGAGGCTTGCCAAAATGGCAGTACAGGAAACCGGATTTGGCAGGTGGGAGGATAAGGTTCTGAAAAACACTCTGGGCAGCAGGATAACCTGGGAGTCTGTCAGGGATTTAAAGACAGTTGGGCTTTTGAGGGAGGATAAGGAGAAGGGAATCTGTGAAATCGGCGTCCCAATGGGAGTTGTTGCCGCCCTGATTCCATCCACCAATCCAACCTCAACGGCAATGTATAAGAGTATTATCTCCATTAAAGCGGGAAATGCCATCATCATCAGCCCTCATCCCGGGGCGAAGAACTGTATTACGGAGACGTATAAAGTAATCCGGGAAGCTGCGGAGTGCGCCGGAGCGCCGGAGGGCGCGGTGGGCTGTGTCAGCCTGACGACGATGGAAGCGACGGATACGCTTTTAAAGCATCCCGACGTCAGCATCATCCTTGCCACAGGGGGAGAGGCCATGGTTCATGCCGCATATTCCTCCGGCAATCCGGCATTGGGAGTCGGGCCGGGAAACGGGCCTTCCTATATCGAGCATACGGCCGATATAACATCGGCAGTCCGGCGTATTATGGACTCAAAAACATTTGACAACGGCACAATCTGTGCATCAGAGCAGTCTATTGTGACGGAACGCTGTATTACGGGACAGGTGGAGGAGGAACTGAAGCGCCAGGGCGCCTGTTTCCTGACACAGGAACAGTCGGAGAAGCTGTCCGGCTTTCTGCTCCGGGCAAATGGAACGATGAATCCGAAGATTGTGGGCAAGACGGCGCAGCAGATTGCCGATATGGCAGGGCTTTCGATCCCGGCCGGGACACGCCTTCTCGTTTCGCGCCAGGACCCGGAAAATGTCAGCAAGAAAAATCCGTATTCCCGTGAAAAGCTCTGTCCGATTCTGGCATACTTTGTGGTGGAGAGCTGGGAGGAGGCGTGTGAGCTGTGTATCCGCATCCTGCAAAATGAAGGGGCCGGCCATACGATGACCCTGCATACGAATAACCGGGAAGTGGTCCGGGATTTTGCCATGAAGAAACCGGTATCGCGCATTCTCGTCAACACACCGGGTGCATTGGGGGGAGTCGGCGCCACGACAGGACTGGCCCCGGCACTGACGCTGGGCTGCGGAGCAGTCGGAGGCAGTGCTACGTCAGACAATATTACACCGCTTAACCTGATCAATATCCGCCGTGTAGCCTACGGTCTCTGCGAGCTGGCCGATTTAAGAGACAGCGACGGGACGGAGCGCGGCGCTTTTGCAGCATCGGACGCTTTTGCCGCAGGCGGCATGGAGGATTTGAGGGAAGAAGACATTGAGGCAATTACACGCGCCGTCATCGCGCGGCTGCGTGCAAAACGATAAAATAACAAAGAATGATTCGTAACCGTTCAGACAGGTCTGCGCATTTGCTGTGCGGACCGTGCGAAAAGGCAGTGGCAGCAGGCAGTCGGCTCATCGCGCAGCGATTAATTAAAGGCGGCGGCCTGTGCGCGGAGCGTGCAGGTTATCGGAAGACGAATGCGGTAACAGTTCATTCTGTCTGAACTGTTACATGATTAGAAAATTCAAGGAGGATAAGATTATGGCAGCATTACAGGCACTGGGAATGGTAGAGACAAAGGGACTGGTTGGTTCGATTGAAGCGGCTGACGCCATGGTTAAGGCGGCAAATGTAACTTTGATTGGCAAGGTACATGTGGGAGGCGGTCTTGTGACGGTAATGGTCCGCGGCGATGTGGGAGCGGTAAAGGCAGCCACCGATGCGGGAGCAGCGGCGGCAGGCCGTGTGGGCGAGCTTGTATCCGTCCATGTGATTCCTCGTCCCCACGCCGAAGTGGAGATGATTCTGCCGAAGCTGGACGTACAGTAACGGAAGACCCGATGGGCAGCAATTCAAACAGTTCATGTTGTATGAACTGTTGCGACAATTGAGTGAATAGAAAAGGAGAAAATATCATGGCAGCATTACAGGCATTGGGAATGGTGGAAACAAAAGGACTGGTTGCTTCAATTGAAGCAGCCGATGCAATGGTGAAAGCAGCTAACGTGACCCTGATCGGCAAGGTGCATGTGGGAGGCGGTCTTGTGACGGTAATGGTCCGCGGCGATGGGAGCCGTAAAGGCGGCCACCGATGCAGGCGCGGCAGCGGCAGGAAATATCGGTGAACTTGTATCCGTCCACGTAATTCCGCGTCCTCACGGCGAAGTGGAACTTATTCTGCCGGTACTCGACGCTGAATAAGCCGGATGAAATATGAGAGTGCTGACAGAAGCTGATTTAAGGACAGAGAAGATTCGGGGAGACGCTAAGGAATATCATGTGCCCGAGGGGACCTTTGTCACGCCGTCGGCAAGAGAATACCTCCGGGATCGGGCGGTAAATCTTAAATTTGATTCCGGAGAAGCGCCGGTTCACGCCGTAATGACCCGTACTCCGATTAAAAAGCAGGGAAGCCATACCTATATTGACGCTGCAACCGGTGAGGGGTATGGGGAAAAGCCGGAGGATATGACCCATCTGCGGGGAAATCTTCTGGTACCCAAAACGCATCCGCGCATCGCACTCAGGGGACATTTGGACGGCCTTCAGGCGCGGGTGCTGCTGATGCAGGCAAAATATAAGGAGGATGAAGCCCTCCGCGCTGCGCTTGACAGTGTCCTGTGTTATCTGAGGGCAATTCTCGGAGCCGAGGTAAAAGAGGAAAGACTCGGAGAAATATTGCTGTTTGGGCTGGGACATGAGGAACTACGACGCATGTCCCACAATGTGAAGGAGTATTTTGGAATAGAACATCCGGTTCCCGATCCCACAATGGGAGAGCAGGCTTTGGAGCTGAACCTGCTGCGGACACAGGTGAGGGAGGCGGAGCTTAGTGCGGCAAACGCGTTTCACGAGGGGGATACGCTGGGGATTATCAGACATTTAAACAGGCTCAGCAGCGGAATTTACATCCTTTTTTGCAAAACACAGCAGAAGCCGTAACAGTTCATGCTGTCTGAGCTGTTATTAAAATCCAGGATAGGAGGGGCAGGGGAGCCGGGAGCGGATGCATAACGGCGCCCCGGTACATTTTATGAACAGACAACAGATACAGGAAATTATCCTCCGTGTTCTTGCTGAATGTGGAGAGCAGGGAAAAGAACAAGAGCTGCCGCTCGATTTTCCGGTGGAGGTCTCAGCCAAACATGTCCATCTGACCAGAGAGGCTGTGGAACAATTATTCGGAACCGGGGCGAAACTGACGCCGAAACGCCCCCTGTCCCAGCCGGGACAGTTTTTAAGCGAAGAGCGGGTCACTTTGGTCACATCAAAAGGAAGAATTGAAAATGTAGCTGTTCTCGGACCTGAGAGGGCGGCAGTTCAGACCGAGTTATCGCTGACAGACTGCCGGACGCTTGGAATCGATGCGCCGCTGCGGATGTCGGGCGATTTAACGGGAGCCGGGGATGTGTATATCATCGGTTCTATGGGAATGATTCATGCGAAAGGCAGCGTAATTATCGCACAGGCTCATATACATATCACCCGCCTCAGGCGGAGCAGGCAGGGATTACGGATGGTCAGAGAGTTTCCGTGACTGTCGGAGCGGAGCGCAGGACCACGCTGGAAAATGTAATATGCCGCGTCAGCAGTCAGGCCGCCCTTGCCATGCATATCGATTTTGATGAGGCGAATGCATGTATATTACCGAAACATGCCACGGCCAGAATGAAAATCGCTGCCGGAGGAACCGGAAATACGGACAGATACAACGGCGGAAATTCAGTTAGAGAGATGGACAAGGAGACGGATACAGAGAAAGAAACCTGCGTGCCGGAATTTGAGGGAAAGCTGATTACGGAGGCGGTGGCCCGCAAGCTTGCATCAGGGAGCAAAAAAAAGTTTGCCCTGGCAAAAGGCGTGATTCTTACGCCTTCGGCTAAGGATGTCCTTCGCCATGCAGGGATAGAAGTATACTGGCAGGAGGGGAGGCGGCCGATATGATGATTTGTCAGGTGGTAGGCCATGTATGGGCTACGAAAAAGGAAGAGGGACTGAACGGCCATAAACTGATGATTGTCCGGGAAGTGACGACAAACAGAAGGAATGGAGCCACCTTTGTGGCAGCCGATTCGGTCGGGGCCGGAATCGGGGAGCAGGTACTGGTGGTGAGCGGCAGCACAGCCAGGCGGGCCATCGGTTCCGATGACTCTCCGATTGACAGCGCGATTGTCGGCATCATTGATTCCCTTGAGATAGCGAAGGATAAGGGGGAATAATATGAAGCTGACTAAACTTATCTATGAGGCCGGAATTATCGGCTGCGGCGGCGCCGGATTTCCGACTCATGCAAAATACAATGGAACAATTGAGACGATTATCATCAACGGAGCGGAGTGTGAGCCGCTTCTCCAAACAGACCGCTATCTTATGAGGAATAAGGCGCGGGAACTGATACAGGCCGCCGATATGCTGCTGCGTGAAACAGGAGCGGGCCGGTGTGTCATAGCGCTCAAGCATTCCTACACAAGGGAGATAAAGGCTCTGGAGGAGGCAATCCATTCTTTTCCTCATCCGTCAGCCTCCACCGGCTTGAAAGCTTCTTCCCGGCCGGAGATGAGCAGACAATTGTATATGAAGTGACGGGAAATGTGGTTCCTCCTGGCGGCATCCCTCTGAACGTGGGCTGTGTGGTGAGCAATGCGGCCACGCTTTTCTGCATCTATGAGGCGATGGAGGGGCGGCCGTTTACTCAGAAATATCTGACTGTGACGGGAGCAGTAGGAAAGCCGGTCATTGCAAAGGTTCCGATAGGAACCCCGGTCAGTGAATGCCTGAAACTGGCAGGCGGCCCGCTTATCCCGGATTATGTGGTCGTAAACGGAGGGCCCATGATGGGGAAACTCCTTACAAAAGAAGAGGCAGAGAACGCCTGGGTGACAAAAACCATGTCGGGTCTTATTGTGCTCCCTGCGGACAGCAATTGCCAGGCGCTCGGAGGTCACGGTCAGGCACATGCTGAACCGGGCGAAATCAGCCTGTATCCAGTGCAGCTTCTGTTCCCAGCTCTGTCCCAGGGCTTTACTTGGACATCCTCTTAAGCCGCACCGGATCATGCGGAAACTGGCGTCCTGTCATGATATAACCGAGATACTGGATGACAGCGACATACGAAATGCGGCCCTCTGCTGTGAATGCGGAATCTGCGAAATTTTCGCGTGCCCGATGGGATTGCAGCCGAGACGGATTAATGGAATCCTGAAAGGAGAACTGGCCAAAGCAGGACTTCGCTACCAGCGCCCAGAAGGGGAATGGAAGGCGGATCCCGACAGGAATATGCGTAAAGCGCCCACCGGGCGCGTGGCTTCCAGGGCAGGAGTGGCGGCCTATGAGGCAGTTCAAATTGATGAGCTGGCAATGCTCCCGTCCGGGGCGGCAGGGACGGTCCGCCTGGCTCTCCGCCAGAGTATCGGCGCACCGTCATACCCGGTAGTAAAGGACGGTGAGAGGGTAGAGGAAGGCCGGCTTATCGCAGTCTGTCCGGACGGCAGTCTGGGCAGCGCGCTGCACGCCTCGGTGAGCGGTGTCGTGAAGGTGGAGGAACAGTATCTGGAAATCAAGGCGTCCGGAAGCTGAATAACCGGAAATTGAGTAACAGGAGACTGAGTAACCGGAAGCTGAGTAATAGGTAACAGTTCAGTCATGGTGTATTCCGCGAGGTGTTTTCGCTGCTTTTTTGTGAAAATCCCGGGTTACGCGGCGCGAAACGGCGTTTTTTGCCGTTTCTGTGCAGCATTTGCTGCAGTTTGACCGAAGGCTGAACTGTAACAGAAATAGTAAAGTATAGTGGTAAAGGAGCGCACAGAGAATGGAAGCAATCGGAATCCTTGAAAGCAACAGTATAGCCAAAGGAATTGAAGCGGCGGACGCAGTGCTTAAGGCGGCAGACACGGCGCTTTTATATGCAAAGCCGGTATGTCCAGGGAAATATACTATTTTATTTTACGGGGATGTGGCGGCGGTGAGTGCCTCCCTGGATGCGGGGGTAGCCGTGATCGACGCACATCTCGTTGATTCGGTCGTGATTCCCCGCATACATCCCCAGGTGATCCAGGCAATCAGCCTGTCTACGGCGCCGGACGGCGTAAATGCCGTCGGCGTTATGGAATTCTTCAGCGTTACAGCTGCGGTATATGCGGCGGATGCGGCTGCTAAGGCGGCGGATGTGACGCTTTTGGACGTCCGTCTCGGTGTGGGAATCGGGGGAAAATCATTTGCCGTTCTTACGGGAGAGGTGGCGGCGGTGGAGGAGGCCGTGCGCTGCGGTATGGCGGCAGGAGAAGAAAAAGGACTCGTCGTCACCAGCACTGTTATTCCAAGCCCCCGCAAAGAGATTTTTGATACATTATTGTAAAGGAGATGGCAGTATGACACAAGGAAATCCCTTTGATTCCAAACAGCGGATTATCCAGGAATTTGTTCCCGGCAAACAGGTGACAATGGCCCATCTGATTGCGAACCCCAATGATGATTTATATAAAAAGCTGGGCGTAGTCAGCAAAACCCGCGGAGCGCTGGGGATTTTAACCATTACCCCCAGCGAGGCCGCCATAATCGGAGCCGATGTGGCGACCAAGGCGGCAGAGGTGGAAATCGTATTTGTCGACCGTTTCTCAGGTTCTCTTGTGATCTGCGGGGACGTGGCCGCGGTGGATGCGGCTCTCAAAGATGTACTCCGCGTCCTAGGCGGGACACTGCATTTTACAATGACGGAAATCACGAGGTCTTAGGCGATGAAGAAAATCATGATGATTGGAAAGATTGGCTGCGGAAAGACGACGCTCGGGCAGCGGCTGACCGGGGAGACGGTCAGCTACCGGAAAACGCAGTCTATCCAGGTGATCGGGGACGGAATTGTGGACACGCCCGGAGAATATCTGGAACAAAAGCAGTTTTACAGCGCACTGATAGTCACGGCAGTGGAAGCGGACGTGATACTGCTTCTTCTCTCGGCAACCGATGAACAGAGTACATTTTCACCACGCATGAGTTCTATGTTCGGCGGGAAACCGGTGATTGGAGTGATTACAAAAACGGATCTTTGCCGCGATAAAGAACGGATTGAGATAGGGAAAGAGATTCTGGAAATCGCAGGAGCGCAGGAAATCCTTGAAATCGGGTTCGGGGATGATGCTTGTATTGAGACGCTTAAAAGCAGGATAGAAAGAGTTCCCCGGCAATCCAGATTCCCTGAATCATGGATTGCCGGGGGGACATATCTTGCTATGTAACATCTCAGACAGCTTGAACTGTTACCTTGTTATCAGGTTTATGGTAATTTTTATCAACCGTTTTAGCATCAATGACACCAGGTGCCGCAGGCGCTGATATTACCGTCACATTCTTCTTCATCCCCGTCTCCGTGGTGATGGCCGCAGGAGGAGGAACAGGATGCACAGCCGGAAGCGCCGAAGTGGAGTCTTCCGCCAAGGAATTCTTCCACACATTTATCGGCCTCGCCTTCTGCCCCTCCCAGGATCTGGATTCCGGCATTCTGAAGCGCTGTCACGGCTCCAACGCCAATACCGCCGCAGATCAGGACGCCTGCGCCTTTCTCCTTCAGGAAATCGGCAAGGGCAGAGTGGCCGCTTCCGCTGGTATCCACGATTTCCGAGGAGATGATTTCGTCATCTATTGTATCATAAATCTTAAATTGTTCTGATTTGCCGAAGTGCTGGAACACCTGGCCGTCTGAGTATGGAACTGCTATTTTCATGGTTGTTTACCTTCCTTTCTTGTTTTTACGTCAGCTCAGTTATCCTGTTGTATGTGTTGAGTCTGTGAACTGAAACGGCGGCCTGTTAACAGGCCTATTTTGATTTTACGTTTTTATGATGATAATTCAAGACTTTTCTTTGCTCTTTCTGGCTGAGTTGAGGAGGACGCGTCCGGAACGAACCATGTCCGCTGGCCGTACCGGCGGCGTCCTCACCTGCTTAACTAAATCTCCTCTGCGAACAGAAACCAGCCCTGCAAAAACTGTGCAGGGCTGTAAACATACCTTATTTATTATTTTGCAGTTCACAATATCAATACTGGTTAAACAGGGCGGCAAAGCCGCCGGAGTGCAGGACACAGGCGCCGCCGGTTTTTATTTTTTCTTTTCAGAAGATCGTACATGCCCCAGACAGTTTTGGAGGTATAAACTCGCTCGAGGAAAATTCCCTCCTGATTTGCAGCAGTCTGAATCATGGCATCGGCTTCTTTCGTAGGAATGCCCCAGCCGCCGCCCCGGTAATCTTCGTGTATTGTCATAGCGCAGTCGAGCGGTAAATCGATGTCTGTTCCAAGGTATTCTTTCATGCCTTCAACAAGCTCTTTTATAATCCGGTGAAGCTCTTCCTTCGAATTTTCAACTGTAATGACATGGACATGAAAGGGGTTCCCTAAAAGCATTGTACCAAGTACAATTCCTGAAGCGAGACCGCCGTTGCCTCCCGGCACAAACAAATCCGTAATGGAATATTCACTTCCAAGCGCCGCCAGCTCCAATGGAAGATGAATATAACCGACACTGCCGTGTATGGTGGTTGCTCCATTTTCTATTATGTATGGCTTTTTACCGTTTTTTGTTAATACATCCGCCAATTCAGAAATATAAATTTCCCGCTGCTTTTCAGATACCTCTCCGATGTAGTGTTCCTCCACACCCGACAGATAGTTAAGCAGGGCATTTCCCGCCGGCTTCTCAGGCCTGTTGCTGTTATGTACCAGAATACATTTTACGCCCAGCTTGCAGCAGGCGGATGCGGCAATCGAACAGAGATTGGAGTTTGCCTGTCCGGATGCGATAATGGTATCGTTTTTACGGGCCAGAGCTTCACCTAACAGGTATTCCAACGGACGGACTTTGTTCCCCCCGGGGCCGACTCCATTTAAATCGTCGCGCTTTATGTAAAGCGGTCCGGCTCCCGCCAGTTTTTCCAGATTATACATTCTTGTCACAGGAGTCACGCCAGGAAAAGAATTTGCCGCGGAAGTCCGTTTAGGAGCCTGGTGATTGCTTCTGATGTCATATTAGCCTCCTTCTATCTGTAAATAACATGGTAGTAACCAACAATTATTTATATTTGCGTAATTTCATTGTGAAATGCATCTGTTCATTATATTTAAGAACACCAAATCCAATATAAGCCGTTAAGACTGCAATAACCGGAGAAAGTATGGCCACCAGGTTGAAGGGGAGATATTGGGCCACCGATACGCCGAACAGTCCGCTGTATAGGATGGCAGAGGCATCCCATGGCACGATGGAGCCGAGGACGGTGCCGGTACACTCAGACTTCGCGAGAGGACTCCCGGATGGACGTCCATATCCTCAAATGCATCCCTGAAGGCAATTGCCGGGAGGCTGAGTGTACAGGATTGTCCGGCGCCGCCGAACATCAGCGCGATACCGGTTAAGGTAACGGAGAATACCAGGCCGCCTACTGATTTTACTATCTTTCTCAACTGATCCATTAAACGGGATAAAACTCCGGTCCGTTCAAACACGCCTGAGAACATACCGGCTCCAATACAGAGAAAGATTGTTTCCGCCATACTCAGAGCGCCGCCTCTGGAGAGAAGTTTATCAATATCGGCATTGCCGGTCGCGCTTTTAAAACCACCTACAGCGGAGCCGATGACATCGGTGAGGGGAATGTTCTGGAACAGGACGGCCCAGATACAGCCGATGACAAGACCGCCTGCAAAAACGGGAATGGTGGGTTTTTTCATTGCTGAAAGAATTAACACAAACAAAAGGGGGACGAGCATCAGGACACCGATATTACAGGAGGACTTCAGGCTTTCTGAGAGAATCTGTACGGAAGCCAGATTCATTTCCCCGTGACCGTATTTAAATCCTAATATACTGTATACAATTATCGAAATTATAGATACCGGAAGAGTGACATAACAAAGCGATAAAATGTGGTCGAACAGTTTTACTCTCGAAGTGGCGGCTGCCAGCAATGTTGTGTCGGAGAGAGGGGAGAGCTTGTCGCCTACCAGAGCGCCCGAGATGATGGCGCCTGCCGCCATCGGAGCCGGGATACCCAGTCCCTGGGCGATGCCTATCAAGGCGATGCCCATTGTCCCGGCCGTTCCCCAGGAGGTACCGGTCACTAAGGAGGTGATAATACAGATAATAAACGCGATGGGAAGAAACAGTTTGGGATGGATTAAATTGATTCCGTAATATAGCATGGTCTGTACACTTCCGGCGGAAATCCAGACACCGATCAACATTCCGATCAGTATCATTACGATAACGGTCTGATTTACACGCCCAATTCCTTTTAATGCGTATTCTTCAATGTCTTCCCATGAATATCCCAGATAGACGCCAAAAATGCTTTCCACGCAGATGGCTGCCGTCAGCGCCAGCATGATTCCCACCCCTTGCGAGAGAAGAAGCAGGATCAGCAGGAGCGGTGCAAAAAAACCGAACAAGGCCATGGGGATTGTGAGTTCTTTGATTTTTCTTTCTTTTTTCATAGATAGGTGCCCTCCCTTATTTATTAAATTAAAATATTGGTTCTGGTTTTATAGGTACAATGAAATAAAATTCAGTTTAATGGGGGAGTGTCAAGATGTATACATGCAGTTTTTGACTTTGCGATTGATTGCTTTCAGTAAGAATTATCAGTATATTATCCGTAATTGGAGGATATCATACTATTAATTTTTTGTCAATAGCTATAATTTTATTTAAATATAAATTTAAAAGACTGATTATTTCTATAGAATATATAGAGATTTACAGTTATAATGGTTAATAGGAGATTTTTACTAAAATAAATTTCATTATAATTTCATATTTCCTGATTTATTCACAGGATAGCAGATGGTATAATTTAACTATGATTCAGGGAGGGAAGGAGATTAGCAGATGGCGGCATATTTAATATTGACAAAGGCGGACAGGCTGATTCTGGATTCATATAAAACGGTGTTAGACGGTTTCAGCGAATATTTTGGGGAAGGTTATGAACTGGTTCTCCACAGTCTGGAGGACTTGGAACATTCGGTTATCAAGATTATTAACGGCCATTATACAAACCGGGAGGAGGGGGCGCCAATCACCGATCTGGCGCTTACGATGCTGGAGCGGATTAGAAAACAGAGTTCCCCCCACTCCCTTGTCTATTTCAACAGAAAGAATGGCAGCACTCTTAAATCAGCTACAATACCAATTATCGGCGAGGGAGGGAGAATTATCGGCCTTTTATGCATTAATCTGCATTTGGACATTCCGTTTTCAACCATGTTGTCCTCATTCTTTAATGAACCTCCGGCGACGCCTGCAATTACGGAAAGCTTTAATGAGGACATGGAGGGATTGATTGCCTCCTCTGTCAGAGAAGCTAAAACCAAAGTAATGGCTGATGCGTCTGTAAGCAGCTCCAATAAAAATAAGGAAATTGTGCGCATTCTCCACGACAAAGGGATTTTCCAGGTGAAGGAAGCGGTGGTCCAGGTTGCCCATGCCCTTGATATCTCAAAGAATACGGTATATCTGCATCTGAGAAATCTGGCTAACGGCGGTCAGAATGAACGCAGGGAGTAAAAGCGGGAAGGCCGGGGGCGGGAGGCAGTAAGCGCGGAGAAAAATATCCCGGAAAGCAGGACCGCCTTTTCGGCAGCCATATTTTCCGGGATAATGAGATGATTCAGCGGCGCAGTCAGGGTGTCTGCTTCTTAGAGCGTGTTTTCATCAGTTTGATTTGACTTCTTTCCACAGATTGTTGTAAACTGCGTCAGTTTCATCCCCGAGATAACGGTAGACTTCACAGTTTTCAAGCTGGTCCATGTCGGGGAAGACAGCCTTGTTGTTCTGCATGTCTTCATCCAGAAGCTCTTTTGCCGCTTTATTCGGCGTCGCGTAGGTGATGTACTCAAAGTTCTTCAGGGCGATGTCGGGGCGGCAGAGGAAATTAATCCATTTTTCCGCATTTTCTTTATTCTTTGCATCGGCCGGGATCACCCAGGAATCAATCCAGAGGTTGGTTCCCTCCTCGGGAATGACGTATTCCAGCGAATAGTCGAGATTCTGATTTTCCACTTCCTCCTGGATATAGAGCATCTCTCCGGAGAAAATAACGCCGAGCGCGGCTTCACCGCCGATCATCTTATCGCGAACCTGGTCAATGACATAAGCCTGAACAAGGGGCTTTGTGCAATCAAATCGGCTTTTGCCTCCTGGAAGCTCGTTGATATTCTCTGTGTTCATCGAGTAACCGCGTGCTTTCAGGGCTACCATAAAGGCATCCCGGACACTGTCCTGCATCAGGATTTCCCCTTTGTATGCCGGATTCCAGAGATCCGACCATTTCTTCGGTACGGGAAGCCCCCGTTCCTCTATTGTTTTTGTGTTATAGAGAATACCGACGGTTCCCCAGGTATACGGTACGGAGTAAAGATTCTCCGGATCAAACTCCCTTGACATTTCCAGGAACTTCGGATCGATATTAGCAAGTTTCGGAATGTTGTCAAAGTTGATTTCAGCCAAAAGGCCGTTTTCCGCCATTTTCTGTATCATAGGTCACGGACGTGGAAACGGGACGTTATGGTACATACAGTCTGGGTTCGGGTATAGGTTGGTGGAATCGACCACGAATATTTTGGACGATGGAGCGGATGGTTTCGTTTGTTCGGCGGGGCGTTTTTCGGGTGACGGATCAGCGGACTATCAGCGTGGGCGCGACATGGAGGAACGTGGTTCGCGCAGCGTGGATGATGCGTCATCGGATAATAAAGGCCATCAGGAAGCCGGACAGGACCCCGGCATAATGTCGGGAAATACTACTTTAAAGAATGCCTGGAACCGGTCCTGCGCCCAGATCCATCGCCGCTTCGTAAGTGGATTTATTTGTCTGCTTTAATTTCGGCATAACGCTCAAAATCACATATGGGATGTTAAATGTAATGTGGGCGATTAAAACGGTTTTGAATCCCAGGGAGATGCCGAAGGCAATGAATGCCAGCATCAGGGAGATACCGGTTACAATCTCGGAGTTTAACATCGGAATGTTGTTCACGCCCATGACAATGGTGCGAGGGACTTTCATGCTGTTAATGCCGATAGCGGCCACGGTGCCGATAATTGTCGCAATGAGCGCCGACAGGGAAGCGATAAGCAGGGTGTTGTAAAGGGCATTCATAATCGCCTGGTTCTCAAACATCTGCGTGTACCATTTGGTCGTAAAACCGCCCCAGAGTGTTCTGGACTTTGTATTATTGAAGGACAGAACCATCATTGTAACGATGGGGGCATATAAAAATATCAGGATCAGCACCAGGTAAAAGTCCTGGAAAAATTGTTTTATTGTATATTTTCTCATCAGAATGCCGTGCCCTCCCCTTCTTTATCGTATTTTGCAATGAGGGCCATGCTCAGTAAAATGAATATCATCAGCACAAGGGAAAGGCCGGAACCCAGGTTCCAATTGCTGCCCTTTGTAAATTCCTGCTCGATGACATTGCCAATCAGCAGGATTTTGCTGCCGCCCAGAAGGTTCGAGATAACGAAAGTGGTCAGGGCAGGGACGAAAACCATCGTGATTCCGCTGATGATTCCGGGCAGGCTGAGCGGAATCCAGATATGGGTCAGAGTCTGAAATTCATTTGCGCCCAGGTCTTTAGCCGCATTGATCGTGTTGTCGTCGATTTTGGCAAGTACGTTGTAAATCGGGAGAATCATGAAGGGCAGGGAAGTTATAAACCATACCAGGATGATCGCCCATGGAGTGTTGATGATGGCAATATTCGGCAGGTGCAGAAAATTCAAAATGCCGTTGATAACTCCGTTTTTCTCCAGCAGCGTCTGCCATGCCAGTGTGCGCAGCAGGAAATTCATCCACATCGGAAGAATGAAAATGAATACCATAAAGCTTCCCTGGCCGATATTCTTCCTGCGAAGAACCATGGCCAGCGGGTAAGCCAGGACAAGGCAGATCAGGGTGCTGAGCAGAGAGGCCCAGGGATAAAACAGAGCCTTGGCATGCTCCGGCGTGCCGATGGACAACACATTTGCCAGTGTAAACGCTCCGCCTTTGTCGGTCAGTCCGTAGAAGACGATCAGCAGGAGCGGGATGATGGTAAAACCGATCATCCAGACAATATAAGGTCCGGCCAGAAGCCGTTTTACAGATTTATTCATCGATACTTACCGCCTCCTCGTCTTCAGAGGCCGGTTTGTTCATGATCTGGATATCAAACGGATCAACATGGATGCCGACCTTCTCGCCTACCGGGCACATATCCGTACTGTGAACCAGCCATTCAAAACCGTCGGGGGTCGTAACCTCCATCTCATAGTGAACGCCTTTAAAAATCAGGTGGGTGACAATGCCTTCAAGGGTTCCCTGTTCCGGCTTTACCAGATCGATGTCTTCCGGACGGATAACCACGTCTACCGGCTGGTTTACGCCGAAACCACGGTCCACACAGGCAAATCTTGCACCGAAGATCTCAACCAGCTCATCATGGAGCATAATGCCTGGAACAATGTTGCTCTCACCGATGAAGTCCGCTACAAAGGCATTTTCCGGCTCATTGTAGATCTGCTCCGGGGATCCCATCTGCTGGATATAGCCCTGGTTCATTACGACAATCGTATCGGACATGGTGAGGGCCTCTTCCTGATCATGGGTGACATAAATAAATGTGATTCCCAGCTCATTTTTCAGCCGGATCAGTTCGTACTGCATGTCCTGGCGCAGCTTGAGATCCAGGGCTCCCAGCGGCTCGTCAGAAGCAGGACCTTCGGTTCGTTGACGATGGCGCGGGCTATGGCGATACGCTGCTGCTGCCCGCCGCTCAGGGAATCTACAGAGCGGTTTTCAAAACCATCCAGGTTTACCAGCTTTAATGCATATTTAATTTTGTCTTCAATGTGATTCTTGGGTTTATTCTTGATTTTCAGGCCGAAGGCAATATTATCGGCAATACTCATATGGGGAAACAGCGCATATTTTTGGAATACGGTGTTTAATTGCCGTTTATTGGGCGGGAGTTTGGTGATATCTTTTCCTCCGAAAATCACGCCTCCTTTATCAGGGGATTCAAAACCGCCGATGATGCGCAGCGTCGTCGTCTTGCCCGCAGCCGCTTGGACCGAGAAGAGTGACGAAGGAATTCTCCCGGACAGATAGACAGAGATCGTCAAGGACAACATTGCTGTCATAGCTCTTGGTAATGTTAACTAAATCAATTAATGGCTGGCTCATACTTTTCCTCCGTGTGTATTATAATTAGAAGCTTGGCGGCGAGCTGACCCAAATGATGGATGCTCCTGACCTGCTTGACAGGTAGTGGGTCTTATCGCTCGTATAATAGAAGGATTCCCCTTTTTTTGCTTTATAAGTGCGGTTTCCCAGATGAATGGAAATACTGCCCTGAAGCACGTATCCGAATTCCTCCCCTTCATGCGGAGTGTCAGGATACGTGAAGCCGCCGGGGGAGAGGACAAGGTGAATCGGTTCCATAATATTTTTCTGGGCATTTGGGATAATCCACTTTATTTCATTTTTCAGTTCTGTGTCTTCCTTGGTGAAATAGTCGTTTTTGCCGAAGACGATCTGCTCCTCCGGCGTTTCATTAAAAATTCACCGATGGTGGTTCCAAGACATTGCAGAATGTCCATCAGGGTGGCAATGGACGGGGAGGTTAAATCCCTCTCCAGCTGGGAGATGAATCCCTTGGAAAGCTCTGCACGGTCCGCCAGCTCTTCCTGGGTCAGGCCCTTTAACGTGCGCAGTTCTTTTAATTTGGCTCCGATGTTCACGGTCTCCTCCTTTCGCGCGGGACAGAGGCGGCCTGCCGTGCCGGACGGGAAGGCGGCCTGTGAATGGATAATATAATAAGAAAAAAGTTTACATTTACTAAATGAATGTAAAATTAACTTAAAAGTTTACTAATAATAAACATGACGCAAATATCATTATACAGGAACTGCGTCTGCTGTCAATAGGTTTGGTGAAAAATGGTGTCGAATAAATGGAGATTTAACTGGAGGTTGGAGGACGCGTCCGGAACGGATGTCCGGTGTGGTGAGGAGGCTGGCTGAGTCTTCCGTCCCCGTGGATAGGTTGTCGTGGAGGAATCCGGCGAAGATTTTGCGGCACCGGACATGGTCCGTTCCGGCGCTGATTGTCTCCAACCTTAAACAGAGTGGGTCTTGTCGCGGCCGCAGGCCGGCGGAGCGACACCCTTGGCGGAGTCTTTCGTCCCGGCGAAAATCTTCCCTTGGGGCGAAGGGGAAGATAAAGTCTGCGGATGCCTTTGAAATCCATCGCTGATTGGCGAGGTTTTCGAGCCTAGCAGCGCGATGCCATTTCAGGGAGCGAGCGTGCTCCGCAGACTTTCTTCCCTTCGCCCTGACACCACTTTCCCGGGACGAAAGACTCATCCAGCACCGTCCGCTGGTCTGCGACCGCGTCCTCACCTGCTTATCTAAATCTCCAAAACATAAAAAAATACCACTGAATTGATTAAAATGGATGCAAATTTGAGTCCGGGCTGGTAGAATAGTAGGAAAGAGAAAATGTGATAATACCTGTGGAACAGATTCAGACGGAACAGCTGCGGGACAAGTAACAGAATATGAGGAGGAAAAGATATGCGGAATAAATACATGGCTTATGTAGGTTCTTATTCATATAACGGGCAGGCGAAGGGAATCACCGTTTATGACGTGGATATGGATAAGGGCTGTTTTCAATACAGGTGTGAAGTGGAAGTGGACAATTCTTCTTATCTTGCCGTGTCAAATGATGGAAGAACTCTGTATTCAATAGCAGATGAAGGTGTTGTTTCCTTCCGTATTATGGAGAACGGCGCACTTTCCAGGCTGAACAGCGCCAATATCAAAGGAATGCGCGGCTGCCATATTACGACGGATGCGGAGGACAAATATATTTTCGTTTCCGGATATCATGATGGCAAGGAGACGGTTCTGAGACTGAATGAAGACGGTTCGGTCGGTGAGATTACGGATGGTGTGTTTCATAAAGGACTTGGCAGCGTCGCAGAGCGAACCTTCCGCCCGTGCATATGAAGCGCCAGAACTCGGACGGTCATTTTGTGCTTGTCGCCGATCTTGGAATTGATCAGGTGAAGGTATACCGGTTCGATGAGAAAAAGGGCCTGCTGACTCAGGTGGATGCTCTGCGCTGTGAACTGGAGTCAGGTCCCAGGCAGTTTTTGTTCAGCGGAGACGGAAAGTTTATTTATCTGATGTATGAGATCAAAAACGTGATTGACGTATTTACGTATGAATATGAAGAGGGCGACCGAGTACCGCATTTTGAAAAGATTCAGACCATTACCTCCACTGCGCCGGAACGCCTGAGCCAGCTTACCGCGGCCTGTGCAATCCGTATGTCTCCGAAGGAGGATTACCTGTATTGCAGCAATGCAGGGGATAATTCCGTCAGCGTATATAGAAGAGATCCCGAGACAGGCGTACTCACCATGATAAGCTGTCTGCCTATCAGCGGCGATTACCCGAAGGATATCGCAGTTTTTCCGGATGAAAAGCATCTGGCATCAATTAATCATGCAAGCAACAGCATTTCTTTCTTTGAGGTGGATTATGAGAAGGGCCTGCTGGTAATGTGCAAGGAGTATTACAATTAATGAACCGAACTGCTGTGTGATCACGAGGGTGCCGGAATGGAACCGCCGGGGGTAAGAAGACGAAGGCGGAAAGCAGGCAGTAAATAAGTGAATGGGCAGTAAGTAAGCGGTGAGCCGGCGGTTAAATAAGCAATAAGTAAGCTGTAAGCGGAATGCCTGATTGTGTATGAGACGATACGGTATATCACCGGGTTGGTGAAAAGTTCGCAATATGTATGGAGAGACAAGGAGCAGGAAAGCATGGCAGGTTCTACATTTGGAAAGATATTAACAATGACTACCTGGGGAGTCCCATGGCGCAGGGATTGGCGTGGTTGTGGACGGTTGTCCGGCAGGACTTTTGCTGGCTGAGGAGGATATTCAGAAATATCTCGACAGAAGAAAGCCGGGGCAGAGCCGGTATACAACGAAAAGAAATGAGAGTGATTCGGTTGAAATTATGTCCGGCGTATTTGAGGGAAGGACAACCGGAACACCGATTGCAATGATGATTCGGAATCAGGATCAGCATTCGAAGGATTACAGTGAGATAGCCGGTTATTACAGACCGGGCCATGCAGATTATACCTTTGATGAAAAAATATGGTTTCCGGGACTACCGCGGGGGCGGAAGATCCTCGGGCCGGGAAACCATCGGCCGAGTGGCGGCCGGAGCTGTGGCGGCCAAGATTCTGGAGGGCCTTGGAGTCAGGGTGACGGCGTATACGAAAGCAATCGGAAATATCCAGGTGCAGCCGGAGCGGTTTGATATGGAAGAGTGCAGCCGGAATATGCTGTATATGCCGGATGCGTCTGCGGCTGCTGAGGCGCAGATGTTTCTGGAAGAGAAGATGGCGCAGATGGATTCGGCCGGCGGGATTGTGGAATGTGTGATACAGGGGGTTCCGGCCGGAATTGGCGAGCCGGTATTCGAAAAGCTGGATGCAAATCTCGCCAAAGCGATTTGCTCGATCGGAGCCGTGAAAGGGTTTGAGATTGGCGACGGATTTGAAGCTGCCAAGACGACCGGGGCATTAAATAATGACGCATTTTGTATTTCTCCGGATGGCCGGGTCGGCAAGAGGACAAACCATGCCGGAGGCATCCTGGGAGGAATCAGCGACGGAACAGAGATTGTGTTTCGGGCTGCTTTTAAACCGACTCCTTCGATTGCATCGCCGCAGAAGACGGTGAACCGGGATGGCGGGGAGATTGAAATCAGCGTCAAGGGGCGCCATGATCCGATTATTGTTCCGAGGGCGGTCGTTGTTGTGGAAATGATGGCGGCATTCACAGTGGCTGATATGATGCTGGCCGGAATGACGGCCAGGATGGATCGGGTGCGGGAATTTTACCTGGAAGTGTGATGGGAGCTGTAATAGCTGTTTGATTTTTTGTTACTGTTTATGAACAGTGTTCTGCAGCTTTTTGCATGATATTGTTATGGGAATTGTCCATAGAACTGCGTTTTTGGCAGAGTTGTAAACAGTATGGATTTTTTTATATTTAAGAAGTGAAATTCAGGGGATGTTAGAGAGCGTGTTTGAAAATAGTTTTCTGCCAGATGTACGTCTCACCTTGTGGAAAATTTGGTCCAAATGAGCGCAGCGTATGGGCTGTGTTAATCGGATTTGGCCTGATATGCCGCAGTGCGTGGAGAGGGGGATATGGAAGGGCGGAAATTTGTTTTTAGACACGCTTTAGTACAGCAATGCATAGATAGCTGTTAATAGTGATTGATATCTGCGCCAGGCGTCTGCGAAGCGGCGGCACAGTGCTCCTGCGGCCAGCTTGCAGACATGCTCCTGGCGTAGACAGCGGGAGCTGTGACTAAGGAATTTATGTAATTCTGTACCAGTATTCTTATGCATTTCGTAGTGTTGTGAAAGGAGTAAGTGAAAGTGGATATAATGTATCGGCATCCGGCCGGCGTGTCGGAGGAAAAGGAAACAGCAGGCCGTCTGGAAGCAATCGGGCAGGAAGTAAGAAAAGCGGCGAAGGAACTTCTGGAAGAGGCACAGATGGAGCGGGGGCAGATTATGGTTGTCGGATGTTCATCCAGTGAGATAGCAGCCCACAGAATCGGCTCATATTCCAGCGGGGAAATCGGACAGGCGGTATATGAAGCTTTGATGAAGGAGCTGGAGCCAAGGGAGATTTACCTTGCCGCACAGTGCTGCGAACATTTAAACCGGGCGCTGATTCTGGAAAAAGAGGCGGCCGAACGGTACGGATATGAGATGGTGAATGTGGTGCCTGCGTTGAAAGCCGGAGGGTCATTTGCTACGGCTACATATGCGGGGATGAGATGTCCTGTGGCAGTGGAACGGATTCAGGCGCACGCGGGAATTGATATCGGTGATACACTAATTGGCATACATCTGAGGGCTGTGGCGGTACCGGTAAGGATTTCCGTGAAGGAGATTGGCGGTGCTCACGTGGTGTGTGCCAGGACCAGACTGAAGTATATCGGCGGTGAGCGGGCGAAGTATTTGTGATGGTATGTAAGATAGTATGTAACTGTTCATGCCGTCAGGATTGCTGCATGGCATGATGGTGTGACGGTTTGGGGGAGAATGGAGAGAATAGACATGAATATCAAGAAGAATGATGTCTTTGAAGTGATAATAGAGGATATGAGCGAGAGTGGTGAAGGCGTAGGAAAACTGGATGGTTATATCTGGTTTATTAAAGATGCCGTAATCGGAGACCTGATTGAAGCAAAGGCAATGAAAATGAAGAAGAATTACGGTTTTGCCAGATTGATGAAGGTACTTAAGCCTTCCTGCCCGAGTGAAGGAGCGGCTGTGCGGTGGCGCGCCATGCGGCGGCTGCCAGCCCAGATGATGAGTTATGAGGAGCAGCTGAAGTTTAAACAGAGAAAGGTTTATAATAATCTGAAGCGGATTGGCGGGCTTGATAACCTGTATCTGCCGGGGGAGGGACCTGGGGCAGGAGAAAATGTTGGGGATGGAGAAGGAGATAGAGCAGGAGATAGAGAAGGAGGAGAGAGCGGAAGAAAGCCTGTCATCATGGAGCCGATAATCGGGATGGAGGATCCGTGGCGTTACCGGAATAAGGCGCAGTTTCCTTTTGGGATGAATAAGGAGAACGAGGTAATCGCCGGTTTTTATGCCGGAAGAACCCATTGCATTATTGAGAATGACGACTGCCTGCTTGGCATTCAGGAGAACCGGGAGATTCTGGCGGCTGTTAAGCAGATTATGACCCAATATGGAATTAAGCCGTATCAGGAAGAGAGTCATACCGGGCTGATTCGCCATGTTTTAATCCGCAAAGGATTTAGGACCGGGGAACTGATGGTATGCTTTGTTGTGAATGGAAGAAAATTACCGTATTCCGAAGGCTTTGTGGAAAGACTGCTGGAAATCCCAGGGATGACCAGTATTTCTTATAATGTGAATATGGAGAAGACGAATGTGATTTTGGGACGTGAAGTGGTGAATCTGTACGGGCCGGGTTATATTACGGATTATATTGGGAATGTGAAGTACAGAATTTCTCCGTTGTCGTTTTATCAGGTGAATCCGGTGCAGACGGAGAGGCTCTATGGCACTGCTCTTGAGTATGCCGGATTGACAGGGGAAGAGACGGTGTGGGATTTGTATTGCGGGATTGGCACAATTTCGCTGTTTTTGTCACAGAAAGCGAAAAAGGTCTATGGCGTTGAGATTGTGCCGCAGGCTATTGAAGACGCCAGGGAAAATGCGCGGCTCAATGGTATAGAAAATGTAGAGTTTTTTGTGGGGAAGGCCGAGGAAGTGCTGCCCAAACAGTATGAAGAGGATAAGGTTTATGCCGATGTGATTGTCGTGGATCCGCCCAGGAAAGGGTGCGATCCGGTCTGCCTGGATACGATTGTAATGATGGGGCCGAAGAAAGTGGTTTATGTGAGCTGCGATTCGGCTACGCTGGCCCGGGATGTGAAGTATTTGGAGGAGAGAGGGTATTGGGTGGAGAGAGTAAGTTGTGTGGATATGTTTCCTATGAGTGGGCACGTGGAAACCGCCACGCTTCTCGTGCGGAAACCTTGATTTTAGGCGGGTTTGCGGGATTATATGAGGAAAATGAAGTTGTGTTTTAACGAAAAGTGAGATGGATAAGTTTCCGCAGATAAGGGGACGGGAATAACGCAGGGTAGTTCAAGAATGAAGGTTACGCAAGATAATATATACAATCTGGCATAACTTTATACTATTTGGCAATAGGTAAACAATCAGGCAAAAGTAGATATAATTCGGTAGAGCTACTATTAGGCATTTATTTTAGACTCAAGGCGGTTCCTAATATAGACGCGTTCTCATAAATGTAGTAAATATAACTTGGTGAAAAATTAGAATTTGCAGTGAGAGGTTAATATGTACCCAGATGAGAGAATCAATTTTTTATCAAAGCAAAGTTGTAGTAATTTTTATAAATTAATGCACGATTTAAATGATCATTCCTGTTGCCTTGTATTAGGAGCTGGCGCATCTGCGACAGTAGGACTCTGTTTGGTCAAGATTATTAAAAAGGATTTGTCATTGCTATTTTGAACAATGGTCATTGGATATAGATTCTGGAAAAGGAGTTATAAATTGTCCGCCTTCTAATGTTTCAATTGCATTGACTAATAGCTATGAAATGTATTTGCGTGAACAAGAAAATCCAGAATTAATTCTTTCCTTGAAAATGCTTTTGAGAATGCGGAATATTGGGTGAATGGACGAAAACTTTCTGACGAAGAATGTTTTAAAAGAAATGAATCAATGAGGCAAAGCTATAAGCTTGTTCACCAATTACAAGACACTTTTATGGAAAAAATTATGTCTAGTGATTTGACCATAATTGCCCAGATGATAAAAAATCAAGTACGACCTAGTGATTGGAACTATCTGATAAGAAAATCACTGTATTCATCTTATGAAGACAATCCATACATACTCAATATTTCGCCATTACATAAAGAACTTATTAAATTGGTAAAGAAATACGATATTAGCAATATAATAGATTACAATTATGATGACACATTTTATCATTCCTTAAAGCGAAGCGGGTTAAAGTATAGGAATTGTTATGAGAGTAATCAAATAAAGGGTAAGAATCGCATCTTCTATCCGCATGGTTATATTCCAATGAAAGGTGGTGTCATTACAGAAATAGTTCTAAGTGAGGATGATTATCAGAACCAAATTTACAAGCAAAATTTATGGTCCAATAATATACAAACAACTTTGTTTTCCCTCAAATACGAATATTTTATAGGGCTTTTCTTAATGATTCAAATATTCGAAGATTAATTAATATGTGCTCAAACGCAAACTATTATACGCACTATGCTTTTTTGCCCTCTACTGGAGAAGACCAAGCATTGCAAGCAGTGAAGTATAATGAACCGTATGAACAAAGATAAATCTGTAATAATAGATTAAAAAATAGCTAAAGGAATCATTGGATAAATGGATAAA
>SCPN01001660.1_pt1 | contig 131138 bp, 115 predicted proteins | sample 6106831 | NCBI WGS metagenome assembly SCPN01 (sample SAMN10720447, study PRJNA508395) | human gut metagenome | isolation source: Participant 1, 0 month | reverse complement strand
GTGTTATCGAGAATATTTCTTACTTCTTCTTTTGAAAAGAATTTAGGTAATTTAGAAAATGAGCGTTTCGGGTATAAGTAATCCAGTTGGATTTTTTTGTCCAATATCAGTTCGTACATCTTCTTGATTGCGCCCACTAATCCTTTTTGATAGGAAACACTAATTTTCCCATTTTGAACTTTTTCGTTTATAAACGCCTCAATATCTGACAGTGGAATTTCTTCAAGGGAGGGATATTTACTAACATGTTTAAGAAATATACTAGCGTAATCCTTGTACGATCTAATGGTATTGCCAGCATATCTCTGCATCAGCAATCTCTTTTCGAAGGTTTCAAGTATGATTTCGCTATTCATATCAGGGAAATAGTATTTTATAATATTTTGTTTCGCTATTTGTGCGGTTTTATTTTTTAAATACAAATATATCAATATCTTATGTAGAAAGAAAAGTCAAATAACGAAACACGTATATAGGGTTGGTTAAGCAGAAATTTTCCGTATATTCGTTTCGTTAAAACAGATGTTGTTATCGCGGCAGCTTAAAGACGACACCAAACCAGAAAAATCATCTTGACAACCACCGACTTTGAACTACGAAGGATGAAATTTTTCAGGGACAACTTCCAGCATTTCCAAAAAACAGTTTAACCATTGACTTGGAGACAAACAAACAATTTGAGCATTAAGGTTTAAACCGAATTTTTCCGAAATTGTCCTGACCTGACTTTTCCTGAAAATCGACTTTAAAGCTGTTTTTACAGATAAATCAGGTTTCTCTAACAGACAGGAAATAAATGCTAAGTATTTGGCTTTAATCTTAAAATCAAAAAATAAGTGTTTTCTTTTAATGTTTAAGGGCTGAGATTTTACAGTTGGCGGTGGCAAAGAAACTTTCAGGACCTACCTCATAGACAAGTTTCAAATCAAAAGTATGATAGAAACGGTATATGGATTGTAAAGCTTCCTTGAAAATAACTTTTGTGTAGGTTCGAACTGAAGGACAATGGAACCTCCCAGAAAATTTTCAAGATTCTCAAACATCAGGATTTTGAAAATATCGGAAGTAATGCCATAAGGAATATTTGACACCACTTTGAAAGGAAATTTCGGAACTGCAAAATTCCTAAAATCACAACCGACAACTTGAACATTTCGGGCATCAGAAAATAATTTTCGTAAATGTTCAACCAAAGCTGTGTCGTTTTCAATAGCAACAACATTGTTGGCAATTTTTAATAAATGAACAGTAAGAAACCCCCTTGCCTGCCCCAATATCTAAAACCGTATCCTGATTACTTATATTTGCTTGTCTTATTGCATCTTTTATTAGCACTTTATCAATAGTAAAGTGCTGACCCGTAAAACGAACGGGCAATTTCTTTTTTGTCATTAGTAACTTCTTACAGGTGAATACTTGAATTCAAATCACAGAGATATTCTTTTATAATTATACAACGGCAAATTTAGTAACTTTGCTCGATAAATTAACGAGAAAGAAGAAAAAATGAAAGCCGACAGCATAACATCACCTATACGCAAGCAGGGGTTTCGTGCTTCTATGACAGTGAAGTGGTAAATTTGAAGTTCAGTTCTTCGTAGGAAGTTCAGTGGTTAAAATCCCTGCCTGCGTATAGCTGAGAACCGTTGTGGGCTATTTTGCACACGACACGACAAACATCAAATGACTATCGAAATATGAGTTTATTAAACAATAAAAAAGTTGCAATTATCGGTGGCGGACCAGTTGGACTAACAATGGCAAACTTGTTACAACAAAACGGTATTGACATTACCGTTTACGAAAGAGATGAAAACCCAAAAGCACGAGTTTGGGGCGGAACGCTTGACCTTCACAAAAATTCAGGACAAGAAGCAATGAAAAAAGTAGGATTGTTGCAAACCTACTATGATTTGGCGCTACCTATGGGCGTAAACTTTGCTGATGAGAAGGGTAACATTATAGCAACAAGAAACCCGACACTCGAAAATAAGTTTGACAACCCCGAAATAAATAGAAACGCGTTGCGAAAAATGTTGCTTGGCAGCTTGAAAAATGACACAGTTGTTTGGGATAGAAAATCTATTGGGCTTGAACAAGAAAACGGAAAATGGCTGCTACATTTTGAAAATAAGCCAACTGCATTGGCCGACTTTATTATTGTTTCCAATGGTGGAATGTCTAAAATAAGAAATTTTGTTTCAGATAATGAAGTCGAAGAAACAGGTACTTTTATTATTCAGGGCGACATTCCTGAACCAGAAACGAACTGCCCTGAATTTTATAAGTTGTGCAACAACAATAGACTAATGACCGCACATCAAGGGAATTTATTAGTTGCGAATCCATTTAACAACGGAATGTTAACTTACGGTGTCATTTTCAAAAAGCCTGAAGAATGGAATAATGGAAAAGGATTAGATTTTAAGGACACAAAAAGCGTTTCCGAGTTCTTGACAAACAGGTTTTCAAATTGGAGCAATGAATACAAGGAGTTAATTCGTTCAACAACTTTTTTCGTTGGTTTAACAATAAAAATATTTCCGCTAGACAAAAAGCCTTGGAAGAGTAATCGTCCGTTACCCATAACTTTAATTGGCGACACAGCTCACCTAATGCCACCTTTTGCAGGGCAGGGCGTAAACATTGGACTAATGGACGCTTTGATTTTGTCAGAAAATCTTACAAACGGAAAATTTGGAACGATACAAAGTGCTATTGATGACTATGAACAACGAATGTTTGTTTACGCAACAGAAGCACAAGCGGACTCGACAAAGAATGAAATAGAAATGCGAAATCCGAGCTTTACTTTTCAACAGCTAATGAATGTATAACTCGACAGACAAAAAAAACAGCCCACAACAATCGGCTTGAAACGCAAGGCGGGGTAAACGTCTTCGATTGAACATTTTTTTCTAATTTTACGGTATCGGCTTCGATTGAAAGGTAGTGGTAAAAACCCGCCCTGCGTCAAGCCGCCGGACGTTATGTGCCATTTTTGAATGACAATGCGAATAGATACAGACAAACAAATGAATTTACTTAGTGATAAGAACGTTGCAATAATTGGTGGTGGACCCGTTGGACTGACTATGGCAAAATTATTACAGCAAAACGGCATAGACGTTTCAGTTTACGAAAGAGACAACGACCGAGAGGCAAGAATTTTTGGTGGAACCCTTGACCTACACAAAGGTTCAGGTCAGGAAGCAATGAAAAAAGCGGGATTGTTACAAACTTATTGAACAGCTTAGCTTACCAATGGGTGTAAATATTGCTGATGAAAAGGCAATATTTTATCCACAAAATGTAAAGCCGAAAATCGATTTGACAATCCTGAAAATAAACAGAAATGACTTAAGGGCTATCTTGTTGAATAGTTTAGAAAACGACACGGTTATTTGGGATAAAAAACTTGTTATGCTTGAACCTGGTAAGAAGAAGTGGACACTAACTTTTGAGAATAAACCGAGTGAAACAGCAGATTTGGTTATTCTTGCCAATGGCGGGATGTCAAGGTAAGAAAATTTGTTACCGACACGGAAGTTGAAGAAACAGGTACTTTCAATATACAAGCCGATATTCATCAACCAGAGATAAACTGTCCTGGATTTTTTCAGCTATGCAATGGAAACCGGCTAATGGCATCTCACCAAGGTAATTTATTATTTACTAACTAATAATAATGGTGCATTGCATTTTGGAATAAGTTTTAAAACACCTGATGAATGGAAAACCAAACGCAGGTAGATTTTCAAAACAGAAATAGTGTCGTTGATTTTCTTCTGAAAAGAATTTTCCGATTGGGACGAACGCTACAAAGAATTGATTCATACGACGTTGTCATTTGTAGGATTGGCTACACGGATATTTCCTTTAGAAAAGCCTTGGAAAAGCAAGCGCCATTACCCATAAACAATGATTGGGATGCACATTTGATCGCAGGGCAGGGGAGTAAATAGTGGGTTGGTGGATGCCTTGATATTGTCTGATAATCTAGCCGATGGAAAATTTAATAGCATTGAAGAGGCTGTTAAAAATTATGAACAGCAAATGTTTATCTATGGCAAAGAAGCACAAGAAGAATCAACTCAAAACGAAATTGAAATGTTTAAACCCGACTTTACGTTTCAGCAATTGTTAAATGTATAAAATGGAATAAAACGGCACATAACAAACAAATTGGCAATAGAGCCGGTGAAGTACTTCTATTGAACTTTTGTGCAATGTTGAAGATTAGTAATTCTATTCAACATTTGTGCTAAAAGTCGGCTCCATCGCCAATTTGCCAAACGTTGTACGACATAGTAAAACCGAACCAAACAAAATGAAAGTCAGAGAAGAAAAGTTAAGAACAATTATAGAATGGTCGGAGAAAAACGAAGATGTAAGAGTTCTTCTTCTGACAAGTTCACTTGTAAATCCTTTAGCACTTGTTGACGAATTTAGTGATTTAGACATTGAATTTGTTTTTGAGGATAATACAAATTACATTTCAGACAAAGCTGGACGCTTAAATTCGGAAATCCAATTGCTATGATTGAAGAAGACGAAAGTTGTTTTAACCATAAACACGCAATGAAAATGCTACTTTATGAAGACGGTGTGAAAGTAGATTTTAAACTTTACAGCAAATCAAAATTTATAAAGGAAACGCAAGAGAAAGAATTACCAGAAGATTGGGATATTGGTTATAAAATTTTAATTGATAAAGATGGTATTACAAAGCAAATGCTGAAACCAACTTATCAAATTTCCATTATCAAAAAACCGTCTGAAAAAGAGTTTCAAAATCTAATAAACGATTTTTGGTGGGACACAACTTACGTGGCAAAGTGTCTTGTGAGAGATGAAATATTCTATGCGAAATTTATGTCGGAAACCGTTATTCGCACAGAATATCTAATTCCTTTAATTGAATGGCACATTGCAAGTGAACACAATTGGAACATAACGACCAATAAATATGGACGACTTTTCAAAAAGTATCTTAACCAGGAAATGTGGGCTAAAACAGAACAAACATTTTCAGGGAGCGATATAAAGGAAAATTGGACTGCTCTATTTTCAATGACTGATTTAGTTTCAGAAATAGGAACTGAATTGTCAAAAAAATTAGAGTACAAATACCCGGATAAATTAGAAAATGACATACGAAAATATTTAGCTGGACTAAAACCCAAAACATAACTACGTCGTACAACATCGTATTGGCAATAGGCGGGCTGAACGGCTTCGTATCAACGGAAGTGCAAAATTCAACTTCTGTTCTTCGATTAAAGTTCAGTGCTAAAAATCCCGCCCATCGCCAATACGCGGCGGCACGTTGTTAGCAATCCGCTGCGCTCCTTGCTAACAATGGCTCGGCGACTTACGTCGCTTGCCGTAAAGTATGCGCGGACTGCTTACAACAAGCGACTTGGCTAAATAGCTCCGCTTTTGTATCTTCGATACAGCTTCGCTACTTCGCCAAGTCGCCGAGCCGTTATTCAGGACTGTTTAAGTTTTTGATCTCCTGACGTTTTTGGTCTATACTGTTTAATAGTTTATTTTCTTCCTCTCTTTTAATCACCAAATTATGGAATTTCTTAGGGTTAAGAGAATGAGTAGAATCGATATGCGATGTTACATGCGGTAGCTCCAATTCTATCATTCGGTAACGCATTTCATACGATTTTCTATCGTCTAATTGTTTGTTCTTCTCGTATAGAACACCGAGACCTAGCGAAATAATGGTAGATAATGCTATCATAACAATGATCAGAGGTGTTGATTTGAGATCAATGCCGTAATGATGTTTTACAATGACCTGATCAGGAATTTCAGCTATCTTTGAAACAATGTCTTTTTCTTTGATTGTTAATACAGCTAATTCCTGTCTAGTTATTGTGGAGATTTCATTAGCTACATCCTGAAGTGTCCCATAATCGTTAATGATCTTAGATAGTACATCGTTTTCTCTTTTAATAAATTGCTTGATCTGTTGTAGTAGTTCCTGATCCTTTGCTCGCATTTCATGAAATTCCTGCATTTTCTTTTCATTTTCAGAAAGTAGGGAGACAATTGTAGGCATTATTCGTACAATATCCTGCGTGATCAAGTCTGTGTTTTCCTGCAATGCGCTTACCTGTTGCTGTATATTTTCTAATTCTGTGTTCATGGTATTAACGTTTTAGTCCGTAATTCTCTTTCTTTTTTCTTTTCTTGATCAACGGATCATCTTGCTCTGGTGTAATTTCGGGGTTCGAAAATAAAGCTGATGTTATGTGACCAAGTGTTTCTCCGATATTTCTGTCTATAGAATGATCCTTCGAAACATAGCTTCCAGTAATTTGATTTAGTTCAATAGAATTATCTATGCTATTTAAAGCCTTGTCGATCTGTCCGAAGCTCAATGAGCGGTCTATGGCAGAACCCCGAAATGTCTGTTCATCTTTGATGAACGAAATACCTTGAACCTCATCCGACCCCAATCTATATTTAAACTGCATTTCCACACCTCTGTAACGGATATAATTTTGTAGTTCCTTCCAGTTTTTACTGTGTCGTATGCCTGCCTTGACGGTGTCGTAAATTTGGTATTTCGTTAGATCATTACCTTTCAGTCTACCTCTGTTGACATTTCGTTTTCCTTCGGACTGCTTAAAGCCATATAATGCATTTAATTCTTTACAAGCTTTAAAGCTCTTATACCGCTGATTGCTATTGGAGATAGTTTTGCCATGATCGTTTACCCGATTAAAAATAATATGGATATGATCATGTTGGCGGTCGTGGTGGCGCACCATTAAGCATTGGGTATCCCTAATATCTAATTTTGATAAATAACGCTTAGCTGCGGATAGCATGATGTCATTATTCAGCTTGTTTTTATCTTCTGTATTCCACGAAAGAATAATGTGTCCGACTGCCTTGCCCAATCTTGGATTCAGCATCCGCTGAAAATTAAAGTCCTGTGTGATGGTCTTTGCCGAATCCGTCCGTAATCCATTTACATGGATAATCTCACTATCTTTTTTCAGGGCGTATCCAACGCATCCGCCGAAAGATCGGCCCTCAATTATCTTCGCTATCATGGTGCAGTAGTTTATTGATACAATGGTTAATGTGATGGATCGTATTTTTGCATTCCTGTGTCACCTCAATCAGTCCAGACTGGTGTGCTTTTTTAGTTAGCTGATTTAGATTGTTCGAAGCCCCAGTAATCGCCCTAAAAGCTTTCAATTGTTCTTCGGTAAACCTAGGTGTAATTTTTCGTAGGATCGCAGATTTGCGTACCCATTCCGATTTGCTCATACCTGCAATTTTTGCATTATGCAAAACTCTGTTATGTTCGCTTTCATCGAAACGGACATTGATCCTGAACTGTTTTTTATTTTCGAGTGCGGGTCTTCCGCCTTTTTTCTTGTTATTTTTCATCTTGTTTCTTTTTAGCTGTGACCATCGGGAGCCAATCGGTTTTGGGGTCACCAAAACACAACCTTGCTTCCTACCTATTCGATAGTTTTCTTCCCGATTGAATATTTTGGGTCTGTTCTTTGGATGATGTGAAAATCAGATAGTCATTGACATCCTTGATCCTGTTGTCTTGCCTCTGCAATTCTTCCATTCCATTTTTTACGGTGTGCGTTTTTTCAAAATGGCTTCGCAAACTGTTGTACGATTTTAAACCACTGCTATCTGTGTCCAGATAGCTTGTTATTCCGTTATGTCGCCCTAAGAATGGATATGCTTTTTGCAGATTGGCGGTCGTATTCAGGATACAGAAGTTCGTATTTAGATACGGCTTACCTGCATTCTTTTTTAACGTCATAAAGGATAGCAGATCCGTGAAGCCCTCAAACAAAACAACATCTTTGTTGCCGTTATCGATCGTGGTGATCCCCTTTGTCAATAGGGAGCGTTTATCATAGCTGTTGCGCAGTTCGTATCCACCTGCATCATTCTTAAAACTTGCGGCAAAGTACGTCTGTCCTTTTGCCGTCCGGTAATAGATTTCCTGACAGTATACTCTGGCAATTTCAATATCTATTTTGCGTACGTCGGTCAGATAGTCTGTCAGAGCTTTGTTTCCGAGAGGCTCAACGGAAAGGATGGTGTAAGCGCGTTCATTTTCTTGTTGCATGACCTGTACTTTATCCAATACGGTCTGCTGGTGAAAAGAAAAGATATTTTTTCTTTCATCAGCCCAATCTAAAACAGTTGATAGGTTTTCCGTATCCAAAAACTTCATCAGGAAGTCAATGTTATTTCCTCCGAATCCTTCCGAATGCGAGTACCAGATATTCCTATGGATATCCAACTTTGTCGAAGCCGTTCTTTCGTCTCCTCCATTGAATGGGTTTTTAAACCATGCTTCACGGCTGTTCATCCTTGCGCATGGTATCTGTAGATAATTTAATATGGATATGAGCGGTATGCGCTTTAATTCATCACATGTCATAATCTTAATTTTAAAGTAGGTTTAGTTTAGTCTATTACTATATAGGGGCGGACTAAACTAAACCTGTTTTTTAATAATAGAATTCAGGGTTGAACCGGTAGGTCTTATCGTTTTTGATGACCATCCGTTTGTTTTCCAGAAATGTCTTCAGCTGTTTGGCTTTATTGATGCCGAAATTGAAGCCCTTTGCCAGATACGCATTCCGTAATCTGCCAACATATTCATCATATGTGCAGGTTATTTCACTGCCGTTGAACATTTCCTGTAACACTTCCCGATGGTTCTCTTTGGAAAGCTCCTGATAGTCGAATCCCTTTCTCGATACTGTACCTGACAGGTCAAAGTTCTCATCCAGTACGGGCAAACCATCATCGATAAAAAAGGTAAATGGCTCAAACTCGATATCCCTGATGAACTTTGGCGCCACGGTGCTGTAGTTTGTATCCAGATCGCTTTTGGTGACCTGTAATATGGATTCAGCCTTATTGTTCAATTCTGTCCCCAAATGCCCTCTGGTGTTGTCATCACCCTTGTTTAGGTGCAGTACGGTATGGATGTGTATATTCAGCTCCTGTGACCATTTCATCAGCTTGCCGGTAATTTCGGTCGCTTCCGTAGCATTATTGATGTCGTAAACAAGATCCCTGATCCCGTCTATGATGACCAGACATATTTTGCCCGCATATTTGGACAGGGCATATTCGATGATACTTATGCGCTCTTTAGTGGGGTATTCCCTCAGGGATATAAATTTTAGGTTTTCATGGACTTCCGTTGTCGGGTAATTTATGAGTTTGTAAACCCTTGAAATCAACCTGTGGCAATGGAATCTGCTCTGCTCCGTATCGCAGTACAGTACCAATGGACGGTTTATGGGAACTTTGACCTTATACTGTAATATCTGTTTTCCGCTCAATGCAGCAGCGACCAATGAAATCACATTGAATGTTTTCCTACTCTTGGCCTTTCCGGTGGATGCGCTGAAATTTCCTAATGTACCGATAACGGAATCGAAATTGCTGATTGTTATCATGATCGGAGGTTCTAAAAATTTATCTGTTATTTTTACTATAGCCCTATCCAATGCAGTGGCTATGTCCTGGTTAAACGAGATCATTATTTACCTCCTTTGTTATGGTTGAAGTTCGTCATGGATGCCATAACATCTTCTTTGTTGAAGTAAATGCGCTTTCCCATACGTTTATAGGGAATACGCCCCTGTTTCATCCATTCGGTCAGGCTGACAAGGGAAATATCAAGCTCGTTTGCCATTTCCTTTTTGGTCATTAGTTTTGTCGGTTGCTTTTTTTGCGGAGGATCGTCCATATTACCAACCTTTGAAATAAAAACCTGTAGTTCTTCCCTAACTGCATCCTTGACACAATCTCTAAGGGCATTTCGATCCAGTGTAATCATACTTTGCTCATGTTTATCAATTTAAGAATGTCGAAGTCATGGCCACTTTCTTCGTTTAATTAACTTGACACAAAATTGGGCAAGCAAGACCACAAAAAATGCCGTTCAGAATTTTGAACGGCATCTCTGCAAGGGGGTGGTATGATTTATCTTCTGGCTATTCAATTGGAATAATTTTGAATTTGCGATCTGAATTGTCAATGTCGGTGGGTTTACCGTCACAAAAATAGTTCTCTACTGTTCCGAATGGAATTGGCTTATCATGTTCCAAAAAATGATTGGAAATGATTTTTGCCCATGTTATATGGGCGTTAGTCCCTAGGAATGTTTCTGCTTTTCCGTTGATTATTATCTTTGCTTTCATAAATTCATCAAACAACGCGATCAGATTAAGTTTGTCGCCGTTCAGTATATTGATTTTATGATGATCCAAGGAATTCAATCGGGATTTCTCTTTTTTGAGCTTTTTAACCTGTTCTTTAAATTCATCCAATTCTTTTAATGTCGTATTATACTGTGCTAGCAAACGATCGAGATTTTGTTTCTGGATGAATTGCTTTTTTAATTCTTCCTGTTCCTCTTTGTTCGAATCTAGATAGTTCTCCAGAATAGTTTTTATGGTATTTATATTGGATTCTGTACTTGCATTGGATGAATTGGCAAGTTTCGTAAATGCCGAATCGATCAATTCCTGTGTCCGCTGGAATTCTATTTGAGTTTTGCTCTTTACTTCTTGCAATAGTTGCTCGCTGACTATCTCATATTTTTTTGACAGACTTACCGTGAAATTCCATCGGTCATATTTGGGAAGGATATTCTCGATGAAATACTGGAATTTCTGTATTCTAAGGTCGTTTCTTCTTTTCTGTGTCGCCGACAGCTTTTCCTGTGATTTGCTTCTTTCCTTTTTTAGCTCGGAATTAACAGTCTGCCATAATTCTTTAAAAAACTCTCTGCCGTCAGTATCGTTGAATTCAGCTTTGTAATAGTTGAAGTGGCGCAAAAAGAGATCTTCAAGTTGACTCTCTGGAAGTCGCTGAACTTTTATAAGAAAGTGTACATCCGCATGCGTATCGTTCTTGGAAAAAGGGACGCCCACGTCCAATGGATGCGGATCAAAGTCAAACGGTTTTCTTCTTCTGAAATATTTACTGTTCATAATTTTAAAATTTGTTCAGTGCATCGATTAACGAATCCGTGTTTGCCGATTCGTATTTCATTAAAGTCCTTATGTCGGAATGTGCGGTCAGTTTCTGCACAAGTGTAATGGGTACGTTCCTGCTCAATAGGTTCGTTACCATTGATCTTCTGCCGACATGGCTCGATAGGAAGTCGTACTTCCTTTTTTCTATCACCAGCTTTGCTTACCTGAATACCTTGTGATCTTTATGATTTCGTCCATTCCTGCCAGTTTGCCGACAGTTTTGATATATTCATTGAACTTCTGGTTGGATATCTTGGGCACGGAGTAACCGATACGCTCCAAGATATCCTTTGCTGGGGCAATATACCCCTCAAAAGGTACGATCACCCTTTTTGACTTTTACCGAAATGAAGTCCCAAGCATTGTTTTTTATGTCCTTTGGGTCAAAGTTGATCAGATCCTCAAATCTTTGCCCTGTGTAGCACAATAGACAGAACAGATCCCGTACCCTTTCCAGACTGGGTCTGTCCGAAAGATCATGGTTCATCAGTTTCTGTATTTCGGATTCTGACAGGGCAATGATCTCATTGTAGGCTTTCTTCTTAAAGTTTGTCTTCTGGGTCTTGAAGACATCGGGATGCACCAAATAATCATTGTCGTTGCACCACTTTAGGAATACCTTTAACGTGGAGATGTACTTGTGGATGGTGTCATTCAGCAAGCCCTCTTTATCTCCATCGTTCGTGTTCTTTTTCCTGCTTAGAAATACCTCAAACTGATCGAGAAATTTACCGTCCATTTCCCTAAGGATAAGTTTTGTTCCCTTATGCTTCTCAAAATCCTCCAATCCCTTAAAGACTGTCCGGTATTCTTTTAACGTACCCTCTTTGACAAAATTGGATTTGTAGGAAAGGAACTGGGTTTTCAGGTGGGAAATGGATATTTCACTATTGACGGCATTGTCCCTGTCAATACAGTCCTGTACAATCTGTTTATAATCCTCTTTGGAAAGAAACTGGTTTGTTTCTTTTTTTCGCATTGCTTCCCTTGTACAGCAGTTTGCAAGGTTGTTCAGTTCAACATTGAATTCCAACGCTCCGCTGGCACTTGGTTTAAGCCTTTCCTTTTCAAAATCCCAACTTTTGGGCAATATCTTATAGTTTGTCCTGTATTTTATCCTACAGGATTTATCCGGTGAAAAGAAGAGATACAGTGCAGTGGGCGATGGATTCCAGAACTTTTGTGCAAGGTTCTTCTTTTTCCCTCCAACCTTTGCCAATTCCTGTTTGACCTTTTCAGGCGAAATATCGGGATTATAGGGCTTATCTAAATAAAAATTCACTTTCATATTTCTCGGACATATTTCGGACAGAAATGCTTAATATTACCATATTTTACCTTTGTAAGGTTAGGTAAAGATAGGTAATAAAATTTGTAAATACCTAATAATCAGAGTAAAATAAGAAAAGTAAAAGTAAGATATGATAACGGTTCGAATCCCGCCCTGCCGCAAAAAAAGCTACCTCTAAGGTAGCTTTTACTTTTAGAATGGGGCTTTATCTTCAACAATAGCCAACATTTCCGCTCGGTATAAACATAACGTATGCCTGCTGTTTCTCTTTGGCGAGTACCTTTCTCACCAGCCATGTGCGGAACAGGTGGGTGTTGTAGGTGTTCAGTCGGAAAGCGACCGGGATGATGATTTCAAGTGCGTACACATCCGCGTACAGCCTGTTTTCAAGCTGCATGTAGCGGCACACCTCGTAGTCGTTCAGCACGTCCGACTTGCGGACGGCTTTGATGGCGGCGTTCACTGCCGGGACGGTCGTATGGAACAGTCCGGCTATTTCGGTGGCGGTCATCCACACGTCATTACCGGTTACGCTGACCGCCTTGTCTTCTATGATGATTATGTCTCGCTTCATGGCTTCTCTTTTTTAGATGGTACAACCTGCAAATTCCTCGATGCCGTTCAACCTTGCCGCAAGGTTCTCCATGTCCTGATTGAGCTTTTCTTTGGTTATCTTCGCGTAAATCTGCGTCGTCTTTATGCTCTTGTGTCCGAGCATGGAGCTGACCGTTTCGATGGGTACGCCGTTGGAAAGGAAAACTGTCGTGGCTGCCGTGTGGCGGCTTTGATGCCACGTGATATGCTTGGTGATGCCGCAACGCTTGGCGACGGCACGGATACCTGCAAGGCACGTGTTATAATGCGGGACGGGGAATATCCTGCCGTCCCCGCACAGTCCCCGGTATTTGCCGATTATGCGGTTGGCGATGTCAAGCAGGCGGATATTGGACACCACACCCGTTTTCTGGCGGTTGATGTTTATCCACTCGTGTTCGTCGAAGTAGGTACGGATATTCTCGTCCGTGAGGTTGCGCATATCCGAGAAAGACAAGCCTGTGAAGGCGCAGAACAGGTAGAGGTCGCGGTAAAGCTCCTGCTTGGCGTTTTTCAGCTTGCCCTCCATCAACAGGCGTATTTCCTCTTTGGTAAGGAAACTGCGTGTCGTTTCTTCCTTTTTGATTTCATACTCGCGGAACGGGTCGCGTGTCAGCCACTCGTTGTTGATGGCGATGAACACCATCGTCCGTAGCGGGCAGACGTACAGCCATACACGGTATTGGTGCAACAGTACTTGTCCGTGCGGAGGAACATCTCGAAGTCGGAGATGAAAGCCGGGGTAAGTTCCTTCAAGGCGATGTCCTTCACATGGTAGCGGATGGTGAGGAACTCTTGCAGGTGCTTGTAAACGGTGCGGTACTTCAACAGCGTGCCTTTGGCTTTCATGCCAGCCTCCACCTGTTTCTCATAGTCCTCGTTGTGCCGGCGGAACACCTGCATCAGCGTGTGGTAGCGGTGTTCCAATCCGAGAAAGGCGTTCTTCACCTTCTCCGCCGTGACGAAGTTGTCACGCTCCATGATTTCCTGATAGTGCTTGTTGATGCGCACCCGCATCTTGTCAAGCATACGATTCGTTTCAAGTGCCGCCGTGCTTCTGCCCGTGACACGTCCGCCCTTTGGTGTCCCACAGCTTGGGATCCACCGAAAGTTTGCAGCTGAACTGCGTCTGCGTGCCGTCCACCGTGATACGCCCCATGACGGGAACTGTCCCGTCCTTTTTCACTACCTGACGCTTGAGGTAGTAGATGACTGAAAATGTACTCTTCATCGTCCTTAAATTTTTTTGGTTCAAAATTAGTTGGTGAAGAGTCCGATGTCGGTACGCAAAACGGGGAGGAACGGCGCAATCTTTTTCTGTAACCAAATTTTTTGCGTGAGTTGTAGGTAACTCACTATTCCTTAGTGTCTTGTTTCGCCATCCATACCCGTTTGTCGCATTATCGGGCATGGTTACGAACAAGTAACGTTGTGGCGTCAGGATTTGGCTTTTGCTGTGATTGTACTGGCTTCACGAATTATAGCCACTTCAACTAAAACCCTTGTAACTCAATTCTATCACTATATCTTTCCGCATTTCACTTTTTTGTAGTAACTTTGCAGCGTAAAAGAACCATTTATTACGAACTTTTAAAACTGTTAACTTCACAATCTAAAAGGTAGCATCTGTATGTATAATGCATAAAACTTTCCAAGTTCTACAGGAACTTTTCTCAAGTACTTTTGAATTTATTTATTTCCCAACAGAAGTGCATATTAATAACATTTTTATAGAAGATCATTGTAAAATAATTACTAAGTCAAAAGTTGTATACGGTATATCTTTGGTAGCATGAAAACAATCTGATGACATTACACTAAAATATAAATGCGAGTTAATAATTGAATTTACAACTATTAACTCGCATTATTAATTTATTTATATCAGTTGACGACTGTACCCCTTACATCCAATTCACGAATCGCAGCTACTGTACCATTACCCACCCCATCCGGAATGACCAATTTGATATAGCGTGCCGTGGATGATTTTACATAATATTTTAGTGCGGCATCCTGATTCGTAAAACCAAACTGACCGATCGATTCCCAATTCGTCCCGTCTTCACTGGCTTCAAAACGTATTACCTTTATCGGATTATTACTTCCTCGCCCACGTGGCAATAACTCTATCTGAGCTATTTTGACCCGATGATTCATATCGATAATTATTTCATAAGGTAAAGGATCAGATCCTCCCTGCCAACGCGAATGCCAGAAAGTCTCGACATTTCCGTCAATTAAATGTTTGGCATGTCCATTATTGCTGCCTTCACCCGAAGCCTCCTCGGTAGTGAACGATACAATTTTCCAATCTGTTTTAGAAAGTTTATCCCCTTCTTTAATAATGCTATAAGCTGCATAAACATCCTTATCAGCCCGTATAGTAGCATCAGAAGTTACCTCTGCTATTTGCACGGGTAACATATAATTTCCCGGCAGGACATCGTCTTTCAGTTTATAAGTTGCTGTAACCTGATTTACTCCACTATGAAGAATCGGAGTTTCGGGGGTCACATAGGCATCGGACGGAAGCATGCTGAAATAAGTACCGTGAGCCGTATTATAGGCATCAATCACCGACTGGCGGCTTTCCAAGCGACAGCTGATTTCCCATTTATTGGTGAATGGGACCCCGATCTGTACAGGTAACTCCTTTACTTCTGCCAGGTTGATCTCTTCTACTCCGGCATTCATAATAGTTACAATCGGCTCTGAAACTTTAAAACCCAACAACACAACAGAACGTCCTGAAACAAAAGGCATTCCACTGGATGTAGCACGTAAAGGCAACACATATTTCAAATGATCATATCCGGAGAGCTCTTGTATCTTAGCCGGGTCGTAAGTGAGCTCACCTTTCAACAGCCTTTCGTTTGCGGGAATATCGACTGAACTTTTTGTTAATTGATAACAGTCAGCAGGAAGAAGTTCATATGAGGTTCCATCGGCAATATTCATTGAATCGAGCAAAGCTTTGTCCACAGAAAAACTTACTACACTGGCAGTTGACTTCAAGCCCCCCTGCTGTATCCATAAATCTGCCGTATACTTTTCGCCTACATTATAAGATTGCAATGTATTAAACCCTTCCTGAGAAACAGCCAAAACCCCATCGGCTTTGGAACTTACATCAAAACTATCATCACAACTGCTCATAGACAGTGCGACGTAAGCTAACATTCCTATATAATTAAATCTATTCATAAGTACATCTTTTTTATTTATTCAAAAATCACCATCCCGGATTCTGTACCAGATTCTTGGTCTTTCTCATTTCGGAATCAGGCATGGGATACAGATACATTTTCCGGTTAAATACAATCTGGCTTGCTTCCACTATGCGATTGAAATCTTCTTTATCATTCGACTCACCGCGTACATTCATTCCGTGCACATAGCCATTCTGACGACCTTCCCCGTTTTTATCAGCAATCATCCATCTTCTCACATCAAAATAGCGCTGCCCCTCTGTGGCCAGTTCAATCTGGCGTTCACGTTGAATGGTAGCCCGTTGCAATTCCTGATTACCACGAATAGCCGGATTCAAAGTCTCTATATCGGGTAATCCTGCACGCTCACGCACCAGATTGAGGTATTTCAAAACTCTCGCGTCATTAGGATTGACTTCATTGGCTGCCTCAGCATACATCAAATAGAAATCTGCCAAACGGAAAATAATAGAGGGACGGAACTGGGAGGCTACTCCCGGATTAGTTAAACTGACCGAACGATTGAAACGTTTGAAAAGCATATAACCGGTCAGGGTAGCCTGTCCTTCCTGTACGCCGGAGTTACCACCATTGTAAAATAATACCTGATTACAGCTCACTGGCCATTGACGTCCATTGAAAAAGACTGTATTATAAAAACGAGGTTCACGATTGAGATAGCGATTGCTGACAGTCACATTGGTATACTTCTTAGAAAAGTTATCATTCTGATCTTTGTAAGTCCCATACCCTTCTTCCTGATAAAGTGTAGACTGCGGCAAATAGGCTGTAGCCGAAACAGGGAAACCGTCTTTCATATAAAAAGCATCGACCAGTTCCTGAGTAACTCCAGTGGAACCTAAGCCATTTTTTTCGCAACGGGGAGCAATACGACGGTCGAAAGCATCACCATTCATTCCCCCCCAATCATTATTTGCCGTAGCCCAGATAATCTCATGTGTATATTTCTGAAACAGATTATACACAGACTTATCCGGATCAATGACAGCACCGTTATCGTCTTTATACTCTTTGTATAATTCATATCTTCCGGCCTCAGCATAGTCAATAAAGTCTTTACAAGCAGCAAGAGCTTTCTCCCACTTACCGGCGTCATAATCAGGAAACAGACGGGTACCATCCGGATTTGTCACCGACAGAGCTTCGCGGTATCCACCGTTTAAAAGAGGACTTGCAGCATACAACCACAATTTTGCCCGAACAGCCAAAGCAACTCCTTTAGTCGGCCAGGCACGATAGTCCTTATCTTCAAAAATAGGCTCCTGAGTCAATTCAGAAGCAACAGCTGTGAGCTCGGAATCAATATACTCTATTACTTCATCTACTGTATTCCGGGGTACATCCTGATCCTCAGTCGCATTGTATATTTTGTCCTTTACCAAGATGATCGGACCGTATTGTTCAAACAACAAATAGTGATAAAATGCCCGCATAAAACGCACATTGGCTTTCATCTGTGTCAGCTCGTCTTCCAACAACTGGTCTCCTTGGGTTCCCGTAGTCATTATCGGATGTGCTTTCTGCAAAAAAATATTAGCCTGACGAATGTATTTGTAACAGTCACCATAACGATGAAAACCCATGTTGGCAGCATTTCTATCCGAATTATTGTATTTGGAAGAGTTTCCATACCCAACGACCAGCTCATCACACATACCCGTCCAAGGATTTTTGAAAGCTCCCACATTCACGCTGTTAATCCCTGAATAATCGGGGATACCGGCAAAAACATTGGCATACCATCTCTTTGTATACGATACATTATCAAATACCTGTTCGGTATTCTGCAAACCTCCTGCAAGTTGATCGGAAACTCCCAAATAGTCGCAAGAACTAACAAAGCACAATAGCGCTATCAACAAAGTGTATATAGAATTTTGCTTTTTCATCTTTCTATTTATTAATCAATTTTGTCTTTTTAGAATGTAAAGTCTAAACCGAGAGTGAAAGTACGGGGCAAAGGATAATTCAAACCCGCATTGGCATTACCGGCTTCCGGATCGAAATATTTAATGTCATCCCACACAGCAAGGTTATATCCCATAATATAAATACGGGCAGCCTCAAAACCAATCTTATCCATAAATTTCTTAGGAAGCTGATAACCGAACTCTATATTTTTCAGTCGTAAGAAGGAACCATTACGCAACCACCAAGTGCTTGCCACCCGATTATTGGCATTGTTGGCATTGTTCTTATGCAAACGCGGAATAATAACATCCTGACTGGGATTGTTTTCAGTCCAGCGGTCTAAAGCAAACGTGCGATAATTGGACTGGTCGACGCCCCAAGAGAACGGATACCACCCTTCGGAAGTGGCTCCTCCCAGAAGAACAGATGTATTGCCTGCTCCCTGAAAAAAGATACTCGCATAGAAGCCTTTGTACTCAGCGTTAAGACCAAATCCATAAATAATTTCAGGAGTACTCGGATTACCCACTCCTCTTACCTGATCATAAGAGTCAATCACGCCATCACCATTTACATCGACATATTTGATATCACCCGGGCCAATCAGTCCTCCTAAAGTAGGACGTGGAAGTTCCGAACGGAGTTTATAGGTTTTCAATCCGTTAGCATTGGTACTGACTATAAAATCGTCTTCTGTATAAAGGCGGTCGGCTATATAAAGAGTATTCTCACTAACTCTTGTACCGGTAACAGCTTGATATCCATACTTCTGAGGTAGTTCATCATATTCAAGAATTTTATTCCGGGTAAAAGTAAAGGTTCCCCGAGCACTAAGTTTCAGTTTACCTATCTGTTGATTGAGATTCATCGACATATCTATCCCCTGATTACGTACTTTACCAAAATTCTGCCACGGGTCTTGACGAAGCCCGCCCAATTGTGGAACAGTACGACGCTGTAACAAAATATCCCTACGCTCAGAACGGAAATAATCGAAGATAATATCGATGCGGTTATCAAACAGTCCCAGATCGAAACCATAATTCTGCTTGTCCTCAATTTCCCAAGCCAGATAAGGAGCGGCGAAACGTCCTTCAACAATTCCGTTACTAATTCCGTTAGTTCCGCCCGTATCACCGATACCCTGCGTAAATCCGCCGGCATTGGTAGTAAAAGTGGGACGATACAAAAAACGTTCCTGTCCGGTTTTATCGTTACCAGTCCGCCCGACAGACGCTCTTAGCTTTAGTTTATTTACCACTTTTTTTATTACTTCCGGATAAAATGATTCATTGGAAAGGTAATAAGCGGCACCTATTGCCGGAAAAAAGCCAAAACGATTGCCTTCAGCAAATGCCTCAGAACCGGTATAACCAAAATTACCTTCAATAAAGTAACGCCCATCATAGCCATATGTAGCACGTCCTACGAATCCTTGCTTACGGAATGGAAGGGGAACATTATGCTGTTGCGTTTCTTTTTGCATATATAGTAACATTGCTCCCACATCATGCTTTCCAAATGTACGCTTATAGTTGATAGATGCATCGATATAAATTTTCTTGGTAGCAGATGTCGCACTGTTTTTGGGATCTTGAATATCCGGATTACCCGATACTACTGTGGAAAAAATCAGCTGCCCTAATTCATCACGGCCTGTGGCATGGTATCGTGTCGGATTATACTCGCGACGAATAATCATCTCACTATCGTAGTCATAACTTACATTTAAGTTTGCAGACAAACCTTTAGTAATAAAATCAAGTTTCTGGTTGACATTTACTTTCGATTGTATACCTGTCCTATATTCTTTGGCATACCCGGAATTCATTAATAAGTTATAAGGGTTACGCATGTTCGCATCTCTTTCCTGGGCATACGTGGCTACGGTACCATCACTGTACACTGCGGGGAAAGCATAAGGAGGCGTGATTAACATAGAACGGAAAATGGTGGAAGTACCCGTTCCCGGATAATTATTAATAAGGTATTGCATAGCGAGATCTACCCCTACAGTAGTGGTGGAAGATACAGCCATATCGATATTCGAACGCAAGTTAAAACGGTCTATACCAATATTGGTATCATAAATCCCATTTGGCCTGTTCTTGAATAATCCGCTTTCGTTATAATAGGCTCCCGACACAAAATACTTGGCTTTCTCAGTACCGCCGCGTACATTGAGTGTATAGCGATGACTAAAGGTGTTCTTCCGGAGAAGTTCGTCAATCCAATTGGTATTGGGATACAAATCCGGATCGTCGTTGTTACGGTAATGGGCTATCAGTTCATCTGAAAACTGCGGTCCTTCACCATCATTACGCAATGCCTCATTATATAAACTAAGATAATCGGCAGAACCTACAAACTCAGGAAGGCGGGTAGGTGATGAAATGGTGTGTTCGGTCTTAAAAGATATTTTAGCTTTTTCAACACGGCCACGTTTAGTAGTCACTAATACTACACCGTTAGCTCCTTCTGCACCATAAATAGCAGTAGCAGCTGCATCTTTCAGAACAGAAAATGTTTCTATTTCATCCGGTTCAATATCGCTCATATTTCTCGGCACTCCGTCGACAAGTACGAGCGGAGAAGTTCCCCCGGCAAAAGTACTGACTCCACGAATCCAGAATTCAGCATTGTCATAACCGGGTTCTCCAGAACGTTGTACGGCGATCAGACCTGCTACCTGACCGGCAAGACTATTATTAAGGCTGCGGGAAGGAACAACAATATCTTTGGGCTTGATAGAACTCATGGAGACCACCACACTTTCCTTCTTCTGCTTACCGTAACCAACTATCACTACTTCATCGAGTGCTTTTGAGTCCTCATGCAAAACAACGTTGATATTACGACGTCCCTTTACTTTGATTTCTTCGGTATTATATCCCAAATATGAAACCAATAAAATGACATCGTCCGAGGGAAGCATCACTTCATAACGTCCTTCCATATTGGTAATGGCACCTATGGTAGGATTCCCTTTTACGACAACGTTAGCACCGATGATAGACTCACCTTTTGCATCAGTAACAACCCCGGTTACTTTAATTTTGTTTTTTTGCTGTGAAACCGAAGGTGTCGCAGAAGTCTCTTTTTTATAAATGATTATTTGACGGTCTTTAATGGTGAAACCATTATCGGTATGTGCCAGTAACTGCTCCAGTATTTTATCAACAGACTGGTTAACCACATTTACACTAACCTTCCGGTTTAAGTCAATAACACCGTCTCTATAAAAGATTATAAACTCACTATTCTTCTCTATTTCTTTAAAAACCTGTAATACGGTTTTCTCGGCAGATTGCATAGTAAAGACTTTGGTTTGAGAGTAAACACTTGAAGCATAAGCCATTTCGAATGCAAAAGTGAATAACAAAAACAAAAAAATACTTTTTATTGATAATAAAGTTCTTACTTTAGTCCTATCGGGACTAAAAATTCCATGATTATTCATACATTTGTACGATTTGATTAACAAATTTGTTTTTACGTAGTTTAATCTAATCAGGGGTTGGATGATATGAGGGTATTATCCAACCCTTTCTTTTAAAATTTAAGGTCCTTGTTTCATAGTATTAAAAATCACTTGGTTAATAAAAAATAATTATCTCTGGTCTCTATTTGTGCAGGTATAGTTTTACTTAATACTTCCAGAACATCCCGTAAATCGTCTCGTAAATCGAGCTTACCACTACAAGTCAATCCTATCAAACCGGAATCAGGTATGACACGCTTTCCATAATATCGAGATAGCTTTTCGGTTATGATTTCAATCTTCTCATGGTTGAAACAATAATAACCATCCACCCAACTTATATATTCAGACACATCTACTGTATTTACCCGTAGCCCGTCGTCTTGTCCGTCATAAGTCAACATATCATTGGGCTTCAGAACTTTTTTAGGATATTTATATGTATCCACTTCTACTTTACCTGATACTAGAACCACCGATTGATTTTTTGTAAAATCGTAAGCACTTACATTAAATTCCGTACCCAACACTTCTACTTCCATGCGATTGGTTTTCACAACGAAAGGATGCTTTTTATCAGGAGATACTTGAAGATAGACTTCTCCATTCACATAAATTTCCCGCTTATGTCCCGAAAACTCTGACGGGTATACTATACGGGTATTGGCATTTACGGCTACTCGGGTACCATCGGAGAAAGTTATGAAAGAACGTTTCCCCGAAGGAACAATTAATTGATTGTAACCGGTTTCATTTTCTTCGTCCAATTGGGTCTTTCCGGAACTAATAGCTATCTTACCACCTTCCTTGTAGTGCAACCTGCTTTCTTTCCCATCCATAACCAACTTACGTCCTTCCGATAAAATCAGCTGTATGTCATTACTGCTATCCGGCTCGGAAATATCGGCCAAACTGTAACAAGAACTTTCTTCATAAAATGAAATAAGTGAAAAAACAAAGTAACTGCTCAATGCCAACACTGATATGCAAGCAGCAATCCCGGCCACACGTAAGAAAAGCAACTGTTTTTTTCTTTTCACTCTTTTTTCCATCGCTACCTGCCGGCTAATTCGCTCCCAAAGTGTCCCCACTTCATCGTCTGTCATCCGTTTTTGAGGGCTTTCCGCCACAGCCATTAAAAAGCTTCGGGCCATACGTAATTCTCCGGCAAAAGTTTCATTTTCCTTTTCCAGTTGTGACCAGAACTTTTCACTTTGCTCCGTAGGGTGTTGCATCGAATCCAGGAAAGTCCCGTCATTCAACAAATCGGCAGCAGTATAATGTATATAGTGATTTTTCTCCATTTTCTTCTTTTCATAAAAAGACAAACAGAGTTTCGAAATCTACTCAGTGTAAATGGATTTTTTTTATTACTTTTTTATTATCTACTGATAAACAGAATATTAAAATAGAAAAAAGAATGGTAATATACCATACATTTCACGTAATCTGGAGAGAGAACGCTGAAGTAAATTATAGGCTGACTGATAATTAAGCCCCATCAATTCACAAATGGCACTGTAATCTAATCCTTCAAAAAAACGATAGTAAATAATCTCTCGCTGTCTGGGAGAGAGTGTATTTAGCAAATGAGCAACAGTATGCTTCTGAGAGGTTTCATCTTCTGTCTCAATCAGTTTTTCTTCAACCGACAAATCGAATTCATAATTGATATTGGAGATATAAGTGTCATGCAAATTCCCTTTATTGAAAACATTAAAAATAGAATTTCTTAATGAAGACATTAAGTAGATTTTAACATTATCCGGAGGAGAAGAGTACCTATCCTTCTGCCTATAAACATTCACAAAAACATCTTGAACACAATCTTTCACCATCTCTGTATCCGTCGTAAAACGGCATCCGTACTGATAGAGTTGCTGAACATACCGGGAATATAGCCATGCATAGGCATCATCATCTCCTTTCAGAAACGACTGCCATTTTATCTTACTACTTTCAATAAGTTCATCATTATACATATTGCACGGCTTCTAACAATATCAGTTGCGCAAAATAAATAAAAAATCATCAAATGTAGTTAATGCAGCTCTCTTTTTAATTATAAAGTTCCTTTATAGTTGCTAATTTCCTCTATCGGAATAATTAGAGAGCGGACTATGTTTGATGCCAATTACAATAAGATTCATCTTCCACGGATAAAGGAAAACTTAAGAGAACAACTCTTTCCTGAATTTTATTGTTATATTTGCATATACTAAATTTTAAAGCCTTATTCAATATGTTCAATTCATTTGGCAATATTTTCAGACTAACCAGCTTTGGCGAATCCCATGGTAAAGGAATCGGAGGAGTGATCGATGGATTTCCAGCAGGTATCGTCATCGATGAGGAGTTTGTTCAGCAGGAACTAAGCCGTCGTCGTCCGGGACAATCGGTAATTACTACCTCCCGAAAAGAAGCTGATAAAGTAGAATTCCTTTCAGGCATTTTCGAAGGAAAGTCTACCGGATGCCCTATCGGGTTTATCGTATGGAACGAAAACCAACATTCTAATGACTACAATAACCTGGAGAAAGTATACCGTCCGTCACACGCCGACTACACATACACCGTAAAGTATGGAATCCGCGATCACCGTGGCGGTGGTCGTTCTTCGGCACGTGAAACCATTTCAAGGGTAGTAGGCGGTGCATTGGCCAAATTAGCATTACGCCAATTGGGTATTCACATCACGGCATATACTTCACAGGTAGGTCCTATAAAACTGGAAGGCAATTACACGGATTACGATCTGGACTTGATCGAAACCAACCCGGTGCGCTGTCCCGATCCGGAGAAAGCAAAAGAAATGCAAGACCTGATTTACAAAATCAAAGGAGAAGGAGATACCATTGGCGGTGTACTGACTTGTGTCATCAAAGGTTGTCCTATCGGACTTGGGCAACCCGTATACGGCAAGCTCCATGCTGCATTGGGCAATGCTATGCTAAGCATCAATGCCGCAAAGGCTTTTGAATATGGAGACGGATTCAAGGGGCTCAAACAAAAGGGATCGGAACAAAATGACGTATTCTACAACAATAATGGCCGGATTGAAACACGTACCAACCACTCCGGAGGTATACAGGGAGGCATCAGCAACGGACAGGACATCTTTTTCAGGGTAGCGTTTAAACCGGTGGCTACTGTTTTGATGGAGCAGGAAACTGTAAACATAGACGGTATTGATACAACACTAAAGGCCCGGGGACGCCATGACCCGTGTGTATTGCCACGTGCAGTGCCTATTGTGGAAGCTATGGCAGCAATGACCATACTCGACTATTATTTATTAGATAGAATGACACAACTTTAACAACTATTGAACGTGAACGAAATTCAGAAATACATTGCAGAGAATGAATCGACGATGATGGAAGACTTGTTCAGCCTCATCCGTATTCCCAGTATCAGTGCATTGCCGGAACACCATGATGATATGCTGGCATGCGCGCAACGCTGGACACAATTGCTACTCAAGGCCGGAGCAGACGAAGCCATCGTTATGCCTTCGAAAGGTAATCCGATTGTATTTGGGCAAAAGATAGTGGATCCGAATGCTAAAACAGTGTTGATATACGCTCATTATGACGTGATGCCTGCCGAGCCCCTCGACCTGTGGAAGAGCCAACCGTTCGAACCGGAGATACGTGACGGACATATTTGGGCGCGCGGAGCGGACGATGATAAGGGACAAGCATTTATCCAGGTGAAAGCATTTGAATATCTCGTAAAATACAACCTGCTGGAGAATAACGTAAAGTTTATCTTTGAGGAGAAGAAGAGATTGGTTCACCAAGCCTGGAAGCTTTCTGTGAAGAGCATAAAGAATTACTAAAAGCCGATGTTATCTTGGTATCAGATACCAGTATGTTGGGGCCGACCTTCCTTCACTAACCACCGGACTGCGTGGTCTGGCTTACTGGGAAATCGAAATAACAGGTCCTAACCGTGACCTCCATTCGGGACACTTTGGTGGAGCGGTAGCCAATCCGATCAACGTACTTTGTGGTATGTTAAGTAAGGTAATTGATACCGACGGACGTATCACAATACCCGGATTCTATGATGCTGTAGAAGAAGTTCCACAAGCAGAACGAGAAATGATTGCCCACATCCCTTTTAATGAAGAAAATATAAGGAAGCCATCGGAGTAAAAGAACTTTTCGGTGAGAAAGGATACAGCACTCTCGAAAGAAACAGTTGCAGGCCTTCATTCGACATTTGTGGTATTTGGGAGGTTACACCGGGGAAGGTTCTAAAACAGTACTCCCAAAGCCTATGCCAAAGTATCATGCCGCCTGGTTCCCCATCAAGATCATCATGTGATCTCAAAACTTTTGCTGACTACATCCGGCAGATCGCTCCTGCTACGGTAGAAGTAAAAGTGACTGCCATGCATGGAGGCCAGGGATATGTATGTCCATATCACTGCCTGCTTATCAGGCAGCGGAAAAAGGATTTGAAATTGCTTTCGGGAAAAGCCATTGGCAGTACGCCGAGGAGGAAGTATACCTATTATATCAACTTTCGAACAGGTGTTAGGTATAAAACTGTATTAATGGGATTTGGCCTAGAATCGGATGCTATCCATTCTCCTAACGAAAACTTCTCTTTGGATATATTCAGAAAAGGAATTGAAGCTGTAGTAGAGTTCCATCTGATATATGGAAAGAAATAATATATCCACTGCGGATAACACAGATTAATACAGAATTTTAGTTGAATTCTGTATTAATCTGTATCTGCCTCGGTAGACATTTTATTTGGGTAATTCAAACATAAATGTAAACGATCTACTGTCTTTGAAATCTTTCACTACATCTCCTGCATAAACCTCTCCGTGAGTCAAAGACAATTTCTTAATACTTGCATTCGGACTAAAATCGACTTTATGTAAATCTATCCAGAAAAGGTTAGGAGTTAAAGTAGACTCAAAATAGTATACCCGATTTTTTTGATCGGAAACCGAACGCCAACGAGTGGAAGAAATGTAAGGCTTATCCGGAGTCGTAATTCCAAAAGGAACAGAAACATTACGCATGACGCTCAACACACTCGGTACGGCAATTTTTGCATCCGAAGTCTGCGGAATAGCATGAATATAGAAAGAAGCGCGTACAAAACGATCACTTGAACGATTAGTGCCCGGCAGCATATTTAAACCACCTACTTCCTTCCAATAATCATTCACAGCCAACTGTAGATCATAACGGGGTGAATTAGTCATCACCTGATACTCCTTACCTTCATGAATAATCAGATTTCCATCGATATATTCCAAAACAGCGGAATTACCCGTTTCATCAGTGATAGCCATGTGCAATGTAGATGCCGAACCATTAGGCATATCCGGAGCATCAATACGGAAAGTCTGTTTCTTCAACTCTGCTACAGCCTCACTTACCGTAGCAAAATTATCCAGCACATACTGTGTCCAAATGCTGATACCCATAACAGGACGAGTATCATTAGGACGGACATAAATAGATTCCGGCAAGAATAACAAGCTGGCAACCAGTCCTTTTTCGTTCATGCCATCACAAGTACCGATATCATATCCGGTTGCTACAATGCTACCGTACTTCGAAATCCACTCTACCGTATTTCCTTTATTATATCCGGCCCGTTTGATACCGCGAGGGAAAAGATACAGGTTAGACTGAATATCCTCTTTCCAATCCATTGTACGCCCGGTGATTACCATATTGTCCGGACCAATATATACTGCACGCGTACATGCTTTTACCGGTTGTCCACTCCAGATAAAATTTACAGCTATGACAATCAATGTTGCCATCATTATTTTTCTTCTCATACTCTTTATATTAAAATGGTTTTGTTATCTGCATTTAGATAACAAAACCATAGAGTATTAGTTTTATTCAAAGGCGGGTACTTCCGAAATACTTCCGTATCTATGATATTCAAAGGCAATACTTTGCTCCTTAATATAATTATCAGCTCTACCCTTCCGTTTTTCACCGGAGGCGCCGCTGCAATATGTTTGTCAGCCTGTGCAGCCGCCTTATATATTTTCATCGGTATCTCAAGGGAACAAGTACGGTACTAACCATGATTCTCCCGGTTCCAATGTCAATGCCCGCAGTAATTTTTCATTTTTTATTCGTTATCATTGGCCCCACTACATTACCCGGATTCCAAACACTCCCCGCTTTCATGCTGGAAGCCACATCAATCAGTTTCTTTTGGAAGTTCTTATCTTCATATACCGAACGCTCAACCAACAACGAACAGGCAGAACACTTCTGTCCCGCATTACCAAAAACTGATATGACAATATTCATAATAGTATGATCACGATCCCCCGAGGCAGTCAGAATAATGACATTCTTCCCTCCGGTCTCTGCCGAAAGCGGAGTAGCCGGAATAGCTTTTGCTATGCTACGGGCCGTATCCGTTCCACCAGTCAAGATAATATGTTTCACCTTACAATCACAAAAACATCGTAGGGCTGAACATAACGGCACGATAGCTATGCAAAGTCTGCAATGCCTGCTGTGAAAACCGATCAAAAAGAAGATGTCGGTTCATAATAACATATTTAAGGAGATGTGTATCTGCAAATGCATAGATATTTCACCAATAATCAATCATCTTTTTGATGTTTTTCCAGAAGTCGGAAATTACATTCCTTTTTTGATACCCGATTTAATCAACCATGCATTCACCGGATAGGACACCATGAATCCCAAAAGCATGGCAATCTGCATCATAAACCAGAATGTCCAGGATGTTTTTTCCAGAGATTCATCTTTAAAAAGTATAAAAGTAGCAACAGCCATCCAGCTATACATCCCTACCTGCCAAGCTAATAATGAAAAAAAATCGGCCTTAAAGGCACGAGAAACAGCTTCACGAAAAGAGATAGCTTCCATTTCGCGAATTGCAATAAATTGAAAGAAAACACCGAGAATCAATGCCAATACAAAATCGAGTGCCCAGCTACCTGCTATTAAACTTCCTCCTATCTGCAAAGGTACCCAGTATGTAAACCATTCTCCGATAATATCCGCCAAAGTGCAACCGGCTCCACAATGAAGTGCCGACAAAGTGATAGACTGCCATTGTGGACGTACTTCAGACATATCCATCTCCATCGATATCTTCATATCCATTTTCATATTCTCCATAGGTACTGTTGCCACCATATTATCTTTTCGGACACCAAAAGTATAATAAGCAAACAAAGCGAAATAATGGCCCCATAATCCGGTAAGTACCCACACTATATTCATTATTTTCATGGATTGCCTGTGAAATATTACATTAATTGCCAGAATAAGGGCTATGATAAGACCGGCGCATACAAAAAAACAAGATACCGCGTTGAAAAACATTGTATTCATAAGGCTCGTTATTAATTGATAAGTGGTATTAATAACGAGCTTTTTATAAAATAGTTCAGTTAAAATTATGTATTAACAAAACAGAAGCCCTATTCGAACGCTTTCCGATAAGTGCATCCATTTTTCCAGTCGGAACAGCCATAAGCAGTTTTACCCTTGATTATCACTCCCTTTCCGCAAACCGGACAAAGTTTCCCTACCAAAGAATCTGTTTCTTTTAAGGCATCCGCCCGAACAGATTGACCGGTAGAAGACACATCGACTGTTGCAGGCTCCGATTTACCTTTCTTTTCCTTCGGAGTAGCAGATTTCCGTTCCCGTCTTTTCGGTTCTTTCTTTTTCTTTTCTTCTTCTACCGCTGTAGCCTCCTGAATGGTGATACGACGGTTCGTATTATCAGATAGCACACTATTTACTATCTCAGACACCATTTGCTTCAATTCTTCCAGGAATTGACGAGCATCGTAAGTTTTCTTTTCTATCTCACGCAATTTCTTTTCCCAGATACCCGTCAGTTCAGCCGACTTCAGCAACTCTTCATGAATCAACTGAATCAATTCCACTCCGGTAGGGGTAGCTATCAGATTCTTCTTTTCCTTACGGATATAGTTACGTTTAAAGAGAGTTTCGATAATAGCTGCACGAGTAGAAGGACGGCCGATACCATTTTCTTTCAATGCATCCCGAAGTTCATCATTATCCACCAGCTTACCGGCTGTTTCCATCGCACGAAGCAGGGTAGCTTCCGTATAGGGTTTAGGCGGCTGAGTCCATTTTTCATTCAAATCCGGTATATGCGGACCACTTTCCCCTTTCACGAAAGCAGGAAGCACGTTTTCATCTTCACCTTCTTTTTCTTCATTCAGATCTTTTACGTCTTTGGCAAATACTACCCGCCATCCCGGTTCCAGAATCTGCTTACCGGTTACCTTGAACTCGATACTATCAACCTCTCCCATCACTGTTGTAGTAGAAACTTTGCAATCAGGATAAAAAACCGCTATAAACCGGCGAGCTATCAAATCAAATACCCTACGCTCCATATCCGTCAGGTTTTGCGGATGAACTCCTGTAGGAATAATGGCATGGTGATCGGTTACTTTCGAACTATCAAAAACCTTTTTCGACTTAGGCAATGAAGCTCCTGCCAACGGCGTAGTAAGTACTTCATAATCTTTCAGTCCTTTCAGGATATTCGGACACTTAGGATAAATATCGTCACTCAGGAAAGTAGTATCTACACGTGGATAGGTGGTCACTTTCTTTTCATAAAGAGATTGGATAAGTTTCAGAGTTTCATCGGCAGAATAGGCAAATTTCTTATTGCATTCCACTTGAAGAGAAGTCAAGTCGAACAGACGGGGAGCATACTCCTTTCCGTCTTTTTTAGCCACAGAAGTCACGACAAAAGGCAGATCTTTAATGCGTTCCACCAATGCCATCCCCTCTTCACGATTAGCTATCGGATCAATGCCCCGGTTCTCTGTTTTCTTAGCCTTACCACCGGACTTTTCTTCTTCAGCCGCCAGCTCTTCATCACTTTTACGAATAAGGGCCGAGAAAGTTGTATCACGATACATGGTTTTCAGTTCCCAATATTGTTTAGGCTGAAAATTTTCAATATCCAGTTGCCTGTTGACGATCAGTGCGAGTGTAGGGGTCTGTACTCGTCCGATCGAAAGCACTTGTCGATTCTGCCCATATTTTACAGTATAGAGCCTCGTGGCATTCATTCCCAGCAACCAGTCACCAATAGCCCGAGACATCCCCGCCTCATAAAGTGGTTGAAAATCCTTCTGATCTTTTAGTTTCGCAAATCCTTCTTTAATAGCTTCTTCTGTCAGTGAAGAGATCCACAAACGTTTTACCGGACACCGCGCTCCGGCTTTCTGCATCACCCACCGCTGAATCAGTTCTCCCTCTTGACCGGCATCACCGCAGTTTATTATCTCATCAGCCTTTTGCATCAATCCCTCAATAATATGGAATTGTTTCTCGTAAGTAGGATTCTCTATCAGTTTGATGCCAAAACGTGGAGGAATCATAGGCAGGCTGCCCAGGCTCCATGACTTCCAGCCGGGAGTATATTCGTGAGGTTCTTTCAGGGTACAAAGATGACCGAATGTCCAGGTAACCTGGTATCCGTTTCCTTCAATATACCCTTCTTTCCTTTCGCGGGCTCCTAAAATATCAGCAATATCACGTGCCACAGAGGGCTTTTCGGCTATGCAAACTATCATTTGTTTTTCTTATTATAATGAGAATTGAGCAGACAAAGGTACAAAAAAATAGGAAGGGAGAAGTAGTAATCCGTCTCCATTTATTTTGTAGCTTTGCTTCGTATAATCTTTAAAATCCGAAAAAACATGAAAAGCTACAAATTATTATTGGCATTTACCTTATTCCTTGCATTTGCTTTCAATATGAAAGCACAATACGTTCACGAACGTTCCGACCAATATACGCCTCCTGAAGATAGTCTGGTAATACAAAAACTACATCACTGGCAGGACCAGAAATTTGGAATGCTGATTCACTGGGGTTTATATTCCGTTGCAGGAATCGTAGAATCATGGTCTATCTGTTCGGAAGAGGCAGATTGGATTCCACGCGACAGCACTATGGCCTATGAAGACTACAAAAAATGGTATTGGAGGCTGAAAGATTCATTCAATCCTACCCGTTTCGATCCGGAGCAATGGGCACAAGCGGCGAAGTCAGCAGGTATGTGCTATGCAATATTTACAACTAAGCACCACGACGGATTCAATATGTTCAATACGGCTTTCTCCGATTTTTCAATAGCCAAAGGCCCCTTCCAAACAGATCCCCGGGCAGACGTTGCCAAATACGTGTTTGAGGCTTTCCGTAACAATGATTTAATGGTAGGAGCCTATTTTTCTAAACCAGACTGGCATTCGGAATATTATTGGTGGCCGCGCTACGCCACTCCCCGACGTACACAAAATTACAACATTGACAAGAATCCCTGGCGTTGGAATCAGTTCAAAGAGTTCACTTACAATCAAATCGGAGAGTTAATGCATAACTACGGTCCGATCGACATTTTATGGTTAGACGGCGGATGGGTAAACAATCCCGGAACGAAGTCAGTTTTAGACATGGACCGTATTTCACAAATGGCACGACAGGCACAACCGGGTATTTTATTCGTAGACCGTACCATCCATGGCAAATATGAAAACTATCAGACCCCGGAACAGCAAATTCCGGACAAACAGCTCCCCTACCCGTGGGAAACTTGTATGACACTGGGAGTAGACTGGGGATATACTCCGCATGCAGTATTCAAATCACCAGTTACAGTAATAGCAAAGCTAATGGAAATCGTAGCAAAAGGAGGAAGTTTATTACTAGGTGTAGGTCCTACCCCCGAAGGGATATTACAGGATGAGATTGTCAGCCGTCTGCAAACCATAGGAGGATGGATGAAGAAGAATGGTACGGCTATCTACAACACTGTTACAACACCCCAATATTATAGTGAAGGTATCTGGTTTACCATGAATAAAGATGGAAAAACGATGTATGCATTATATAGTAATCCGGAAACTGAAAAGTTTCCCGACTATATAGAATGGGAAAACAATATCCCTGCAAAAAGAAGTGCCATCTATTGTTTACAGAACGGGAAAAAAGTAAAATGGGAAATAAAGAATAACCGAGTACGTGTCTACCTGCCTCAAAACCTAAAGACAGAAGTTAATGCACTCGCATTCTCTTTTACCAGACAAGCTATTCAATAAAGCGCAAAGGACAAACATCCGATAATAAGCCAACGGATAGAACCCAAAAGAGGCGAAGTATTTTTCATACTTCGCCTCTTTATTGTCATTCTTTAAAGATGGTCTTTAATCCTCATCCATCAGGATTTCCAGAATCTGACAAGCAGCCTTGGCCACCGGAGTACCCGGACCAAAAATAGCAGCCACACCAGCTTTATACAAGAAATCGTAATCCTGAGCAGGTATTACACCACCGGCAATTACTACGATATCTTCACGTCCCAGTTTTTTCAGTTCTTCAATAATCTGCGGAACCAAGGTCTTGTGTCCGGCAGCTAACGAAGAAACTCCCACTACGTGAACATCATTCTCTACCGCCTCACGAGCTGCTTCGGCAGGAGTCTGGAACAACGGTCCCATATCCACGTCGAAGCCACAATCGGCATATCCGGTAGCTACTACTTTGGCACCACGATCGTGACCGTCCTGGCCCATCTTTGCAACCATAATACGGGGTTGACGTCCCTCTTTCTTTGCAAACTTCTCAGTGAGTTCGCAAGCGCGCTTAAAGTCAGCGTCGCCTTTGCTTTCTGATGAATACACGCCTGATATAGTTCTGATTATTGCTTTATAACGTCCTACTATTTGTTCGCAAGCATACGAGATTTCACCCAATGTAGCACGAACACGGGCAGCTTCTACCGCCAACTCGAGCAAATTGCCCTTACCGGTTTTCACACATTCAGTGATAGCGGCCAGTGCCTTGTCCACTTCGGCCTGATTACGACCTTCTTTCAAACGTTTCAGGTTCTCGATCTGCTCTTTACGAACAGCAGTATTGTCTACTTCAAGAATATCAATCGGATCTTCTTTTTCAAGACGATACTTATTTACACCGACAATGGTCTGCGATCCGCTGTCGATACGTGCTTGTGCACGGGCAGCCGCTTCTTCGATACGCATTTTCGGAATACCGGTCTCGATAGCCTTTGCCATACCTCCCAACTTCTCGATTTCCTGAATATGCTCCCAAGCACTGTGAGCCAATTCATTGGTCAGAGATTCCACATAATAAGATCCACCCCACGGGTCTACGTTCTTGCAGATATAAGTCTCTTCCTGAATATAGATCTGAGTATTACGGGCAATACGTGCAGAAAAGTCTGTCGGCAAAGCAATAGCTTCATCGAGAGCATTGGTATGCAACGACTGGGTATGTCCCAGTGCAGCAGCCATGGCTTCGATACAAGTACGTCCCACATTGTTGAACGGATCTTGTTCTGTCAATGACCAACCGGAAGTCTGAGAGTGCGTACGCAGTGCTAGAGATTTCGGGTTCTTCGGATTGAATTGCTTCACAATCTTCGCCCATAACATACGTGCTGCACGCATTTTGGCAATTTCCATAAAGTGATTCGTTCCAATGGCCCAGAAGAAAGAGAGACGCGGAGCAAAAGCATCAATATCGATACCTGCGGCAACACCTGCACGGAGATATTCCAAACCGTCAGCCAATGTGTAAGCCAATTCGATATCGGCTGTCGCACCAGCCTCCTGCATATGATAACCGGAGATAGAGATAGAGTTGAACTTCGGCATCTTCTGTGAGGTATATTCAAAAATATCAGAGATGATTTTCATTGAGAATGCAGGTGGATAAATATAAGTATTACGCACCATAAATTCTTTCAAAATATCATTCTGGATCGTACCGGCCATCTCCTCGAGTTTAGCTCCTTGTTCCAGTCCGGCATTGATATAGAATGCCATGATCGGGAGTACAGCACCGTTCATAGTCATAGATACGGACATCTTGTTCAAAGGGATACCATCAAACAAGACTTTCATATTCTCGAGTGAACAGATGGATACACCGGCCTTACCCACATCACCTACCACACGTTCGTGGTCGGGGTCATAGCCGCGGTGTGTAGCCAAGTCGAACGCAACCGACAGACCTTTCTGTCCGGAAGCCAAGTTACGGCGATAGAAAGCATTTGACTCTTCAGCTGTAGAGAATCCGGCATACTGGCGGATAGTCCAGGGACGAAGAGTATACATCACTGAATACGGACCACGCAAATAGGGAGGAAGACCGGCAGCATAGTCCAGGTGTTCCATTCCTTCAAGGTCTTCTTTGGTATAAACAGGCTTTACGCAGATGTGTTCCGGAGTCTTCCAGTTGGCTTCGATTCCGTTAGCCTTTTGCCATTCCGCACCGTTAGCGGGCTGGAATGCTGCGTAGATATCTAAGTTTTTAAAATCTTTTCTCATCTTACTTCAATAATTTAGCGTTGAACTCTTTAAGTGTTTCCAGTACATTGACACGTACATGGATGAAGTTCTCGATACCGGCAGCTTTCAGCTCTTCGGCACATTCCGGATTTCCGGCAATGATGAACATGGCACGACCGTTCAAGGCCCGGAAGGCCGGAATAGCGTACTCTGCATATTCGTCATCGCTTGAGCAAAGCACCACAATATCAGCTTTGGCAGCCATCGCTGCTTCCACGCCTGCTTCAACCGTTTCAAAACCAAGATTATCAATCACCTCATATCCGGCACAAGCCAGGAAGTTACAGGAGTATTGTGCACGTGCCTGACGCATAGCCAGATTACCGATTGTCAGCATAAAGGCCTTCGGACGTTTGCCGCTGGCTTCCGTTTCCAGGCGTAATGCCTCAAATTGACTTGCAGCACGATCGAAGTTCAATGTAGCAACATCTTTTTCGCAAGTATCGTGCCCGCCACAACAACAGGTCGCTTCTACCGGTTTCTTATCACCGGCTTTTTCATTGAAATTAGGGAACTGGTTAGTACCCAACAGGACTTCACGACGCTGAGCCACCGCTTTATGGCGCGCTTTGTTACTTTCGTTTACAGCCGCCTGAACAGTACCGGCTTTCAAAGCAGCATAGAAGCCGCCTTCTTCTTCAACGGCAAGGAAGATTTCCCATGCCTGCTTAGCGATAGATACCGTAAGGTTTTCAATATAGTAAGAACCGGCTGCCGGGTCAATCACTTTATCGAAGTGTGATTCTTCTTTCAACAGCAACTGCTGGTTGCGGGCCAGACGTTCGGAGAATTCATCGGGAGTTTCATAGGTTTTATCGAAAGGAACTACCGTCATTGAATCTACGCCTCCCAATGCAGCAGACATTGCTTCTGTTTGTGTACGAAGCAGATTCACGTGAGCATCAAACAATGTCAGATTGAAAGTAGATGTTTCGGCATGTACCTTCATCTTGGCAGCACAACGGCACTCACCGTTAGGTCCCTTGTTTTCGCAATCACGCAGACATTCGGGATTGTAAGAAGCCACAATGTTTGCCCACAACATACGGGCAGCACGGAATTTTGCAATTTCAAGGAAATAATTAGAACTGATACCAAAATTAAACTTAATTTTCTTAGCCACGATGGCAGCGGGAATCTCGGCTTCAGTCAACTGATTCATATATTCATTACCCCATGCCAATGCATATCCCAGTTCCTGAGAAATATAAGCACCCGCATTATTCAGGGTCAGTGCATTCACATTCAGCACACGATATTTGGGTAATTGTGCAGTAGCCTCGATCAGGGCTTTGGCTGTTTGCACCATGTTTCCCTTTTCTTTGCCTTTGGCCAGCATCTTATTGAAGAAGTCATAATTGATAGAGCCTTGCAACTTCGTCAAATCATAATCCTTTTTCTGGAAATAAGCTACCAACAAATCGGCAAGCTCCACTACATGTCCCTGACAGGTAGAAAAATTCAGTTCAACACATTCTGCACAAATGTCGTTCAACAATGTCTCAATGTATTCCGCATTGAGTTCTTTTGCTTTTACATGGAAAGAAAGAGAATCGATGCCTTTGTTCAGAATATCCAGAGCTTTCGCATTGGCTTCTTTCGGAGATTCCACCTTAATCTCCTGACGAACCAACCACTCATTACTATTCTTCTTCGTGCCTCTTAAATAAGGGAATTCTCCGGGAAGCGCATCGGTTGTTTTAAGTCCTTCCAGGTCTTCCATCCGGTAGAAAGGTTTTACCTTGAATCCTTCGTTTGTCTTCCAAACGAGTTTCTTCTCAAAATCAGCTCCTTTCAGGTCAGCTGTGACCTTCTCCATCCACTTCTCGGTGGAAACAGGAGAAAAATCTGAGAAGAGTTTTTCTTTACTGTCTGCCATAGTTTATTTATTTTAAATTAAAATAAGATTGTTATCTCAATTTATGTCTCTAATTCTTTAATCAAAATGTAAGATTGCGACTTGCAAATATACTGAAATACTCTAAACCTCACGCTTTTTTTAGGGAAAATTCGCACTACCTGCTACCCCTGTGACTTCCCCAAATAAAAGGCAGGCAAATATTTGATTACCTCCGAGGTTATAGCTAATTTTGCACCCGTTTACATAAAATTATAAACTACTATATTATGGATTGGTTACAAGATTTATTATGGAACCCCAACTCCGTAGCCCACATCGTCTTCCTCTACGCTTTCGTAGTGGCGGCAGGTGTCTATTTGGGAAAGATCAAGATCTTCGGAGTCTCTTTAGGGGTTACCTTTGTTTTGTTTGCCGGCATCCTAATGGGACATTTTGGCTTCACAGGCGATACCCATATCCTACATTTCATCCGCGAATTCGGATTGATATTGTTCGTATTCTGTATCGGTCTTCAGGTGGGGCCTTCTTTCTTCTCTTCATTTAAGAAAGGCGGAATGACCCTAAACATGCTGGCCGTAGGAATTGTGGTATTGAACATTGCCGTAGCAATGGCGCTCTATTTCATTCTGGGAGGCAGAATCGAGCTCCCCATGATGGTAGGTATCCTGTACGGCGCAGTCACAAACACCCCGGGACTCGGTGCCGCACAAGAAGCACTGAATCAATTGAGTTATTCCGGCCCGCAGATTGCATTAGGTTATGCCTGTGCTTATCCGTTGGGAGTAGTAGGTATCATAGGCTCTATCATCGCAGTGCGTTACATCTTCCGCATCAACTTCGCCAAAGAAGAAGAGAACTGGAATCAAGAGACTGACGGCACTCACCACAAGCCACACCTTATGAGTCTGGAAGTACACAACGAAGCCATCTACGGAAAAACCCTGGGCACAATCAGCAGCTTCCTCGGACGTCCGTTTGTTTGTTCGCGCATCCGTAAAAACGGGCACGTCAGCATTCCAAACCACGGCACTATCCTGGAACAGAATGACCAGTTATTTGTGGTATGTTCAGAAGAAGATTCAGATGCCATTGTAGCCTTTATCGGACGCGAAGTGCAAGTAGACTGGGAGAAACAGGATATGCCGATGGTATCACGTCGTATCTTGGTAACCAAACCGGAAATAAACGGAAAGAAGCTCGGTATGCTGAACTTCCGCAGCATGTATAATGTCAACATTACCCGTGTCAACCGTTCGGGTGTCGACCTGTTTGCTAACCCCAACCTGATACTGCAAGTGGGTGACCGTGTCATGGTAGTAGGCTCCGAAGACGCTGTAGAACGGGTAGCCAGCGTACTTGGTAACTCTTTGAAACGCCTCAACGAACCGAACATTATCACATTGTTTGTGGGCATCTTCCTGGGTATCCTGTGCGGTAGTCTTCCCATTGCATTTCCGGGTATGCCGACTCCTGTCAAGCTCGGCCTTGCCGGCGGACCGCTGGTGGTAGCCATTCTGATAGGACGTTTCGGACACAAACTACATCTGGTAACTTATACAACTCAAAGCGCCAACCTGATGATACGTGAAATCGGTATCGTTCTCTTCCTTGCCAGTGTAGGTATCGAAGCCGGAGCAAATTTCGTGGATACGGTAATCCATGGAGATGGTTTGCTTTATGTAGGTTGCGGTTTCCTGATCACGATTATTCCTTTGCTGATAATCGGGGTCATAGCACGTTCGTATTATAAAATCAATTACTTCATGCTGATGGGATTGATCGCGGGTAGCAATACCGACCCTCCCGCATTGGCCTATTCCAATCAAGCAACCGGTAGCGACGCACCGGCAGTAGGTTATTCTACCGTATATCCGCTATCGATGTTTCTCCGTATCCTTGCGGGACAAATGATATTGTTGCTAATGATGTGATAACGATACACCCTGATACAGCAATGGCCAGTTACCATGTTTTTATTTACATAGTAATTGGCCATTTCTATATGGTAACAGCTTCTATTACAAAGCCAGTTTCTTCACCACAAATTCTTCTATAAACCTTACCGTTTCATCAATTCCCAATACCGAAGAATCGATGCAAAGATGATAGGTCGCAGCTGCTCCCCAGGTTTTATAGCTATAGTAATTATAATATTCTGAACGCTTCTTATCCGCCTTATTCATTTTTTCGGCGGCTGCTTCTTCAGAAATTCCGTGGATGCGGCACAGACGGGCTATACGATCCTCTTGCGAAGCAGAAATGAAAATATTGGCACAACGGGGATGTTCACGCAAGATGTAATCGGCACACCGCCCCACAAACACACAGGATTTATTTGCCGCAAGATGCCGGATGACATCACTCTGGATTTTAAAAAGAGCATCATTGCTCAGGCAATTGGTGCAAGGCATGGCACCATCACTAATAAAAGGAAAACGCATCCCAAACAACCCGCCGATAATACCCTGAGAGGCTTTCTCGTCGGCTTTCTCGAAAAACTCCCGACAGAGTCCGCTTTCCTCCGAAGCCAGATTAATCAGCTCTTTATCATAGAAATCGATGCCTAACCTGGCTGCCAATTTTTCTCCGATCTCTTTTCCGCCACTGCCCAACTGACGGCCGATATTGATGACATAATTACCATTCATAGTACTTTTGTATATTGGTTCAATAGCAAACATACACATTATTTCCGAAAGAAGAAAATAAATAATGTACCAATATACAGAGTGCCGCATTTCTTATCAATTGGTAACTTTTATCCATTTTCAGAGTCGTATCTTTGCAGCCGCAAAAAAATAAACATTGTTTTTATGAAGGACAGCATTGACTTCGGAAATATGGAAATTCCGAGACTATTCAGGAAATTATTGATTCCAACAGTACTTGGAATGGTCTTTTCCGCCGTGTTTGTAATCACCGACGGTATATTTGTCGGTAAAGGTATAGGCAGTGATGCCCTGGCAGCGGTCAACATCACGGCTCCGCTATTTATGATAACCACCGGCATCGGACTGATGTTTGGAGTGGGCGCATCTGTTGTAGCTTCCATTCACCTGTCACAAGGTAAACGAAAAGTTGCGAGTATCAACATCACACAGGCACTTGCCTTTTCGGCCTTACTTATTCTAGTGCTATCGGCACTCTGCTGCTATTTCGCAGAGCCTATCGGCCGATTACTCGGCAGCTCGGAACGGTTGTTGCCTCTGGTGGTGGAGTATATGAATTGGTACGTACCTTTCCTCGTATTCTACCTGCTCCTAAGCGCCGGCATGTTTTACATCCGCCTGGACGGATCGCCCAACTATGCCATGATGTGCAACGCCGTATCGGCCATTATCAATATCATACTCGATTATGTCTTTATTTTCCAATTGGGCTGGGGAATGATGGGAGCTGCTTTTGCCACCAGCCTGGGCACTATGGTCGGCGGATTGATGACACTCATTTATCTCCTCCGTTTTTCCCGTAACGTAGGTATTTACCGTATCAAGCTGAGCTGGAAAAGCATGCGGCTTACCTGCCGTAACATCGGCTACATGATCAGGCTGGGATCTTCCGCCTTTATCAGCGAGGCATCCATTGCCAGCATGATGTTCCTGGGGAATTATGTGTTTATCAGCCATTTGGGAGAAAGCGGTGTAGCCGCATTCAGCATTGTATGTTACTTCTTTCCTATCATTTTTATGGTATACAATGCCATCGCCCAATCGGCACAACCCATCATCAGCTATAATTTCGGACAACAGAACCCGGTACGGGTCGCACGTACCATCCGGTTGGCATTGAAGACAGCTTTAGGCTGCGGCATTTTTTTCTTTGCCGCCACTCTGGTATTCAATCACCAGATAGTCGGGCTGTTTATCGATAAAAGCTATCAAGCCTATGATATTGCGGTAAACGGCATTCCTTACTTTGCAGTCGGCTATCTGTTTTTTGCGCTCAACATAGTGGGCATCGGCTATTATCAAAGTATCGAACGTGCCCGGCGCGCCACTGTCATCACTCTTTTCCGGGGAACATTGTTCATGCTGGCAGGTTTCCTGCTCTTGCCTCCGGTGCTGGGAGTAAGGGGCATTTGGCTGGCCGTTCCTTTGGCCGAACTGCTGACCTTATTGCTTATTATCGGAATTTACCTGAAGGACTCTTTCGCCGTTCGCCAATGATACGTATCTTTGCATCATTCAAACAGATGCAAAGAGTCTTATGGAAACATTTATTGAAAAGTTCAGAAACAGCTATCATCTTTCAGAAAACGACACGCAAACCCTGCTCAGCTATATGGAGGAGATCCGTTTCAAAAAGAAAGAAGTCATCGTCCATGAAGGCTCCAAAAACGGAAATCTGTATCTGATAAAGCAGGGCATCTGGCGTGCCCATTATCTGAAAGATGGAGTGGACACTACCATTTGGTTTGCCGGTGCAGGCGAAGCTGCCTTTTCGGTATGGGGATATGTGGAAAATACTGCATCGCACATCACGATTGAAGTCATGTGCGATAGCATAGCCTACTGTATTCCGGGATCAACCCTGAACAATCTTTATGCTTCATCGCTCGGACTCGCCAACCTGGGACGGCAACTGATGGAACGGCAACTGCTCAGCCTCGAAAACTGGCTGATCAGCGCCGGAAGCCCCAAAGCTAAAGAACGTTATCTGACCCTTATCAAAGAACATCCCGAACTATTACAAAATGTGCCTTTAAAGCATATAGCCTCTTATTTGTGGATTACACCACAGTCGCTGAGCAGAATCCGGAGAGAAATGAAAATGTAATTTCGGAGCTTGACACAGCGACAGAGCGGGTGAAGACCTCAACAGAGGCTTTGCCATACTCCTCTTTCCATATTTCTCTCGTTATACCAATCATTCGCTCCATTTAGTCCTCAATCTCTTTCCTTTCTATCTCTTTTTAGTTACCTTTGTAAGGAACCGAATACGAGTTGTACAACTGGTACATGACGAGTTGTACAACTGGTATACGACGAGTTGTACAACTGGTAACGTACAAGTTGTGTAACCGGTACATCGAATCATATTAACCTTTCATACAAAGCACTATGGGACTCATTTATTTAGTCAGAAAGAAAAAGTTCAGAACAGCCGAAGGGATCAGAGAACTCTATTTTGCCATCCAGCGGAAACTTCAGAAAAGAGGTGGCAAGAACGAAGAAGACCTTGCCGAAATCCTTTCGGCAAACAGTTCACGAAGCAAAGGGGAAGTATTGAGCATCCTCACCGATCTGCCGGACGTGATAGAAGAGATATTGAAAAATGGAGAATCCGTATCCATCAGAGGGTTGGGATCGTTTCATGCCTCCATTACAAGCAATGGCTTCGAGCATCCGGAAGATGTATTGCCTCACGAGGTACGGGTATCCAAAGTATATTTCATTGCCGACCGCAAGTTTACCCAACGTGTCAGCCGGATGAAATTCTTTCGCTACCCACTATCCAAATATTTCCCAAAGAACTTGTTACGACCCGAAACAATCAGGGAAGAAGAGACTCGGGAAGAGAAACCGGAGTTCATTCCTGACGATGACGAATGAAACGGATACCGCATAAAAGACATGGAGCTTGTCCGGCATCTCTGCCCGATCAAAAGAGGAATCTGATACATCCCATTACAGACAGATGACAGCAGCCCTCCGGATTCATGAGTAAACTGACGAACCGACTTGAACTTCAGGCCTGCGTCATCCGGTGGTCTGCGGCAAAGGAGACCGGTCCGGGACAAGCTCTCTGTCTCGTTCCCGAACCGGTTTATCAAAAGACATATCCCAGATTTACATAAAACCCCACCTTATGAGATCTGCTGGAGTATCCCAAAGAAGCCTCGAGCGGACCGAACAGACTATCGTAACCATATCCCACACTACCGCCCCAAACCGGTTTTGCTCCCCAGATATCAAAAAAGTTATCATTCCGGAAAGCCACGTTTCCGGTAAAGGTGACATAGTTCTTGCTACCGATACGCTGCCGCAACTTCAGGCTTGTCACCAGAACAGAGTTGTCCACAATCTCCAGATTCGTGATGCCGGCAAAAGGAAGTTGTTGAGGCAGATAGTGCCCGAAATTCTCGCCTCCCATGGCATTCAGATACGGATAAGGTATATTTTTACCGATAAGCACCCGCCCATACAAAGAGGGAATCAGGGCAAAACGATCGGTCAGTGAAAAGACACCGGCCCATGATGCCGCAAGGGCAGAGAAGGGAGCATGGCCTTTATAATGTGTCAGATTATCGGTATAGAGGGAGTAGCGTCCCTGCACATCGGTCCCCTTGGAAGGGAAATATCCCTTGTTGTACGTATTGTAATGCAACTGTGCAAAATAGCTGAAGAAGTGTTGGGGCTTCACCTCCAGACGCTGCCCGCCGGTGTTGTAAAGAAAGTCTTTATACTTAAAGAACTCAAAATTCAGCCCGGCGCCAAAGCGCAGGTTGCGAAACCATACATCCGAGAATCCAAACTCACCCGAATGATACTTATAAGTAGTGTTATAGGAACGCCTTCCGTGATCGTAGATATTGATATCGTTGTACTCAAACTGATAAGCAAAATTGAAATTGCGCATCTGCATCGGTGCCAATGTATATTCGACCCGGGCGAGATAACGTTTTCCCAGCCTTCCCGTCACCGAAACCCACGAAGGAACACGCGTATCGAGCCGGCTCCTGACGTTCAACAAAAGCGAGGCAATCTCTTCCGAATCAAAACGGATACCCAGATTAAGATTACGTTCATACTTCTCTTCCAGGATGAAGTGCAACTGATATCCCTGAGGGGTGTCGGTCAGTTTATAGCTGACATTGGAGTAAGCCTGACTGCCGCGCAAGGTGGTCAGAGCTTCATAAAGCTGTTCCATACGCATCTTGCTGTTTTCCTTCAGGTGACAGCGATGCATGATCCATTTCTTGTCACTATCCTCGATGCCGTCAAAAGTGATATCCTTAACAAAAATGTCTTTCGAAGACCACAATGAACTGAACGGACCATGACGCGGGGCAACATAGTTCTCAGGCAGTCCTATTTCCTTCTTCAGCTTTTGCAAAGCGGTCCACTGTTCACGGGCAGCCTCTTCGCCCCGGTTCACCAAAGTATCGAGCGCGGGAATATTGAAACTTGCAGCAGAATACCCTTTCACATCCACCTTGATATAGACAGTGGCCAGTTTGATATTCTCTTCGTATCGGGTCTGCCCGGTCAGATTGATAATCTGATTGAAGATTTCACTGAGGTTGTTCAGTTCATCGGCAGTCCGGAGATCATTCTGCACATCGACACCAATAATGACATCAGCTCCCATGGTACGGGCTATGTTGGTCGGGAAATTATTTTTCATGCCACCGTCCACAAGAATCTTATCACCCAGGCGCACCGGAGTGAATACGCCGGGAATAGCCATACTGGCGCGCATGGCGGTAGCCAACACTCCGTTATGAAATACGACTTCATCTCCGTTTACTATATTCTCCGAAACACAGGCAAACGGGATAGGCAGTTTATTGAAGTTGATGGAGTCGTGATAACCGACTGTCAGTTCCGAAAAAAGATTGGCCAGATTCTGGCCTTTGATAACGCCTCCGAACACATTGGCCTTCAGATTCTTCTTTAAAGGAACAGAGAGGACGTAGGTTTCCGAGTTCTGACGTTCGGTCATGGTCTGGTCTTCCCAACTGATACGGTCGCTGAGCAAGAGAGGCCAATTCTGATGATTGACCATGCTATCGAGCTGATGGGGAGTATAACCGATGGAATAAAGCCCGCCGATGATGGACCCCATACTGGTTCCGACAATATAATCGATAGGGATACCTGCTTCTTCAATCACTTTCAGAGCGCCGATGTGGGCCACTCCCTTGGCACCTCCACCACTCAAGACCACAGCAACACTCTTACGCTGCTGGGCATGTACAGGTGAGAAAACAAACAGACTGATACACAGGATAAGGACAAAACAGATTCGCTTTTTCATGACTACTACATTGGTTTCTGATCATTACAGATAAAAGACAAATGCCGGCTGCAATTTGTTTAGCCCACCGGCATGAAAGTAGTCAATCCTTATTTTTGCTTCAACCGAAAGAATAGAATAAGGTGTGCATGAAGGAAGACGGTCCGCATGGTATACGCCGCAACGTTCTCCGGCAGTTGCCACCGAAGTCAGGCAGCCTGTCTGTCATGGATACGGAACAAGCGGAACTGCCACCACAACATCCCCGCCGAGATCAGACTGGCTATCAAGTCGGAAACAGGCATACTTACCCATACGCCTGTCTGACCGAAATACCGGGGCAGGATCAACAGACAGGGAATCAGTATCAGCACCTGACGGGTGATAGACAGAAAGATAGCTTTACTCGCCATCCCGATGCTTTGGAAGAAGTTCGACGTCACCATCTGGAACCCGACTATCGGAAAGAACAGCACCACAATCCGAAGTCCTTCGGCCGACTGACGGATCAATTCTTCGTGGGAAGTAAAGATAGATACGGCCAAGCCGGGGATCAACATTCCCATCAGGAAACCCGTAGTTGTTACAATGGTGGCTCCGTAAATGGTAAGCTTCAACACACGGGTCACCCGGGGATAGAGCCGGGCGCCGAAATTATATCCGGCTATGGGCTGCATCCCTTGGTTCAGCCCCATCACAATCATCACAAACAAGAAAACAAGACGATTGACAATACCAAACGCACCGATAGCAAGATCTCCGCCATATTTTTTCAACCCCTGGTTAATCAGGATTACGATAAAACACGACGCAAGGTTCATCAGGAAAGGAGCCATACCGATGGCGAGCGAGTCGAATACGATTTTCCGTTTCAACCGGAAAATGCCCCGATGAAAATGGAGCAACTCTTCCTTATTGCTGAATAGCCTGAACTGCCACATCAGAGAAATGACCTGTGCCAGGATAGTGGCTATGGCTGCTCCTTGAATGCCCCAGCCGAAGCCGTAAATAAACAGAGGATCGAGAATCGTATTGATAACCACTGTAGCAATAGTGGCATACATTGCCTTTTGCGGATGACCGGCCGAACGAAGCACGGCATTCAGTCCCAGGTAAAGATGGGTAATGACATTACCATAAAGGATCACTTTCATATAATCGCGGGCATACCCCACAGTCTCGTCGCTGCCTCCGAAAAAATAAAGGATAGGATCGAGAAAAATAAGGGTAAGTATCGTAAAAGCAAGCCCGATGATGATATTCAGCACCAATACATTTCCCAGCACACGTTGCGCCGTATCGTAATCTTTTTGTCCCAGCTTTACCGAAACCAGCGTGGCAGCCCCCACTCCGACCAGCGAACCGAAAGCCGCCGCAAGATTCATCAGCGGAAATGTCAGAGCAAGCCCCGAAATAGCCATCGGACCAACCCCGTGACCAATAAAAATGCTGTCTACCATGTTGTAAAGTGAAGATGCGGTCATAGCGATAATAGCCGGAATGGCATACTGCATCAAGAGTTTTCCAATCTTTTCGGTGCCCAGCGCAGTGGGCGTCTTTTGTCCTGTCATACCTATTATTTTGAGGGTGCAAAGATACAAATCTATTTAGAATTAAAGGTGAAGAATAAAGAATAAGAGTTACAATGCCGTATTTCTAAGAAAAGTTTCGTATTTTTGCCTCCAAAATTGAGTTAATATCTAACGAAATGAACATATTAGAACTAAGTGAACAGGAAATCATCCGACGTAACAGTCTGAATGAACTTCGCGCGATGGGCATCGAACCCTATCCCGCAGCAGAGTATGTAACCAATGCTTTCTCAACTGATATTAAAGCCGAATTCAAAGATGACGAGACACCCCGCCAGGTATCCGTAGCCGGTCGCATGATGAGCCATGCCATAATGGGTAAAGCCTCTTTCATTGAATTGCAGGACTCTAAAGGCCGCATCCAGGTATATATCACCCGTGATGACATCTGCCCGGGAGAAGAAAGGAAATGTACAACACTGTGTTCAAACGCCTGCTCGACTTAGGCGACTTCATCGGAATCGAAGGCTTCGTATTCCGCACACAGATGGGCGAAATCAGTATCCATGCACAAAAGCTGACGGTACTCGCCAAATCGATCAAACCACTGCCTATTGTTAAATACAAAGACGGCGTAACTTACGACTCTTTTGAAGATCCTGAATTGCGTTACCGCCAGCGCTATGTCGACCTGGCTGTCAACGAAGGTGTTAAAGATATTTTCATCAAACGCAGCAAAGTATACAGTTCCATGCGCGAATACTTCAACTCAAAGGGATACATGGAAGTGGAAACTCCGATCCTGCAGGCCATTGCCGGAGGAGCAGCCGCGCGTCCGTTCATGACTCACCACAATGCTTTGGATATTCCTTTATACATGCGAATCGCCAGTGAGCTTTACCTGAAACGCCTTATTGTCGGCGGTTTTGAAGGTGTATACGAGATCGGTAAAAACTTCCGTAACGAAGGTATGGACCGTACACACAATCCAGAATTCACCTGTATGGAGATATATGTAGCCTACAAAGACTACAACTGGATGATGGAATTTACTGAAAAAATGATCGAAAAGATCTGTCTGGACGTAAACGGTACTACCGAAGTAAAAGTAGGCGACAACATCATCAATTTCAAAGCGCCCTATAAGCGTGTCACTATGCTAGGAGCCATCAAAGAGCACACCGGTTACGATCTGACAGGAATGAATGAAGAGCAGATTCGCGAAGTTTGCAAGAAACTGAACATGGAAATCGATGATACGATGGGTAAAGGTAAACTGATCGATGAGATCTTCGGTGAGTTCTGCGAAGGCACTTATATACAGCCTACATTCATCACGGATTACCCGATCGAGATGTCTCCTCTGACCAAGAAGCATCGTGACAACCCTGAACTGACAGAACGTTTCGAGTTGATGGTAAACGGTAAAGAGTTGTGTAACGCATATTCTGAGTTGAACGATCCGATCGACCAGTTGGAACGTTTCGAAGACCAGATGAAGCTGAGCGAAAAGGGAGATGATGAAGCGATGATCATCGATAAGGACTTCGTCCGTGCATTGGAATATGGTATGCCTCCTACTTCGGGTATGGGTATCGGTATGGACCGTCTGACTATGCTGATGACCGGTCAGTCGACCATTCAGGAAGTATTGTTCTTCCCGCAGATGCGTCCGGAGAAAGTCGTACCGAAAGACAGTGCTTCCAAATTTATGGAACTGGGCATTGCCGAAGAGTGGGTACCTGTCATCCAGAAAGCAGGATACAATCAGGTGGCCGACATGAAAGAGGTTAATCCGCAGAAATTCCACCAGGATATTTGTGGCATCAACAAGAAATACAAATTGGAACTGACCAATCCGTCAGTTAACGATGTAGCCGAGTGGATACAGAAAATTAAATAAATTAAGAATGAAGAATGGCGATGAGGAGCCGGAGCATTTGACCTCCGGCCTTCCCTGCACCATTCTTCATTCTTCATTTTTAATTCTTAATTTATAGAAATGAAATTACCCGGTAAGATAGCGATAATGGGCGGAGGAAGCTGGGCTACAGCCATCGCAAAGATGTGTCTGGCTCAGGAAGAGTCTATCAATTGGTATATGCGGCGCGATGACCGCATCGCCGATTTCAAACGGCTCGGGCATAATCCAGCCTATCTGACAGGCGTAAAGTTCGACATGAAGCGCATCAATTTCAGCTCCAACATCAACGATGTGGTGAAAGAGTCTGATACGCTAATCTTCGTCACCCCTTCTCCATATCTGAAAGCTCACCTGAAAAAGCTGAAAACACGGATCAGAGACAAGTTCATTATTACCGCTATCAAAGGTATTGTCCCCGATGACAATCTGATTGTCTCGGAATACTTTAACAAGGAATATGGCGTTCCTCCCGAAAATATTGCCGTACTGGCCGGTCCATGTCATGCCGAAGAAGTGGCTCTGGAACGTCTCTCTTATCTCACCATCGCTTGTCCGGACAAGGATAAAGCACGCGTTTTTGCCCGCCGACTGGGCAGCAGTTTCATCAAGACTTCTGTTAGCGATGACGTGATAGGAATTGAATACAGTTCCGTACTGAAAAATGTATATGCCATAGCAGCAGGCATCTGTAGCGGTTTGAAATATGGAGACAACTTCCAGGCCGTACTGATATCAAACGCTATCCAAGAGATGAATCGCTTCTTAAATACGGTACATCCGATAAACAGAAACGTAGATGAATCTGTTTATCTGGGTGATTTGTTGGTGACCGGCTACTCCAACTTCAGCCGTAACCGTACGTTTGGTACCATGATCGGTAAGGGATACTCTGTAAAAAGTGCCCAAATCGAAATGGAGATGATAGCGGAAGGATATTATGGAACAAAGTGTATTAAGGAAATCAATAAACATCATCACGTAAATATGCCGATACTGGATGCTGTATACAACATCTTATATGAGCGCATATCTCCGATGATTGAAATAAAATTGCTGACTGACTCGTTTAGATAAACAAGAAAGCAGACAAATAACTCTTTAACTCCTAAATAAAGAAAGATATGATTAGTTTGAACATTGAAAAAACTTTTGGATTCATTTCCAAGGAATCGGTTTCTGCCTACGAAGCTCAGGTAAAAGCCGCACAGGAAGCGCTGGAAAACGGCACTGGTAAAGGTAACGACTTTCTGGGGTGGTTGCATCTGCCCTCTTCTATCAGTAAAGAGCACCTGGCCGACCTGAAAGCTACCGCACAAGTATTGAGAGACAATTGTGAGGTAGTGATCGTAGCCGGTATCGGAGGAAGTTACCTGGGTGCCCGTGCGGTGATCGAGGCATTGTCAAACAGCTTCACTTGGTTACAGGAAAAGAAAACAGCACCGGTCATGATTTATGCCGGCCACAATATTGGTGAAGATTATCTGTACGAACTGACTGAGTTTCTGAAAGATAAAAAATTCGGTGTAATCAATATCTCTAAATCCGGTACAACTACAGAGACCGCTCTGGCATTCCGCCTGCTGAAGAAACAGTGTGAAGATCAACGCGGCAAAGAGATGGCAAAGAAAGTAATCGTAGCCGTTACAGATGCCAAGAAAGGTGCGGCACGCGTTACTGCAGATAAAGAAGGCTACAAATCTTTCATTATCCCTGACAATGTAGGAGGACGTTTTTCCGTGTTGACTCCGGTAGGTTTATTGCCCATTGCAGTAGCCGGATTCGATATCGAGCAACTGGTAAACGGTGCTGCCGACATGGAGAAAGCTTGTGGAGCCGATGTTCCTTTCGCAGAAAACCCTGCAGCGATTTATGCCGCTACTCGTAACGAGTTATACAAGAACGGCAAGAAGATAGAGATTCTTGTTAATTTCTGCCCGAAGCTTCACTACGTAAGCGAATGGTGGAAACAACTTTATGGAGAATCTGAAGGAAAAGATAATAAAGGTATCTTCCCGGCAGCAGTCGATTTCTCTACAGACCTGCACTCGATGGGTCAGTGGATTCAGGAAGGTGAACGCACAATCTTCGAAACAGTGATCTCTGTAGACAAAGTGAACCATAAGTTAGAAGTACCTTCGGATGAAGCTAACCTGGATGGCTTAAACTTCCTGGCCGGCAAGCGCGTAGACGAAGTAAACAAAATGGCCGAATTGGGAACCCAATTGGCTCACGTAGACGGAGGAGTTCCCAATATGCGTATCGTGGTTCCGGAACTGAGCGAATTCAGCATCGGACAATTACTCTATTTCTTCGAAAAAGCTTGCGGTATCAGCGGCTATCTGCTGGGCGTAAATCCGTTCAACCAGCCGGGTGTAGAAGCATACAAAAAGAACATGTTTGCTTTACTGAACAAACCCGGATACGAAGAAGAATCAAAAGCTATTCAGGCAAGACTGTAAGAGCCCAATAAAACAGGTATATAATAGAAAAGAGCGGTACTATCGGAAGTATCGCTCTTTTCTATTATATACCGATCCGTCAGATCAATCGTCTTGTTTATCGGAAGTTTTGATTTCCAATTCATACTTGGCCCCTTCACAATTAACAGGTTTGGAGAAAAGGTAGAATTTAAGTTTCACTCCATCTTCGGTCACTTGCTGCACCTTTGCCCTGATACCTATTTGAATCTGAGAAACTCCATCCTTAAACCCTAACTTGCCATTATCCTTATCCGTAAACTCTTTATCATCACTGAGCGTCTCTTCCGGCAAATCATTAAAATCAATCTCCACAGCAGTCTCTTTACTACCCGGGGTTTCCTCTTTTACCAGAAACGTATTCAACTCCTCTCCATTGCCGTCCAGTTTCAACGAAATTTCGAGTTCATCATCTACTTTGAGAGGAGGTAAGGCCTCCATTTGCCAGGTATAATCCATCTCTCCGTCATTGACGTACAGTCCCTGCATTTCGATCGTAGGACTTGGAACAGAATCTTTGCAAGCGGTAGTCAGCAAGCATAACGACAGTAAAGGGAAAAATAGTTTTTTCATGCAATCATATCACTTAATAGATTTTGCAAAAATACATATTCTGTTCGATTCACCAAAATAATCGTATCTTTGCACTCCAAATCAATAGGTATATATCATGTTTCAGGAAGCAATTGCGCAATATCTCAAGCAAAATCATTATGAATCTATCCAACTGAAATCCGTGCTTTTCGATATGGACGGCGTACTTTTCGACTCCATGCCTTATCATGCCGAAGCATGGCACAAGACCATGAAGGCCCATGGGCTGAATTTAAGTCGGGAAGAAGCTTACTTGCACGAAGGCCGTACGGGGGCCGGAACTATCAACATCGTATGTCAACGTCAATTGGGACGTGACGCCACTCAAGAAGAAATAGAGAGTATTTATCTCGAAAAGAGCATCGAATTCAACAAGCATCCCCAAGCCGAACGCATGCCGGGTGCATGGGAATTACTACAAAAAATCAAAGCGGAAGGTATCATCCCGACCGTGGTTACCGGTTCCGGACAAGCCTCACTGCTGGATAGACTCGAGCATAACTTTCCGGGAATGTTTCGTCAGGAATTGATGGTGACTGCCTTCGATGTCAAATACGGAAAGCCGAATCCGGAACCCTATCTGATGGCATTGGAAAAAGGAGGATTGAAACCTAATGAAGCTATTGTCATCGAAAATGCCCCTTTAGGTGTAGAAGCCGGACATAAAGCCGGAATATTCACCATTGCTGTCAACACCGGACCTCTGAACGGGAAAATACTGCTGAATGCCGGTGCCGATTTATTATTCCCTTCAATGCAAGCCTTATGTGAATCCTGGGAGAAATTAGCCCGACTCCTACATTAATTGGTCAATAAAACTAAAATGGCTGATAATTGTTTAATTATCAGCCATTTCTTTGTACTCCCGAAGGGAATCAAACCCTTATCTTAGGTACCGGAAACCTACATTCTATTCGTTGAACTACAGGAGCATTGTTTTTATGCGACGACAAAAGTATAAAAAATCTTCGCATTTTCCTAATGATTCACCTTTTTTTGTAGTATTCATCTACCGAACGCTATATTATCAAATATTATTTTGCAACTCTTATGCTATATAAAACGATCAATTTGATAACATTTTAGCCTATTATTCATACAGATATAGATATTATTCATATCTTTGCCGACAAATAACAATCAATAAACCTATGAGTTACCTAATAAAACCTCAGAATTATAAACCTTTGCTTGACCTGAAACAGACAGAACTGGGCATCAAACAAATTAAAGAGTTCTTCCAGTTGAATCTTTCTTCGGAGCTGCGTCTGCGCCGTGTCACAGCCCCACTCTTCGTACTCAAAGGAATGGGTATCAATGATGACCTGAACGGTATAGAACGTCCTGTCTCATTTCCCATCAAGGATCTGGGCGATGCACAAGCGGAAGTAGTACACTCACTCGCTAAATGGAAGCGCCTGACCTTGGCAGATTATCACATTGAACCGGGTTATGGTATTTATACGGACATGAATGCCATCCGCTCGGACGAAGAACTGGGCAATCTGCATTCACTTTATGTAGACCAGTGGGACTGGGAACGGGTAATTACTGCCGAAGACCGTAATGCCGACTTCTTAAAAGAGATCGTAAACCGCATTTATGCCGCTATGATCCGTACGGAATATATGGTGTACGAAATGTACCCGCAAATCAAACCTTGCCTGCCACAGAAGTTGCACTTTATCCATTCGGAAGAATTACGCCAGTTGTATCCCGATATGGAACCTAAATCTGCCGAACATGCCATCTGTAAAAGTATGGAGCCGTATTTATCATCGGCATCGGTTGCAAGCTGAGTGATGGCAAAAAACATGACGGACGCGCCCCGGACTATGACGACTATACCAGCAAAGGGTTGAACGACCTACCCGGACTGAACGGTGACCTGTTGCTCTGGGACGATGTGCTGCAACGCTCCATTGAGTTGTCTTCAATGGGTATCCGTGTAGACAAAGAGGCTCTTTTACGCCAGGTGAAGCAAGAGAATCAGGAACAAAGACTGGAACTCTATTTCCATAAAAGATTATTGAATGATACGCTTCCACTCTCTATCGGCGGCGGTATCGGACAATCGCGTTTGTGCATGTTCTACTTACGCAAAGCTCATATCGGCGAGATTCAGGCAAGTATCTGGCCGGAAGAAATGCGTCGTGAATGTACAGCCCTTAATATACACCTTATTTAATAGCCTATGAACGTACAAATAGAAGAGAGCTGGAAAACTCATTTAGAACCAGAATTTGAGAAGGATTATTTCCGCACACTGACTGAATTTGTCAGAAGTGAATATAGCCAGTATCAGATCTTTCCCCCGGGAAAGTTGATATTCAATGCATTCAATTTATGTCCGTTTGATAAAGTAAAAGTAGTCATTATCGGTCAGGACCCCTACCATGGTCCCGGTCAGGCACACGGCCTTTGTTTCTCGGTGAATGACGGAGTAGCCTTTCCGCCTTCTCTGGTGAACATTTTCAAAGAAATAAAAGAAGATATCGGCACGCCAGCCCCGTCCACCGGTAACCTGACAAGATGGGCCGAACAGGGTGTCCTGTTGCTGAACGCCACCCTGACAGTACGCGCCCACCAGGCCGGTTCGCACCAACGTCGCGGTTGGGAAGAGTTTACAGATGCTGCCATCCGTGTCCTGGCCGAAGAAAGAGAAAATCTGGTATTCATCCTTTATGCACAAAAGAAAGGTGCCTTCATTGACCGTAACAAGCATTTGGTACTCAGTTCGGCACATCCTTCTCCCCTCTCTGCCTACAATGGCTTCTTTGGGAATAAGCATTTCAGTAAAACAAACGAATACCTGAAAACCCATGGAAAAACAGAAATAAACTGGTAAACAGAGCAAACTATCAAACGATAGTCGATAAACAGCCGGCAATTTATGCTATAGAAATTTTAAGCATAAATTGCCGGCTGTTTATCGTTCGTCCATCAGATATTTAATACCACTGAATATTACTTTGAGTCTGACTTCTCTTATCCCACTTCAAGTCACGCAGGATACTTGCCGTAGCCCGAATCGTAAAATTATAATAGCGATAACGGCCGAAAGGCGAAATACTGGCAGACATATTGAAACAATGCAAATCACGTGTAATCGTGCAAGAAGTCTGAGTGATCTCCTTTGCCTCGAAATCATATCCGGAATTGAATGTAAACGACCAATTATTGGAAATCTTCAGGTTACCCGACATGTTGATATTTTGCGTATACTTAAACGGATAACGCATCGTATTACGATTGATCGGCTTACTGCGATCCTCGGAAATACGGAACGAATAGTTCACATTCAGCGACCATGGCATCTTAAATACCTGATAACCGTCACGATCCGCCTGTGCTTTTTCTACCCTCTTCTCAGTAACCGCTTCGTCACCGGTAGAATTTCCTTTTTCTTCGTCGACACCGTCCTTTTTCTTCTTTTGATCGTTATCCTTATCTTTCCCGAACAACTTCTTCCAGGTATCATTATTGAATGTATAGTTGATGGAAGATCCCCATCCCTGGAAACGCCCGAAGCGGCCATAAGACCATTCGGTGCGGTCACCCACTATTACATTACCCGACTTATCGAATGTATAGGCATAGGTTGCGAATACCGCGTTCATATTCAGCGTATAGTTATTAAACTTCTTGAACTTCATACGCAAACGCATATTCAGGTTACTCCATGGTTGCTTCTTTGCAGCCATATTATAAGAAAGATTGAAACCGATTTCATCAATCAAACTGACTTTCACAAGAGAGTCTTTCTTGTTACGGTATTTCATCTCCAAATTGTTCGACACATCAAAACTAACCGTTCCGGACTTTTCACGCGGAGCTGTACCAAACTGCTGACTGGAATAAGGCGAGTAATACTGATCATTACCGTCTGCATCACGATAATATTCCCAGAATTGCCCGAAACTTGGAGAGCCATTCAATGAAATCTGCGGGGTAAAGACATGGCGAATCTGTATCTCTTTTTTCTTCATAAACAGCGGCTGGTACATACCATACATCTTGGTACTTAAAGCCAGGCTGGCCGAATAGTTGAACACCCGATAGAATCCATGAATCGTATCACCGGGGTGTGTATCCCATTTCCGGGTAGTTTCGTCATAGCTCTTCATCACCTTACGGGTATACCAACGTTCAGTGTAATTAAATGAAGGTACCACCTGCAAATACTTGAAAAGAGTGAAAGTTGCCTGTACCGGGATGTTATGCTGCATTGCATTCTCCCATTCCCTGAAACCGGCTTTAAACAAACGGTCGTCTTTTGTCTTCAGGCTGTTGGTCAAACGTCCCGAATAACGCAATGAGATCTTTTCGTACCAACGCTCCTCACCTACCGCACGTTTACGCTTAAAAGGGAAAATAGTACTCAGAGTAATATTCAAGTCAGGCAGGGTGACAGCAATAGAAGAGTCACGCATGGTTTGCGCTATGTTGAAAGTACCCGCGAGTGTCAACTTCTGATCCGGGAAACTACGAGAGTAGCTTACACTCGAAGTTTTTGTATTCTGGGTCATCAACTGAGAATTATAGAGGTTGTTGATATTGGTACGTTCGTAACTACTGGTAGCGAAGTTTACACTTGCCGAGAAAGTGCTGTTGGGACTCGCCTTCTGGTCTTGCCGGTGATTCCACACAATCTTGAAGTCTTTAGCAACCGAATAGTCCGGCATACCTTTATCCCCAAGTTTGGTTACCTGATAGCCGGCCTGTAACGAACCGGAATATTTATAACGCTTGTTATAATTGGTTTCCATATTGGCGGCCCATGAACCTTTAGTAAAAATATCGGCAGTCAGCTTGAGGTCCATCAGGTCACTGACAGCAAAATAGTAGCCACCACCGGTCAAACCGAAACCACGGCTGGAGTCATCCATATAACTCGGCATGACAAAGCCCGAAGAATAGCTGCTGGAAAACGGAAAGAAGAAAAACGGTACGGCCAAAGGCAACGGTACATCTTCCACTACCAGATAAGCAGGCCCCGTTACCACATTTTTCTTAGGACGGACCTTGGCTTTGGTCAACTGCATATAGAAGTGCGGATGATCGTGGTGGTCGCAGGTCGTATATCGTCCATTCTCCATGAACAGTTCATCATTTGCGCCTTTCTTCGCATTGTTACCTACCACGTAGCCTTCCCCCTGCTGGGTAACGACGTTATTGATAAATCCTTTTTTACTCTTGAAGTTATACCGGATAGCCTTCGTTTCATAAGGAGTCTCTCCATCCTTAAACACCGGTTTCCCCTTCTCCACTCCCACAGAGTCGATCACTCCACGGGCATAGACCGTACTGCTGTCCATGTTCATGGTGATAATTTCGGCTCCCAGCTCGATGTTCTCGTAGTTCACCTTGCCATCTCCATACAAATGGGCAAATCCTCCTTGTGTAAAGACAATAGAGTCATTGGCAGAATATACAACGGGAGCGTCCAGGGGTTGTTTCTTTTTCTTCACCGATTCCGCCGACAATGTATCGGCCTTCAATACATTGGCTTTCAATGTATCGTTTTTCAGTGTGTCGACTCTCAGTGAATCGTTCTTAGGGGGTGAATAGACCACCGGCCCTTTCAACTCCCTGACACGGCGACGCTGAGCCATAGCTTCGTACGGAAGCATCAGGAGGATCAACAGTAGTATGGATGATATTATCGTATTTGCTTTCAATGGCGTCATTAACTAATAGAGTTTACGCTTGAAGGGGCAAAAGTACACAATCTTCACCAAATATACTTGAGAATCTTCATTTTTAATTCTTTTTTAGGCACTAAAGAAATAGCTTACACCAATTGTTAAAACGTTGCAAACCTTCATCTCCATACTTGGCGATGCTCTTACGAGCCCCCTCCACAGTTTTCTCACGGTCGAGATGGGTTTTCGAAAAAAACTTGTCGGCAAAGCAAATCACTTGTTCTTCCATACTCACCGGCAACATTTCGCGATGGGGGACAGGAAGTTTTTGATCCATAATATCTTTCAGTGAAAGTCCCGCCCCGGTATGCCGTTCACAGACTAATGCGTGTCGAGGGAAACCTTCCTTACGGACAAGCCCGGCTCCGAGATATCCATGACAAATGTAAGGTTCCGTCCCAAAACATTGAATACCCGGAGCATGTGTCAGGAAGATACCAATATCATGCAGCATGGCGGCTTCTTCCAGAAAGACAGTATCCAGATTCAGTTCCGGATGTTTTCCGGCGATCCATAGAGCTTTATCAGCCACCGACCGGCTATGCACGTTCAAAATATGTTTCAGTTCATTATCCTGAGGATAATATTTGTCTATCAAATCAAGCACTTTCATATTCTATTATTCATTAATTCAAAAACCACTTGCCATTGGTTTCCGGAATGGAACCCTTCATAAGCCAAGTGTGTTCGATTGGTTTCTTAAGCACATTTCTTTCCTTCTTTACCCTCTTCCCGGCCTTGTTTAGTGGGCCCGGGTTCGTGTACCCATCAGCTCGGATACCCGAACCCGCTGATGAACAAGTCAAAAGTCGTTAATACTCCCATTCAGGCTTATCCAAGAGGGCAAACCGGCTAAACAAATTAACTTCTCCCACATAGAAAACAAGTCATGAATGAGGAAGGTTCCTGCCAAAGGCAAAGATAACAACTGTTTTTTAATACGGAATGAAGATAATCAAAAGAATTGATTGTATATTTGTGCATTTCATAGTAACCCGGAAAACGGATCTGATATCATATTAAAAACAATCCAATATTTATTCCTATGACAAAACCTTCTTACAAACAGTGGATAGCAGCCTGTACTCTCACGAGTACATTGCTATTGGGAGCTTGCGGTTCCGCTCCCGTTACCAGAGACGCATCAATCGTACCGTTGCCTAACCAAATTCAACAATCCGGCAACGCTTTTGTACTAACCCCGAACACTACAATCGGTACCACCGACCCGGAATTACAGCCAGCCGCCCAATACCTGAAAGAAATTCTTTCGGCCGCCACGGGCTACGACCTTCAGGTTAAAGAGGGCAAGGGGACAATCACTCTTGCGAAAGCCAACATCGAAGGAAAAGAAGGTGCCTATACACTTTCGGCAAAATCAGACCGGATAGACATCACAGGCAACTCTTATGGAGGGGTGATAGCCGGTATCGAATCGCTTCGCCAGTTATTCCCACCGCAAATCGAATCCAAACAAATCGTAGACAGTGTGGCATGGGCCATTCCCACGGCAGAGATTCAAGACGCCCCCCGATTCGAGTGGCGCGGGATTATGCTCGATGTATCCCGTCACTTCTACACCAAAGAGGAGGTAAAAGAATTACTCGACCTGATGGCACTCTACAAAATGAATAAGTTCCACTGGCATCTGACAGACGATCAAGGTTGGCGCATCGAAATAAAAAAATATCCGTTACTGACGGAGAAAGGCGCATGGCGTACCTTTAATTCACACGACAGATCGTGTATGAAGTCCGCTAAATCAGAAGACAATCCGGATTTTCTGATTCCGGAAAACAAACTCCGCATCGTCGAAGGCGACACATTATATGGCGGATACTATACGCAGGAGGATATCAAAGAAGTGATTGAATATGCCAAAGTACGCGGGATAGATATCATTCCCGAAATTGACATGCCGGGACATATGTTGGCTGCTGTCAGCAACTATTCCGGAGTAGCCTGTACCGATAAAGTAGGCTGGGGAACCACTTTCTCCTCACCCGTCTGCCCCGGAAAAGAATCGGCAATGGAATTCTGTAAGAATGTATATAGTGAACTGATCGACCTGTTTCCCTACAAATATGTACACATCGGAGGAGATGAAGTTGAAAAAGCAAACTGGAAGAAATGTCCCGATTGCCAGAAACGTATGCGGGATAATCATCTGAAAACCGAAGAAGAGCTGCAATCCTGGTTTATCCACGATATGGAGAAATTTTTCAATGCAAAGGGGAAAGAGATGATCGGCTGGGACGAAATCATCGAAGGCGGACTGAGCCCGACGGCTACCGTAATGTGGTGGAGAAGCTGGGCAAAAGATGCTCCCGCAAAGACAACTCAACAGGGGAACTCCATCATTTTCACTCCCAACGGACAGTTCTATCTGGATTATCAGGAAGACAAAAACTCTGTACGCAATATTTATAACTTCAATCCGGCAATCGAAGGATTGACTTCCGAACAACAGGCATTAGTCAAAGGCGTACAAGGAAACATCTGGTGTGAATGGATTCCTTCACGCGAACGCATGCAGTATATGGCTGTTCCACGCTTGCTGGCTATCGCCGAACTGGGTTGGAGCCAACCCTCACAAAAGAACTGGAATGACTTTGCACAACGCATGGCAAACCAATTCGAACGCCTCAACATCATGGGTATCAATTATCGCATCCCCGACTTGGAAGGCTTCCATCGCAACAATGCTTTTATCGGTGAAGGAACCGTAAAGGTAACCTGCCTCGATCCCAATGCCGAAATTCATTATACGACGGACGGCAGCACTCCTACTCTGCAATCGCCTAAATACGAAGGGCCTATTCAAGTAAAAGAAACAACGGACTTTACGTTCCGCACCTTCCGTCCCAACGGAAAAGCCGGTGACATCTCCCGGACACGCTTCATCAAGAGCGAATATGCTCCGGCTACGACTGTCACTCCCTCTGCCAAAGGATTGCAGGCTGAATGGTATGAGTTTAAAGGCAACAAGTGTGCAGACATCACTAAAGCACCGCTGAACGGAACTTACCCGATAGAAAAAGTTATGATTCCCGAAAAGGCAAAAGGAAATATAGGACTGGTTATCAAAGGGTTTATTAATGTGCCGAAAGACGATATCTATACCTTTGCCCTTTTGTCGGATGACGGCAGTACGCTGGTAATAGACGGTGAACAGGTGATCGATAACGACGGACCGCACGGGCCGCGTAGTTATCGGCCAGAAAGCATTATCGAAAGGGTATCATCCGATAGAAGTACGCTATTTTGACCAAAACGGTGGTCAACTGAAAATGACGGTAACCGGCACTGAAGGAAACGAAATTCCGGCAAGTGACTTATATGCAAACTAACATTATTGTTCAAAGGATAAATTGACATGACACACAAAGGTGTGTCATGATCCACCACAGAGTAGCACCGAATTCTACAGATCGAACTTAATCTATTATTGATAAACGATATTTATCTGTGTAAATCGGTGTACTCGGTGGCGAATACGAGTTTAGGTACACCCTCCGATACACGGATTATAATTCAGTTCCGCTCCATAACACAAAAAATCGATATCATGATAAAACTTAAACTAAGCATTCTTGTATGGGCGATCGGCCTATCGATGACCGCCTTTTCTCAAACAACTTCGTCCTTGCGGGCGAAAGTGTTAACCTTGAACGACTATCCGGATGCTCTCCGGTTGTGGGAGTTATATAACGATTCCGCTTCTGTAGAACAAAAAAATCCGTCATAGAAGGCAACTGGGAATTTATATTTCTTTTTGATAGACACGTGTATGTTCCCCCCAAGGGTGATAGCAATCTCCTATATATACAAAATTGAAATGCTCATAATAGCCTGTATGAGTTGTACACAAGTATAAATTCCCGAAGCCTAACCGCCGGGTATCCTCTTCTACTGCTTTGATTAGTAAGTTTCCGTAATTATGCCCTCTATACTGCTCTTCGATGAATAAAGCAACCAACCACGGGTATAAGTCCATACGTGAATTAAAATCATTTGTGGCAAGTCCGGCACAACCTATAATTTCTCCTTCTCCATTCATCAGAAGATACCATTGTGGCAGAGGAGATTCCGACTCCAAACAAGTTCTGAAACAGTTATCATAAACCATTCTACTATTTTCGTCAGCCCACTTCCTTTGGAAATAAGCAATTGCCTCCTCTAAATATTGAGGGCTTTTCCGTAATGAAATGATATCCATAATTATAATCTTATTTATTAGCCGCTTACATTATTACTGCATTTTTCACTCTCTTTCTTTCTCTTCTTCCAAAGTTGCCAGCTATTAATAATGTTTTGCCACAATACATAGCTTCCCGGCCCTACAGCAGAAAGTGGATTCAGATAAGTATGAGCCATCCAGATGGCAAGAATAGTATTCTTTTGCCCTAAAGCCTGTCCACCACTAATACGATCGTTGTATATACTGCCCAATGTTTTGCCCAGAAAAAATTGAAGACAACATGCTATCAGGGCGACAACCGCAATCATAATCTCCGTAAGTCCGTCTGCCGGATCATTAATCAAAGAATAAAGCGTTTGTGCAGTAACAATAGCAAGAGAAATTCCCCATAAATAAAAGGCCAGTTCATGATAACCCAACAGCACTTTATGCACTTTGGGAATAAACCTCTGCAAGAACCAGGCTGCTAAGAAAGGACAGATCAATAAAGGAAAAACCTTACTGAGAATCACCAGAAAAGCATCTATAAAACTAATACCGGGATTGGCCTCTATCAATGGAAACAGGATCGGAACAGCAATTGCAGCTCCAATATTGGCTATCAATGTATAAGTTGTCAGACTGGCGGCACTTCCCCCCAACTTCGATGTAATAACGGCAGCCGCAGTAGCCGTGGGGCAAATAACACAAACCATCGCTCCTTCTGCCACAATTTTATTAAAACGATAAAGTAGCAGATAAACAATCAAAGATCCGAATATCTGAATCAATAAAAGCCATAAATGTAACGGCTTCGGTTTTAAGTCACGCGGAGATACCTTACAGAAAGTGAGAAGCAACATAGTGAAAATCAGTATTGGAGTAAGGAAAGAAAAGCTGATAAATACCGGATAACCAACAGCACCTACCAGCATAGCTATCGGAAGTGTCCAATTTTTCAAGAACTTCAGCATTGTTATATCGTTTAAATTTCAGGTGCAAAGTAACGTAAAAAACTCAAAACTTAACACTAAATAGTGAGTTTTCAACAAATTTCTGCTACATTTGCACATTATTTTATATGGAACTACGTAGACCACACATATTATATATATTGATTTGCCTTTGGCTACTCGTTTCTCCATCAAACGTCAGTAGCGTCTGGGCAAAAGATTTCGTTGTAGTTATTGACGCCGGACATGGCGGTCACGATCCCGGAGCCATCGGAAAGATATCCAAAGAAAAGAATATCAATCTGAAAGTAGCATTGAAATTGGGTAATCTGATCAAACAAAACTGCAATGATGTGAAGGTGGTCTATACCCGTAGCAAAGATGTATTTATACCACTTGACCGCCGTGCAGAGATTGCCAACAATGCAAAAGCCGACCTGTTTATTTCAATCCACACTAACGCTTTGGCCAATAACCGGACCGCAAAAGGTGCTTCTACATGGACATTAGGTCTAGCCAAATCAGACGCCAACCTAGAAGTGGCCAAACGGGAGAACTCTGTAATCTTATATGAAGATGATTACAAAACTCGTTACGCCGGATTTAATCCCAATTCCGCTGAATCGTATATTATCTTCGAATTTATGCAAGACAAATATATGGAGCAGAGTGTACACCTGGCTTCATTGGTTCAAAAACAATTCCGCCATCACTGTAAACGGGTGGACCGGGGAGTACATCAGGCCGGATTCCTTGTATTGAAGGCTAGTGCCATGCCAAGCATTCTGGTTGAACTCGGTTTTATCTCTACGCCTGAAGAAGAACGTTATCTTAATACAGAAGAAGGAAGTTCTACTTTGGCAAAAGGTATATATCGGGCATTTCTCTCTTATAAAAGAGAACACGAAATCCGTTTGACAGGCAGCAGCCGCACTGCACTTCCCAATGATGATGAAGTAACCGATACTGAGGTTGCACAGATAGACAGCACAGAAAGCGAAAACAAAAAGCCCCAAAATACTCCACGCACCGACAAGCTTGTAACAGAAGCAAAAACTCAACGCCCAATTGTTGTAGAAAGCACAACAAACGACTCTGAAATTACGTTTAAGATACAAATACTGACCTCTTCACGTCCACTATCTAAAAATGATAAACGACTGAAGGGATTGAAAGATGTAGATTATTACAAGGAAAATGGACTATACAAATACACTTACGGGGCATCGTCCGATTATAATAAGGTATTACGGACACGCCGTAATACAGTCACTCCATTATTTAAGGATGCCTTCATCATTGCATTCCGCAACGGAGAAAAGATGAATATCAACGAGGCTATAGCCAATTTTAAGAAAAGAAGAAATAAATAAAAAGACTAAATAACAAAACATGAAACTCATTACAAAAGAAGTCAGGATAGGAATAGCAGGTGTTGCGGCCTTGTGCTTACTCGTCTTCGGGATCAATTATCTGAAAGGCATCAACATGTTTAAGCCTGCCAGCTATTTTTATGTAAAATTCCATAATGTAAACGGTCTGGCACAATCGAGTCCGGTATTCGCCGATGGTGTCCGTGTAGGTATCGTCCGTGATATTGCTTACGATTACAATCAACCGGAAAATGTAATAGTGGAAGTAGAAGTAGATACTGATTTACGCATACCGAAAGGAAGCTCAGCCGAACTGGTACCCGAACTGATGGGAGGAGTAAGAATGAATATTTTATTGGCCAACAATCCTCGCGAACGCTATACAGTAGGCGATACGATTCCGGGAACGCTGAACAACGGCATGATGGAAAAAGTTGCAGCAATGATGCCCGCTGTCGAAAAGATGTTGCCCAAATTAGACTCTATCCTTACTTCACTGAACACAATCATGGCAGATCAAAGCATTCCGGCAACTCTGCATTCTATTGAAAAGACAACAGCCAATCTCGAAGTTACCAGCCGTCAATTGAAAGTATTGATGAACAATGATATCCCACAATTAACAGGAAAGCTCAATACTATCGGTGATAACTTTGTTGTAATCAGCGGCAATCTGAAAGAAATTGATTATGCTGCCACATTCAAAAAAATAGACGCCACTCTTAGCAACGTAAAAATGCTTACAGAAAAACTTAACAGCAAAGACAACACTGTCGGATTACTGTTAAACGATCCACAATTATACAATAACCTGAACCAAACAACCATTAATGCAGCAAATCTGCTTGAAGACCTGAAGGAACATCCGAAACGATATGTTCACTTCTCTTTGTTTGGTAAGAAAGATAAGTAGAGAATACGCCTTAAATAGAATTTATCTAAATAAGCGTGTACCAAACGAGGATAGGATGAAATCCTTTAAAAGTCTATTCATAGACAGAAAGGATACGTGCACCAACTATCAGGTTAAAGAATAACAGGTGGACCGTCACGTGATAAGCAATTAATTAACAAGTAGTTATAAAAAAGCAATAGCTTCCCATGAGGAGTATTTTATAGGGAAATGATAAGTCACTGAAAGTAAACACATTATTCTTTCAGTGAGAAATACAAGAAAAAGGAGATTTGTTTTTCTCGAATAAGATTCCCAATTTTGCAACCGTAGAAGTTTTGCTTAATTAATAAATGTATTACAGCCGCTATGAGTGAATCGAGTCATGTCGGCCTATGGAAGCGCTGTCTTGAAATTATTAGAGACAATGTTCCTGAGTCGACATACAAAACATGGTTTGTTCCCATTGTTCCTTTAAAATATGAGGACAAAACGTTAATCGTACAAGTTCCCAGCCAGTTTTTCTATGAATTTCTGGAAGATAAATTTGTGGACTTGCTACGTAAGACGTTATATAAGGTTATAGGCGACGGCACGAAGTTGATGTACAACGTGCTGGTGGACAAAAGTTCAGGGGCAACCGTGAACCAGGAGTCTACTACCCGCTCTACGGCTATTCCCCAATCCGGACTTCCCCGTGTTGATGAAAGGAAAGCTCCGGGCTTGCTGCGTGCACCGGCCGTTCAGGATCTTGATCCCCATCTAAATCCGAACTATAACTTTGAGACCTTTATTGAAGGATACAGTAATAAGCTTTCAAGAAGTGTTGCCGAAGCTGTTGCCGAGAATCCGGCAAAAACAGTCTTCAATCCGCTGTTCCTCCATGGAGCATCGGGAGTAGGAAAGACCCATTTGGCCAATGCCATCGGTACCCGCATCAAAGAGTTGTATCCGGACAAAAGAGTGCTTTATGTTTCAGCACATTTATTTCAGGTACAATATACCGATTCCGTACGTAACAATACAACGAATGACTTCATCAACTTCTACCAAACAATCGATGTATTAATTATTGATGATATTCAAGAATTTGCAGGTGTCACCAAAACACAAAACACTTTCTTCCATATCTTTAATCACCTACATCAGAATGGCAAACAGCTGATATTGACTTCCGACCGTGCTCCTGTATTATTGCAGGGTATGGAAGAGCGCTTACTGACCCGGTTTAAATGGGGAATGGTAGCCGAATTGGAGAAGCCTACCGTAGAACTGAGAAAAAACATATTAAGAAATAAAATTCATCGGGATGGATTACAATTCCCTTCGGAAGTAATCGACTATATTGCTGAGAATGTTAATGAAAGCGTGCGTGACCTGGAAGGTATTGTCATTTCCATCATGGCCCACTCTACCATTTACAATAAAGAAATCGATCTGGACCTGGCACAACGCATTGTTCGTAAAGTCGTTCGTTGTGAGACAAAAGCTGTCACTATCGATGATATCATCAACGTAGTTTGCAAGCACTTCGATTTGGAATCATCTGCTATCCATACCAAATCAAGAAAAAGGGAAGTCGTACAGGCACGCCAAGTAGCCATGTATTTAGCTAAAACACATACAGACTTCTCTACTTCCAAAATTGGAAAATTCATAGGCAATAAAGATCATGCCACCGTTTTGCATGCATGCAAAACAGTAAAAGGGCAATGTGAGGTTGACAAAGGATTCCGATCGGATCTGGAAAACATAGAAACTTTACTCAAGAAAAGAAACGTGAGTAACGGTGAACGGTAGACGATGAACGATGGACATACTGCAAAATAATGTAAGATGTTCATCGTCCATCGCTCGCCCCATTTATCGCTCACTGTTCATCGTTATTTAATCCATAAAGCCCTGCCGGCGAAGTACCTTCAACAGATTCTCAGACATAAATTCATTATCCTTCTTTGTATAGCGGACATCCGTGAATATTTGGGCCAGAGTCTCTTTCTGATTCTCTTCTATAAATAACTTGTTCTCAGGCAAAGATTCCTTATAAGCATATAACCGGTTTATATCTTCGGCGGTATAATCGTGATAGCTCTCTTCATGTATAATGCCCTCTATCGGCAGCCGGTCTACCTGTTTCGGAGATTCCGCCGGATATCCCACAGTCACTGTAGTAATGGGAAACACCAACTCGGGCAAGTGCAAAGCATCAATGATCATTTGAGGATTATAGGTAGTAGTACCCAAATAGCAAATACCCAATCCGGCTTCCTCGGCAAGCGTACAGAAAGTCTGTGCAACCAATAAAGTATCCATAGCGGCATTCAAAAAGGACATTAAATTACCATATCCCGGCACCGCATTCCTTTCCTGACAATATTTGCAAAAACGACGAAAATCCGCGCAAAATGTCAATACAACCGGAGCCTCCTTTACCATCGGCTGATTAAAATGAGCCGGAGAAAGTATTTCTTTTTTCTCGGCATCACGGGTGACAACCACACTATAAAGCTGCATTCCACCCATCGTAGAAGCGCGAAATGAAGTTTCAAGCAAATCATTTAACAAATCCGGCGTAATATCTTTTTGCTGGTATTTGCGGATTGTCCTTCTGTTCTTAACTGTATCCATCATATCTTTTTTCTGCAAAGATATAAAAAGAATAATCATTCTATCTCATTTATAAAATAGAATAATTTTCTTTTTGGAAAACTTCAAGCGTCGAACAAAAGCATCATTCATTTGTTTATCAATTGCTTATCGTTTATAAACGGATAACTTAGTACCGGTTAATAAATTATCTCGTTTTTATTTTGATATACCAAAAAACATTCATAGCTTTGCAGGCACGTTTGTTAATGATAAGTAAGCTTCTACATATTTACTTATTAATAAAGAAATCTAAGACACATTGCATCGTGGAAAAGCAAATTTACTCTTACGAGGAAGCCTTCGAAGAATCTTTACGATATTTTCAGGGCGATGAACTTGCTGCGCGAGTTTGGGTAAACAAATACGCAGTAAAAGACTCTTTCGGAAATATTTACGAGAAGTCACCGAAGGATATGCATTGGAGACTTGCCAACGAGGTGGCTCGCATTGAAGCAAAGTACCCCAACGCACTAAGTTCCGAACAGTTGTTTGAGCTGTTTGATCATTTTAAGTATATCGTGCCGCAAGGTAGTCCGATGACAGGTATAGGTAACGATTATCAGGTTGCTTCACTTTCCAATTGCTTTGTGATTGGTATTGATGGTTCTGCCGATTCATACGGTGCCATCATCAAAATAGACGAAGAACAGGTGCAACTGATGAAAAGACGTGGTGGTGTAGGTCATGATCTCTCGCACATCCGTCCCAAAGGTTCTCCTGTGAAAAACTCCGCTCTGACTTCTACCGGTCTGGTTCCGTTCATGGAACGTTATTCCAATTCCACACGTGAGGTTGCTCAAGACGGACGTCGCGGCGCACTGATGCTCAGTGTATCGATCAAGCATCCGGACTCGGAAGCATTTATCGACGCCAAAATGACAGAAGGTAAGGTAACAGGAGCCAATGTTTCAGTTAAGCTGGACGATGCATTCATGTCAGCAGCCGTAGAAGGCAGAAAATATACCCAACAATACCCTATTGACTCCGATCACCCGACTACGGTAAAAGAGATCGAAGCTTCCAACCTATGGAAAAAAATTGTGCATAACGCATGGAAATCAGCAGAACCGGGTGTATTGTTCTGGGATACCATTATTCGCGAATCAGTGCCCGACTGTTATGCGGACCTGGGATATAAAACGGTTTCGACAAACCCTTGTGGTGAAATTCCATTATGCCCCTACGATTCTTGCCGACTGTTGGCCATCAATCTATATTCATACGTAGTCAATCCGTTCACCAAAGATGCCTACTTCGACTTCGATCTCTTCCATAAACATGTAGCACTGGCTCAGCGCATCATGGATGATATCATCGATCTGGAATTGGAGAAGATAGAACGTATCATAGAGAAAATCGATCAGGATCCCGAAAACGAAGAAGTGAAACACACCGAACGCGGACTGTGGGAAAAGATCTATAAGAAGAGTGGTCAGGGACGACGTACCGGTGTCGGTATTACAGCCGAAGGCGATATGCTTGCCGCTCTCGGAATGCGTTATGGAACAGAAGAAGCGACAGAGTTTTCAGAGAAAGTGCACAAAGCAGTCGCTTTGGGCGCTTATCGTTCATCAGTGGATATGGCCAAAGAACGCGGAGCATTCGATGTATATGACTCGGAAAGAGAAAAGAACAATCCGTTTATCAACCGCTTGCGCGAAGCCGACCCGGCATTGTATGAGGATATGAAAAAATATGGTCGCCGTAACATTGCGTGCCTGACCATCGCTCCTACCGGCACAACCAGTCTGATGACCCAAACGACCTCGGGTATCGAACCAGTATTCCTTCCGGTATACAAACGCAGAAGAAAAGTAAACCCGAACGATACCAACGTACGAGTCGACTTTGTTGACGAAACCGGAGATGCCTTTGAAGAATACATCGTATTCCACCACAAGTTTGTGACTTGGATGGAAGCAAACGGCTATGATCCGGCTAAACGATACACTCAGGAAGAAATAGACGAACTGGTAGCAAAATCACCTTATTACAAAGCAACGTCCAACGATGTGGACTGGCTGATGAAGGTGCGTATGCAAGGTAAAATTCAGAAATGGGTAGACCACTCCATCAGTGTGACCATCAACCTGCCGAACGATGTAGACGAAGAATTGGTAAATCGCCTGTATGTGGAAGCCTGGAAGTCAGGCTGCAAGGGCTGTACGGTTTATCGTGACGGTTCCCGTTCAGGAGTGCTGATCTCTGCGAAGTCCGACAAAGATAAGAAAGAGGAACTCCCTCCTTGCAAACCACCAACGGTAGTCGAGGTACGCCCGACAGTGCTTGAAGCCGACGTCGTACGCTTCCAAAACAACAAAGAGAAATGGGTGGCCCTGGTCGGCTTGCTCGACGGCAGACCTTATGAGATATTCACCGGTCTGCAAGACGATGACGAAGGAATCATTATTCCGAAAAGCGTAAATACCGGACGCATCATCAAGAACGTCGATGAAAACGGAAACAAACGCTATGACTTCCAGTTCGAGAACAAACGCGGATACAAAATGACCATCGAAGGTCTGTCTGAGAAGTTCAATAAAGAATACTGGAACTATGCTAAACTGATTTCAGGTGTACTTCGCTGGAGAATGCCGATCGAACAGGTGATCAAACTGGTAGGTTCGCTGCAATTGGACAGTGAGAACATCAACACCTGGAAGAATGGTGTAGAGCGTGCGCTGAAAAAATATGTGCAGGACGGAACAGAAGCCAAAGGCAAGAAGTGCCCCAACTGCGGAAACGAGACATTAGTTTATCAGGAAGGTTGCCTCATCTGTACCACTTGCGGTGCATCCAGATGTGGATAAACTTAGCCAAGTAAATGATTAATATGTAAGCAAAAAGTGTTGAAAGGAGCCCATAGGCTCCTTTCAATGTTTAATCATACAAAGAGCACAAACGTTTGCATACTATTTTAAAGTAGTTCGACGAAAGTAAAGATACGACATATGTAGAATATTTCTATACTTGCAAAATCATTAGTCAATAATTAAATCTAATATATATGATAGTTACATTTCATATTGAATATCGCACAAGCTGGGGAGAAGAAGTCAGAATATTAGGTTCTGTCCCCGAACTTGGGAAAAATAATCCGGAGCAGGCTGTAGCCCTTACCACAGTAGACGGCATTCATTGGAGCAATGAAATATCCATTCAATTGCCGGCCGAAGGGGTTGTCGAATACAGTTATCACATATATCGTGACGGTAAGGCCATCCGTACCGAATGGAACTCCTTTCCGCGACGCATCTATCTACCGGCCGACGTTAAGAAAAGCCTGCGCATCAACGACTGCTGGAAGAATCTTCCGGAGCAGCAATACTTCTACAGTTCGGCATTTACCGAAGCACTGCTGGCGCACCGCGAACGAAGCGCAATCCCCAAAAGCTACAAAAAAGGATTGATGATCAAGGCTTATGCTCCACGCATCAACAGTAAGTACTGCCTGGCCATCTGTGGTAACCAGAAAGCACTCGGCAACTGGGACCCGGACAAGGCATGGCCCATGAGTGATGCCAACTTTCCGGAATGGCAAGCCGAACTGGATGCTTCCAAACTGGAATTTCCGCTAGAATACAAATTTGTATTGTACAATAAAGAAGAGAAGCGTGCCGAAGCTTGGGAGAATAACCCCAACCGCTATCTGGCTGCTCCCGAAATCAAAGCAAACGAGACATTGGTCATTGCCGACCGATATGCCTACTTTAATATTCCTTCCTGGAAAGGTGCAGGCGTAGCTGTCCCTGTATTCTCACTAAAGTCGGAAAAAAGTTTCGGTGTAGGAGACTTCGGAGACCTGAAGAGAATGGTGGACTGGGCGGTCAGTACCAACCAGAAGGTAGTACAGATCTTACCGATCAACGATACCACCATGACTCATACATGGACAGACTCTTATCCCTACAACAGCATTTCCATTTATGCCTTCCACCCGATGTATGCCGACCTTAAACAGATGGGCAACCTGAAGGATAAAGAAACTGCTGCTACCTTCAACCGAAAACAAAAAGAACTGAATGCACTTTCCGCCATCGACTACGAAGCTGTCAACCGGGTGAAATGGGAATATTTCCATCAGATATTCAAGCAAGAAGGAGAAAAGGTGCTGGCTTCGAAAGCCTTCCGCAGCTTCTTCGAAGCCAACAAAGATTGGCTGCAACCGTATGCTGCATTCAGCTACCTGCGCGATTTATACCATACACCGAACTTCCGCGAATGGCCCCAATACTCGGAGTACAATGCTCAAGAGATTGAAGAACTGTGCCGCCCCGACACGGCGGACTATGCCCATATCGCCATCTACTTCTATATCCAGTTCAATCTTCACCTGCAATTGCTCGAAGCCACCACTTATGCCCGCGAGCATGGAGTAGTGCTGAAGGGGGACATCCCCATCGGTATCAGTCGCAACAGTGTAGAAGCCTGGACAGAACCTTATTATTTCAACCTCAACGGACAGGCCGGTGCTCCACCCGATGATTTCTCTGTCAACGGGCAGAACTGGGGTTTCCCCACCTATAACTGGGATGTGATGGAGAACGACGGTTATAAATGGTGGATGAAACGTTTCCAAAAGATGGCTGAATACTTTGACGCCTACCGCATCGACCACATTCTGGGATTCTTCCGCATCTGGGAAATCCCGATGAATGCCGTGCATGGATTGCTGGGACAGTTTGTACCCGCCCTTCCCATGAGCCGTGAAGAGATAGAAAGCTACGGACTCTCTTTCCGTGAAGAGTTCCTGCGGCCGTATATCCATGAATATTTCCTCGGACAAGTGTTCGGACCACATACCGACTATGTAAAGCAGACGTTCATCGAACCGACTGAAACTTACGAGGTATACCGTATGCGTCCGGAATTTGATACCCAACGCAAGGTAGAAGCCTTCTTTGCCGGCAAGAACGATGAAGACAGTATATGGGTCAGAGACGGATTATATGCCCTGATCAGTGACGTATTATTTGTTCCCGACCGCAAAGACCCGAACCTGTACCATCCCCGCATCGGCGTGCAGCACGACTTTATCTACCGTGCCCTGAACGACTGGGAAAAAACAGCATTCAACCGCCTTTACGACCAGTACTACTATCATCGTCACAATGACTTCTGGCAACAGCAAGCCATGAAGAAATTGCCACAGCTTACCCAGTCTACCCGCATGCTGGTATGTGGCGAAGACTTAGGCATGATTCCCGACTGCGTGGCATGGGTGATGAATGACTTACGTATCCTGAGTCTCGAAATTCAGCGGATGCCCAAGAATCCGGCAGAAGAATTCGGGAGGCTGAACGAATATCCGTACCGTTCGGTCTGCACCTTCTCCACCCACGATATGTCGACCCTGCGGGGCTGGTGGGAAGAAGACTATCAGCAGACCCAACGCTACTACAATCAGATGCTGGGACATTATGGTACCGCTCCTGCCATAGCAACGCCGGAGCTGTGCGAAGAAGTAGTACGCAATCACCTTTACAGCAATTCCATCCTCTGCATCCTATCCCTGCAAGACTGGCTGTCGATGGATGGAAAATGGCGCAACCCGAATGTACAGGAAGAACGGATCAATATCCCCGCCAATCCGCGTCATTACTGGCGCTACCGGATGCACCTGACACTGGAACAACTGATGAAAGCAGAAAGCCTGAATGAAAAAATCAGGGAATTGGTGAAGCAGACAGGCAGAAATCCGGAAAAGTAACATCCGCCTGTCACTTTAAGAAGAAAAAGAACAAAGAGAGAAGAGTGAAACCAAGTGTTTTTCACTCTTCTCTCTTTGTTTTCAGTAATATTCAGTATCTTTGTCAGACCAACTACACAAACATCCGGAATGGGAGATGACAAAAACAAACGAATAGATTTTGTGGACTTAACGAAAGGAGTCTGCATCATTCTGGTAGTAATGGCACACATAGGTGGAGCCTTCGAAAAACTTGATTATCACTCGATGATTGCCAGTTTTCGCATGCCTCTTTATTTCTTCATCTCAGGCATTTTCTTCAAATCCTATGAAGGCCTTTTCGGCTTCTTCATCCGAAAGATAAACAAGCTGATCATCCCTTTCCTCTTTTTCTATCTCAGCGCGTTCTTTCTGAAATACATTGTATGGAAAATCGCTCCCGGAGTCTTCCAGCTTCCGGTCAGCTGGACGGAACTCCTAGTTGTGTTTCATGACCATGCGCTGATCAAGTTCAACCCTCCCATCTGGTTCTTGCTGGCACTCTTCAATTGCAATATCTTGTTCTATCTGGTTCACAGTTTGCGCAACCGGCGGTTAGGTCTCATGTTTGCCCTCACTTTGCTGATCGGGACAGCCGGATTCTATATGGGCAAGCATCAGATAGAATTGCCCCTTTATATGGACGTAGCCATGAGCGCCCTGCCTTTCTACGTAGCCGGATTCTGGATTCGCCGTTACAATTTCTTCCTCTTTCCCCATCGTTTCGACAAGCTGATTCCCTTATGCATCCTGGCAGCCCTGGCAGTGATGTACTTCACCGCCACATTCGTGGGCATGCGCACCAACAATTATGCCGGCAACATTTTCCAATTTTGGGCCTCAGCTTTTGCCGGCATATTTATGATCATGCTTTTCTGCAAGAAGTTCAAGAAGCTGCCCGTCATCTCGTATATGGGGCGTTACTCGGTCATAACACTGGGCATACACGCACCTTTACTCCATTTTGAATATCCGGTTGTCAGCCGGTTTATCCACAACGAATGGGGACAGGCCATTGCCTTACTGCTGCTGACGCTGACCGTCTGCATCATTGCGACCCCCATATTCCTGAAACTGATTCCGCAAGCAGTGGCACAAAAAGACTTTATTAAAACCAAACAATCGACACAACAAGGATCATAATTGCATTAATTATCCTATTTTTGCCGGAAGATACATCAATTATAAAACTTATGACTACCCAGCATTATATCTTCCTGGAAAACGTACGTTTCTACAGTTATCACGGAGTGGCCCCCCAAGAGACCGCCATCGGCAATGAGTTTATCATCAACCTGAGACTGAAAACAGACTTCGGCAAAGCGACCGAAACCGATGAAGTGGAAGATACCGTGAGTTATGCCGACATATATGCCGCACTGAAAGAAGAGATGGAACTGCCTTCAAAACTGCTGGAACATGTATGCGGACGAATCGTAAAAAGGCTCTTCCGGGACTTTCGGAAAATCAGGGAGATAGAAATCAAACTGGCGAAAAGAAACCCGCCCATGGGAGCAGACATCGACTCTGCCGGAGTAGAGATGCATTGCACGCGAGACTGAATCGACATTAAAACACTAATAAGATGAAAAAACTTTTATTAATCCTCCTACTGGTACTGGCAGGAGAAATCAGCGCACAACAAGCAGCAACGATTGTAGTCAAGACTACCCCGGACAACGAAATTGCTTATTGGCCTACAGGCAAAGAACACCTGTTCTGCATTGCTCTGGGAACCAAAGCACAAGCCGGCCCTCTGGGAGAATTTGTCCATCAATTCCGCACCGACCGCCCCGGCATGGTGCAGGTATGGACCCAAGGGAGTGATTCTTTTACACTCTACCTGACACCGGGAAGCAAAGACACCATTACCGTGACCAAAGATACCCTGATCATCAGCGGTACAAACTCGGCCTATAACCGATGCCTGAAAACAGTGAACGATTATCAGAAATACAGCGATAAACTGGTGTACATGCAGCCGCACGAACTGCGAGGAATCACTTCACTGGAGCAATATCACCGGCTGGCAGACGCCAGAATGCGGCAGGCACTCGACGCTGTAAATACTTCCGGACTCAATGAAGAGTTTCTCGCGGAACAGCGTGCACACATCGATTACATCCGCCGGTCTATATTTATACACATTGCAAGGCAGCTGTCGAGAAAAGAAAAACTACCCGAAGATTGGCAAAGAGAACTGACAGAAGTCATCAATTCATCTGTCAACGGTGATTATCTGCGTTCCTACCGCGGAATCGGATTCTTTGTAAACGACCTGGTTATGATGCAGTTCACCAACCTCGAAAACGGTGACCTCAAAGAGATAAAGGATTACGCCTCCTTCCTCTTCGACCGGTATCGGAAGTTCTTCACAGGAGACAATCTGCAATACATGCAGGCCCAGCTTATCTACGAAGATGAATTTCAGGGTAGCAAAACTCCTTCGATCCCCCAACTATACGAAACTTATAGGGCAGAGTTCCCCAACAGTCCTTTTTTGAACGTACTCGAACCGGGCGTTAAAGAAAACCTGCGCTTTCAGAATAGCCGTATCACCGACAAAGACTATCATATTCTGACATGCGACTCCACCATCACCAGTCTGGAGGATGCGGTAAAACCCTTTAAAGGTAAAGTTGTCTATATCGATGTATGGGCTACCTGGTGCGGTCCCTGCCTCAAAGAGTTCCAATACCTGCCCGCCCTCAAGGAAAAAGCGCACAACATGGACGTTGTATACCTATACATTTCGATAGACCGTCCGGAGGAGCGGAAGAAATGGGAAAAGACCATCGCATACCATCAACTGAAAGGTTATCATTTATTAGTAAACGAAAAGTTAGGAAAATCGCTATACACCGAATTGGGAAACGAACGGCAAATACTGAGTATCCCCTGCTTTGTCATTATTGATAAGACGGGAAAGATAGCCATTCGCCATGCCGCAGCACCGAGTGAACCCGAAAAAGTGATCGAACAGTTGAGCACCTATTATAACAAGTAAAAACAGACTTCGGAATAAGCTGATTGAGAAAAGAAAAACGGGCAAAAGCTTGACTTCCGCAAAGAAAAAGAGTATCTTTGCCTATGTAATCATAAAGTATATTCCAATTAAAGTACGGTAATAGGGAGAAGCATTGGCTTCTCCCTATTTTTTATACTACTAACAGTGCGTTTCCGCAGAGCCGGTTTCCAAAGCTTGCAGAGCCGGTGTTCACCTACTTTAGAGCCGTTGTTTTCCACATTTACACGGTTGCTTCCGCTACTTTTCCCGGTATGTCGGCTCCCATTTCCCGGCATGAAAATCGTTTTTCACCAGAAGATAATTTCTTATCTCCTATTGATAATGAACAACGGAAAGGATGAAGTCCCGAAAGTTAACAATACATAAATCTGCTATTGACAAAAATAGGCGGAAAGACAGCAGCCGGAACCGATACATCACAAAGTAAACGCGCCACAAAATACACAGAGAGCACAAAGTTATTATATAGTGATTCTACATAATTAAAACTCCGTGCTCTCTGTATACTCTGTAGTGAAATATATTTCGTAACCGAATAGGCTCTTATTTCTTTCTCTTTCTTTTCTTCACCGATTCTACCGCCTCGGTCACCACCGGTTTATTCTCGAAACGTTTCGTATAGCCCGAGTAGTCCGGATGTGTCCGTTCATAGTCCGGATCAAGGAAGAGCGGACTTGAAATAATATGATCGGCAGTGGAACGGTTGCAACAAAAGACGATGTTTTCCACACTTGCCAGACGGGTCAGTGCCTTCACATCCGTATCGTGCGGCTGAAGAGTCATCGGGTCGGTAAAGAAGAAAAGATAATCGATCTCTCCATCCACAATACGCGATCCCATCTGCTGGTCGCCGCCCAGAGGACCGGATTTCAGGATAGTAAAATCCCACTCCACATCGGGATGTTTCTCTTTTAATGCCTCCTGTATCAGCGTACCGGTGGTACCTGTACAATAAAACTTATGTCCCATCAATAACTCCGAGTTCCAAAGAACCCATTCAATCAGGTCTTTTTTCATAGCATCGTGCGCTACCAGCCCGATTCTTCGAATTAGTTTTTCCATAACGTCATCCTTTTAAATCTGATAATTGTGAAAAGAACTTCCGCCCTTTCACATAGAATTGCACTAAGATACTACTTTTTATCCGTTCGGGAATAAAGTGTGAGGAAGTTTTTCTGAGATTCTCCGCTCTTGTATCCCGGAAACTGTCACGTAACAACTTGAATTCGCGACGGGCACGAACCACCGCTTTCGCATTGGGCAACTGCCCTTTAAGCGCAAACGTAGCAGCCGCGATGTAATCGAGCCAGCAACGTACACGCATCACTCCGGCCAGTTCTCTGTCCGGAAGATTCTTGTAAAGCATGACAAGGTTATTACGAAAATTGAGGAAGGTCTTGTGCGGATTCTCCTTCTTCAACGTGGCTCCTCCTACATGATAGACCACACTTTGGGGGATGCAAACAATTCCACGTCCGCGGGCACGGAGTCTCCAACAAAGATCGATCTCTTCCATGTGGGCAAAGAAGCGTCCGTCCAGTCCTCCCGCTTCGCGATAGTCCGCCAGACGGATGAACATGGCTGCACCGGTAGCCCAGAATATCGGCAGTACGGTGTCATATTGCCCCCGGTCCGCTTCGACTACTCCCATCACCCTTCCCCGACAAAACGGATATCCGTAGCGGTCGATGAATCCGCCGACAGCTCCGGCATATTCGAACCATTCTTTTTGTCGCCAACTGCGTATCTTCGGCTGGCAGGCAGCCACCTCAGGATGGGCGTCCAGATAGGCAGCCATCGGTTGCAACCACTGTCCGGTCACCTCGACATCGGAATTGAGCAGCACCACATACTCGGCCTCCACCTGCCGGAGGGCAAGATTGTACCCATCTGCAAAACCATGATTCCCATCCAGCAGAATCCGGCGTACCGAGGGAAACTCGCGGCGCAGCATCTCCACCGACTGATCCGTAGAACCGTTATCAGCCACACAGACTTCCACACCTTCAGCCTCCGAATATCGAAGCACGGAGGGAAGAAACGAACGGAGCATCTCGCAACCGTTCCAGTTCAATATAACGACAGATATCTTATTCATTTTTCTTTTCGGGGCGTTTCAGCTTCCAACGCTTATGCGACCATAGCCAATAGGCCGGCTCTTTCCGGATGGTCTGTTCCAGCCTGCGGGCAAATATTTCGGTAATCTCCCCGTCGGCTGTCTCCTTCGGACGGTCGGTTACCAGATCGAAGTCTACCCGGCAATATCCTCTCCGCTCCTTCCGCAGCTCGCAATAGAAAACCGGAAAATCCATCATCTTGGCGATACGTTCGGCACCATCCATAAATACCGTATCCTGATTCAAGAAAGTAGTCCAATAATGGGCTTCATGCATATTGGGCGATTGGTCGGTAATCAGTCCGATGGCCATCTTCTTGCCGGCACGCTTCAACTTAATCACTTCGCGGGCGGTAGAGTGTTTCGGAACATTATATCCTCCGAAACGGGCACGGATGTATTTAAAGAGTCCATCCAGATAGACGTCTTTCAAGGGCTTGTATACCTGCACGGGCACATCGCCCGGACGCATAATCATTCCCATACCCGTAATCCACTCAAAATTAGCGTAATGGGGTATCAACAGGACAATCCCGCCCCGTTCGTCTATCATCCGGAGGTAGGTTTCCTTATTCTCGTAGGTCATCCGTTTGCAAAGTTCTTTCTCCGACATGCGCAGCATTTTCACATCTTCGAGCATATAGTCGCAAAGATAATGAAAAAACTTGCGTTCGATGGCCTTCAATTCTGCTGCCGACTTTTCCGGAAAAGAGTTCTTCAGGTTGGTACGTACCACCTTCCTCCGGTAACCGATCACATGATACAGCCAGAAATAGATAAAATCGGACAGTGCATACAATACCGGAAACGGAAGAACAGCCAAAAGCCACATTCCTACATAGGTCAACAAATAGAGGAGTTTCGATTTCATGTTTATTGTGTTATAGTTCCTTTCAGTGCGGTACCCTCTTCATTAAAATCTCCCAAAAGAACATTCACTACTTTATTATCCAACGCGGCGTCACTCTCCACTTCCACACGAATATAGTTTGCCGTAAATCCATGCATCGGCGCTCCCGCTTTGGGCTTTTCCATCAGGACAGGCATGGTCTGCCCGATGTGACGGGCATAAAAGGCTTTTGTTTTTTCATCCGACAGTGCAAGCAGACGCTGGCTTCGCTGGTGTTTCTCTTCAGGAGTCACCACATGGTCTATTTTCAGGGCTTGGGTTCCCGGACGTTCCGAATAGCTGAACACATGCAGCTGGGTGACGTCCAGTCCGTGAATAAATTCATAAGCTTTCTCAAAGTACCCGGCAGTTTCGCCCCGGGTACCTACAATCACATCCACACCGATAAACGCATCGGGCATCACCTCTTTTATCTTCGCAATCTTCGAAGCAAAAAGTTCTGTCCCATAGCGGCGACGCATCAGTTGGAGAACTTCGTCACTACCGGACTGCAAAGGGATATGGAAATGTGGCATGAAACTGCGTGAACGGGATACGTATTCTATAATTTCATCCGTCAGCAAATTGGGTTCGATGGAAGAAATACGATAACGTTCGATACCTTCCACCCGATCGAGGGCCTTTACCAGATCAAAGAAGGTCTCTCCGGTGGACTTTCCGAAATCGCCGATGTTGACTCCGGTCAGCACTATTTCCTTTCCGCCTTCGGCAGCAGCCTGCCGGGCCTGTTCCACCAAAGAAGCAATGGTACCGTTACGGCTTCGTCCGCGGGCAAAGGGAATAGTACAATAAGAGCAGAAGTAATCGCAACCATCCTGCACTTTAAGGAAAAACCGGGTACGGTCACCTCGCGAACAAGACGGTGCAAACGAACGGATATCTTTTGTAGCGGTCGTATAGGCTTCTCCTCCTTCGTGCTTATGCAGGTCGCCCAGATACTGAAGCAAATCTTTCTTCTGTTCCGCACCGAGTACAACGTCCACTCCCTCTATCTTTGCCACATCGCCGGGTTTTAACTGGGCATAGCAACCTGTCACCACCACAAAAGCGCCGGGATGTTGTTTCACCAGCCGATGAATGGCCTGACGGCATTTCTTGTCCGCCATCTCGGTCACCGAACACGTGTTGACAATACAAAGGTCAGCCTTTTCACCTTTCCGGGCTATACGTACACCTGCCTCACGCAGGATTTTACCAATCGTCGAAGTCTCTGAGAAATTCAGTTTGCAGCCTAATGTATAATAAACGGCTGTCTTATCTTGAAATACAGTGGTATCTATCATAATCTGTAAAAACGCATATTCAGCGCAAAGTTACACATTATTATTAGGAGTAAAGAGGTGAAAGGAGTTAAAAGGAGTTACAGGGGACCGAAGAAGAGGTACGGGACGTGAAGGACACCGGAAAGAAACATTCCACGTTTGTAAACCCTTCTGCCTGCATCAAAAGGCATCCCTCTTTGGTTTAAAACCAGGGAAGCATTGACTTTAAGCCAAAGACACCTGCCTTTTAAAGCAAGAGCCCGTTGCTTTAAAAGGTATTTCCGTAAAGGATAGAATGCTATATTTCAACCGATTAGAGAAGAGTACGGACAGTTATCGTTTCCTCTTCATGTAAAGATATAAATAAACAATAAGCCTAATTAACACCTAAAGGTTTCTTAATCCGGAAGTTTATACCTACTTTTGCACAAATCTTCAAAAAACGTGCAATGATAAAAGAAAACTTCATTAAACTCTACGAGAACAGTTTCCGTGAAAACTGGGATTTACCTTGCTACACCAACTATGGCGAACCGGAAAGTTATACCTACGGTGAAGTAGCCGAAGAAATAGCCAAACTTCATTTACTGTTCAAGCACTGTAGTTTGCGACGGGGAGATAAAATAGCCGTTATCGGAAAGAATAATGCCCGCTGGTGCATCGCTTACATGGCTACCATCACATACGGAGCCATCATAGTGCCCATCTTACAGGACTTCAATCCGAACGACGTACACCATATTGTCAATCATTCCGAATCCGTTTTCCTTTTCACCAGTGACACCATCTGGGAGAATCTGGAAGAAGAACGCCTGACGGGTATCCGTGCTGTCTTTTCACTGACCGACTTCCGTTGCCTGCACCAGAGGGACGGAGAAACAGTACAGAAATTCCTGAAGCATATCGATGAGTACATGACAGATACTTATCCGAAGGGATTCCGGAAAGAAGATGTGCTCTACACCACCCTGTCCAACGATAAGGTGATGCTGCTGAACTATACTTCCGGCACCACCGGATTCAGCAAAGGAGTGATGCTGACAGGCAACAACCTGGCCGGCAACGTGACTTTCGGTATCCGCACGGAACTGCTGAAAAAGGGTGATAAAGTGCTTTCTTTCCTTCCGCTGGCCCATGCTTATGGATGCGCCTTCGACTTTCTGACAGCCACGGCAGTCGGTACGCATGTAACCCTTCTCGGTAAAGTGCCCTCACCCAAAATCATCATGAAAGCATTCGAAGAGGTGAAACCGAATCTGATTATTACGGTACCGCTGGTCATCGAGAAAATCTATAAAAACGTGATCCAGCCCATCATCAGCAAAAAAGGAATGAAATGGGCCTTGAGCATTCCTCTACTGGATAATCAGATTTATGGCCAGATCCGCAAAAAGCTGATCGATGCGCTTGGCGGACGCTTCAAAGAAATCATTATCGGTGGAGCCGCCATGAACCCGGAAGTAGAAGAGTTTTTCCACAAAATCAAGTTTCCCTTCACCATTGGCTACGGCATGACGGAATGCGGTCCGCTTATCAGTTATGCTCCTTGGGACAAATTCGTCCCCTCTTCATCGGGCAAAATACTCGATATTATGGAAGCCCGCATCTATAAAGAGAATCCCGAAGCCGAGACCGGAGAGATTCAGGTACGGGGAGAGAACGTAATGACCGGATATTATAAGAACCCGGAAGCCACTCAGGAAGTGTTCACTAAAGACGGATGGTTGCGCACCGGTGACTTAGGCACCATGGATGACGAAGGCAATATCTTCATTCGCGGCCGACTGAAGACGATGATCCTCAGTTCAAGCGGGCAGAACATCTTCCCCGAAGAAATCGAGGCTAAACTTAATAATCTTCCATTTATTCTTGAAAGTCTCGTGATCGAACGAAACAAAAAACTGGTTGCCTTGGTCTACGCCGATTATGAAGCTTTGGACTCTTTAGGACTCAACCACGAAGACAACTTAAAAACGATCATGGACGAGAATCTGAAGAATCTGAATAATAATGTAGCCGCCTACGAAAAAGTAAGCCAGATCCAACTCTACCCCACTGAGTTTGAGAAAACTCCGAAAAGAAGTATCAAACGCTATCTATATAACAGTATAGCAGAAGATTAGATATGTTTTAAAACATACAAAAAAACATAATGAAACATTCTTCTAAAAAAAAAATAAAAAAAAGTTGGGCTTAGGAGTACAACATATACAAAAAGTACATACCTTTGCAGCGTTTTAATAAGCAATTGATTGTATTACAGATTTAAAAAGCAAAGAAAATGAAAAAATTAGTTTTGATGTTCGTAGCTATCGCAGCAGTATCATTCGCATCTTGTGGTAACAAAGCAGCTGACGCTGAAAAAGCAACTGCAGATTCTATCCGTATCGCTGACTCTATCGCAGCAGTAGAAGCAGCTGCAGCTGAAGCAGCAGCTCAGGCAGCTGATACTATCGCAGCTGACACTACAGTAGTAACTGAAACTGTTGTAGCTGAATAATCTCGAACAACATTAGAGAGAATTGAAAGTCTGCCGTGCCAAAGCACGTACAGACTTTTTTGTGTCCTTACTCCTCAAAACAAACTCTTCCGGAAGGCAACAGACAGTGTCTCCATACCATAATCGAAAGAAGTTAATATCGCAGCAACAGGATATTAACATCCTGACTACAGCAAGTTAACTTCCTGTCATCAGCAAATTAACTTCGTATCAGCAAAGAAGTTAATATCGTAACGTCACATAAGGATACTAAAAAAAGGGCATTCTCTTTCAAGAATACCCTTTCCTTATATCTCGGTATTGTATGCTACTTATTCAGCTACTACTTCGAAAGGAATTTCTACAGAAACTTCTTTGTGCAGTTTAACGATAGCTTTGTAAGCACCAACTTCTTTCACAGCGTCTTTTACAACGATGATCTTTCTGTCGATCTCGTGGCCCAATTTAGCCAATTCCTCAGCGATCTGGATGTTACCAACAGAACCGAAGATAGTACCGGTTGAGCTAACTTTTGTAGCGATAGTCAATGATACGCCTTCCAACTTAGCAGCCAATGCCTCAGCATCTTTCTTGATTTTCTCAAGTTTGTGAGCACGTTGTTTCAGTTCTTCAGCCAACATTTTCTTTGCAGAAGGAGAAGCAATAACAGCTTTTCCAGTGGGGATCAAGTAATTACGACCATAACCAGACTTAACAGTTACGATGTCATTCTTATAACCCAAGTTTACTACGTCTTCTTTCAATATAATTTCCATACTTTTCCTCCTTATTTCATCATGTCAGTTACAAATGGAAGTAACGCCAGGTGACGTGCTCTCTTTACAGCCTGCGCAATACGACGCTGGAACTTCAAAGAAGTACCGGTGATACGACGCGGAAGGATCTTACCTTGTTCATTCAAGAATTTCTTCAAGAATTCAGGATCTTTGTAGTCGATATACTTGATACCGCTTTTTTTGAAACGGCAGTATTTTTTTTTTAACGTCTACTGAAGGCGGAGTTAAATATCTGATTTCTGATTGAACTTGTTGTGCCATGATTAATCCTCCTTTTTGTTTGATTTAACACTTCTTCTCTTTGCAGCATATTCTGCAGCGTATTTATCCATTCTGAAAGTCAAGAAACGGATTACACGTTCATCACGACGGAAATTTAATTCCAACTTGTCAATTACAGTAGGTTCTGCATTGAACTCAATCAACTGATAGAATCCTGTAGACTTCTTCTGGATTGGATAAGCCAGTTTCTTCAGTCCCCAGTTTTCTTCATTGATAATCTCAGCACCTTCAGCCTGAAGAATGCCTTTGAATTTTTCTACCGCTTCCTTCATCTGAACATCAGACAAAACGGGAGTTAAAATGAAAACGGTTTCGTATTGATTCATACTCGTTTTAATTAAATAAATAAATTATTTGATTTTAAAAATGCGGTGCAAAGGTAGGCATTTTATTTTGAACTGCAAACATTTAATCTTTTTTTGTGTTACGAGATAGGATTTGTCAAAGAAGACATTTATCTTTGCAAAGTTGCTTAAACAATAATTTCATGATCGAACAATTTAACTTTGATATCAGGCTGATCTTTGCCATCTTGAATGGTAAGGTCTCTGCTGCCATTAATCGGAAACTATACCGGAACTTCAGACAGAACGGTCTGGAAATCAGTCCGGAGCAATGGACGGTTCTTATTTTTCTCTGGGAAAAAGACGGAGTGACACAACAAGAGTTGTGCAATGCAACTTTTAAAGACAAACCGAGTATGACCCGCTTGATTGATAATATGGAACGCCAACATCTGGTGGTACGCATCTCCGATAAAAAAGACCGCCGTACCAATCTGATTCATCTGACCAGAACAGGAAAAGAACTGGAAGAAAAGGCCCGTATCATAGCTAACCGGACCCTTAAAGAGGCGCTGCATGGCATCACAGTCGAAGAGCTAAGCGTAAGCCAGGAAGTATTAAGAAAAATATTCTTCAACACCAAAGATTAATCGACAGGAGGAAGAAGTGAGAGCAACAAAATCAACTATTTATGGCTAATTAATGGTTTTTTTGCGAAAAATATTTCGTCCGTTAAAGAATTATGCGTTAATTTGTGACTGGAATATAATAATCTATTAAAATACACACACATGAAAGGCTTATTAAAGAATTTAGGATTGCTATTAATCTTAGTCGGAGTAATCATTCTGATTGCTTGCTCTCTGACCGGAGAAGTAAACAACAACGCTGTCTTGGGAGGCTCGATAGTATTGGTGGTACTCGGACTGATTACTTATATTGCGATAAACAAAAGAATTGCAGATTAATAGTTTCAGCAAGAAATAAAAAAGCCGGAAAACGAATGTTTTCCGGCTTTTTTATTTCTATACACTCCCCTATCCATTATGATTCGGGTTCGGGGGTGATCAACTTGTAACCTTTTCCGTGGATGTTGATAATCTCAATCGAATCATCATCTTTCAGGTGCTTGCGCAGTTTAGTGATATACACGTCCATGCTACGCGCATTGAAATAGTTGTCATCGATCCAGATAGTCTTCAAGGCAAAGTCGCGCTGCAAGATTTCGTTAGCATGCGCACAAAGCAATCCCAGCAATTCCGATTCTTTGGTAGTCAGTTTCGTTTGTTTGTCGCCGATAGCCAGGATTTGCTTCTGGGTATCAAACGTAAACTTACCAATCTTATAAACATTGCTCTCCTTGTTCTTCTTTCCGCGAACACGTCTCAGGATAGCCTCGATTCTGAAAGTAAGCTCTTCCATACTGAAAGGTTTGGTGATATAATCATCCGCACCGATCTTAAATCCTTCCAGGATATCTTCTTTGAGTGTTTTTGCAGTCAGGAAGATAATAGGAATTTCAGCGTTGGCCGCACGAACCTCCTGTGCCAGTGTGAAACCATCTTTTTTAGGCATCATCACGTCAAACACGCATAAGTCATATTTATTCTTCAGGAAAGCTTTAAATCCGGCTTCTCCATCAGGATACAACTCAGCAGAGTAACCTTTAGCCTGTAAATATTCTCTTAAAAGCATGCCAAGATTTTCATCATCCTCGCATAATAAAATACGCAGTTTCTCGTCCATATCAATCATTTTTTAATAAAGGTAATGCAATAATAAATTTAGTTCCTACATTCAGTTCACTCTCTGCCCGGATGGTTCCCTTATGATCCTGAATAATCTTTTTCACATAAGCCAGTCCCAGACCGAAACCTTTTACATCGTGCAGATTACCTGTATGCACGCGATAGAACTTATCAAACACCTTCTTCAGGTTTTCTTTTTTAATACCAATACCGTTGTCCTGTATCGAAATCATCAGTTTACCGGGCTCGTTCCAAGTTCTCACGTTGAGCACCAGGTCTTCTTCGGGCTTCTTGTATTTCACCGCGTTATCCATCAGGTTGAATATCACATTGGTGATATGCATTTCGTCCGCAAATATAACAGGATTGGTAGCCTCAAGGTTCGATGTAATCTTACCATTATAGCGTTCCACCTTCAAAGCGAACGTATTGATAACTCCGGTAATCAACTCATTGGCATCGAGTTCCTTCATCTTCAGCGTTGCTTTCTGCCTGTCGAACATAGACATCTGAAGCACCTTCTCCACCTGGAATCTCAACCGCTTCGTTTCATCATTGATGACTCCCGATATATGCTGGAACATCTGCGGCGACTTCCCGACTGCGGGGTCTTTCAGCATCTGGGCAGCAAGCGAGATGGTCGATATCGGTGTCTTGAACTCATGCGTCATGTTGTTGATAAAGTCATTCTTCATCTCTGTCAACTTCTTCTGACGGAAGACGATGTAGATGGTGAAGATGAATGTAATCAGCAGTACGATAGTGAATATCATCGAAGGAATCATAAAACTAACCGAGTCGAAGATATAATCTTTCTTACCGGGAAAGTGCACCTTCACAATACTCATCTTCGCAGGCGGATCATTCTGGAACAGAGGTTGCGTATAAGAGTCTTCACTCCCTCCGTCTTCGTAGTCCGAGCAACGATATACTTCACGTCCATCTTTATCGATCACCGAAAAATGGTAGAGCAACTCTACACCATTATTAATAAAGTTCGATTTCAGATAATTATCCAGCTTTTTAAAGTTCACCCGTTCGCCAATCGATTTATCGCTTGCCTTGTAAATCATCCGCAAAGCCACATCGTCGAGCAGAAAACGCTGATACATATACCTATTTTTAATAGCGTCAGTCAAGCTCCGTGATGTCTGCGGAATGGTATTCCGGCCATGCCTTTCGGAAATCATGGCTTTGGGCACTTTCGACGGCTCGGTGGTAATCATCTTCAGTTCAAACTCCGAATACAGGGTTCCGTCCGGTGACTTGAACCTATAACGCTCCGATTGCTGAATTAAACCGTTTTTCTGTTCGGTAGTAGAAGAAGACTGAGCCAGTGCTCTGCGTTCCGCTTCAGTGATATCCTCTAACAGCCAACGTTGCGTTTCATCATACTCTACATCCTTTGAAACCTGAAACAAAGCATTTCGCACGGATGTATTAAATTGTTCTTTACGCATCTTCACCATTTCTTCGATGTAACTCACTTGTAAATAGAGCAAACTCAGAAAGGAAAGACCCATAATAATGCCTAATATCCAGATTGTTGACTTTTTCATAGCAACAAAATTAACACTCCCTAATTAACACTCCTAACAGCTTAACCTGTTTTAACAGGACGTTCTCTATAATTAACCGAAAGGCGTTTTTTAGGTCGTATTCTGACCACTATAACAAAACGTATACACCTTTGGTTTGCAAATTTAATAAAAAATTAAAGATTTCTCTTCAGAAAATCTACTTTCTTTAATCATTGTTAATGGACGGGAAGGCTATAAGATACCGGTTACGTCCTCTCTCACAACCGCCACACCGGACAAGCACGTCCCAAAGAATACCTAAAAAAGTAAAGCTACGAGTAGCTGCACATTCATTGCACACTTCTCGTAGCCTTATCATTTAGTAGCACAGCCACTTATAGTCTAAACCCGGCAGCTTATGACTATAATTACTCTTCTGTTTGTTTGGATTCGAAGTCTTTTATTAACTTATCCTGCACATCACTCGGAACCAGTTCGTAACTTGCAAATTTCATAATGAACGAAGCACGGCCTCCGGTAAGCGAACTAAGAGCGGTTGAATAAGAAGACATCTCTTTCAAAGGCACTTTAGCCACCAGTTTCTCATAACCGTTTTCGCTGCTCATACCCATGATCATGGCACGGCGTCCCTGAAGGTCACCCATCACGTCACCCATCTTATCGGACGGTACGAAGACTTCCACATCATAAATTGGCTCGAGAATCTTCGGTCCGGCGTTCTTAAACGCTTCGCTGAAGGCATTACGTCCGGCCAGCATGAACGAAATTTCATTAGAGTCTACCGGGTGCATCTTTCCATCATATACAATGACGCGTACATCGCGGGCATACGAACCGGTCAGAGGTCCCTGTTCCATGCGGGACATGATCCCTTTAAGGATGGCCGGCAGGAAGCGGGCATCGATAGAACCCCCGACAATACTGTTAACAAATACCAATTTTCCGCCCCATTCCAATGGAACTTCCTCAGTACCCTTCACGTTAATCTTAAATTCCTGTCCGCCGAATTTATACATATCGGGCACCGGCATTCCTTCATAATAGGGTTCCACTATCAGATGCACCTCGCCGAACTGTCCGGCACCACCCGATTGCTTTTTGTGACGATAGTCGGCACGGGCAGCTTTTGTGATGGTTTCACGATAAGGGATCTTCGGTTCTTCAAATTTCACCTGAAGCTTTTCATTGTTCTCCAAACGCCATTTCAACGTACGGAGGTGGAATTCTCCCTGGCCATGCACGATGGTCTGTTTCAGTTCTTTCGATTGTTCGATGACCCAAGTCGGATCTTCCTCACGCATACGGTTCAAGATGGCCATCATCTTTTCCGTATCGGCCTCGTTCACCGGCTTGATGGCGCGTGAATATTTAGAATTCGGATATTTGATAAAATTAAACCGGTTCTCGGCACCTTTACCGTTCAGTGTATTTCCGGTATGAACATCTTTCAGCTTCACCGTACAGCCAATGTCACCTGCCACCATCTCTTCTACTTTGATACGGTTGGCACCGGCGCAAGCATAAATCTGCGCCACACGTTCTTTCGAACCGCGATCGGCATTGGTAAAGTCGTCTCCTTCATGCACTTTTCCGCTCATGACCTTGAAATACTGAACGTCACCAATGTGTGGTTCCACACCGGTCTTGAAGAAATACAAAGAGGTAGGTCCGTTGGGATCGGGTTCCACCACTTCACCACGGGTATTATGCACTTTCGGCATTTCCGATACACCGGGCACTACATTACCCAAGAATTCCATCAAACGACGTACCCCCATATCTTTGCCTGCACATACGCAGAATACGGGGAACATGCCGCGTGCAGCCAGACCCTTACGGATACCTTCGCGCATCTCGTCTTCCGTCAGTGAATCTTGTTCGAAGAATTTCTCCATCAAGCCTTCATCGTTCTCGGCAGCGGCCTCGACCAGTGCTTTGTGCAGCTCCATGGCTTTATCTTTCTCTTCAGCAGGAATTTCTTCGATGATAGGTGCACCGCCTTCGGGTGCCCAAGAGTACTTCTTCATCAACAGCACGTCTATCAGCGAGTTGAAGTTGGGCCCGGTAGCCAGCGGATACTGAACCGGAACTACTTTGGGACCGTAGATGGACTTCAGTTGTTCAAGCACCATATCATAATCACACTTCTCGTTATCGAGCTGATTCACCAAGAAGATCACCGGTTTACCCAGTTTCTCGGTATAGCGGAAGTGGTTTTGAGTTCCCACTTCGGCTCCATATTGTCCGTTCAACAGCAAAACGCCGCATCCGCCGCCTGGATTCATCGCTGCCAGTCTGGTTCAGCGCCTGGCAAAGTCAAAGACAGAATTGCCTATTCCTTCTACCGGAAGTAATCGTGGTTTTTCCCTGAGCCGTCACGCTAAGAAGTGGGCAGAATGGTTCTTAATTTCGTCTTCTCGTCTGATATAAACTTTCATCGATATATAAGATTTAAATGAATGATTCAGTATGTGTTTTTCGCATACCCTTTTTTTACTGAGGCGCAAATTAGGCATTAATCAAATGAAAAGCAATAAAACGGACAGTGTTACTAAACAATGTTATGTAACATACAGCCTTCGACAAGCGCGAAACAGGCTATCTGACAGAATGGAAGTATTCTTTCCGATTCCCGATTAAAAAGAGCAGTTTGCCTTACATTTACTGACTCCTTCTTCTTCCGGACAGGATGAAATAGAATGCAGCAGCAGACTTTTCGGTGCAAGACGGAGGTTTTTCCAACCAAAGAAGGGGGTATTTCGGGTTGAACACGGTGCATTTTCCCAAAAAGAAGCAAACATTCTGTGCAAAAGAAGTAAGCATTTCCGGAAAATGCTTACTTCTTTCGGGTAAGATGTCTATATGTTTTGCCTCCTCACATATATTGTTATGTGCAGAACCCCGCACCGGTGCTTTTTTTCTCCGGTTGCCCCGCAGAAGCATACGGAGAGAATATAGCAAAAGCATCGGGACAGAGACAGAACGAAAGCAAATTCATCGGATTCCGCCCCAAGTCCGTCCATTTGCACACATATACCATAAATCTGTGACACAGGAGAAAAGTCTGTTGGCAAATGCAGGCGTTTTTCCGGCCAACCTTCAGGACGGCACGAAACGAAAGCATTCTGAGGCCATCGGATTATCAGATTGTCAAATGGTCAAAAAGGAACTTTCCTCCCGTTAAATAAAAGAGAATATCTACCCTACAGGGTTGTTTACTAACACGAAAACCTTACTTTTGCAATTTGAAACGCAAAAATAACTCAGACCATCATGGCAGGCATATACATACACGTCCCCTTCTGTAAGACACGCTGTATCTATTGCGATTTTTACTCAACGACGCGAAGCGAATGGAAAGGACGCTACATCGAAGCACTCTGCAAAGAGCTGGAAATGAGATATACTTACCTGAAAGGAAAGCCTATTGAGACGCTCTACTTTGGTGGAGGTACTCCTTCGCAGCTCGACGAAAAGGATTTCCGGAAAGTATTCGACACCGTCCGCTGGGTTTATGGGATGGAGAATTGCCATGAAATAACACTTGAAGCCAATCCGGATGACCTCTGTCCGGAATACCTGCAAATGCTCTCCGAATTGCCGTTCAACCGCATCAGCATGGGCATCCAGACATTTGACGACACTACGCTCAAGTTGCTGAAACGCCGCCACAATGCGGCTCAAGCCATTCGTGCGGTAGAGTTGTGCCGTGCCCACGGTTTCCGCAACATCAGCATCGACCTGATCTACGGGCTCCCCGGTGAAACAACGGAACGCTGGGAAAAAGACTTGCAACAGGCTATTGCCCTAGACGTGGAACATATATCGGCTTATCACTTGATTTACGAAGAAGGTACTCCCATTTATAAAATGTTGCAAAAGCATCAGGTCGAAGAGGTGGACGAGGACAGCAGCGTCCGGTTCTTCACCTTATTAATAGACCGGTTGCGTGAAGCCGGATACGAGCATTATGAAATATCCAACTTCTGCAAGCCGGGCATGTATTCGCGCCACAACACTTCGTACTGGCAGGGAGTAAGTTATCTCGGCTGCGCCCGTCGGCACACTCTTTCGACGGACAAACCCGGAATGGAACTGCTCTTCGATCGAAAAATACATGTCCGGCATTGAAAGCGGACAACGGGACTTCGAACGGGAAGAGCGGGATCTGACCACCCGATACAACGAATTTATCATTACCTCTGTCCGCACTCAATGGGGAATTTCACTCGAACGCCTCAGTAATGATTACGGAACGCAACTGGAGCAGTATTGTCTCAAAATGGCACGTCCTTCTTTAGAAAACGGCAAATTAGAAATATACGAAGGTGCTTTGCGCCTCACCCGCGAAGGAATTTTTATTTCCGACAGCATCATGAGCGACCTGCTCTGGGTGGAAAACTAAAATTATAAAGTCATGACCGAATCAGAGGTTCGAAAACTACTCAGACGAATGAAGGAGCTGGATTCGCAAACAGCGTTCCGGGCCTTCTACGATATGACGTACGACTGTCTCTACCGCATCGCCTACTACTATGTAAAACGCGAAGAATGGTCGCAGGAAATCGTACTCGATGTGTTCCTGAAACTCTGGGAACAGCGCAGCTCGCTTCCCGAAGTCAAAAGCATTGAGGACTATTGCTTCATATTGGTTAAAAACGCTTCACTCAACTATCTGGAGAAAGAAAACAGGCGTACCACGGTATCTACCGAGACATTGCCGGAACCCGAAGCACAAAGCGACTCACCCGAAGAATCGATGATCAGTGAAGAGTTGTTTGCCATTTATGTGAAAGCACTCGACCGCTTGCCCGAACGTTGCAGAGAAGTATTCATCCGCATCCGGGAAGAGAAGCAAAGCTATGCACAGGTAGCAGAAGAACTGGGTATCAGCACCAAGACCGTAGACGCTCAACTCCAGAAGGCAACCATCCGGCTGAAAGAAGCAATATCGATGGTGAATAATGATCGATAAACAATCGACAGTGAATAATGCCCGGCGAACAGCAAGAGAGGTTTAACTTTTATTTGTACACTTCCGATAGGGAGATTCTTCAAACGCTCTGTCTTTATCCATGAAGTTCATTTAAACCAAAACACAAAGACTTAGCTTATGAAGAAGTTATTAAGACCTACAACCTTTGCACTGCTTACAATGGCACTGTGTTTCACTGCGTGTGAGAACGGCAACAACTCTTACCCCAAAGAATACCTGGGATTCGAAAAGAAAGCGCAGGATTTCTCTTATCAAAAGAATGCAGAGGAAACGGAACTGCAAGTAAAAATCGTTGCGGCTGATAAAACAAGTGAAGACCGGATTGTCTTCATCGAGTCGCCCGCACGGCCGACGAAGCCCGGAAGCTCTTCGGCACCGTTTTATAAAATTAAAGATAATAAAATCACCATCAAGGGCGGCAGCAAATCGGCCAAAGCCACAATCCTGGTTTATCCCCGGAAAGTGGGAACGAATGAATACATTCAGCTTATCTGCCGGCCTCAGAACGGAAAGTCGGAAACGACCAAGATGTCTATCCGGCTGGTGAAAAAATAACGAAATAAACAATGAAATATACAGACCGGGAACTTGACCGATTACTGGAGAAACTTATCGCATCCACCCGCTCGCCCAGAGGAAAATTCTCGGCAGCGGCAAGCTATCAGATATTAGAGAAACGATTGCCGCGTCCGGCACTTCGCCTCTTCTCTTTACGCACCTTGTCGGCAGTAGCTGCCATTGCTTTGCTCTGCTTCATAGGATGGAACACTTACTGCTATCTGAAACCTGCCGCCCTACAGACAATTTCCACACTGGCCGATACGCGGACCATCAAACTGCCCGACGGAACGGAAGTGACGCTGAACCATTTCTCGTCACTCACCTATCCCGAAAAGTTTAAGGGAGAACACAGGGAAGTGAACCTGAAAGGAGAAGCGTATTTCGAAGTGACGAAAAATAGGAAACACTCTTTCATCGTACAGACAGAGTCGGTCAATGTAGAGGTACTGGGCACTCACTTTAACGTAGAGTCCTATCCGGACGATCCGGAAGTGAAGACCACGCTACTCGAAGGTTCTGTAGCCGTGAGCAATAAAAGCAATTCTGTACGTATCGTCTTGAAACCAAACGAAAGTGCTATATATAATAAGGAGAAAAAAAGCATGACCCTTGAAGTTTCAGACCGCGTTGCCGAAGAGATAGCCTGGCGGAACGGAGAATTGATTTTTACCAATCTCCCCTTGCAGGAGATTGCCCGCCAGTTGTCCAACACATTTGGCGTAGATATCTCCATAACAGACACTGCCTTGCAGAATTACCGGATCACGGCACGATTCTCCAGTGAAGAAGGTCTCGACCAGATTCTCGATCTGCTACATACTGTTGGCAATTTCAACTATTCATACAATAATAAAGAAATAACGATTACTACTAAACTTAACTAGACATGAGAAAATCCAATCCGGATTTCCACCACATCAGAAGTTACATTCTGATGTGTGTGGTTTCCCTAACCTTTTCGACAATCTATGCGCAAACACCGGAACCCAAGCTCACACTCAAACTGCAAAACACCAGCTTGTCAGAAGTCATCCGGCAGATAGAACAGGATACCGGCTTCTCTTTTATCTATGGAGAGGAGGTGAAGCTCGACCATAAAGTCAGCCTCAACGTACAAAAGAAACCTCTCAGAGAAGTCCTGAACCTGCTATTCGCCAATAAGCCGATAAGCTATAAAATAACCGGGAAGCATATCTTATTACAAAAAACGCCCCCCAAACCCGTAAGCCGGAAGTTCACTGTCAGTGGATACGTGACCGACGGAGCGTCTGCCGAAACGCTGATTGGTGCAAATATTCTTGAGAGTCGTCATCATCAGGGAACTACCACCAATCCTTACGGTTTCTACAGCATCACGCTGCCTGAAGGAGAAGCTCGACTGAGTTTCTCCTATTTGGGATATACCGGCCAGCAACATGTGCTGAACTTAACCGCAGATACTCTACTGAACATCCGGATGAAAGACAACAATATGCTGCAAGAAGTAGTCATCGTGTCGGACAAAGCCGAATCGGGAGTCATGGCCACCCAGATGGGAGCCAGCGAAATACCGATGACCCAGATAAAAAACACACCCAGCATCCTGGGAGAAGCCGATGTGATGAAAGCCATCCAGCTGATGCCGGGCGTACAAGCCGGAATGGAAGGCTCTGCCGGACTCTATGTACGCGGCGGAGGCCCCGACCAGAACCTGATCCTTCTGGACGGAGTACCGGTATACAACGTAGACCATTTATTGGGCTTCTTCTCCGTCTTTACACCTGAAGCCGTGAAGAAAGTGACACTTTTCAAAAGCTCTTTCCCCGCCCGCTTTGGCGGACGCCTCTCTTCCGTTATCGATGTGCGCACCAACGATGGCGACATGAAGAACTATCACGGAGTGGTCAGCGTGGGGCTTCTGACCAGCAAAATCAATTTCGAGGGACCGATCATAAAGAACCGGACTTCGTTCAACATTTCCGCCCGCCGTTCGTACATCGACCTGCTGGCCAAACCCTTCATGCCCAAAGACGAGAAATACAGTTATTACTTTTTTGATGTCAATGCCAAGATCAACCATAAGTTCTCTGATCGCAGCCGCCTGTTCCTCAGTGCATACAATGGCAAAGACCATTTTATGACAAAGTATGACGACACTTACTACGGTGACGAAGACAAGTACAGGGATGGCGGAAAGATGAACTGGGGAAATACCATCGTTTCGGGACGCTGGAACTACATCTTTAACAACAAGCTGTTCAGCAATACCACAGTCGCTTTCAATAACTATAAGTTTGACGTCAGTACATTCACCAAGAATGAGATACATACAAACAACCAAATCACCTGGAACCGCTATAAGGCCGATTATAAATCGGGAATCCGGGATTGGAGCGCTCAGATAGATTTTGACTATAATCCTATCCCCACACATCATGTCAAGTTCGGAGTGCAATATCTGCACCATAGCTTCCGTCCGGAAGTCTCCACCTCGAAGATATTCGACAAGACCGGAGAAACCATCGAGCGGGACACGACGTATTATACTACCTCCAACAGTGAGATCCTTGCCCACGAAGCATCTGCCTATCTTGAAGATAACTTCAATCTGAGCAGTCGCCTGCGTATGAATCTGGGCCTGCACTTCTCGACTTTCCAAGTGCAAAAGAAAAACTACTTCTCCGTGCAGCCCCGCATCTCCGCACGCTATCAGCTCAGCAAAGATGTAGTATTGAAAGCTTCGTATACGAAAATGAGCCAATATGTACACTTGATTTCATCCATGCCTTTTGCCATGCCCACCGACTTATGGGTACCTGTCACCAGCAAAATCAAACCCATGCAGGCCCATCAGGTCTCGTTAGGCGGTTACTATACGGGAATCGACGGATGGGAATTCTCAATAGAAGGATACTATAAAGGAATGAAAAATGTACTCGAGTACAAAGACGGCGTCAGCTTTCTCGGTTCTTCTACCGGATGGGAGGACAAAGTGGAGATGGGACACGGCCGCTCTATGGGCGTAGAGTTCATGGCGCAGAAAACCATAGGAAAGACAACGGGATGGCTGGCATATACCCTGGCTAAGAGTGACCGTAAGTTTGCCACAGGAGGAATAAACAACGGCGAACGCTTTCCATATAAATATGACCGCCGACACAACATCGACCTGACACTCAATCATCGGTTCAACGAACGGATCGATGTAAGTGCTTCCTGGATATTTACCACCGGAGGTACGACAACGATCCCCACCGAACTGACAGGTATTATCCGTCCGGGCGACAACGACTCATCGATAGAAGAGGGAGACTACGTCAAGCATCGCAACAATTATCGCCTCCCCGCCACCCACCGGTTAAATGTAGGGGTCAACTTCAGCAAGAAGACTAAACATGGCATGCGCATCTGGAATGTCAGCATATATAATGTATACAATGCCATGAACCCCACTCTGATATATCGCACCTACAAAAAGACTGAATATACTCAAGGCGAACAAGCACAAGGCAACCGCATACCGGTCATTCGGAAATTCACTCTGTTGCCTTGCATTCCTTCATTCAGTTATACATATAAATTCTAAGTATTTATGAGACGATCAATTCTTGATATATTCCTTTTCTTGCTGGTTATCATATCCACTGCGGCATGCAATAACGATCTTCCTTTCGACTTGAAGGAGAATCCGCCCAAGTTAGTGATGAATGCCATTATCAACGCCGACAGCACCTACAATACCTTGTTTCTGAACCTCACCGGCAGAAACCAGATCGGACAAATAAAAGGAGCCACCGTAGAAGTACGCATCAACGGTTCTCTCAGTGAAACTCTCCGTCCCGATCCGCATAGCAGCGATAAAGGGCGCTTTTACATAAACAGTGCTTTCCATCCGGGCGATGTGGTCCGTATAGATGCTATGACGGATGACGGCGAACACCACGCATGGGCCGAAGTCACCGTACCTCAACCCATCGGGAAGATAGAAAAGGTGGATACGGCCTCCATCATGAGAAAGCCGAGTAACTATGGCTACGGAACTCCGCCAAGACGACATCTCCGTTACCAAATCAAAATAAAGGACCGCCCGGGAGAGAAGAATTTTTATCGGATCATTGTGGAACAACGGAAATACTGGAAATACTATTGGGAACAAAATGACCAGACCTGTTGGGATTCGGCAATGCAGAAAAGCTTTAAACTGCAAACAAACGAAGACGTGGTGTTGACCGACGGCAAACCCAGTACGGAAGAAGATGATGAAAACGGACTGTTCGGCACTGTCAATAACAAGTATGCCATATTTGACGACTCACGTTTCACCGACGGAAGTTATACGATGAACGTCTATAACGATATCTACGGATGGGGATTCTGGGGACAGGAGTATATCTGGATAAAGACGGATGTCTACATCCGCATACTCAGCATTACCGAAAAAGAATATTATTATTTAAGAGCGTTGAATCTGCTCGACTCCGATGCCTACGACAACACCCTGAGCGAGCCTATCGCTTTCCCAAGCAATGTGAACGGAGGTACCGGAATGGTAGGGTTCAGTACAGAAACAAACTATATGCTGACAGTTAAAAACAACGCAGTTCCCCCAATGGTACCGGATTTATAAAGAAACCACTATCTTTGTGCCCTAAAAACACATTTATATGTTTATAATTATCGGAATCATGCTCACGGGCATGCTACTGGGTTACCTGTTACGTAGCAAAAGGCTCACGTGGATACATAAAGTCATCACATTATTAATATGGCTGTTGCTCTTCCTGCTCGGCATCGATGTAGGAGGCAACGAAGCCATCGTGAAAGGATTGCATGCCATCGGGCTGGAAGCTCTCATCATCACGGCAGCTGCCGTAACCGGAAGCACACTGGCTGCCTGGGGACTTTGGTATCTGCTCCATACACGCTATCAGAAAAAGGAGGCTAAACCATGAAAGGCAGTCTCATTATCGTCTCTTTCTTCATTGTCGGCACTCTGTGCGGACTTCTTCAGTTGATCCCGTACGATTTCAGCCAAAGTAAACTCAGTTTTTATGCCTTATGCGGGCTGATGTTCTGCGTCGGCATTAGCATAGGCAACGATCCGCAGACACTGAAAAGTTTCCGGTCACTGAATCCCCGCCTACTCTTCCTGCCCGTCATGACCATTCTGGGAACATTGGCTGGATGTGCCGTAGTCAGCCTCTTTTTGTCCCATCGTTCACCGTCCGATTGTATGGCGGTAGGTTCCGGATTCGGGTATTATTCACTCTCAAGTATATTCATCACCGAGTACAAAGGAGCCGAATTGGGTACCATCGCATTGCTTTCAAACATCATGCGCGAAATCATCGCTTTGCTTTGTGCCCCCCTATTGGTAAAGTTCTTCGGAAAACTAGCCCCCATTTCAGTCGGAGGAGCCACCACCATGGACACGACTCTTCCCATTATCACCCGTTGTTCCGGACAGGAATTTGTCATCGTCTCCATTTTCCATGGATTCATTGTAGACTTTAGCGTACCGTTTCTGGTGACATTATTCTGCTCCATATAGGCATCATATTACAAAAGGATTTCAGTTTTCTAATATCCCATCTTTTACAGCATATTTTTGATATACATCAAGAAATGATATCATTCTGCCCACTTTTCTTTGCGCTTTATGTTGAATAACATATTTGTATATTTGCATAGGTAAAAAAAAAGCTAAGCGCTTAGCAATTGTTTTTATAGGTATTAGGTCCTTATGACAAGGATAAGGACAAAGATTAGTTTTCAGGAATAACAATTAAAAAGTAGGTATTATGAAAAGATTAGGATTAACATTAGTGGCAGCGCTATGCCTTGTTGCTACTACATTTGCAGCAGGTGCAATCAACCTACAGTTGCAAATGGGAAGGTAACATCAATGTGAATAAATTGTAAATACCTGAATTTATCTTCTGTACAGGCAGAAGAAGTAGCCAACATTTGCAACTATTTTGACGAACAGATGGGAAGAGCCACCACTGCGAAAAAGAACAAGGATACCATGGTTCGTAACGCTGTTTACGGCAATCTGAAATTGATGAAAAAGACGTTGACAGATGCTCAGTACACTAAGTATACTACAATATTGAACATGACTTTGAAGAACAAAGGCATCGAAGTAAAGTAGGAACTTGATTGATGAATAAAAGGAGAAAAGACCGGTGTCGTCGAATGAACTGACATCGGTCTTTTATTTTTATGCCAATCACTGACAGCCGCGAAGATGGTTAACACTGATGTTTCCGGTTAAATCAGTAATTCCTCCTAAGCCAGATATTGAAAAGTCTATCATACACCTGATATCCTCCAGACTCCTGAGTCAACATGTCTTTTTCCAGTAAACCCTTCAACCCCGACTGCACCGAACTGGCAGAAGTCAACCGATATTTTTTAATAAATGCAGCAGAAGTAACTCCTTTTGCTTTCTGCTCTTTGGCAATGGCAATCATTATCTCTTTTTGCTTTTCCGGAAGACGAGAAAATATTTCTTGAAAAGTAAAGTCTTGTGTAGCAATTATATTGTTTAGTGCCAGATTTATCATAGGTACATCACAGATACCCTTTTTGTCTGTCAAAATAAAAAGTTCATTCAACATTAACTGCACATACCAAGTGTGCCCATCAAACAGGGTATATACATTCTCTACCAATTGATCTGTCACTTTCTTACCATTCTCCTCAAACAATCCCTTCACAAAAGGTTTATATACCTCCAAAGGAATTGCTCCTAAGTGCATCATACTCACGCTCTGATAAAATGGCCTGGAAGGACTGTTGAATATATTCATCATTATATGCCTCTGACTTCCTGCAAAAACAAAATTAGAGTTACTGCAATGCTGAACTTTAGTCCTTAAAATAGCTTCCAGATTTTTCTCCGGATATGAACTGATTTGCTGAAATTCATCTATTGCTACAATGCAAGGCTTGTCTGCCTGCTCCAGATAGATAAAGATTTCTTCTAAAGTAGTTTCAGGAGCATGAATATCTCCCAAACCAAGTTCTAAAATCGGTTCTCCTGTAATACTATCTAATTTAAATCCAATCCTTAAAGAGGTAATTATAGAAAAGAAACGATCTATGAATTTATTCCCCTGGGGCTTTAACTTCTCAAAAATCCCTTTACCCAAAGCAAAAACAAACTCTTTCAAACTTGAAGTCGCATATATATCAATGAAGAAAGTATAATAGCCTTCTTTAATCAAAGGCTGATAAAAACAATGCCTTATCAATCCCGTTTTTCCCATTCGGCGAGTTGAAACAAGAGCCACATTTCTCCCATTTATCAAGTTACGGATCAAGTTTTCTGTTTCAGCAACTCTATCACAAAAATAACGAGGAGAAACGTATCCTCCAACTACAAAAGGATTAATAACCGCCATAACTAAAATTATTATATTTATAATTATTGCAAATATAATAATTATCTTTTAGATAAAAGATGCAAGTGAAAATATTTGCGCATAAGACCAATATATATTCCACTCAGCAAAAGGATACAGCCCAATAAATACCAATCACCATAACCCCGGCAATATAAATACCCAATAATAATCACAATTTGCACAATCATATACACCAACGATACCACCACGTGCGGTATTCTCAATTCATTAACCATGATCTGATACAAATGTTTCCGGTGAGGCAAACCAATATTTTCATGTAGCAACAACCGGTGTATGATTGTCAACACACTATCCACTCCATATACAGTAAGCATCACAAGCCAGCTGAAATCTTTCGTTTGAAGAATCAAACTCCCGATCAGGAACAGACTTTGTTTTAACACAGTGTTAAAGCTTGTTCTTTGGATGCAAATAACAAGTGTTTTAAATGCAAAAGGCTTGTTATTTGCACACAAGAATAAAATGAACGGAAATTGACGTTAACATTGTTAAACAGCCGGTTTTCCCATATAATTTAGCTCAACAATACTCCCTCTTAAACCAACGTTCGAATACAGGATCAGAAAACACATACAGTCCCCCCTCCTTCTCAATAAAATCACGCTCGGTCAGCATGCGTTTGTTGCGGGTGATGGTTTGCGCGCTTCCCAATTCATATTTCCGCACTACAGGAATAGAATTGAAGCGGTATTCACCATTGGCTACGGCACGCAACATGGCTGTTTACGGAGTGATCAGATTTTCAGTATCATTCATGCACATAGACATATCGGTATCTATCAATTGCCGGGTACGCATTTCAATGGTTTCCGAACCTGTTCATCTTCATGCATCAATTCGTCCATCGCTACTTTGACAAGTGAAGACTTTCCCCAACGACGTGGAGAGATGAGAACAAAGACACAAATTATACATCAACGTATAATACATCGATGTATAATTTTAAAGATTATCTATTTCAAAAACAGGCATAGAAGCATCATTTAATGGTCACCATGGTTGCTCCGAAACCATATTCCTGAAATGAAGCATCCTGATAGCGGCAATTACTATATTTTCGCTTTAATTCATCAATCAATGCTTTACGAAGCACTCCGTCACCTTTACCATGAATGAAAACTATTTTTTGTTCACGTTTGGCTTTGTACTTCTCCATCACTTCACGGAATTTATCCAACTGGTAATTCAGTATCTCGGCATTCCCCATGCCACGTGTGTCATCCAGCAATTCGTTGATGTGCAAGTCTATCTCAAGAATCTCATTCTTTCCGCCACGTTTCACAATCGGTTGTGACTTAGGCTTATCCACTTCCTTCTTCTGGATCAATACAGACTGCAGTTCCTCAGCCGAAACAAATACCTGACGGGTAGGAACATCGTCTTTCACAATATCATAAACCAAAGCCGGCTGTTCAAAGAAGTCCGACTCACGGAATGTATGCAGTTTATAGAACTTCACCGTATCGATACGCAACTCCACACAAACTGCAGGTTTCAAAGGCGCTGTCCGTCCATCTTTAAAAGCAATGAACTGAACGGCCACATGCTCCATTTCATTCAGTATATCCTTAGTAAACTCTTCCAGCAAAAGCTTCGTATTGGGTTCCACCAGTCCATGCGAACGGGTTTTCCAGGCCTTTCCTTCGGCACTCTGATACGTATAATACAAATAATAATTGCTGTCATTTACCAAATAAGCCTCAAACGAAGTACTGCTGATAGCTTTCACGTCTTCAGGCACATAAGCCAGAAAAACATTTAAAACATCACCACCCCGCACTTCGGCCGAACGAACTGCCGGAATCTCAGGCTTTACCGGTTTGACGGGTTCTTCGGGTTTCTTTGGTGCAGGAGCAGCCTTCCGGGTCATATTATAATCATCCGTATCGATCACCACACACTCGCGTATCTGCATCGGGATATCAAATCCATCAGCATCTTCCACCAATACAATATCTTTTCCCCGGAATCCTTTTACGCTTCCTCCGCCCACCTCACTGAGGAAGCGCACTTTATCACCTATTTTCATTGTTCTGTTTACAATTTACCATTTACAATCTACAAATTAAGGCAAATATAACTACTTTTGTCGTCGCAAAGAAAGAAATGATGAAAGAAAACCCGAAACATATCCGTATTAGCGAATACAATTATCCATTGCCGGATGAACGCATCGCTAAATTCCCGTTGCCTGTGCGCGACCAGTCTAAGTTACTCATTTATCGTCATGGCGAGGTCAGTGAAGATGTATTTACCTCTCTACCGGAATATTTGCCAGCCGGAAGCCTGATGATATTCAACAACACCAAAGTGATTCAGGCACGGCTCCATTTCCGCAAAGAGACAGGAGCACTCATCGAGGTATTTTGCCTGGAGCCCATTCAACCCAATGACTACGTACTCAACTTTCAGCAAACGGAACATGCCGCCTGGCTTTGCATGGTAGGCAATCTGAAAAAGTGGAAAGACGGTCCGCTATGTCGTGAAATGACTGTAAAAGGATTCCCGATCACGTTGACCGCCACCCGCGGTGAATGTCGTGGCACCAGTCATTGGATCGATTTCCGGTGGGACAATCCGGAAGTAACATTTGCCGATATTCTCGAAGTGTTCGGTGAGCTACCTATCCCTCCCTACCTCAACCGGGATACGGAAGAAAGTGATAAGGAGACCTATCAGACAGTCTATTCAAAAATAAAAGGCTCGGTGGCCGCTCCTACGGCAGGTTTACATTTCACCCCTCGTGTACTGGATGCCCTGACCGAAAAAGGGATCGACCTCGAGGAACTGACTCTCCATGTTGGCGCCGGTACTTTTAAACCGGTAAAAAGTGAAGAGATAGAGGGGCACGAAATGCATACGGAATATATATCCGTATCACGCAGTATTATCAAAAAGCTGATAGACCACGACGCTTGTGCCATTGCCGTAGGAACAACTTCTGTGCGTACCCTTGAAAGCCTCTACCACATCGGCGTAACACTGGCTAACAATCCGGAAGCCACAGAAGAGCAATTGCACGTAAAGCAGTGGCAACCTTACGAAACGGAATGTGATGTTCGCCCCGTAGTAGCCTTACAGAAAATATTAGGTTATCTCGACCGACATGGAATGGAGGCACTGCATACCAGTACACAGATCATTATTGCTCCGGGATATGACTATAAGATAGTCAAGGCAATGGTTACCAATTTTCATCAGCCACAGAGCACTCTGCTATTATTGGTTTCGGCATTTGTGAAAGGCAACTGGCATACCATTTATGATTATGCACTCGGACACGATTTCCGCTTTCTGAGTTATGGAGATTCATCTTTATTAATACCTTAAAACATGCAAAGCGATAATAATCAGGAAATGTTCCCCATCGTAGACGAACAGGGAACTATTACAGGAGCTGCTACACGCGGCGAATGTCATAGCGGAAGCAAACTATTGCATCCGGTTGTCCATCTGCACGTATTCAACTCAAAAGGTGAACTTTACTTGCAGAAGCGCCCTGAATGGAAAGATATACAGCCGGGCAAATGGGATACTTCCGTAGGCGGACACATCGATCTGGGAGAGAGTGTAGAAATAGCTTTAAAGAGAGAGGTCGCCGAAGAGCTGGGTATCACAGACTTCACACCGGAACTCCTGACAAGCTATGTCTTTGAGTCTGCCCGTGAACGGGAATTAGTCTTTGTGCATAAAACGGTGTACGACGGAGAAATACATCCCAGCGATGAATTAGATGGCGGACGTTTCTGGAGTTATGAAGAAATCAAAACGAATTTAGGAAAGGGTGTCTTCACACCGAACTTTGAAAGTGAAATAGATAAAGTAGAGATTTTCTCTTCTACTTCCCCAAAAGAGGCTGTGTAGAGACACTTTTCACCACGGAACACAGAGTAACACAGAGTCTTTTTTTGTTAATAATCAACAATTTAAAATTGCCACTGTGTTACTCTGTATCTTCTGTGGTGAGTTTTAACACCTTAAATTACTTTTCTTCTATCCAACTGATTATCGTCTCTGAAAAAGGACTCTCTTTGGGAGCTACAAAACCATCCCAATTTCCATTCTCATCAATCATAAACTTCTGAAAATTCCACTGTACCGGCGCATCTTGCTTTCCGTTCAGCTTCTTCTCTGTCAACCAGTGGTAAAGCGGAGCCATATCTTTACCCTTTACCGATATCTTGGCCATTATCGGGAAGGTAACATCATAGTTCACCGAACAAAATTTGGCGATCTCTTCGTTTGTCCCCGGCTCTTGTCCCATGAAGTCATTGGCAGGAAAGCCGATAATCACAAAATTCTGATCTTTATACTGATCATACAACTCCTGCAACTCTGCATATTGCGGAGTCAGTCCACACTTGGAGGCGACATTCACTACCAGCACCTTCTTACCTTTCAGACCTGACAGTGGATACTCTTTGCCATCTATGGTCTTCACTGTGAAGTCATAGAATGATTTATTCTGAGCAGCCATCGACAGTGAAAATACCAAGGCTGCTACGAAAGAAAAAAATGCTTTCATATCTTATTATTTGGTTTATCAAATAATTAACAAGCAGCCCCGGCAGAATGTTTGAAAGCAGCCTATTCTTCAGACATGGAATAAGGTTTAGCTTCTTTGGCAAGCCCCCTCTTTTTATTCGGAGAAGCAGCCATATCAAACTCAAGTGTTCCTCCCGCCAAAAGGTCGGCATGAGTAATATACATCTTATCGTAAACCCTTCCGTTCAGCTTCACCTGCCGGACATAGCAATTACGATCGCTCACCTTTGGCGCTTTTATTTCGAAAGTGCGGCCATTGGGCAGATTCATACGGATATACGGCAGATAAGGTGCTCCCAATACATATTGGTCAGTACCCGGGCAAACCGGATAAAATCCCATTGCCGTAAACAGATACCAGGCAGACATCTGGCCGCAATCGTCATTGCCGCCCAGGCCGTCAATATCATTTTTATACATCCGGTTCATGACCGTCCGCAGCCAGTATTGCGTCTTCCAGGGTTGGGAAGTCCAGGCATACAGATACGGAATGTGATGACTGGGCTCATTGCCATGTACATACCCTCCCACCAAACTTACTTCAGCAATATCTTCATTCTTTTCGTAATATTTGCGGGGAAGTGCCATTGAGAACAGTGTATCCAACCGACTGACAAACTTCTTCTCACCTCCCATCAAACGAATCAATCCGGCCACATCATGAGGCACGTGGAAAGAGAAATTCCATGAATTTCCCTCTATAAATCCTTCCCCGTAAGTCTGCATTGCATCAAATTCCTTCCTGAACTCTCCGTTGCTATAACGGGGACGGGCAAAACCAACCGAAGTGTCGAAAACATTCCGGTAATTATTCGCCCTTTTCTTATAAAGATCGGCCAACTGGTCGTCTCCCGCCAACAGAGCCGTCCGGTAAATAGTCCAATCGTCATAGGCATATTCCAATGTAGTGGAAGCAGCTGTCCCACTTTGATCGAAAGGTACATAACCCAATCTTTTATAAGCTTCAACTCCTTCGTAATAAGGAACATTAGCTGTATGATCCATTGCCATCAAAGCCTCCCCGACAGATATATCCGCTCCTTTGGCAACCGCATCAGCCAAAGCAGACACTGCATGATAACCGCTCATACACCAGCCTTCATTGCCCATCAGGCTCCAAACCGGCAACATACCATGTACACTTTGCTGCTGATGACGGATCATAGACTGCACCATATCCGTATTCTGCCGGGGTTTTAGCAAGTTCAAGAAAGGGTGCTCCGCACGATATGTATCCCATAATGAGAAGATAGTATAATTGGTAAATCCTTCGGAAGTATGGATATTATGATCGAGTCCACGATACCGACCGTCTACATCCATATAAACGGACGGGTTAATCATGGTATGATACAATGAAGTATAAAACATGGCCAACTGATCGGGAGTTCCTTTGGCTTCGAGTACATCCAACTCACGATTCCATGCAGAATTTGCCTCGGCAACCAATTGATTGAAAGTTTTTCCGGCAGCCTCTGCCTGTAAATTCTTTACTGCACCTTCTGTGCTCACAGCCGAAAGAGCGACTTTTATCACTAGCTCCGGATTCTGCCGGGTATCGAAATTAAAGTAAGCCACCAGCTTCCGACCGGTCATTTCCGGGAAATTACGGTCGGTATTAAACCGCCGCCAAAAGCCTTTATACAGAGCTTTCCCTTTATCCGTATACCCATAATCCTTGATGGGCTGAGACAAAGAGATGGCAAAATATGTGTAATTGGTACGTGCCCATCCGTTCGTTATACGATAGCCCGTCAGTAATGTGTCATTTTCCACACGTAAATTAGCCCATAGAGTTTTTCCATCATAGTTGTAGATTCCGTGTATCAGGTCAAGAATGATGTGTCCGTCCGCATTATCGGGAAAAGTATATTTATGTATTCCTACCCGTTGAGTAGCTGTCAGTTGTGCCTTTATGCCATAATCAGCAAGCTCCACTTCATAATACCCCGGACGAGCAACCTCTGTGTCATGACTGAAACGGGAACGGTATCCCTCGTCAGGAGTACCGGCTCTTCCGGGATTCAACTTCAGTTGACCTGTGGCGGGCATAATCAAAATATCACCCAGATCCGAATGTCCCGTACCACTCAGATGGGTATGGCTGAATCCCACAATTGTCGGATCATGATACTGATATCCGGCACAATATTCATACGCATTTTTTTGATAAGTTCCATCTATGTTGTGAGGAATCGTATCTGTATCCGGACTTAACTGTACAAGTCCGAACGGAGCACAAGCACCGGGAAATGTATGCCCCATACCATTGGTTCCGATGATCGGGTTGACAAATGCACATACATCCGGCACTTCTGCCGTCTGCTGGGCCATCACTGTCGTAAATGCCGGAAGGAATGCCAGCAAGGAAAGTACTTTTTTCTTCATAATCTTATCTTTGTGATGTGTTGTTGATATGCAAAGATAGTTTTTTTCAGCTATTCCAATTCACTTCATCTCCACATTTTGACATTTCACCAGTCAATCTTTCCAACTCACAGTTTTCTGTTAACAATAAATATCCCGGCAACTTACCTTTGTACCGACATTCAAACACTTAAAGACTATGTTTAAAGCCATTGTACGTTTTTCCATAAAAAAGAAATTATTTGTAGGACTTACTACACTCTTCCTTCTTATCGGAGGCATATATGCAATGTTGACTCTGCCGATCGATGCCGTACCGGACATCACCAACAATCAGGTACAGATCGTAACAGTCTCTCCCACACTTGCCCCTCAGGAAGTAGAACAATTAATCACGATGCCCATCGAAATTGCCATGAGCAATATCATGAACGTGGAAGATATTCGTTCGGTAAGTCGCTTCGGATTGTCGGTGGTAACAGTCGTATTTAAAGAAAGCGTACCGACCCTCGATGCCCGACAGTTAATTAACGAACAGATTCAATCGGTAGCCGGAGAAATTCCACCGGAGCTGGGCATGCCGGAAATGATGCCCATCACTACCGGATTGGGAGAAATCTATCAGTACATCCTGAAAGTAGAACCCGGCTACGAAGATAAATATGACGCCATGGAACTACGCACCATTCAAGACTGGATGGTGAAACGTCAGTTATCCGGTATACCGGGTATTGTAGAAATCAACAGTTTTGGCGGCTATCTGAAGCAATATGAAGTAGCCGTTGACCCGGATGCCCTTTTTTCATTGAACATCACCATCGGTGAAGTATTCGAGGCGCTGAGTAAAAACAACCAGAACACCGGAGGAAGCTACATCGAAAAAGCCAAAAACGCTTATTACATCCGTTCGGAGGGCATGATCAGCCGCACTAAAGATATCGAGCAGATTGTGGTTGCCAACCGCAACGGCATCCCGGTACACATCAGCGATGTGGGCATTGTCCGTTTTGGAGCACCCAAACGTTTTGGAGCAATGACCAAAGACGGAAAAGGCGAATGTGTGGGAGGTATCGCCATGATGTTGAAAGGGGCCAATGCCAATGTAGTCACACAAGAGCTGGAAAAACGGGTAGAAAAGATACAGAAACTATTACCCGAAGGAGTAAGCATAGAGCCGTATCTGAACCGCTCGGAACTGGTAAACCGGAATATCTCTACCGTAGTGCACAACCTGATTGAAGGAGCTATTATCGTATTTGTGGTACTTATCATCTTTTTGGGCAACATACGTGCCGGACTTATCGTAGCTTCAGTCATTCCGCTGGCTATGCTGTTCGCATTCATCCTTATGCGTATTTTCGGAGTGACAGCCAACCTGATGAGCCTCGGCGCTATTGATTTCGGTATCGTAGTAGACGGTTCCATCGTGATAGTAGAAGGCATACTTGCCCACCTATACAACAATAAACTGAAAGGACGCACTTTATCGGGAACCGAAATGGACGAAGAAGTGGAGAAAGGTGCTTCGGGTGTAGTACGTTCGGCTACATTCGCCGTATTCATCATCCTGATCGTATTCTTCCCTATACTGACACTGAGCGGAATCGAAGGAAAATATTTCACTCCGATGGCAAAGACATTGGTATTCTGCATTATCGGCGCACTGCTTCTCTCCCTGACTTATGTACCCATGATGGCTTCTCTTTTTTTAAAACACACCATTATGGTAAAACCTACATTTGCGGACCGTTTCTTCGAAAAACTCAATGTCATATATCAACGGTGCCTGCATTTCTGCCTCCGCTTCAAATGGCAAACAGTTACCGTGGCCTTCGCTACTTTAATTGGTTCTTTTCTGCTTTTCGGACGACTGGGAGCTGAATTTATCCCTACTTTGGACGAAGGGGACTTTGCCATGCAAATGACATTACCGGCCGGCAGCTCACTTTCGGAGAGCATCGAAGTTTCCAATCAGGCCGAAAAATTATTGATGGACCGGTTCCCGGAAATCAAACATGTCGTCGCCAAGATAGGTACAGCCGAGGTACCCACCGATCCAATGGCAGTAGAAGATGCCGATGTAATGATTGTGATGAAACCCTTTAAAGAGTGGACCTCTGCATCGAGCCGGGCGGAAATGGTAGAAAAAATGAAAGAAGCCCTCCAGCCCCTGGAAAATCGTGCAGAGTTCAACTTCTCACAACCCATTCAGTTACGTTTCAATGAACTGATGACCGGAGCCAAAGCCGATATAGCTGTCAAGTTATATGGTGAGGATACTCACGAACTTTACGCAAAGGCGAAAGAAGCCGCCCGCTTCGTCGAACAAGTTTCCGGGGCTTCCGATGTCATTGTCGAACAGACTATGGGACTGCCCCAACTGGTAGTGAAATACAACCGCGGAAAAATAGCCCGATACGGCATTAATATCGAAGAATTGAATACAATGATCCGCACAGCCTATGCAGGTGAAGTAAGTGGCGTCGTATTCGAAAATGAAAGAAGATTCGATTTAGTAGTACGCCTTGATCAGGAAAAAGTGGCGGACCTCAACCTCGACAAGCTCTTCATACGCACTTCGGAAGGCATACAGATTCCTGTCAGCGAAGTGGCAAGCATCGACTTGGTGAACGGACCGCTCCAGATTAACCGCGACGCCACCAAACGCCGCATCGTAATCGGAGTCAACGTACGTGATGCCGATATTCAGCAGGTAGTATCAGAAATACAACAGATACTGGATAAGAATATCAAGTTACAACCCGGATATTACTTTGAATACGGAGGACAATTTGAAAATTTACAGAATGCCATCCGTACACTAACCATTGTAATACCGGTAGCCTTGATGCTGATTCTGCTGATTCTGTTCTTCGCCTTCAAGAATGTGACCTATACACTGATGGTATTCTCTACAGTACCATTATCACTGATAGGCGGCATTCTGGCACTCTGGTTACGCGGACTTCCGTTCAGTATCTCAGCAGGAGTAGGATTCATCGCTTTGTTTGGCGTAGCGGTACTAAATGGAATCCTGATGATCAATCACTTCAACGATTTAAGAAAACAAAATAAATATGCCATGACCACCAATCAGATTATAAAAAGAGGGACACCCCACCTGCTACGTCCGGTATTTCTCACCGGACTGGTAGCCTCACTGGGCTTCGTACCAATGGCCATCGCCACATCTGCCGGAGCAGAAGTACAACGCCCTCTGGCAACAGTTGTAATCGGAGGATTGATTCTATCCACTATATTAACGTTGATTATCCTTCCGGTCTTTTATAAAATAGTCAATGCGGCAAGTGCCGGTTGGAAACAGCCTAAGAGACGGTTGCATCTGTTCATCCTGCTACCGGCACTTCTGCTGAGTGCCACCGCCACGGCACAGGCCCCACAAACCGTCAGCCTAGAACAAGCGATAGAGATAGCCAAGCAAAACCACCCAAGACTGAAGATAGCCACAACGGCCATCCGGCAGGCACAAGCCGGACGGGGAGAAATTGTAGAAGCGACTCCCACCACATTCAACTATTCGTGGGGACAGTTGAATGGTGAAAATAAGAAAGACAAGGAAATGGCTTTCGAACAGAGTCTGGGTTCATTGTTGACGCCGTTTTACAAAAATGTACTTATCAACCGACAGGTACAAACAAGCACTTACTACCGCCAAATGGTCGAAAAGGAGATTACGGCAGAAGTAAAGCGCGCATGGGCCTATTATCAGTATGCCTCCGGGATGTCTTCACTCTATCACGACCAAGACCGGATGGCTGCCGAATTAAGGCGTATCGGTGAGTTGAGATACGAACAGGGAGAAATCACCTTATTGGAGAAAAACATGATGACTACACTGGCAGCCGATTTACACAATCGACTCTTCCAGGCACTAGAAGAGAAAAAAGTAGCTTTGGCCCGCTTTCAATGGAGTTGTTATGCAGATGACCCGATTACACCGAAAGATACGATAATGACACTCTTCCCCACCGATTGTGAGCAGAGAAGTACCTCCGAAGCCCATCTCGGATTCTTCAATAGCCAAGCTTCCGAAGCACGGGCAATCTTGAATGTAGAACGCAGCCGTTTCTTTCCGGAATTAAGTATCGGATACAGCCGCCAGGATATTTTGCCACTGAAAAATCTAAATGCCTGGATGGTGGGTGTATCCTTCCCGATCTACTTCCTGCCACAAAAAAGTCGGATCAAACAAGCGAAATTAGCAGTTTCGGCGGCACAAATACAGGCCGAAGCCAACATCCGAGAATTGAACAATAAAATAACAGAGTTGAGTGCTGCCTTGCGACGTTACGAAGAAAGTCTCCGGTTCTATACTTCGTCGGCACTCAAAGAGGCAGACGAACTGGTCAAAACAGCCAACTTACAATTACAACACAGCGAAACCGGTATTGCGGAATTTATCCAGTCGGTCAGTGCTGCCCGTGAAATACGCAAAGGCTATATCGAAACTATATATCAATACAACATAGCTTCTTTAGAATACGAACTTTATCAATAACCTATTGAAACATAAAAAAAAATGAAAAAAATATTTTATCCGGTCCTCTTATTGGTTCTTGCGGCATGCAAAAACCCTGAACAGACATCCGAAACCATAGTTCCGGCTCCTGCTATTGCCGACATCCCGACCGATACTGTTACGACCCAAGTAGACGGAATAACATCGGCTACTTCAAAGCCCAATCAAGTATCTTTCAACGGCACCATTGTATTGCCTCCCCAACGTCAAGCTACGGTGGCCCTCACTATGGGAGGAGTAGTGAAACACACCTCACTCTTACCAGGGCAACAAGTACGGCAAGGTGCCCTGCTGGCAACACTCGAGAATCCCGACTTCATCGCACTGCAACAAACCTATCTCGACAGCCATGCCCAAGCAGAATATCTGCAGGCCGAATATGAACGGCAAAAAACTCTCTCGACCGAACAAGCCGCTTCGCAAAAGAAGTTTCAACAGAGCAAAGCAGACTATCTGTCAATGAAAAGCAAGCTGGAAGCTACGGCAGCACAGCTTACCCTATTGGGCATCGTCCCGGAAGAGTTGCTGAAAAGCGGCATTCAGCCCTTGCTACAGGTAAAGGCTCCCATCAGTGGTTATATCAGCGATGTGGCGATGAATATCGGTAAATACATCCAACCGGGTGAAGCACTTTGTGAGGTCATCGACAAATCAGCCCCCCTGCTTTGCCTGACAACTTATGAAAAAGACCTGGCAGATATGAAAGTAGGTAGTCCCGTCCAGTTTCGGGTCAACGGTATGGGCAAAACAGTGTTCAAAGCTACCCTGGTCTCCATCGGTCAGAAGGTGGATGAAGTAAGTCGTTCGCTCGAAGTATATGCCCGTATCGATGATGTCAACCAACAGTTTCGTCCCGGCATGTATGTAACGGCGAGAATACAGAAATAATCCGGTGTATTGTCTTATCTTTGTCCCCATGAAACGAATCCGAGCTATATACAACGATAAATACCTCCTATCCACCCTCATCATCTCACTGGCAGTGGCGGTGCTTATCCATTTTCCCGAATCAGTCTCTCTTTTTGACGGATTTGAGAGTCATACCCTTTTTCCCGGGATGAAATTCGCTGATGTAGCCAACGAGATCCTCTTTACCTTTTTGTCATTGCTGATTCTGTTTGCAGTCAACACCCGACTGTTTCATTTCAATCAGACCTCAATGAAAATCACATGGCAAAAAATTATTCTCTCTTTTGTACTAACCTGGATATTAAGCAATTTCCTGGGACAATGCTTTGTATATTTGCACAAGACATTTGATATTCCCGCTATAGATGCCATGGTGCACCACTACCTGCATCCATTACGCGATTTCATTATGTCTAGCCTAGTGACCAGCAGTTGCTATATCATCTACCTGATCCGTCGCCAACAACAAGTAATTGTTGAAAACGAACAATTAAAGGCAGAAAACATACGCAACCAGTTCGAAGTGCTGAAAAACCAACTGAACCCACACATGCTTTTCAATTCGCTCAATACGCTGCGTTCGCTCGTTCGTGAAAATCAAGACCGGGCACAAGATTACATCCAGGAACTGTCACGCGTATTACGATACACATTGCAAGGCAACGAGTCGCAATGCGTCACTCTACGTGAAGAAATGGACTTTGTGTCAGCCTACATCTTTCTCCTTAAAATGCGTTTTGAAGATAATCTGCGATTCGAGATCAATATAACTCATAATTCCGAAGAGTATTTGCTTCCCCCCATGTCCATACAGATGCTGATTGAAAATGCCGTAAAGCATAATGAAATCAGCAACCGCCGTCCTCTTACCATCACAATCGCGACCGATTCGGAAGAAGGACTCCTGGTAAGCAATCCCATACAGTCTAAACTGACAGCTACAACCGGTACCGGCATTGGGCTGGTCAATCTCGACAAACGCTATCGCCTCTTGTTCCGACAAGAAATACAAATCACAGAAGACAGAAACTTCACCGTTCGTATACCCCTCATCCGGAAAGACCTATGAAAGCAATCATCATTGAAGACGAAAAAGCAGCGGTACGAAACCTGACTTCACTACTCGGCGAAGTCTGCCCGCAAATAGAAATCGTAACGGAACTCGACAGTATCGCCGATACCATCGAGTGGTTCACCGATCATTCAATGCCCGATCTGGTATTTATGGATATCCACCTGGCAGATGGGTCGGCATTTGAGATCTTTGAACACGTCCACATCACCTGCCCCATCATTTTCACTACTGCCTATGACGAATATGCCTTACGGGCTTTCAAAGTCAACAGTATCGATTATTTACTGAAACCTATCGGAAGACAGGATATAGAACAGGCATTAGAAAAACTGACCCTGTTCAGTTCCGGCAACTCCAAACCTACCGGTCCGGAAACAAACGAACTTGTGAACCTGATGCGTATGTTAAAAAAGCAGGAAAGCTATAAAACCCATTTCCTGATTCCGATAAAAGGCGATAAACTGCTCCCCGTTTCGGTTGATATGATCCTGTTGTTCTACATCAGAGATTGCCAGGTGAAAGCTGTTCTGACAGACGGAACGGAATATTCATTCCCACAAACCCTCGACGAATTGACCGAATGTCTGGACCCGACACTCTTTTTCCGGGTCAACCGCCAATATCTCCTTTCACGGGAAGCCATCAAGGATATAGACCTCTGGTTCAACAGTCGTCTTTCCATCAATCTTCGTCATTCGGTATCAGGAGAGAAGATTTTAGTCAGTAAAGCACGTGTAGCTGAATTTAAAGAGTGGTTCAGCGTTAAATAATTAAGGAATAAAAAACAAATATTAATGCACGCTTGCAGAATACTCCTACAAGCCGTATCTTTGTAACCCTAATTCTAAATACTCAAATATGGCTTTCACCAACAACGTAATGATTGTGCGCCACAAGTTGCTGGCAAAATTGGTAAATCTCTGGAAAGAGAACAAATTAACGAATGAAATTGACAGACTTCCCATTGAACTGAGCCCTCGCCGTTCACGCCCGCTCGGACGCTGCTGTATCCACAAAGAGCGTGCTGTATACAAATATAAACTTTTCCCGTTGTTGGGTTTCGATATGACAGACGAAACGGACGAGCTCACTCCACTTTCGGAATACGCACGCCAGGCGTTGGAACGTAAAAACAAACAGAAAGAAAATATACTCTGCGTCATCGATGAAGCTTGTTCATCTTGCGTACAGGTTAACTATGAGGTGACCAACCTCTGCCGTGGTTGTGTAGCCCGCAGTTGCTATATGAACTGCCCCAAGGATGCCATCCGTTTCCGAAAAAACGGACAGGCAAAGATTGACCACGACGCTTGTATCAGTTGCGGGAAGTGCCATCAAAGCTGTCCGTACCACGCCATCGTATTCATTCCGGTTCCTTGCGAAGAAGCCTGTCCCGTGAAAGCTATCAGCAAAGACGAGAACGGTATCGAACATATTGATGAGAGCAAATGTATCTACTGTGGCAAGTGCCTCAATGCTTGTCCTTTCGGAGCCATTTTCGAGATCTCCCAGGCTTTTGATGTCCTTGAAGGCATCCGTAGCGGTGAAAAGATGATAGCGATACCTGCTCCCTCTATACTCGGACAATTCAACACATCCATCGAAGCAGTATACGGAGCGCTTCGCCAGATGGGATTTGCCGATGTAGTCGAAGTGGCGCAGGGAGCTATGGACACCGTAAGTCACGAAGCTGCCGAACTGAAAGAAAAGCTGGAGGAAGGACAGCCGTTTATGACAACCTCTTGCTGCCCGTCTTACATCGAATTAGTGAACAAGCACATACCGGGAATGAAGCCTTATGTTTCTTCTACGGGATCCCCGATGTATTATGCCGCCCGCATCGCCAAGGAACGCCACCCGGATGCAAAGATCGTGTTTATCGGCCCGTGTGTGGCCAAACGTAAAGAAGCCCGCCGCGATGAATGTGTGGACTACATACTTACTTTTGAGGAAATGGCTTCGATCTTTGAGGGACTGGACATCCAATTTGAACAGACACAGCCATTCTCAGTACTCTATACTTCGGTACGCGAGGCACACGGTTTTGCTCAGGTAGGTGGTGTGATGGGAGCTATTAAGGCCTACTTAGGCGAAGAGGCTAAGAAATTCTCCGCCATCCAGGTCTCGGACCTGAACAAGAAAAACATAGGCTTGCTGCGTGCTGCAGCCAAAACAGGCAAAGCACAAGGACAGTTCATTGAAGTCATGGCCTGCGAAGGCGGATGTATCAGCGGCCCCAGTGCCCATAATGACGCTATCGGTGGACGCCGGCAGTTGAACCAGGAACTGATAAAACGCCGTGAATCATATGAAGAAACTCATAGATAAATTAAGGGAGGAGCGCACCCTCACCTCCGAAGAGTTCGCACACCTGTTGTCGCACTATGATGATGAAGCCTTGGCATACATCAATCAGCAGGCACGGGAAGTAGCGACCGCACACTTCGGACAGGGAGTCTACATACGCGGACTGATCGAAATAAGTAATTATTGCCGGAATAACTGCAACTATTGCGGTATCCGGAAAGACAATTGGCGAGCCGATCGCTACCGACTCAGTAAGGAGATGATTTGGGATTGTTGCGAACATGGCTACAAACTCGGATTCCGCTCATTCGTTCTCCAGGGAGGCGAAGATCCGAAACGGTCGGACAATGATATGGAGGAGATCATTGCGGAAATCCGCCGGCGATATCCCGAATGTGCCATCACGCTGTCTATCGGTGAAAAACCGGCGAAAGCTTACGAACGCTATTTTATGAAAGGCGCCGATCGGTATCTGTTACGCCACGAAACATTCAACAGAGGGCATTACTACTGTCTGCACCCCTATGAAATGTCCAACGAAAGACGTATCAAATGCCTTCAGGAACTCAAACGAATCGGTTTCCAGACCGGGACAGGCATCATGGTGGGAACCCCTCACCAAAGAGTGGAATTTCTGATAGAGGATATACGTTTTATTGAAAACTTCCAACCGGAAATGATTGGTATCGGACCTTTTATCCCCCATCAGCGAACCCCATTCTGTGACGAAAAAGCAGGCAGTGTAGAGCTGACCTTGTTACTGCTCTCTATCTTCAGGCTGATGCATCCCAAGGCACTGATCCCTTCGACAACTGCGTTGGCAAGCCTGGCACCGGACGGCAGAATACGGGGTATTCTTGCCGGCGCCAATGTGGTCATGCCCAATCTGTCGCCTATCATTGTAAGAAACAAATATAACCTGTACGACCAGAAAGTAGCTTTCGGTGCCGAAGCGGCCGAAGGACTGGCCTTATTGGAAAAGCAACTGACAGCGGTCGGATATCACATCGACTACAGCCGGGGAGATTATAACAACTAATCAACAAAAGACATGTATAAAGTAGATTCACCTGATGCTGTCGACTTTATTAACCATCAGGAAATTATTGAAACACTGGAGTATGCCCGCGCCCATCGGAATGACCGGGAACTTATCCGAAATTTAATAGAGAAAGCCCGCCTTTGTAAGGGGCTCACCCACCGGGAAGCCGCCATATTGCTGGAATGTGCTGAAGAAGATCTTACTAAAGAGATTTTTCATCTTGCCAAAGAGATCAAGCAAAAATTCTATGGCAACCGCATCGTCATGTTTGCTCCGCTTTACTTATCCAACTATTGTGTCAATGGTTGTGTGTACTGCCCGTATCATCTCAAAAATAAAACCATCATCCGCAAAAAGTTAACTCAGGAAGAGATATGCCGGGAAGTTATTGCCCTGCAAGATATGGGACACAAACGCCTGGCACTCGAAGCCGGTGAAGACCCTGTGCGTAACTCAATCGATTATATACTCGAATCAATCCGTACCATCTACAGTATCCATCATAAAAACGGAGCTATCCGCCGGGTAAACGTGAACATTGCCGCCACTACGGTAGAGAATTATCGCAAGCTGAAAGATGCAGGTATCGGTACATATATCCTCTTTCAAGAAACATATCATAAAGAGAATTACGAACAGCTGCATCCCACCGGACCTAAAAGCAACTATGCCTATCATACCGAGGCCATGGACCGTGCCATGCAAGGAGGAATCGATGATGTAGGCATGGGAGTCCTGTTCGGCCTGAATACATACCGCTATGATTTTGTAGGATTGCTGATGCATGCCGAACACTTGGAAGCCGTTTATGGCGTGGGACCGCATACCATAAGCGTTCCCCGCATCTGCTCGGCCGATGACATAAATGCCGAAGACTTTGAAAATGCCATCTCTGACGAGATCTTCCAAAAGATAGTAGCCGTTATTCGCATCAGCGTACCCTACACAGGCATGATTATTTCCACACGAGAATCGCAAAAGACCCGTGAAAAAGTGCTTGACTTAGGTATTTCGCAGATCAGCGGAGGATCACGGACCAGTGTAGGCGGTTATGCCGAAGCAGAAACTCCGGAAGAGAACTCCGCCCAATTCGATGTCAGCGACACCCGGACACTGGACGAAGTGGTCAACTGGTTACTGAAACTGGGCTATATTCCCAGCTTCTGTACAGCCTGTTATCGTGCCGGACGCACGGGTGACCGGTTTATGTCACTTGTCAAATCGGGACAAATAGCCAACTGCTGTTCCCCTAATGCACTGATAACCTTACAGGAATATCTGGAAGATTATGCCTCGGAAGAGACGAAAGCTCGCGGAGTAGCCATGATAAAGCAAGAAATGCAACATATCCCCAACCCTAAAATCCGAGAACGGGCTTTAGAAAACCTGAAGCAAATTGCGGCAGGAGAAAGGGACTTCAGGTTTTGAAAACGTCGCCCCGCTCCAATCGCCTGCACATTGCCTTGTTTGGTAAACGAAACAGTGGCAAGTCGTCATTGATCAATGCATTGACCAATCAAAACGCCGCTTTGGTATCGGACATCGCCGGTACCACTACCGACCCTGTATATCAACCGATGGAAATACATGGTATCGGTCCGTGTGTATTCATCGATACAGCCGGATTCGACGATGAAGGTGAACTGGGCTCCCTACGTATCGAACGAACCTTACAAGCTGCGGACAAAGCCGACATCGCACTGATGGTTTGTTGCGATACGGAACTTTCCGAAGAGCAACGATGGATAAAGTTACTGAAAGAGAGGAATATCCCCTACCTGTTGGTACTGAATAAAGCCGATCTGTTAGAGAAACCGGATGAAGTCGCCGATAAATTGGAACAACAGACAGGACAACACCCTTTAATTGTCAGTGCCAAAGAAAAAACAGGCATAGACTCAATCCGTCAGTCTATTCTTCATCGGTTACCGGAACTTAACGAGCAACCGGATATTGTGGGAGATTTGGCCAACGAAGGCGATGTGGTACTACTCGTGATGCCACAGGATATACAGGCCCCTAAAGGGCGACTTATCCTGCCACAAGTACAAACACTGCGCGAACTTCTTGACAAAAAATGCATCACCTTGAGCTGCACAACCGACCAGTTGGACAATGCCCTCAAAGTCTTGTCAGCTCCCCCCTCATTGATCATTACCGATTCGCAGGTTTTCAGAACCGTCTACGAAAAGAAACCGCCACAGAGCCGGCTAACCTCCTTCTCGGTATTATTTGCCCGCTACAAGGGAGACATTGACTACTATACCGAAGGAGCGTATATCATCGACCAACTGACAGAAAATTCCCGGGTCCTGATAGCCGAAGCCTGTACTCATGCTCCACTGTCCGAAGACATCGGCAGAGTGAAACTTCCACGAATGTTGCGCAAACGTATCGGAGAGAAACTGCATATCGACATTGTTTCCGGAAATGATTTTCCTAAGGACCTGAATTGCTACGACCTGATTATTCATTGCGGAGCCTGCATGTTCAATCGCAAACATGTCCTGAATCGGATAGTCAAAGCTAAAGCACAAGGTGTCCCAATGACTAACTATGGAATAGTTATCGCATATATCAATGGCATTCCTTTCCACTGACAACAAACGCCTTATGAGACACGATCGTATTTCATAAGGCGTTTATGCTCCTGTCATCTAATGAAACCAAAAACTTGAAATTTATTCAAAGAGTCTGATATAATAAAACAGTTAATAATATTATTTTATCTTATATATGATGAAAATCGGATTTTCATTGGCATTTCTTTTTTGCAATTCTTGTGGTACAGTAATTTGAGTTTGTTCTTTAAATGTTTCTATCTCATAAGGTGTAACAACCTGTACCAAATTATTTCCTAAGACACGTCCCCATACCGGGAACCGGTTATGCCCCTTACTACCTACCATACCTAACTGCATATTGATATCAGCCAAGTTATAAGCACTTGTCTCAGGGATATCACACTGCTCCACAACAGTTTCTCCACTGTGTTTGTCCACCGAAGCCACATAATACTTCTCATTCAGCATCATGCGCAGATAAAAACGGCGAGGCGTCTCAAAAATATCACTTACAAAAATATCACCGTTAGCAGGGAATCTTTTAATATCGCGAATATTGAGCCCACGAATAACCTCTTCATCCGAATTGCTTAGACCGGCCACTAAAACAGGCTGTATGGTATCTGCCGACAAACGGTAAATGGTATCATTGCTAGCTGTTTTAAACAAGACTGACGCCTGCTTCCCATCCGAAGGTGAACCCATTACTCCAAAAGTAAAGCCTGAATCTTCACGAGGTACCAACGGCGAATAGAAATCGTTTTTGGTAATTATCGCCTCACCGCCCTCTTGAAATACCCCAATACCAAAACTACCGTTCTGAAACGGCATAAGAGGCATAGCGATGGCACCAATGCGCTTGTTACCAAGGTGATGAGCATAAATAATGGGAGAATTTACAGGCAGGTCTTCCACAAACGTGCCTTCCAATGTATATATGCCAACCTTATTGCCGATAACATAGAAACGATTATCAGCCTCATCAGCCTGTATAAAACCTATCATACCATTAAAGTCATCGGGACCTTGGCCTTGGCGAAGGAATGTACGCAAAAAGTGTCCTTGACGATCGAACAGTACGATACGGGCTTCCTTGCCCACCAATACATAAATGTATTTGCTTGTGATGGCAAAGTCTACCACACCGTCTATCAATGAGGCATCATCATTGGTCATTTCCAAAGGGATATATTCAACTGACTCTATCTCATCAGCAATAGACAAAGTTGCCGGCGAATTAAGTGCATCACGAACGGAAGCGGTTAACAGACCTGTTTGGTCGACTTGATTTAAATTACAAGATGCCAAAACAAATGCGCCAATGGCAACCATGAAAAAAGACTTTGTGTTCATCATGTTTTAAAGTTATATTTTGGTCAAAGATACAGAACATTTGTTATTTATCATTTCTTTTTCCGGATATTTTTCCATAAATCCACAAAACATATAAAGCTGAAATTCCTATATTTGTAATGAAAAAAAGATTACTATCCAAAAGTATTATAACTAAAAAAATCTTTTACTTTTACTTATATTTCTCCGGAATCTTCCTCTCGATGATGGCATCAAATACCCGTGACAACTCTTTAATAACCAAAAAACATTTCTGTCACTTGAAAATTGGGTAATATAATTAGGCTGTGAATGTCAAATGATAACATTCACAGCCTATCACTATCCAACTAACTTTCAGTAGGATATATTACCTAAAATATATAGTTCGGTTCTAATAAAACCGGCTATTCACTTTCTCTATAGAACAATACCTCTGTCAGTATTGAAAATCTTCCCCTTTGACGTACACCCGGTAATCTTTTATCATGCCGGGATATCCCTTTTCGGCACGGGGCAAATAGCGGAAACCGGTTATGGTATAGTCTCCACCCAGATCGATGACTAATTGATGAGGATAAGCATCTTTAGCCACCGTCATCCAGTAAGTGGATTCCTGAAGATCGAACACTTTATCTCCCGTACAGTTACCGCTACGTGTCTCTTCGCTGTCGGCATAGCGTATTCTCCACTTTTCACGTGAAATTGGCTTACCGTTGGCACCCAGTACATCGAGTTCGGCGATGGCTGCTATCTTCTTTCCTTTTTGTGCCGAAAGGGCCTCAAGGCAGAAATAACGACCGGTACTCTGACGATCAAAGCAAACTTCCTGCCATCCATTGCCCGGAACAAACGTACCTTCGGCAACGGGAGTTTCCCGACTCAAGTCCAGTTGTTCACCCTCTTTGCGATGGGTAGAAGCCCCTTCATTGCGTAACCAATCCAAGATGGGCTTCTTCAGTCCGCGGATAGATGCTTTCTCAGGGCCTTTCAAATCAAGAACAATAATTTCATTTTCTCCCTCTTTGAGCCAACAACCGGGCATGAAGAGTGTCTGCTGCGGACCAATCTCCCAGAAACGTCCGATAGCAAGGCCGTTAACCCATACCATACCTTTACCCCAAGTACTCATGTCAAGGAACGTATCGCCAACTTTATCCAAACGGAAGGTAGTCCTATAATACGCAGGCATAGTCTGAGCTGTCCCATTTTTATATCTTTTATCTTGCACAAACGAATAATCCACCGGAAAACTATAAACCGTCCAATTCTTTAACTCTGCAGATTGCTTTCCACGGACAAGTTCTACTTTTTCAGTGATACCTTTGCGATCGTGAATCGACTCATCAAAGTTAACGCGTCCCATAGCTTCTACCAGGATGTCGATACGCGTTCCTTTCTTCAAAGCCGGCAGTTGCAAGACAAATTCACCACGACGACGGTCCAGACGAGCCAACAATTTCCCATCGGCAAAAACTTGTGCCCAATCATGTACTTCTGTGATCTTCATCGTAGTGCCATTTTCGACAGGCTCCTGCAAAGTAGTCCGATACAAAATCGTTCCCCACCCCTGATCAAAAGCCTCCATCGGTTGTATATCCATACTCTCTTTAGCCTCGGGCAAATTGGAAAAGAGGGGAGCAATCTGAGTAAACTCCACTTCAGGTATCTCAATCACCGGAAAAGCTTCGGGAATCTCAGGCAATTGTTCTCCCGCAGGCAGATAATTTCTCAGCAGATCACGAAGCTGGAAATATTTGTCCGTAGTCCATCCCGGCTCACTGATAGGCGCATCGTAATCGTAAGAACTACACATAGCGGAGTAAGACGGATTGTTGGCACCACCCCAATGCCCGAAAGTAGTACCTCCATGGGCCATATAGAGACTGAATGAAATATTACGGTCAAGCATATCTTTGATACCCTGCACCATGCTTTTGGCAGGACGGGTCTCATGCTTGCGTCCCCAATGATCAAACCATCCACTCCAGAACTCACTACACATTAATGGAGTCTCCGGACGAGCCTCTTTGAGACGCTTGAACTGCTGTTCAATGTTGGCTCCCGTACCAAAATTGATAGTCCAGAGCAAATCGTCCAATCCATTCCGATCAAAGGTACTGCTCCAGTCACATTGAAAAAGAGGAACTTCGGTAAACCCGGCACTTTTCACTATATCACGAATAGCCGAAACATAGGGTTTGTCAACTGCATAAGCACCATATTCATTTTCTACCTGCACCATGATAATGTTTCCTCCGCGAGTAATTTGCAAAGGTGCAAGCTGTTTTCCGACTTCTTTCATAAAGATTGCAGTGCGCTCCATAAAATAAGGATCGAGTGTACGAAGTACAATATCTTTCTTCTTCAGTAACCACCAAGGAAGTCCGCCCATCTCCCATTCGGCACAAACATAAGGACCCGGGCGTACAATCACATACATCCCATGCTTCTGAGCCAGACGACAAAAAGCGGCTATATCATTTTGTCCGGTAAAGTCAAACTGTCCCTCAGTCTGTTCATGGATGTTCCAAAATACATAAAGACAAATCGTATTCATCCCCAATGCCTTACACATCTCGATACGATGCTCCCAGTAAGGAGCCGGAATACGGGTATAATGCAACTCGGCAGCCTTAACCGTAAAAGGCTTGCCATTCAAAAGGAAAGTGCTCTTCCCGATTGTGAAATTTTGTGCTGCAACAGGCAACGAAAAAATCAAAATGAGAAGCAGAATCAGTTTTTTCATGTTCTTATTAAATTGTTTTGAGTTTTTGAGTCGTCTCACTAAAGCCTCCTTTCTTCAAAGAAAGACAGCGTTTCCGATATCCGACAAGAGTTTCTCCCATGATATTTCCGAAAACAGAAGGTACAAAGAAACGGGAAATATTATTTCGAAAAAATAGACTTTGTTAAAAAAAAGATGGATTATATTATGATAAAAAAAGGCTGCATCGTTACCAATACAGCCTTTCGTATATTTATTAAATGACTTACTTAGCCAATTCGTTGATTACGTTCATAATCTTCTGCCCGATCTCCTCAGCAGCCTCCATAGTCGATGCTTCGCTATATATACGGATGATCGGTTCGGTATTACTCTTACGCAAGTGTACCCACTTATCGGCAAAGTCAATTTTCACACCGTCAATATCATTGATCTCTTCATTCTTATAGATATCTTTCACTTTAGCAAGAATGGCATCTACATCGATTTCCGGAGTCAGATCGACACGGTTCTTGGCAATGAAATAAGGAGGATAAGTTGCACGCAACTCACTAACCTTCTTACCTTCGTGTGCCAAATGGCTAAGGAATAATGCGATACCTACCAAAGCATCACGTCCGTAGTGACTGGCTGGATAAATCACTCCACCGTTTCCTTCACCACCGATCACGGCATTTGTTGCTTTCATCTTGGTCACTACATTTACTTCGCCTACAGCAGAAGCATTGTATTCCATACCATATTTGCGGGTTACGTCGCGCAAAGCACGGGTAGAACTCAGATTGGATACAGTATTGCCCGGAGTATGTTTCAATACATAGTCTGCCACCGTAACCAGTGTATATTCTTCACCATACATCACACCGTTTTCGCAGATCATCGCCAAACGGTCTACGTCCGGGTCAACGACAAACGCTACATCAGCTTTTCCACCCTTCATCAGGTTCATGATATCTCCCAGATTTTTTTCCAACGGTTCCGGATTGTGGGCAAAGTTTCCGGTCGGTTCACAATAGAGTTTTTCGACGTGTTTCACCCCCAGACGTTCCAACAATTCGGGCAGGATGATACCTCCTACAGAGTTCACACAGTCGATAGCCACTGTGAAATCAGCTTTTTTGATAGCCTCAACGTCTACCAAATCGAGTGCCAATACACTGTCGATATGTTTTTTATTATAAGTCAAGTCTTTGCGATAAGATCCCAAATGATCGACATCCGCATAATCGAACTCCTCGGCAGCAGCAATACGAAGTACTTCTTGCCCTTCGGCTGCATTCAGGAATTCTCCATGCTCATTCAGCAATTTCAATGCATTCCATTGTTTTGGGTTATGTGATGCAGTCAGAATGATACCGCCACAAGCCCCTTCCATTGTAACAGCCAGTTCGGTTGTCGGAGTAGAAGCAAGATCGATATCAACTACGTCCCAGCCCATACCCATCAAGGTACCGACTACGACATTCTTTACCATTTCACCGGAAATGCGGGCATCACGGCCCACTACTATCTTGTTACTTTTTGATTTGCATGTTTTGCGAATCAAAGTGGCATAAGCCGACGTGAATTTTACAATGTCAAGCGGGTTCAGTCCTTCGCCTGCGCCTCCGCCAATGGTTCCACGGATACCAGAGATAGATTTGATTAGAGTCATAGGTTGTTGTTTTAGAAAATTGGTTATTTAGTAGTTTTAGTTCAATGCTTTCTGAAATTTACGAATATCGTAGAAATAGGGGTTTACATATTGGTTTGCACTCTGATGTCCCATCTTCGAAGGTACAATCATTCTCACATGGGCATAATTGGTAACATACTTTAAAGCAAGCAGCCATCCGGGAGGAACATCCGTCGTACCATATTTGGCATACATCGACCCCTCTGTAAATACACCGGCTACTGAAGTACCGTTATCCACATAACGGAAAACGTCCGGATAAGTATAGTAATTCGGATAATTTTCGAAACCGGGAAGCACCACATTGAAGCAAGTGGTATCGTTCGCCTTGATGTCGTGCTCTACAAAGCGTACGGCTACAATATTGTTATTCTTGATAGAGTCATTTTCCGGTTTATCGGTAACTATACCCTTATTCACAATTTGCATGTAGACTCCGTTTGAGAAAGCCACGTATTCGTTCTTGGTCGTATCCGTTTTATATCCGTTTGCTTCAAAGTCACTCTCGGAAATAGTCTGGATATTGTATTTTTTAATAAAGGCGTTTACTGCGTCTTTCTCTTCATCCAGCATTTCAGCATAAGTCTTCGAATTGTCGCAAGCCTGGAACATATATCCAAAGGCTAACAAGGAAAAAAATAACAATAGAAGTTTTTTCATTTCTGTATCTTAAGTATATTCCGTACAAATGTATTTTAAATTAGTCGAATCTTTAGATTTAAAAGCAGAAAGTTCAAGTCTTTTAACCTTTGACTTTCAACTTTTAACGGAAGAGCGATGAGCCAACCGTCAACTTACCTCTTTATTCTTTCAAAAGTGGTTTATATTTCTCCAATGCTTGTTCAAACACTTTTACAGCCTCTTCCATAGTACCGTAAAATTCCCCTCCGGACGCATTGAGATGCCCGCCGCCATTGAAAAATTCCGCAGCTAACCGATTACAAGGAAACTTACCTACTGAACGGAGAGAAATCTTAATCATTTTCTTTTCAGTGTCCTCACGTAGAAAACAAGAAAAACAGACATTCTTGATAGACAGAGGTATGTTGACAAACCCCTCGCTATCCCCTTTGATATAATCAAATTTGCCCTGTTCTTCCTTTGTCAGTGAAATAAGGGCGGAATTGTAATCTTTATACACCTTCATATTCGATAACACATATCCCATCAGACGCAAACGGCTTTCGGAATAAGTATTGTAGACTTTCCGGTAAATATCATCTTTATCGATTCCTTTTGAGAGTAACTCGCTGATGATGAAATATATTTCACGATTATTAGAGTTATAAGTGAACCCTCCTGTATCTGTCATCATGCCCGTATAGATACATTCGGCTCCTTCTTTGGAGATATCACTAAAATATCCCATCCGGCAAATCAATCGAAACACCAGTTCGGAAGTAGAGGAAATCTCAGGATGTGAAATGGTGATTCTGCAAAAATCTTCAGGATAAAGATGGTGGTCTATCATTATTTTGCGCCCCGGTGAAGCGGCCACTATATCACTCATTTCATCAATACGCTTCAGCGCATTAAAGTCAAGACAACAAATGACATCTGCCTCCATAATCAGCTTGTCGGCAAATTCCTGGTAACGGTCATACAGCAAAATATCCTTACTACCCGGCATCCATTTCAAAAAATCGGGAAAAGCATTGGGGACAATCACATTGACAATTTTATCTTGAGAATCCAAAAAATGATACAATCCCAATGATGAACCAATGGCATCTCCATCAGGTGACACATGAGATACAATTACTATTTTGTCGGCCCGTTCAAACCATTTGGTAAAATGATCAATATGAGCCTGAGCAATCACTTTAGTCAGCATAACTTGTTTGTATAAATATTGAGTTGGCAAAAATACGATAAATCTCTGGAATAACCTCGAAAAATGGGAGAAATGACGCTAAACGACTTAATATCAGAGTTGTTACGGTGTCAAATGATGACAAGCCGAAAAATCGGAAAACGCAAAGAAGAGCGGATTTAAGAAGAAGAATGGTTTGCAAATCATTACCCGTGAAAGAGTAAGATTTAACATATGGGAGATGCTATTGCACCGTTTGTCACCGATTTGCGTATCAAGGTCTAACTCGTTGATATTTAACTTTGCAAACAAAAAAAAACGAGTATGGCAAGAAGTACATTCAAAGTGCTGTTCTACGTGAACGGCAGCAAGGAGAAAGACGGTATTGTCCCCATCATGGGACGAGTGACAATCAACGGTACTGTGGCGCAGTTCAGTTGCAAGCAGACCATCCCGAAAACCCTTTGGGATGCGAAGGCAACCGAGCCAAAGGCAAGAGTGCCGAAGCACGGAACATCAATCTGGCATTGGACAACATCAAGGCGCAAATCATCAAGCACTATCAGCGCATATCCGACCGAGAGGCATACGTAACGGCTGAAATGGTGCGCAATGCCTACCAAGGGGTAGGAAGCGAGTATGAGACACTGATAAAGTCTTTGACAAGGATTGCGCCAACTTCCTGAAACGTGTCGGCAAAGACCGCAGCATCGGCACATACAAGGTAATGGTGAGGGCAAGGAACTATGTCGCAGCCTTTATCAAGTCATCCTACAGACGGACGGATATGTCCATGCTGGAACTTACGCCCGACTTCATCAAGGAGTTTGCGGCTTATCTTACGGCTGAACGGGGACTGAAAAACGCCACCATCTGGCTCAACTGCATGTGGCTGAAAGGGGTGGTCATGCGTGCGCACTATAACGGACTGATACCGAGAAATCCGTTTGCGCAGTTCCATATCAGCCCGAATGTTAAGGAACGGGAGTATCTGACAGAGGACGAAATCAAAAGAATCATGGCGCACGAGTTTGACAACCCCACCCTCGCATTGGTGCGGGATCTGTTTATTTTCGCCTGTTTCACCGCCTTGTCTTTCGTGGATATGAAAGAACTCACAACGGATGAAATAGTGGAGGTGAATGGTGAGAAATGGATATTGTCGAAACGGCACAAGACAAATGTCCCGTTCCAAGTGAAGCTGCTGGATATTCCCTTGCAGATAATCGAACGGTACAAGTATCTGTCGGAAGACAAGCTGGTTTTCGGGAAAATCAACTATTGGACGATGTGCAAACAGCTGAAAAAGGTAATGGCGGAATGCGGAATAGAGAAGCAAATCTCCTACCATTGCGCTCGTCATACGTTTGGAACACTGGCTCTTAGCAAGGGATGCCCATTGAAAGCGTGAGCCGTGTTCTGGGACACACGAACATTGTCACGACTCAAATCTATGCGAAGATAACCACGCAGAAACTTGACAATGACCTGACGATGTTCGGCAACAAGCTGAACGCATCGTTCGGAAGTGTAACCCCATAACCAAGCATAGCCATGAAACGAAGCATCATAACAACAGACGGTAACGGCAACATCATCATGCCGACCGACATTAGCGCAACCGCCATGAGCGAATGGGAACTTTGCGACCTGTTCGGAGTAACTGCCCCGACATTCCGTGCAGGGCTGAAGGCTCTTTGCAAGAGCGGAGTTTTAAGGAATACGGGATAAGGCGAAGCATACGGGTATCCGATAATTGCTGTATGGAGGTTTACAACCTTAAAGCGATAGTTGCCCTCGCTTTCCATATCAGCACATTCGGAGCGGAAAGGGTACGCAATGCCATTCTTGAAAGACTGTACCTGCGAAAGAGAAAACAAGCATCTTCTTCTCGCTGAATACCAACGGCATATCAAATCCGAATACTTCTCGTAGCTGAATGCCTGACATAATTCACTCGGTAAGTCAGTAATTCATTAAGTCAGTACGACAGAACGACAGACGCTCTGATTTTTCTCCCGAAAGCGTAATCCGACATTCGCTTTTCGGGAGTTCCGTTTGCACAACCCGTTTCCTGCCCCAAACCATTGAAAGTTTTGTTTCGGGGTCACCATTCTGCTGTATTTTGCATAACAACCTATCCGATAATTGATTATATTTTTGCAGCTGGTAATTTTCAAACTTAAAACCATTTGATTATGTCAGCTATCGAACAACAGGACAGCCACAGACCGCCATCGGATGGTGGCATGGCAAAGGAAGAATTTATCCGTGTCGGGACAACGCTCTACAAGATTGTGGAGCAACCGAGACTGAACGGAGGTATATGAAGAAACGCATCGCATGGAACAACGAGACCCTGCGACAGGATTACGGCAAGGATTACATCGGCAGCGTTCCCAAGTATGACGGCTTCTGCACCGTACCCGAACACATCGGCTACCGTTCCGTGGTCGGCAAGTTCCTTAACCTCTACGAACCGATAGACCACCGACCGCAGGAGGGCGATTTATCGCATATCCAATCTTTGGTACGGCACATCTTCGGGGAACAGTACGAGTTGGGGATGGACTATCTGCAACTGCTCTACCTGCAACCGATTCAGAAGTTGCCTATCCTGCTGTTGGTGTCGGAAGAACGCAACACGGGCAAAAGCACCTTCCTAAACTTTCTGAAAGCCCTTTTTCAGAACAATGTGACTTTCAACACCAACGAGGATTTCCGCAGCCAGTTCAATTCCGACTGGGCTGGCAAGTTGCTTATCGTGGTGGATGAGGTGCTGCTCAACCGCAGGGAGGATAGCGAGCGGTTGAAGAACCTCAGCACCACACTTTCCTATAAGGTGGAAGCCAAAGGCAAAGACCGTGACGAGATTGCGTTCTTCGCCAAATTCGTGCTGTGTTCCAACAACGAGCATCTACCCGTAATCATAGACGCAGGGGAAACACGCTATTGGGTGCGCAAGATAGACCGCTTGCAGTCCGATGATACCGACTTCCTGCAAAAGCTGAAAGCGGAGATACCCGCCTTTCTTCATTTCCTGCAACACAGACAGCTGTCCACCGAAAAGGAAAGCCGGATGTGGTTCAACCCCACATTGCTGCATACAGAAGCCTTGCAGAAGATTATCCGTAGCAACCGCAATCGGCTGGAGATAGAGATGTCGGAACTGCTGCTTGACATTATGGTTGCAATGGATGTGGATAGCGTTTCATTCTGCCTTAACGACCTTGTCGTACTGCTGATGCACTCGCAGGTAAAGGCGGAAAAGCACCAAGTGCGTAAGGTGGTGCAGGAGTGCTGGAAACTGACACCTGCACCAAACGGGCTTACCTACACCACCTATCAGGGCAATTACAACAGAAATTGTCACTATGAGCCGATAAAGAGGGTGGGACGCTTCTACACCGTCACAAGGGAGCAACTCGAATCCCTGTAATACTATCATTTTTCTGTTGAATTGTTGAATATGGGTATAAATACAATGACAATAAACGATATACATTCTCAACAAAATCTCAACAAGCCAAAAGAGAAGTTGAGAGACCACCGATCACCCGTTTGTGGATTTCTCTTTTGGCGAGCAGTTTGTTGAGAAGATGTTGAAAGGTTACAAGGCTGTATATAAACATATTACATCAATAGTTCATCAAATCAACAAATTTTCATCAACTTCAAAACCGTATGTAATATGACAATCCAAGATGTAAAGCAAATCAAACTGGCAGACTATCTGCAAAGTCTGGGCTATACGCCTGTAAAGCAACAAGGCAGGAACCTGTGGTACAAATCACCGTTACGGGAAGAAACGGACGCATCGTTCAAGGTAAACACCGAGCTTGAAAAATGGTACGACTTCGGCAGTGGCAAAGGCGGTAATATCATTGCATTGGCAGCGGAACTCTACCATTCGGAAGATGTAGTCTATCTGCTGAAACGCATAGAGGAGCGGACAGCATACATCCGCCCTGCATCGTTCTCTTTTGGCAGACAGCATTCCGACAA
>SCPN01000440.1_pt1 | contig 131444 bp, 129 predicted proteins | sample 6106831 | NCBI WGS metagenome assembly SCPN01 (sample SAMN10720447, study PRJNA508395) | human gut metagenome | isolation source: Participant 1, 0 month | reverse complement strand
CGTGCGCATGTTGATGGCGATGACGAAGAGTAGTCAGCAGCATAAAAAAGTGCCAGTATGAAGACTCCGTAAACGTTTCCCCCGCGAGTCAAATGTATGTTGATGTTATTTCTCACCGTCGCCATGGTGCACATTGTGGCGCTTATGAGCCCCGGTCCCGATTTCTTTTTTGTCTCTCAGACCGCTGTCAGTCGTTCCCGTAAAGAAGCGATGATGGGCGTGCTGGGCATTACCTGCGGCGTAATGGTTTGGGCAGCTGGGATTGCGCTGCTTGGCCTGCATTTGATTATCGAAAAAATGGCCTGGCTGCATACGCTGATTATGGTGGGCGGTGGCCTGTATCTCTGCTGGATGGGTTACCAGATGCTACGCGGTGCACTGAAAAAAGAGGCGGTTTCTGCACCTGCGCCACAGGTCGAGCTGGCGAAAAGTGGGCGCAGTTTCCTGAAAGGTTTACTGACCAATCTCGCTAATCCGAAAGCGATTATCTACTTTGGCTCGGTGTTCTCATTGTTTGTCGGTGATAACGTTGGCACTACCGCGCGCTGGGGCATTTTTGCGCTGATCATTGTCGAAACGCTGGCGTGGTTTACCGTCGTTGCCAGCCTGTTTGCCCTGCCGCAAATGCGCCGTGGTTATCAACGTCTGGCGAAGTGGATTGATGGTTTTGCCGGGGCGTTATTTGCCGGATTTGGCATTCATTTGATTATTTCGCGGTGATGCCAGACGCGTCTTCAGAGTAAGTCGGATAAGGCGTTTACGCCGCATCCGACATTATTTTTCACGCATGCCTCGCCGATGCTAACAGCGCTCCCACCAGCATAAACAACGAGCCGAAAATCTTATTCAGCGCCTTCATCTGCTTTGGTCCTTTAATCCATAGAGCAATCCGTTGAGCAAGGGTGGCGTAACCGATCATCACAATAATATCGACCACAATAGTGGTGACGCCGAGCACGATATACTGCATCAGTTGCGGCTGTTGCGGCATGATGAATTGCGGAAATAGCGCCGCCAGAAACACAATACTTTTGGGATTGGTGAGATTCACAAAAACTGCGCGCTGGAACAAATGTCGACGCGATTGAGTAGAGGCCAGCGATTTAAGGTCAATTGCACCAGCGGCGCGCCACTGCTGGATTCCCAGCCAAATCAAGTAAGCCGCGCCTGCCCACTTCAACACTTCAAACGCAATCACTGAGCGGGAAAATAGCGTCCCCAACCCCACGCCAACCAGCACAATATGAATCGCCAGTCCGGTCTGAAGCCCAGCAATAGACGCCACCGCGCCGCGATAACCGTGGTTGAGCGAGGTGGTCATAGTGTTGATTGCACCAGAGCCTGGCGACAGGCTTAAAATGATCGATGTCAGCAGGTAGGCAAACCACCATTCTAAGGTCATGATGAACTCCCGGTGTGTCTATTTTTGTGCCACAATACGCTACTGTCGCAGCGTTGTGTCAGGCACGCTAAAAAAAACGATTTTACGTGGTTTAAGAGGCAGATTACCCGATGTTTCAGCAGCAAAAAGACTGGGAAACAAGAGAAAACGCGTTTGCTGCTTTTACCATGGGACCGCTGACTGATTTCTGGCGTCAGCGTGATGAAGCAGAGTTTACTGGTGTGGATGACATTCCGGTGCGCTTTGTCCGTTTTCGCGCACAGCACCATGACCGGGTGGTAGTCATCTGCCCGGGGCGTATTGAGAGCTACGTAAAATATGCGGAACTGGCCTATGACCTGTTCCATTTGGGGTTTGATGTCTTAATCATCGACCATCGCGGGCAGGGACGTTCCGGTCGCCTGTTAGCCGATCCGCATCTCGGGCATGTTAATCGCTTTAATGATTATGTTGATGATCTGGCGGCATTCTGGCAGCAGGAGGTTCAGCCCGGTCCGTGGCGTAAACGCTATATACTGGCACATTCGATGGGCGGTGCGATCTCCACATTATTTCTGCAACGCCATCCAGGTGTATGTGACGCCATTGCGCTAACTGCGCCAATGTTTGGGATCGTGATTCGTATGCCGTCATTTATGGCACGGCAGATCCTCAACTGGGCCGAAGCGCATCCACGTTTCCGTGATGGCTATGCAATAGGCACCGGGCGCTGGCGCGCGTTGCCGTTTGCTATCAACGTACTGACCCACAGCAGACAGCGATATCGACGTAACTTACGCTTCTATGCTGATGACCCAACGATTCGCGTCGGTGGGCCGACCTACCATTGGGTACGCGAAAGTATTCTGGCTGGCGAACAGGTGTTAGCCGGTGCGGGTGATGACGCCACGCCAACGCTTCTCTTACAAGCTGAAGAGGAACGCGTGGTGGATAACCGCATGCATGACCGTTTTGTGAACTCCGCACCGCCGCGGGCCATCCTGTCGAAGGAGGACGACCGTTGGTAATTAAAGGTGCTTACCATGGATCCTTTTTGAAAGGACGCAATGCGCTCAGTCGCGCTCCACGCCATCGTTGATTTTTTCAACAGGCATAACTCACCCAGCGGAAACCGCTCTACAGAGGTTTAAATTTTTATGTACCCGAGGTTGTTGCGTCTGATTTAGATGGCACGTTACTTTCTCCCGACCATACGTTATCCCCTTACGCCAAAGAAACTCTGAAGCTGCTCACCGCGCGCGGCATCAACTTTGTGTTTGCGACCGGTCGTCACCACGTTGATGTGGGGCAAATTCGCGATAATCTGGAGATTAAGTCTTACATGATTACCTCAATGGTGCGCGCGTTCACGATCTGGATGGTAATCTGATTTTTGCTCATAACCTGGATCGCGACATTGCCAGCGATCTGTTTGGCGTAGTCAACGACAATCCGGACATCATTACTAACGTTTATCGCGACGACGAATGGTTTATGAATCGCCATCGCCCGGAAGAGATGCGCTTTTTTAAAGAAGCGGTGTTCAAATATGCGCTGTATGAGCCTGGATTACTGGAGCCGGAAGGCGTCAGCAAAGTGTTTTCACCTGCGATTCCATGAACAACTGCTGCCGCTGGAGCAGGCGATTAACGCTCGCTGGGGCGATCGCGTCAACGTCAGTTTCTCTACCTTAACCTGTCTGGAAGTGATGGCGGGCGGCGTGTCGAAAGGCCATGCTGGAAGCAGTGGCGAAGAAACTGGGCTACAGCCTGAAGGATTGTATTGCGTTTGGTGACGGGATGAACGACGCCGAAATGCTGTCGATGGCGGGGAAAGGCTGCATTATGGGCAGTGCGCACCAGCGTCTGGAAAGACCTTCATCCCGAGCTGGAAGTGATTGGTACTAACGCCGAAGACGCGGTGCCGCATTATCTGCGTAAACTCTATTTATCGTAATCGTTCTTTATTTGGTCAGTTGTCAACCTGATACTTCGCTACAATGGATACTCGTTAATCAAAGAGTTTTCCATTGTGGCGCTACTTATCATCACCACGATTCTGTGGGCCTTTAGCTTTTATGGCGAGTACCTTGCGGGCACGTCGATAGCTATTTTGCGGTGCTGGTGCGCGTTGGCCGGCGGCACTCGTTTTTCTGCCGTTTCTGCGTACCCGTGGCAATAGCCTGAAAACAGTCGGCCTGTATATGCTGGTGGGCGCGATGCAGCTCGGCGTGATGTATATGCTGAGTTTCCGCGCTTATCTCTACCTGACGGTTTCCGAGCTGCTGCTGTTCACCGTGCTGACGCCGCTCTACATCACGCTGATTTATGACATCATGAGTAAGCGCCGTCTGCGCTGGGGCTATGCTTTTAGCGCCTTGCTGGCGGTGATTGGTGCCGGGATTATTCGCTATGATCAGGTCACCGACCATTTCTGGACTGGCTTGTTGCTGGTGCAACTCTCCAATATCACTTTGCCATCGGCATGGTGGGTTACAAACGCCTGATGGAAACTCGCCCGATGCCGCAGCATAACGCCTTTGCGTGGTTCTATCTTGGCGCGTTCCTGGTGGCGGTAATTGCATGGTTCTTGCTGGAAATGCGCAGAAAATGCCGCAAACCACGCTGCAATGGGGCATTCTGGTGTTTCTTGGCGTGGTGGCTTCCGGGATTGGCTACTTTATGTGGAACTACGGCGCGACGCAGGTGGACGCCGGAACGCTGGGCATTATGGGAAATAATATGCACGTTCCGGCAGGGCTGCTGGTAAACTGGCTATCTGGCACCAACAGCCGCACTGGCCAACGTTTATTACAGGCGCGCTGGTGATCCTGGCCTCACTGTGGGTGCATCAAGGGTCGCTCCGCGCTCTTCAAACGGCAGATGATCGCAGGCGTGATTGCGCGCTGAGCGAATAAACGCTTCCGTAACTGGCTGACGCTGCTCGCCATCGCGCACGGCGGCGTACAGTCGGCTCCACAAGCCTTCGCCCGGTTTTGGTCACCACCAGACCCGGCGCTCAAAACTCTCTACCCAATGCGGTAGCGCGGCAATACCCATCCGCGCGGCAACCATCTGAATCAACAATAAGGTGTTATCGACGCTTTTCAGTGACGGGCTGACGCCTGCCGGCTGGAAGAAAATGCCGCCAGACATCCAGTCGACTACGCTGCACCGGATAAATCAACAGCGTCTCGCTGGCGAGATCTTCCGGTGTAATTCGCGTTTTCGCCGCCAGTGGATGGTCAGGTGCTAACACCAGACGCACTTCATAGTCGAACATCGGCGAATAATGCAGGCCACTGCGCGGCAGGATATCGGGGTCATCACCAGATCCAGCTCGCCCTGTTGCAACGCGGGCTGCGGGTCAAACGTCACGCCCGATTTAAAATCCATCTCTACCTGCGGCCAGTTCTTATGGAAATTTTCTAACGCGGGCGTCAGCCACTGAATACAGCTATGGCACTCAATGGCAATGCGCAGACGCGTCTGCTGCGGTTCATTGCAGGCTTGCAGTGCCTGGCTAATTTGCGGCAGCACTGGTTTGCCAGTTGCAACAGGATTCTCCTGCGGTGTAAAGCGTAGCGGCTGGCTCTTACGCACAAATAGCCAAGGCGTTGTTCCAGATCGCTAAACTGGTGAGACAGGGCGGATTGCGTCTGATGCAACGTCGCCGCAGCGGCTGCGAGAGGCAAGTTCCGCAACGCTTGTAGCGTGTTTCAGGTGTTTTACTGATCATGAAAGTCCTTCACTTCGGCATGAATAATTTGCGCTTGAGGAATATATGCCAGTAACCGCCAATTATGGATGTAAACATCTGGACGGGCTAAATACCTAAAAAATCGGCTAAGGCTATAATGACAATTTTAATCACACCCCTTCGGCTCGCGTTGGCCTGCGTCGCGAGCTGAAAAGCGCAAGAAAGTTATTGGCGGGGAACTCCACGCGAACTGCATGACAGTAGGCGCGAACTGGGTGTGCTCGCCTGGATCACAGCGCTGTAAAGCGGGTATCGACCTGCTGCCGGTGGAAGGATTTTGCCTCCGGTACTGATCATGTCTCTGACCACCAGTCTGCTGCTGGGATGTTCCGCCACGTCATCAGAACAAAAAGACGGTTCGGTAGATATCGACACCCTGTTCCGTATTGGTCGTGGACGCGCCGACTGGCGAACCTGCGGCGGCAGCGGAAATGACCAAATGGTTTAACACCAACTATCACTACATGGTGCCGGAATTCGTTAAAGGCCAACAGTTCAAACTGACCTGGACGCAGCTGCTGGAGGAAGTGGACGAGGCGCTGGCGCTGGGCCACAACGTTAAGCCTGTGCTGCTGGGGCCGGTTTTCATTACTTACCTGTGGCTGGGGAGTGAAAGGTGAACAGTTTGACCGCCTTAGCCTGCTGGAACGACATTCTGCCGGTTTATCAGCAAGTGCTGGCAGAACTGGCGAAACGCGGCATCGAGTGAGCATTGATGGAACTCCGCGCTGGTACTGGAACTACCACAGGCGTGGCTGGACGCATACAAACCCGCTTACGACGCGCTCCAGGGACAGGTGAAACTGCTGCTGACCACCTATTTTGAAGGCGTAACGCCAAATCTCGACACGATTACTGCGCTGCCTGTTCAGGGTCTGCATGTTGACCTCGTACTATGGTAAAGATGACGTTGCTGAACTGCACAAGCGCCTGCCTTCTGACTGGTTGCTGTCTGCGGGTCTGATCAATGGTCGTAACGTCTGGCGCGCGCCGATCTTACCGGAGAAATATGCGCAAATTAAGGACATTGTCGGCAAACGTGATTTGTGGGTGGCATCTTCCTGCTCGTTGCTGCACAGCCCATCGACCTGAGCGTGGAAACGCGTCTTGATGCAGAAGTGAAAAGCTGGTTTGCCTTCGCCCTACAAAATGCCATGCGAACTGGCACTGCTGCGCGATGCGCTGAACAGTGGTGACACGGCAGCTCTGGCAGAGTGGAGCGCCCCGATTCAGGCACGTCGTCACTCTACCCGCGTACATAACGGCGGTAAGCGTCTGGCGGCGATCACCGCCGTGACAGCCAGCGTGCGAATGTCTATGAAGTGCCGAAGCCCAGCGTGCGCGTTTTAAACTGCCACGTGGCCGACCACCACGATTGGTTCTTTTCCCGCAAACCACGGAAATTCGTACCCTGCGTCTGATTTCAAAAGGGCAATCTCGACGCCATAACTACCGCACGGGCATTGCGGAACATATCAGTAGGGGCCATTGTTGAACAGGAACGTTTGGGACTGGATGTGCTGGTACATGGCGAGGCCGAGCGTAATGACATGGTGGAATACTTTGGCGAGCACCTCGACGGGTTTGTCTTTACGCAAAACGGTTGGGTACAGAGCTACGGTTCCCGCTGCGTGAAGCCACCGATTGTTATTGGTGACGTTAGTCGCCCGGCAATTACCGTGGAGTGGGCGAAGTATGCGCAATCGCTGACCGACAAACCGGTGAAAGGGATGCTGACGGGGCCGGTGACCATACTCGCTGGTCGTTCCGCGTGAAGATGTCAGCCGTGAAACCATCGCCAAACAGGATTGCGCTGGCGCTGCGTGATGAGGTGGCCGATCTGGAAGCGGCAGGGATTGGTATCATCATCCAGATTGACGAACCGGCGCTGCGCGAAGGTTTACCACTGCGTCGTAGCGACTGGGACGCCTATCTCCAGTGGGCGTAGAGGCCTTCCGTATCAACGCCGTGGCGAAAGATGACACACAAATCCACCACATGTGTTATTGCGAGTTCAACGACATCATGGATTCGATTGCGGCGCTGGACGCAGACGTCATCACCATCGAAACCTCGCGTTCCACATGGAGTTGCTGGAGTCGTTTGAAGAGTTTGATTATCCAAATGAAATCGGTCCGGCGTCTATGACATTCACTCGCCAAACGTACCGAGCGTGGAATGGATTGAAGCCCTGCTGAAGAAAGCGGCAAAACGCATTCCGGCAGAGCGCCTGTGGGTCAACCCGGACTGTGGCCTGAAAACGCGCGGCTGGCCAGAAACCCGCGCAGCACTGGCGGAATATGGTGCAGGCGGCGCAGAACTTCGTCGGGGTAAATCCAAACCGGGTGGTAATACCACGGTCTTTCATTACAGCGACTTCTTCCCACCATACTGCTTAAACCATTCCAGCATACGCTGCCAGCCATCTTTCGCCAGATTCGGCATGATAGCTCGGGCGATAATCAGCGTTGAATGCATGCCCGGCATCCGGGTACGATAATCTCTGCTTTCGCATTAGCAGCCGCAGCGCGGCGCATGGTTTCAACGCTCTCCTGCGGAATGCTGTTATCCTGACCGCCATATAAGCCGAGAACCGGCGCGTTAAGATCGGTTGCGATATCAACAGGTTGTTTCCGGTGAATTCAGCGACTTCACCCCGTCAGTTTGCCGTACCACGCCACTGCGGCTTTTGCTGTGGATTATGCGCGGCATACAGCGGTGATACGTCCACCCCAGCAGAATCCGGTGATCATTAAACGATGAACATCGCCGCCGTTGCGGGAAGCCCAACTGGCGACATGATCGGATCGGCCAGCACCTGCGAGTCAGGCACTTTGCTACCAGACCGCTAAGCAACGTGGGGATATCGGCAAAATCATTCGGATCGCCTTCGCGGAAGTAAAGTTCAGGTGCGATAGCCAGATACCCCTCCAGCGCCAGACGGCGACAAATGTCGCGGATATGTTCATGCACGCCAAAAATTTCCTGCACTACAATGACCACTGGCAGTGGGCCATCGCTTTGCTTTGGTCTGGCATGGTAAGCAGGCATGTTATCCCCTTGTGAAGGGATAGAGGTGAAGCCCGCCACAATCGCGTCGTCCGGGGTCTGAACGATGGTAGAAGCGAGAGGCGATGCAGCAGGTGCAAATCCAGATTGTTGTGTTGTTGCCATGGTATTCTCCGTACCCTTATAAAAATGTTGCGCAATGTTAACTATAGTCAGCATGTAAACGCTTATCGTTGTCGGGAACGAGTGATTTATTTGGCGTTACATCCTTTGATGGGTAAATTTATGCAACGCATTTGCGTCATGGTGATGAGTATCACGAAAAAATGTTAAACCCTTCGGTAAAGTGTCTTTTTGCTTCTTCTGACTAAACCGATTCACAGAGGAGTTGTATATGTCCAAGTCTGATGTTTTTCATCTCGGCCTCACTAAAAACGATTTACAAGGGGCTACGCTTGCCATCGTCCCTGGCGACCCGGATCGTGTGGAAAAGATCGCCGCGCTGATGGATAAGCCGGTTAAGCTGGCATCTCACCGCGAATTCACTACCTGGCGTGCAGAGCTGGATGGTAAACCTGTTATCGTCTGCTCTACCGGTATCGGCGGCCCGTCTACCTCTATTGCTGTTGAAGAGCTGGCACAGCTGGGCATTCGCACCTTCCTGCGTATCGGTACAACGGGCGCTATTCAGCCGCATATTAATGTGGGTGATGTCCTGGTTACCACGGCGTCTGTCCGTCTGGATGGCGCGAGCCTGCACTTCGCACCGCTGGAATTCCCGGCTGTCGCTGATTTCGAATGTACGACTGCGCTGGTTGAAGCTGCGAAATCTATTGGCGCGACAACTCACGTTGGCGTGACAGCTTCTTCTGATACCTTCTACCCAGGTCAGGAACGTTACGATACTTACTCTGGTCGCGTAGTTCGTCACTTTAAAGGTTCTATGGAAGAGTGGCAGGCGATGGGCGTAATGAACTATGAAATGGAATCTGCAACTCTGCTGACCATGTGTGCAAGCCAGGGCCTGCGTGCCGGTATGGTGGCGGGCGTTATCGTTAACCGCACCCAGCAAGAGATCCCGAATGCTGAGACGATGAAACAAACCGAAAGCCAAGCGGTGAAAATCGTGGTGGAAGCGGCGCGTCGTCTGCTGTAATCCTCTTCTCCTGTCTGAAGGCCGACGCGTTCGGCCTTTTGTATTTTTGCGTAGCGCCTCGCAGGAAATGCCTTTCCAACTGGACGTTTGTACAGCACAATTCTATGTTGTGCGGGTAAGTAATGAGGCTGGAGGCGTTGTGGATTTCTCAATCATGGTTTACGCAGTTATTGCGTTGGTGGGTGTGGCAATTGGCTGGCTGTTTGCCAGTTATCAACATGCGCAGCAAAAAGCCGAGCAATTAGCTGAACGTGAAGAGATGGTCGCGGAGTTAAGCGCGGCAAAACAACAAATTACCCAAAGCGAGCACTGGCGTGCAGAGTGTGAATTGCTCAATAACGAAGTGCGCAGCCTGCAAAGTATTAACACCTCTCTGGAGGCCGATCTGCGTGAAGTAACCACGCGGATGGAAGCCGCACAGCAACATGCTGACGATAAAATTCGCCAGATGATTAACAGCGAGCAGCGCCTCAGTGAGCAGTTTGAAAACCTCGCTAACCGTATTTTTGAGCACAGCAATCGCCGGGTTGATGAGCAAAACCGTCAGAGTCTGAACAGCCTGTTGTCGCCGCTACGTGAACAACTGGACGGTTTCCGCCGTCAGGTTCAGGACAGCTTCGGTAAAGAAGCACAAGAACGCCATACCCTGACCCACGAAATTCGTAATCTACAGCAACTCAACGCGCAAATGGCCCAGGAAGCGATCAACCTGACGCGCGCGCTGAAAGGCGATAACAAAACCCAGGGGAACTGGGGTGAAGTGGTACTGACGCGGGTGCTGGAGGCTTCCGGTCTGCGTGAAGGGTATGAATATGAAACCCAGGTCAGCATCGAAAATGACGCCCGCTCGCGGATGCAGCCGGATGTCATCGTGCGGTTGCCGCAGGGAAAAGATGTGGTGATCGACGCCAAAATGACGCTGGTCGCCTATGAACGCTATTTCAACGCCGAAGACGACTACACCCGCGAAAGCGCGCTACAGGAACATATCGCGTCGGTGCGTAACCATATCCGTTTGCTGGGACGCAAAGATTATCAACAGCTGCCGGGGCTGCGAACTCTGGATTACGTGCTGATGTTTATTCCCGTTGAACCCGCTTTTTTACTGGCGCTTGACCGCCAGCCGGAGCTGATCACCGAAGCGTTGAAAAACAATATCATGCTGGTTAGCCCGACTACGCTGCTGGTGGCGTTGCGTACTATTGCCAACCTGTGGCGTTATGAGCATCAAAGCCGCAACGCCCAGCAAATCGCCGATCGTGCCAGCAAGCTGTACGACAAGATGCGTTTGTTCATCGATGACATGTCCGCGATTGGTCAAAGTCTCGACAAAGCGCAGGATAACTACCGCCAGGCAATGAAAAAACTCTCTTCAGGTCGCGGAAATGTGCTGGCGCAGGCAGAAGCGTTTCGCGGTTTAGGAGTAGAAATTAAACGCGAGATTAATCCGGATTTGGCTGAACAGGCGGTGAGCCAGGATGAAGAGTATCGACTTCGGTCGGTTCCGGAGCAGCCGAATGATGAAGCTTATCAACGCGATGATGAATATAATCAGCAGTCGCGCTAGCCCATTAGGGGTAGTTAAGCCGGGTAGAAATCTAGGGCATCGACGCCCAATCTGTTACACTTCTGGAACAATTTTTTGATGAGCAGGCATTGAGATGGTGGATAAGTCACAAGAAACGACGCACTTTGGTTTTCAGACCGTCGCGAAGGAACAAAAAGCGGATATGGTCGCCCACGTTTTCCATTCCGTGGCATCAAAATACGATGTCATGAATGATTTGATGTCATTTGGTATTCATCGTTTGTGGAAGCGATTCACGATTGATTGCAGCGGCGTACGCCGTGGGCAGACCGTGCTGGATCTGGCTGGTGGCACCGGCGACCTGACAGCGAAATTCTCCCGCCTGGTCGGAGAAACTGGCAAAGTGGTCCTTGCTGATATCAATGAATCCATGCTCAAAATGGGACGCGAGAAGCTGCGTAATATCGGTGTGATTGGCAACGTTGAGTATGTTCAGGCGAACGCTGAGGCGCTGCCGTTCCCGGATAACACCTTTGATTGCATCACCATTTCGTTTGGTCTGCGTAACGTCACCGACAAAGATAAAGCACTGCGTTCAATGTATCGCGTGCTGAAACCCGGCGGCCGCCTGCTGGTGCTTGAGTTCTCGAAGCCAATTATCGAGCCGCTGAGCAAAGCCTATGATGCATACTCCTTCCATGTGCTGCCGCGTATTGGCTCACTGGTCGCGAACGACGCCGACAGCTACCGTTATCTGGCAGAATCCATCCGTATGCATCCCGATCAGGATACCCTGAAAGCCATGATGCAGGATGCCGGATTCGAAAGTGTCGACTACTACAATCTGACGGCAGGGGTTGTGGCGCTGCATCGTGGTTATAAGTTCTGACAGGAGACCGGAAATGCCTTTTAAACCTTTAGTGACGGCAGGAATTGAAAGTCTGCTCAACACCTTCCTGTATCGCTCACCCGCGCTGAAAACAGCCCGCTCGCGTCTGCTGGGTAAAGTATTGCGCGTGGAGGTAAAAGGCTTTTCGACGTCATTGATTCTGGTGTTCAGCGAACGCCAGGTTGATGTACTGGGCGAATGGGCAGGCGATGCTGACTGCACCGTTATCGCCTACGCCAGTGTGTTGCCGAAACTTCGCGATCGCCAGCAGCTTACCGCACTGATTCGCAGTGGTGAGCTGGAAGTGCAGGGCGATATTCAGGTGGTGCAAAACTTCGTTGCGCTGGCAGATCTGGCAGAGTTCGACCCTGCGGAACTGCTGGCCCCTTATACCGGTGATATCGCCGCTGAAGGAATCAGCAAAGCCATGCGCGGAGGCGCAAAGTTCCTGCATCACGGCATTAAGCGCCAGCAACGTTATGTGGCGGAAGCCATTACTGAAGAGTGGCGTATGGCACCCGGTCCGCTTGAAGTGGCCTGGTTTGCGGAAGAGACGGCTGCCGTCGAGCGTGCTGTTGATGCCCTGACCAAACGGCTGGAAAAACTGGAGGCTAAATGACGCCAGGTGAAGTACGGCGCCTATATTTCATCATTCGCACTTTTTTAAGCTACGGACTTGATGAACTGATCCCCAAAATGCGTATCACCCTGCCGCTACGGCTATGGCGATACTCATTATTCTGGATGCCAAATCGGCATAAAGACAAACTTTTAGGTGAGCGACTACGACTGGCCCTGCAAGAACTGGGGCCGGTTTGGATCAAGTTCGGGCAAATGTTATCAACCCGCCGCGATCTTTTTCCACCGCATATTGCCGATCAGCTGGCGTTATTGCAGGACAAAGTTGCTCCGTTTGATGGCAAGCTGGCGAAGCAGCAGATTGAAGCTGCAATGGGCGGCTTGCCGGTAGAAGCGTGGTTTGACGATTTTGAAATCAAGCCGCTGGCTTCTGCTTCTATCGCCCAGGTTCATACCGCGCGATTGAAATCGAATGGTAAAGAGGTGGTGATTAAAGTCATCCGCCCGGATATTTTGCCGGTCATTAAAGCGGATCTGAAACTTATCTACCGTCTGGCTCGCTGGGTGCCGCGTTTGCTGCCGGATGGTCGCCGTCTGCGCCCAACCGAAGTGGTGCGCGAGTACGAAAAGACCTTGATTGATGAACTGAATTTGCTGCGGGAATCTGCCAACGCCATTCAGCTTCGGCGCAATTTTGAAGACAGCCCGATGCTCTACATCCCGGAAGTTTACCCTGACTATTGTAGTGAAGGGATGATGGTGATGGAGCGCATTTACGGCATTCCGGTGTCTGATGTTGCGGCGCTGGAGAAAAACGGCACTAACATGAAATTGCTGGCGGAACGCGGCGTGCAGGTGTTCTTCACTCAGGTCTTTCGCGACAGCTTTTTCCATGCCGATATGCACCCTGGCAACATCTTCGTAAGCTATGAACACCCGGAAAACCCAAATATATCGGCATTGATTGCGGGATTGTTGGCTCGCTAAACAAAGAAGATAAACGCTATCTGGCAGAAAACTTTATCGCCTTCTTTAATCGCGACTATCGCAAAGTGGCAGAGCTACACGTCGATTCTGGCTGGGTGCCACCAGATACCAACGTTGAAGAGTTCGAATTTGCCATTCGTACGGTCTGTGAACCTATCTTTGAGAAACCGCTGGCCGAAATTTCGTTTGGACATGTACTGTTAAATCTGTTTAATACGGCGCGTCGCTTCAATATGGAAGTGCAGCCGCAACTGGTGTTACTCCAGAAAACCCTGCTCTATGTCGAAGGGGTAGGACGCCAGCTTTATCCGCAGCTCGATTTATGGAAAACAGCGAAGCCTTTCCTGGAGTCGTGGATTAAAGATCAGGTCGGTATTCCTGCGCTGGTGAGAGCATTTAAAGAAAAAGCGCCGTTCTGGGTCGAAAAAATGCCAGAACTGCCTGAATTGGTTTACGACAGTTTGCGCCAGGGCAAGTATTTACAGCACAGTGTTGATAAGATTGCCCGCGAGCTTCAGTCAAATCATGTACGTCAGGGACAATCGCGTTATTTTCTCGGAATTGGCGCTACGTTAGTATTAAGTGGCACATTCTTGTTGGTCAGCCGACCTGAGTGGGGGCTGATGCCCGGCTGGTTAATGGCAGGTGGTCTGATCGCCTGGTTTGTCGGTTGGCGCAAAACACGCTGATTTTTTCATCGCTCAAGGCGGGCCGTGTAACGTATAATGCGGCTTTGTTTAATCATCATCTACCACAGAGGAACATGTATGGGTGGTATCAGTATTTGGCAGTTATTGATTATTGCCGTCATCGTTGTACTGCTTTTTGGCACCAAAAAGCTCGGCTCCATCGGTTCCGATCTTGGTGCGTCGATCAAAGGCTTTAAAAAAGCAATGAGCGATGATGAACCAAAGCAGGATAAAACCAGTCAGGATGCTGATTTTACTGCGAAAACTATCGCCGATAAGCAGGCGGATACGAATCAGGAACAGGCTAAAACAGAAGACGCGAAGCGCCACGATAAAGAGCAGGTGTAATCCGTGTTTGATATCGGTTTTAGCGAACTGCTATTGGTGTTCATCATCGGCCTCGTCGTTCTGGGGCCGCAACGACTGCCTGTGGCGGTAAAAACGGTAGCGGGCTGGATTCGCGCGTTGCGTTCACTGGCGACAACGGTGCAGAACGAACTGACCCAGGAGTTAAAACTCCAGGAGTTTCAGGACAGTCTGAAAAAGGTTGAAAAGGCGAGCCTCACTAACCTGACGCCCGAACTGAAAGCGTCGATGGATGAACTACGCCAGGCCGCGGAGTCGATGAAGCGTTCCTACGTTGCAAACGATCCTGAAAAGGCGAGCGATGAAGCGCACACCATCCATAACCCGGTGGTGAAAGATAATGAAGCTGCGCATGAGGGCGTAACGCCTGCCGCTGCACAAACGCAGGCCAGTTCGCCGGAACAGAAGCCAGAAACCACGCCAGAGCCGGTGGTAAAACCTGCTGCGGACGCTGAACCGAAAACCGCTGCACCTTCCCCTTCGTCGAGTGATAAACCGTAAACATGTCTGTAGAAGATACTCAACCGCTTATCACGCATCTGATTGAGCTGCGTAAGCGTCTGCTGAACTGCATTATCGCGGTGATCGTGATATTCCTGTGTCTGGTCTATTTCGCCAATGACATCTATCACCTGGTATCCGCGCCATTGATCAAGCAGTTGCCGCAAGGTTCAACGATGATCGCCACCGACGTGGCCTCGCCGTTCTTTACGCCGATCAAGCTGACCTTTATGGTGTCGCTGATTCTGTCAGCGCCGGTGATTCTCTATCAGGTGTGGGCATTTATCGCCCCAGCGCTGTATAAGCATGAACGTCGCCTGGTGGTGCCGCTGCTGGTTTCCAGCTCTCTGCTGTTTTATATCGGCATGGCATTCGCCTACTTTGTGGTCTTTCCGCTGGCATTTGGCTTCCTTGCCAATACCGCGCCGGAAGGGGTGCAGGTATCCACCGACATCGCCAGCTATTTAAGCTTCGTTATGGCGCTGTTTATGGCGTTTGGTGTCTCCTTTGAAGTGCCTGTGGCAATTGTGCTGCTGTGCTGGATGGGGATTACCTCGCCAGAAGACTTACGCAAAAAACGCCCGTATGTGCTGGTTGGTGCATTCGTTGTCGGGATGTTGCTGACGCCGCCGGATGTCTTCTCGCAAACGCTGTTGGCGATCCCGATGTACTGTCTGTTTGAAATCGGTGTCTTCTTCTCTCGCTTTTACGTTGGTAAAGGGCGAAATCGGGAAGAGGAAAACGACGCTGAAGCAGAAAGCGAAAAAACTGAAGAATAAATTCAACCGCCCGTCAGGGCGGTTGTCATATGGAGTACAGGATGTTTGATATCGGCGTTAATTTGACCAGTTCGCAATTTGCGAAAGACCGTGATGATGTTGTAGCGCGCGCTTTTGACGCGGGAGTTAATGGGCTACTCATCACCGGCACTAACCTGCGTGAAAGCCAGCAGGCGCAAAAGCTGGCGCGTCAGTATTCGTCCTGTTGGTCAACGGCGGGCGTACATCCTCACGACAGCAGCCAGTGGCAAGCTGCGACTGAAGAAGCGATTATTGAGCTGGCCGCGCAGCCAGAAGTGGTGGCGATTGGTGAATGTGGTCTCGACTTTAACCGCAACTTTTCGACGCCGGAAGAGCAGGAACGCGCTTTTGTTGCTCAGCTACGCATTGCCGCAGAATTAAACATGCCGGTATTTATGCACTGTCGCGATGCCCACGAGCGGTTTATGACATTGCTGGAGCCGTGGCTGGATAAACTGCCTGGTGCGGTTCTTCATTGCTTTACCGGCACACGCGAAGAGATGCAGGCGTGCGTGGCGCGTGGAATTTATATCGGCATTACCGGTTGGGTTTGCGATGAACGACGCGGGCTGGAGCTGCGGGAATTGTTGCCGTTGATTCCGGCGGAGAAATTGCTGATCGAAACTGATGCGCCGTATCTGCTCCCGCGCGATCTCACGCCAAAGCCATCATCCCGGCGCAACGAGCCAGCCCATCTGCCCCATATTTTGCAACGTATTGCGCACTGGCGTGGAGAAGATGCCGCATGGCTGGCTGCCACCACGGATGCCAATGTCAAAACACTGTTTGGGATTGCGTTTTAGAGTTTGCGGAACTCGGTGTTCTTCACACTGTGCTTAATCTCTTTATTAATAAGATTAAGCAATAGCATGGAGCGAGCCTCACCATCGGGTTCGGTGAAAATGGCCTGAAAGCCTTCGAACGCGCCTTCGGTAATAATCACCTTATCACCCGGATAAGGGGTTGCCGGATCGACAATGTCTTTCGGTTTATATACCGATAGCTGATGAATCACCGCCGATGGGACTATCGCTGGCGACGCGCCAAAGCGCACGAAGTGGCTGACACCGCGGGTCGCGTTGATAGTCGTGGTATGAATCACTTCTGGATCAAATTCGACAAACAGGTAGTTGGGAAACAATGGCTCACTGACTGCAGTACGTTTTCCACGCACGATTTTTTCCAGGGTGATCATCGGTGCCAGGCAATTCACAGCCTGTCTTTCGAGGTGTTCCTGGGCACGTTGAAGTTGCCCGCGCTTGCAGTACAGTAAATACCAGGATTGCATAATGACTCTTATCCGTTTAATCGGGGCGCAAGGATAGCAAAAGCTTTACGCTAAGTTAATTATATTCCCCGGTTTGCGTTATACCGTCAGAGTTCACGCTAATTTAACAAATTTACAGCATCGCAAAGATGAACGCCGTATAATGGGCGTAGATTAAGAGGCTACAATGGACGCCATGAAATATAACGATTTACGCGACTTCTTGACGCTGCTTGAACAGCAGGGTGAGCTAAAACGTATCACGCTCCCGGTGGATCCGCATCTGGAAATCACTGAAATTGCTGACCGCACTTTGCGTGCCGGTGGGCCTGCGCTGTTGTTCGAAAACCCTAAAGGCTACTCAATGCCGGTGCTGTGCAACCTGTTCGGTACGCCAAAGCGCGTGGCGATGGGCATGGGGCAGGAAGATGTTTCGGCGCTGCGTGAAGTTGGTAAATTATTGGCGTTTCTGAAAGAGCCGGAGCCGCCAAAAGGTTTCCGCGACCTGTTTGATAAACTGCCGCAGTTTAAGCAAGTATTGAACATGCCGACAAAGCGGCTGCGTGGTGCGCCCTGCCAACAAAAAATCGTCTCTGGCGATGACGTCGATCTCAATCGCATTCCCATTATGACCTGCTGGCCGGAAGATGCCGCGCCGCTGATTACCTGGGGGCTGACAGTGACGCGCGGCCCGCATAAAGAGCGGCAGAATCTGGGCATTTATCGCCAGCAGCTGATTGGTAAAAACAAACTGATTATGCGCTGGCTGTCGCATCGCGGCGGCGCGCTGGATTATCAGGAGTGGTGTGCGGCGCATCCGGGCGAACGTTTCCCGGTTTCTGTGGCGCTGGGTGCCGATCCCGCCACGATTCTCGGTGCAGTCACCCCCGTTCCGGATACACTTTCAGAGTATGCGTTTGCCGGATTGCTGCGCGGTACCAAGACCGAAGTGGTGAAGTGTATCTCCAATGACCTTGAAGTGCCCGCCAGTGCGGAGATTGTGCTGGAAGGGTATATCGAACAAGGTGAAACGGCGCCGGAAGGGCCGTATGGCGACCACACCGGTTACTATAACGAAGTCGATAGTTTCCCGGTATTTACCGTGACGCATATTACCCAGCGTGAAGATGCGATTTACCATTCCACCTATACCGGGCGTCCGCCAGATGAGCCCGCGGTACTGGGCGTGGCGTTGAACGAAGTGTTTGTACCGATTCTGCAAAAACAGTTCCCGGAAATTGTCGATTTTTACCTGCCGCCGGAAGGCTGTTCTTATCGTCTGGCGGTAGTGACGATCAAAAAACAGTACGCCGGACACGCGAAGCGCGTCATGATGGGCGTCTGGTCGTTCTTACGCCAGTTTATGTACACTAAATTTGTGATCGTTTGCGATGATGACGTCAACGCACGCGACTGGAACGATGTGATTTGGGCGATTACCACCCGTATGGACCCGGCGCGGGATACTGTTCTGGTAGAAAATACGCCTATTGATTATCTGGATTTTGCCTCGCCTGTCTCCGGGCTGGGTTCAAAAATGGGGCTGGATGCCACGAATAAATGGCCGGGGAAACCCAGCGTGAATGGGGACGTCCCATCAAAAGATCCAGATGTTGTCGCGCATATTGACGCCATCTGGGATGAACTGGCTATTTTTAACAACGGTAAAAGCGCCTGATGCGCGTTTGTTTTGCCCTATTTATCGATCCGACAGAGAAAGCGCGACAACCTTAAGCTGTAAAGTGACCTCGGTAGAAGCTATCACGGATACCGTATATCGTGTCCGCATCGTGCCAGATGCGGCCTTTTCTTCGCGCTGGTCAGTATTTGATGGTAGTGATGGATGAGCGCGACAAACGTCCGTTCTCAATGGCTTCGACGCCGGATGAAAAGGGTTTATCGAGCTGCATATTGGCGCTTCTGAAATCAACCTTTACGCGAAAGCAGTCATGGACCGCATCCTCAAAGATCATCAAATCGTGGTCGATATTCCCCACGGAGAAGCGTGGCTGCGCGATGATGAAGAGCGTCCGATGATTTTGATTGCGGGCGGCACCGGGTTCTCTTATGCCCGCTCGATTTTGCTGACAGCGTTGGCGCGTAACCCAAAACCGTGATATCACCATTTACTGGGGCGGGCGTGAAGAGCAGCATCTGTATGATCTCTGCGAGCTTGAGGCGCTTTCGTTGAAGCATCCTGGTCTGCAAGTGGTGCCGGTGGTTGAACAACCGGAAGCGGGCTGGCGTGGCGTACTGGCACCGTGTTAACGGCGGTATTGCAGGATCACGGTACGCTGGCAGAGCATGATATCTATATTGCCGGACGTTTTGAGATGGCGAAAATTGCCCGCGATCTGTTTTGCAGTGAGCGTAATGCGCGGGAAGATCGCCTGTTTGGCGATGCGTTTGCATTTATCTGAGATATAAAAAAACCCGCCCCTGACAGGCGGGAAGAACGGCAACTAAAACTTTATTCAGTGGCATTTAGATCTATGTCGCATCCGGCATTCGGCACACGATGCCTGATGCGACGCTGGCGCGTCTTATCAGGCCTACATTGGTGCCGGATCGGTAGACCGGATAAGGCGTTCACGCCGCATCCGGCAAGTGGTTAAACCCGCTCAAACACCGTCGCAATACCCTGACCCAGACCGATACACATCGTCGCCAGACCAAACTGGACGTCTTTGCGCTCCATCAGATTTAGCAGCGTGGTGCTGATACGCGCACCGGAACAGCCCAGCGGATGACCCAGCGCGATCGCACCACCATTGAGGTTGATCTTCTCGTCAATCTGCTCCATTAGCCCGAGATCTTTAATGCACGGCAGGATCTGCGCGGCAAAGGCTTCGTTCATCTCAAACACGCCGATATCGCTGGCAGAAAGCCCCGCTTTTTTCAGCGCCAGCTTCGAGGCCGGAACCGGGCCGTAACCCATAATCGATGGGTCACAACCAACGACCGCCATCGAACGCACACGAGCGCGCGGCTTAAGACCTAATTCATGGGCGCGGCTTTCACTCATCACCAGCATGGCAGCTGCGCCATCGGAAAGTGCAGAAGATGTGCCCGCCGTTACCGTACCGTTTACTGGATCAAACGCCGGACGCAGCGTGGCGAGGGCTTCCACGGTGGTTTCCGGGCGAATCACTTCGTCGTAATTAAACTGCTTCCAGGACGCCGTCGGCATCGTGACCACCGGTCGGGATGATTTCATTTTAAATGCGCCCGACTGCGTGGCGGGGTGCGCGGGCGTGTGACCGCGCGGCAAAGGCATCCTGCATTTCACGGCTGATACCGTGCATACGCGCCAGCATTTCTGCCGTTAAGCCCATCATGCCCGCCGCTTTGGCGACATTGCGGCTCAGGCCGGGGGTGAAAATCGACGCCGTGACTCATCGGCACATGGCCCATATGCTCCACGCCGCCAACCAGACATGCCTGCGCATCGCCAGTCATGATCATTCGTGCTGCGTCATGCAGTGCCTGCATGGATGAACCCACAAGCGATTAACGGTAACCGCCGGACAGAGTGTGGTACTTCTGCCAGCAGCGCCGCGTTACGGGCGATATTAAAACCCTGCTCCAGCGTCTGCTGCACAACCCCAGTAAATATCGTCGAGGCCGCCGCTTCCAGCGCCGGGTTACGCGCCAGCAGGCTACGCATTAAAGGAGCGGAGATCTTCTGCACGCACGTTACGAAAGCACCGCCCTTCGAACGGCCCATCGGGGTGCGAATTGCATCGACAATGACAACCTGTTCCATTGTGACTCCTTAAGCCGTTTTCAGGTCGCCAACCGGACGGGCTGGCTCAACCGGAGGATAGTACGGTTCGTTATGACGCGCTTTATTACGCAGACCTTCCGGCACTTCATACAGCGGGCCGAGGTGCTGATATTGCTGTGCCATATCGAGGTATTTTGCGCTACCGAGGGTGTCCAGCCAGCGGAACGCGCCGCCGTGGAACGGAGGAAGCCCAGTGCCGTAGACCAGCGCCATATCCGCTTCCGCCGGAGTGGCGATAATGCCTCCTCCAGACAGCGCACCACTTCTGTTGACCATCGATCATCATGCGGGCGATAATCTCTTCTTCGCTGAAATCGCGCTTCGGCTGGCTCACTTCTGCCAGCAGGTCTTCAACGGCGGCGTCTTCTTCTTCGGCTTACCTTTGCTGTCTCTTTATAACGCCAGAAACCGAGGCCGTTCTTCTGACCAAAGCGGTTGGCATCAAACAGCGCGTCGATGGCATCGCGGTAATCTTCTGCATCCGCTGCGGGAAGCCTGCTGCCATGACAGCCTGAGCGTGATGCGCGGTATCAATGCCCACGACATCCAGCAGATATGCCGGACCCATAGGCCAGCCAAACTGTTTTTCCATCACTTTGTCGATCTTGCGGAAATCCGCGCCGTCGCGCAGCAGCTGGCTGAAACCGGCGAAATACGGGAACAGCACGCGGTTAACAAAGAAGCCGGGGCAGTCGTTAACCACAATCGGCGTCTTGCCCATCTTGCTCGCCCAGGCGACAACTTTCGCGATGGTTTCGTCGGAGCTTTTCTCGCCGCGAATAATTTCTACCAACGGCATCCGGTGTACCGGGTTAAAAAAGTGCATTCCGCAGAAGTTTTCCGGGCGTTCCAGCGCGTTGGCCAGTTCGCTGATAGGAATGGTTGAAGTGTTAGACGCCAGCACGGTATCCGGGCGTACTTTTTGTTCGGTTTCTGCCAGTACGGCTTTTTTCACTTTCGGGTTTTCGACAACCGCTTCTACCACAACATCCACGCGGTCAAACCCGGCGTAGTCGAGCGTTGGGTGGATTGTGGAGATCACGCCAGCCAGTTTCAGACCATCGATCTTGCCGCGCTCAAGCTGCTTGTTCAGCAGTTTCGCGGCTTCGGTCATGCCGAGGGTTAACGACTTGTCGTTGATATCTTTCATGACAACCGGCACGCCTTTCCACGCAGACTGGTAAGCGATGCCGCCGCCCATAATGCCTGCACCCAGCACCGCGGCCTGTTTCGGGGTTTCAACGTCTTTGGTGAGTTTCTTCGCTTTGCCTTTTACATATTGATCGTTAAGGAAAATGCCGACCAGTGCGCGGGCTTCGTTGGTATGCGCCAGCGGGACAAAACTTTTGTTTTCCAGGTTTAAGGCTTCTTCACGACCAAAACGGGCCGCAGCTTCAATGGTTTTTACTGCGGTGATGGGGGCCGGATAATGTTTCCCCGCTGTTTGTGCGACCATCCCTTTAGCGATGGTGAAGCTCATGGTGGCTTCAATCTTGCTCAGTTTTAGTGGTTCCAGCTTCGGCTGACGTTTTGCTTTCCAGTCGAGGTCGCCGTTAATGGCCTGGCGTAAAACCGCCTTTGCGCCTTCAACCAGTTTTTCTGCTTTGACTACGCCATCCACCAGACCGATTTTCAGCGCCTGATCCGCGCCGACATCTTTACCGGCGGCAATGATTTCCAGCGCACTGTCAGCGCCCAGCATACGTGGCATACGTACAGAACCGCCAAAGCCCGGCATGATGCCCAGTTTGGTTTCCGGCAGACCGATGCGCAGATCCGGCGTCGCCAGACGATAATCGGTCGCCAGCACGCATTCGCAGCCACCGCCCAGCGCATAGCCGTTGGCGGCAGCAATGGTCGGCACCGGCAGATCTTCCAGGCGATTAAACACGCTATTGGCAAAGTGCAGCCACTGACTTAACTGTTCTTCAGGAACGAGGAACAGGGACAAAAATTCGGTGATATCAGCACCGACGATAAAGGCTGCTTTGTTCGAACGCAGCAGCAGCCCTTTTAGATCTGATTGCTGTTCCAGCACGCCGATGGCCTCGCCGAGGCTGGCGACGGTCGCAGTGTCGAGTTTATTAACTGAACCTGGGGCATCAAATACCAGTTCGGCAATGCCATCTTCCAGCCAGTCAAGGTACAGGGTGTCGCCTTTGTAAAGCATGTCAGTCTCCTGAATCCGCAAGGTGATCTGGTCGTACCAGATGAGTCGAAGTGTGTATTTTGTGTTAAAAATATGCAAATAAAAGATTAAAGAAATGCCGATCTGATCACGCTCGGCAGAAATCACGCTCTGGATGAACGATGTGCTAAGATGCGGAGACTTAAGGTCAAAAAAACAGAAGGGTAAAAAATGGAATCACTGGCCTCACTCTATAAAAATCATATAGCTACCTTACAGGAACGGACTCGCGATGCGCTGGCGCGCTTCAAGCTGGATGCGTTACTTATTCACTCCGGCGAACTGTTCAACGTTTTTCTCGACGATCATCCCTATCCGTTTAAAGTGAACCCGCAATTCAAAGCGTGGGTGCCGGTAACTCAGGTGCCAAACTGCTGGCTGCTGGTGGATGGCGTGAACAAGCCGAAACTGTGGTTCTATCTGCCGGTTGATTACTGGCACAACGTCGAACCGCTGCCGACCTCTTTCTGGACTGAAGACGTGGAAGTGATCGCGCTGCCGAAAGCCGATGGCATTGGTAGCCTGCTGCCTGCTGCGCGCGGGAATATCGGTTATATCGGTCCGGTGCCGGAACGTGCGCTGCAACTGGGTATTGAGGCCAGCAATATCAACCCGAAAGGGGTGATCGACTACCTGCATTACTACCGCTCCTTCAAAACCGAGTACGAACTGGCCTGTATGCGTGAAGCGCAGAAAATGGCGGTCAACGGTCATCGCGCGGCAGAAGAAGCGTTCCGTTCTGGCATGAGCGAGTTCGATATCAACATTGCCTATCTGACCGCGACCGGTCATCGTGATACCGACGTACCTTACAGCAACATTGTGGCGCTCAACGAACACGCTGCGGTGTTGCATTACACCAAACTGGACCACCAGGCACCGGAAGAGATGCGCAGCTTCCTGCTGGATGCCGGGGCCGAATATAACGGCTATGCGGCTGACCTGACCCGTACCTGGTCGGCAAAAAGTGACAACGACTACGCACAGCTGGTGAAAGACGTAAATGATGAACAACTGGCGCTGATCGCTACCATGAAAGCAGGCGTCAGCTATGTGGATTACCACATCCAGTTCCATCAGCGCATCGCCAAACTGCTGCGTAAACATCAAATCATCACCGATATGAGTGAAGAAGCGATGGTCGAAAACGATCTCACCGGACCGTTTATGCCGCACGGTATTGGCCATCCGCTGGGCCTGCAGGTGCATGACGTAGCCGGTTTTATGCAGGATGATAGCGGTACGCACCTCGCGGCACCGGCAAAATATCCGTACCTGCGCTGCACCCGTATTCTCCAGCCGGGCATGGTGTTAACCATCGAACCGGGTATCTACTTCATTGAATCGCTGCTGGCACCGTGGCGTGAAGGGCAGTTCAGCAAGCACTTCAACTGGCAGAAAATTGAAGCACTGAAACCGTTCGGCGGCATTCGTATCGAAGACAACGTGGTGATCCACGAAAACAACGTGGAAAACATGACCCGGGATCTGAAACTGGCGTGATGGAAAGCTGGTTAATTCCTGCGGCACCGGTCACGGTCGTTGAAGAGATCAAAAAAAGCCGCTTCATAACGATGTTGGCGCATACCGATGGCGTTGAGGCGGCGAAAGCGTTTGTTGAATCGGTGCGGGCAGAACACCCCGATGCCCGCCACCATTGCGTGGCGTGGGTGGCGGGTGCGCCGGATGATTCTCAACAGCTGGGTTTCTCTGACGACGGGGAGCCGGCGGGAACGGCAGGTAAACCGATGCTCGCCCAGCTAATGGGCAGCGGCGTCGGGGAAATTACCGCTGTGGTAGTGCGCTACTACGGCGGCATATTGCTTGGCACCGGTGGGTTAGTGAAAGCGTATGGCGGCGGCGTGAATCAGGCGCTGCGCCAGCTAACGACCCAACGCAAGACGCCATTAACCGAATATACTTTGCAATGTGAATATAGTCAGTTAACCGGCATTGAAGCGTTGCTGGGGCAGTGTGACGGCAAAATTATCAACAGTGATTATCAGGCATTCGTTCTGCTGCGGGTGGCGCTTCCGGCGGCGAAAGTGGCTGAATTTTCCGCAAAGCTGGCGGATTTTAGCCGTGGTTCATTGCAATTGTTAGCGATTGAAGAATAATCCCCACTTCGTTTTGCAGAACTAAGGAAGCGGCAGAGATGCATTTTCGCGCCATTACCCGAATCGTTGGACTACTGGTCATCTTATTTTCAGGGACCATGATTATCCCTGGGCTGGTAGCACTCATCTACCGGGATGGAGCGGGCCGCGCTTTTACCCAGACCTTTTTTGTCGCCCTCGCCATTGGCTCTATGCTGTGGTGGCCGAACCGCAAAGAGAAGGGCGAACTGAAATCCCGTGAGGGGTTTCTGATAGTGGTGCTGTTTTGGACCGTGCTGGGTAGCGTCGGTGCGCTCCCTTTTATCTTCTCGGAAAGCCCGAACCTCACGATTACCGATGCGTTTTTTGAATCTTTCTCTGGCCTGACCACCACCGGGGCCACTACGCTGGTGGGGCTGGATTCGCTCCCTCATGCCATCCTCTTTTATCGCCAGATGCTGCAATGGTTTGGCGGGATGGGGATCATCGTGTTAGCGGTTGCGATACTGCCTATCCTCGGCGTGGGTGGGATGCAGCTCTATCGCGCAGAAATGCCCGGCCCGCTGAAAGATAACAAAATGCGCCCGCGAATTGCGGAAACGGCGAAAACCCTGTGGTTGATTTATGTCTTGCTGACCGTCGCCTGTGCGCTGGCGTTGTGGTTTGCCGGAATGGATGCCTTTGATGCCATCGGCCATAGCTTTGCGACTATCGCTATTGGCGGCTTCTCGACACATGATGCCAGTATCGGTTATTTCGACAGCCCGACTATTAACACTATCATTGCTATCTTCCTGCTGATCTCCGGCTGTAACTACGGTCTGCACTTTTCACTGTTAAGTGGGCGTAGTCTGAAGGTTTATTGGCGCGATCCGGAATTTCGCATGTTTATCGGCGTACAGTTTACGCTGGTGGTTATTTGTACACTCGTACTGTGGTTTCATAATGTCTACAGTTCGGCGCTGATGACAATTAACCAGGCGTTTTTCCAGGTGGTATCGATGGCGACAACCGCCGGGTTTACGACTGACAGCATTGCCCGCTGGCCGCTCTTTTTGCCGGTACTGCTTTTATGTTCAGCTTTTATCGGCGGTTGCGCCGGGTCAACGGGCGGTGGCCTGAAAGTGATCCGCATCCTGCTGCTGTTTAAGCAGGGGAACCGTGAGCTGAAACGACTGGTGCATCCGAACGCCGTCTATAGCATTAAGCTGGGGAATCGCGCACTGCCGGAACGTATCCTCGAAGCCGTTTGGGGATTTTTCTCCGCCTATGCATTGGTGTTTATTGTCAGTATGCTGGCGATTATCGCCACGGGCGTGGATGACTTTTCTGCCTTTGCCTCAGTTGTTGCGACATTGAATAACCTGGGGCCAGGGCTTGGCGTGGTTGCTGATAACTTTACCAGTATGAACCCGGTGGCTAAATGGATCCTGATTGCCAACATGCTGTTTGGTCGTCTCGAGGTCTTTACATTGCTGGTGCTCTTTACCCCGACTTTCTGGCGTGAATGATGGAGTAATACGTGAAAACATTAATTCTTTTCTCAACAAGGGACGGACAAACGCGCGAGATTGCCTCCTACCTGGCTTCGGAACTGAAAGAACTGGGGATCCAGACGGATGTCGCCAATGTGCACCGCATTGAAGAACCACAATGGGAAAATTATGACCGTGTGGTCATTGGTGCTTCTATTCGCTATGGTCACTACCACTCTGCGTTCCAGGAATTTGTCAAAAAACATGCGACGCGACTGAATTCGATGCCGAGCGCCTTTTATTCCGTAAACCTGGTGGCGCGCAAACCGGAGAAGCGTACTCCACAGACCAACAGCTACGCGCGGAAGTTTCTGATGAACTCGCAATGGCGTCCCGATCGCTGCGCGGTCATTGCCGGGGCGCTGCGTTACCCACGTTATCGCTGGTACGATCGTTTTATGATCAAGCTAATTATGAAGATGTCAGGCGGTGAAACGGATACGCGCAAAGAAGTTGTCTATACCGATTGGGAGCAGGTGGCGAATTTCGCCCGAGAAATCGCCCATTTAACCGACAAACCGACGCTGAAATAAGCATAAAGAATAAAAAATGCGCGGTCAGAAAATTATTTTAAATTTCCTCTTGTCAGGCCGGAATAACTCCCTATAATGCGCCACCACTGACACGGAACAACGGCAAACACGCCGCCGGGTCAGCGGGGTTCTCCTGAGAATCTCAACAGAGAAAAGTAAAAAATGCTTGACTCTGTAGCGGGAAAGCGTATTATGCACACCCCGCGCCGCTGAGAAAAAGCGAAGCGGCACTGCTCTTTAACAATTTATCAGACAATCTGTGTGGGCACTCGAAGATACGGATTCTTAACGTCGCAAGACGAAAAATGAATACCAAGTCTCAAGAGTGAACACGTAATTCATTACGAAGTTTAATTCTTTGAGCATCAAACTTTTAAATTGAAGAGTTTGATCATGGCTCAGATTGAACGCTGGCGGCAGGCCTAACACATGCAAGTCGAACGGTAACAGGAAGCAGCTTGCTTCTTTGCTGACGAGTGGCGGACGGGTGAGTAATGTCTGGGAAACTGCCTGATGGAGGGGGATAACTACTGGAAACGGTAGCTAATACCGCATAACGTCGCAAGACCAAAGAGGGGGACCTTCGGGCCTCTTGCCATCGGATGTGCCCAGATGGGATTAGCTAGTAGGTGGGGTAACGGCTCACCTAGGCGACGATCCCTAGCTGGTCTGAGAGGATGACCAGCCACACTGGAACTGAGACACGGTCCAGACTCCTACGGGAGGCAGCAGTGGGGAATATTGCACAATGGGCGCAAGCCTGATGCAGCCATGCCGCGTGTATGAAGAAGGCCTTCGGGTTGTAAAGTACTTTCAGCGGGAGGAAGGGAGTAAAGTTAATACCTTTACTCATTGACGTTACCCGCAGAAGAAGCACCGGCTAACTCCGTGCCAGCAGCCGCGGTAATACGGAGGTGCAAGCGTTAATCGGAATTACTGGGCGTAAAGCGCACGCAGGCGGTTTGTTAAGTCAGATGTGAAATCCCCGGGCTCAACCTGGGAACTGCATCTGATACTGGCAAGCTTGAGTCTCGTAGAGGGGGGTAGAATTCCAGGTGTAGCGGTGAAATGCGTAGAGATCTGGAGGAATACCGGTGGCGAAGGCGGCCCCCTGGACGAAGACTGACGCTCAGGTGCGAAAGCGTGGGGAGCAAACAGGATTAGATACCCTGGTAGTCCACGCCGTAAACGATGTCGACTTGGAGGTTGTGCCCTTGAGGCGTGGCTTCCGGAGCTAACGCGTTAAGTCGACCGCCTGGGGAGTACGGCCGCAAGGTTAAAACTCAAATGAATTGACGGGGGCCCGCACAAGCGGTGGAGCATGTGGTTTAATTCGATGCAACGCGAAGAACCTTACCTGGTCTTGACATCCACGGAAGTTTTCAGAGATGAGAATGTGCCTTCGGGAACCGTGAGACAGGTGCTGCATGGCTGTCGTCAGCTCGTGTTGTGAAATGTTGGGTTAAGTCCCGCAACGAGCGCAACCCTTATCCTTTGTTGCCAGCGGTCCGGCCGGGAACTCAAAGGAGACTGCCAGTGATAAACTGGAGGAAGGTGGGGATGACGTCAAGTCATCATGGCCCTTACGACCAGGGCTACACACGTGCTACAATGGCGCATACAAAGAGAAGCGACCTCGCGAGAGCAAGCGGACCTCATAAAGTGCGTCGTAGTCCGGATTGGAGTCTGCAACTCGACTCCATGAAGTCGGAATCGCTAGTAATCGTGGATCAGAATGCCACGGTGAATACGTTCCCGGGCCTTGTACACACCGCCCGTCACACCATGGGAGTGGGTTGCAAAAGAAGTAGGTAGCTTAACCTTCGGGAGGGCGCTTACCACTTTGTGATTCATGACTGGGGTGAAGTCGTAACAAGGTAACCGTAGGGAACCTGCGGTTGGATCACCTCCTTACCTTAAAGAAGCGTACTTTGCAGTGCTCACACAGATTGTCTGATGAAAATGAGCAGTAAAACCTCTACAGGCTTGTAGCTCAGGTGGTTAGAGCGCACCCCTGATAAGGGTGAGGTCGGTGGTTCAAGTCCACTCAGGCCTACCAAATTTGCACGGCAAATTTGAAGAGGTTTTAACTACATGTTATGGGGCTATAGCTCAGCTGGAGAGCGCCTGCTTTGCACGCAGGAGGTCTGCGGTTCGATCCCGCATCCACCATCTCTGTAGTGATTAAATAAAAATACTTCAGAGTGTACCTGCAAGGTTCACTGCGAAGTTTTGCTCTTTAAAATCTGGATCAAGCTGAAAATTGAAACACTGAACAACGAAAGTTGTTCGTGAGTCTCAAATTTCGCAACACGATGATGAATCGAAAGAAACATCTTCGGGTTGTGAGGTTAAGCGACTAAGCGTACACGGTGGATGCCCTGGCAGTCAGAGGCGATGAAGGACGTGCTAATCTGCGATAAGCGTCGGTAAGGTGATATGAACCGTTATAACCGGCGATTTCCGAATGGGGAAACCCAGTGTGTTTCGACACACTATCATTAACTGAATCCATAGGTTAATGAGGCGAACCGGGGGAACTGAAACATCTAAGTACCCCGAGGAAAAGAAATCAACCGAGATTCCCCCAGTAGCGGCGAGCGAACGGGGAGGAGCCCAGAGCCTGAATCAGTGTGTGTGTTAGTGGAAGCGTCTGGAAGGCGCGCGATACAGGGTGACAGCCCCGTACACAAAAATGCACATACTGTGAGCTCGATGAGTAGGGCGGGACACGTGGTATCCTGTCTGAATATGGGGGGACCATCCTCCAAGGCTAAATACTCCTGACTGACCGATAGTGAACCAGTACCGTGAGGGAAAGGCGAAAAGAACCCCGGCGAGGGGAGTGAAAAAGAACCTGAAACCGTGTACGTACAAGCAGTGGGAGCACAGAGCAATCTGTGTGACTGCGTACCTTTTGTATAATGGGTCAGCGACTTATATTCTGTAGCAAGGTTAACCGAATAGGGGAGCCGAAGGGAAACCGAGTCTTAACTGGGCGTTAAGTTGCAGGGTATAGACCCGAAACCCGGTGATCTAGCCATGGGCAGGTTGAAGGTTGGGTAACACTAACTGGAGGACCGAACCGACTAATGTTGAAAAATTAGCGGATGACTTGTGGCTGGGGGTGAAAGGCCAATCAAACCGGGAGATAGCTGGTTCTCCCCGAAAGCTATTTAGGTAGCGCCTCGTGAATTCATCTCCGGGGGTAGAGCACTGTTTCGGCAAGGGGGTCATCCCGACTTACCAACCCGATGCAAACTGCGAATACCGGAGAATGTTATCACGGGAGACACACGGCGGGTGCTAACGTCCGTCGTGAAGAGGGAAACAACCCAGACCGCCAGCTAAGGTCCCAAAGTCATGGTTAAGTGGGAAACGATGTGGGAAGGCCCAGACAGCCAGGATGTTGGCTTAGAAGCAGCCATCATTTAAAGAAAGCGTAATAGCTCACTGGTCGAGTCGGCCTGCGCGGAAGATGTAACGGGGCTAAACCATGCACCGAAGCTGCGGCAGCGACGCTTATGCGTTGTTGGGTAGGGGAGCGTTCTGTAAGCCTGTGAAGGTGTACTGTGAGGCATGCTGGAGGTATCAGAAGTGCGAATGCTGACATAAGTAACGATAAAGCGGGTGAAAAGCCCGCTCGCCGGAAGACCAAGGGTTCCTGTCCAACGTTAATCGGGGCAGGGTGAGTCGACCCCTAAGGCGAGGCCGAAAGGCGTAGTCGATGGGAAACAGGTTAATATTCCTGTACTTGGTGTTACTGCGAAGGGGGGACGGAGAAGGCTATGTTGGCCGGGCGACGGTTGTCCCGGTTTAAGCGTGTAGGCTGGTTTTCCAGGCAAATCCGGAAAATCAAGGCTGAGGCGTGATGACGAGGCACTACGGTGCTGAAGCAACAAATGCCCTGCTTCCAGGAAAAGCCTCTAAGCATCAGGTAACATCAAATCGTACCCCAAACCGACACAGGTGGTCAGGTAGAGAATACCAAGGCGCTTGAGAGAACTCGGGTGAAGGAACTAGGCAAAATGGTGCCGTAACTTCGGGAGAAGGCACGCTGATATGTAGGTGAAGTCCCTCGCGGATGGAGCTGAAATCAGTCGAAGATACCAGCTGGCTGCAACTGTTTATTAAAAACACAGCACTGTGCAAACACGAAAGTGGACGTATACGGTGTGACGCCTGCCCGGTGCCGGAAGGTTAATTGATGGGGTCAGCGCAAGCGAAGCTCTTGATCGAAGCCCCGGTAAACGGCGGCCGTAACTATAACGGTCCTAAGGTAGCGAAATTCCTTGTCGGGTAAGTTCCGACCTGCACGAATGGCGTAATGATGGCCAGGCTGTCTCCACCCGAGACTCAGTGAAATTGAACTCGCTGTGAAGATGCAGTGTACCCGCGGCAAGACGGAAAGACCCCGTGAACCTTTACTATAGCTTGACACTGAACATTGAGCCTTGATGTGTAGGATAGGTGGGAGGCTTTGAAGTGTGGACGCCAGTCTGCATGGAGCCGACCTTGAAATACCACCCTTTAATGTTTGATGTTCTAACGTTGACCCGTGATCCGGGTTGCGGACAGTGTCTGGTGGGTAGTTTGACTGGGGCGGTCTCCTCCTAAAGAGTAACGGAGGAGCACGAAGGTTGGCTAATCCTGGTCGGACATCAGGAGGTTAGTGCAATGGCATAAGCCAGCTTGACTGCGAGCGTGACGGCGCGAGCAGGTGCGAAAGCAGGTCATAGTGATCCGGTGGTTCTGAATGGAAGGGCCATCGCTCAACGGATAAAAGGTACTCCGGGGATAACAGGCTGATACCGCCCAAGAGTTCATATCGACGGCGGTGTTTGGCACCTCGATGTCGGCTCATCACATCCTGGGGCTGAAGTAGGTCCCAAGGGTATGGCTGTTCGCCATTTAAAGTGGTACGCGAGCTGGGTTTAGAACGTCGTGAGACAGTTCGGTCCCTATCTGCCGTGGGCGCTGGAGAACTGAGGGGGGCTGCTCCTAGTACGAGAGGACCGGAGTGGACGCATCACTGGTGTTCGGGTTGTCATGCCAATGGCACTGCCCGGTAGCTAAATGCGGAAGAGATAAGTGCTGAAAGCATCTAAGCACGAAACTTGCCCCGAGATGAGTTCTCCCTGACCCCTTAAGAGTCCTGAAGGAACGTTGAAGACGACGACGTTGATAGGCCGGGTGTGTAAGCGCAGCGATGCGTTGAGCTAACCGGTACTAATGAACCGTGAGGCTTAACCTTACAACGCCGAAGCTGTTTTGGCGGATTGAGAGAAGATTTTCAGCCTGATACAGATTAAATCAGAACGCAGAAGCGGTCTGATAAAACAGAATTTGCCTGGCGGCCGTAGCGCGGTGGTCCCACCTGACCCCATGCCGAACTCAGAAGTGAAACGCCGTAGCGCCGATGGTAGTGTGGGGTCTCCCCATGCGAGAGTAGGGAACTGCCAGGCATCAAATTAAACAGAAGGCTCAGTCGGAAGACTGGGCCTTTTTGCGCTGGTGCAGAAAAAGGTCGGATGCGACACTGGCTGCGTCTGATCCAGCCTACTCTTGCTTATCCGTTCTGCTTTTGCATCCACTCCACCACAAAATCAGCCAGCCCCTCAACATCATTAATATCCAGTAATGCGACATCAAGATTAAGCGGCACATCACTGGCTACAGCAATAACATGCCTGTCTATCACTAATTCTTCAGGTCGATGTCCGGCTCCATCGCGAAACAGCACAATCTTTGCGATCTCTTCATGCTTAAACCCTTCGACCAGAATCAAATCCAGCTTTGAGGTATCCATTCGACTTGCGAGAAACTGTAGATCCAGCTCTTCTTCGTCTGGTGTTTCCGTCATCAAGGCCCATCGTTGCTGGCTGGCAACGATGGTTTGTGCCGCGCCAGCCTTGCGCAGCTCATAGCTATCTTTGCCTGGCTTATCAACATCCATATCATGGTGCGTATGCTTAATCAGCCCTGGACGGATCCCTCTGGCGCATAATGCCGGGATCAGTTGTTTCAAAAGCGTAGTTTTTCCGGTACCACTCCACGCGGCAAAGGCGAGTAACGGTATCATCGTTTTTCCTGCCATCGGGCAAGCTCCTCTGGCGTATTCACGTTAACAAATGCATCTTTATGATCGCTGAAATCAACCGCATGACCGCCAGCCAGACGCATAAATGCCATTACCCGGCGTTCTCCTGCTTGCAGATATTCCAGTAATAAAGGCTCAATTGCGCGGTTTACCAGAGCAATAGTCGGGTGATCGCGTTCACCGTCGTGGACCCACACGACAGGCGCATCTTTGCGCTGATGATTAAGCCGGGCTGCTAAATCCTCGGGAATATAAGGAGTATCGCACGGACAAAACAAAAACCACTCGCCTGCTTCCTGCTGCATTACTGAAAGCATTCCTGCCAGAGGGCCTGGGTAATCCGCCAGTGAATCTTCAATCACTTTCAGACCGCTTGCCTGATAGATTTCCTGATGGCGATTGGCATTAACCACGACGTGAGAGAGCTGCGTCATAAGCGCGTCAGCGACATGTTGCCATAATGGTTTGCCGTTTAATTCAAGCAATCCTTTATCTACGCCGCCCATTCGTCTGGCTTTACCGCCTGCCAGCACAACGCCTGTTATCGTCGTCATCAGATTCACCGATATCGCCTCTTTTATTGTGGGATTGACCCTGCTAACGTGTCTGTCTCAAGAGTAAGGAGCATTACTATGAAATGTAAACGTCTGAATGAAGTTATTGAACTCCTCCAGCCAGCCTGGCAAAAAGAGCCAGACCTTAACCTGTTGCAATTTTTGCAGAAACTGGCGAAAGAGTCAGGTTTTGACGGCGAACTGGCGGATTTGACGGATGACATTCTGATCTATCACCTGAAAATGCGTGATTCCGCGAAAGATGCGGTGATCCCGGGTTTGCAGAAAGATTATGAAGAAGACTTCAAAACGGCGCTGTTACGCGCTCGTGGCGTAATTAAAGAGTAAAAGCTTGTAAGCGGTGCCACCAAAATCATCGTGAAATGATATCCTTCATCATTCGTAATGTTTTCCGGATGATGGGATGAACAACAGCGCTTTTACTTTCCAGACACTACACCCGGATACCATCATGGATGCTCTATTTGAGCAAGGGATCCGGGTGGATTCCGGTCTTACCCCGCTTAACAGCTATGAAAACCGTGTCTATCAATTTCAGGACGAAGATCGTCGACGTTTTGTCGTCAAATTTTATCGCCCTGAACGTTGGACAGCCGATCAAATCCTCGAAGAACATCAATTTGCGTTGCAGTTGGTAAATGATGAAGTTCCGGTCGCAGCACCTGTGGCCTTTAACGGTCAGACTTTATTGAATCATCAGGGATTTTATTTCGCTGTTTTTCCAAGCGTCGGTGGTCGCCAGTTCGAAGCTGATAATATCGATCAGATGGAAGCGGTTGGGCGTTATTTAGGGCGTATGCACCAGACGGGGCGCAAACAGCTTTTTATCCATCGCCCGACCATCGGTCTGAATGAATATCTCATTGAGCCACGCAAGCTGTTTGAGGACGCTACACTGATACCTTCCGGGTTGAAAGCGGCATTCCTGAAAGCGACAGATGAGCTGATCGCCGCCGTTACAGCGCACTGGCGGGAAGATTTCACCGTTCTGCGGCTACATGGAGACTGCCACGCCGGGAATATTCTCTGGCGCGATGGTCCAATGTTTGTTGATCTGGATGATGCACGTAATGGTCCAGCTATTCAGGATTTGTGGATGTTGCTCAATGGCGATAAAGCCGAGCAGCGGATGCAACTGGAAACTATTATTGAAGCTTATGAAGAATTTAGCGAGTTCGACACCGCTGAAATCGGACTGATTGAACCTTTACGCGCCATGCGTTTGGTTTATTATCTTGCCTGGCTAATGCGGCGTTGGGCTGATCCCGCGTTCCCGAAAAATTTCCCGTGGTTAACCGGGGAAGATTACTGGCTGCGACAAACGGCGACTTTTATAGAACAGGCAAAAGTTCTACAAGAACCCCCTTTACAATTAACACCTATGTATTAATCGGAGAGAGTAGATCATGAAAAAGATTTGGCTGGCGCTGGCTGGTTTAGTTTTAGCGTTTAGCGCATCGGCGGCGCAGTATGAAGATGGTAAACAGTACACTACCCTGGAAAAACCGGTAGCTGGCGCGCCGCAAGTGCTGGAGTTTTTCTCTTTCTTCTGTCCGCACTGCTATCAGTTTGAAGAAGTTCTGCATATTTCTGATAATGTGAAGAAAAAACTGCCGGAAGGCGTGAAGATGACTAAATACCACGTCAACTTCATGGGTGGTGACCTGGGCAAAGATCTGACTCAGGCATGGGCTGTGGCGATGGCGCTGGGCGTGGAAGACAAAGTCACTGTTCCGCTGTTTGAAGGCGTACAGAAAACCCAGACCATTCGTTCAGCATCTGATATCCGCGATGTATTTATCAACGCAGGTATTAAAGGTGAAGAGTACGACGCGGCGTGGAACAGCTTCGTGGTCAAATCTCTGGTCGCTCAGCAGGAAAAAGCTGCAGCTGACGTGCAATTGCGTGGCGTTCCGGCGATGTTTGTTAACGGTAAATATCAGCTGAATCCGCAGGGTATGGATACCAGCAATATGGATGTTTTTGTTCAGCAGTATGCTGATACAGTGAAATATCTGTCCGAGAAAAAATAGTTCAATGTAAATTACATAAGGCCCGTGAATATTCACGGGTTTTTTTTATTATTTAATAAATATAAATACATTCTGATAATGCGTCCTGCCGCTGGACATTATTTCAGCATAAGCGGATATTTAAAGTTTTGCTGTTTTATCAGGGAATATTTATATGATACGTAAGTCAGCTACAGGTGTTATTGTTGCGTTAGCCGTAATCTGGGGTGGTGGCACATGGTACACAGGTACGCAAATTCAGCCTGGTGTCGAAAAGTTTATTAAAGATTTTAACGATGCTAAAAAGAAAGGTGAACATGCCTACGATATGACGTTAAGTTATAAAAATTTTGACAAAGGTTTTTTTAATTCTCGTTTTCAAATGCAAATGACATTCGATAACGGTGCACCCGATCTCAATATCAAGCCAGGCCAGAAAGTTGTATTTGATGTGGATGTTGAGCACGGTCCGTTGCCCATCACAATGTTAATGCATGGTAATGTCATCCCAGCACTGGCAGCGGCAAAAGTGAACTTAGTGAATAATGAACTGACACAACCGCTATTTATCGCCGCGAAAAATAAATCGCCCGTGGAAGCGACATTGCGATTCGCGTTTGGTGGCTCATTCTCTACGACATTAGATGTTGCCCCTGCAGAGTATGGAAAGTTTTCTTTTGGTGAGGGCCAGTTTACTTTTAATGGTGATGGTAGTTCATTGTCTAACCTGGATATTGAAGGCAAAGTCGAAGATATTGTTCTGCAATTATCACCAATGAACAAAGTAACGGCAAAAAGTTTTACCATTGATTCTCTGGCGCGATTAGAAGAAAAGAAATTTCCGGTTGGTGAAAGCGAGTCGAAATTTAATCAGATTAACATTATCAATCACGGGGAAGACGTTGCCCAAATCGATGCTTTCGTTGCAAAAACCATGCTGGATCGCGTTAAAGACAAAGATTATATCAATGTCAATCTGACCTACGAACTTGATAAGTTAACAAAAGGGAATCAGCAACTCGGTAGTGGTGAGTGGTCATTGATTGCTGAATCTATTGATCCCTCAGCGGTGCGCCAATTTATCATCCAGTATAACATTGCAATGCAGAAGCAGCTTGCTGCACACCCTGAGTTAGCAAACGATGAAGTTGCTCTGCAAGAAGTGAATGCTGCATTGTTCAAAGAGTATTTACCGTTATTACAAAAAAGTGAGCCGACCATTAAACAACCGGTAAAATGGAAGAACGCACTCGGCGAACTAAATGCCAATCTGGATATCAGTATTGCCGACCCAGCCAAATCTTCATCATCCACAAACAAAGATATTAAATCGCTCAATTTTGATGTGAAGTTACCGCTTAATGTCGCCACAGAAACCGCAAAACAGCTTAATTTATCTGAAGGAATGGATGCGGAAAAAGCGCAAAAGCGGGCTGATAAACAAATCAGCGGGATGATGACCTTAGGTCAGATGTTTCAGTTAATCACGATTGACAACAATACCGCCTCGCTGCAACTGCGTTATACACCGGGTAAAGTTGTTTTTAACGGACAGGAGATGAGCGAAGAAGAATTTATGTCTCGTGCCGGACGTTTTGTTCATTAAAATACTCACTCGCCTCTGCTCATTCAGAGGCGAGCAAAATTTACTTGTCCTGCCGCTGTGATGACATCAACGACGTCAGAAGTCGGTCTTTTTCCTGCCACAGTGAGTTCAGCCATTGCTGAAAATGGCGCTTAAAGCTTTTGTCATTGATGTAGTCGCCATGTAACTCATCGGCAATAGGCTGTAAATCCACATGAACGACAATTCGCGTCAGTTTACCGCTTAACATATCGAAGAACGGCTGACGGTTATTGTCCGGATAACACAGCGTAACATTAAGCAGTTTATCGAATTGTTTACCCAGTACATTTAGCGCCATCGCAATGCCTGCCGCCTTTGGTGGCAACAAGTTTTGAAAAGTGGAGTGGGTTTGCTGATGTTTTTCTTGCGTGAAACGGGAGCCTTCAACGAAATTGACAATGGTGGTGGGATGCAGGCGAAACTTTTCACAAGAACGCCGAGTGGTTTCAACATCTTTACCACGTCGCTCCGGATGACGTAATAAATAAGCGCGGGAATAACGCTTCATAAACGGCATATCCAGCGCCCAGCACGCCAGGCCAAGAAATGGCACCCAGGCCAGCTGTTGCTTGAGGAAATATTTATTCATCGGAATGTGCTTACGAAACAGCACGCACAGTACGACAATATCTGCCCAACTACGGTGGTTACAAATAAGCAGATACCAGTTCTTCTTACTTAACCCTTCCAGCCCGTGAACTTCCCATTGCAGGTGTGGGTTCAGATGCAGTAATACCGCCAGAGCTTCACACCAGCAATACATCATAAAATCACAAAAACGCGAAACCTTTCGCCAAATGACTGGCACAGGTAGCAATAGTTTTACAATCCCGGCAATGATGATCGGGACGGAACAAAAAATAGTGACCAAAATGGTCAATACGATACTCAGCAAAAGGGTTATCGCAGCGAGTATTCTCGTCATAATGAATTTATTCAAAAGGTTAGCCATAGACAGTGCGCTAAAGAAGCGCAAGGCGCAGATTTTAGCAGAAAACGACCCAAATAACGGATGATCCTTAAGGAGAAAAATAATTCATATCTATCCACATTAGAAAAAATCCCATTATCTCAATTATTAGGGATAGCTTTATTTTTAACTGCATGAAAAACAAAGACAAACATCATGCTGTAAAAAGCATGATAATAAATTAAAAGCGATGTAAATAATTTATGCACAAAGTTATCCACATGACGATTTGCGAGCGATCCAGAAGATCTACAAAAGATTTTCACGAAAAGCGGTGAAAAACTCATGTTTTTATCCTGTCTGTGGCATCCTTTACCCATAATCTGATAAACAGGCACGGACATTATGGTTCAGATCCCCCAAAATCCACTTATCCTTGTAGATGGTTCATCTTATCTTTATCGCGCATATCACGCGTTTCCCCCGCTGACTAACAGCGCAGGCGAGCCGACCGGTGCGATGTATGGTGTCCTCAACATGCTGCGCAGTCTGATCATGCAATATAAACCGACGCATGCAGCGGTGGTCTTTGACGCCAAGGGAAAAACCTTTCGTGATGAACTGTTTGAACATTACAAATCACATCGCCCGCCAATGCCGGACGATCTGCGTGCACAAATCGAACCCTTGCACGCGATGGTTAAAGCGATGGGACTGCCGCTGCTGGCGGTTTCTGGCGTAGAAGCGGACGACGTTATCGGTACTCTGGCGCGCGAAGCCGAAAAAGCCGGGCGTCCGGTGCTGATCAGCACTGGCGATAAAGATATGGCGCAGCTGGTGACGCCAAATATTACGCTTATCAATACCATGACGAATACCATCCTCGGACCGGAAGAGGTGGTGAATAAGTACGGCGTGCCGCCAGAACTGATCATCGATTTCCTGGCGCTGATGGGTGACTCCTCCGATAACATTCCTGGCGTACCGGGCGTCGGTGAAAAAACCGCGCAGGCATTGCTGCAAGGTCTGGGCGGGCTGGATACGCTGTATGCCGAGCCAGAAAAAATTGCTGGGTTGAGCTTCCGTGGCGCGAAAACAATGGCAGCGAAGCTCGAGCAAAACAAAGAAGTTGCTTATCTCTCATACCAGCTGGCGACGATTAAAACCGACGTTGAACTGGAGCTAACCTGTGAACAACTGGAAGTGCAGCAACCAGCGGCGGAAGAGTTGTTGGGGCTGTTCAAAAAGTATGAGTTCAAACGCTGGACTGCTGATGTCGAAGCGGGCAAATGGTTACAGGCCAAAGGGGCAAAACCAGCCGCGAAGCCGCAGGAAACCAGTGTTGCAGACGAAGCGCCAGAAGTGACGGCAACGGTGATTTCTTATGACAACTACGTCACCATCCTTGATGAAGAAACACTGAAAGCGTGGATTGCGAAGCTGGAAAAAGCGCCGGTATTTGCATTTGATACCGAAACCGACAGCCTTGATAACATCTCTGCTAACCTGGTCGGGCTTTCTTTTGCTATCGAGCCAGGCGTAGCGGCATATATTCCGGTTGCTCATGATTATCTTGATGCGCCCGATCAAATCTCTCGCGAGCGTGCACTCGAGTTGCTAAAACCGCTGCTGGAAGATGAAAAGGCGCTGAAGGTCGGGCAAAACCTGAAATACGATCGCGGTATTCTGGCGAACTACGGCATTGAACTGCGTGGGATTGCGTTTGATACCATGCTGGAGTCCTACATTCTCAATAGCGTTGCCGGGCGTCACGATATGGACAGCCTCGCGGAACGTTGGTTGAAGCACAAAACCATCACTTTTGAAGAGATTGCTGGTAAAGGCAAAAATCAACTGACCTTTAACCAGATTGCCCTCGAAGAAGCCGGACGTTACGCCGCCGAAGATGCAGATGTCACCTTGCAGTTGCATCTGAAAATGTGGCCGGATCTGCAAAAACACAAAGGGCCGTTGAACGTCTTCGAGAATATCGAAATGCCGCTGGTGCCAGTGCTTTCACGCATTGAACGTAACGGTGTGAAGATCGATCCGAAAGTGCTGCACAATCATTCTGAAGAGCTCACCCTTCGTCTGGCTGAGCTGGAAAAGAAAGCGCATGAAATTGCAGGTGAGGAATTTAACCTTTCTTCCACCAAGCAGTTACAAACCATTCTCTTTGAAAAACAGGGTATTAAACCGCTGAAGAAAACGCCGGGTGGCGCGCCGTCAACGTCGGAAGAGGTACTGGAAGAACTGGCGCTGGACTATCCGTTGCCAAAAGTGATTCTGGAGTATCGTGGTCTGGCGAAGCTGAAATCGACCTACACCGACAAGCTGCCGCTGATGATCAACCCGAAAACCGGGCGTGTGCATACCTCTTATCACCAGGCAGTAACTGCAACGGGACGTTTATCGTCAACCGATCCTAACCTGCAAAACATTCCGGTGCGTAACGAAGAAGGTCGTCGTATCCGCCAGGCGTTTATTGCGCCAGAGGATTATGTGATTGTCTCAGCGGACTACTCGCAGATTGAACTGCGCATTATGGCGCATCTCTCGCGTGACAAAGGCTTGCTGACCGCATTCGCGGAAGGAAAAGATATCCACCGGGCAACGGCGGCAGAAGTGTTTGGTTTGCCACTGGAAACCGTCACCAGCGAGCAACGCCGTAGCGCGAAAGCGATCAACTTTGGTCTGATTTATGGCATGAGTGCTTTCGGTCTGGCGCGGCAATTGAACATTCCACGTAAAGAAGCGCAGAAGTACATGGACCTTTACTTCGAACGCTACCCTGGCGTGCTGGAGTATATGGAACGCACCCGTGCTCAGGCGAAAGAGCAGGGCTACGTTGAAACGCTGGACGGACGCCGTCTGTATCTGCCGGATATCAAATCCAGCAATGGTGCTCGTCGTGCAGCGGCTGAACGTGCAGCCATTAACGCGCCAATGCAGGGAACCGCCGCCGACATTATCAAACGGGCGATGATTGCCGTTGATGCGTGGTTACAGGCTGAGCAACCGCGTGTACGTATGATCATGCAGGTACACGATGAACTGGTATTTGAAGTTCATAAAGATGATGTTGATGCCGTCGCGAAGCAGATTCATCAACTGATGGAAAACTGTACCCGTCTGGATGTGCCGTTGCTGGTGGAAGTGGGGAGTGGCGAAAACTGGGATCAGGCGCACTAAGATTCGCCTGAACATGCCCTTTTTTCGTAAGTAAGCAACATAAGCTGTCACGTTTTGTGATGGCTATTAGAAATTCCTATGCAACAACTGAAAAAAAATTACAAAAAGTGCTTTCTGAACTGAACAAAAAAGAGTAAAGTTAGTCGCGTAGGGTACAGAGGTAAGATGTTCTATCTTTCAGACCTTTTACTTCACGTAATCGGATTTGGCTGAATATTTTAGCCGCCCCAGTCAGTAATGACTGGGGCGTTTTTTATTGGGCGAAAGAAAAGATCCGTAATGCCTGATGCGCTATGTTTATCAGGCCAACGGTAGAATTGTAATCTATTGAATTTACGGGCCGGATACGCCACATCCGGCACAAGCATTAAGGCAAGAAAATTATTCGCCGTCCTGCGTTTCTTCTACAGGCTGCATCTCGCTAAACCAGGTATCCAGTTTCTGCCGCAGCTTGTCCACGCCTTGTTTCTTCAACGAAGAAAACGTTTCAACCTGCACATCACCGTTAAACGCCAGTACAGCTTCACGCACCATATTCAATTGCGCTTTACGTGCGCCGCTTGCCAGTTTGTCCGCTTTGGTCAGCAGCACCAGAACGGCGATATTGCTGTCTACCGCCCACTCAATCATCTGCTGATCCAAATCTTTCAGCGGATGGCGAATATCCATTAGCACCACCAGACCTTGCAGGCTCTGACGTTTTTCGAGGTATTCGCCGAGCGCACGCTGCCATTTGCGCTTCATCTCTTCCGGGACTTCCGCATAACCGTACCCAGGCAAGTCAACCAGACGCTTGCCGTCAGCCACTTCAAACAGGTTGATAAGCTGGGTGCGCCCTGGGGTTTTTGAGGTACGAGCCAGGCTTTTCTGGTTAGTCAGCGTGTTCAGCGCGCTGGATTTACCTGCGTTGGAACGGCCTGCAAAAGCCACTTCAATTCCGGTATCGGAAGGTAGGTGGCGAATATCAGGCGCACTCATCACAAAATGCGTCTGTTGATAATTCAAATTAGTCAAAGCGGTCGTCTCCGTCAGTCAAAGCTTTGTGGCGATTATACCTGAACCATAATAAAAGGCGGATTTTTCGGCGTGAGCGTTGTAAGTAAAAGCCATACGCTTTGTGAGACATTGCCGATAGTCTTTATGCGAAATAGCAGAGAAAATTCTGCGATGCATGTCAAATAAGCTATATAAATCAGTGAATTGCTTTTATATAAAACTCTGAAAATGTGCAAATACTGATGGCGGTTGATTGTTTGTTTAAAGCAAAGGCGTAAAGTAGCACCCATAGAGCGAGGACGCTAACAGGAACAATGACTCAGGATGAGGGTCAGGAGCGCCAGGAGGCGAAGACAGAGGATTGTCAGGAAGACAAACGTCCGGAGACGTAATTAAACGGAAATGGAATCAACACGGATTGTTCCGGCTAAAGGAAAAACAGGGTGTGTTGGCGGCCTGCAAGGATTGTAAGACCCGTTAAGGGTTATGAGTCAGGAAAAAAGGCGACAGAGTAATCTGTCGCCTTTTTTCTTTGCTTGCTTTCTGTTAGATTCCGCCGCAAATCTATACTGAATAAAACGGCTAAAAGACGAACCATTATGAAACCATCATCTTCAAACTCACGCAGCAAAGGTCATGCAAAAGCGCGTCGAAAAACACGCGAGGAGCTGGATCAGGAAGCTCGTGATCGCAAGCGTCAGAAAAAACGTCGTGGTCATGCGCCGGGCAGCCGCGCAGCGGGCGGAAACACCACGTCAGGCAGCAAAGGCCAGAACGCACCAAAAGATCCACGTATTGGCAGTAAAACCCCTATTCCATTGGGCGTGACTGAAAAAGTCACCAAACAGCACAAACCGAAGAGTGAGAAACCTATGCTTTCACCGCAGGCGGAGTTGGAATTACTGGAAACGGATGAGCGTCTGGATGCGCTGCTGGAACGTCTGGAAGCAGGCGAAACCCTGAGCGCCGAAGAGCAATCCTGGGTGGATGCTAAACTGGATCGTATTGATGAGTTGATGCAGAAACTCGGCCTCTCTTATGACGATGACGAAGAAGAGGAAGAAGACGAGAAGCAAGAAGACATGATGCGTCTGCTGCGGGGCAACTAACGGATTGCCGCCGTGGGCCTTCCGTTCTGCTGATAACCCTTCCGGTTATATGTTTATCTGGTGTGGTTATTCGTTAAACTACAGCGGTTGTCGCGGCGACAAAAGTGGCTGCGCAACCGGCTGATGACCCGAAACGGGCATCCGCCGGTACGCCGTAGCCGCCAGAGACGCCATCGGAAGGAGTGAGCATGTCTGTACAGCAAATCGACTGGGATCTGGCCCTGATCCAGAAATATAACTATTCCGGGCCACGATACACCTCGTACCCGACCGCGCTGGAGTTTTCAGAAGACTTCGGCGAACAGGCGTTTTTACAAGCCGTGGCGCGCTATCCTGAGCGTCCATTATCTCTCTACGTACATATCCCGTTCTGCCATAAGCTTTGTTACTTCTGCGGTTGCAATAAGATTGTTACTCGCCAGCAGCACAAGGCCGATCAGTATCTGGACGCGCTGGAGCAAGAAATCGTCCATCGTGCACCGCTGTTCGCCGGGCGTCACGTCAGCCAATTGCACTGGGGCGGCGGAACGCCGACGTATCTGAATAAAGCGCAAATCAGCCGCCTGATGAAGCTGCTGCGCGAAAACTTCCAGTTCAATGCCGATGCGGAGATTTCGATCGAAGTCGATCCGCGGGAAATCGAACTGGATGTACTCGATCATTTACGCGCCGAAGGCTTTAATCGCCTGAGCATGGGCGTGCAGGACTTCAACAAAGAAGTGCAACGTCTGGTTAACCGCGAGCAGGATGAAGAGTTCATCTTTGCACTGCTTAACCATGCGCGTGAGATTGGTTTTACCTCCACCAACATCGACCTGATTTACGGCCTGCCGAAACAGACGCCGGAGAGTTTCGCCTTTACCCTGAAACGTGTGGCGGAGCTGAACCCCGATCGTCTGAGTGTCTTTAACTACGCGCATCTGCCGACCATTTTTGCTGCTCAGCGCAAAATCAAAGATGCTGACCTGCCGAGTCCGCAGCAAAAACTCGATATCCTGCAGGAAACCATCGCCTTCCTGACGCAATCGGGCTATCAGTTTATCGGTATGGATCACTTTGCCCGTCCGGATGACGAGCTGGCGGTGGCCCAGCGTGAAGGCGTGCTGCATCGTAACTTCCAGGGCTACACCACTCAGGGCGATACCGATCTGCTGGGGATGGGCGTTTCCGCCATCAGCATGATTGGCGACTGCTACGCGCAGAACCAGAAAGAGTTGAAGCAGTACTATCAGCAAGTGGATGAACAAGGCAATGCGCTGTGGCGTGGTATTGCGCTAACGCGTGATGACTGTATTCGCCGCGATGTGATTAAGTCGCTCATCTGCAACTTCCGTCTGGATTACGCCCCTATTGAGAAACAGTGGGATTTGCACTTCGCTGATTACTTTGCGGAAGATCTCAAGCTGCTCGCCCCGTTAGCAAAAGATGGGCTGGTGGATGTGGATGAGAAGGTAATACAGGTGACGGCGAAAGGTCGCTTGCTGATCCGCAACATTTGCATGTGCTTTGATACCTATCTGCGCCAGAAAGCGCGGATGCAGCAGTTCTCACGGGTGATTTAAATAGTGAATGGCGCTTCGTTTACAAAGTAGAAAACGAAAGCGCCATCAATGCTGAGAACAAGATTGCCTGATGCGCTACGCTTATCAGGCCTACACAAAACCTGTTGAAAATATTGCTTTTGTAGGCCGGATAAGGCGTTCACGCCGCATCCGGCATGAACAAAGAGCACTTCATCAGCAATCTGAAACTCAACTAAACAGCCCAATCATTTGCGGCACACAGCACGGCAGCAACGGCAGTTTGCGGTGTGTGGCTGTCAACTGCGCCACTCGATACCAGATTAATTATTGATTCCAGCATAATGACTCTCCCCGTTTTCCGGGCAAGATCATACTGAACTTATCGGAACAGTAAAGCGTAAAATACCAGCAATTTGCGCTCAATAATCAATCTTTACACACAAGCTGTGAATCACTCCATCCCCAGCTCTTTTAACTTACGCGTCAGGGTGTTGCGGCCCCAGCCGAGTAGCCGCGCCGCTTCCTGTTTATGCCCCTGCGTATGTCGCAACGCGGTCGTCAGTAACGTCCGCTCCAGCTCTGGCTGCGCTTCGGAAAGCAGATTTTGATGACCGGAACGCAGCGCTCTGTCTGCCCACTGCGCAAGAAGCGTCGCCCAGCTGTCCGGTTGCATTTGCGAAGTACTCTCCGCAACCGTTGATTCAAACAGTTCGCCGGGCAAATCCTGAATCAACACTTCCTGCCCGGCGGCCATCACCGTTAGCCAGCGGCAGGTGTTTTCCAGCTGGCGCACGTTGCCTGGCCACGCCAGACGCGTCAGAGCAGCTTCGGTTTCCGGATGCAGTAACTTCGCTTCTACGCCCAGTTCGCGCGCGGCAACCTGTAAAAAATGGCGCGCCAGACGGGGAATATCTTCCCGACGTTCGCGCAGCGGCGGCAGATGAACGCGGATAACGTTCAGGCGGTGGAACAGATCCTCACGGAACTTACCTTCCTGCACTCGCTGTTCGAGATTCTGGTGAGTGGCAGCGATAATCCGCACATCCACTTTCACCGGCGCATAGCCGCCAACGCGGTAAAACTGACCGTCTGCCAGCACGCGCAGCAAACGCGTCTGCACATCCAGCGGCATATCACCAATTTCGTCGAGGAATAATGTACCGCCATCGGCCTGTTCAAAACGCCCCTGACGAATGGTATTCGCGCCAGTAAACGCGCCTTTCTCGTGGCCAAACAGTTCTGATTCGATCAAATCTTTTGGGATAGCTGCCATATTCAGCGCGATAAACGGCGCTTTGGCGCGCGGACTGTGGCGATGCAGGGCATGAGCGACCATTCTTTACCGGTGCCGGATTCGCCGTTAATCAGCACGCTAATAGAAGAACGCGAAAGCCGACCGATAATACGGAACACGTCCTGCATGGCTGGCGCTTCGCCGATGATATCGGTCGTTGGGCCGTTAAGCTGAACATTACGCGGCTGCTGCTGTTCCTGGTAATGACTGATGGCGCGCTCAACCAGCGCCACGGCTTCGTCGATATCAAACGGTTTGGGCAGATAATCGAACGCCCCTTGTTGATAGGCGCTGACGGCAGCATCCAGATCGGAATGTGCGGTCATAATGATGACCGGAAGCATCGGATGGCGCTGTTTAATCTGCTTGAGCAGCGCCAGCCCGTCCATTCCCGGCATACGGATATCTGAAAGCAGCACATCCGGCGTTTTGCTCGCCAGCGCCTCCAGCACTTCTGCGCCGTTCTCAAACGTCGTACAGGTTAAACCTGCCCCAGCGAGCGCACGTTCAAGCACCCAACGGATGGAACTATCGTCATCGACTACCCAGACTATCCCTCGTTGCATAAACGTCACCTTTATTTCCTGATAGGCAGGTAAACCGAGAACTCGGTATGCCCTGGCCAACTGGTAAATTCAATTTTGCCTGAATGCTGATCAATCAAATTACGAGCGATGGATAAGCCAAGCCCGGTGCCACCTTCGCGGCCGCTGACCATCGGGTAAAACAGCGTATCCTGCAAATGAGGCGGAATGCCCGGCCCGTTATCTTCCACATCAATCCGCGCCGCCAGCCGGTAGCGCTCGCCGTGTAAGGTCAGTTGAAACGCGGTGCGGGTACGCAGAATGATTTCACCACCCTCCGGCCCCAGCGCCTGTAGCGCATTGCGCACAATATTCAGCAAGACCTGTTCAATTTGATCCGGGTCGTGCGCCAGTTCCGGCAGGCTGGGATCGTAATCACGAATCAACCGCACGTTGTCCGGCAGTTCCATCGACACCAGCGTTACCACGCGTTCAGCTACTTTGTGAATACTTTCGGTAACGCGCGTACCGGGCAGCTGCGGCCCCAACAGACGGTCGACCAGATTTCGCAGCCGGTCCGCCTGTTCGATAATCACTTTGGTATATTCGAGTAGTGATGGGTCAGGTAACGCTTTGCTGAGTAGCTGCGCCGCGCCACGTAAACCGCCAAGCATTTTTAATCTCATGTGCGGCCGCGCACTAAATCACGGGCGCAACCTGCTGGGCGTGCTGTAGCTGTTCCCTGACTTAAGCGGCGCTGGTTATCCATCGGAGCCATCTCCAGCAGGATCATGCCGTCCGGCATACGCTGGGCCGTCACAGAAAGGATATGCGAGCGCCGTCGATGACCAGCGTCACTTCGTTATCGGTAAAACCTTGCCCCGCCTCAGACTTTCTTGCATCAGCTCGATATTTAATGAAGTAGCTCAAGCAGTTCCGGTAACGGTGTACCAAACAATTTGCGGGAGCTTTGGGCGAGCAGTTGTTGCGCGGCGGGGTTGGCGTAATGGATCGCCAGATTGTCATCAATTAACAAAATACTGTTAATCAGCGAGTTGAGGATCTGCCCAGCATCGGGCTGCGTGCCTGTTGCCATAAAGCAGTCTCCTGAACAGGTTGCACCATTTTAGTGCATTATAGCTTTTTACGGATAAAAAGCGCGAAGCATCAGAGAATTGACGGAGAAAAAAGCCCATGCAGAGATGGGCTGAAAGTTTCCACGGCAACTAAATCCCGGCGTTGTTGCGCCGGGTAGTACAACTTCAACTATTAGACGCTGTAGTACAGCTCAAACTCTACCGGATGCGGAGTCATACGCACGCGGTCATCTTCTTCGCGACGCAGAGCGATGTACGCATCAATTGCTTCGTCAGTGAACACGCCACCGGCTTTCAGGAACTCGCGGTCCAGATCCAGTTCGTTCAGTGCTTCTTCCAGAGAGCCTGCAACCTGTGGGATCTCTTTCGCTTCTTCTGGCGGCAGGTCATACAGGTTTTTGTCCATGGCTTCGCCCGGATGGATCTTGTTCTTGATACCATCAAGACCGGCCATCAGCAGGGCAGCAAAGCACAGGTACGGGTTAGCTGCCGGATCCGGGAAACGTACTTCGATACGACGTGCTTTCGGAGAAGAAACCACCGGAATACGGATAGACGCAGAACGGTTACGCGCAGAGTAAGCCAGCATTACCGGTGCTTCATAGCCCGGGACCAGACGCTTATAAGAGTTGGTGGTCGGGTTTGCCAGGGCGTTAATCGCTTTAGCGTGTTTGATTACGCCGCCAATGTAGTACAGCGCCTGCTCAGACAGACCTGCGTATTTGTCGCCTGCGAACAGGTTAACGCCGTTTTTAGACAGAGACATGTGGCAGTGCATACCGGAGCCGTTATCACCGAACATCGGTTTTGGCATAAAGGTCGCGGTTTTACCGAAGCGGTGCGCTACGTTGTGCACAACATATTTGTAGATCTGAATTTCGTCAGCTTTTTTGGTCATGGTATTGAAGCGGGTAGCCACTTCGTTCTGACCAGCAGTCGCTACTTCGTGGTGATGGGCTTCAACCACCAGACCCATCTGTTCCATCACCAGACACATTTCAGAACGAATATCCTGAGCCGAGTCTACCGGTGGAACCGGGAAGTAACCGCCTTTCACTGCCGGACGGTGACCTTTGTTACCACCTTCGTATTGGGTGGAGGAGTTCCATGCGCCTTCGATATCGTCGATAGCAACGTGGGAACCGGAGATAGATGATCCGAAACGGATGTCATCGAACAGGAAGAATTCAGGTTCTGGCCCGAACAGTACGGTGTCGGCAATGCCAGTGGAACGCAGGTAATCTTCGGCGCGCTTCGCAATGGAGCGCGGGTCACGGTCATAGCCTTGCAGGGTGCCAGGTTCAAGGATGTCGCAACGGATAATCAGGGTGGAGTCGGCGAAGAACGGGTCAATCACTGCGGTGGATGCGTCTGGCATCAGCACCATGTCGGACTCGTTAATGCCTTTCCAGCCGCCAATCGAGGAGCCGTCAAACATTTTGCCTTCTTCGAAGAATTCAGCATTCACCTGATGAGCAGGGATAGTGACGTGCTGTTCTTTACCTTTAGTATCGGTGAAGCGCAAATCAACAAACTTCACTTCGTGCTCGTTCAGCATCGTCAGTACGTGTTCAGCGGACATACTTTAACTCTCCTGGATTGGTCATGGTCGTCGTGGTAACGAAATCTGCAATTATTTTGGCCGTGTCGCCGTAAAAAAGATAAAGCGAAATCTGTGCCAACTTTTAAATTGCCCCTAAAAGGCGTTATCATGCGCACCATCGTGCAAAAGGGCTGCACCACGATGTGAATGTTGCACCAATATAGTGCTTCAATGGAAACATTAAGCACCATGTTGGTGCAATGACCTTTGGATAACCCTTTTTATGCTCCGTGAAAGCGATCACAAAGGGACTCTGCAATACTTGTTTGCGGAGGATGTTTGTGATCCTGTTTTGTAGTGCGATTAATCCGTGTACAATAACGCGCTATTTCTAATGCCTGAGGCAAAGTTGTGATCGAAAAATTGCGTAATATCGCCATCATCGCGCACGTAGACCATGGTAAAACCACCCTGGTAGACAAGCTGCTCCAACAATCCGGTACGTTCGACTCTCGTGCCGAAACCCAAGAGCGCGTGATGGACTCCAACGATTTGGAGAAAGAGCGTGGGATTACCATCCTCGCGAAAAACACCGCTATCAAATGGAATGATTACCGTATCAACATCGTTGATACCCCGGGGCACGCCGACTTCGGTGGTGAAGTTGAACGTGTAATGTCCATGGTAGACTCAGTGCTGCTGGTGGTTGACGCATTTGACGGCCCGATGCCGCAAACGCGCTTCGTAACCAAAAAAGCGTTTGCTTACGGCCTGAAGCCGATTGTTGTTATCAACAAAGTTGACCGCCCTGGCGCGCGTCCTGATTGGGTTGTGGATCAGGTATTCGATCTGTTCGTTAACCTCGACGCGACCGACGAGCAGCTGGACTTCCCGATCGTTTACGCTTCTGCGCTGAACGGTATCGCGGGTCTGGACCACGAAGATATGGCGGAAGACATGACCCCGCTGTACCAGGCGATTGTTGACCACGTTCCTGCGCCGGACGTTGACCTTGACGGTCCGTTCCAGATGCAGATTTCTCAGCTCGATTACAACAGCTATGTTGGCGTTATCGGCATTGGCCGCATCAAGCGCGGTAAAGTGAAGCCGAACCAGCAGGTCACTATCATCGATAGCGAAGGCAAAACCCGCAACGCGAAAGTCGGTAAAGTGCTGGGCCACCTCGGTCTGGAACGTATCGAAACCGACCTCGGCGGAAGCTGGCGATATCGTTGCGATCACGGGCCTTGGCGAACTGAACATTTCTGACACCGTTTGCGACACGCAAAACGTTGAAGCGCTGCCGGCACTCTCCGTTGATGAGCCGACCGTTTCTATGTTCTTCTGCGTTAACACCTCGCCGTTCTGCGGTAAAGAAGGTAAGTTCGTAACGTCTCGTCAGATCCTGGATCGTCTGAACAAAGAACTGGTACACAACGTTGCGCTGCGCGTAGAAGAAACCGAAGACGCTGATGCGTTCCGCGTTTCTGGTCGTGGCGAACTACACCTGTCTGTTCTGATCGAAAACATGCGTCGTGAAGGTTTCGAACTGGCGGTATCCCGTCCGAAAGTTATCTTCCGTGAAATCGACGGTCGTAAACAAGAGCCATATGAAAACGTGACTCTGGACGTTGAAGAACAGCATCAGGGTTCTGTAATGCAGGCGCTGGGCGAACGTAAAGGCGACCTGAAAAACATGAATCCAGACGGTAAAGGCCGCGTACGTCTCGACTACGTGATCCCAAGCCGTGGTCTGATTGGCTTCCGTTCTGAGTTCATGACCATGACTTCCGGTACTGGTCTGCTGTACTCCACCTTCAGCCACTACGACGACGTACGTCCGGGTGAAGTGGGTCAGCGTCAGAACGGCGTACTGATCTCTAACGGTCAGGGTAAAGCGGTCGCGTTCGCGCTGTTCGGTCTGCAGGATCGCGGTAAGCTGTTCCTCGGTCACGGTGCAGAAGTTTACGAAGGTCAGATTATCGGTATTCATAGCCGCTCTAACGACCTGACTGTAAACTGCCTGACCGGTAAGAAACTGACCAACATGCGTGCTTCCGGTACTGACGAAGCCGTTGTTCTGGTTCCGCCTATCCGCATGACTCTGGAACAAGCTCTGGAGTTCATCGATGATGACGAACTGGTAGAAGTGACTCCGACCTCTATCCGTATTCGTAAACGTCACCTGACGGAAAACGATCGTCGCCGCGCCAACCGCGCACCGAAAGACGATTAATTTCGTTTTTTAGTTATAAAAAACCTGCCATCGCTGGCAGGTTTTTTTTTACCTGTCGTGAGCGCACACCAATGCGAGTATCTCCCTTATAAGTCTGGGATTACGTCAATAGAGAGCTTTGTCACAATTATCTGCAAAGTCATACGCCGTTAATTGCTTTCTTTTTTGGCGTAAGCGTAAGATGCCTCATCTGGTTTAAACCAAAAGGATTAAACAATGACGGGAAATCAATCCACCGTAGAAAATGCAAAAGAGAAACTGGATCGGTGGTTAAAAGATGGCATCACCACGCCGGGTGGAAAACTCCCTTCAGAAAGAGAGCTGGGAGAACTGCTGGGCATTAAACGTATGACGCTGCGCCAGGCGTTGTTGAACCTCGAGGCAGAATCCAAAATCTTCCGTAAGGATCGTAAGGGGTGGTTCGTGACCCAGCCGCGATTTAATTACAGTCCGGAGTTGTCGGCGAGCTTTCAGCGGGCCGCAATTGAGCAAGGACGAGAGCCTTCCTGGGGGTTTACCGAGAAAAACCGTACCAGCGATATTCCCGAGACGCTCGCGCCACTGATTGCAGTGACACCATCAACTGAACTCTATCGCATCACCGGCTGGGGGGCGCTGGAAGGACATAAAGTTTTCTATCACGAAACATATATTAATCCTGAAGTTGCTCCGGGTTTTATTGAACAACTTGAAAACCACTCATTTTCTGCAGTCTGGGAAAAGTGCTACCAAAAAGAGACGGTAGTAAAAAAATTGATTTTCAAACCCGTCAGAATGCCGGGCGATATCAGCAAGTATCTTGGCGGTTCTGCGGGTATGCCAGCGATCTTAATTGAAAAGCATCGCGCCGACCAGCAAGGCAATATTGTCCAGATAGATATTGAATATTGGCGATTTGAGGCCGTAGACCTCATCATTAATCTGTAGGTGTTTTATGGTGACAATAAATAACGCAAGAAAGATTCTACAACGTGTCGACACTCTTCCTCTTTATTTACATGCTTATGCCTTTCATTTAAATATGCGGCTGGAAAGAGTGTTGCCTGCTGATTTACTTGATATCGCAAGTGAAAATAATCTACGTGGCGTCAAAATCCATGTTCTGGATGGCGAGCGTTTTTCTCTTGGTAATATGGACGATAAAGAACTCTCTGCCTTTGGAGATAAAGCCCGCCGTCTGAACCTTGATATTCATATTGAAACCAGCGCCTCAGATAAGGCATCTATTGACGAAGCCGTCGCCATTGCGTTGAAAACTGGGGCATCGTCCGTACGTTTTTATCCACGTTATGAAGGTAATTTGCGCGACGTATTATCGATCATCGCTAACGACATTGCCTATGTACGGGAAACGTATCAGGACAGCGGCCTGACTTTTACGATCGAACAGCATGAAGATTTAAAAAGCCATGAGCTGGTGTCGCTGGTCAAAGAAAGTGAGATGGAATCTCTTTCCTTACTGTTTGATTTTGCGAACATGATCAATGCAAATGAGCATCCCATCGACGCTTTAAAAACGATGGCGCCGCATATTACCCAGAAGGTCCATATCAAAGATGCCTTGATCGTTAAAGAACCGGGTGGCCTGGGTCATAAAGCCTGTATTTCAGGTCAGGGTGATATGCCGTTCAAAGCGTTATTAACGCACCTTATATGCCTGGGTGATGATGAGCCGCAGGTGACGGCATATGGCCTGGAAGAAGAGGTTGATTACTATGCGCCGGCGTTCCGCTTTGAAGACGAAGATGATAATCCGTGGATCCCTTATCGCCAGATGAGTGAAACACCATTGCCAGAAAATCATTTACTGGATGCGCGGTTACGTAAAGAAAAAGAAGATGCAATTAATCAGATAAATCATGTGCGTAACGTACTACAACAAATCAAACAAGAGGCAAACCATCTTCTGAACCACTAATAAGTTTTAACTCATACGCAGTTAATAAAACCATTCCATATGAATGGTCGGTATCTTATTGCCTTTAAAACAGTGATTTTAAAAATCGCTTAGGGGATGTTATGCTCACGAAAAAGAAATGGGCGTTATTTAGTCTATTAACATTTGTGGCGGTACAATTTATAAATTACCGTCGCTGAAAGATGCGTTTTATATCCCGATGCAGGAATATTTCCATTTGACCAATGGTCAAATTGGTAATGCTATGTCGGTAAACTCATTTGTCACGACAGTGGGTTTTTTTCTGTCTATTTATTTTGCCGATAAACTACCGCGCAGATACACCATGTCATTCTCACTCATTGCGACAGGATTACTGGGTGTTTATTTGACGACAATGCCGGGGTATTGGGGCATCCTCTTTGTCTGGGCGCTATTTGGCGTTACTTGCGACATGATGAACTGGCCGGTCTTGCTCAAGTCGGTAAGTCGATTGGGCAATAGCGAACAACAAGGTCGGTTGTTTGGCTTCTTCGAAACAGGGCGTGGCATTGTCGATACCGTGGTGGCATTTTCTGCGTTGGCAGTATTTACCTGGTTTGGCAGTGGCTTATTGGGTTTTAAAGCAGGCATCTGGTTCTATTCCCTTATTGTGATTGCCGTAGGCATTATTATTTTCTTTGTCCTGAATGACAAAGAAGAGGCACCGTCCGTTGAGGTGAAAAAAGAAGACGGAGCATCGCAAAACACCAGTATGACCTCGGTGCTGAGAGACAAAACCATCTGGCTTATCGCTTTTAACGTCTTCTTCGTTTACGCGGTTTACTGTGGCCTGACATTCTTCATTCCATTCCTGAAAAACATCTATCTATTGCCCGTTGCGCTGGTGGGGGCTTACGGCATCATTAACAATACTGTCTGAAAATGATTGGTGGACCGATTGGCGGCATGATTTCAGATAAGATCCTGAAATCGCCGAGTAAATATCTATGCTACACCTTTATCATCAGTACCGCTGCGCTCGTACTGTTGATTATGCTGCCGCACGAAAGTATGCCGGTCTATTTAGGGATGGTATGTACGCTGGGCTTTGGCGCGATAGTCTTTACACAGCGAGCCGTATTTTTTGCACCTATCGGCGAAGCAAAAATTGCTGAAAATAAAACAGGTGCGGCGATGGCGTTGGGTAGCTTTATTGGTTACGCTCCGGCGATGTTCTGCTTCAGTCTGTATGGCTACATTCTGGATTTAAATCCGGGGATTATTGGCTACAAAATCGTGTTTGGCATTATGGCCTGCTTCGCATTCAGTGGTGCGGTGGTTTCCGTAATGCTGGTTAAGCGTATTAGCCAACGTAAGAAAGAGATGCTGGCGGCTGAAGCTTAATTAATGGCCGGATGTGCTTAATCCGGCCAATGAAAACCGTATCAACCGTAGGCCGGATAAGGCGTTTACGCCGCATCCGGCAGTTTCACATCAGAAGAAATACTTCGTCCCGATACGGATCTGGTTTTGCTCGCGGTGGTACGGTTCGACGTTGCGGTCTAACCAGCGCAATTCGAAATAAGGGAGCCAGTTTTCATTAATACGGTAACGGAAGGTGTTAGTGATTTCCCAATGATGATCTTTCCCGTTGCTACTATTAAAGTCATTCACTCGCATGAAGTAATGTGGCTCAAATGTATAGGAAAATTTATCGGTGATTTTAAAATTCCAGTAGGTGCCAATTTCATAGGTGTCATTATTATCCAGTTCCCCGCTCAAATCTGTTGAACTATAGTTATTATGGTTATAGCGATTTCGTACTGTCAGATTAAACCATGGTACAAATTTATAGTTGACGTCCAGATACACTGCACCACCCGAACCGATACTCTTATCATTAATTAAGCCACCGGGCTGGATGGTTAATTTATCGGTTGGTTTGAATAAAGGATACCAACCTTCAATTTCATTATAGCCATGTTTTAGTTCATCTTCTCGCTGAAAGGTGTAGGTATTGGTTAACATAATACCCGCGCCCATATCGAAGTTATAACCCACACGTAGCATAACCTCGCCCTGATCGGAGGCAAGATTATATGCCTCCCTGTTTTCGACGTATGCGCCAGCAAATACCGAGGCAGAGGTCAGAGAAGATAATAAAATTATTGCATTAATCTTTTTCATAATAAGTCCATTTTTTAAACGTAGGGAGGCCGCCACCCACCAGGATGGAAATAGCGGCTATTGACATTTATAACGTTACGGAAGCCGTTTTTTCTTCTGTCGCCATCTCTTTATTTTTGCGTTGGTTGATTTCCTCAATAATCAATGCAAACCGTTTTTCATTGAGTGTGTAAAAGAATCCCATCGTCAATGCAGCAATAATTGCCAGTGCACAAGGCCAGATAAAAATGAGCTGACGCAAACCCTGTAATGTCGCATCGCTTTGCGCGATGTTGGGAACATAACCAATTTGCGTCAGCATAATGCCTGGCAAGAAGCCAGCAAGTGCGGCAGAAATTTTACGAAAGAAGGTATAACCGGTATAAACAGAACCTTCGGCACGAATACCGGTTTTCCATTCACCGTAATCTACGGTATCTGGTACCAGTGCCCAGTTCAGGCTGTTTACAAAGGCCGTGCCAAAAAAGGCGACACAAGAGAACATGACGAAAGTGAAAGAGTTACTTCCCCAGAAATAATTCAGTATATCACCCACCGCCCATAGCACCATGCCAGCTAAATAAACCTGTTTTTTACCAAAACATTTTACAGTTACTGGCACCAGTAATACGCCGACGAGGATGCATCCCATACTGAAGAATCCCATCCACGACAATAAATTAATATCATTCAGCACATACTGGGTGTAATAGACCTGAATCGCCAGTTTGATATTAAATGCCGCCAGAGTACACAGGTTAGCAATGCATAAAACCAGCAATGGTGGATTACGAAATATCGCGCAAAAAGATTTGAGAATACTGGCTTTATGTCCGGTTGGCGCTGTGTCCACATAATGCTCTTTGACGCCTCTGTAGCACAGCATCATAAAAATAAAGCCGCCAATGGAGAACATAAGTGCCGCACAGGCATAACCGACGGTTGAGTCAGAAAAAAGCGACTGCAACGGAATAAACGCCACGGTACAAATCAATAGCCCTATGGTTGCACCACCCTGGCGGTAAGCCGCGAGCTGCGCGCGCTCATTCGGGTTTTTGGTAATTGCCGGGATCATCGCACCATACGAGCAGTTCATCAGACTGTATGAAAGTCCAAACATCATAAACAGCGCGGTGGCAATCGTCGTTTTAACCGGCAAACAAAAGGTGGTGGCGATAAACTGGAGCGTTGCAATTAACGCCGCCGGAACTGCTGCATATAAAATAAAGGGACGAAATTTGCCTTTAGGCCCAATATTTTTCCGCGAGTCGAGTAAAAATCCGGTGAGCATATCGGTAAACGCGGTAAAAAACTTCGCCACCAGAAAGATAATCCCGCCATAGTAAGCAGGCATCCCTAATTCATCGGTATAAAATTTGAGGAGATACAGAGTACCGATGCAGAGCATTAAATTCGAACCGACGTCGCCCATACCATAGGCGATTTTTTCCCGCAGATTCAGTTTTAATGTCAGTGGATTATGGTCAGACATAATCACTCCTTATAACGCCCCGCAGGGCGTCGTTTATTATTATTACGCCGTGCGTTTACGGGCTTCTATCTCTTCCACAATGCGGACATACATCTTCTCGTTCAGGCTGTAGAAGCAACCCATCGCCACAATGGTGACTACCGCCAGTGCGCTTGGGTAGATGAAGATCAACTGGCGTAACCCTTCAATGGTGTGGTCAGCCTGTGCGACGTTCGGCACATAGCCAATTTGCGTCAGCATCCAGCCGGGGAAGAAACCAGCCAGCGCCTGAGACACTTTGCGAAAGAAGGTGAAGCCGGTGTAGACCGTGCCTTCCGAACGCACGCCGGTGCGCCACTCGCCGTACTCGACGGTGTCGGAAACCAGCGCCCAGTTCAGGCTGTTAACAAACGCTGAGCCGAAGAACGCCAGGCAGGAGAACGCCACAAAGCTGACCGAGCCGCCGCCGAAGAAATAGTTGAGCAGATCGCCCAGCACCCAAATCAGCAGGCCGCCGATATAGACCTTCTTCTTACCAAAACGTCTGACTGCGCCAGGCATCAGGAACACGCCGATGAAAATACAGCCCATGCTGAAAAATCCCATATACGACAACAGGATGGGATCGTTAAGTACGTACTGGGTGTAATAGACCTGAATGGCGAGCTTGACGTTAAACGCCCCTAAGGTGCAGAGGTTGGCAATACACAGAATGAACAGTGGGCGGTTACCGGCAATTGCGCGGAAAGATTGCAACAGGCCAGGCTTTTGCGCCGGATTGGTTGGTTGGGTTTCGACATAACGCTCTTTCACGCCTGAGTAGCAGATCCACATAAACAGCAGGCCGAACAGTGAAAACAGCGTGGCGGCGAAGATATAGCCAAGTTTCTGATTACCTTCGATAAGATTCATAACTGGCACGAATCCCACCGTGCACAGCAGCAGGCCCAGCGTAGCGCCGCCCTGACGCCATGCCGCCAGTGAGGCGCGTTCGTTGGGGTTTTTGGTGATTGCCGGGACCATTGCGCCGTAGGAGCAGTTCATCATGCTGAAAAACAGTCCGTAAAGCATAAACAGAATAGTGGCCATCACCGTTTTACCGGTGACATCAAACGGTGTGCCGACAAAGTTGGCGATCGCCAGTAAGGTGACCGGGAATGACGCATACAGAATAAAAGGACGGAACTTACCTTTTGGACCGATCTTGCGTCGGGAATCCAACATAATGCCGGTACCCATATCGGTAAACGCAGTAAAGAATTTTGAAATCAAAAAGATAATGCCGCCATAGGTGCCTGGCAGCCCCAGAACGTCGGTATAAAACTTCAAAAGATAAAGCGTACCGATATCCAGCAGGATGTTAGAGGCCAGGTCGCCAATACCGTAAGAGAGTTTCTCTTTAAAGGGCAGGCGTAAAGTTGCTGGATCTTCCGTTGTGATGTGACTCATCGATGTTCTCCCTTTGCCCATGAGTTTCCCCACGGGCGGATGTGATTAGATGCTTTTTAACGACGCGAACAGTGCCGCCCATTCGCTATCGGCGCGATAAAAGACCGGCGGCTTGCCGATGGGCGCATTAACGGTAACTTCCCCGCCCCGGAACGCTTCACCCGTCCAGGCGTGGACCCAGTTATCCTCCGGCAGATAGAGCGTCCAGTCGCTACGGCCTTCTTCATGCACCGGAGCGACCAGAATGTCGCGACCTAACAGGTACTGATATTTCAGGGTGTAAGTGTGCGCATCGTCTTCGTAATGCAGGAACAGCGGGCGCATAACCGGCAGGCCGGACTTCGCATTCAGCGCGACAGCCTCTTTCAGGTAAGGTTTCAGGGTGGTGAAGACGGAGGTCATACGGGCAAAATGGGCGATAGTTTCTGCGTCGCCGTCAAACTGCCAGTTGTCGCCAGGACGGTTACCTTCGTGGGTGCGCATCATCGGCGTGAAGGCGCTGAAATCGCACCAGCGCAGCAGCAGCTCTTTGCTGCGCTTCATCTCAAACAGGGTGGTGTAACCGCCAATGTCGCTGTGGTGCAGGCCATGTCCGGTCATTGCCAGCGACAGCGCCGCCGGGACAACCGACGCCAGGCCATCGTCGAGACTCCAGTCGACGTTCTGGTCGCCCGCCCACATCATGGTGGAGTATTTCTGGCTACCGGTAGAACCGGCGCGCATAAAGAAAAGGATCTCGCCGAGCTTGCCCGTTTCTTCAAGGGCTTCGTAGTTACACTTCGCCCACAGCGCAGGCCAGGCGTTATGCATAATTTCGGCACTGACGCCGTTATGCAGGTACGTGTCGGTGGGCAGATACTCGCCGAAGTCAGCCATCCAGCCGCCGCAGCCGAGTTCAATCATGTTCTTTTTGATCGCTTCCTTGAACCAGGCGTAGGCTTCTGGATTAGTGAGATCGACAACGCCGCCGTAAAACTCGCCAAACTCCACCAGATAGTCACCGCCAGAGGCATCTTTTGCCAGATAGCCGTGTTGTGCCGCTTCTTCGCAGAGATCTTTATCGCTGGCAACATACGGGTTGATATAGGCCAGGAACTGCACGCCCTCCTGATTCCACTGCTTAATGCGTGAATCCAGTTGCGGGTAGTTTTCGCTGTTCCACTTCCAGTTCCACATCACGCGTTTGCCAAAAGAGGTCATACGAATACCGGACCAGTCCTGCGCCCAGATGCCGTTGACCTTCACGCCCGCGTTACGCATGGTGTCCAGTTTCTTCTGGCACACTTCCGTCCCGCCCTGAATGCCGAGCGTTACTCCGTCATAAATCCAGTCGGGCAGTTCTGGCTGGCGTCCCAGCAGGGCGGTTAATTTTTCCAGCAGGGAAATGTATGTGTCAGCACATTCAAAACGCAGCGTTGCTTTGTCTTCCCACAGCGCCAGTTCATGGTATTCCGGGGCACTAAAGTCGAAGTTCATATAGCAACTGTTATCAACATGGCAGTAATACTTCTGCGTGCTGACAAACGTAGGCTGTGGGAAGAAAGTCCAGTAATAGTCGCCGCCCGCATTTTCTTTGCAGTCGGCCTGCCAGGTGACATAGGTTTGTTTGTTGCGACCAACGCCTTGTTCACTGGTCCATAGCGGGAACGGTTTGCCACGCAGATCGAAGTAGGAAAACTGTTCGCCGCAGCCGTAGATATGGTCCTCTGGTTGAGCGGCAAGGCGCAGCCAGATACGGTTGTGGTTAAGGTTGTCGTTTTGTAGTTCCAGCAATAAACGGCCCTGATCGTCGGCAGAGATATTCAGCGTGGCGCTAATGTCAGAACCACGGCTGAAATGAATTAACCAACCATCCGGTGACTGGCTGACGATGGCGTCGGTAAGCGCAATTTTCTCCTGTAGTTTATCTTTAATGCTGAAATTACCGCGGAACATATCGATATCCGCTATACCTGAGCCAATCCATAAACAAGGATTATCTTTGCTATGGGTTAAAATAAGACGTTGTTGAAAATGTAGGGTAAAACTGTCGTTATTCTGATGAAATTGAAAATCTAATAACTGTGGACGTGGCGTATCCATAACTAATCTCCATAGAGTTGAGAACGAGATTGTTGCCTTCCTGTTATTACAGGCTTATGTAAAATGATTCTCATAAAACTGATATATAAAAACTTTACAGAAGCTGAGCTGTTTTTAACTTAATAAATTGAAGATACATAATGTTGCCTTTAGCGAGTGAAATGTTCTTCAATGATTTTGACTGCTAATCAATACAAGTTATTTTCTCTGTCCGTAAATGTTAAAAAACAGGCGGTGCGGTTTTCCTGGTTCCAGTAATAATAAGTCGATACCTGAATTAAAGGCGTTAGGCGGGCAACTCATAGGTTCAACTGCCAGTCCCTGACGCTGTAATTTTTCACCGCTATAAATTTGTACCCAGGGTTGATCGCAACAAAGGCTAACCGAAAGCGCCTGTTGTGGATGGGTAATGGTTATTTCCCACAGATCATTAGCGGTTTTAAAGGTGTGGTCGATTTTTGTCGCGGCTATTGTTTTCGCCTGCGTGAAATTTAAATCCAGCTCATCAACGTGGTGAAGCGTTGTCGGATTTACGTGTTCATCAACGGCATAAACCTGGTTTGCCGGAAGCTGGAACAGATATTCATCAACAGATGTTAAGTTGCAGGTTAAATAAGTATGAATACCCACGCCATAAGGCGCTGCGACAGTGCCGATATTCTGGCTTGCGATCTCAACGGAAAGACCCGTGTGTGCGTTGAGCGAATAAACAACTTGTGAAGCCAGCATAAACGGATAGCCGTAACTGGGCGGCAGAAAAGCTGTCAGGGTAACGCTGGTGGCGGTTAATTCACTAATTTGCCAGTCTCGCCAGGCAAGCAGCCCGTGAATAGCGGCTTTTGAACTATGTTCATTAATGGGTAACTGATATTCCTGCCCCTGATAGCGGTAACAGCCGTTGGCGATCCGGTTCGGCCACGGAATAAGCACTTTACCCAGATGCGCCAGCGGCATCTCTTCGGGTTTGTGCGGGATGACTAAATGACAACCCTGAAAGGTTAATTCAGCCAGACCAGCACCGACGGTCACAATGGTCGCGTGATAATCCCCCGCGGCAAGTGAAACGGTCTGTCCACTGCAATGCATATTGGTGATTTGCATACAAGGCACCTTAATTAACGACATACAGCCTCCCGTGAGGCTGATGTCAAACCCAAAAACTGCACCGGACGGTCCCCTCGCCCCTTTGGGAGAGGGTTAGGGAGGGGAAACCCGCACCCTATTTTCAGATCAGTTATTTCGCATTAATATCCAGCAGACCCGCTGCAACCGCTGGAGCCATGCCGGGCGCTAACGGGATACGCGGGATCACCAGGCAATGCAGCAGGTGATAAATATCCTGTTTGCCGTCCCAGACTTTGGTGGTGACCTTATTGTCCGCATCCAGCTCCTGCCACCAGGAACCATTTTCATAGTCCATCAGGTACTTAATGCAGTACTCCCACCATGTTTGATACCAGGTTTCATACTGGCGATCGCCAGTGACGGTGTAGAGCGCGTAGGCCGTACCCATTGCTTCGACGATAGGCCAACGTACACGTTCGCGGACCACCGGTTTTCCTTCCCAGTCAACGGTATAAACAATCCCGTCCGCGCCATCGGGTGCCCAGGCATCGCGCACGGTGGCGTTAAACAGACCTTTGGCATCTTCTAGCAGCCATGCTGGTGGTTGTTCGCAACGGGCTTCCAGGGCAGCATGGATGTGCAGCATTAAACGGCCCCATTCGATCCAGTGGCCTGGTGTACCTCCGAACGCGCGGAAGCGATGCGCCGGGTTATCTTTGTTGTAATCCGGCAGCGGATTCCACTGGGTATCGAAGTGTTCGTTAACGCGATAATGATTATTTCTGGCGACGTCGTGGATAATCACGGAAGCCACGCGAATCGCGCGATCCAGCCATTTTTTGTCGTGAGTGACGTCATAAACAATCAAGAAAGCTTCCACCGCGTGCATATTGGCATTGCCGCCGCGGTACTCTTCGGTTTTGCTGAAGGCTTCGTCCCAGGATTCCAGGCACATCTGCTCTTCTTCGCTCCAGAAATATTTCTCGATAATTTCAATGGTGTAATCGAGCAGCTTGCGCGCTTCCGGGTGACCCGTTGTGACGGCGCTGGCGGCACCCAGCAGAGCAAAGAAGTGTTGATAGCCCTGTTTGGAGGCATCCACCACGCCCTCGTCATTCACGCAGGCATACCAGCCGCCATATTTTTTATCACGCAGTGCGCCGTTCATGGCTTTGATACCGTGATCAACCAACGAGTAAGCGCCAGGTCGACCCATCGCCGCAGCAACGGAATAAACGTGTAACATACGAGCGGTGATCCACAGATGGGTGCCCATCTCTTCTTTGATTTGCCCTTTATTGCCTAACCAGCCAAAACCAGTCGGCACTACTGAATTTTTACCAAAATCAAAGATGCGGTCGGTTTCCTGTTCCAGCCAACGGTTGTGGCTTAGGGTGTTAAACCATTTCATTCCTTTTATCCTCATCTTAGCGGCGTTTAGCCATCATTTCGTCGACGATATCGCCAAGTTGTTGTAATTTCGGTGCGCAAACGTCACGCAGCATCAGTTCGTTGTCTGGTAAACCGACGACCGATGCCCAGACTGCACGGCCTGCCAGGAATCCCGATGCGCCCGCCGTCATTGCCACGCGTACGGCACGCGGGAACAGTTTTTCGTCGACACCGGAAGAGAGGATCACCCATGGCATATTGATATGGTCATTCAGACGTTGTGAAGCACAGAGAAGCTCTTGTTGCGGACCTTTGCCATAAAGCGGCATTTCAACTTTGTAGAGGTCAGCGCCACTGTCGCCCAGCTCTTTGGCGGCATCGATGATCGCTTGTTCGCGATCGAATTTATCGCCACGACGCGGTGGGCGGACGACTGGCTCAATGATGCTTACCAGACCGTGTGAGTGGCACAGTTCGTTGAACTCTTTCACCATATCCAGACGTTGCTGCGCATCTTCATCACTACGCCACAGCACCAGCAGTTTTAAGGCTTTGCCACCGTCTTGTTTGATCTGTAGCGGATTGATTTTGCGGTCAATAACCACGCTATCGACCGGAATACCGTTGCCAGGAATGAACTCATCGGCGGCGACAATCATGGCGCAACTTTTGGCAATCGCGTTTTGCTCAACCACCTGGCGGTAGCAGAATTGTTGATCTACCAGAATCGCCGAGGCATAAGGCGAGAGGGCCTTTGCAGCGTTAACTTTGAAATCAGTTAAAACGCTATCGGCTACCGGAGCGGGTGCCCCAGCCGCGGCAAACATCATGCGCATGGCTTCGCGCTGATCGACCGCCAGCATGGCAAAACCGCCCGATGCGCGCGTAATGTCGTTGATGGTGTACTTATTCATTCATTTATTCCTTTATCCAGTCGTTACATTTTTACTTTGGCAGTCATCCCGGCACTGACACGGACCTGTTCCAGAATGGCGGACCAGTCCTGGCGACCGCGACCCGCTGCGCGCGCCTGGCTATAAACCTCCCGTGAGGCGGCCCCCAGCGGCATTGGCACATGCAGCTGGTTGGCGACATCAAGGGCGATGCCAAGATCCTTATGGGCAAGATCGATCATGAAGGCGGGAGAAAGATCTCCGCTGAGGACTTTGTTTGGCCAGGAAGTGGTGAAGTGACCTTTACCGGCGGCGGTACCGCTCATCACTTTGACGGCAACATCGAAGGGAAGATTCAGGGCTTCGCACAAAACGGCGGCTTCTGCCGAAAGCGCATTGAGCGCGATGCTCATGTAGTTGTTGATGAGCTTAACGCGGATCCCCATGCCCGGACCGCCAGCGTTGATCAACTCACTGCCCATCGCCATCAGGATCGGTGTGGCACGTTCAACTTGTTCAGCGGTGCCGCCAGCCAGCAGTAACAGAGTACCGGTAATGGCATTTGCAGAAGTACGGCCTACCGGAACATCCATCATGCTGAAGCCTTTGGCTTGCATATCGGCAATCAATTTATCGGTTTGCAGCGGATGGATGGTGGACATATCAATGACCAGCGCATCGGTAGATAAGCCTTCGCAAACGCCGTTTTCACCGAACAACACGTTGCGCACCAGATCGCCATTCGGCAACATGGTAATGATAAATTCGGCATCTTTAGCGGCCTGCGCCGGGTTGGCGGCGGGAGTCGCACCTTTGTCTACCAGATGCCGCACAGCTTCGGCGTTCACATCAAAGACGCGAAGTTGATGCCCTTGCTGCAATAAATTGCTCGCCATTGGCGAACCCATTTGTCCTAAACCGATAAACGCGATTGCTGCCATAACCCTCTCCTGAATACAGTGATGTCACTTTTTGTCATTTATGACATGCTTTGCTTGTCTGTTTTTGATCGTATTTGTAATTTATCGTCAAAAAATTGACAGCCGTCACTTTTTAAACAATTGGTGAAATTAAAATGAACGCATCCCAAAATGTTTAAGGAATGACCATGATTCGTGTTGCTTGTGTAGGTATAACCGTGATGGATCGCATCTATTACGTGGAAGGGTTACCGACGGAGAGCGGTAAATACGTGGCGAGAAATTATACGGAAGTTGGTGGCGGGCCAGCGGCGACGGCAGCGGTTGCGGCGGCAAGGCTGGGGGCGCAGGTCGATTTTATTGGTCGCGTAGGTGATGACGACACGGGCAACAGCCTGCTGGCAGAGCTGGAATCCTGGGGCGTTAACACCCGTTACACCAAACGGTATAACCAGGCGAAATCTTCGCAATCCGCCATCATGGTGGATACCAAAGGCGAGCGGATAATCATTAACTACCCCAGCCCGGATCTGCTGCCTGACGCAGAGTGGTTGGAGGAAATTGATTTCTCTCAGTGGGATGTTGTGCTGGCAGATGTACGCTGGCACGACGGCGCTAAAAAAGCCTTCACCCTGGCCCGTCAGGCGGGTGTGATGACCGTTCTGGACGGGGACATTACGCCGCAGGATATCAGTGAGCTGGTGGCATTAAGCGATCACGCGGCCTTTTCAGAACCGGGTCTGGCGCGCTTAACGGGCGTGAAAGAGATGGCCAGTGCGCTAAAACAGGCACAAACGCTCACAAATGGTCATGTCTATGTGACCCAGGGTAGCGCAGGCTGCGACTGGCTGGAAAATGGTGGGCGTCAGCATCAACCGGCCTTCAAAGTTGATGTGGTAGATACCACAGGTGCGGGTGATGTTTTTCACGGCGCTTTGGCGGTGGCGCTGGCAACAAGTGGGGATTTAGCGGAGTCAGTCCGCTTCGCCAGCGGTGTAGCGGCGTTAAAATGCACACGTCCCGGTGGACGAGCCGGGATCCCTGACTGTGATCAAACCCGATCTTTTTTGTCACTTTTTGTATAAAATGCCAGGGTGATGGTTTTTCGAGGAATTTTCATGAGCCTTACCGAACTAACCGGTAACCCGCGGCACGACCAACTCCTCATGCTGATCGCCGAGCGTGGGTATATGAATATTGATGAGCTGGCAAATCTGCTGGATGTCTCCACGCAGACGGTCCGCCGGGATATTCGTAAATTAAGCGAGCAAGGCCTGATTACGCGCCATCACGGTGGCGCGGGTCGGGCTTCCAGCGTCGTTAATACGGCGTTCGAGCAGCGTGAGGTTTCGCAAACCGAGGAAAAAAAAGCGATTGCCGAAGCGGTGGCAGACTATATTCCTGATGGTTCAACAATATTTATCACCATTGGTACGACTGTTGAGCATGTTGCCCGGGCGTTACTTAACCATAATCATTTGCGGATAATCACCAACAGCCTGCGTGTGGCGCATATTCTTTACCACAACCCGCGCTTTGAAGTGATGGTGCCCGGCGGTACGTTGCGCTCTCATAATAGCGGGATCATTGGCCCTTCAGCGGCGTCCTTTGTGGCTGATTTTCGTGCTGATTATCTGGTAACAAGCGTTGGGGCGATTGAGAGCGATGGCGCGTTGATGGAGTTTGATGTAAACGAAGCTAACGTGGTGAAAACGATGATGGCGCACGCGAGAAATATTCTGCTGGTCGCCGATCACACTAAGTATCATGCTTCGGCGGCGGTTGAAATTGGTAACGTGGCACAGGTCACTGCGCTCTTTACCGACGAGCTGCCGCCCGCTGCGCTAAAATCACGCTTACAAGACAGCCAAATTGAAATCATTCTTCCCCAGGAAGACGTAGATTTTGTGACCGTTAACCGGCTTCATACCTTGCCACATAGCCAAACCCATCCTTTCCCGCTACAGTTAATTTCTTGTGGCGCGAAAGGAGGCAAAAATGCTCTATATCTTTGATTTAGGTAATGTGATTGTCGATATCGACTTTAACCGTGTGCTGGGAGCCTGGAGCGATTTAACGCGTATTCCGCTGGCATCGCTTAAGAAGAGTTTTCATATGGGGGAGGCGTTTCATCAGCATGAGCGTGGGGAAATTAGCGACGAAGCGTTCGCAGAGGCGCTGTGTCATGAGATGGCTCTACCGCTAAGCTACGAGCAGTTCTCTCACGGCTGGCAGGCGGTGTTTGTTGCGCTGCGCCCGGAAGTGATCGCCATCATGCATAAACTGCGTGAGCAGGGGCATCGCGTGGTGGTGCTTTCCAATACCAACCGCCTGCATACCACCTTCTGGCCGGAAGAATACCCGGAAATTCGTGATGCTGCTGACCATATCTATCTGTCGCAAGATCTGGGGATGCGCAAACCTGAAGCACGAATTTACCAGCATGTTTTGCAGGCGGAAGGTTTTTCACCCAGCGATACGGTCTTTTTCGACGATAACGCCGATAATATAGAAGGAGCCAATCAGCTGGGCATTACCAGTATTCTGGTGAAAGATAAAACCACCATCCCGGACTATTTCGCGAAGGTGTTATGCTAAAAACCATTCAGGACAAAGCCAGGCACCGTACTCGTCCACTATGGGCCTGGCTAAAACTACTCTGGCAACGTATTGATGAGGACAACATGACAACCCTGGCAGGTAACCTTGCCTATGTGTCTTTGCTCTCATTAGTGCCGCTGGTTGCCGTTGTTTTTGCGCTTTTCGCCGCTTTTCCCATGTTTTCCGACGTCAGCATTCAGTTGCGTCACTTTATTTTTGCCAACTTTCTGCCTGCTACTGGCGATGTTATTCAGCGGTATATCGAACAATTTGTTGCCAATTCCAACAAGATGACCGCCGTTGGCGCGTGCGGGCTGATCGTCACCGCATTATTGTTGATGTACTCCATCGATAGCGCGTTGAATACCATCTGGCGCAGTAAACGAGCGCGACCAAAAATTTACTCGTTTGCCGTGTACTGGATGATTTTAACGCTGGGGCCGCTGCTGGCAGGGGCCAGTCTGGCGATCAGTTCCTATTTGCTCTCCCTGCGCTGGGCGAGCGATCTCAATACTGTCATCGACAACGTGCTGCGTATTTTTCCGCTGCTGTTGTCGTGGATCTCCTTCTGGTTGCTGTACAGCATTGTTCCTACCATCCGCGTACCTAACCGCGACGCGATTGTCGGCGCGTTTGTCGCTGCACTCCTGTTCGAAGCAGGAAAGAAAGGTTTCGCGCTTTATATCACCATGTTCCCGTCATATCAGCTCATTTACGGCGTGCTGGCGGTGATCCCCATTCTCTTTGTTTGGGTCTACTGGACATGGTGTATCGTCTTGCTTGGCGCGGAAATTACTGTCACTCTCGGGGAATACCGCAAACTAAAACAAGCAGCTGAACAAGAAGAAGACGACGAACCATGATTGCATTAATTCAACGCGTAACCCGTGCCAGCGTCACCGTGGAGGGAGAAGTGACGGGCGAAATTGGCGCGGGACTTTTGGTGTTATTGGGTGTCGAAAAGGATGACGACGAACAGAAAGCAAACCGTCTGTGCGAGCGTGTGCTCGGCTACCGCATCTTTAGCGATGCCGAAGGCAAGATGAACCTCAACGTGCAACAGGCGGGCGGCAGTGTGCTGGTGGTTTCCCAGTTTACCCTCGCCGCAGATACCGAACGGGGGATGCGCCCAAGTTTCTCCAAAGGTGCATCACCGGATCGCGCAGAGGCGTTATATGACTATTTCGTCGAACGCTGCCGTCAGCAAGAGATGAACACGCAAACAGGACGCTTCGCTGCGGATATGCAGGTATCGCTGGTCAATGATGGCCCCGTGACATTCTGGTTGCAGGTATGAGCCAGCTTCCAGGGTTGTCACGGGAAACAAGAGAGAGTATCGCTATGTATCACCTTCGGGTTCCACAAACAGAAGAAGAATTAGAGCGTTACTATCAGTTTCGCTGGGAAATGTTGCGTAAGCCCCTGCATCAACCAAAAGGTTCGGAACGCGACGCGTGGGATGCGATGGCGCATCACCAGATGGTCGTCGACGAGCAGGGTAATCTGGTGGCGGTAGGCCGATTGTATATTAATGCCGACAATGAAGCGTCCATTCGCTTTATGGCCGTTCACCCGGACGTGCAGGACAAAGGGTTAGGCACGCTGATGGCGATGACCCTGGAGTCGGTGGCGCGTCAGGAAGGCGTTAAGCGCGTGACCTGTAGCGCCCGTGAAGACGCGGTGGAGTTTTTCGCCAAGCTGGGATTCATTAATCAGGGGGAGATCACCACCCCAACTACCACGCCGATTCGCCATTTTTTGATGATTAAACCCGTTGCCACTCTGGATGATATTTTGCATCGCGGCGACTGGTGCGCGCAGCTGCAACAGGCGTGGTACGAACATATCCCGCTTAGTGAAAAAATGGGCGTGCGTATTCAACAATATACCGGGCAAAAATTTATCACCACCATGCCGGAAACCGGTAATCAGAATCCGCACCATACGCTGTTTGCCGGGAGTTTATTCTCACTGGCAACGCTCACCGGTTGGGGGCTTATCTGGCTGATGCTGCGCGAACGCCATCTCGGCGGAACGATTATTCTGGCGGATGCGCATATCCGCTACAGCAAGCCGATTAGCGGTAAACCTCATGCGGTAGCCGACCTTGGTGCCTTAAGCGGCGATCTCGACCGTCTGGCGCGCGGACGAAAAGCACGGGTGCAGATGCAAGTTGAAATCTTTGGCGACGAGACGCCGGGTGCAGTGTTTGAAGGCACGTATATCGTTCTGCCCGCGAAGCCATTTGGCCCGTATGAAGAGGGCGGGAACGAAGAAGAGTAGGGGCGTTTTACTTGACTGAAAAGGTTTTCAATCTGAAAACCTTTTCAGGGCCCAGGTCCGAAGTTACCTTCCCGCTCTCCAGGCAACATCCCGTAGTGCCGATCGCGCGGCCTCGCTGATACCACCTAACTGAAAAAATCCGTGGATAACGCCAAGGTAGCGTTGGCAGGTGCATTGCACTCCTTGCCCTGTCATGCGGTGATACAACGCTTCACCTTCATCGCAAAGTGGGTCGTATTCAGCGGTAATGATATGTACAGGTGGCAAGCCATTGAAATCATCGCGCCAAAGAGGGCTGGCTTCAGGATGCCTGCGTTCAATGCCTGGCAGATACATCTCAAAGCCGCTCAGTAAAGTGCGTCGCGTGTGATGATGTAATCGTGACCATTGCGTATGTAGCTTTCGAAATGCGCAGTCGCATCAAGCATAGGATAAATTAAGATGAGTTGTGCCGGTTGCCACTCGCCAGCACGCTTTAATCGCAAAGCAGTTACCAGCGCCAGATGTCCGCCCGCACTGTCACCGGCAAGAGTTATACGTTGTTTATCAACGCCGAGTCGTTCGGCGTGTTGCCAGACTATTTCTGCACCTCGTTGCGCATCATCATGGGCGGCGGGGAAAGTATGTTCCGGTGCCAGCCGATACTGGACGGCAATAACCCGACATTGCCCGTAATAGGCTAACTGGCGCAGCTGGTTGTCGTGAGTTGCGAACCCGCCGCTAACAAAACAGCCACCGTAGTAATAAATTATCGTCGGGAGTAATGTCGGGGCATTCAGCGGCGACACTATTCGTAAGGTCATCCCTTCAAGTTCGATAGTCTGAATATCTACCCGCGTTTCTGTCTCACCCGCAAGGACAGCGCTGGCGATATAGCCCTCCCTGCGCTGCGCAATACTTTGTTGACGCGATGAGGGGCGACCCGCAGCGATAAACTTTTCGACTAACTCTGCAATTCCTTTTTCCAGTGCCATAGTAGAACTTATTTTGCTGTATGAATGTACAGTCTTATACACCCGTTTTTGCTGGATGGATACAGGGAAATTCACGGGCGTGAAAAATCTGGAAAGCGCCTCGCAAATCTAAAGACAAACCCGGCAGAGACGTGGTTTTGCTGGAGCACTATCAGTAAGCTAGTGGTTTCAAGGGTACGTCAATGACGTACAAAAAGAATTGTTACTCTAAGCCAATGGCGTATAATTATGCTCTTCATCGAAACGGAAATTTTTACTGAAGATGTTCAAAAACTGCTGACCGACGATGAATTCAGTCGTTTTCAGTTTTTCCTGGCCTTGAATCCTGACTATGGTGAGGTAATACCTGAAACTGGTGGGTTAAGAAAGGTTCGATGGGTTTCAGGAGGAAAGGGGAAACGTGCTGGTGTCAGGGTTATTTACTTTCATCAGGTTAAACATTATGAGATCAGATTACTGCTTATTTATCGTAAGGGTATTAAAGATGATCTGTCTCCCCAGTAAAAAAGAAAAAGCAATGCTCCGGTTGTTAAATACGAGGTGGTAAATGGATAAGGCACTTTTTGAGCGGTTGACTCACAGCATGGCCCAGATGAATGAAATTATTGAAGGAACGCGACAGCCTTCGCGGACTTTTGAAGTTGATGCTATGAAAATCAAAGAAATACGCCGCGCTTCAGGGTTGTCACAATCTAAATTTGCCGATCTTATTTCTGTAAGCGTAGACACGTTGCGTAACTGGGAGCAGGGGCGACGTTCACCGACCGGGCCTGCAAAGGCTTTGCTGCGAGCGATTGCCAATGATCCGCAACATGTGCTGCAAGCACTTAACCGTTAGAGGCATGGTTATGCCATACAGAAAGCACTAGCATTCAGAACTCCTGTGAAAGCGGCATAGTGGTCGCCTGCCCAGGAGTTTTGCTATGACCCGTAATCGTGCTGAACGTCGCCACCCTATGATGCGATTAAAAAAACTCATCGTCGCGCTGATGATTGACGTCAATGCTATCGGATGATACCGGGGGGTTCCGGAAGGAATTCCTTGTTTCCCGAACTGTTACCAACAAAATTATAACGATGAACAAGTAAAGACCGGTTGGTGGCAGTACTGACCGGTCTGTGATGGATGATTAATTTCACCTTAAATCCGGGTGCTGTTAGGATGCTGACATTTTTCGGGTACACCATTCAGATTATGCAAATAAAGATCCAATCAAAAAATAAACATCCCTGAATATAATATATTCATAGCATCCATAACTCATCCTGGGCGATAACTAAACCATTTTTGAGTAATAAATGAAACAACTGCAACACTCTTATTATTTCTGGAAAACGCCTCGCAAAAACAAAACAACATGCAAAAATCCGCTTTTTTTAAATGATTTTCCGGCGTAATTTTCGCACATACATTAATGAGTAATATAGGTAAGGTGGTGGTAATGGCGATGAATACGGTTTTTCTTCATTTATCAGAAGAGGCAATTAAACGGCTGAACAAACTTCGGGGCTGGCGTAAGGTTTCACGATCTGCAATTTTACGCGAAGCGGTTGAGCAATATCTGGAGCGGCAGCAATTTCCGGTGCGTAAAGCAAAGGGAGGCAGGCAAAAGGGGGAGGTAGTTGGTGTTGATGATCAGTGTAAGGAGCATAAGGAATGAAAAAAATTTTTCATTCTTGAATATAAAAAAACAGATGCCCTTATTCTGGTATTAATACAAGGCTGTTTTACTTGAACTTATAATAACTGCAACTGTTACATCGTATCTGGAAAACGCCTCGCAAAAATAAAAAATGATGCGTAAATGAGCTTTCTTTAAAGATTCGGCAAGGGTACTTTTCTCTCCATAGATTCAAAAATGATATTGGCGAGATATTTATGAACTCTCTGGCAGGTATAGATATGGGCAGAATTTTACTCGATTTATCGAATGAGGTGATTAAGCAACTTGATGATCTCGAGGTGCAGCGTAATCTTCCTCGTGCGGACCTATTAAGGGAAGCGGTAGATCAATACCTGATAAATCAATCGCAAACAGCAAGAACCAGTGTTCCTGGCATCTGGCAAGGGTGTGAGGAAGATGGTGTCGAATATCAGCGTAAGCTGCGCGAGGAATGGTAATGGGAAAAAATGATGTCAATCAGATTGCTGACAACGTGCGCGTTGTTCATGCCGGATGCGGCGTGAACGCCTTATCCGGCCTACAAAGTCATGCAAATTCAATATATTGAAGTTTATTGGTAGGGCTGATAAGCGCAGCGCATCAGGCAATCATACGCTTGTCATCAGTGACATACCCATAACCTTATCGATGTGTTGGAGGGAAGAACGAGGCAAACAGACAATTGCGGCATGATCTTGAATGGGTAACGCGGAATACGAGAGATGGTGTCGTCACACCCTATGAGCTGTAATCCGGGCGACCAGCGCCACCCGGAAAACGTCAGAGATTACTCCCCTTCACCCGGAAACAGGAACGGGTTGATGGAACTGCGGGCATAGCCTTCTTGCTCCATTCGCGCGTCCAGTACCAGAGAAGCGAGGTCATCTGCCACGGCTTCAACTTTCGGTTCTTTTTCCTGATAAAGAATCTTCAGGTAAGTGCCACAGTCATCGCAGCTTTCGGCTTTAATCGCGGCCTGTTCGTCATCCAGCGACCAGTAATGCAGTTTGCCGCTCTGCTCGCAGTTGCTGCATTTTACGCGCACTACGTGCCATTCGGTTTCACACAGGTTGCAGTGCAGGTAACGCAGACCCTGAGTGGTGCCAATTTGCACCATGCTGGACACCGGCATAGAACCACAAACCGGGCAATATTGACGTTGCTCGCCGTATTCAGCGCGGGCTTTGCCGGGGATCAGATTGGCCATCTGCGCCCAGTAGAGCGACAGTGCAGCCCAGATAAACGGCGCTTTATCGCTGCTGACGGATGAGAAATCAGAGGCAAACAGTGCGCTGGCCATATCTTCCAGCTCCTGAGTTGATGCCTTCTCCAGATTCTCAATCACTGCCAGCGCCGGGCCGCTCATTTCAGGTTTCAGCTCAGCAATCAGCGCCATCAGCAGCTTTTGCCAGTGCTTATCACGCGGCAGAACGTGAATATCCAGCGGGGGCTTGCCCTGTGCGCTGGCTTCTTTAATGCGCGCGGTCAGATCCATCTCCAGCGGATGGTCGTACAGCACCACTTCCTGGGCGTGGGCGATAAGCGCAGCAAAGCGCAGGTAATCACCCAGCGGATTATTTTCTGCCAGCTCGCGCAGACGCTCGGCGCGGCGGTTGTATAAATTCTTGAGCCGAGGGAACAATAACGGCGGAATCATATCCGCCGTACGTTTCTCGCTCGAACCCAGCTCATCTTGCGGGATTATGCGAATACTCATTCAGCTTTCTTTTCCGTTGTCTTGCGGACCTCACGGTACCAGCGCGGGTGATGTTTCTTCGCCCAGGCGCTGGTAACCCATCCTTCCACCATGGCGGTAATCGTGCCTTTCACCCAAAGGGCGGCGTAGATATGCACCATGATAACCACAATTAACGCCACTGCGGCAAATGAATGCAGCATTAACGCGAATCGGATCACCGGGATTGAGAAAGCAGGCGCAAAATAAGGACGCCAGATAATCACGCCGCTCACCAGCAGCAGAACCAGGAAAATAATCGCCGCCCAGAAAACGCATTTCTGACCGAAGTTATAACGCCCGGTGTCACCTACTTCCTCGTTGACGACGATCTTACGAATATTCTTCGCCCAAAAGATATCATCCCGATTGATTAGGTTGTGATGCCAGTAACGGAAAAACATGATGATGAACGAGGCAAACATAACCACGCCGACAAACGGGTGCAGAATTCGCGCCAGCTGCGGTGTGCCCATGATTTGCATCAACCAGTTGAAGGACGGGAACAAAAAGCCCAGCCCGCTCACTGCCGCCAGGATGAAGCAGAAGGCGGTGATCCAGTGGTTGATACGTTCCGGCGCGGTGTAGCGCACGATGGTGTCACGTCGTTTCATTTGCGCTCCTCGTCTTTCTCTTCGTGCAGATTATTCTCTTCCTCATCCGCACGGTTCGGACCGACACCCACGTAGTGGAAGATACTGGCTGCGAAGGTAGCCGCAAAGCCAACAGCTGCGAGCGGTTTCCAGATGCCTTTCCAGAATTTCACGGTTTCGCTGATTTCCGGGTTCTCCGGCAAGCCATGATACAGATTTGGCTTGTCAGCATGGTGCAGCACGTACATAACGTGTGTACCACCGACGCCTGCCGGATCGTACAGGCCCGCATTGTCGTAACCGCGGGTTTTCAGCTCCGCCACGCGCTCGCTCGCCAGCGTTTTCATCGACTCTTTCGTACCGAAGTGAATCGCGCCCGTTGGGCAGGTCTTCACGCAGGCTGGTTCTTGCCCAACCACCACGCGGTCAACGCACAGCGTACATTTGTAGACGCGGTTGTCTTCCGGGTTGAGGCGCGGAATGTCGAACGGACAGCCCGCAATGCAATAACCGCAGCCAATGCACTGCTCGGACTGGAAGTCGACGATACCGTTGGCATACTGAATAATTGCACCTTCCGCCGGGCACGCTTTCAGGCAGCCTGGATCGGAACAGTGCATACAGCCGTCTTTGCGGATCAGCCATTCCAGTTTGTCGTTCTGCTCCACTTCCGAGAAGCGCATTACCGTCCACGATTTGGCGCTTAAATCATTGGGGTTGTCGTACACCCCAATGTTATTGCCGACGGTATCGCGAATGTCGTTCCACTCTGAACACGCCACCTGACAGGCTTTACAGCCGATACAGGTGGTGACGTCGATGAGTTTCGCCACTTCTTCCTGGAAGTCCCGCGCCTGAGGCGCGGGGGTCAGACCGTTAGTCGCGGAACGACGAATGATATCTTGAGATTGATAAGCCATATGTCGTCTCCGTTACACCTTTTCCACATTCACAAGGAAGGACTTAAACTCCGGCGTCTGCGTGTTCGCATCACCAACGAATGGCGTTAACGTATTGGCAATAAAGCCTTTTTTAGCTACACCTTCATAACCCCAGTGAATCGGAATACCGATGGTATCGATATCTTTGCCGTTCGCTTTCAGCGTACGAATACGTTTGGTCACCACCGCTTTGGCTTTGATATAGCCACGGTTGGAGGAGACTTTCACGGTATCGCCCTGGGCAATGCCAAGTTTATTCGCCAGCGACTCCCCGATTTCCACAAACTGCTCTGGTTGCAAAATCGCGTTCAACAGCGCGTGTTTGGTCCAGTAGTGGAAGTGCTCGGTCAGACGATAGGTGGTTCCGACATACGGGAACTTATCGGCTTTACCCAATGCTTCGGCGTCGTCTTTAAAGATACGTGCAGCCGGGTTCGAGATAACGTTTGGATGCAGCGGGTTAGTTCCCAGCGGCGTTTCAAACGGCTCGTAGTGTTCCGGGAACGGACCTTCCGCCATCTTATCGAGGGCAAACAGACGCCCCATGCCTTCCTGCTGCATGATAAACGGCCCGACGCCGCTACCCGGAGGCGCTGCGCTGTAGTCCGGAATATCCCAGCCGGTCCACTTAGTGCCGTCCCATTTCAGCAACTGACGCTTCGGATCCCACGGGTTACCCTGCGGATCTGCGGAGGCGCGGTTATACAGAATGCGGCGGTTAAGCGGCCATGCCCATGCCCAGCCCAGCGTGTTACCGAGGCCAGACGGATCGGCGTTATCACGACGCGCCATCTGGTTGCCTTCCGGCGTCCAGCTACCGGCGAAAATCCAGCAGCCACAGGAGGTTGTACCGTCATCGCGCAATTGGGCGAACGAGCTAAGTTGTTGGCCTTTCTTGACGATAACCGCACCGGTTGCCGGATCGGTAATATCGGCCAGCGCCTTACCGTTGCTCTCCATCGCTACTTCTTCCGACTTCGGCTCATGCGGAATGGCGTAGTTCCAGGTCATGTTCAGCACCTGGTCCGGGTTCGCGCCACCCTGTTCGGCATACATCTTGCGCAAGCGCAGGAAGATACCGGAGAGGATCTCGCCATCAGTCAGCGCAATCCCCGGGGCGTCCGCACCTTTCCAGTGCCACTGCAACCAGCGACCTGAGTTAACGATTGAACCGTTCTCTTCTGCGAAGCAGGTCGATGGCAGACGGAACACTTCGGTCTGGATCTTCGACGAGTCAACTTCGTTCAGCTCACCGTGGTTCTGCCAGAAGTTAGAGGTTTCAGTGTTCAGTGGGTCGATGGTGACGAGGAACTTCAGTTTCGACAGACAACCGATCACTTTGTTTTTGTTCGGGAATGAGGCAACAGGGTTAAAGCCCTGGCAGATATAGCCATTGACCTTGCCCTCTTTCATCATCTCGAAGTACTGCAGGACGTCGTAGCCTTTATCCCACTTCGGCAACCAGTCAAAGCCCCAGCTATTTTCCGCCGTCGCTTTATCACCAAAGAAGGCCTTCATCATAGAGACGAAGAATTTCGGGTAGTTGCCCCAGTAGTTTACCTGGCCTTCCAGCAGCGGTTTTGGCGTGTTGGCGGTAAGGTAGGTTTGCAGATCGGTCTGCTTCTCGCTTGGCAGCGTCATGTAACCTGGCAGACTCTGCGACAGTAGCCCCAGGTCCGTCAGCCCCTGAATATTGGAGTGACCGCGCAGGGCGTTAACGCCGCCGCCGGCCATCCCCATATTGCCGAGCAGCAGCTGGATCATCGCCATCGTAACGAATGTTTTGCGCACCAACGGAGTGTTGCGTCCAGCCGAGGGCATACAGGAACGAGGCAGTTTTATCGTGAGCACTGGTTTCTGCGATGTATTCGCAGACTTTCAGGAACGCGTCTTTGGCGTACCACAGATGTTTTCAACCACATCTGGCGTGTAGCGGGAAACGTGCTGTTTCAGCAAGTTCCACACGCAGCGCGGATGTTGCAGCGTGGTATCGCGTTTGGCGAAGCCGTTTTCGTCCAGTTCATAAGTCCGGAGGATTTATCGTACTTGCGTTTTTCCGCGTCGTAGCCGGTGAACAGGCCATCTTCAAAGCCGTAATCCTCACGCACTATCAGGCTGGCGTTGGTATAGGCTTCGGTGTATTCGCGGTTGAATTTTCATTGTTCAGCAGGTACAGCAATACGCCTGACAGGAAAGCAATGTCAGTACCGGAACGAATAGGGCATAGTAGTCAGCTACCGCCGCCGTACGCGTAAAGCGAGGATCGATCACAATCAGCTTCGCGCCGTTGTGAATTTTGGCTTCCATCGCCCAGCGGAACCCGACCGGGTGAGCTTCAGCGGCGTTACCGCCCATCACCACGACGAGGTTGGCGTTCTTGATGTCGACCCAGTGGTTGGTCATCGCACCGCGACCAAATGTTGGAGCAAGACTTGCTACCGTTGGTCCGTGTCAGACACGCGCCTGGTTGTCGACCGCGAGCATACCCAGCGCGCGGGAGAATTTTTGCGTTAAATAGCCGGTTTCGTTACTCGACGCGGAAGCACACAGCATCCCGGTGGAGAGCCAGCGGTTAACAGTCACGCCTTCGGCGTTTTGCGCAATGTAGTTAGCATCGCGGTCTTCTTTCATCAGTTTGGCGATGCGATCAAACGCCTCTTCCCAACTGATTTGCTGCCATTTATCAGAACCTGGCGCACGGTATTCCGGAAACTTCAGACGGCTTTCAGAGTGGATGAAATCCACCAGGCCGCCTTTCGGACAAAGTGCACCGCGGTTGACCGGGTGATCGGATCGCCTTCGATATGGAAGATAGATGCTTTGGCGTTTTTTGCTCCGTCACCGAGGCTGTACATCAACAGCCCACAGCCTACGGAACAATAGGTGCAGGTATTACGGGTTTCGCGGGTGCGCAGCAGTTTATACTGCCGGGTTTCCGCGAGCGCTACGCTGGGTGCAAAACCCAGTGCCGCTGCCGTGGTGCCTGCCATACCGCCAGCGCAGATCTTAAAGAACTGCCTTCTGCTGACCTGCATGGATTGCTCCTTGTTTCGACATTGTCACGTCCCATTTACATTCGCTTGCTGCGTGTGCAGGGAGTGGGAGTTATTTTTCTTTGCGGAAGGGGCCGCAAAGGTCCAGAATTGGCTCAATTTCCCTCCATCCAGGAAGGGTTTGTAACAGAATACCATAATGTTGGTGTGTGTGTTCTTATCTGGTTAAGAGAAAGTGAAAAAAACACAGCAAAAAGAAATCGAAAATGTGACAAATATCACAGGTGTTCGTCAAATTGAGTTATGGCGGCGTGATGATTTACAACACCCACGGTTAGATGAGGTCGCGGAAGAAGTTCCCGTTGCGCTGGTCTACAACGGCATTTCGCATGTGGTGATGATGGCGTCGCCCAAAGACCTTGAGTACTTTGCGCTCGGTTTTTCGCTTTCCGAGGGGATAATAGAAAGTCCGCGCGATATCTTCGGCATGGATGTCGTTCCTTCCTGTAATGGTCTTGAAGTACAAATTGAGCTTTCCAGCCGCCGCTTTATGGGGTTGAAGGAGCGCCGCCGGGCGCTGGCGGGACGTACGGGCTGTGGCGTATGCGGCGTGGAGCAACTTAATGACATCGGAAAACCGGTGCAGCCGCTACCGTTCACCCAGACGTTTGATCTCAACAAACTGGATGATGCATTACGTCATCTCAACGATTTTCAGCCAGTGGGGCAACTGACTGGTTGTACTCACGCCGCTGCCTGGATGTTGCCATCTGGCGAACTGGTCGGCGGGCATGAAGACGTGGGTCGCCATGTGGCGCTGGACAAACTGTTAGGCCGCCGGTCACAAGAAGGGGAAAGCTGGCAGCAAGGTGCGGTACTGGTTTCCAGTCGTGCCAGTTATGAAATGGTGCAAAAGTCGGCGATGTGCGGCGTAGAGATTTTGTTTGCGGTGTCTGCCGCGACCACGCTTGCTGTAGAAGTGGCTGAGCGTTGTAATCTGACGCTGGTGGGTTTTTGTAAGCCGGGTCGGGCAACGGTTTATACCCATCCGCAGCGTTTGAGCAATTAATTAAAATAAGTCCTGCGATATATATTAAATTGCAGGACTTATTCATTTCGTAAATTTTATTATTTTATTTATAAATAAAACGCGTGTAGTGGCATTTTCTTTTTTCATTTATTATGTTCACTCTCTTATCTATATATTTATAAGGCAATTAAATGAAAAGGAATTTATTATCTTCCGCTATTATAGTCGCCATCATGGCCCTCGGTCTGACGGGTTGTGATGATAAAAAAGCCGAAACAGAAACGCCCCCGCCTGCCAATAGTCAACCTGCCGCACCAGCTCCTGAAGCTCCCGTTGCAAAAGCAGAAGCTAAACCTGAAACACCTGCGCAACCGGTGGTCGATGAACAAGCGGTTTTCGACGAAAAAATGGATGTCTATATCAAGTGCTATAACAAGTTACAGATCCCTGTACAGAGCAGTCTGGCGCGTTATGCTGACTGGCTGAAAGATTTTAAACAGGGGCCTACCGGTGAAGAGCGTACTGTTTATGGCATCTACGGCATTAGTGAATCCAACCTCGCTGAGTGTGAAAAAGGCGTAAAAAGTGCTGTGGCGTTAACGCCTGCGCTGCAACCTATTGATGGCGTGGCGGTGAGTTATATCGATGCTGCCGTGGCGTTGGGTAATACCATTAACGAAATGGATAAATATTACACCCAGGAAAATTATAAAGACGATGCGTTTGCGAAAGGGAAAACGCTGCACCAGACATTCTTAAAAAATCTGGAAGCCTTTGAAGCTGTAGCAGAATCTTATCATGCGGCGATTCAGGAAATTAACGATAAGCGCCAGCTTGCGGAACTGAAAAATATTGAAGAAAGAGAAGGGAAAACATTCCACTATTACTCTCTGGCAGTCATGATTTCAGCGAAACAAATTAATAACCTGATATCGCAAGATAAGTTTGATGCAGAAGCGGCAATGAAGAAAGTGTCTGAACTGGAAACGCTGGTGGCGCAGGCCAAAGAAGCGGATAAAGGCGGCATGAATTTCTCGTTTATTAATTCGGCAGGCCAGTATCAACTCGAGGCTAAAAAATACGTTCGCCGCGTCAGAGATAAAGTCCCGTACTCTGACTGGGATAAAGAGCAACTGCAGGACGCAAACTCAAGCTGGATGGTCGACGACTCTTTCCCGAGAGCATTACGCGAGTACAACGAAATGGTTGATGACTATAATAGCCTGCGTTAAACGTTTTTGATGATAAATGCAGTGTCGGATGCGGCGCATCCGACACAGTTCACCCCTTGTGAAGTAACTCCATAAATGCCTCATATCCTGTTAACCCGGCAATAACCTCTGCCGGATGCTGACACAATACGCTTGCCAGATAGCTAAATATTTTTAGCTCATGACGCGCATCGGCGGCGGCGCAGGCAATCAACACATGGTTAATGATTTCGTTATTCACCTCGATCGGGTGGGCGAGGGTAATAAAAAATCCACGAAAACGTCGCTCCTGTTCGCTCCAGCAATGTGGGATGGCGAGGCGATTAACAATCAGGTTTTCACCTTCGCCTTCGCGGGCGATGATGCGTTGTGCTTCATCGGCGGTAATATGGTGTTGTGCCACTAATTGCGCACAAATTTGCCGGGTAATATGTTGCCAGCTTTCACCGCGTACATTCGAATAATGAAAACTTCCGGGGGCAGAGAAAAAACGCTCCGGTTGCTGGCGAATAAATGCCGTCGCCAGAAAATGTTTTATTTGTTCGATACCGGCAGCCGTAATGATATTTTTTACGGTGATGTAATTATTTACCGCGTCTTCCAGTAAATAATGGCTATTGTTAATGATCAATAACGGCTCAATCTCTTCGCGAATGGCAACAAGTTCGCTTAAGCTACGGGCAATAATTACCCGACAATTTAAAACATCGCGCTCAATGGCGAGCTGATTAATAGTGGCAATTGCGTTCTGGTCCGAGAGCAAAATGATCGGCTGGCGTTCGTTTTGATGCCGCTCCAGCGCACAGGCAAAATACAAACCGATCAGATCGCTGTCGAAAAGGGGAATATCGAGCTGTTCACGCAGTAGCGTAATAAAGTGCAGACTCATATCAAAGGCCGCAGGCCAGGCGGCTTTCAGGTTATTCATGCTGCTTTGGCGGTGCTCAGCAATCCACACCGGTGCGGCAAGGCAACGTAATAAATGCCCGGTAATGTTCTCAACCAGCTGCGTATCAATAATATTCAATGACGCGATGCCCGGCACCCTTTGCAGCAACCGCTGCACATTATCGGCAGAAATTATCTGCGCTTGCTGATGCTGTTTCTCTATCAAACCTGTCAGGGTTCTTACAGCGTTATCACCAAGAAACAGACCGCTATGTTCAACGATTTGTTTTATCTCGTCACCGGGATATTGCGGCCACTCATCGGTCAGTTGATTACGCAGGGCGTAAATCGCCAGAATCAGGCTGGAGAGATAATCACCCTGCTGAGCCCATCAGCCAAATGCGTCTGTTCCAGCGGCAAATAATGCGCAGCAAGCGTTCATAACGCTGTTTTAACCGGGGCAGACGCTCTGCGACCCACGTTTCTGGCAAATTAAGCGCCGAGGCGAGTTGCGCACGGGGAGTAAAGGTATTCAGTAATAACAGTGCCAGCAGCCGATCGTCGTTATCGTGCTTTTGCAGCAACTGAAAAAAGCTGCGGCGCTCGAAGATTTCCAGCTGATAGCCCGCACTACCACTGGCGGAAATGCGGGCTTTGCCGTTAAGGGTAAAGTTGAGATAGTCAATATCACGCAGGATGGTCCTGCCTGAAACGCCAGTCTGTTGCGCCAGCTCACCAGGCGTGCGCGGCTGTTGCTCCAGCAGATCGACAATCTTTAACTGGCGTTCGTTTAGCATTAATCCACCTGACGGAACTGGCTAAACGCGTTGACTTTCTCCGCGGTTAAGGTGGTCAGAAAATCCCGTATCAACGTGAGCAGAGCATCGTAATCGGCTTTTGAAATCATGCCGCTGTTAGCGTGCAGATAGCGGGTTGGCAGGCACAGCGCAACAACCGGACGCCCGCCGCCCATCACGTTGTAGCGCCCGCCATCCGTCGCACCGGTTTTCATGGTGGAAAATTGCAGCGGTAAATCGTTATGTGCGGCACAGCTTTTTAACGCCGCCACCAGTTTCTGGTTGGGGAAGTAGCGCTTGTCAAACAGCATCAGCCCCGGCCCCTGGCCCAGTTTCAGCGGGTATTTAATGTTATCAATGCCCGGAACATCACCTGCGACAGCGGTATCCAGCACAATCACCACATCCGGTTTAATGTGTTCCGCCGAGGTTTGTGCCCCGCGTAGCCCAACTTCTTCTTCCACGCTGCCGACGCCATACAGCGTAATTTCGGGATTATTCACCGTCTGCAATAGTTCAGCCATCATTGCGCAGCCGATGCGGTTATCCAGCGCCTTGCCGACCACTTTATCTTCGCCCCAGCAGGCAAAATTGGCTTCCGGGCTAATAAAATCGCCCATCGCCACACCGCGTTTTTCCACCTCATCGCGACTGTTCGCGCCAATATCAATGAACATCTCATCAAATGACAGCGGTTGTTGCTTTTGCTTTTCCGTTAACGCATGAGGCGCGACGGAACCAATCACACCAGGGATTTTCACTCCCTTGTGTGTGCGTATGGTTACCCGGTGGTTGAGCATCGACTGATTCCACCAGCCGCCAATGGTGGTAAAACGCAGAAAACCGCTCTCGTCGATGTGGGTGACCATAAAGCCGACTTCATCCATATGCCCGACAACGGCAACTTTTGGACCTTTATTCCCCTTACGGGCAACAAAGCTGCCCAGACCATCAAAGGTGATTTCATTAACGCAAGGTTCCAGCGTGTTTATCAGGATGTCGCGAACTTCCTGTTCATCGCCGCTGACGGCGCTGGCTTCGCACAACTGTTGCAGTAACTCAATGTTCATGGACAAGCTCCTGTTGCGCGGCTTTCGCTTTGCGGCGTAACCACAATCCTTTCAGGACGATAATGAATGAAATGTTTAGCGCGAGGCCAATCGCCAGCACCAGATAAAACGAACCTACCGGCGACATCAGGCCGATCAGCGGGTCAAAGATACCCAAACCAGGTGCCAGACGTTTGATTCCGAAAGCGATCACCAGCACGCCGGTAATACCGCCCGCCAGCGTATTGGCGGTAATCATCGGTAACGGAGCTGCCAGAGCGTAAGGAATAGCAGGTTCGGTTGCGACTGTGGCACCGACCACAATGGCACTACTGGCAGCCTCTTTTTCCTGTCGGGTAAACAGTTTGGGCGCAATGAACGTCGCAAGACCCGCCGCGACGGGCGGCATCAGCGCGACAACGCCGACGATGGCGTACCAGTCATAAATGTGTTTTTCCAGCAGTGAGAAGCAGAAGAACCAGGCGGTTTTATTGATGGGGCCGCCCATATCGAACGCCAGCATCGCACCGACCAGAAACGCTGCCGCAAATTTCATTGATGGAGGAATGGTGTTCAGGAAGTGCAGCAACCCGCCCATGAGGTCGGACATTACCGGTCCGATAACGTAGTAAGTGAGCACGCCGAAAACCAGCAGAGTAACGAACGGGATCAGCATTGAACCGAGCAGCGGTTGTAATGCTTTGCCAAGGCGCACTTTACGGAACCAGAAGACGAAATAGCCAATCGCCAGCCCCAGCACCACCGCGCCGAGGAATCCCGCACCTGACTGGGTGCCGAGCAGGGCTTTGTCATTCGCCAGATAGCAAACCAGAAACGCCGGAGCGAAAGCGGGTTTATCGGCAATCGACGAGGCAATATAAGCGCCCATGATGGGGATCATAAAGGTGAAGCCGAGATAACCGATGGATTCAACCACCCGTAAACGACGGCGCGCCTTTCGACATATCGGTATACGGCGGCCGAACTGCACCAGCATGTTGGCAAGCGCCACCGGATACCGCCACCGATAACAAACGGCAGCGCCGCAGAGACGCCCGCCATCAGGTGGCTCATTACGCTGCCGCTTTGTACTTCCTGTTTGCCGAGCTTCACGCCGCTATCTGCGGCAAAAAGCTGCGAGTTTGTTGGTAATTCACTGAAAATCTGGTCGATATTTTTCAACGCACCGAGATGGCAACATAAACCTTCTTCCCGGCAAACCGCGCCCGGTCATCGCCGCTCAGGCCACGCCCGGTAGCGAGAATGACGTAATCGGCAGCGGCAATCTCTTCGCTGGATAAGCGGTTTTCAACGCCACTGGACCCTTGAGTTTCCACTTTTATGGTATGGCCGAGAGAACGGGCTTTCTGTTCCAGGGCTTCCGCCACCATGTAGGTGTGAGCGATCCCGGCGGGGCAGTTGGTGATCGCGACAATACGTAAGGATGACTCCATCGCCACTTCCTTATGAGCTGAGGGTTTGATTTAACAAGGCAAACACCTGGTCGGCGTCGCCTCGTCGCAGTTGGTGAATAAAATCCTGGTGGATAATTTTGCGACACAGTGTACCGATGATTTTGACCTGATCCTCTTCGCCGCTTTGCGGCACGCCGAGGCAGATCCAGCAATTGACGTCTTCGCCATCGCTGGCTTTCCAGTCAATAGCCTGCGCTTTGCGGGCGAATAACACGAACGGTTGTTTAACGCAGGCGCTTTTACCGTGCGGCACGGCGATGCCGGAACCAAATCCAGTAGAGTGCATTTTTTCGCGCAGCAGCAGGGTTTGCAGGAACTGGTGTGAGTCGGTGATAAAACCGTTTTGTAACGCCATTGTCGCCAACTGCTTCAGAATGGAATAAGCGCCATTGCCCTGAATATTCAGGTCAATACAGCTTGCAGTAAGAGCTGCCATTAATCGGACTCCATGAAATATATTTTAATCAATTGTAATGGTGGAGCGATTAAGTGATGAGAGGCGATATGTCGGTAAACAATGACAATTTGAGACAGAGTGAAAGGTCAGATTTGCGGAGTAATGCACATAATGGTTATTTAAATAAACCACATGAATCATTAATGAGTTATTCATTATTTTTGTGATTTACTCACAATGCATCGGGGAAATATAAGTTACCGGGATATATTAACTGAAGGTGTAATATGTTTATTTTTCAAATCGAAATTAAAAATATTGTGCCGGAGGCGTCTCCGGCACATTGGGCAATTACGGCAGGTAAAACACTTCTTGCAGCTCGCTACTCACCGGGCTGTTATCCGGGTTAGCGGGCATAACATCGGTCATATATTTCCACCAACGTTGGCAAACATCAGTACTGGCTACCGCATTCCACCGTTCTTCAGATTCAATCTCTACCGTGGCAAACAGCAGATTACGCGCTTTGTCGAGGTAAATGGCGTAGTTATGCGCACCGTGAGATTTCAACACTGCTTCCAGTTCCGGCCAGATGGGGTTATGCCGACGCTGATACTCTTCGTGGGCGTCGGGGTTAACCTGCATGACAAAGGCTTTGCGGATCATGTTTGCTCCTTACAGCGCCAGCGCACTGGCTAGTGGTGTAACGCCGAAGCGCTTGCCGAGCGCTATCAACTCTTCACGGCTGATGGTCTGTTTCATGCCGCCCATCGAATAAACCTTCACTAATACTTGTGCTGATTTTTCTGCGGTGTCGATTAAACCGAATGTTTCATCCAGCGTCGGCCCGCTGCCGAAGACGCCGTGGAAGGACCACAACACCAGCGAATGTTTTTGCATCTCTGTGCGGTCGCCTGGCCGATTTCGTCCGTGCCGGGCACCATCCACGGCAAAATGCCAACGCCATCCGGGAACACTACCAGACACTCGGTGCTGCTCTTCCCACAGTTGGCGAGTAAAGACCGCGGTGTCGTTTTCCAGTACATAGGTGAGGGCGATCAGGTTGGTGGCGTGGCAGTGCATGATCACCCGATCTTTACCGTTGGTGGCTTTAATGCGCTCGCAGTGGGAAAGGAAGTGAGCCGGAAGTTCGGAAGTGGGAACGGCTTCGTTGGTTAACCCCCAGAGAATATGGTAGCCCGCGCCGTCGCTGTCGACTTTTACGACGCCTAAGTTAGCTGCAGGATCAAGCTGGACGTTACGGAAGAATTTGCCGGAGCCGGTGACAATAAACGGCGTATTTGCCAGTAAAGGCATGGGCTGGCTGAGCGGAATATAGCGCGGTTGTGGGTGGAAGTTGTCGTGATAAAGCGCGATATCGGCGTCATCCAGGCGCAGCGTCAGGTTGCCGCCGTTGCGCTCGTCCCAGCCTTTCAGCCAGGCATCGGTGGTGGCTTTGATCATTCCCTGGACAAACCAGGACTGGGTAATGTTTTGCATGTTCTGTGTTCCTGTAAATTCGGTGTTGTCAGATGCACGACCCGTAGGCCGGATAAGGCGCTCGTGCCGCATCCGGCAATCAATGCCTGATGCGACGCTGTCGCGTCTTATCAGGCCTACAACTGTTGCCGACCTGTAGGCCGGATAAGGCGCTCGCGCCGCATCCGGCAGTGTTTACCCACGCTGGCTCAAAATCGCTTTCTCATAAGCCCGCACGCTCTCCAGCCATTCGCTACCCGTTGGGGTATCGTGACGTTGGCAATACATTTCCCAGACCGCCTGCCACGGCAACGATTTCTGCTCTTCCAGCAGTGCCAGACGCGCAGTGTAATCGCCCGCCGCTTCCAACTTGCGCAGCTCGGCGGTAGGTTCCAGCAACGCACGCAGCAGGGCTTTTTTCATATTGCGTGTACCAATGACCCACGCGGCAATGCGGTTGATAGAGGCATCGAAGAAGTCAAGGCCGATATGCACCCGGTCAAACAGATCGTGACGCACAATCTCACTGGCAATTGCCTGGGTTTCATCATCCAGCAGCACTACGTGATCGCTGTCCCAGCGAACCGGACGGCTGACGTGCAGCAGCAACTGCGGCACATACAGCATGGCGGCGGAAATCTTGTCGGAAATCACTTCAGTCGGGTGGAAGTGCCCGGCGTCCAGGCACAGCGCAGTCTGGCGGCTGGTGGCATACCCCATGTAAAACTCATTGGAGCCAACCGTGTAGCTCTCTGCGCCAATGCCAAACAATTTGCTCTCAACGGCGTCGATATGGTGCGCAGGGTTTAGCTTCTCGCTGATCACCTCATCCAGTGCTGCCAGCAGACGCTGACGCGGGGCGAGACGGTCAACGGTGATATCTTCATACCATCCGGGATCCAGATGTTCATCACCGATGGTGTGCCGAGTTGCTCGCCAAAATAGGCCGAAACGCGACGGCTGGCTTTGCAGTGATCAATCCAGAACTGGCGAATGCTGTCGTCGGCATGGGAAAGCGTAAAGCCATCGGCGCTTAGCGGATGCGAAAAGCAGGAGGGTTAAAATCCAGACCGAGCTGATTGGCTTTCGCCCATTCAACCCAGTTTTGAAGTGCCTGGTTTGATCTGATCGCGCGAGACTGGCGTATCTGATTCCAGATAGATGGCATGTAAATTAAGCCGTTTCGGCCCCGGAATCAGCCGCATAGCCTGTTCCAGATCGGTACGTAGCTCACTGGCATTACGCGCTTTGCCCGGATAATTACCAGTAGCTTGAATCCCACCGGTCAGCGAACCTTCCGGGTTTTCAAAACCGGAAACATCATCGCCCTGCCAGCAGTGCATTGAAACGGGTAAACGATCAAGTTGGCGCAGCGCCTCCTCGACATCAATCCCCACCGCCGCGAAACGCTGTTTCGCCAGCCCCAGGCCTGTTCCAGTTGAGTGGTCATGCGCAAAGCTCCTTTGTCTGTCGTGTAGAGTGAATCTGCGCCACATAGTGGGCAATTTCACTGTCAGGATTAGGGGTAAAGGTGGTCAGATTCGCGGTGGTGCTGACGACCTGACGGAAATCATCCACATTGTTGAGTTCATCCAGCGTCATTAACTGGATGCCGATATTGGAGCGTTGAGCAGGCCGGCGATCCCCGAATACCGCAGGCATCGGCGCATAGCTGGTTGAGCAGGCAGCCGCCGCCGACAATATGCAGTTGCGAGAAATCTTCACCGCGCAGCTGCGCCAGCTCATGCAACACATCGGCATACAGCAGCGCCAGACTGTCGAAAATACAGCGCGCCAGTTCAGCATCACTTTCCGGGATCGGTTGCGCCGTTTCCCGACACGCAGCCTGAATTTCGCTGCACATCGCTTCAGGATTAATAAAGCGATCGTCATTGGGATTGATGATGAAGCGACAGGCCGGAAGTGCCTGTGTCGCGGCGATAAGCGCCGGGAGATCGTTGATTTGCCGTTCCTGAAGCACTCGCTGAAGCAGCCATAAGCCCATAATATTTTTCAGCACCCGATAGCGACCTTCCGCCCCGCCTTCATTGGTGATGTTGGCTGCCAGCGCCGTGTCATTGGTAAATGGCGTCTGGCTTTCGAAGCCCATCAATGACCAGGTGCCAGAAGAGAGATAAGCGGCGCGTGAACCGTTTAACGGCGAGGCGATAACCGCGCTGGCGGTATCATGGCTGGCAACGGCGACCACCGGAATCTCATTACCCTGCGGGCAAATCCAGTGCCCAATGACATTACCCGGATGCGTCGGGCGACCAAACCAGGCTTTGTTGGCCCCGCTCCACGCCAGTAGCGACTCGTCCCAGTCGTCGCTATTGATATTGACCAGTTGTGTGGTGGTGGCATTGGTGTACTCCCAGTTCATCTTGCCGGTCAGGCGATAACTGAAGTAATCCGGCATCAGCAGAGCGTGAGCAATGTGTGGAATAAGTTCAGGTTGTTGCTCCGTCAGCGCACGCAACTGATAAAGCGTATTGAAGGGCAGAAACTGGATGCCGCTACGTTGATAAATATCGCGTTTGCCGAGTTGTTGCTGTGCCTGCGCCATTAGGCCATTGGTGCGGCTATCGCGATAAGCAACGGGCAGGCCCACACGCTGACCCTGTTGGTCGAGCAGCACAAAGTCCACGCCCCAGGTATCAATCCCAATGCTATCGATACGAATCCCTTCCTCACACACCATGTTTAATCCAAGGCGAATGGCACTTTCCAGGCTATCCACATCCCAGGTGACATAACCGTTCTGGCTATGCAGCCCATTTTTAAAACGATGGATTTCGCGCAGCGTCAGGCTGCGGCATTCACGCTCGTAACGCGCCAGCATCACGCGCCCACTGGATGCGCCGAGATCGACGGCGACACAATTGCGAAAGGTCATAATGTGATCCTGCTGAATTTCATTACGACCAGTCTAAAAAGCGCCTGAATTCGTGACCTTCTCGTTACTGACAGGAAAATGGGCCATTGGCAACCAGGGAAAGATGAACGTGATGATGTTCACAATTTGCTTCATTGTGGTGATGTGATGCTCACCGCATTTCCTGAAAATTCACGCTGTATCTTGAAAAATCGACGTTTTTTACGTGGTTTTCCGTCGAAAATTTAAGGTAAGAACCTGACCTCGTGATTACTATTTCGCCGTGTTGACGACATCAGGAGGCCAGTATGACCGTATTACATAGTGTGGATTTTTTTCCGTCTGGTAACGCGTCCGTGGCGATAGAACCCCGGCTCCCTCAGGCGGATTTTCCTGAACATCATCATGATTTTCATGAAATTGTGATTGTCGAACATGGCACGGGTATTCATGTGTTTAATGGGCAGCCCTATACCATCACCGGTGGCACGGTCTGTTTCGTACGCAATCATGATCGGCATCTGTATGAACATACCGATAATCTGTGTCTGACCAATGTGCTGTATCGCTCGCCGGATCGATTTCAGTTTCTCGCCGGGCTGAATCAGTTGCTGCCACAAGAGCTGGATGGGCAGTATCCGTCTCACTGGCGCGTTAACCACAGCGTATTGCAGCAGGTGCGACAGCTGGTTGCACAGATGGAACAGCAGGAAGGGGAAAATGATTTACCCTCGACCGCCAGTCGCGAGATCTTGTTTATGCAATTACTGCTCTTGCTGCGTAAAAGCAGTTTGCAGGAGAACCTGGAAAACAGCGCATCACGTCTCAACTTGCTTCTGGCCTGGCTGGAGGACCATTTTGCCGATGAGGTGAATTGGGATGCCGTGGCGGATCAATTTTCTCTTTCACTGCGTACGCTACATCGGCAGCTTAAGCAGCAAACGGGACTGACGCCTCAGCGATACCTGAACCGCCTGCGACTGATGAAAGCCCGACATCTGCTACGCCACAGCGAGGCCAGCGTTACTGACATCGCCTATCGCTGTGGATTCAGCGACAGTAACCACTTTTCGACGCTTTTTCGCCGAGAGTTTAACTGGTCACCGCGTGATATTCGTCAGGGACGGGATGGTTTTCTGCAATAACGCGAATCTTCTCAACGTATTTGTACGCCATATTGCGAATAATCAACTTCGTTCTCTGGCCGAGGTAGCCACGGTGGCGCATCAGTTAAAACTTCTCAAAGATGATTTTTTTGCCAGCGACCAGCAGGCAGTCGCTGTGGCTGACCGTTATCCGCAAGATGTCTTTGCTGAACATACACATGATTTTTGTGAGCTGGTGATTGTCTGGCGCGGTAATGGCCTGCATGTACTCAACGATCGCCCTTATCGCATTACCCGTGGCGATCTCTTTTACATTCATGCTGACGATAAACACTCCTACGCTTCCGTTAACGATCTGGTTTTGCAGAATATTATTTATTGCCCGGAGCGTCTGAAGCTGAATCTTGACTGGCAGGGGGCGATTCCGGGATTTAGCGCCAGCGCAGGGCAACCACACTGGCGCTTAGGTAGCGTGGGGATGGCGCAGGCGCGGCAGGTTATCGGTCAGCTTGAGCATGAAAGTAGTCAGCATGTGCCGTTTGCTAACGAAATGGCTGAGTTGCTGTTCGGGCAGTTGGTGATGTTGCTGAATCGCCATCGTTACACCAGTGATTCGTTGCCGCCAACATCCAGCGAAACGTTGCTGGATAAGCTGATTACCCGGCTGGCGGCTAGCCTGAAAAGTCCCTTTGCGCTGGATAAATTTTGTGATGAGGCATCGTGCAGTGAGCGCGTTTTGCGTCAGCAATTTCGCCAGCAGACTGGAATGACCATCAATCAATATCTGCGACAGGTCAGAGTGTGTCATGCGCAATATCTTCTCCAGCATAGCCGCCTGTTAATCAGTGATATTTCGACCGAATGTGGCTTTGAAGATAGTAACTATTTTTCGGTGGTGTTTACCGGAAACCGGGATGACGCCAGCCAGTGGCGTCATCTCAATTCGCAGAAAGATTAATTCGCCATGCCGATGCCGACGATGTTAGCGGCGACAATAATCACCACACAACCGAGGCTCAACACCGTTACCGGACGGCGTCCTGCATTGTTCCACTCTTTCAGCACCAGCCCGACGATACCGCCGCACAAACATAGAAGCTCATATGCAGCATCAACTGATGTAGTCATATTGCGCCGGAATGCGGGCGTGGCCCCGGCATAGAAAAAGAATTGCAGATACCACATCAACCCGCCCAGTGCTGAGAGTAACACATTGTGAGTGATCAGCGGTTTTGCCAGCGAGAAGTCGGCTTTTAGCGACAAATCCTTCACTTTTGCCAGACGAATAAAACAGAAACCGAGGTTGATGATCGCGCCGCCGCCCATGATGATGACATAGCTTGGCAGAGCGACATACAGTGGATCGACGCCTAGTGCGGCAGCGGCTTCATGCATCGGTTTTGCGGCGTTCATCGCAAAGGACATCCCGGCAGAGAAAATGCCGCACATCACCGCCAGCACCAGCCCTTTTTTCAGATTGAACTCTTCGGCTTTAATGCCCATCTTGCGCTCTTTCAACTGCCCGGCTCGAGTTACAATCCCTACGCCAATCAGCGCCACCAGAACGCCGAGCAACGTCATGCGTCCGCCTTCGGTGTTAATCAGCACATCGAAATTGCCGTTGATAATTGGCGTCATCAGCGTACCGACAATCAACGTAATGCCAATGGCGATGCCAATTCCCATCGACATGCCGAGATAACGCATGGTCAGGCCGTAGTTGATATTACCGATCCCCCACATAGCGCCGAACAGAAAAACAGGCAGCAGCGTAGAGAGACTAAACGAGCTGTAATACGCCCAGAAATCCGGTAGTAACAGGGCGCTGATGGCCCACGGCAGAATAATCCACGAAACAATCCCACCGACTGACCACATGGTTTCCCATGACCATTTTTTTACTTTTTTGAACGGAGCGTAAAAACAGGCTGCACTGGCCGCGCCGATCAAATGCCAAAATATCCCCATCGTAATCGCGTTACTCATCTTCTTATCCTCATCATTTTTCGTCGCTTCACATCTCCGACGAGATGAGTGTAAAAATCGTGCTGTCGATTAACCTTTCGCCTGTTGCCGCCGTTGTCGATTTACTGGCAATCACGGCATTAAGTGGGTGATTTGCTTCACATCTCGGGCATTTTCCTGCAAAACCATACCCTTACGAAAAGTACGGCATTGATAATCATTTTCAATATCATTTAATTAACTATAATGAACCAACTGCTTACGCGGCATTAACAATCGGCCGCCCGACAATACTGGAGATGAATATGAGCTATACCCTGCCATCCCTGCCGTATGCTTACGATGCCCTGGAACCGCACTTCGATAAGCAGACCATGGAAATCCACCACACCAAACACCATCAGACCTACGTAAACAACGCCAACGCGGCGCTGGAAAGCCTGCCAGAATTTGCCAACCTGCCGGTTGAAGAGCTGATCACCAAACTGGACCAGCTGCCAGCAGACAAGAAAACCGTACTGCGCAACAACGCTGGCGGTCACGCTAACCACAGCCTGTTCTGGAAAGGTCTGAAAAAAGGCACCACCCTGCAGGGTGACCTGAAAGCGGCTATCGAACGTGACTTCGGCTCCGTTGATAACTTCAAAGCAGAATTTGAAAAAGCGGCAGCTTCCCGCTTTGGTTCCGGCTGGGCATGGCTGGTGCTGAAAGGCGATAAACTGGCGGTGGTTTCTACTGCTAACCAGGATTCTCCGCTGATGGGTGAAGCTATTTCTGGCGCTTCCGGCTTCCCGATTCTGGGCCTGGATGTGTGGGAACATGCTTACTACCTGAAATTCCAGAACCGCCGCCCGGACTACATCAAAGAGTTCTGGAACGTGGTGAACTGGGACGAAGCTGCGGCGCGTTTCGCGGCGAAAAATAATCATTTGCCGCCAGCTGCAATGAGGCGTTTACGCCGCATATCAGCAAAATGAACCATCGCCAACGGCGGTGGTTTTGTGATCAATTTCAAAATAAAAACAATGATCCGATAAAAATAAAACAGTGTTTCAATTGATGTGGTTTTGATCACTTTTATTGATTAAATGAATGTCTATCTTCGTTTCCATCAACACTGATGCTCCATTGAGAAATGACGCATCAGCCCTTAAAAATATGCCGACAGGTGATGGAAATGCAGATAAAACGCTCGATTGAGAAAATCCCGGGGGGGATGATGCTCGTCCCGCTATTCCTTGGCGCACTGTGCCACACCTTCTCGCCGGGGGCGGGGAAATATTTTGGATCATTCACCAACGGGATGATTACCGGTACGGTGCCCATTCTGGCGGTGTGGTTTTTTTGCATGGGGGCGTCAATAAAATTAAGCGCGACGGGAACGGTATTGCGTAAATCCGGTACGCTGGTGGTAACAAAAATTGCCGTCGCGTGGGTGGTTGCGGCAATTGCCTCGCGCATTATTCCGGAACATGGTGTTGAAGTTGGATTCTTTGCCGGACTTTCAACGCTGGCGCTGGTGGCGGCGATGGATATGACCAATGGCGGACTTTACGCTTCCATCATGCAGCAGTACGGCACAAAAGAAGAAGCTGGGGCATTTGTGTTGATGTCGTTGGAGTCCGGGCCGCTCATGACGATGATTATTCTGGGCACTGCAGGGATTGCCTCGTTTGAACCGCATGTTTTCGTCGGCGCAGTATTACCGTTCCTGGTGGGCTTTGCCCTGGGGAACCTTGACCCTGAATTACGAGAATTTTTCAGCAAAGCGGTGCAGACGCTGATTCCATTCTTTGCCTTCGCACTGGGCAATACCATTGATTTGACTGTAATTGCCCAGACTGGTTTGCTGGGGATCCTGTTGGGTGTGGCAGTAATTATCGTGACCGGTATTCCGTTGATTATCGCCGATAAATTGATTGGCGGTGGCGATGGCACTGCCGGAATTGCCGCTTCCAGTTCCGCAGGGGCCGCGGTAGCGACACCTGTGCTGATTGCAGAAATGGTGCCTGCGTTTAAACCGATGGCTCCGGCAGCAACTTCGCTGGTAGCGACGGCGGTCATTGTGACTTCGATTCTGGTGCCAATTATTACCTCTATCTGGTCACGTAAAGTCAAAGCCAGAGCAGCGAAAATCGAAATTTTAGGTACGGTGAAATAAACCTGCTTCCTTAATCCCCACAGCCGGATGAACTAACGTTCGTCCGGTTTGCTATTGAGTTCCTGCCTGGATACTTACCGCGAAAACAGCACGCCTGACATAAAATAAATATGGTCTAATGGGGAAATTTCTCGTGGAGAGGGAACAGATGCGATATCCGGTTGATGTATACACAGGCAAGATTCAGGCTTATCCCGAAGGCAAACCCAGCGCAATTGCCAAAATCCAGGTTGATGGTGAGTTGATGCTGACGGAGCTGGGGCTGGAAGGTGACGAGCAGGCGGAGAAAAAGGTTCACGGCGGGCCAGACAGAGCGCTGTGTCATTATCCTCGTGAGCACTATCTCTACTGGGTGCGGGAATTTCCGGAACAGGCGGAGTTGTTTGTTGCGCCTGCGTTTGGCGAAAATCTCTCAACCGACGGTCTCACGGAAAGTAATGTTCATATGGGCGATATTTTCCGCTGGGGAGAGGCATTAATTCAGGTCAGCCAGCCGCGCTCGCCTTGCTATAAACTCAATTACCATTTTGATATCAGCGATATAGCGCAGTTGATGCAAAACACAGGTAAGGTGGGGTGGTTGTATAGCGTGATAGCGCCAGGGAAAGTGTCTGCGGACGCGCCGCTGGAGTTGGTTTCCCGTGTCAGCGATGTGACCGTGCAGGAGGCTGCCGCCATCGCATGGCATATGCCGTTTGATGACGATCAGTATCACCGTTTACTCTCCGCCGCCGGGTTATCGAAAAGCTGGACGCGGACGATGCAAAAGCGCCGACTGAGCGGCAAGATCGAAGATTTTTCCCGCCGGTTGTGGGGAAAATAACCCCCGGAGTGTAGGCCTGATAAGACGCTATCAGCGTCGCATCAGGCATCCTGCTCAAATGCCGGATGCGGCGTAAACGCCTTATCCTGCCTACAAATGCGGAGTTTAACTCCGCTTATACAGCGGCAACCAAATCACCAGCCGTAAACCGCCCAGCGGGCTGTCTTCTGCCTTCACCCAGCCACGATGCTGCTGAATGGCGGTTTCAACAATCGCCAGCCCCAATCCTGTACCGCCAGATTCACGATCGCGTGCTTCATCGGTCCGATAGAACGGACGGAAAATCTGTTCGCGATCTTCCGGGCTAACGCCAGGACCATCGTCGTCCACCGTAATGGTGATACCGTCTTTATCTACCGCAAAGCCCACTTCAATCTTCGTATGGGAATAACGCAGAGCATTACGAACAATGTTTTCCAGCGCACTTTCCAGGGCGTTCGGATTGCCGTACAGCGGCCACGGCCCAGGCGGGAAGTTAACCGTCAACGACTTGCCCATCTGCTCGGCTTCGAACGCCGCGTTATCCAGCACTTCACTCCACAACTGGTTGGCTTTGATGGTTTCGCTAACCAGCGCGTTTTTTTGCTGATTACGGGACATCACCAACAGATCGTTGATCATGCTGTCCAGACGTTGCGCTTCGGTTTCAATACGCTCCAGTTCCTTGCTTTCACCACTACGACGGCGCAGTAACGCCGTACCCAGTTGCAGACGCGTCAGCGGGGTGCGCAGCTCGTGAGAGATATCAGAAAGCAGACGCTGCTGAGAGGTCATCATGCGCTCCAGCGCGGTGACCATCTGGTTAAAACTGGCACCAGCGGCAAGGAATTCCTGTGGCCCCGCTTCAAGTTCCGGGTGCTGGCGTAAGTTTCCCTGGGCAACTTCATCGGCAGCGTTTTTCAGCTTACGCGCCGGTTTTGCCAGACTCCAGGCCAACCACAACAGCAGCGGCGTACTGACCAACATGGTGACAATCAGCAGTAATAGCGGGCGGTCAAACAGTAAGTTAATGAAATCGGATTGAGAACTGCTGGCCGGACGAATCAGATAAAGTTGGTAATTATCTTCGCCATCACGCACGGAGAACGGACCGACCAGTTCCACGCGGCCATACTTTTTCTTCTGCGGATGATCGGCGTTATCGGCCTGACCAATAAAGTTACGAATGATCTGCATTTCGCTGCGTTCAGCGCCGATCACGCGGCCTTCGGTGGTCACCAATAACAAACGCTGTCCTGGCGGTGCCCACTTATCAATCGCCCGGAACAGACGTCGCCACCACATTAAATCGTTGGGCGGATCATTCGCCAGTTCCGCTTCAACATGCTGCTCAATCATCAGCCCCTGACGCTGTTCGCTATCCAGAAGCTCGGTCATCTGGCGTGAATCGAGCTTGGGTAACATCAAAACCAACATCAACACCAGCGCCAGCGTCAGCCAGAAGATGGCGAAGATGCGCGCGGTTAAGCTGCCTATCATGAAGCAGAAACCATCAGATAGCCGCGACCACGCAAGGTTTTAAACCACGGGTGACCATCTTTACGATCCGGCAGTTTACGACGCAGGTTGGAAATGTGCATATCGATAGCGCGGTCGAAAGGCGTCAGGCGTTTGCCCAGCACTTCCTGGCTTAAATGTTCACGGGAAACCACCTGACCCAGATGCTGTGCCAGCAAATAGAGCAGGGTAAACTCAGTGCCGGTTAACTCCAGCGTTTGCCCGTCGAAGCTGGCTTCCTGACGGCCTGGATTCAGCACTAAGGCATCAACTTCCAGTGTCGGTGAACCGTTGTCGTTGTTTTGCTGTTGCTCGCTCCAGTGCGAACGGCGCAGGATCGCGCGAATACGTGCCACCAGCTCACGATCATTAAATGGTTTCGGGAGATAGTCATCTGCGCCCAGCTCAAGGCCGAGAACGCGATCAAGTTCACTGCCGCGCGCCGTCAACATAATGACAGGCGTCTGGTGTGTCTGGCGAAGTGCTTTTAATGTGTCGATACCATTTTTCTTCGGCATCATTACGTCAAGCAAAAGTAAATCAATGCTGTCGTCCAGAAGATCAAGCGCCTGTTCCCCATCGTGGGCAACAATCACGTTGAAGCCTTCCATCTCGAGCAGCTCCTTTAATAGGGAAGTCAGCTCTCGGTCATCATCAACTAACAGGATTTTATTCATTGTTTAAATACCTCCGAGGCAGAAATTACGTCATCAGACGTCGCTAATCCATGACTTTACGTTGTTTTACACCCCCTGACGCATGTTTGCAGCCTGAATCGTAAACTCTCTATCGTTGAATCGCGACAGAAAGATTTTGGGAGCAAATGATGCGCATAGTTACCGCTGCCGTCATGGCCTCAACGCTGGCAGTCAGTTCATTAAGCCACGCTGCTGAAGTCGGTTCAGGCGATAACTGGCATCCGGGTGAAGAACTTACGCAGCGCAGTACGCAGAGCCATATGTTCGACGGCATAAGTTTAACCGAACATCAGCGTCAGCAGATGCGAGATCTTATGCAACAGGCCCGGCACGAACAGCCTCCTGTTAATGTTAGCGAACTGGAGACAATGCATCGCCTTGTCACCGCAGAAAATTTTGATGAAAACGCTGTGCGCGCACAGGCAGAAAAAATGGCGAATGAGCAAATTGCTCGTCAGGTTGAGATGGCAAAAGTCCGCAACCAAATGTATCGCCTGTTAACGCCGGAGCAGCAAGCGGTTTTAAACGAGAAACATCAACAACGAATGGAGCAGTTGCGTGACGTGACGCAATGGCAAAAAAGTTCATCGTTGAAGCTATTGAGTAGTAGCAACTCACGTTCCCAGTAGTAAACCCTGTTTTCCTTGCCATAGACACCATCCCTGTCTTCCCCCACATGATGTGGGGGTTTTTTTTATCCTCAATTTGCCTGCTGCTTAATGCATTGCAGATGATTTGCTTCCGTTATACTAGCGTCAGTTGATAGCGGGAGTATTTATGAATCAATCTTATGGACGGCTGGTCAGTCGGGCGGCGATTGCTGCGACGGCGATGGCTTCGTTGCTATTGCTGATTAAAATTTTTGCATGGTGGTATACCGGGTCGGTGAGTATTCTCGCCGCGCTGGTGGATTCGCTGGTGGATATCGGCGCGTCGTTGACGAATTTACTGGTGGTGCGATATTCCCTGCAACCTGCCGACGATAATCACTCGTTTGGTCACGGTAAAGCAGAGTCCCTCGCGGCGCTGGCGCAAAGTATGTTTATCTCCGGTTCGGCACTATTCCTGTTTTTGACGGGTATTCAACATCTGATATCTCCAACACCGATGACAGATCCAGGCGTCGGGGTTATCGTGACAATTGTGGCGCTAATTTGTACGATTATCCTTGTCTCGTTTCAGCGTTGGGTGGTGCGCCGGACGCAAAGCCAGGCGGTGCGGGCTGATATGCTACATTACCAGTCTGATGTTATGATGAACGGCGCAATTCTGCTGGCGCTGGGGTTGTCCTGGTACGGCTGGCATCGCGCCGATGCTCTGTTTGCATTGGGAATCGGCATCTATATTTTATATAGCGCGTTACGCATGGGATATGAGGCGGTACAGTCATTACTGGATCGCGCATTGCCTGATGAGGAACGGCAAGAAATTATTGATATCGTGACTTCCTGGCCGGGTGTTAGCGGCGCTCACGATCTTCGCACGCGGCAGTCAGGGCCGACCCGCTTTATTCAGATTCATTTGGAAATGGAAGACTCTCTGCCTTTGGTTCAGGCACATATGGTGGCGGATCAGGTAGAGCAGGCTATTTTACGGCGTTTTCCGGGATCGGATGTAATTATCCATCAGGACCCCTGTTCCGTCGTACCCAGGGAGGGTAAACGGTCTATGCTTTCATAATCAGTATAAAAGAGAGCCAGACCCGCATTTTGTGTATAAAATACCGCCATTTGGCCTGACCTGAATCAATTCAGCAGGAAGTGATTGTTATACTATTTGCACATTCGTTGGATCACTTCGATGTGCAAGAAGACTTCCGGCAACAGATTTTATTTTGCATTCCAAAGTTCAGAGGTAGTCATGATTAAGAAAATCGGTGTGTTGACAAGCGGCGGTGATGCGCCAGGCATGAACGCCGCAATTCGCGGGGTTGTTCGTTCTGCGCTGACAGAAGGTCTGGAAGTAATGGGCATTTATGACGGCTATCTGGGTCTGTATGAAGACCGTATGGTACAGCTAGACCGTTACAGCGTTTCTGACATGATCAACCGTGGTGGTACGTTCCTCGGTTCTGCGCGTTTCCCGGAATTCCGCGACGAGAACATCCGCGCCGTGGCTATCGAAAACCTGAAAAAACGTGGTATCGACGCGCTGGTGGTTATCGGCGGTGACGGTTCCTACATGGGTGCAATGCGTCTGACCGAAATGGGCTTCCCGTGCATCGGTCTGCCGCACTATCGACAACGACATCAAAGGCACTGACTACACTATCGGTTTCTTCACTGCGCTGAGCACCGTTGTAGAAGCGATCGACCGTCTGCGTGACACCTCTTCTTCTCACCAGCGTATTTCCGTGGTGGAAGTGATGGGCCGTTATTGTGGCGATCTGACGTTGGCTGCGGCCATTGCCGGTGGCTGTGAATTCGTTGTGGTTCCGGAAGTTGAATTCAGCCGTGAAGATCTGGTAAACGAAATCAAAGCGGGTATCGCGAAAGGTAAAAAACACGCGATCGTGGCGATTACCGAACATATGTGTGATGTTGACGAACTGGCGCATTTCATCGAGAAAGAAACCGGTCGTGAAACCCGCGCAACTGTGCTGGGCCACATCCAGCGCGGTGGTTCTCCGGTGCCTTACGACCGTATTCTGGCTTCCCGTATGGGCGCTTACGCTATCGATCTGCTGCTGGCAGGTTACGGCGGTCGTTGCGTAGGTATCCAGAACGAACAGCTGGTTCACCACGACATCATCGACGCTATCGAAAACATGAAGCGTCCGTTCAAAGGCGACTGGCTGGACTGCGCGAAAAAACTGTATTAATGATTTCGGAAAAAGGCAGATTCCTTTAGCCTGAAACCGATGACAGAAGCAAAAATGCCTGATGCGCTTCGCTTATCAGGCCTACGTGAATTCTGCAATTTATTGAATTTACAAATTTTTGTAGGCCGGATAAGGCGTTCGCGCCGCATCCGGCATCGATAAAGCGCACTTTGTCAGCAATATGAGGCGGATTTCTTCCGCCTTTTTAACCCCCAACATATACCCGCAAGTTATAGCCAATCTTTTTTTATTCTTTAATGTTTGGTTAACCTTCTGGCACGCTTTGCTCATCACAACACAACATAAGAGAGTCGGGCGATGAACAAGTGGGGCGTAGGGTTAACATTTTTGCTGGCGGCAACCAGCGTTATGGCAAAGGATATTCAGCTTCTTAACGTTTCATATGATCCAACGCGCGAATTGTACGAACAGTACAACAAGGCATTCAGCGCCCACTGGAAACAGCAAACTGGTGATAACGTGGTGATTCGTCAGTCACACGGTGGTTCAGGTAAACAAGCGACGTCGGTAATCAACGGTATTGAAGCTGATGTTGTCACGCTGGCTCTGGCCTATGACGTGGACGCGATTGCGGAACGCGGGCGGATTGATAAAGAGTGGATCAAACGTCTGCCGGATAACTCCGCACCGTACACTTCCACCATTGTTTTCCTGGTGCGTAAGGGCAATCCGAAGCAGATCCATGACTGGAACGATCTGATTAAACCGGGTGTTTCGGTGATCACGCCTAATCCGAAAAGCTCTGGTGGCGCACGCTGGAACTACCTGGCTGCCTGGGGCTACGCGCTGCATCACAACAACAACGATCAGGCAAAAGCACAGGATTTTGTTCGGGCACTGTATAAAAACGTCGAAGTTCTGGATTCTGGCGCGCGCGGCTCCACTAACACCTTTGTCGAGCGCGGGATTGGCGATGTACTGATCGCCTGGGAAAACGAAGCTCTGCTGGCAGCGAATGAACTGGGGAAAGATAAATTCGAAATCGTCACGCCGAGTGAGTCTATCCTCGCAGAGCCAACCGTGTCGGTGGTCGATAAAGTGGTCGAGAAAAAAGGCACCAAAGAGGTGGCGGAAGCCTACCTGAAATATCTCTACTCGCCAGAAGGTCAGGAAATTGCCGCGAAAAACTACTACCGTCCGCGCGACGCTGAAGTAGCGAAAAAGTACGAAAATGCGTTTCCAAAGCTGAAGTTATTCACCATTGATGAAGATTTCGGCGGCTGGACGAAAGCGCAAAAAGAGCATTTTGCTAACGGCGGTACGTTCGATCAGATCAGCAAACGCTGATTTCCCCAGGATAATTATCAAACCCGGTGGTTTCTCGCGACCGGGTTTTTTATTTGTCACGATTTTGCGTTACCCTTGCATCTCTTTGAGGTACAGGGAAAAAAAGATGAAAAAAGCGGGTCTTCTTTTTTTGGTGATGATAGTTATCGCCGTTGTGGCTGCCGGTATTGGTTACTGGAAATTAACCGGTGAAGAGTCGGATACATTACGTAAGATTGTCCTTGAGGAATGTTTGCCCAATCAGCAGCAAAATCAAAATCCTTCGCCATGTGCGGAAGTCAAACCCAATGCCGGATACGTGGTTTTAAAAGATCTTAATGGTCCACTGCAATATCTGTTGATGCCAACGTATCGTATTAACGGTACTGAAAGTCCTTTGTTGACCGATCCTTCAACGCCGAACTTCTTTTGGTTGGCCTGGCAGGCGCGTGATTTTATGAGCAAAAAATACGGCCAGCCGGTTCCCGATCGCGCGGTTTCTTTGGCGATCAACTCCCGCACCGGGCGTACGCAAAACCATTTTCATATTCATATCTCTTGTATTCGTCCTGATGTGCGCGAACAACTGGATAAAAATCTGGCGAACATCAGCAGCCGCTGGTTGCCACTGCCAGGTGGTTTGCGCGGGCATGAATACCTGGCGCGTCGGGTAACGGAAAGCGAACTGGTACAACGCAGCCCATTTATGATGCTTGCAGAAGAAGTGCCTGAGGCGCGGGAACATATGGGAAGCTACGGGCTGGCGATGGTACGGCAGAGTGATAATTCGTTTGTGTTGCTGGCGACACAACGAAATCTACTGACGCTGAACCGTGCTTCAGCCGAGGAAATCCAGGATCATGAGTGTGAGATTTTGCGTTAAGGCGAGGAGTTAAGGAAAGTAAGTGCCGGATATGAAATCCGGCACCTGTCAGACTTAAGCCTGTTTAGCCGCTTCTGCAGCTTTAACGATCACTGCGAAAGCGTCAGCTTTCAGAGAAGCACCGCCAACCAGCGCGCCGTCGATGTCTGGCTGAGCAAACAGTTCTGCAGCGTTAGACGCGTTTACAGAGCCGCCGTACTGAATGATCACTTGTTCAGCGATGTTAGCGTCAACTTTAGCGATGTGGTCACGGATGAATTTGTGAACAGCCTGTGCCTGAGCCGGAGTTGCAGATTTGCCAGTACCGATTGCCCATACAGGTTCGTAAGCGATAACCGCACCTTCGAATGCCGCAGCACCCTGAGTTTTCAGTACCGCGTCGATCTGACGTGCGCAAACTTCTTCAGTTTTTCCCGCTTCGTTTTCAGCTTCGGTTTCACCGATGCACAGAACCGGAGTCAGACCCTGCTCTTTCAGCACCGCGAATTTTTTCGCAATCAGTTCGTCAGACTCTTTGTGGTAAGTACGACGTTCAGAGTGGCCGATGATGATGTACTGAGCGCCGATGTCTTTCAGCATAGCGGCAGAAGTTTCACCGGTGAATGCGCCGGACAGGTTCAGGTCCACGTTTTGCGCACCCAGCATGATGTGGCTGCCTTCAGCTTCGCGCTTCGCCATATCGATGTACATTTCCGGTGGTGCGATTGCAACCGCACAGCCAGCAACACCTGCCAGCTCTTTACGCAGGTTAGAAACCAGCTCGTGAACCATGTGGCGGCTGCCGTTCAGTTTCCAGTTACCCATCACTAAAGGATGTCGCATTTTAATTCTCCACGCTTATAAGCGAATAAAGGAAGATGGCCGCCCCGCAGGGCAGCAGGTCTGTGAAACAGTATAGAGATTCATCGGCACAAAGGCTTTGCTTTTTGTCATTTATTCAAACCTTCAAGCGATTCAGATAGCGCCAGCTTAATCGGTTCAACAGCGAAGGTCAGCCCCTTTTCGCCGTTGTCCGCGACAACATAACGCAGTGCACCTTCTGTCTCGGTGTAATAACGTTTGTTTTTCCCCGCCGTTAGCAGCGACTGCAGTTTTTTCTGGCTTTGTGTTTTGGTCATTAATGGGGTGAGTGTGCGGATCACTGCTGCCATGTATTCCTGAGCTTTCGCTTTCGCTGCTTTTTGCTCTGGCCCCTGGATGGGTAGCCAGGTCATTTGAATGCTTTTGATTTTTAAGGTACCGCGCTCCAGCGCTGTAGAAGCATACAAGTTCTCGTTAATTTTACTTGCAGCACGAGTGAGATTGGCTTTGTCGGGACTGCTGTCGATGGCACGAAATTCGTTCAGTGGCAGGCTGGGATTCTGGCTGTTAAAGTCTTCTCGAAACTGGCTGATGGAGAGATCGAAAGTAGGGGCTCCAGCCAGCAGATAAGGCGCGGTCGTTGCCGTATCTGGTGTTTGTGCATGCGCCGTTGTTGTAACGGTTAATGCAGAACATAAGAGAAAAAACAGCGTACACCCTGGCTTCATTGACAGTACCTTTTGTTATGACTGGCTCCGATTAAAACGATATCTGTCGCCCTTGTCAAAAGGGTAGAATCCTGGAAAAGACAACCATCAAGGAACTTACATGACCATACAGCAATGGTTATTCTCATTTAAAGGGCGTATTGGACGCCGTGATTTCTGGATTTGGATAGGCCTGTGGTTCGCAGGCATGCTGGTGCTTTTCTCACTGGCGGGTAAAAATTTACTCGATATTCAGACCGCGGCGTTTTGCCTTGTGTGCTTGCTTTGGCCAACAGCGGCAGTAACCGTTAAGCGCTTGCATGATCGCGGGCGTTCCGGCGCATGGGCATTTCTGATGATTGTGGCGTGGATGCTGCTGGCGGGTAACTGGGCGATTTTACCGGGTGTCTGGCAATGGGCGGTGGGGCGTTTTGTCCCGACGTTGATTCTGGTGATGATGCTTATCGATCTTGGAGCGTTCATTGGCACACAAGGCGAAAATAAATATGGTAAAGATACCCAGGATGTGAAGTATAAAGCCGACAATAAATCAAGTAATTAACCTTTAATATATCTCTTACTGCTATTTTTTTCCGGGATTGTTATTTCCACGATGCAAATGACAATGCCCGGAAAATCCTTCTGAACTCTTCACCTTAAGCAATATCAAAAAAAATGGTAATCCATAAGATCATTACTTGTTTGTTCTTCCCTTAACGGCGCATTATTCTTAAGTCGTAATCGACAGAGAGGCGAATATACAGAGGTGCCCTATGAAAGATGTCGTAGATAAATGCAGTACTAAAGGATGTGCGATTGATATCGGTACGGTGATTGATAACGACAACTGTACCAGTAAGTTTTCGCGCTTTTTTGCCACCCGCGAAGAAGCAGAGTCTTTTATGACCAAACTGAAAGAGCTTGCCGCCGCTGCATCCTCTGCAGATGAAGGGGCCAGCGTGGCCTATAAGATTAAGGATCTGGAGGGGCAAGTTGAGCTTGATGCGGCCTTCACTTTCTCATGCCAGGCCGAGATGATTATTTTTGAGTTATCACTGCGTTCGTTAGCTTGATGGAGTTGCTTTAGAAGGAGTTAAACATGGCTTATAAACACATTGGCGTGGCAATTTCCGGGAATGAAGAAGATGCCTTACTGGTGAATAAAGCTCTGGAGCTCGCCAGACATAATGACGCTCACCTGACGTTAATTCATATTGATGATGGCTTAAGCGAGTTGTATCCGGGTATCTACTTCCCTGCAACAGAAGATATTCTTCAATTGTTGAAGAATAAGTCGGATAACAAGCTGTATAAACTGACGAAAAATATTCAATGGCCGAAGACAAAACTGCGTATTGAACGCGGAGAAATGCCGGAAACACTGCTGGAAATTATGCAAAAAGAGCAGTGCGACCTCCTTGTCTGTGGTCATCATCACTCATTTATCAACCGTTTGATGCCGGCATATCGCGGGATGATCAATAAGATGAGTGCGGATTTGCTCATCGTGCCGTTTATCGATAAGTAACCGCTTACCAGTAATGCTCCGCTGTCATATGGCCCGGTCGGCGACGTAAATGTTTCGTCATCTGCCGGGTCTCTTTCAGCAACTGTTGTGTATCGCGCACCATCTGTGGATTGCCGCACAGCATCACATGGCTGGTTTCTTTATTCATCGGCAGGCCAATCGCGCTTTCCAGTTCCCCACTTTCAATTAACGCCGGTATCCGCCCGGTGAGCGACCCCGCTGCCGTTTCCCGACTGACCACCGTCTGAATGCGCAGTTTCCCTTCGTAGCGTTTTTCCAGTTCTTGCATCAGTGGCAAATAGCTTAAGTCGGCGGCATAACGTGCGGCGTGAACCAGGACCAGATTTTTGAAGCGATCTAAATCTTTGCCTAGTTGCAGAATCGATAAATAAGGGCCAATCGCTGTACCGGTTGCCAGCATCCATAGCGTTTCGCAGTCCGGTACTTCATCCAGAACAAAGAAGCCAGCTGCTTCGCTAACCACCTGCACTTCATCGCCTCGGTTTCCAGTGCCGCCAATCGTGGGCTTAATTTGCCATCGGGGACGGTGACCAAACTCAGATCGGGATTATCGGGCGAGTTAACATAGGAGTAGGCGCGCTGGACGCGTTCGCCGTCGATTTCAAGGCCAAGCTTGGTGAATTGCCCGGCGGTAAACGGAAGCACGGGGGCGTGAACGGTGAGACTAAACAGGGCGTCGGTCCAGTTCTGCACTTTAGTGACTTTGCCTGTTACCCAATCAGCCATGTTTTTCTCCTGTTTTGATTAACTTGCCTTATCTTCGTTCTCCGAACAAAAAAATTCCAGTCCCGAAGGACTGGAAGGCTCAATCGATCAAATCAATCAGAGGATGTGCACCTGCATTTCCGGGTCTTTGCGATCCAGATAGTGGATGGACTGAATGCGGCGAATGGTGCGTGACTTGCCGCGGATCAGCAGCGTTTCGGTAGTCGCGATATTGCCTTTGCGGCTAATGCCTTCCAGCAGATCGCCTTTGGTAATACCGGTGGCAGAGAAGATGACGTTATCGCTGCGCGCCATATCGCCGTGCGCAATACTTTACCGGCTTCGATGCCCATCGCTTTGCAGCGTGCCAGCTCCTGCTCGCCAATGCGACGATTCTCTTCGTTGTCGCCTTTGACGTCATGACGCGCCAGCAGACGACCGTTCATGTCGCCATCTAATGCGCGGATCACCGCCGCAGAAACTACGCCTTCCGGCGCGCCACCAATACCGTACAGCACGTCAACTTCGCTGTCTGGCATACAGGTGAGAATTGAGGCCGCAACGTCGCCATCCGGAATAGCAAATACGCGTACGCCGAGTTGCTGCATTTCAGCGATAACGGCATCGTGGCGTGGTTTAGCCAGAATCGTTACCGTCAGTTCGCTCAACGGTTTGCCGAGCGCCGCCGCTACATTGCGCAGGTTATCCGCCAGCGGCAGGTTCAGATCAATGGTGCCTTTGGCTCCCGGCCCGACAATCAGCTTCTCCATATACATATCCGGCGCATTGAGGAAGCAGCCTTTATCGCCTACTGCCAGCACCGCCAGCGCGTTAGCCTGGCCCATCGCCGTCATGCGCGTGCCTTCAATCGGATCAACAGCAATATCTACCGCGTCGCCGCGACCAGTACCGACTTTTTCACCAATGTAGAGCATCGGTGCTTCGTCGATTTCACCTTCACCAATGACGATGGTGCCGTCAATGTTGACCTGGTTGAGCATAATACGCATGGCGTTTACCGCCGCGCCGTCCGCGGTGTTTTTATCGCCGCGTCCTAACCATTTGTAGCCAGCCAGCGCCGCTGATTCGGTGACGCGGGAAAATTCGATGGCAAGTTCTCGTCTCATAGCAAACTCTAAGCAGTAAGGAATGGCGCGAAGTGTAGCACAGGGGAAGGGAGGGATTATTGATGTGTGCGGGGTTGCCCCCGCACGTTTCGGGACTACCGGATGCGGCAAAAACGCTTCATCCGGCATACATTACTCGTCGTGTTCTTCCCACGCCATCGCGCGTTTGACCGCTTTTTTCCAGCCTGCGTAACGGTAATTACGCTCAGTGGTTTCGATGCCTGGACGGAACTCGCGCTCAATCACCGCTTTCTCTTGCAGCTCGTCGAGGTTCTGCCAGAAACCGACCGCCAGACCAGCAAGATAGGCCGCACCCAATGCAGTCACTTCGCGAACTTCCGGGCGCTCAACGCGGGTGCCGAGAATATCGGACTGGAACTGCATCAGGAAATTGTTTGCTACTGCGCCACCATCCACGCGCAGGGCGTGCAGACGGATACCAGAGTCGGCCTGCATCGCTTCCAGCACGTCACGCGTCTGATAAGCAATAGACTCCAGCGTCGCGCGGATAATGTGGTTAGCGTTCACCCCACGAGTCAGACCGAAAATCGCCCCGCGCGCATACGGGTCCCAGTACGGCGCACCCAGCCCGGTAAATGCCGGAACCACATACACACCATTGGTGTTTTGCACTTTGGTGGCGAAATATTCGGAATCGTAGGCGTCGTTAATCAACTTCATCTCATCGCGCAGCCACTGAATGGATGCGCCTGCCATAAACACCGCACCTTCCAACGCATAGTTCACTTCGCCAGTCGGGCCGCAGGCGATGGTGGTCAGCAGGCCGTTTTCTGATTTCACCGCTTTCTCGCCAGTGTTCATCAGCATAAAGCAGCCAGTGCCATAGGTGTTCTTCGCCATCCCTTCTTTCACGCACAACTGACCAAACAGCGCGGCCTGCTGGTCACCGGCGATCCCGGAGATTGGAATACGCGTGCCGCCTTTGCCGCCAATGTTAGTCTGACCGTATACTTCGGAAGAACGACGCACTTCTGGCAGCATCTCGCGCGGAATATCCAGCACTTCCAGCATTTTGTCGTCCCAGTCCAGGGTATGGATGTTGAACAACATGGTACGAGAGGCGTTGGTGTAATCGGTCACATGGACACGGCCCTGAGTCATTTTCCAGATAAGCCACGTATCAACCGTACCAAACAGCAATTCACCACGACGTGCACGCTCGCGAGAGCCTTCCACATGGTCGAGGATCCACTTCACTTTGGTGCCAGAAAAGTACGGGTCAATCACCAGACCGGTATTGCTGCGGATATAATCTTCTAAACCGTCACGTTTTAAATGCTCGCAGATTTCTGCGGTACGACGGCACTGCCAGACAATGGCGTTATAGATAGGCTTGCCGGTTTCTTTTTCCCAGACAATAGTGGTTTCACGCTGGTTCGTAATACCGATAGCTGCAATTTGATCGGAACTGATATCGGCTTTCGCCAGCACTTCTACCAGCGTGGAGCTTTGGGTGGCCCAGATTTCCATTGGGTCGTGTTCTACCCAACCTGGTTTTGGGTAGATTTGCTCAAATTCGCGCTGCGACACGCTAATGATATTGGCATCGTGATCCATTACGACCGCGCGGGAGCTGGTGGTGCCCTGGTCGAGCGCAACGATATATTTTTTTTCAGTCATGTTTAATTGTCCCGTAGTCATATTACAGCGAAGCTTTTTGTTCTGAAGGAGTTGTGGTTTCCTTTTCTTCCACAACACAGATATCGCAAGGCAAATGGCGACCAATCAGTTTGCGGTAGGCAAATGCACCTACAATCGCGCCAACGATAGGGCCGAAAAGCGGCACCAGGAAGTAAGGAATGTCTCTGCCGCCGGTAAAGGCGACATTGCCCCAGCCCGCCAGCCAGGCAAAGACTTTCGGACCGAAGTCACGCGCTGGGTTCATGGCAAAACCTGTCAATGGGCCCATAGATGCGCCAATGACCGCAATCAGTAGACCAATCAGCAAGGGAGCCAAAGGGCCGCGTGGTACACCGTTGCCATCGTCCGTTAACGCCAGGATCAGCCCCATCAGAATAGCGGTAATCACCATCTCAACTGCGAAAGCCTGCACAAAATTGATATGAGGATTAGGGTAAGTAGAGAAAGTGCCAGCCAGATCAACACTTTCAACGCTGCCGCGAACAATGTGATGAGTCTGCTCGAAGTCGAAAAATAAATTGTAGTAAAGCCCGTAAACTAAAGCCGCAGCACAGAAAGCGCCGGCAACTTGTGAAACGATAAAAGGAATAACTTTGCGCTTGTCGAAACAGGCAAACAGCCACAATGCAATGGTAACAGCGGGATTAAGATGCGCGCCGGAAACCCCTGCGGTCAGGTAGATGGCCATTGCCACCCCCAGTCCCCAAATGACACTGATTTCCCACTGACCAAAAGACGCACCAGCGACTTTTAGTGCTGCAACGCAACCCACACCGAAGAAAATCAACAACCCGGTACCGAGGAATTCAGCAATGCACTGGCCTTTCAAGGTTGATGTTTGACTCATAATCGGATCCTGAAGAGTTAATGTTTGTTGTATGCGTGAAAGTCACGGACCTCCACGATGCTTGTAGGCATGCTGTAAACTTATCGTTAACGAGCAAAAACGAGAAATATCGAACTTAAAATGTGTGTGCTTCGTCATAAAATGAGCGTTATCGCGCCATTTATTCCATCTGATTGTACATGATGCATGTTTGTTAGATCATTCGCGCAACAAATTTATTAACATTTTCGATTGATGTGGATTATGTCACCAGGAGAAGGATGAAAAGTGTGGCAAACCGTAATCTGCAAGGCGTGCCGCTGGACAGCGATGGCGCGGCTTCATACAATCGGAGCTAACTAAAGTGCGCTCGTATTTATTAAGGCGTCACCGGTAATCGGGACGAGGATTTTTATCCATCAACGCCTTGCAATTCAGGAGAGGTATGACAATGTCATTAGAAGTGTTTGAGAAACTGGAAGCAAAAGTACAGCAGGCGATTGATACCATCACTCTGTTGCAGATGGAAATCGAAGAGCTGAAAGAAAAAAACAACTCACTGTCGCAGGAAGTTCAAAATGCCCAGCATCAGCGCGAAGAGCTGGAGCGTGAGAACAACCATCTGAAAGAACAGCAGAACGGCTGGCAGGAACGTCTGCAGGCCCTGCTGGGTCGCATGGAAGAGGTCTGATTACGCTTCATCTTCCGCGTAATTTCTTTACTGTGTAGGCCAACAGGTAACGCAGAAAAAAGGCACCTTGCGGTGCCTTTTCTATCATTCAATATCCAGCGGATCTTCAGAAAGAATAATCCCGGTATTGTCGGCATAAAGATGGTCGCCGGAGAAGAAGGTGACACCGCCAAAATTGACGCGGACATCGCTTTCGCCAATGCCTTCGCCAGCGGCACCAACCGGAATTGCCGCCATCGCCTGGATGCCGATATCCAACTCTTCCAGGTCATCTACCTGACGCACCGCGCCGTAAATGACCAGACCTTCCCATTCATTTTGTACTGCCAGACGCGCCAGTTCAGCATCGACCAGTGCGCGACGAACAGAACCACCGCCATCGACGACAAGAACACGACCACGGCCATTCTGTTCGAGCAGATCGTACAGCAACCCGTTGTCCTCGAAACATTTTACCGTGATTATTTGTCCGCCAAACGACGCCCGTCCGCCAAAGTTGGAGAACAGCGGTTCCACGACGTTAACATCTTCTTGATAGATGTCACAAAGCTCGGAAGTATCGTATTTCATAGGCTTAACATTCAGTTGCTGCGAGAATTTTCAGTATATCCGCGCTATGTGGGTGTTGGCAAAATCATCAATTGTTAATTGATATTTGTCAGTTATGCTGCCCACTGGCTTAGGAATATCCCTAAAACAAACAGCAGGTTAGTCAGTAACGCTCCCTTGACAGTACGTTCCAGCATTGGTCGCATCGCCACCGGGTCCATTTCCCGCATCACATAACGGGCTTGCTTCACCAGTAATGGTGCCGCCAGCAGGAACAGCCAGCCCACAGGCTATGCAGCGAAAAGAGATTAAACAGCGCCAGACACACCAGCGAAGGCCACATCAGCAGGCAGGCATGATAACGACGCGCGTTCACTTCACCTAAGCGCACCACCAGCGTGTTTTTGCCATTTTCGCGGTCGCTATTGATATCACGCAGGTTATTAATATTCAGTACTGCCGTTGCCAGCAGGCCGCATGCGGTCGCCGGAAGGATCAGTGCCGGAATCAATGTATGAGCCTGTAAATACCAGCTCCCCATGACACTCAACCAGCCAAAGAAAACCAGTACGGAAATATCACCCAGACCGATATAACCATAAGGACGATTGCCCACGGTGTAGGTGATAGCGGCAATGATCGACAACCCGCCAAGAATCAGGAAACCGACAAAATCGGCCAGCGTATGGCATGCCACTGCAACCAGTGCCAACCCGGAGAGACAGATGAGCACGACGGTAATAATGAGCGCCCGTTTCATCTCTTGCTGGGTAATGACCCTTTGCACCGCGTAGCGGCCCAATGGTCAGGTTTATCGCTGCCTTTTACCGCATCGCCGTAATCATTGGCGAGGTTAGAAAGGATCTGTAATAGCCCGGCGGTAATCAGTGCCAGCAGGGCGACCAGCGGATCGAAGTGACCTTGCCACCATGCCAGCGCTGTCCCGACGATGAATTGCAGCAAAGGCGAGGGGAGGGTTTTAGGTCGTAACTTTCCAGCCACGCCTGAGTTCGGCTAATTTGTTGTTCAGTCATAATACGCCAATAAAAATGGGGCCTTTCAGCCCCATCAAACAATGATGAAAATGATTGAACGCGATTATAGGATAAAACGGCTCAGATCTTCATCTGCCACCAACGCATCCAGATGTTTGCTCACATAATCTGCGTCAATGATGATAGTTTGACCGCTTAAATCGCTGGCGTCGTAGGAAATCTCTTCCATTAAACGCTCCAGAACAGTGTGTAAACGACGAGCACCGATGTTTTCGGTAGATTCGTTCACCTGCCATGCCGCTTCCGCGATGCGCTTAATACCGGAGTCGGTAAACTCGATATTTACGCCTTCAGTCGCCATCAGTGCTTTGTACTGCACGGTGATAGAGGCATTCGGCTCGGTCAGAATACGCTCGAAGTCGCTGGTGGTCAGCGCCTGCAGTTCAACGCGGATTGGCAGACGACCTTGCAGTTCCGGGATCAGGTCAGACGGTTTCGCAATCTGGAACGCGCCAGAAGCGATAAACAGAATGTGGTCAGTTTTGACCATCCCGTGTTTGGTGGAAACGGTGCAACCTTCTACCAGCGGCAGCAGGTCACGCTGAACGCCTTCACGAGAAACATCCGGACCGGAAGACTCGCCGCGCTTACAGATTTTGTCGATTTCGTCGATAAACACGATCCCGTGCTGCTCAACAGCGTCGATAGCGTCTTGCTTCAGCTCTTCCGGGTTCACCAGTTTCGCCGCTTCTTCTTCAATCAGCAGCTTCATGGCGTCTTTGATTTTCAGCTTACGCGCTTTTTGCTTCTGGCCGCCCAGGTTCTGGAACATGGACTGCAGCTGGCTGGTCATCTCTTCCATGCCTGGAGGAGCCATAATTTCAACGCCCATCGGTGCTGCGGCAAGATCGATCTCGATTTCTTTGTCATCAAGCTGGCCTTCACGCAGTTTTTTGCGGAATGCCTGACGAGCAGCGGACGGTTCCTGCTGCTGTTCGGTCTGTCCCCAGTTGTTTTTAGCAGGTGGGATCAGCACGTCGAGAATACGTTCTTCTGCCAGTTCTTCAGCGCGATAACGGTTTTTCTCGATAGCCTGGACGCGTACCATTTTCACGGCGGCATCGGTCAGATCGCGAATAATAGAATCCACTTCCTTACCGACGTAGCCCACTTCGGTGAATTTGGTCGCTTCAACTTTGATGAACGGCGCATTCGCCAGCTTAGCCAGACGACGGGCGATTTCAGTTTTACCGACACCGGTCGGGCCGATCATCAGGATATTTTTCGGGGTCACTTCATGGCGCAGCTCTTCGTTGAGCTGCATGCGACGCCAGCGGTTACGCAGAGCAATCGCCACAGAACGCTTGGCGTTGTCCTGGCCGATGATGTGCTTATCCAGTTCGCTGACGATTTCGCGTGGGGTCATTTCAGACATGGGAGATCCTTACGCTTTGTAGCTTAATTCTTCGATGGTGTGGAAATGGTTGGTATAGATGCAAATGTCGCCTGCAATATCCAACGCCTTTTCAGCAATTTCACGAGCACTCAGTTCAGTATTTTCTAACAGTGCACGCGCCGCAGCCTGGGCGTAAGGGCCGCCGGAGCCGATAGCAATAAGATCGTTTTCTGGCTGCACCACGTCACCGTTACCGGTGATGATAAGCGATGCAGTTTCATCCGCGACTGCCAGCAGTGCTTCAAGTTTGCGCAGCATGCGATCGGTACGCCAGTCTTTCGCCAGCTCAACGGCGGCTTTGACCAGATGGCCCTGATGCATTTCCAGTTTACGTTCAAACAGTTCGAACAGCGTAAAAGCATCCGCAGTACCGCCCGCAAAGCCCGCGATGACTTTGTCGTTGTACAGACGGCGGACCTTTTTCACGTTGCCTTTCATTACGGTATTGCCCAACGTGGCCTGACCATCACCAGCGATGACCACATGGCCGTTACGGCGTACGCTTACTATAGTTGTCACGAGCTGACCCCTTGGTTACGAATACAGAGTACAAACCCCGTACAAAAGTACGGGGCATAATGCAATTATAGATGGGGGGGATTTTGAGGGTTTCAACCCCCGGCGGCGAGCCGAATGCAGTTTGTATGACCCGCCATCTTCAACCGATTGAGGGTGCTGTCTGCGTTCTCTTTGCCTTTCACCGGGCCAATGACCACACGATTCCAGCCATTGTTGGTGGTGATTTTCGAGTCAAATCCTTCGAACGCCAGCTGAGCACGTACCGTCTCTGCCTGTTCCGCGCCTCTGAACGAACCGCACTGCACCATCCAGCGGCGTTCGTCTTTTTTCTCCGCCGTCGGTTTTGGCGCGTCAGCGGCACGAGCAACCGGCGCAGCTTGCTGCGGCTTCGACTGCGCGGTCGTGTGCGCAGGGGTTTGCAGCAGATCCTGGTACGGCTGCTGAGTAGAAGCCGGTTTAGACTGGCGCGGTTGCGCCTGTACCGGCGCGGCTTGCGACGTACGCGTCTGCTGCTGCCAGCTTTGTTCAGTCGTACGCGACTGCTGAGCCAGGCGTTGCTGCTCCGCTAATTGCTGCGCCTGACGCTGGCGTTGTAGCGTTTGCTGACGCTGTTCCGGCGTCTGTTCATTCCACGGAACTTCAACCAGCTGCGTTGGCTGCTGGCGCATATCAGCCTGCATTTGTTCAAGAAGCTGACGTTGTTCTGGTGTCAGTTGCTCCGGCGTTTTCACTTCACCACCGGCAGAAGGTTCTGTGGGCGCACGCACACCCGGCTGGCGACTTTCCAGCTCTTTAATGTAGCGCCAGCGTTCTTCTGGTTTTGGTGGTAGTCCGTTACCGGTCACTTTCTGGCTTTGCAGCGTCTCGGACTCTTCTTTCTTGTGATGCGTAATGAAGTACAGACCACCGATAAAGGTCACAAGAACGGCGGCAGCAATAGCGACCATAGCGGGAGAAACCGCAGGCAGATTTCGTTGCTTTTTCCGTGAGGTGCTCTTTTTTCGCCGCGAAGGTGCCGGTTGGCTGCGGCGTACATAATCTCGTTGTGCCACTATCGTTTCGCTGTATTTATTCGTTCGTCAGCCCGCCATGTTACTTAAGCGGCGGGCCTTTGACCAGTCACGGCAGTCTTAAAGGTTTACTTTAAGGTAACGCGCGTGTTGATCCCCGGATGATAAGTTCGCAGTCCATTAAACGAGAGCCACTGCCAACGTGTTGCCCCTGCATTTGATCAAGCAATAACAGCATAGCTTCCCGACCGATTTCGTAACGCGGCTGCGCGATGGTTGTCAGCGGCGGATCACAAAATTGCGTCAGGTCGATGTTATCAAAACCGATTATGGAAAGGTCTTCCGGGACTTTCAGCCCCTGGCGTTTTGCCTGAGAAAGTGCGCCGAGCGCCATCACATCGCTATGGCAGAAGACAGCAGTAGGCGGTTGTGGAAGATCAAGCAGCTGCTGCATCGCTTTGCTTCCGGCTTCGAAGGTGAAGTCGCCACGGGCGATGTATTGCGGATCAACCATAATGCCGCAGCGACGCAGCGCCTGAACGTAACCTTGCAGGCGGTAGTGACACAGCGGCATCTCTTCGGGACCGGCTATACAGCCAATCCGTTTATGCCCTTGCTCATATAGATAATTTACTGCATCAAATGCGGCGGTCAGATTGTCGATATGAACTGTAGGTAGCTCCAGTTCCGGTGCGAATTCGTTCGCCATCACCATCGGCGGCAGATTACGCTGTTCCTCAATGCTGGCATCAAACGGCAGCCTTGAACCCAGCAGCAACATGCCATCAATTTGCTTGGTGATGATCAAATCGATAAAGGTTTTTTCCTGCTGATTTTGATGCGCACAGTCGCCAATCAGCACCAGATATCCGTGATTTGCCGCCGTAACTTCGATACCGCGAATAATTTCGCTAAAGAAGGGATCGCAGATATCCGGGACAATCACCAGAATGGTGCGGGATTCATTACGCTTGACGTTGCGCCCCATAGGCTGCGGTAAATAACCCACTTCCCGGGCCGCTTTTTCAACCCGATTACGGGTGGCCTGGGAGACTTTATCGGGATTCATTAATGCTCGGGAGACAGTCGCTGTAGAGACTTTTGCCTTGAGGGCAACGTCTTTCATGGTCGCGGCAGTTTCCTGCTTCTTCGCTTTCACACTCACTCCTCGCCTGGCACGTCAGGCGTACTACATCCATGTTTACTTCACATCGGCAACATTTTTAGCAGATAGCGCGTGAAAACGGTTACAGAATTTTCATGAAAAGTGTGATGAATATTGAATTTTTCGATCCGCCTCGCATCGTAAGCGGTTTAACCCTCAATCGGATCAACATCCAGTACCCATTTCACCTTGCGGGAATCCGGTATTGTATTGATGAGCGCCAGCGTACCACTAATGATGTGTTGCAAGCGCACGCGGGAAGGGTGCTGCAACAATATCTGCCAGCGCCAGCGACCGCCACGTTTAGGTGCCAGTGCCGGAACCGGACCGAGAACCCACAGTTTGTCGTCTGCCAGCGGGCTGGAGAGGATCAGATTACGCAGTTGTTGCAGGAACAGCGGCGCATGCTGATTGTTATGATCTTCCGCACGCACAATCACATGGCTGGTCCATGGCGGCAGTTGCATCATCCGTCGCTCAGCCAGCGCCTGTTCGGCAAAGGCGTCGTAGCCTTTATAGAGCAACGTTTGCAACAGAGGATGTTCTGGATGGTGCGTTTGCAGCACCACTTCGCCTTGTTTACCCGCACGCCCGGCACGACCAGCGACCTGGGTGTAAAGCTGAGCGAAACGCTCTGCCGAGCGAAAATCGGCAGAAAACAGCGCGCCGTCCACATCCAGTAACGCCACCAGCGTCACATCCGGAAAGTGGTGACCTTTCGCCAGCATTTGTGTGCCGATCAAAATCCTCGCACCGCCGCGATGTACTTCCGCCAGTTGCTGTTCCAGCGCCCCTTTGCGGCTGGTGGTATCGCGGTCGATACGAGAAATGGGCACATCAGGGAACAGCGGCGCAAGCGTCTGTTCAAGCTGTTCAGTGCCCAGCCCCACGGGTACCAGGTGCGTGGAACCGCAGGAAGGGCACTGGCGCGGCACCGGACGCTGACTGTCACAGTGGTGACAGCGCAAATGCTGTTGCGCCTGATGCAGCGTGTAGTAGTGATCGCAACGTGGGCATTCGGCAATCCAGCCGCAGTCGTGGCACAGTAGCGCAGGCGCAAAACCCCGACGATTAAGAAAGAGGATAACCTGATTGTTGGCCTGTAAATGCTGGCGCATACGGGTGATTAACGCCGGAGCCAGACCTGCCTGCACCTTCTGACCTTTTAAATCCAGCACGTGTTGAATTGCCGGACGCGCATTCCCCGCCCGGCGCGTCAGGCGCAGCAGGCGGTATTTTTTCTGCTGGACGTTGCACAACGTTTCCAGCGCGGGCGTTGCGGAGCCAAGAATAATCGGGATTTGCTCGCTATGCGCACGATACACCGCCAGGTCGCGGGCATGATAGCGCCAGCCTTCCTGCTGCTTGTAGGAGCTGTCGTGCTCTTCATCAATGACAATCACGCCGAGATTTTTAAACGGCGTAAACAGCGCGGAGCGGGTGCCGATCACAATCGCCGTCTCGCCATTTTTCGCTTTCAACCACGCCGAAAGCCGCTCGCTGTCGTTCAGGCCGGAATGCAGAACTTCCACGGGGGCATTAAAACGTTCACGAAAACGGGCGATAGTTTGCGGTGTCAGGCCGATTTCCGGCACCATCACCAGCGCCTGTTTGCCCTGAGCGAGCACGTTTTCCAGTACACTGAGATAAACCTCCGTTTTACCGGAACCGGTAACGCCCGCCAGCAGCCAGGCAGAAAAAGTATCTGCCGCGCTATGAATTGCGCCAACGGCGGTGGCCTGTTCGGTATTCAATCGCAACCGCTCACCAGAAACGGCATAGTTCGTTTGCCAGTCGCTAAACTCTGGTGTTTCACTTGCTAAATCACACAGACCTTTTTTGCGTAGCGCCTGCAACGCGGCATCATTAAATTCGAGCGTGGCGACCTGGTCGCGCCAGATTTTGCCTTGCCGTAACGCCGCCAGCGCCTGTTGTTGCTTGGGGGAGCGTTTCAGGCTGTTCAGATCCACCGCCTGGCCTTGTTCAGTGGCAAACCAGTACCACATCGGCGCGTTCGCCGCAGGCCGCCCCTGGCGCAGTAAAATCGGCAAGGCATGAAACAGCACATCGCCAATCGGATGATGATAGTAATCTGCCGCCCAGAGCAGTAACCGCCAGACGGAGTGAGTAAATACCGGCTCAACGTCCAGCACTTCCACTACCGCTTTCAGCTCGTTAAGCGGCAGCTCACTGACATCGCTAACTGACACCACAACCCCGATGCGCTCCTGCTGTTTGCCAAACGGCACGCGCACGCGACACCCGGCTTTAACCGTCATGCCTTCTGGCAGCAGATAGTCAAAGGTACGAGGAAGCGGAACGGGCAAGGCAACGTGGGCAACGGGCATAGCATCATCCTGACTTGAAATTCGGTGGGTTAGTATACACATTGCCGTAGAAGAGTGCGGATCAGTTTGCATACGCTGGTTAATTTCTGTATGATTTCGCGCCTTCGTACGAAATGATCGTATTGAAGCTATACTTTTAACATCGCGTGGTGTCTGGCGTTAGGGCTGGAAGAGCGACGCGGCCTTAAACCGAGGTTTTCCCATGAAAAAAGATATTCACCCGAAATACGAAGAAATTACTGCTAGCTGCTCTTGCGGTAACGTAATGAAAATCCGCTCCACCGTTGGTCATGACCTGAACCTCGACGTGTGCAGCAAGTGCCACCCGTTCTTCACTGGCAAACAGCGTGATGTTGCTACCGGTGGCCGTGTTGACCGCTTCAACAAGCGTTTCAACATCCCGGGCAGCAAATAAGACCGGATTTCCGAAAAGCGCCGCACGGCGCTTGCCTGTAATTGCCTTTATAAATTCTGAAAAATTCCGGGGTGTTAACTCATTATCATTTCCTGTTGTTGACTGGCGCTAGGCTTCTGGTTCTTATTTATTTCAAAGGATTTTACGATGAGCGGAAAACCGGCGGCGCGTCAGGGCGACATGACGCAGTATGGCGGTAGCATTGTCCAGGGTTCAGCCGGGGTGCGCATCGGTGCCCCCACCGGCGTGGCCTGTTCGGTGTGCCCCGGCGGAGTGACGTCCGGCCATCCGGTCAATCCCCTGCTCGGTGCAAAGGTCCTTCCCGGTGAAACCGACATCGCCCTGCCCGGCCCGCTGCCGTTCATCCTCTCCCGCACCTACAGCAGTTACCGGACAAAAACGCCCGCGCCGGTGGGGAGCCTCGGCCCCGGCTGGAAAATGCCTGCGGATATCCGCTTACAGCTGCGCGATAACACACTGATACTCAGTGATAACGGCGGCAGAAGCCTGTATTTTGAGCACCTGTTTCCCGGTGAGGACGGTTACAGCCGCAGCGAGTCACTGTGGCTGGTGCGCGGCGGCGTCCTGAGACTGGATGAAGGTCACCGGCTGGCCGCACTCTGGCAGGCGCTGCCGGAAGAACTCCGCTTAAGTCCGCATCGTTATCTGGCGACAAACAGTCCGCAGGGGCCGTGGTGGCTGCTCGGCTGGTGTGAGCGGGTGCCGGAAGCGGATGAGGTGCTGCCTGCGCCGCTGCCGCCGTACCGGGTACTGACCGGGCTGGTGGACCGCTTCGGGCGCACACAGACGTTCCACCGCGAAGCCGCCGGTGAATTCAGCGGCGAAATCACCGGCGTGACGGATGGTGCCGGGCGTCACTTCCGGCTGGTACTGACCACGCAGGCGCAGCGGGCAGAAGAAGCCCGGCAGCAGGCCATTTCCGGCGGGACGGAACCGTCCGCTTTTCCTGATACCCTGCCGGGTTACACCGAATATGGCCGGGACAACGGCATCCGTCTGTCTGCCGTGTGGCTGACGCACGACCCGGAATACCCGGAGAATTTACCTGCCGCGCCGCTGGTGCGCTATGGCTGGACGCCGCGCGGCGAACTGGCGGCAGTGTATGACCGCAGCAATACACAGGTGCGCAGCTTTACTTACGATGATAAATACCGGGGCCGGATGGTGGCGTCACACGGGCCGACCGGAAATCCGTTACCGTTACGACAGCGACGGGCGGGTGACAGAACAGCTAAACCCGGCAGGCTTAAGCTACACGTATCAGTATGAGAAAGACCGCATCACCATCACCGACAGCCTGGACCGCCGTGAAGTGCTGCACACGCAGGGCGAAGCCGGGCTGAAGCGGGTGGTGAAAAAGGAACACGCGGACGGCAGCGTCACGCAGAGTCAGTTTGACGCCGTGGGCAGGCTCAGGGCACAGACGGATGCCGCAGGCAGGACAACAGAGTACAGCCCGGATGTGGTGACGGGCCTCATCACGCGCATAACCACGCCGGATGGCAGGGCATCGGCGTTTTACTATAACCACCACAACCAGTTAACGTCAGCCACCGGGCCTGACGGGCTGGAATTGCGCCGGGAATATGATGAATCCGGCCGTCTGATTCAGGAAACCGCCCCTGACGGCGATATCACCCGCTACCGTTATGATAATCCACACAGTGACCTCCCCTGCGCAACGGACGATGCCACCGGCAGCCGGAAAACCATGACGTGGAGCCGTTACGGTCAGTTGCTGAGCTTCACTGACTGTTCCGGTTATGTAACCCGCTATGACCATGACCGTTTTGGTCAGGTGACGGCGGTGCACCGCGAGGAAGGCCTGAGCCAGTACCACGCATACGACAGCCGTGGACAGTTAACTGCGGTGAAAGACACGCAGGGCCATGAAACGCGGTATGAATACAACGCCGCCGGTGACCTGACCACCGTCATTGCCCCGGACGGCAGCAGAAACGGGACACAGTACGATGCGTGGGGAAAAGCCATCTGTACCACGCAGGGCGGTCTGACGCGCAGTATGGAATACGATGCTGCCGGACGGGTCATCCGCCTGACCAGTGAAAACGGCAGCCACACCACCTTCCGTTACGATGTACTCGACCGGCTGATACAGGAAACCGGCTTTGACGGCCGCACACAGCGTTATCACCACGACCTGACCGGCAAACTTATCCGCAGCGAGGATGAGGGGCTGGTCACCCACTGGCACTATGACGAAGCAGACCGCCTCACGCACCGCACCGTGAATGGCGAAACCGCAGAGCAGTGGCAGTATGACGAACGCGGCTGGCTGACAGACATCAGCCATATCAGCAAAGGGCACCGGGTGACGGTGCATTACGGGTATGATGAGAAAGGCCGGCTGACCGGTGAGCGTCAGACGGTGCATCACCCGCAGACGGAAGCACTGCTCTGGCAGCATGAGACCAGACATGCGTACAACGCGCAGGGGCTGGCGAACCGCTGTATACCGGACAGCCTGCCCGCCGTGGAATGGCTGACCTACGGCAGCGGTTACCTGGCAGGCATGAAACTCGGCGACACACCGCTGGTGGAGTACACCCGCGACCGCCTGCACGGGAAACGCTGCGCAGCTTCGGCCGTTATGAACTCACCACCGCTTATACCCTGCCGGGCAGTTACAGAGCCAGCACCTGAACAGCCTGCTGTCTGACCGCGATTACACCTGGAACGACAACGGCGAACTCATCCGCATCAGCAGCCCGCGCCAGACCCGGAGTTACAGCTACAGCACCACCGGCAGGCTGACCGGCGTTCACACCACCGCAGCGAATCTGGATATCCGCATCCCGTATGCCACAGACCCGGCAGGTAACCGCCTGCCCGACCCGGAGCTGCACCCGGACAGCACCCTCAGCATGTGGCCGGATAACCGTATCGCCCGTGACGCGCACTATCTTTACCGGTATGACCGTCACGGCAGGCTGACAGAGAAAACCGACCTCATCCCGGAAGGGGTTATCCGCACGGATGATGAGCGGACTCACCGGTACCATTACGACAGTCAGCACCGGCTGGTGCACTACACGCGGACACAATATGCAGAGCCGCTGGTCGAAAGTCGCTATCTTTACGACCCGCTGGGCCGCAGGGGGCAAAACGGGTATGGCGGCGTGAACGGACCTGACGGGCTGGATGTCGCTGTCACGGAAACCGCAAGTGACCTGGTACGGCTGGGACGGCGACCGGCTGACCACGATACAGAACGACAGAACCCGCATCCAGACGATTTATCAGCCGGGGAGCTTCACGCCACTCATCAGAGTTGAAACCGCCACCGGTGAGCTGGCGAAAACGCAGCGCCGCAGCCTGGCGGATACCCTTCAGCAGTCCGGCGGCGAAGACGGTGGCAGTGTGGTGTTCCCGCCGGTGCTGGTGCAGATGCTCGACCGGCTGGAAAGTGAAATCCTGGCTGACCGGGTGAGTGAGGAAAGCCGCCGCTGGCTGGCATCGTGCGGCCTGACCGTGGAGCAGATGCAAAACCAGATGGACCCGGTGTACACGCCGGCGCGAAAAATCCACCTGTACCACTGCGACCATCGCGGCCTGCCGCTGGCGCTCATCAGCACGGAAGGGGCAACAGCGTGGTGCGCAGAATATGATGAATGGGGCAACCTGCTGAATGAAGAGAACCCGCATCAGCTGCAGCAGCTTATCCGGCTGCCGGGGCAGCAGTATGATGAGGAGTCCGGCCTGTATTACAACCGCCACCGCTATTATGACCCGCTGCAGGGGCGGTATATCACTCAGGATCCGATTGGGCTGAAGGGGGGATGGAACCTGTATACATATCCGCTGAGCCCGGTGAATAGCATGGATCCATTAGGATTATATGAATTTAAATCAAAAAATATAGATGATATTGGAATATTTGCATTGGCAATGTGTAATGGAGAATCAATTAACGAGAATAAAGAATATGGTGGACTAATATGTAAGAAGCAAGGTGAATATTTCCCCATGAATCCGATAAGTTCAAATGATAATGATAGTGTAGACTTGCGAAATATAAAATGCCCTGAAGGTTCAGAGAGAGTAGGCGATTATCACACTCACGGTTTTTACTCTGACGATAAAGGAAATAAAGTAACAAAAGAAAATGATGTTTATGATAGTCTAAATTTTTCAAGCAAAGATTTAACGAATTCTTATATGAATGGAATGGGAAAAAAAGAATACAGTAGTTACTTGGGAACACCAAATAACACCTATCTAAAATATAATCCCAAAGCTAAAGGGAATGGAGTTACAATTATCAGGCAAGGGAGTAATTAAAATGAAGGCAATACAATGTTGTTATTTCCTTGCTTTAGTCTCCAGTCATTTAATGGCTGGAGTTATGGGTGATGATAATATATTTTTAAGTAATTCGGATTCAGCTGCTTTATATTGTGTGGCTAAAATATTTCCAGATGGAGAAAATATTTTAATATATAAAGTAAATATAATTAATGCTAGTTCAAAAAAAGATGTTTTTTTTTATGAAAGCCCAACATCAACCCACAATGACATAATGGGGGGCGGGGGAATGTCATATGCCTATGAATATGATGTAAAATATAATATATGTCATTTGAGAAAAAAGAGCAGAATGAGGTAAAAATCTTTGGCTGTGTATTCAGTCTGGTAATCATCCAAGGAAAGCTTATCAGAAGGGTGATGACTCCAATTAGTAGAACATATATTTTCGATAAAAGCACCGATGACTTTTTCATGAAGTTCTACAGAACGCGAGAAACAGATGGTTCTGCGGGCCAGACGTTTGATTCGGGTTCTCAGGGTCAGATTGTTACGCTCAATGTGCTGAGTAAAAATCTTACCAGTCAGATGCTTCTCCTTCGGTAACTCTCTAGCGTAACTACCCCATTCGTCAGTGGTCAACATGCCGATGGTAAAAGGGTAAGCAGCGCCCGCAATTCACGACAGGTTTCGTCAGTCCGGGGGCCAAAAGTGTAGGCCAGAACACCACCAGTTTTCGTGTTGTACACGTACCAGAGCCAGTGCTGTCGCGCTTTACTGCCGACAAAGCTCCATTGCTGACTAAGTTTGCAGATGAGTGCCACATCAGCATGAGCGACCGGGGATGACGTTATTCTTCGTGGCGAGAGTTTTTTAAAGTTCGGATGACTGTATTAATGCCGATTTTCAGCGTACGGGCAGTATCGCGAACCCCGGCACCGTTGAAAGTCATTTCAGCGATTTGGTCTTTAACTCCCGGTTTACGGGGCTCGTAACAGTAACTGAGCTGAAATACCCGGTGACAGTCACGGCCGCGGAATCGATCATGTCTTTTTGGGTTCTGCCCGTGACGGTAAACCTGAACGGACTGGCAACGGGGGCAATGAAGGTTAACTGTGACCATGAAACAACCTTAAAAGCGAGTATTATATCCTTAATTCAACTAATTGGAGGCATCACCGTTTACCGGAGCGACAGCTTGCGGAAAGGTCGTGCAACTACAAAGCAACAAACAGACTACGGCGGGAATTATTTTTTTCATCATCCATTACCACGAAAACAGCGGCCACTCTTTGGCAACCGTGGTGAGTTGTGGCGCGTCGAAAACGGCTTGTGGTGAAACTACCGTTTCCTCAAGCGGAATATTTTTACCGTAGCGTTCTTTGAGCTTCGCCTGGACCAGCGGGTTGCTGAGATCAAACTCTTTCAACTTCTGCTGTTCGCCCACGCGCATTCCCAGCGCGTTCTGGTAAACCTTCCACACCACTTCCGAACAGTACTGGCGATCGTCGCTCCATGAGAAGCTGAAATCATACGGTTTACCGAGATAACGTTTTGCCGTTTGCGCCAGTTTTTGCTGTTGTTCAACACTCAGTCCGCCTTCAACGCGGCGAACGACGTATTTGCCCTTTTCACCATGGGCAATCCACTGCTTGAGCGGGGTGTATTTCACCGGGCCGACCGCTTCAAAAACGTAGGGCTTTTTGTTACGCATCACCAGCATACCGGTGTGGCTGTAATCGGAATGGGTCGCCAGTTGGATCGCTTTACTTTGCGATGAGCGAGAGATCTGAAAGATGATGTCGCCAGTTTGCGGCTGCCAGGCAAAGGCAGGCACAGAAACCAGCAGGCTGAGGATCAGTAGCCTGATTTTCATCGTTAAACGTCCTTGTATGAAAAAAGCGGCTGGTTAACTCCGCGCCGCTCTTTTCCGCTTTAGTATTCCCACGTCTCCGGGTTAATCCCCATCTCACGCATGATCTCTTTTGCCGCTTCCGGGATTTCGTCGCTGCGCTCTTTACGCAGATCGGCATCATCCGGCAAAGGTTGCCCGGTAAAGGCATGCAGAAACGCTTCGCACAGCAGCTCGCTGTTGGTAGCGTGACGCAGGTTGTTCACCTGACGACGCGTGCGTTCATCGGTGAGGATTTTTAACACCTTAAGAGGAATGGAAACCGTAATCTTTTTGACTTGTTCACTCTTCTTGCCGTGCTCAGCGTATGGGCTGATATATTCGCCGCTCCATTCAGCCATGAGATACTTAATCCTCTTCGTCAATAAATTGAGACCAGACCACACAATTTATGTGGGTACTGACCGTAAACCCGCATAGTTTACCGTACAGGCGTTACCGTGACATCGTGTAATGCACCTGTCGGCGTGATAATGCATATAATTTTAACGGCTATTTGGGATTTGCTCAATCTATACGCAAAGAAGTTTAGATGTCCAGATGTATTGACGTCCATTAACACAATGTTTACTCTGGTGCCTGACATTTCACCGACAAAGCCCAGGGAACTTCATCACATGACGCGTAAACAGGCCACCATCGCAGTGCGTAGCGGGTTAAATGACGACGAACAGTATGGTTGCGTTGTCCCACCGATCCATCTTTCCAGCACATATAACTTTACCGGATTTAATGAACCGCGCGCGCATGATTACTCGCGTCGCGGCAACCCAACGCGCGATGTGGTTCAGCGTGCGCTGGCAGAACTGGAAGGCGGTGCTGGTGCAGTACTTACTAATACCGGCATGTCCGCGATTCACCTGGTAACGACCGTCTTTTTGAAACCTGGCGATCTGCTGGTTGCGCCGCACGACTGCTACGGCGGTAGCTATCGCCTGTTCGACAGCCTGGCGAAACGCGGTTGCTATCGCGTGTTGTTTGTTGATCAAGGCGATGAACAGGCATTACGGGCAGCGCTGGCAGAAAAACCCAAACTGGTACTGGTAGAAAGCCCAAGTAATCCATTGTTACGCGTCGTGGATATTGCGAAAATCTGCCATCTGGCAAGGGAAGTCGGGGCGGTGAGCGTGGTGGATAACACCTTCTTAAGCCCGGCATTACAAAATCCGCTGGCATTAGGTGCCGATCTGGTGTTGCATTCATGCACGAAATATCTGAACGGTCACTCAGACGTGGTGGCTGGCGTGGTGATTGCTAAAGATCCGGACGTTGTCACCGAACTGGCCTGGTGGGCAAACAATATTGGCGTGACGGGCGGCGCGTTTGACAGCTATCTGCTGCTACGCGGGTTGCGAACTCTGGTGCCGCGTATGGAGCTGGCGCAGCGCAACGCGCAGGCGATTGTGAAATATCTGCAAAGCCAGCCGTTGGTGAAAAAACTGTATCACCCGTCGCTGCCGGAAAATCAGGGGCATGAAATTGCCGCGCGCCAGCAAAAAGGCTATGGCGCAATGTTGAGTTTTGAACTGGATGGCGATGAGCAGACGCTGCGTCGTTTCCTGGGTGGACTGTCGTTGTTTACGCTGGCGGAATCATTAGGGGGAGTGGAAAGTTTAATCTCTCACGCCGCAACCATGACACATGCAGGCATGGCACCAGAAGCGCGTGCTGCCGCCGGGATCTCCGAGACGCTGCTGCGTATCTCCACCGGTATTGAAGATGGCGAAGATTTAATTGCCGACCTGGAAAATGGCTTCCGGGCTGCAAACAAGGGGTAAAAATGAGTGTGATTGCGCAGGCAGGGGCGAAAGGTCGTCAACTGCATAAATTTGGTGGCAGTAGTCTGGCTGATGTGAAGTGTTATTTGCGTGTCGCGGGCATTATGGCGGAGTACTCTCAGCCTGACGATATGATGGTGGTTTCCGCCGCCGGTAGCACCACTAACCAGTTGATTAACTGGTTGAAACTAAGCCAGACCGATCGTCTCTCTGCGCATCAGGTTCAACAAACGCTGCGTCGCTATCAGTGCGATCTGATTAGCGGCCTGCTACCCGCCGAAGAAGCCGATAGCCTCATTAGCGCTTTTGTCAGCGATCTGGAGCGCCTGGCGGCACTGCTCGACAGCGGTATTAACGACGCGGTGTATGCGGAAGTGGTGGGCCACGGTGAAGTGTGGTCGGCGCGCCTGATGTCTGCGGTGCTTAATCAACAAGGGCTGCCAGCGGCCTGGCTTGATGCCCGCGAGTTTTTACGCGCTGAACGCGCTGCGCAACCGCAGGTTGATGAAGGGCTTTCTTACCCGCTGCTGCAACAATTGCTGGTGCAACATCCGGGCAAACGCCTGGTAGTGACCGGATTTATCAGCCGCAACAATGCCGGTGAAACGGTGCTGCTGGGGCGTAACGGTTCCGACTATTCCGCGACACAAATCGGTGCGCTGGCGGGTGTTTCTCGTGTAAATCCATCTGGAGCGACGTCGCCGGGGTATACAGTGCCGACCCGCGTAAAGTGAAAGATGCCTGCCTGCTGCCGTTGCTGCGTCTGGATGAGGCCAGCGAACTGGCGCGTCTGGCGGCTCCCGTTCTTCACGCCCGTACTTTACAGCCGGTTTCTGGCAGCGAAATCGACCTGCAGCTGCGCTGTAGCTACACGCCGGATCAAGGCTCCACCCGCATTGAACGCGTGCTGGCCTCCGGTACTGGTGCGCGTATTGTCACCAGCCACGATGATGTCTGCTTGATTGAGTTTCAGGTGTCCGCCAGCCAGGATTTCAAACTGGCGCATAAAGAGATCGACCAGATCCTGAAACGCGCGCAGGTGCGTCCACTGGCAGTTGGCGTGCATAACGATCGCCAGTTGCTGCAATTTTGCTACACCTCAGAAGTGGCCGACAGTGCGCTGAAAATCCTCGACGAAGCGGGATTACCTGGCGAACTGCGCCTGCGTCAGGGGCTGGCGCTGGTGGCGATGGTCGGTGCAGGCGTCACCCGTAACCCGCTGCATTGCCACCGCTTCTGGCAGCAACTGAAAGGCCAGCCGGTCGAATTTACCTGGCAGTCCGATGACGGCATCAGCCTGGTGGCAGTACTGCGCACCGGCCCGACCGAAAGCCTGATTCAGGGGCTGCATCAGTCCGTCTTCCGCGCAGAAAAACGCATCGGCCTGGTATTGTTCGGTAAGGGCAATATCGGTTCCCGTTGGCTGGAACTGTTCGCCCGTGAGCAGAGCACGCTTTCGGCACGTACCGGCTTTGAGTTTGTGCTGGCAGGTGTGGTGGACAGCCGCCGCAGCCTGTTGAGCTATGACGGGCTGGACGCCAGCCGCGCGTTAGCCTTCTTCAACGATGAAGCGGTTGAGCAGGATGAAGAGTCGTTGTTCCTGTGGATGCGCGCCCATCCGTATGATGATTTAGTGGTGCTGGACGTTACCGCCAGCCAGCAGCTTCTGATCAGTATCTTGATTTCGCCAGCCACGGTTTCCACGTCATCAGCGCCAACTAAACTGGCGGGAGCCAGCGACAGCAATAAATATCGCCAGATCCACGACGCCTTCGAAAACCGGGCGTCACTGGCTGTACAATGCTACCGTCGGAGCGGGCTTTGCCGATCAACCATACCGTGCGCGATCTGATCGACAGCGGCGATACTATTTTGTCGATCAGTGGATCTTCCGGCACGCTCCTCGGCTGTTCCTGCAATTCGACGGTAGCGCCGTTTACCGAGCTGGTGGATCAGGGTGGCAGCAAGGGTTAACCGAGCCTGACCCGCGTGATGACCTTTCCGGCAAAGACGTAATGCGCAAGCTGGTGATTCTGGCGCGTGAAGCAGGTATACAACATCGAACGGATCAGGTACGCGTGGAGTCGCTGGTGCCTGCCCATTGCGAAGGCGGCAGCATCGACCATTTCTTTGAAATGGCGATGAACTTAACGAGCATGGTGCAACGGCTGGAAGCGGCCCGCGAAATGGGCTGGTGCTGCGCTACGTGGCGCCGTTTCGGATGCCAACGGCAAAGCGTGTGGGCGTGAGGCGGTGCGAAGACCATCCGCTGGCATCAGCTGCTGCCGTGCGGATAACGTCTTTGCCATCGAAAGCCGCTGGTATCGCGACAACCCGCTGGTGATCCGTGGGCCTGGGGGCGCGACGTCACCGCCGGGCGATTCAGTCGGATATCAACCGGCTGGCACAGTTGTTGTAATTTCAGAAATTTAATAATGCCCGGTACTCATGTTTTCGGGTCTATGGTTTCTAATGAAATATATTGAATTATCATAGGATTAGGCCGGATGAAGCGTTTACGACGAATCCGGCAAGAAGCAATAAGTACATGGTTAGTTTATATTTGCAGTCCGGTTTGCTTTGCATACCGGATTTTCTTTTTCTTACCATCCTGAAGTTTTTTCATCTTCCCTGATTTTTCCTCACCATCATTGGTCATTTTTCGGTTGACGCCCTTCGGCTTTTCCTTCATCTTTACATCTGGACGTCTAAATGGATAGATGTGCACAACACAACATATAACTACAAGCGATTGATGAGGTAAGGTATGAGCTTTTTTCACGCCAGCCAGCGGGATGCCCTGAATCAGAGCCTGGCAGAAGTCCAGGGGCAGATTAACGTTTCGTTCGAGTTTTTCCCGCCGCGTACCAGTGAAATGGAGCAGACCCTGTGGAACTCCATCGATCGCCTTAGCAGCCTGAAACCGAAGTTTGTATCGGTGACCTATGGCGCGAACTCCGGCGAGCGCGACCGTACGCACAGCATTATTAAAGGCATTAAAGATCGCACTGGTCTGGAAGCGGCACCGCATCTTACTTGCATTGATGCGACGCCCGACGAGTTGCGCACCATTGCACGCGACTACTGGAATAACGGTATTCGTCATATCGTGGCGCTGCGTGGCGATCTGCCGCCGGGAAGTGGTAAGCCAGAAATGTATGCTTCTGACCTGGTGACGCTATTAAAAGAAGTGGCAGATTTCGATATCTCCGTGGCGGCGTATCCGGAAGTTCACCCGGAAGCAAAAAGCGCTCAGGCGGATTTGCTTAATCTGAAACGCAAAGTCGATGCCGGAGCCAACCGCGCGATTACTCAGTTCTTCTTCGATGTCGAAAGCTACCTGCGTTTTCGTGACCGCTGTGTATCGGCGGGCATTGATGTGGAAATTATTCCGGGAATTTTGCCGGTATCTAACTTTAAACAGGCGAAGAAATTTGCCGATATGACCAACGTGCGTATTCCGGCGTGGATGGCGCAAATGTTCGACGGCCTGGATGATGATGCCGAAACCCGCAAACTGGTGGGCGCGAATATTGCCATGGATATGGTGAAGATTTTAAGCCGTGAAGGAGTGAAAGATTTCCACTTCTATACGCTTAACCGCGCTGAAA